>Ga0255124_1000001_pt1 | contig 384529 bp, 380 predicted proteins | sample Law_Cont_RepB_8d_FD_188564 | JGI IMG/M metagenome (GOLD analysis project Ga0255124, IMG submission 188564) | Freshwater microbial communities from St. Lawrence River, New York, United States - Law_Cont_RepB_8d | ecosystem: Environmental > Aquatic > Freshwater > River | place: USA: New York... | reverse complement strand
CCACCGAGGCGTCCCCCACACCCGCTCAGGTGGTGCCGTCAGCCACGGCTCAAGCGCCCGCCGCATCGGCGCCTGTGGCCGCCACGGCCACAGCGCCCACAGAGCAGACGGCTGAGCGCCCTGTCGATCTGCGGGCCCATGCCCATCTGGGACTGCAAATCCAAACCGATATCTGGGAGCGCATCCGGATGGGTTTTGCCATGCCCGACCTGGACAACGACCTGGTGCGCAACCGCGAAGTCTGGTACGCCAGTCGGCCGGACTATTTCCTGCGCATGACGGAACGGTCCAGACCGTATATTTTTCACATTGTTGAAGAGCTCGAACGGCGCAAAATGCCCACCGAGTTGGCACTGCTGCCCTTCATCGAGTCGGCCTTCAATCCCCAGGCCGTGTCCAGCGCCAAAGCCGCAGGGATGTGGCAGTTCATGCCCGCGACGGGCAAGTATTTCGATCTGAAACAAAACCTGTTCAGGGATGAGCGCCGAGATGTGCTGGAGTCGACCCGGGCAGCGCTGGATTATCTGCAAAAGCTCTACAACATGTTTGGCGATTGGCACCTGGCTCTGGCGGCCTACAACTGGGGGGAAGGCAGCGTCAGCCGCGCCCTAGCGCGCAACAAAGCCCAAGGTCAACCACTGACCTACAGCGACCTGCGCATGCCGGATGAAACACGGATGTATGTGCCCAAACTGCAAGCGGTCAAGAACATCATTGCGCAACCCGACGCCTTCAAGACCGTTCTGCCGCTGATCCAGAACCACCCGTTTTTCAAAAGCGTGCCCATTGACAAGGACATCGACGTGGAGATGGCCGCCAAGCTGGCCAACGTCAGCCTGAAAGACTTCAAGGCGCTCAACCCGGCCATGAACCGTCCTGTCATTTTGGCTGCCGGCACACCGCACATCTTGTTGCCTTGGGACAATGCCACCGTATTCGAAAACAATTTGCAGTCCCGCTTGGGCAGTCGGCTGTCATCCTGGTCGGCATGGCAGGCACCTCGAACCATGAAGGCCGAGGAAGTGGCCAAGGAGGTCGGGATGTCGGCCGAGCAGTTGCGTGCTGTCAATGGCATTCCGCCTCGGATGTTGGTCAAGGCCGGCTCCACCTTGCTGGTGCCCCGCCCAAGTCAGAAGGACAAAAATGTGGCCGAGCACCTGGCGGACCATGGGCATTTGATGCTGGCCCCCGAACTGGTGCTGCGCAAGATTTATGTCACCGCCCGCCAAGGAGACAACATGGCCTTGCTGGCGGCTCGGCATGGCGTGACGGCGAGCAACCTGGCCAACTGGAACGACCTCAAACCCAACAGCAAGTTGGTGGCCGGCAAGAAACTGGCGCTGTTCGTTCCCTCCAAAGAAACCCGACGAAGCGTCAAAGCCTCCTCTGGATCAGCCGCCGCCATCAAGGCCAAGCCCACCGCCAAATCGCGACCAGGCAAGGCCCCAAAGCGCTGATGCGATGTCAGCCCGCCATGCGGCTTCTGAGACGCTGCGAAGCGTGGGCCGCCTGCACAAACAGGTTGGTGTAGGTGCGTTCCGGAAAAATCCTGGTGGTCGCGGGGAACGCCTTCAAGGCGGCATGAAGTTCCCAGGCGCGCTTGACTTCTGCGCCGCGCACCAGACCATCCACGGCATAGGATTCCCGCAATTTTTCAAATGCGCCGAGGTAAGCGGTTCGGTCCCATGACCAGTGGCTGGGGGGGACGGTTTTCAAAATATCCGTGATGCCGGCCGAGGGTAACCACTTGAGTGCCAGCACCACCGCATCGGTCAATGCCTGAACGCGTTCGGGTTGACGCTGCAGATAATCCACATGGGCCAACAAACTGGCCCCGGGAACCGACCCGCCCATGACTTTGCGTGTTCCTGTGAGGGTCCGGGTTTCGGCCAACAAACGGATTTCATTTTTTTGTTCGAGCCAATGCATGATCGGATCGGGATTGCAGACCGCATCGATGGCGCCGCTGCGCAAGGCGTCCAGCACCCCGGTGGAGGAGCCCACTTCCACAAACATGACCTCGTCCAGACTCACGGCGTGGCGCTTGAGCCATTGACACGCCATCCAGTGCGTGGTCGAGTCCAACGCCGAAATGCCCAAACGGGCGCCCCGCATGTCTGAAAATGATTGCCACGCCTTCCCGCTGCGCAAACTGCCCCCCAGGCTGACCTGGGGCGTTCTGCTCATCTGGACAAAGCTTTGGTAGGGCTGCCCCTTTTGATGCAGGCCAAACAAATGTTCATAGGCTCCGGCCATCACGTCGGCTTGTCCGGCCAGCACACTTTGAAGGGCCTGGGCACCTGACTCGTGCGTCACCCACTCGAGCTGGACCCCCGCCTGGCGGAAAAACCCCATCTGGTCGGCCACGGTCAGGGGCAAGTGATACAGACTATGGCTCGCTGCCAGAGCCACTTTGACTCGGGGAAATTGCCGACCTGGCTCGTTGGGCGGCGCCGAATAGCCCGATACCGCCGACAGCGCGCCCAATGCCGCCACCAGCATGGATCGGCGTGAACGAGGGTCTGGCATCACCTGGAATACTCCTGAAATCGGTGGTTACAAGCATAAGCAGGCCGGGGGTTGATGGCATCGGGAATGTTCCCAAGCGGGTTTTCACGGAGCAGATGTCCAGGCCTGTTCCCGGTGCCATGCCGGCCATCCTTGGCGGGTCGTCAGCGACGGTCGACCAAGGCATGGGCAATGGTGCCCAGGTCCACATATTCCAGCTCGCTGCCCGCCGGCACACCACGGGCCAGTCGCGTCACTTTCAGGCCTTGCTGGCGAATCATTTCCGAGATCACGTGCGCGGTCGCCTCTCCCTCGGCGGTGAAGTTGGTGGCCAAAATCACCTCGCTCAACACCCCATCGGCCACCCGCTTTTTGAGCTTGGCCAGACCGATGTCGTGAGGACCGATGCCGTCCAAGGGGCTGAGCTTGCCCATCAACACAAAATACAGGCCCCGGTAAGTGCCGGTGCGCTCAATCGCCGATTGGTCGGCGGGTGTTTCGATCACGCACAGGACCGAGCGGTCACGCGTGGCATCCAGACAGGTGTCGCACACAGGGGTTTCGGTGAAGGTGTGACAACTCTCGCAGTGCCGGATGTGGTCGACCGCATGGTGCAAAGCGGCTGCCAATTGGCGCGCCGTGGCCCGGTCGTTTTGCAGCAACTGAAACGCCATGCGCTGGGCCGATTTGATGCCCACCCCCGGCAAACCCTTGAGGGCTTGCACCAAAGTGGCCAGGGCGTGGGTGTCGGCCATGTCTCGACGTTCAGAATGGCAGTTTCATGCCGGGTGGCAGACCGGCGGTGAGCTTGCCCATTTTCTGCTGCGAGACCTCTTCGGCCATGCGCACGGCATCGTTGAAAGCCGCAGCCACCAGGTCTTCCAGCATGTCCTTATCGTCGGCCAGCAAACTGGGGTCGATGGTGATGCGACGCACATTGTGCTTGCAGGTCATCAACACTTTGACCATGCCAGAACCCGCCTGACCTTCGACTTCGACAAAGGCCAGTTCGTCCTGGGCTTTTTTCAGGTTGTCCTGCATGGCCTGGGCTTGCTTCATGAGGCCGGCAAGTTGTCCCTTGTTGAACATGTTGTTTCCTTAGAAAAATGGAATGAGCAAAAAAATCAAATCAGCTGAATGCTGCCGGGCACGATTTTCGCCCCGAAATCGCGCACCATGGCCTGGACCAGCGGATCGTTCTGGATCAGCGCTTGTGCAGCCTGCATTTTTTCGGCGGCTTTCACCGCCATTCGCCTGGCAGGGCTGTCAGCGACAGGGCCAACCTCGACATGCAAAGTCACATCGCCATGGCCCGCTGCCTGCAAAGCCGATTGCAGGCGTTCGCGGCTGGCCGGATGGTTGAGCGTCTCGCGCTCTACCCGCAACTGCCAATGGTTGCCATCACGGGCCAACAGTTGCGATTGCAGCGCGAGTTCCCGCACCAGCGCAGTGATCACCTCCCGGTCAAGCAGGCTCTGCACCAAGGCGTGCCAGACATCGCCTTCGGGGGTCATTTGCACCGGTTGCGGTGTTTCGGCCCGGGGTGTGTCCCCTCGCACCGATGGCTCGGCCACCTCGCGCACGGGCAATGCCCGCAGCGCAGGGGCCGTTGGCGGCGTCGGGTCCGGGGACCATCCCGTTGGATCGGCGTAGTCGGTCCTGTCCGGCCAATCCTGCCAGGGCGGGGGTTCGTCGCTGATTGGGGCCTGATGCACCAGGGCCGCAGCCTCTGCAACGGGCTTTGAAACGCGCATCGGGCCGGACACCGGCTTTGCCAGCACCGAGGCACCTGCCCCAGGACGAACGGATGCCGTGTCCTGACGCGCAGCAGGCATGGGGGGGGCTGACACAGCTTTCGGCTCGGTGCTCGGAAGGGGTGCAGGCGCCGACAACGGCGCGGCGAGCGACTCAGCCTGGGGACGGTGGCTGGTCAGCAGGCTTTTTTTTTCTGCCGTCCCCTTTTGGGGTTTGAAGGCCAGCAGGCGGATGAGCACCATGGTCAAGGCCGCATATTCATCCGGGGCCAGGCCCAACTCGGTGCGCCCGTGCAGGCACAGGCTGTAGAGCAACTGGGTTTCTTCGGCAGGCATGTGGACCGCGAGTTCAGCCAGGCCCTGGGTGTCTGGCTCTTCATCGTCTGGCGCCATGCCAGGCACCATCTGCATCACCGCCATGCGTTGCAGCAGCATGGCCATGTCTTCCAGTGTCGCGGCGGCAGACACACCTTGCAGGCGAAGGGCATGGACCTGGTTCACCACCGCTGCCCCATCCCCCTCGGCCAAGGACCGGATGAGCTGCAAAACATGGCTGCGGTCGACACTGCCCAGCATCTGGCGGACGACCGATTCCTGGAGCTGACCATTGCCAAAGGCAATCGCTTGATCCGTCAGGCTCAGCGCGTCCCGCATCGAGCCGCGGGCAGCCCGCGCCAACAAGCGCAGCGCCAAAGGCTCGGCGCTCAGTTGTTCGGCAGCCAGCACCTGGGTCAGGTGCTCAAACACCGTCTCGGGCGCCATGGGCCGCAAATTGAACTGAAGACAGCGCGACAGCACCGTCACGGGCACTTTTTGCGGGTCGGTCGTGGCCAGCACGAATTTCAGATATTCGGGAGGTTCTTCCAGGGTCTTCAACATCGCGTTGAACGCGGTGTTGGTCAGCATGTGAACCTCGTCGATCATGAAGACCTTGAAGCGCCCCTGCACCGGTTTGTAAACCGCCTGCTCCAGCAGGCTCTGCACTTCATCCACGCCCCGGTTCGAGGCAGCGTCCAGCTCGGTGTAGTCGACAAAGCGGCCGGCATCGATGTCCCGGCATGCCTGACAAACGCCGCAAGGCGCGGCGGTGATGCCTCCTTGCCCGTCCACGCCCTGGCAGTTGAGCGACTTGGCCAGGATGCGCGAGACCGTGGTTTTGCCGACGCCCCGTGTGCCGGTGAACAAATAGGCATGGTGCAAGCGTTGCTGCACCAAGGCGTTGGTCAACGCTTGAACCACGTGCTCCTGGCCCACCATTTCGGTGAAATTGCGTGGGCGGTATTTGCGCGCGAGAACAAGGTAGGACATGGGAGCGATTCTATCGGGCTCGCAAGGCCCTGCCGGGCCAGGACTGGCGGCCAAGCGCCTGAGTCCGGATGCAAATTAAGTGGGGTGGCGCACAGAAAACGCCGGGGGCTCGCCTACAATCCACTCTGACGGGCCTTCCCGCATGGTGAAGCGGCCAACCGGGTCAGGTGGGGAACCAAGCAGCCCTAACTGTGGAGCCAGTGCCGGGGTCAAGGCTCGTCACCTTTTTGAACCACCAGAGATAAGTCGAAAGTGTCGTGTTCACCCCAAATGAACACCGCACCTCTGGGGGGGAATCAAGCCAAGCGTCGGCTGAGCGTGGCAAAAGATGCCTTCTTTTCCTTGCGAATCGGGGTGTGGGGAACCGCAGTGGCCACGGCACTGCGCAGCATGTCGGCCACCAAGGCGTCTGCCCGCACGTGGGGCCCATGTCGGTCGGTTTCAAAGGCCAAGCGGGTGCTGCTGGCCATCTGGGCCACAAAATTTTGCGGGTAATCCCTGACGGAAAATCCCCGCAGTGTCATCACTTTCATGAAGGCATTGGCAGCCTCTTCGATGGCACGCTGGTATTCCTGGGTGGCTTCTGGCGTCATATCGACCTCGTTGATGGATTTCAGTTGATTCCCAGACACTAACGCGGCGCTTGTCACGTCGGCTGACAAGACTTGTATGAAAATGTTACAAATCCTTCAAAATACTTTTTCCAGCATGCCAGCCGCTGGCCAGGCAGGCGGTCAGCAGATAGCCCCCAGTGGGGGCCTCCCAGTCCAGCATTTCGCCTGCGCAATAGACCCCCGGGCGACCCAGAACCATCAGCTCAGGACTCAAGGCTTCCAGAGCGACGCCGCCTGCGGTGCTGATCGCTTCCGCCACGGGTCGTGGCTGTTTCAGATGAATTTTCATGGACTTGAGTGCCATGGCCAGGGCGGTCGGATTGGCCATTTCTTCTGAAGAGCACAGCTCGTGGAGCAGCCCCATCTTGACGCCATCGATGCCCAAACGGCTTTTCAAATGGCTAGACAGACTTCGGCTGCCCCGCGGTCTGCTGACCTCGGCAAGCACCTGATCGGGCGTTTTGTGCGGCAACAAATCGAGGACCAAATGGGCGGCACCCCGGTTGAGGTCTTCCCGCAGCAAGGCACCCGCCGCATAGACCAGGCTGCCTTCGACGCCCGTTTCGGTGATGACGAATTCGCCTTGTCTGAGAAATCTGGGCGGCACACTGCCCGGCTGCCCGGGCTCGGCCTCCACCCGCAAAGCCACTGACTTCAAAGGATGGCCAGAAAACCTGCTGCGAAAGTGGGGCGTCCAGCCCTGGCCTTCGCGCCCGAGGACGTCAAAACCACAATTGGCGGCTTGCAAAGGGACCACTGTGACGCCCTGGTCCTGCAATACCGGCACCCAGGCACCGTTGGAGCCCAAGTGCGGCCAACTCGCCCCGCCCAAGGCCAGCAAAGTGGCTTTGGCCCGAACCCGGTGAACACCAACAGCGCCAGTTGGCTGAAATACCAAAAGCTCATCAGACCAGCCACACCAGCGATGGCGCATGTGGAAATGCACCGGCACGCCCCGTGCGGGATGGCGCAAGCGGTGCAACCAGGCCCGAAGCAAAGGTGCGGCCTTCATGGCCTCTGGAAACACCCGGCCTGACGATCCCACAAAAGTCTGGATGCCCAGGCCTTCTGCCCAATCACGAATGGCTTGGGCACCCATGGAATCCAGCCACGAGCCTACAACCGACTCGCGGTGACCAAAACGGGTGCGGAACAGCTCGGATGGCTCCGAATGGGTCAGGTTCAAGCCCCCTTTTCCAGCCAGTAAAAATTTTCGGCCGACCGAGGGCATGGCATCGAACACATGCACGCAGACCCCGGCGCTTGACAGCACTTCAGCCGCCATCAAGCCTGCCGGGCCGCCCCCCACGATGGCCACATCTGCACAAAGTGCCGATGTGTCATCTGGACGAAGGTCGGGATTTGAAAATGTCATCTGCTTGCGGCCTGGCCGCACCCAAACCTTGAACGAGCGCAACCGGTTTCTGTCAAAATAGCGTTCACTTTAGCTGCATCTTCATTGTTGAGAAGGAAAAGGCCATGGCCAGCGATTTGATCAAACACATCACCGACGCCACTTTCGAAGCGGACGTGCTCCAGTCCAGCCAGCCCGTGGTGGTCGATTTCTGGGCTGAATGGTGCGGTCCTTGCAAAATGATCGCTCCGATTCTGGATGAAGTCGCAGGTGCCTACGAAGGAAAACTGCAAATCACCAAAATGAACGTGGATGAGAACAGGGACATTCCCGCGAAATTCGGGATCCGCGGCATCCCCACCCTGATGATTTTCAAAGGCGGCCAATTGTCTGCCACCAAAGTGGGCGCCATGAGCAAGTCGCAATTGACCGCGTTCATCGACCAGCAACTGGCCTGATGCCCAGGGCCTTCCCGAACACCTCGGGCAAGCTGCACCAAACCGGATCCACGCGATCCGGTTTTTTGTTTTCTGGCAGCGGACAAAACCTGTCATAATTTCCTCCAGGCATCCTGAACAGGGACCAGCGCCCAACCCACCGGATATCACAGCCCCCATCCTCGGGCCATTTTCGGTTCGGAACATTCCACCCGGTTTTCTCCTTGAACGGTTCTCATCGAACCGATTTGCCACAGGCCCATTCCCATGCATTTGAACGAACTCAAGGCACTCCATGTGTCCGAACTCCTGAAGCAAGCCGACACGCTCGAAATCGAGAACACCGGTCGGATGCGCAAACAGGAGCTGATGTTTGCGATCATCAAAAAGCGCGCCAAAGCAGGCGAGCAGGTGTTTGCCGACGGCGTGCTCGAAATCCTGCCCGACGGTTTTGGCTTTTTGCGCAGCCCCGACAGCAGCTACACCGCCAGCACCGACGACATCTACATCAGCCCCAGCCAGGTGCGGCGCTTTAACCTGCACACCGGCGACATGATCGAGGGCGAAGTGCGCATCCCCAAAGACGGCGAGCGCTACTTTGCCCTGACCAAGCTCGACCAGGTCAACGGCGACCTGCCCGAGAACAACAAGCACAAAGTCATGTTCGAGAACTTGACGCCGCTGTTCCCCAAAGAACAAATGCGCTTGGAGCGGGACATCAAGGGCGAGGAAAACATCACCGCCCGCGTGATCGACATCATTGCGCCGCTGGGTCGCGGCCAGCGTGCCTTGATCGTGGCCCAGCCCAAGTCGGGCAAGACCGTGATGATGCAGCAGATCGCCCACGCCATCACCGCCAACTACCCCGATGTGCACCTGATGGTGCTGCTGGTCGATGAGCGCCCAGAAGAAGTGACCGAAATGCAGCGCAGCGTGCGCGGCGAAGTGATTTCGTCCACTTTTGACGAACCCGCATCGCGCCATGTGCACGTGGCCGAGATGGTGATCGAGCGCGCCAAGCGCCTGGTCGAATTGAAAAAAGACGTGGTGATCCTGCTGGACTCGATCACCCGCCTGGCCCGCGCCTACAACAACGTGGTGCCGTCCTCGGGCAAAGTGCTCTCCGGCGGTGTCGACGCCAACGCCCTGCAGCGCCCCAAACGTTTCTTTGGCGCCGCCCGCAATGTGGAAGAAGGCGGCAGCCTGACCATCATCGCCACCGCCCTGGTCGACACCGGCAGCCGCATGGACGAGGTGATCTTTGAAGAATTCAAGGGCACCGGCAACTGCGAAATCCACCTCGAGCGCCGCCTGTACGAAAAGCGCGTGTTCCCGGCCATCAACCTCAACCGCAGCGGCACCCGCCGCGAAGAGTTGCTGCTGCAGCCCGAAGTGCTGCAAAAAACCCGCATCTTGCGCCAATTCATGTACAACATGGACGAAATCGAGGCCATGGAGATGGTTTTGAAGAGCATGAAGGCCACCAAGAACAACTCCGAGTTCTTTGACATGATGCGGCGTGGCGGATGATGGCCTATAATCTCGGGTTTTGCGGAAAGTGCTCTCAGATAGGCTGAAGGGTGGCTACCGTAGCGAAAGTAAAAGGATTTCCCCATGAAAGACGGCATTCACCCCAACTACCGTGAAATTTGCTTCCAGGACATGTCCAATGGTTTCAAGTTCGTGACACGCTCGTGCGCCAACACCAAAGAAATGATCACCATGGAAGACGGCCGCGAACTGCCCTTGTACAAGCTGGACACGACCAGCGAGTCGCACCCCTTCTACACCGGCACCCAAAAGTCGGTGGACAACATGGGCGGCCGTGTGGAGAAGTTCCGCAACCGTTTCGGCAAGACCCCCGTCTCCAAATAATCCATTGTTTGGTGTCCCCACAAGGGCAGCCCGGGCAACCGGTCTGCCCTTTTTGCATGGCCCGCAGCTCGCCCCTTGTCTGTGCCAGCAAGCCCGCTTTCTAAAATACCCCGATCACCTATTGTTTCGAATCCACTGATCGCCGCTTTATCCGTGAACCCCACCACGCCTGCCATCGTTGCCCAAAGTGCCGTCCGGCGACTGCCTCGCCTGGCCTTGCTGCTGCTGTGCGCTGCTTATGTGTTGGCCGGCTTCTGGGGACGTGAGCCCTGGAAATCGCAAGACCTGGAAGCCTTGGGTTACATGCTGCAATTGGCCCAACCGGCCGTGGGTGAGGCCGCCAATTGGTTCCGGCCCAGTTTGTTGGGTCAAGACGACCCGCAATTGGCCCTGCTGCCCTATTGGCTGGGCGCTGTTTTCCTGTTCGCAGCGCCTGCCGGCTGGGAAGATGTTTTTGCACGGATTCCCTTTGTCGGGATGCTGACTCTGACCCTGGCCGCCACATGGTACGCCGTGTATGCCCTGGCCCGTCACCCGGCCGCACAACCTGTGGCCTTTGCCTTTGGTGGGGAGGCCAAGCCGGTCGACTATGCCCGCGCCTTGGCCGATGGTGGCCTGCTGGCCCTGCTGGCCTGTCTCGGCTTGGCCAGACTGGCACACGAAGCCACCCCCGCGCTGAGTCAGCTGTGCTTTGCATCACTGATTTTTGCTGGCTTGTCCACCCTGCCCCGTTGGCGTGGGTTCAGTGGCACCGCCGTTGGCACAGGGATGCTTGGCCTCACGCTCTCGGGTGCCCCCAGCGTGGCGCTGTGGCTTGGCCTGGGCGGGTCCGTTTTGAAAATCCTCGGACAAAGCGACCCCGCGCAAGGCAGGCTGCGCATGCTGGATCTGGGGTTGCTGGCCTTGCTGTGTCTGCTGTGCCTCACCACGGCAGGCTATCTGGATCTTTGGCGATGGCGCATCGAGCACCACAGCTTGCTCGATCTGCATGTGCTGGCCAAACTGATGCTGTGGTTCACATGGCCGGCCTGGCCTCTGGCAGCTTGGTCTTTGTGGCGCTGGCGCGCACAACTGTCACGCGGCTGGCGTTTTCCTCACCTGGCACTGCCCTTGTGGTTCATCACAGTGACGACGGTGACCACCTGGCTGACCGGCATGTCCGACAGCGCCCTTTTATTGGCCTTGCCCGGCATTGCGACTTTGGCCGCCTTTGCGCTGCCCACCTTGCGCCGCAGTCTGGGTGCGCTGATTGACTGGTTCACGCTGTTGTTCTTCAGCTTTTGCGCCCTGACGATTTGGGTGATCTGGATCGCCATGCAAACAGGATTCCCGGCCAAACCTGCCGCCAACGTCGCCAAACTGGCCCCCGGATTTTTACCGGAGTTTTCGGCCATCACCTTCGCCCTGGCCATGATCGCCACGCTCGCCTGGGCCTGGCTGGTCAAGTGGCGAATCGGCCACCACCGTGCCGCGATTTGGAAAAGCATGGTATTGCCGGCTTCAGGCGCTGTCCTTTGCTGGTTGCTGCTCATGAGCCTTTGGCTGCCTTTGCTCAACCATGCCCGCAGTTATGGGCCCACGGTACAAAAAGTGCAACTGGTCACAGGCACATCCGGTTGCCTGCAATACGCCGGCATCACCAAAGCACAGGGTGCGGCCCTCCTGTTCCATGCCCAGGTGCGACTGCAAGCTGCGCAGACTCCCCGTGATGACTGCCCCTGGCTGATCGTGGCCGAACGAAACTTGCCGCTGTTGGAGGACAAAGTCAAAGCTTGGGGCTGGATTCAGGAAGCCCGGGCACAACGACTGGATGACCGCAGCGATAGTTTGCTGATTTTTCGGCCACTCAACCGCCCCCCCCAGGACACCTCCAACCTGGCAGCGCCTGCGGGCGACTGAGCCATGACTGAATTGCGCACCATCAGCCGCCATGCAGGCACTGTCTTGGTGGGGCAGTTGGCGGTGATGTCGTTTGGCGTGGCCGACACCATCATTGCGGGCCGGTACAGCCCGCAAGCGCTGGCGGTGCTGTCATTGGCTTCGTCCATTTACATCAGCATTTACGTGGCACTCAACGGCATGCTGCAGGCCTTGCTGCCGGTCTGGGCAGAGCTGCATGGTGGACGCCGCCACCTTGAATTTGGACGATCGGTCCGCCAAGCCCTCTATATCGCTGCAGGAGCTTCGGTTGTCGGCATGGCCGGTTTGTTGTTTCCGGACCCCTGGCTGTCATGGACTCAGGTGCCTGCGGAACTTTGGCCCGAAGTGCGCGCCTATTTGCGCATACTGGCCCTTGCACTGCTGCCCTCCTTGCTGTTTCGCATGTACAGCACGCTCAACCAAAGTCTGGGTTACCCACGCTTGGTGACCTGGTTGCAGGCCGGATCCCTGCTCGTGAAGGTCCCCTTGTCCGTGGTGTTGACCTTTGGTGCCTTCGACATCCCAGGCATGGGGGTGGTGGGTTGCGCCTGGGCGACATTGGTGGTCAACACCCTCATGATGCTGACCGGATTGTGGCTGCTGAAAACCCAGGACATTTATCGCCCATATCGGTTGTGGCAACGCCCCGAAAAAATCGAATGGCCGGTTCTTGCCCAATATTTGCGAATGGGCATCCCGGCTGGACTGTCAGTCATGGTGGAGGTGACCTCCTTCACCTTGATGGCCTTGTTCATCGCCCGTCTGGGGTCTGTGGCTTCGGCCAGCCACCAAATCGCAGCGAGTCTGGCGGCCGTGCTGTACATGGTGCCACTGGCTCTGGGCATTGCCAGCAGTGCGCGCACCGGTTTTTGGCTGGGTGCAGGTGAGCCAGCGCGTGCAAGGCAAGCGGCCACCCTGGGAATTGGCTTGGCGATCAGCGCTGCATTCGTGTGTGCAAGCCTCTTGCTAATGGGTCGTGAGAGCCTTGCGCATGCTTTCACCAATGACCCCTTGGTGGCGCAAGCTGCCGTCTTTTGGCTGGGTTGGGTCGCCCTTTACCACGTGGCCGATGCTGTACAGGCCGTTTGTGCGTTTTTGCTGCGCTGCTACCGCGTCACCATCGCGCCCTTGCTGATCTACACCGCTTTTTTATGGGGTTTGGGCTTGTATGGGGGCTATTTGTGGGCCTATGAGAGCACCGCCCTGAATGGGCTGATGCATTGGACGGCACGCCCTTCGGTCGACGCATTCTGGATCAGCAGCAGTCTGGCGCTGGTTGCGGTGTCATTGATGTTTGGGAGCTTGTTATGGCGAGCCATCCAAGATGAACATTAAGCACCCACATGGCCGATCGACTCGTCATCAAACATTCATGAACGGCATGGACAGTGGTGTCTTTTAACACCCCCCAATGACATGTCAAATTCAGCCAAAATCCATGAAGACCAAATGCAACAACTGCGAGAGGACCTGCTCGACAGCATGGACGAAGAATTGGAGCTTGAACTGGATGACCTGTGGGGTTCGGAGGGCTCCCCGAACAAGCTGCGAACGGGTGAGCGCATTCAGTATTTCAGAGAACTGCTGCGCCTCCAGTCCGAATTGGTGAAGCTGCAAGATTGGGTGGTCGAAACTGGACACAAGCTGGTCATCGTTTTCGAAGGCCGCGATGCAGCAGGCAAGGGCGGTGTCATCAAGCGCATCACACAACGCCTCAATCCCCGAGTGTGCCGTGTCGCTGCTTTGCCAGCGCCCAACGATCGAGAGAAAACCCAGTGGTACTTTCAGCGTTACGTGGCGCACCTGCCAGCAGCGGGCGAAATTGTGCTGTTTGATCGCAGTTGGTACAACCGTGCGGGCGTTGAAAAAGTGATGGGCTTTTGCAATGACGACGAGTATGAAGAATTTTTCCGATCTGTACCCGAATTTGAAAAAATGCTGGTTCGAAGCGGCATTCAACTCATCAAGTATTGGTTTTCAATCACAGACGACGAACAACACGCGCGCTTTCTTGGCCGAATCCACGATCCCTTGAAGCAATGGAAACTCAGCCCCATGGACCTTGAAAGTCGCCGACGCTGGGAAGATTACACGCGTGCCAAGGAAACCATGATGGAGCGAACCCATATCCCGGAGGCCCCATGGTGGGTTGTACAGGCGGTGGATAAAAAGAAGGCCAGACTCAATTGCATCGATCACTTGCTGAGCCAAGTCACCTTCCATGACATCAATCACCCTGAAATTTCTTTACCTGGCAGGGTCAGAAATCCGGATTACATCAGGCACCCAGTGCCCAGCAACATGATGGTGCCCGAAAAATACTGACTTAACCGTGCAGGTTGAAAGGACCTTCGCAGTCCACATTGCACAAAGAAATGGCGCGCCAACCTCTGTCCATGGCAACGCGCTTTAAAGACGGGTCCGGGTCAACCACAACGGGGTTGGCAACGCGCTCCAATAACGGCAGATCGTTGTGCGAGTCGGTGAAAAACCAACTCTCTTGCAATGACTCCAGTGAACAACACCTGTCCAATAGCCATGCCTGAACATGGTCAACTTTATCCGGACCAAAACAAGGGCAGATCACATGGTCTATGCCCAAGCAGTGAGCAACAGGGTCCACCAGCGATCGGCCAGTGGCACTGACCAGCACCAGTGACAAACCCATGTCTCGCAGATCAGCCAGCAATTGAATCGCCCGGGGCGCCAGGGCTGGAAACAAAATTTCACGCTCAAAAAGAGTTCTTTGCGAAAACAAGAATTCTGAAGGCAGATCAGCCTCGATTCGACATCGGAAGCGACTCAGGGCCCCGAAATCAAGCGTACCGTTGGCATAGTCGATCATGAATTGATCGTGAATGGACAGGTCTTGCGCTGAGACCATGTCGTGTGAACAAAGAAAACTCATCCACAGTTGGTTGCTGTCGGCAGCAAGCAGGGTGTGGTCGAGATCCAGAAAGGCGATTCGCATAAGGTCAAACCATCGGTGGCGCTGAGCTCAACTCAAAATTTGTCATTCAGTTACAGGTGAGAACAATTCAAAAGAAAAGGAGGCCCCCCTCACAGTGACCTTGACCGCACGGACATCTGCAGCGCCGGGCACGATCAATCGCGTCAGATTCCGAAGCGGTTTTCTGTTCAATTGGAAAGGTTGATCGATTTTGAAGTGATGGCTGTCACCATGAATCACCAAAACCGGTTTTGACCAGCGATCGGCCAAAGGCATCAGTGTTTCTGCCATGCTGCGCCTAAAACCTGACCAGCTCGGAAAGTCTTCCCACTGGGTTCGCTGTTCCAAGACATCCGCCTGAAAGGCAAAGACGATCGCATCCAGATCCGCCTGTCGCGCCAACTCAAAACCCGCCTTGATCCAGGCAACATTGGCTTCATCCCTCTCAAAAAACTCTGCAGCTGCTGCAAGGTTACGGCCTTCCAGGTTGTTGTTGCTCCCCACCATGTGAAGGGTGACAAACAAGATCTTCTGGTGTTGCCAACGCAAGTTTTCAACGTACTTGCCAAATTGAGGCATGACATGGGCTTGCGATTGAACTCTGAGGGGTTTAATTCCCAAAGAAAAATTCGGAACGAAGAAAACATCACGAATGGCTTGCAAGCGCTCCAAAGGGTAGTAGCTGCCATTGTTGGCGCGATGGCAATCCGTCCATTCGTTGTCGCCGGGGGTATAAACCACGGCCCCAGCGAATCTCTGAAAGTGAGATTTCTGATTCGCAAATTCTTCATCACTGCAAAGTGTAGAGCCTGATTTGATGTCCCCCACATGCACCGAAAACGCAGGCTCCAACAGGTTGATTCGATCAATCAAAGCCCTGTATGGTCGATAGGCATTTTCAGCGGAACCGTATGGCAAATCACCCAGCGCCACAAAAGAGAAAGGCTTTTGGGCGTGGGCACTGGGCAAACAAAGTGCAAAACAGAAAATGACACCAATGTGAAAGTTCATGAATGACATGGGCATGTGCAGGAGTACTTCAGCGAATCCATTGTCTGCTTGGGGGATGGCAAAGGGATGACAGAAATCCACCCAAAATTGGTCACAAAAATTTCATTTTCTCATCACGAGATTGAAAAAAACCATCTGTCCAATGTACGTGTGCAGGCTGACCTTGTCCTGCCACGACCATCATCCATTCGGAGCCTTCATGAAAACCAAACACGTCTTGGCCGCCTTGAGCGTTGCCTTGTTCTCCCTGAGTTCACATGCCCAGACAGAAATTCAAATGTGGCACTCCATGAGTGGCGCCTTGGGAGAGTGGGTCAATGACCAGGCCAACGGTTTCAACCAAAAGCAAAAAGATTACAAGATCGTCCCGGTCTTCAAAGGCAATTACGATGAGTCCATGACCGCTGCCATGGCTGCGTTTCGTGGTGGCAATGCACCACACATCTTGCAGGTTTTCGAAGTGGGCACCGCCACGATGATGTACAGCAAGGGCGCCATCGTCCCGGTATCCAAAGTCATGAAAGATGCAGGATACAAATTCGATCCATCTGTGTACATCCCAGCAGTCGCCGGTTATTACACTGCACCCAATGGTGACATTCAAAGCTTGCCATTCAACAGTTCAACACCCGTTTTTTGGTACAACAAGGATGCCTTCAAAGCAGCTGGTTTAGACCCAGAAAACCCACCTAAAACTTGGACTGAGTTGACCTTGGCAGCCAGCAAACTCAAAGCCAGCGGACACAAGTGTCCCTATACCACCGCATGGCAAACCTGGGTTCATCTGGAAACATTTTCGGCTTGGCATGACGTTGAATTTGCCACCCAACGCAATGGCTTCAAGGGCTTGAATGCACGTCTGAATGTGACATCCCCACTTCACGTTCGCCACATTGAAAACTTGGCCAGCATGGCCTCCAGTGGTTTGTTCGTCTACAAAGGCAGGGCTGGTGCGGCAGGTGCCACCTTTGAATCCGGTGAATGTGCCATGTACACGAATTCCTCCGCAGCATATGCCGGTATCAAACGCAACGCCAAATTTGCTTTTGGTGTGTCCACTTTGCCTTATTACCCCGATGTCAAAGGCGCTCCTCAAAACACCATCATTGGTGGCGCCAGCCTTTGGGTCATGGCAGGCAAAAAGCCTAACGAATACAAAGGTGTAGCAGGTTTCTTTGACTACCTCTCCAACACCGATGTTCAAGTGGCAACCCACAAGCGCACGGGCTATTTGCCCATCACCACCGCAGCGTATCAAGCGACCGAGAAGTCCGGTTTTTACAAGGAAAATCCCGGAACCGATGTCTCAGTCACGCAAATGATCCGCAAGACGACCGACAAATCCCAGGGCATTCGCCTCGGAAATTTTGTGCAAATCCGGACCATCATGGATGAAGAATTGGAACAAGTCTGGTCAGGCAAAAAGTCGGCAAAAGATGGTTTGGATGCCATCAAAAAGCGTGGCGATGAATTGCTGGAAAGATTTGAACGCATCAACAAAAAATGATCTCCTGAGTGAAGATCAGGCTCGATTTGCGGGTTCAAGCAGGTCGAGCCTGTTGACATTTTGATAAAAACTTTTTACCAGCAATCTGCAAACGCTGATTGCCCCAGAAACCTCCTGACAGATGACCACGGAAAAACGTGTCCTTTTCAAATCGAAGTGGTTGCCATGGTTACTGGTTGCGCCGCAACTGATCGTTGTTGGGCTTTTCTTTTTCTTGCCTGCTGGTCAAGCACTTGTTGAGAGTGTGCTGGAGAGCGATGCCTTTGGTGCCGGATCCACATTTGTGGGTTTGGACAATTTCTCTCGTCTTTTCGCAGACGAAACATACATCCAATCCTTTTCAACAACAGCATTTTTTTCAATTCTGGTGGCGGGATCGGGATTGAGCATCTCCCTCTTGCTCGCCGTCATGGCCGATCGAATTGTGCGAGGTGCACTTTTTTATAAAACCTTGCTGATTCTGCCCTATGCAGTCGCACCGGCCGTGGTGGGTGTTCTATGGGTTTTCATGTTCACGCCATCCATGGGCGTCATCAGCCACGTCCTCAAAGGTGCGGGCATTGATTGGAACCACTTGCTCAACGGACAACACGCCATGGCGCTGATTGTGACTGCTGCCGTCTGGAAGCAGATCTCGTACAACTTCTTGTTTTTTCTGGCAGGCCTCCAATCCGTACCGAAAAGTCTCATTGAAGCTGCGGCAATCGACGGGGCGGGGCCTTGGCTGCGTTTCTGGTCTGTACAACTTCCGTTGATCACCCCCACTGCCTTTTTCTTGCTGGTCGTCAACATTGTTTATGCATTTTTTGATACGTTCGCCATCATCGATGCAACCACCAGCGGGGGACCGGGCAAAGACACCTCCGTGATGGTCTACAAGGTCTACCAGGACGGCTTCAAGGCCATGGACCTCGGAGGGTCAGCGGCCCAATCTGTGATCTTGATGGCCATTGTCGTGGCGCTGACCGTGATCCAGTTTCGCTATGTTGAGCGCCGCGTCAACTACTGAATCCGCATGGAGAAAAATCAATGATCGAGCGCCGTCCGTTCACCACCTTGCTGGCGCACGCATTGGTGCTGATGGGCGTTCTGGTGGTGGCTTTTCCAATCGCGCTGGCATGGATTGCAGCAACACAGACCCCAGAACAGATTGCACAAAGCATTCCCATGTCCATGGTGCCTGGAGACAATCTGTGGTCCAGCCTTGAGCAAGCTTTGTTTGGTGGACAGACCCGCAAGGGAAATACCTTGCCTGCAGTAGCGCCCATGTTGTGGGTGAGTTTGGTCAGTGCGATCATCATCTCTACTGGAAAAATCGTCATTTCTTTGCTTTCTGCATTCGCCATTGTTTATTTCAGATTCCCATTTCGGAACCTGATCTTCTGGCTGATTTTCATCACCCTGATGCTGCCCGTTGAAGTGCGAATTGTTCCTACCTATGCGGTGGTTTCATCTCTGGGCATGCTGGATTCCTATGCAGGGCTCACGATCCCACTCATGGCGTCGGCCACTGCAACTTTCTTGTTCAGACAATATTTTTTGGTGGTCCCCGATGAACTCGTTGAGGCAGCACGCATCGACGGTGCAGGCCCAATGCGATTTTTCTTTGACATTTTGCTGCCCCTTAGCCGCACATCCATTGCTGCACTTTTTGTCATCCAATTCATTTATGGCTGGAACCAATACCTTTGGCCTCTGCTCGTCACGACCAGCGAAGACATGTACCCCATCGTGATGGGGATTCGACGGTTGATGGCAGGCGGTGATGCTGCCACGGAATGGAACGTGGTCATGGCGACAGCGCTCTTGGCCATGATCCCTCCAGCTTTGGTGGTCATCCTGATGCAAAAATGGTTTGTTAAGGGCCTGGTCGATACCGAAAAGTGATTACAAGTCATGGCATCCATCACATTCAACAGCATCCATAAAACCTATGGTCACGGTGCAAAAACCAATGCGGTCATACACGACCTGAATGCACACATCAACGACGGTGAATTCGTGGTGATTGTGGGTCCATCTGGCTGTGGCAAATCCACTTTATTGCGGATGGTTGCAGGTCTGGAAGACATCACAGGTGGCAGCATCGCCATCGGTAACCGTGTCGTCAACGACCTTGAGCCTGCTGAGCGCGACATCGCCATGGTCTTCCAAAACTATGCGCTTTATCCACACATGAGCGTTTACGACAACATGGCCTACGGTCTCAAAATCGCCAAAGTCCCCTCACTTGAGATCAAGGCCCGTGTCCACAAAGCGGCTGAGATTCTGGAGTTGAGCCACCTGTTGGAGCGCAAGCCTCGTGAACTGTCAGGCGGACAAAGACAGCGCGTGGCCATGGGGCGCGCCATCGTGCGCCAGCCAAAAGTCTTTCTTTTTGACGAGCCTCTGTCGAACCTGGATGCCAAACTGCGACTGCAAACACGTCTTGAGATTCAAAAGTTGCACCGAGAATTGGGGATCACGAGCTTGTTTGTCACACACGACCAGATCGAAGCCATGACTTTGGCTCAGCGCATGGTCGTGATGAACAACGGCCGTGTGGAGCAAGTGGGTACGCCACATGAGGTCTATGAACGCCCTGCTACCGCCTTTGTGGCCGGGTTCATTGGCTCTCCTCCGATGAATTTGCTCAGACACGCACCGGGCAGTCCTGATGGACAAATTTTGGGCATACGTCCAGAACATCTGGAGATCACCTCCGATGGCTGGTCAGTGACCCTTGAGACTGTGGAATTGCTCGGCGCAGAAAAATTGATCCATGCTCGACTTGGTTCAGAAAATCTCAGCCTCCGCCAGGATGCCTCATGCCACCACCCTTCACCGGGTCAATCGTTTTTTGTGAGCCCACGCACCCAGTCAATGCATTGGTTTGATGCGCAGACTGGCCAACGCATCCATCGCACATGAACGCCCAATCATCACGCCAAACAGGCCAGAGCATCTGGCCATACCCCGCCTGGATCGCCCACCGAGGTGCCGGACAGGAGGCGCCTGAAAATACCATGGCCGCATTTCGCCATGGCGCTTCCAAAGGCTTTCGCATGTTTGAATGCGATGCCAAACTCAGCGCAGATGGCGTGGTTTTCCTCCTGCATGATGCAACTCTGGAACGAACGACCAACGGCCAGGGTGTTGCAGGACAATGCCATTGGAATGAGCTCTCCAAGATGGACGCAGGAAGTTGGCATTCACGCACTTTCGCGGGAGAACCCTTGGCCACGCTGGAGAACTTGGCCCGGTATTGCCTTGCCAATGGCTACTTTCTGAACATTGAAATCAAACCCACACCCGGTGATGAGGCAATCACTGGCCAACGGATTGCCCAGGAGGCTGCAAGGCTTTGGGAGTCTGCATCCACTCCCCCATTGTTGACCTCATTTCAGCCAGAGTGCCTTGCGGCAGCTGAAATGGCTGCGGCCCATTTGCCTCGGGGCTTGTTGATCCACACCCTTTGGCCTCAATGGATGACCGTTGCCCAGGCGCTCCATTGCTCAGCCATCGTTGCCAATCACAAAGTGCTGGATCAGGAGGTGGTTGGCCAGGTGCATTCATCTGGCCTGCAATGCATGAGCTACACCGTCAACCATTCAGAGGATGTTCGTCGACTTCTGAGCATCGGTGTCGATGGGATCATCACCGATCAAATGGGCGATCATTTCAAACACGCACAAGGTTGAAACAGCTGGCCGCCAAGACGTGCCGGTTGAGCAGGTCTCTTTTCATCAAGCCGTCACAGGAGATGTGAACCATCCCACCGGACTGTGGAGAACTTTCCAAAATGTCCGATTCGCTGAAAAAAGTACTGATTGTGGGAAGTGCACCGGATTCGGTTCGCGCTTCAACATGGGACACCTCGTTTTTTGAGCACACCATCGCCATCAACAATGCATGGAAGGCCTTTTCGTCATGGGACATCTTGATTCACCCTGAAGATTTTCCTGCCGCCAACCGTCCACCACCCGATCAGCACCACGGCAAAAAGATCATCACGGCAAGGGAATTCGTCCCCATTCAGAACAAGTATGGTGGTTTCGTCTATGCAGGGGGCACCATGTCATTCACCGCGGGTTACTGGGCGCTCGGAGCACTGCAACCCGATGTGATTGCCTACTTGGGCTGCGACATGATTTACGATGCTCGGCCTGACTATCCAAGTCATTTTTATGGAAGAGGCACGCCCGACCCATTGCGTGAAGACGTGACCCTTCAAAGCCTAGAAGCCAAATCAATGCGACTGCTCGCGATGGCCAGGCACCAAGGCTGTTCTGTGGTCAATTTATCAGAGCAAAAAGACTCAAGAATGTTGATCCCTCGCATGGAGTATGAAACCCTTAAAAACATGAGTCATCGACCTCGACCACTGCCCATCAACACCGAAGCGATGCAGCTGGCGTTGCGGACCGAAGCGAAATTGGGCTATTGGGTGCTCTCGGGGAAATATTGGGAGCAAACAGAAAAATTTGACAAAGCCAAATTGAGGCATATCGATTCACTTTGGCTTGCATCTGCACCCCCCATGTCAATTGAAGGCCCTTGAACTCCAAAAATTAAATGCAGGAATCACCACAAATGCCCAGCACAAGATCATTTTTCTATGAGGAAAAAATCGAACATGCGTCCGTCATGGCCGAGAAAGGCCTGCGGTATCAATACAAAAAAGCGGGCTCTCCTTTTCAGGACTCTGCCAATATGTCCACAATGAGTTGTTATCGGTGTGGATTGCACAAATCCAGAGCCTTGGGATCTTTCATCCGATTGTTGAACCAACGCATGTTCGTGTGTGGTGACTGCAGCACAAACCACTCACAGTCAACCGCACTCAAGATTTGATACGCAACAAGGCTTGGCCCATCTGGATTTTTTCGCCTGTGCTGACCCCATTGCACAACTCAAACCCAGGCGGTACAAACATCAAAATGGTAGAGCCATGCTCAAACCAACCCATCTCTTGACCTTTGGCATAGTGGGCATTGCAAGTCATTTCATTGGGCCCCTTGTACTTCAGGTTCAGCAAGACATCGACCGCGTGCAAGCGCATGCTGGCCACCAACACGGCTGCCACGGGCACGATCAAAAATGGCAATCCCTCTTGGGTCTGCATGTGTAGAACCGCCCGTTCGTTTTTGCAAAATAACTCTTGCACGCGCTTGAGTGCTACCGGGTTCACATTCCAGGTGTCGCCCGAGATGTAAGTCACATGCTGGAGCTGCACATTGTGTGGCGCGTGAAATCGGTGGTACATGCTGCTGGTCAGACGCAAAGTCAGGTAGGTGCCCCCTTCCAGAATGGCGGGCCAATGCTGGCAGCGGTCCGAGCTGCCCAGCAGAGTTTGCAACTGGTAAGGGAACCCTTTGGCCTGAAACACCTGGCCTAGCTCCACCGGTCCGCAAGCACCCACAATGGCATCGCAAGGCGAGGTCATGAGCGCGGGGTCTGGGTCAACGCTACGCGCCCCGGGCCGTAACTCGCGTGTGAAACACGCGTGCAGGCTGTTGAATGTTTGCTGCTTGGCATCTCTCAAATCCAAATCTGTGAACAAGCGCCACACAGCCATGGAAGACCGGACGACCCAGGGGTGCTGGATTTGGCTCCACCAACCCATGAATCGGGTGAGGGTGATGCGCGGGATGCGGTTGGTGAACAAGAAATTCAGGTCTTCTTGCAACATCCACTTTTGGAAAAGTCGGCGAATCTTCATCATGTTGTCATTCAAATTGAATAAAAAGAAATTTCTTTGACACAAGGAAATTGCTGTGAACTCCACTTGGATCAGTTTGGGCATACTGGCCGCATTGGCCCCAAGCCTGCATCAGCGCATACAACTCTCGCGTGCCAAGCACCGCTCGCTGGCTGGGCATTCGCGCATGGCCAAGCGACTGGCCCGTTGGTTGCCAGGCTACAGCTTCGACGAAGCCGAGTTTTTTGGCTGCGACGGTGCTCCCAGCGGTATTCAGGCGCAACGACGAGCGGCATTTTTTGCCATGGCCAACACACTGCAAACACGCCACCGCCGCAGCATCGACGCCACCGCCGAGGCCCGTGAAAACATTTCGGACATGCAGTTCATCGCGGCTTACCGAGTGCCCTTTCAGTTCAGCCCAGTGGTGCGCGAGCACCTGAAGGTCGGCTCTTTCCTGCAGTCTGCACACGGCGTGATGGTCACCGACCTGGACGGCCAGATGTTTTATGACCTCACCGGCTCTTATGGCGTGAACGTCTTCGGTGCTGATTTTTACAAAAGAACCATGGCCGAGGGCATAACACGCACGCAAGGCCTGGGGCCCGTGCTGGGTTCTTACCACCCGGTGGTGGCGGGCAACGCCGAACGCTTGAAGTCGATTTCGGGCATGGACGAAGTGTCGTTTCACATGTCGGGCACCGAAGCTGTGATGCAGGCCGTTCGGCTGGCTCGCTACCACACCCGTCGAAAAAACATCGTGCGCTTTTGTGGGGCTTACCACGGATGGTGGGAAGACGTTCAACCCGGCCCAGGCAACCCGATGCCACCGCGCGAGACCTACACCCTGAGCGACATGAGCGAACGCAGCCTGAATGTGCTTCGCAGCCGCAAGGACATCGCCTGCGTGCTGATCAACCCCTTGCAGGCTTTGCATCCCAACGTCAACGCCCCGGGCGATTCGACCTTGGTTGACAGCAGCCGACGCGCTGCCTATGACCGCGCCGCCTACACCGCCTGGCTCCAGGCCTTGCGCCAAGTTTGCACCGAACGCGGCATTGCACTGATTTTTGACGAAGTCTTTTTGGGGTTTCGTCTGGCCGCAGGTGGCGCGCAAGCCTACTTTGGCGTGCAGGCTGATTTGGTGACCTATGGCAAGACTCTGGGCGGCGGTTTTCCGGTTGGTGTGGTGTGCGGCAAGCGCGAATGGATGCGCCGATTTGATGAAAAACGCCCAGCCGACATCTGCTTTGCACGCGGCACCTTCAACGCGCACCCTGCCGTCATGGGTGCCATGGCGGCATTTTTGGAACAACTGGAAACACAAGAGGTCAAAGCCATCTACGAGGGCCTGGATGAACGCTGGAATGCCCGCGCCGCGCTGTTCAACCAGACCATGCAAACGCACGATCTGCCCTTGCGGGCGGCCAACATGTCGAGTGTCTGGACACTCTTTTACACGCAACCCAGCCGATACAACTGGATGTTGCAGTACTACCTCAGGCTGCATGGATTGGCGCTCAGTTGGGTGGGAACGGGCCGTTTGATCTTCAGTCTCAACTACAGCGATGCCGATTTCGATGCCGTGCTGCAGAAATTTGTGCTGGCTGCTGAGCAAATGCGCCGTGACGGCTGGTGGTGGCATGCCCCGGAGGTCACCAACAAATCCATCCGCAGAAGTATCCTCAAGGAAACACTTTTTCGTTGATGCAAATCCCGGATCGTCCATAGTGGGTGATCCGGGCTTGAGAGCCAATCAACGGCTGGCTTGTATCCGGCTGTCCGCGAATCGCTCACCCCGCAACAATTGCCAAGGCGCCTTGTGGTAGAGGTAGATATCGTGGAAAGGATCGGTCAGGATTTTGGTCATCCAAACCAGCCCGGTTTGCACGTCATGGATAAAAAACAGGTGCACTGTGCGAAACAACAAGGCCGCAACACCCAGGTAAAGCCAGGCAAAGCCCACGGCGCGTAAAAACTCGAACCAGGTTTCATGCGCGGGCAACACCCCCATGAAGCCGGGATTCATGAATATGGCCAATGGCAACAAGGCCCAAACACTCAACAACACCACTTTACGGCGCAAGTTGTAGCCCACCTTGATCTCTTCCTTGTATTCATTGGACGCTTCATTGACATGGTCATAGCCCAAGGGTTCAAAGAAAAAATGACCCGCTTGCCTGGAAGTCATGGACACCATCCAGGCCACCAAAGCCGCCATGGCAGGGTCTACAAACAGCAGGCCATACGCCACTACAAACGCAGATGCACTGAGAAGATGCAAGGACTGGTTGATGCGGCAATGGTGGTAATAGCGATGATCATCCCAACGTTGCACACGCAAGGATTCCAGAAAATCTTTCACACTGACTCCTCAAGTTGAATGTGTCTCCATGATCATCAAGTCGTGTGAAAAAACAATGACATTTTTTGTCATCAAACTGTTAAAGAGGTTCAGCACCATGGGGCCATGGACGACAGCGACAAAAGCCCTTACCTGCTTGAAAATTTTGAGCCTGAAAATCCCAGCATGCGCATTGCTGTGGTGACAGAGACCTGGCCACCTGAAGTCAATGGGGTTGCGCTCACCCTGTCAAGGTTGGTTCAAGAACTGCGTTCAAGACAGCACACGATCCAGTTGATCAGGCCAAGGCAGAACCTGCTTGACACCGAATCGAGTCATGAAGAGGGTTGGACAGAGCTTCTACTCAGAGGCATGCCAATACCACGGTACCCAGATCTCAAGCTGGGTTTCCCCAGCAAAAAGTCATTGATCCATGCATGGACCGTCAAACGCCCTGATGTCGTGCACATTGCCACCGAAGGTCCACTCGGTTGGTCTGCACTTCAAGCAGCCAAGGTGCTTCGACTGCCTGTATCGTCTGATTTCAGAACCAATTTCCAAAGTTACAGCAAGCATTACGGCGTAGGCTGGCTGCAAAAGCCCATACTGGCTTACCTGCGAAAATTTCATAACCGAACCCAGTGCACCATGGTGCCAACCCAAGCAATTCGCGAGCAACTTCACGGGATGGGCTTTCAAAATCTGCACACCATCGGCCGTGGCGTGAATACGGCGCTGTTCAACCCCCAAAAGCGCAGCGCTGACTTGCGTGCTCAATGGCACGCCGATGACGACACCTTGGTCTTGTTGTCTGTGGGTCGACTGGCAGCCGAAAAAAATTTGGAACTCACGGTCAAAACCTACAATGCTTTGCTGCAAAGAAACAGAAAAGTGAGGTTGGTTTTCTGTGGCGATGGCCCCTATCGTCACAAGCTCCAAGCCGATTGCCCGGATGCGATTTTCATGGGCATGGCCACACATCCTGAATTGGCTTTGGCTTATGCCAGCGCCGATCTGTTTCTCTTCACCAGTCTGACAGAAACCTTCGGCAATGTGACGCTGGAAGCGTTGGCCAGTGGTACACCCGTGCTGGCTTTTGACTGCGCTGCTGCGAAAGAAGTGATTTCAGACGGACACAATGGATGGCTTGTCAACGATGAAAGCTCGGTGCTCTATGTTTTGCGCGCCCTGGACATTTGCCAGAATCTGCATACCCTGAGAGAAGCACGCCAACACACACACAAAAGCATCCTGAAGTGGGAATGGTCATCGATTGCATCGCAAGTCGAGCAGTTGCTGCGCCAAGTGGTCTCAAGCCCGACGGTCGCGCCACACCGCATGACCGAATGACTGCAAACACGGCGTTGCAACGATCCACAATGGCAAACTGGCCATGACCATGATCGGCAAAAGGGGCCAATCCCAGGACAACAAAGCGCTGTAGATCGCCAACATCAACAACACACTCAGGTTTTCATTGAAGCCTTGCACCGCAATCGATCGCCCTGGTGGCATGTGTCGTTTGCCTCTTTTTTGCAACAAGGCATTCATCGGGATCAACAACATTCCACCCGACCAACCCGCAAGCATCAACATCGGTATGGCGAGAATAAGATCATGGGTCACCGCCAGGCAAGGCAGAAGAATCGCCAAGACAAGACCCCACCACAAACTTCTTCGCACTTTGAACCCTTGGGCATTTGTCGCCGCCATGCAAGCGCCGCCGATAACACCCAGCGCCACCAGGCCTTGCAAGTAGGCGCCGCTTTGCAAGCTCATTTGCGCATGGGATTGGGCCCAAACCAGCACCGCAAACTGCAGTACAGCGCCCACCCCCCAGCCCAGAGCCGTCACACGCAAGGACAGCCCACCCAATGGATCTGACCATAGCCGGCGGTTGAAATGCCAAAATGAATGCCAATGGACTTCACGCCATAACCGTCCTTGATGGACTTTGGCTTTCATGGCCAACACACCGATGTTCATCAGCGCCGACAAGCCCAATATCCCTATCACCACAAGAAAAGGGATCGTCATCTGCGTCCTGACAAGCCAGGATGGCCACGCTTGGTTTGCAAAATTTTGAACCAGTTCTGATCCAAATTTCGTGGCGTCCATCAACCAACCGCCCAGGACAACTCCCCCCATCAATGAGATGAGCGCTGCAATTTCCAGCCATGCATTCGCCGAAGTCAACCGTTGTGGTGAAACATTTTCCACAAGTAAACCGTACTTTGCAGGCGCATACACAGACGCCGCAAATCCAGTCAAGGCAAAGACCCACAACGGGTGAAAGCCACCCAACAGCATGCAAACAGCCAGAATTTTCACTGCGGTCATGACCAGCATGACATGGCTTTTTGCGAATGCATCCGCCAAGGGCCCCACCACACTGGCCATCAAGACATAGGACAAGGTCAGGGAAAATTTGAGCAAAGGCGCCCACCACCCAGGGTAACCCTGCTCCTGCAAGAAAAACACCCCCAGTATCAGCAGCGCGTTGTCTGCCAGGCCAGCAAACGACTGTGCCAGTATCAGCCAGCCAAAACCCTTAGGCATTCACAGTGGCATCGTGTTGATCGCTGATCACGCCTGAGTCAAACTCGAGCAGTTGAACCAGGTCATTTCGACGACCCACCCCTTGATAGGCAAATCCAAGTTCGCTCAATGCATCCGGGTTGTAGAGATTTCTGCCATCCAGAATGAACGGCTTGCGCATCAATTTTTTCATGGACTCGAAATCAGGATTGTGGAAGTTTTTCCACTCTGTCAGAACCATCAGTGCATCTGCGCGGTCCAGCGCCAACAAGTCTGTTGCGGCCAGACTGAATCTCTGCAGCATTTCGGCATCACCGCTCAGGTCCTCTCTCAAAGCCATCAAGGCATGCTCGCCTGCTACTGGGTCAAATGCGCAAACTTCAGCACCGCGTGCCAACAGCTGTCGAATCACCACGCGGCTTGGCGCTTCACGCATATCGTCGGTGTTGGGCTTGAATGACAAGCCCCAGATCGCCACCTTGCGACCTTGCAAATCATCACCCATGCGCTGCACAAGACGATCCACCAAAATGGTTTTTTGCCGTTCATTGACGCGCTCTGTTGAGCTCACCACCGCCATCTCCTGGCCATGTGCTTTGGCCGTGTTGATCAACGCCTTGGTGTCTTTGGGAAAGCAACTGCCACCATAGCCACAGCCTGCATACAAAAAACTGTGACCAATTCGGCTGTCTGCACCAATGCCGCGACGAACCTGGTCCACATCGGCGCCCAACACATCCGCCAAATTGGCCATCTCATTCATGAAAGAAATTCTGGCCGCCAGCATGGCATTGGCGGCATATTTCGTGAGTTCTGCACTGCGGACATCCATCCACACAGTTCGGGAGTGGTGGCGGTTGAAACTCGCATACAAATCGCTGATCATGCGTTGACTGCGTGCTTGGTGTGGGCCTTCGTCAAGTCCCACAACAATCCGGTCCGGCCGCATGAAATCCTCAATGGCTGCACCCTCTTTAAGGAATTCAGGGTTAGAAATCACATCGAACATGTCCATCGACATGCCACGACTGGCCAACTCATGCGCAATGGCTGACCTGACTTTATCGGCTGTACCCACGGGCACAGTGGATTTGTTGACCACCAGTTTGAAGCTCTTGAGATGCCTTCCAATGATGCTGGCCACCGACAACACATGGCCCAAATCGGCTGAGCCGTCTTCTGCTGGCGGTGTACCTACCGCAATGAAGACGATGTCACCATGCTCAATGGCCTCACAGGCATCGCTGGTGAAGCGGATACGACCATCTGCCCTGTTTCGGCTGAGCACTTCCTTCAAACCCGGCTCGTAAATGGGCACGAGACCCTCATGCAAAGACCGGATCTTTTCTTCATCCTTGTCCATGCACAAAACCTTGAAACCAAGATCTGCAAGACAGGCGCCAGTGACCAAGCCCACATAACCCGATCCAATCACCGTGACTCTCATGGCAACACTCCTGTAAATCAGGAGACTGTTGCATCGGTCGATGAAAGCCCGACGACAAAATGATGAAGCTAATGTGAATCAGTTGGAGAGGCGGCGAACACGGGCCTCGGGAAAGACCAACTTGAATGTGGATCCTTGCCCCAGCACGCTTTCAATGCGCAACTCGCCGCCATGACGCTGCATGACATGCTTGGTGATTGCCAGACCCAATCCTGTGCCACCCGTTTCTCGAGAACGGCTGCGGTCCACGCGGTAAAAGCGCTCGGAAAGTCGTGGCAAATGCTCAGCGGCGATGCCCGGACCGGAATCCTCTACCGCGAAGATCCATCCATCAGCCGCAAGGGTCCAGCTCAAATGGATGGTGCCACCCAAGGGTGTGTACCGGACAGCATTGGTCACCAAGTTCGAAAAGGCGCTCATCAACTCTGAACGCGATCCGAGCAACTCGACATCCGCATGTTCGTCGGTCAACAAATGATGGGATATCCCCCCCGCTTTGGAGGCGAGGTTCTCAGACAAGATTTGCGCATCCATCACCACCTGTTTGATCAGTTGGCCCAGTGACACGCTTTCTTGAACACCTGTCAATTGGCTGGCTTCAAGCTGTGACAAAGTCAAAAGATCAGAAACCAACGATTGCATGCGATCCGATTGGACCGACATGTGCTCCAGATAATTTTGAATCTGTTCCCTGTCCAGAGGCAATGACTGCAGGGTTTCAATGAAGCCTCCCAGAACAGTCAATGGGGTACGAATTTCATGCGAAACATTGGCCACGAAGTCACGCCGCATGGCATCGGCTTGGGCGACCGCCGTGATGTCACGGGTCAACAAAAGGCGTTTGCCCTCGCCATAGTCATGCAATTGAACAGACAGCTTCTGCGAATTCACGAACGAACTGGAGCGCCCCTCAATGACCGCCTCGGATGCATGCTCAGCCTGCGAAAAATAGCGTGCAAACACCGGGTCTCTGACCAAATGGACCACATGCTGCATGCGGTCCTTCATGGCATCCAGTCCCAGATGTGCCGCAGCGGTGTTGTTGCACCACTCGATGCGGGCTTCTTCGTCCAGCAAGATGACCCCGTTGGGAGACGCCTGGATCGCCAGCAAAAAATCCTGAAGTCTTTTTTCATGGACCGTGACCAGCTTTTCTTGCTGTCGCAGCATCCGCTGAATGCGCAAAGCCATCTCACGCCACACACCTTGCCAAGGCGGGTCAAGCCGCAGGCTGGGGGCGCTTAGCCAACGGTCAAAACGGTCGATCTTCCATGCCAGAACCAGTGCATAAATACACACCGCCAACAAAGACGACAAACAAGCCCCCACGGCCCCGCCGACAAACCAACCTGGCACACCTGCCAGGCCCGACAGGATCAACAACTCAAGCACCACAATGACCATAAACAGGCCGTTATCCAGCCGAGGGTGTCGAAGTGAAACGGTAGCCGGCCCCACGCACGGTTTCGATCATGTGACCTGCCTGGCCCAGCGACTCGCGCAAGCGCTTGACATGCACATCGACGGTGCGCTCTTCGATATAAACATGGTCGCCCCACACCTTGTCCAGCAAGGAGCCACGGCTGTGCACACGCTCTGGGTGACGCATCAGGTAATGCAAGAGCTTGAACTCGGTCGGACCGATTTTCAGGGGCTTGTCACCATGACTGACCCGGTGGGTGTCCGCATCCAACTGCAATTCACCCATTTTGACCGTACCGCCAGAAGCCTCCGGCACACGGCGTCGCAGCACGGCCCGGATGCGGGCCAGAAGCTCACGCGGCGAAAACGGTTTGACAATGTAGTCGTCCGCACCCGCATCGAGCCCAGCCACCCGATCGGCCTCATCGCCTCGTGCGGTCAACATCAAGATGGGAACGGTTTTGGTTCGGGCGGCAGACCGCCAGCGCCTTGCGAGTGCCAGACCACTTTCGCCCGGCAGCATCCAATCCAACAAAATCACATCAGGCAGGATTTCATCCAACTCACGTTGGGCTGTCGCTGAATCGATGGCCCAAATCGGTTGAAAACCATTGTGTTTCAGATTGACTGCGATCAGTTCAGCAATCGCAGGCTCATCCTCAACGATCAATATGCGAGGGATTGTTCTCATTGAACAGCTTTTTCAATTTCCGTGAGGGCCGTGTGGCGCACATCTGCACCCTTGACCACATAAATCACAAACTCGGCGATGTTCTTGGCATGGTCGCCAATGCGCTCGATGGCCTTGGCCACGAACAACAGATCGAGACTGGCCGAAATCGTGCGGGGGTCTTCCATCATGTAGGTGACCAATTTACGCACAAAGCCGTTGAATTCGGCGTCAATCAAATCGTCCTCTTTCAGGATCACCAGGGCCATGTTCACGTCCAGTCGGGCAAAGGCATCCAGGGCCTTGCGCAGCAAACCGGTGGCCAGGTCTGCTGCAATGCGCAATTCAGACGCGGGCAAATTGCGGGGGCTGCCCTGCTCCAGGATGAGCTTGACCATGCGGGCAATCCTTTCGGCCTCATCGCCCGCACGCTCGAGGTTGCCGGTGATTTTGGAAATGGCCATCAGCAAGCGCAGATCGCGTGCAGTGGGTTGCCGACGGGCAATGATGGAGGCCAATTCAGCGTCAATTTCGACTTCCAGTGCGTTGACCTGCTTTTCGGTGGCCACCACCTGATCGGCCACCTCGGAGCTCAGTTGGGCCAACGCGTAAACCCCATGCCGTGTTTGGGATTCGACCAAGCCCCCCAGTTCCAGAACGCGGGACGAAACGCCAGTGAGTTCGGCGTCGAATTGACTTGAAATGTGCTTGTCCATGAATATCTCCTGATCAGCCGAAACGGCCGGTGATGTAGTCTTCGGTTTCTTGCTTGACGGGCTTCATGAAAATCTGCTCGGTCACGCCAAATTCCACCAATTCGCCCAGATACATGTAGGCCGTGAAGTCCGAGACCCTGGCCGCCTGCTGCATGTTGTGGGTCACGATGGCCACGGTGTAGTCTTTCTTCAGCTCACTCACGAGTTCTTCGACCTTGGCGGTCGAGATCGGATCGAGCGCCGACGTGGGCTCATCCAGCAAAATCACCTTGGGCTTGACCGCCACAGAGCGTGCAATGCACAAGCGCTGCTGCTGCCCACCCGACAAGGACAAGCCGCTTTGTCCCAGTTTGTCCTTGACCTCGTTCCAGATCGCGGCCTTGGACAGGGCCCACTCGACCCGATCGTCCATGTCAGAGCGGCTCAGGTTTTCATAGAGGCGAACACCAAACGCGATGTTGTCGTAAATGGACATGGGGAAAGGCGTGGGCTTTTGGAACACCATGCCGACTTGCGCACGCAACAGGTTCAAATCTTGTTTTTTGTCCAAGATATTGGTGCCATACAGGTTGATTTCGCCCTCTGCACGCTGGCCTGGATACAAACTGTACATGCGATTAAGTGTGCGCAGCAAGGTTGACTTGCCGCAACCCGAAGGACCGATGAAGGCGGTCACTTTGTTCTCGGCGATGTTGAGGTTAACGTCTTTCAGGCCCTTGAAGGTGCCGTAGAAAAAACTCAGATTGCGAATTTCAATCGCGTTTTTAAGAGGTGTTTGAGTGGTGTTGGGCATTTTGAAACCTTGTCTTTCGATCAAACTTTGACTTTTTCGCGGAAGAACACGCGGGCCAGGATGTTCAGGGCCAACACGGTCAGGGTGATCAGCAACGCCCCGCCCCAGGCCAACTGGATCCAGTTTTCATAAGGGCTCATGGCAAACTGGAAGATCACCACAGGCAAGTTCGCCATGGGCGCGCCCATGTTGGTGCTGTAGAACTGGTTGTTCAGCGCGGTGAAGAGCAAGGGGGCGGTCTCGCCACTGATGCGGGCCAGGGCCAGCAGCAAGCCCGTGATGACTCCGCTCTTGGCTGCCCGCAAAGTCACCATGGTGGACACCTTCCAGCGTGGCGCCCCCAGTGCGAATGCCGCTTCACGCAAACTGCCAGGCACCAGGCGCAGCATGTTTTCGGTGGTGCGCATGACCACCGGAATGGCAATGAGGGTCAGGGCCAGACTGCCGGCATAACCCGAAAAATTGCCCACCGTGGCCACGGCAATCGCATACACAAACAAACCCAGCACGATGGAGGGGGCCGACAGCATGATGTCGGTCACAAAGCGAGTGAATTCGGCGGTCTTGCTGGTGTCGCCATACTCGGTCAGGTAAATGCCCGCCAGGATGCCAATCGGTGTAGACACCAGCACGGCCAAGCCCACGATCATCAAACTGCCCACAATCGCGTTGCGCAAGCCGCCGCCTTCCGAGCCTGGTGCAGGCGTGTCATTGGTGAACAGCGTCAACTCCAAGGCAGCCAGGCCGTTGGAAAACAGCACGAACAAGATCCAAAACAAGGCGATCAAGCCCAAACTCATGGCGATCATCGACAGCGTCAAGCCCATCAAGTTGGTGCGCTTGCGCTTGCGGTACAGAGGTGAAGGTTGCATCGTCATGGTCGTGCTCGATTCATTGAAACAGGAGGTTCATGCGCAATGGGGCAGCGCATCAATGGCCCTTGGCTTTTTCGGTGCGAATGATCAGCCACTTGGCCAGGGCCAACACCACGAAAGTGATGCAGAACAAGAGGAAGCCCAGTGCAAACAAGGTGTTGAAGTGCAGGCCTTCGGCCTCGCCAAATTCATTGGCCAACACCGAGGCGATCGAGGTGCCTGGCGAAAACAGGGTGGTGGGCATGCGGTTGGCATTGCCGATCACGAAAGTCACCGCCATGGTCTCACCAAGGGCACGGCCCAAGCCCAGCATGATGCCCCCAATCACGCCCGTCTGGGTGTAGGGCAAAACCACCTTACGCACCACTTCCCAGGTGGTGCAGCCCAAGCCATAAGCCGACTCGCGCAGAATGGGCGGGGTGATTTCAAACACATCGCGCATCACCGCCGCCACAAAGGGCAGCACCATGAACGCCAGGATGATGCCCGCGGCCAGAATGCCCAGGCCGTTGGTGGCACCACCAAACATCCAGCCCACCAAAGGCATGCCACCCAACACCGATTGCAAAGGCACTTGCAGGTAGTCTGCGTAGACCGGTGCAAAAACAAACAGACCAAACATGCCATAAATGATGGACGGCACCGCCGCCAACAATTCGACGGCCGTGCCCAATGGGCGACGCAACCAGACCGGGCAGGTTTCGGTCAGAAAAACCGCAATGCCGAATGCGAGCGGCACCGCCAGCAACATGGCAATGCCCGCACTCAGCACGGTACCGACGACGGAAATCGCAGCACCAAACTCCTGGTTGATGATGTCCCACTCGACGTACCACAAAAAGTGGGCACCAAATTTGGCAAAGGTCGGCCAAGCGTTGATGAACAGGGACACGATGATGCCCACCAGCGCGAACAAGACCAACAATGAAAACGATTGGGTGGTGCGGTGGAACACCACGTCTTGCCAGCGTTGCCGGTTGGCAATGGCTGCCATGTTGACGCTGTTCACGCCATCATCAGATGAGGTCGTTGATTGGGAAGTGTTCATGGTCTAGACAGCAATCAAACAATGGGAACTTGAGCAAAAACAAACCACCGACAACCATCAGGAATGTCGGTGGTCATGGGTTGAGGCCATCAACCCGCAAATCATCACTTGGTGTTGATCTGGTTCCAGACGCGCTGACGGATCTGGTTGGTCAAGGAATCAGGCAGGGGCACATACTCGAGTTCCAAAGCCATTTGCTTACCGTTCTTGAACGACCAGTCAAAGAACTTCAAGACTTCGGCAGACTGGGCTTTGTCAGCAGGGGTTTTGTACATCAAGATGAACGATGCAGTGGTCACAGGGTAGGACTTGGCACCAGGCTGGTCCACGATGGACAAGCCCATGCCTGGCACGCTGAACCAGTCAGCACCGGCTGCAGCCGCTGCAAACGTCTCGTCATCGGGCATCACATAGTTGCCGCCTTTGTTTTGCAGGGCCATGACCGCGATGTTGTTTTTCTTGGCATAGGCGTATTCCACATAACCGATCGAGCCTTTGGTGCGGGCCACGTTGGCCGCAACGCCTTCGTTGCCCTTGCCACCCACCGATGTGGGGGCTGGCCACTTGACCGCAGCACCACGGCCGACGGTGTCCAGCCAATCCTTGCTGACGGTGGACAGGTAGTCGGTCCAGTTGAAGGTGGTGCCGGAGCCGTCCGCGCGGTGCACCACGGTGATGGCGGTATCGGGCAAACGCTTGCCGGGGTTCAACGCGGCCAACTTGGGATCGTTCCACTTGCTGATCTTGCCCATGAACATTTCGGCCAGGACGGGGCCGGTCACGCGCAGCTCACCCTTGCCGAAACCATCCAGGTTGAACACAGGCACCGTGCCGCCAATGATGGCGGGGAACTGGACCATGCCGTCCTTGTCCAGGTCAGCACCGCTGACAGGGGCGTCGGTCGCACCAAAAGCCACGGTTTTGGCACGGATCTGACGGATACCGCCGGAAGAACCGATGGACTGGTAGTTCAGACCCACACCGGTTTCCTTTTTATAGGCTTCCGCCCATTTGGCGTAGATCGGGAAGGGGAATGTGGCGCCGGCGCCGGTGATGTCGGCGGCCCAGCTGGTAGCGGCCAAGGCGCTCAGGCCAATGGCTGCTACGAAAGATTTCATTTTCAACATGTCAACTCCTGGTTCAGGGGGTAAGTTCAGAGCCACCCACAATGGTTATGTGGGGGGACTGAGGTGACTTTAGTGAGGAATTGTGACAGTACTGTGTCAAAAATCCCATTTAAAAAAGGTTGTTATGGATCCAGCGCCGACTTCATGGCCATCGCTTGGACAAGGTTCAGCCAAACCATGGTGTGGGTCGGTACAGCCTCCGCCCTGAAGCCTGGCGGGCGGCTTGCCCATTGCGAATGGCAAGGCCGTGACCCCACGAAACCGTGTTTTCAGATTTTTCAATTATTCATTTGAGTATTGATTTCAACAGTTTGTTCACAAAAAATTCATATTCGACAGGTGCACCGCAACCACAATCAAACTTTTTGAATTGATTTATGCGTGCCATCAAAAAAGTCCGACAGGTCATTGCCCACGAGCCTCTGGATCAAACCGCTCAAATTTTCGCCCGCTTGATTTCTTCGTTGGTGGACGAAGTGGATTTCTCACTCAAGGACCTCTACGAACTGGACGCCTCGGATTTCCAGTTGGCCATGGACATCCTGCAAGAATGGCGGCTTGACCGTTACTACATGGGCAAAGCCAAAACATTCGATGTGGCCATGCAAGCGCTGCAGTTGAACAAGCCCAAAGCTTGAGGGCGCCATGGATTTCTTGAGGGACTGATACATGCGGATTGCTTCATTTGTTGGACAAAAAGGCGGTGTCGGCAAAAGCACACTGGCCCGTGTCTTGGCAGTGGCTGCGGCCCGAGCGCAACACAAGGTGCTGATCGGTGACTTCGATCTGGAGCAGCTCACCTGTGTGGAGTGGAGCGCCCTGAGGCTGCGCCATGGCGTCGAGCCCGAGATCGAGGCCCGTGCATTCAAGAGCCTGAAAAAATTGCGCAAAACAGTGGTCGGCTATGACCTGGTGGTGGTGGACACGCGGGGCTTGGCCGATGAGCTGACCGAAGATGTCAGCCGCGAAAGTGATGTGGTGTTCCTGCCTACAGGCACCTCGATGGACGATCTTCGCCCCACCCTGGCGCTGGCCCGCAAGCTGGCCAAAACCCGTTCTGTGGGCAACAAGATCGTCATTGTTCTGTCCAAAACCGGTCGCTCGGAGCGCCTGCTCGAACAAGCAGAAGCCACCATTGCCGAGGCAGGTTTTGACATGCTCAACGCCGTTTGGCCAGCGCGTGACGGGTTCCAGGCCGACCTGGATATGGGGCGCGCCGGCAGCGAGTCCAGCAACCCTCACCTCAAGAAAGCTTCACAGGATGTGGAGCAGGCCCTGCTGTCTTTGACCATGTCCTGAATTGGACGGGCCAAATGCTGGCCCGTCGCATTCTTCAAGGTTACCTGGTCAAAACTTCGGTGATGGAACAGGGCCCCATGTTGATCAGGGCGATGACCGCCCTGTGGCTTCAGTGGACACTTGGCCCCTGCACATCAAAGCCCGATCACCCCACCATCGGTGCGCGTGATCACGATGGTGGCCGAACGAGGACGGCCCTGCGGGCCGTAGCCGGCATTGCCTGGCCACATGCTTTGGGGCGACGAGCCCGAAGCCAGGGGTTTGGACAATTCGCCTGGGTGCTGGATGTTGACAAACAAGGTGCGGCCGTCGGCGGTCTCGGTGATCCCGGTGACTTCTGCACCTTGGGGTGCCACCAGAAAACGGCGCAGCTTGGCCTCACCCAGGGCAGCGCCCAGGAAGGTGTCTTGCGTGCCGCTTTGCTCCGCGCCACCCACCATCATTTTGTTTTTCACGGTCACTTTGCCACCGTCGCCCACCTGGCCCGGAATGGCGGCCAGCATCATGCAGTTGGTCTCGTCGGTGAAAGCGCCATCGTCGGTCTGGATCCAGCAAATGCCGGTGGCTTTGCTGAACCACAGGCCATCGGGCGATGAGAACGAATTCTTGGCGGTCAGGCCCGACAGGTTCGCGTCGCCCGAATCTTCCTCGGCACCAAACAAAAAGATGTCCCAGGCAAAGGCCTTGGCCGTGGCTGGGTGGCCAGGCTCTTTGAAGCGGATGATGTGGCCGTGTGGGTTGCCCGTTCCCTTCACGCCGTCCAGATCCATGTAAGCGCGAGGATTGGCCGGATCGGTTTTCGAGGGTGTGCGGTTGGCGGCGTTGTTGTTGGTGAGGGCAAAGTACACCTCGCCATTGCGGTAGTTCACAGCGCCCCACTCCGGGCGGTCCATCTTGGTCGCGCCCACAGCGTCTGCAGCCAGTCGCGCATTGATGAACACATCGGCCTGGTTGGCAAATTTGTACGCGCCGTGGTTGGCGATGCGCGGGTCGGCGATGGTCAACTCCAGCCACTCGCCCTGGCCCGTGGCGTCAAAGCGGGCAGCGTACAGCTGGCCCTCGCTCAGGTACTTGTCACCCGCCAACAAACCTCCGCCCACATCGCGCGGGTCCCACGCGGCGGTGGACACAAACTTGTAGATGTATTCGTTGCGGGCATCACAACCCATGTAAAAGGCCAGCGGCTGACCCGCCACCGGCAGGCTGCACACCGCCGCTTCGTGGGCGAAGCGGCCCATGGCCACGCGTTTGACAGGCGTGGAATTGGGGTCCAAGGGGTCGATCTCGACGTTGTAGCCAAAGGTGTTGGCCTCATTGCGGAAATCACGCTCGGCATTGGCACCGGTAGCCGCCAGGTTCCAGCGGGCAAAACGGTCGTCGGTGGCCGAGACGGTGTGCCAGCCCTGGCTGGGCGCACGGGTGGCGCCCGCAGCGGGTGCCGCCGCTGGCACGCCGTAACGCCTGCGCGAGGCCACTTCCTTGGCCGGCAAAGCCGCACCCGCCCCCGTGGTCTGGAAATAAAACGCCCAGTTTTCTTCGCAACCCAAATAGGTGCCCCAAGGGGTTTTGCCATGGCCACAGTTGTTGAGCGTGCCACGCGCCATGCCGCCGGCCGCATCCCAGCGGGTGACCATGAAGCTGCGAATGGCCTCGATGTGGGCACGCGGGCCGCTGATGCGCACAGGCGTTTGCGCTGTGATGCGGCGGTTGAGCGGTGAGTCTTGCTTGACGCGCCAACCCTGCGGCGTCTTGACCATCTCGACCACCGACACGCCATGGTGGTTGATCTCTTTGAGCACTTCGAGCTCAGGGCGTGTGCCCAGGTCCCAGTCACCAAACTGCGTGAATTTTTTGCCGCCGACCCGGTTGGAGGTCTGGCCATTGGGGTGCATGAAGTGCGCGTCGGCCGAGCTTTCGTGGTTCACGCACAGCACGGCGCGGCCGGTGTCTTTGTCGGAATACTTGCCGTTGGCGTCGATGTAATAAATGTCCATGCCATCGTGGTGATCACCAATCCGGCGCGACCAGTCGTCCGTTTCTGTGCCTTTGTTCGAATAAGCGGCCAGGGCCGAATCCAGCGCATCGCCCGTGGCGTGCAACACACTGTATTGGTAACCAGGCGGCAGGATCACGTTGTCAAGCAGACTCTTGCCTACAGAGGGAAAACCCAAGGCAGTGGGGGCAGCGGCCGCACCCGACGTCAAGGTGCCACAGCCGGGCAGCATGGCCAGACCCGCCAGACCCAGGCCACCGCGCAGCAAGCTGCGGCGCGCGGGGTTTTGCAGGGATTGGGTCAGGACATCCTGAAAGTGGGGGTTGTCCGAGCTGTTGAAAATGGGGTCGTGGTCGTGGTGTGACATGCTCTCTCCAAATGCACGATCTGACCATCCGGATGTGAAAGTTTGATGTCAGCCGGCCATAGCCCACCCTCCACGGCCCGCATGGGCGGGTTCAATGTCCGGTCAACACCAGCCGCCATTGGAGCAGGCGCCCAGTATCGCCCTGTTGCAGATCCTGCACACGCAAACGCCAGGTGCCTGCTGCATTCTCACCCATGTGGCGCACACTGTGAAATGTCCAACCTTGGCTCAGGTCGCCACAGACACCCGAGAAATCTGTACTGCAGAAGTGGGGCCGTGCCAACACACTCAGACGCGAGGCAGGCGAGGTGAGCGTGATCTTCAAATCGGCCCCATAAGCATGCTCGGCCTGAACCGTGACGGCGACCGACTCGACCACCGCCACATCACATGTCGCGAAAAAATGGTCCACAGTCAAACCCACGTCGGGTGCATCGCCAATGGTTTGCTGGATGCTCAACCAGCCACTGTCACAACGGCGTTGCGCAGGCAGTCCACGAAAAACCCGAGCAGCAGCCACGCCATCGCCGGCATGCACACGGCCAAAACCCACCAGCGGGTGGTAGCCATGGCTGTTCATGGCCGAAGGCTCTGCCACTGCCGAACCCAGCGAGGCGGCTCTGGCCGTACCCGCCAACAGCCAGCGGACATCGCGCCAGCTCAATGCGGGGTTGGCCTGCAGCATCAGCGCCACCACACCTGAGACCATGGGTGCAGCCGCTGAGGTACCACCTGCAAAGGGGGCATAGTCAGCCATTTCTGCCTGCGTTCCACCCGAAAGTCCGCGCGGACCCGCCAAGTCGGTGGTCCAGATGTCAGCCCCGCCTTCTGTACGGCGCAGCAGGGCCATGGACGGGGCACTGACCAGCACATTCGCACCCGGCTCGGCATAGGCCGGTGGTCGGCCTCGGTGGTCCACGGCGCCCACCGCCAACACGCCGGGCTGGTTGGCGTAACCGTCACGGTTGCTGTCGTCATCGCCGCCCCCATTGCCTGCGGCAAAGACCACAACGGCTCCGCGTCCCTGGCGGCCCTGAGTCAGGGCACGGCCCAAGGCCTCACGCCAGAGGGGATCGGCACGCTGGTAACTTCTGCCTTGCCCGGCTTGCGGGTCCAGAAACCCCCAACTGTTGTTGACGATGTCAGCACCCAGATCAACGGCCGAACCCAGTGCCTGCCCGACCCGGCCGTTCGACAAACCATCAAAGGCCATGAAACGTGCCTGAGGTGCTACCCCTCGCCCCCCGATGCTGTTGTCGGCGCGGGCCACGGCAATACCGACCACGGCCGTGCCATGGGCATCGTCCCACTCCCCGGCGCGGTCGTTGTAAGGCGCGTCTGCAGGCGCCAAGGGTGGCGAGGGGTCGGCGCTGCTCAGACGGCCATTGACCGTGTGCAGATTGGCCACCAGGTCTGGGTGCTTGATTTGCACCGCACCATCGACAAAGGCGATCAAAACGTCGCGGCCAGTCTCAGCAACACCCTGCAGACCGAGGTCCATGCCAGGCAGCCCACCGCCTTGCCCGGTGTTGAACAAATGCCACTGTTGCGAGAGCAATGGATCCGGACCGCGAACTTCGAGCGGTACGGCAGGTGCGGGCAGCAAGGCCTGCGAGTCCCCGCCACCGCAAGCTGTCAGCAGGCCCGCCAGCAGCACGCCGGCCATGGCCAGCTGCGCCGACTCACTCCACCGGTACAAACACAAGTTCAATGGCATATTCAGTGGCTTGAGGGCCCGTCTGCTGGAACCACAAGGTGATGGGGCCGGCAGTCAACTGGCCAGACGCCACATCCTGCAACACGTTGCGTTTCAGATCTTGCGGGCCCATGTGGCCATACACCAGCATGCGATTCACATCGATGCCCGCATCGAAGACCGGGGCGCGCTGCAAGGCATAAAAAGCGATCGGGTCGGGCGAAACATAGTGCACCAGCCGCAAGGCCTGCAAGCGCTGACCGACCGGAATGTCCCAGCGTATGTAGTCAGCGTCCCCGCGCACCACCGAGCCGTGCAGCACGACCGTTCGGGCCTGCTGCAAGGACAGCAGGCTGGGCTGCAACGGATTGCCCGAGGCCTCGTGCCATGTCGGGCTGCCCGGCTCCTGAAGGTGAACCCGCTCTGGTGTCGACGGGTTGCCCGCCAAGTCCACCTGGCGCAACCACAGCACGGGCAGCGCATTGCCCAAAACCGCCAGGCGATCACCGGTGCCAGGTAACCAGGTGCGCTGGTCGTCCAGCGAGTATTCCCAGCGGCCCTGCGGCTCGATGCCGGAGACACGCACCAGCCGGGTCAGGTCCTGGCTCGCGACCTCTGCTTGAATGGGGGCTGGCGGCATGGTGTCCAGCACACAGCTGACCATCACAATTTCGGATGTGTTGCCCAAGTCGTCTCGGGCACGGACCCAGATGGTTTTGGCCCCGTCGCCCGTGACGTCAAAAAAATCACCCTGCCCCCGCGTCCAGGTCTTGCCCATGTCAAAGGAATACTCCCACCCGACCAGACTGCTGACCTGCCAGGCACCGATGCGGGTCACCCCATCGGACACGCTCAGGCCCGTGTCGGTGAAGGACAACACGGGCTTGGCCAGAACGGCAGCCACCGGGTTGGGTGAAGGCAGTTCGTTGGGCATCCCTGAATGGACACCGGCCCCGGCCACACCGAGACCACTGCCGCCGCCACCGCAAGCCACCATGCACCCAGCCAGCACCAGCGTGGCCAGTGTCCGAACCGCCCAGCGCTCACCGTTTCTGGGCATCTTTTCAGGTCCTTGGGGACGCATCGCTGTCATAGGGGGTCAAACCTTGTTGGAAAAGTAAAAACAAATTGGGCCACCCCCAGGGTGGCCCAAACGCCGCGGCAGACCCGGCGCGGGTCTGCCAAGGGCCAGCTTCAGGTGCCGATCACGCCACCGTCGTTTTTGCGAATGACCACGGTGCCAGAGCGCGGACGACCTGCGCTGGCTCCGTCAGGCCACTTGGAAAAGACCGTGGGGTTGGCATTGACCCAGGCATCCTTGTTGGTCGCCGCCACATAGGCTGCGGGCGCGTTCGGGTGGCTGCCCACTTCACCAGGATGCTGGATGTTGATGAACATGGTGCGACCGTCGGGTGTCCAGCACACGCCAGTCACCTCGCAGCCCGCTGGGCCCACCAGGAAGCGGGTGATCTTCTTGGTCGCGATGTCGGCCACCAGCATCTGGTTGTTGCCCTGGTTCAAGAAATCGCCCGTGTTGGCATAGCTGCCATCGGTCTGGATCCAGAGGCGGCCTTCGGGGTCGACCTGAATGCCATCGGGCGAGTTGAAGGTGTTGCTGGCGTCGATGTTGCTCGAGCCCTTCTTGGCGCCATCGAGGGCCGGGTTGCCGGCGATCACGAAGATGTCCCAGTTGAAGGTGGTGGCGGCGGCATCGGCACCAGATTCATTGATGCGGATCACATGGCCCCAGTTGTTGACGGCACGGGGATTGGCTTCGTCCAGCCCGGGACGGGCGGAGCCGGCCACGGTGGTGCCATTGCTCATGTTGGAAGAGGCTGTGGTCGAGCTGCCGCGGCGGTTGTTGTTGGTACAGGCCAAAAACACTTCGCCCGATTTGGTGCGGTTGGCTGCGACCCACTCGGGGCGGTCCATCATGGTGGCGCCCACACGGTCGGCGGCCTGGCGGGCCTTGATCAGCACTTCGGCCTGGTTGGCAAAACCGTTCTCAGCGGTCAAGCCGTTCTGGCCATGCACCAAAGGCAACCATTCGCCGGTGCCCTGGTTGTCGCCCACCACGGTGCCGGCGTTGAAGCGGGCCACATACAAAATGCCTGCGTCGAGCAAGTTGGCGCCGCTGGTCTTGTCGGCGGCGTTGTAGGTACCGGTCGAGACGAATTTGTAGAGGTACTCGTTGCGCTCATCGCAGCCGGTGTACACCACGGCCTTGCTGGCGCTGGACAGCACGCACTCGGCGTTTTCGTGCTTGAAACGGCCCAGGGCAGTGCGTTTCTTGGGCGTGCTGGTGGGGGCATAGGGGTCGATCTCGACCACCCAGCCAAAGCGGTTGGCTTCATTGGGGTTGGCGGCCAGGTCGAAACGGGCATCGCCCTTGTGCCAGCCATAGCCGAAACCGGCAGCGCTCAAACCGTAGCGGTTTTGCAGCGCATTGGGTGTCCAACCGGCTGTCTCGGTGCCAAAGTAGCCGTTGAAGTTTTCTTCGCAGGTGATGTAAGTGCCCCAAGGCGTCTGACCGGCGCCGCAGTTGTTGAGCGTGCCCAGCGCCACGGTGCCCGTGGCGTCGGCGGCGGTCTTGAGCAGGTCGTTGCCAGCCGCAGGACCTGTGAGGGTCATGGGCGTGTAGCCGGTGATGCGGCGGTTGTAGCTGGAGTCCTTGACGTATTCCCACTTGCCAGCGGCATTGCGCCGAACTTCGATGACCGACACGCCGTGAGCAGCCAACTGCTTTTTGGTGTTGTCCGCAATTTCAGGCTTGTTGAAGTTGGCCACATCGTGGAAGTACTCGGGGTTGATGTACTCGTGGTTCATGGCCAGAATGCCGCGGCTGTTGCCATCGGTGCCCGGGAAGGGGAAAAAGTTGATGCCGTCGTGGTTGTCGCCCGACTGCACTTCCTGCTGGCGCCAAGTCTCGCTGGCATCGCCCTTGAACGCGGGGGCCGTGGCTGTGATCGGGTCACCCCAGCGGTACATCACGTCGGCGGTGTAGCCCTCAGGCACCACGATGGCATCGCCGCTGCTGGTGGCCACGGCCTTGAAGCCAATGCTGCCCGCTGCGGGGGCCGAGCTGCCACCACAGGCCGTCAAGGCGCTGCCAAAAATACCGAGCAAGCCCAAGGCTGCACCGGATTTGAGCATGCTGCGGCGGCTGGGGTTGCGAGCGATTTCACGTTCGATGAGATCATGCAAATGGTCGTTGGCTGAAGCGTTGGAAACGCCATCGTCGTCACGAATGAGGCTGGACATTTGGAAAACTCCTGTGGGTTAAAAAACCCATTCAGGTTAATCAGCGACTGTGAAAAACTCATGACATTTTTTCCGCCATGTCTCTCCATGTCCCGATTCACAGACCGTTACTAAATCCATACGGTTAATCCATGAAGTTGTCATATTCATCCGCTAGTGTCTCCATGTACACCACCCGTTCTATTGGAGAAACACATGAACATCCGCGCACTCTTGTCTGCGACGGCGATCGCCGTTCTTGTCGCCTGCGGCGGTGATAGCGAAACAGTTGAAGCGACGCCCCAAGCCACCCTGGTGGGCCGCTATGCCCAAAATGTGGGTGCAGGTATTTCTGAAATCGTGGCCTACCACGCCGAGAGTCAATCGGTCTTCATCACGGTGGACAGTGCCGGTACACCGTCTTCTTTTCAGCGCGTGAGCCTGCGCAACCTGAGCAGCACCGCACTGGCCAATCCGACGACGGCCAGCAACCTCGCAGCTGGCGCCATCACTTCGCTGGCGGCACATGTGAACGACAGCGGCTTTACCGCCGGTGGTGTGCAGACCCTGGCCATCAGTGGCAACCTGCTGGCCATTGCCGTACAAGCCACCCCCAAAACCGCCAACGGTGTGGTGGCTTTTTACCGACTGGATGCGCAAGGCAATGCCACTTACGTCAAGAAAGTCACCGTCGGCAGTCTGCCCGATGGCATGGCCTTCACGCCGGACGGCAGCAAGCTGGTGGTGGCCAATGAAGGTGAGCTCAGTGCCACTTTCAGCACGGACGGCATTGACCCTGTCGGCAGCATTTCGATCATCGCCATTGCCAATGGCACACCGGCCGACGCCGCCACCACACTGGACTTCAGCGATTTCAATGCAGGCGCCAGCCGTGCCAGCGAGTTGCCCACCGATGTGCGCATCGGACGTGCTGGCGCCACGGTCGCGCAAGACATGGAGCCGGAATATGTCTCCATCAGTTCGGACAACACCAAGGCCTATGTGACCCTGCAGGAAAACAATGCGGTGGCTGTGGTGAACCTCGCGACCAACCGGATAGAGCGCATTTTCGCCATGGGCTATAAAAACCATGGCTTGGCGAGCAATTCTCTGGCTGCATCGGACAAGGTCAGCGCCACCGCGCCCTTCGCGCTCAAGTCCTATGCCAATTTGTTGGGCATCCCCATGCCCGATGGCATTGCCACCTTCAGCGTCAATGGCACATCCTATTTCATCACCGCCAACGAAGGCGATGACCGTGATGATTTCCTGCCCAGTGCGCAAAAGGAAACCCAACGGGTCGGTCACAGCAGCATCGTCCTCAACAGCACCGCCTTTCCATCGGCCACCAACCTCAAAACCGAAACAGAACTCGGTCGGTTGACGATTTTCTCGACCATGGGCCGCAACAGCAGCAATGAGTTTGAAAAGCTCTACACATTGGGCGGACGTTCTTTCTCGATCTACAACGCCACCACGGGCGCTCAGGTCTTTGACTCGGCCAACGACCTCGAGCAGCGCGCCTACAGCAACTTGCCACCCGCCCTGCTGGGCAAGGACCAGGTGCTCGGCCGTCTGGACAACAAGGGCCCCGAGCCCGAAAGCGTGGTGGTGGGCCAAGTCAAAGGCAAGACCTATGCCTTTGTGGCCCTGGAGCGCACCAGTGCCATCTTGATGTACGACCTGAGCAATCCGGCAGCGCCCAAATTCATTCAATGGCTGCAAAACACCAGTGACATGGCCAACGGCGACATCTCACCTGAAGGCCTGAGCTTTGTGCCCGCATCGCAGAGCCCCACCGGAAATGCCCTGCTTCTCGCAGGTTACGAAGTCTCTGGGACCGTGGCGGTCTGGGAAATCAAGTAAGCACGCGACCTGGCCGCCTCACAACGCCCTCGACAACGAGGGCGTTTTTTTGGGTATTGACCACACGGTGTTTGTCATCAAATTGCCATAATTTATTTCCATAATGATGGAAGTATGGAATGAAAGGCAAGGTCATGAAAGTCGGAATCAACGGGATGGGCCGGATCGGCCGTTTGGCCTTGCGCGCGGCCATGGGCGCTGCCGATCGTCAGCACGACGACCCCCGCGCGGGCAACCGCCTCGAGGTGGTGCACCTGAACGAGCTCAAAGGCGGCGCAGCAGCCACCGCCCATTTGCTGTCGTTTGACAGCGTCCAGGGCAAATGGCGCGAGCGCATCGAGGCTGTTGGCGACAGCCAGATCCGCATCAGTGACCAGACATTGAGCTTTTCCTCGCACGCCAACCCGTCCGACATCCCTTGGGGCGACATGGGCGTGGACGTGGTGCTGGAGTGCACGGGTAAATTCCTGACGCCCGAAACGATCCAAGGCCACCTGGACCGGGGCGCCAAGCGCGTGATTGTGGCGGCGCCCGTCAAGGTCGGCGATGTGCTGAACATCGTGGTGGGCATCAACCACACGCTGTACAACCCAGCCAAAGACCGCATTGTCACGGCCGCATCCTGCACCACCAACTGTTTGGCCCCGGTGGTCAAAGTCGTGCACGAAGCCATTGGCATCCGCCATGGCCAGATCACCACCATCCACGACCCGACCAACACCAACTTGGTGGTCGATGCGCCGCACAAAGACCTGCGCCGCGCCCGCAGCGCCATGGTGAGCCTGGCCCCCACCACCACCGGCAGTGCCACGGCCATCGCTTTGATTTACCCCGAACTCAAGGGCAAGCTCAACGGCCACGCGGTGCGTGCCCCGGTGCTCAATGCGTCGCTGACTGACTGTGTGTTCGAGATGAAGCGCGAGACCAGCGCCGAGGAAGTCAACGCCTTGTTTGCCGCTGCGGCCCAAGGCCCACTGGCGGGCATTTTGGGTTTCGAAGAAAGGCCCTTGGTCAGCGTGGACTACGCCCGCGACACGCGCAGCGCCATCGTGGACGCGCTGTCGACGATGGTCACCGACGGCACGCTGCTCAAAATATACGCTTGGTACGACAACGAAATGGGCTACGCCTGCCGCATGGTGGACTTGGCTTGCCACATGAACGAGGTCGGCATCTGAGATGAATGCCGCTGAACGCCACTACGGCATCGTCACCGCGGCCTATTGGGGCTTCACCCTGACCGATGGCGCTTTGCGCATGTTGGTGCTGCTGCACTTTTACAAACTGGGTTACTCGCCGTTCACGCTGGCCTTTTTGTTTTTGCTCTACGAAGGCGCGGGCGTCTTGGCCAACCTGATTGGCGGCTGGCTGGCCACGCGCTTTGGCATTGCACGCATGCTCACGGTGGGCTTGGTCACGCAGATCATCGGCTTTGGTTTACTCTCAGCTTTGCAGCCAGAATGGACAGCGGCCATGTCCGTGGCTTGGGTGGTGCTGGCGCAAGGGGTCTGCGGTGTGGCCAAAGACTTGACCAAGACCGCCAGCAAGTCGGCCATCAAAATCACGCAGGCGCAAGCCAAAGACCAAGGCAACGGGCAACTGTTCAAATGGGTGGCCTGGTTCACCGGCAGCAAGAACGCCATGAAGGGCTTGGGCTTTTTTCTGGGTGGTTTGCTGCTCGAGACGCTGGGTTTTCAGGGCTCGCTGTGGGCCATGGCGGGTCTGCTCGCTTTGGTGCTCATTGGCGTAGTGACCAGCTTGCCGCCCATGATGGGCAAGAGCAAGCCTTCGAGCTCGGCCAAAGAGTTGTTCGCCAAAAACCCGGGCATCAACGCGCTGGCGGCCGCACGCGTGGCTTTGTTTGGTGCGCGTGATGTGTGGTTTGTGGTGGGCGTGCCGGTTTTCCTCTACTCGGTGGGCTGGACCTTCACCATGGTGGGTGGTTTTTTGGCGGCTTGGACGATTGGTTATGGCTTGGTGCAAGCGCTGGCGCCACAGATCGTGCGCCGCAGCGCAGATGGCCTGAGCCGAGAAGTGCCAGCTGCGCGTTGGTGGTCGGCGGTGCTCATGCTCATTCCGCTGGGCATAGCCGTGGCCATTGACCTGCAAGCGGCTCAGCTGGAGTGGTGGGTGGTCGGTGGCCTGAGTTTGTTCGGCTTTGCCTTTGCCATCAACTCATCGGTGCACAGTTATTTGGTGCTGGCCTATGCGGGCTCTGAAAAAGCGGCCGAAGACGTGGGTTTTTATTACGCGGCCAACGCACTGGGCCGCTTTTTGGGTACGCTGCTCTCGGGCCTGTTGTACCAGTGGGGCGGTCTGCTGTATGCCCTGCTGGGCTCGGCGCTGATGCTGTGTCTGTGCTGGCTGGCCACGCTGCGTCTGCCCATGGGCTTGCTCACGCACGCCAACCACTCGGAGGTCCGGCCATGAATCCCGTTTCACTGTTCAGCGTCATGGACGAGGAGGTGGCCGTCCAGGCCCTGGCGGCCTTGGCGCAGCCTTCACGCCTGAAGGTGTTCCGGGCCATCGTGGGCACAGGCCCCGAAGGCATTCAGCCCGGACAGTTGTCTGCAGCGCTCGACATCCCCGCCAACACGCTGTCTTTCCACCTCAAGGAGTTGCATCATTCGGCCCTGGTCAGCGTTCAGCGCGAGGGCCGTTTTTTGCGCTACCGCGCCGACCTCAGCGCCATGCAAGGCCTGATGGACTTTTTGACCGCGCACTGCTGTCAAGGCGTGCCTTGTGGTGATGCACTGAATCTGACCTGTGCGGTCGGCAACTGTTGATATTTCCTCTTTTTATTGGAGACCTGAACATGCTCAAGCACAACATCCTCTTCATCTGCACAGGCAATTCATCGCGCAGCATCTTGGCCGAAGCCATCATGAATCACCTAGGGCCTAACCGCTTTGCAGCCTACAGCGCAGGCAGCCAACCTGCAGGTCGAGTGAACATCCAGGCCTTGATGTGCTTGGAAAGGAACCAAATTAACACTGCAGGGTTGCGCAGCAAAAGTTGGTCTGAATTTGCAGCGCCTGATGCACCGACGATGGATTTCGTGATCACAGTTTGCGACAAAGCAGCAGGCGAAGTTTGTCCAGTCTGGCCAGGCCAACCCTTGACCGCCCACTGGGGCGTGGAAGATCCGGGACACATCGGTTCCACCGATGAAGAAAAAAGCAAAGCATTTTGGGATGCATTCATGAAGTTGCACCGCCGCATTTCGATTTTGCTGAGCTTGCCTGTCGATAAGCTGGACCGACTGTCGCTGAAAAAAGAGCTGGACCAGATCGGCCTGGCCTGACCCCAGCCTCTGATCCGTGACACATCCCCCTTCAAATCTTCGACCCAACACAGGCATGGGGTTTTTTGAGCGTTTTTTGTCGGTTTGGGTGACCATGGGCATTCTGGCGGGTGTGGCTCTAGGGTTGTTAGCTCCCGATTTTTTCAACGCCGTGGCCGGGCTTGAGTTGGCACACGTGAATCTTGTCGTCGCCCTGTGCATCTGGGTAATGATTTTCCCGATGATGGTCCAAATCGATTGGAGCGCCGTGAAAGATGTCGGCAATAAGCCGCAAGGCCTGATACTCACGGTGGTGGTCAACTGGCTTATCAAGCCCTTCACCATGGCCGCGTTGGGCGTGCTTTTTTTCAAATACCTCTTTGCACCCTGGGTCGATCCGCAATCGGCCAGTGAATACATTGCAGGGATGATCTTGCTGGGCGTGGCGCCTTGCACGGCGATGGTGTTTGTCTGGAGCCAACTGGTCAAGGGCGATGCAAATTACACCCTGGTTCAAGTCTCTGTGAACGATCTCATCATGGTGCTGGCCTTTGCGCCGATTGCAGCATTTTTGCTGGGCGTGACCGACGTCACGGTGCCTTGGAAAACCTTAATTTTGTCGACCGTTTTGTACGTGCTCCTGCCATTATTCGCAGGTTTACTGGCCCGCTATGTCTGGCTTAACCACGGCCAGGCGCATCTGCAAAAACGTCTGACACAGCTCAAGCCATGGTCGATCACCGGCTTGATGGCCACAGTGGTTTTACTGTTTGGATTCCAAGCCCCAACCATTGTGGACAAACCTTTGGTCATCGTGATGATTGCGGTGCCACTGGTCATCCAGACTTACGGGATTTTCATCATCGCCTGGTGGGGTACTCGTTGGCTCAAGCTGCCTCACGACGTGGCCGGACCTGCCTGCTTGATTGGAACATCCAATTTTTTCGAACTGGCAGTGGCTGTGGCCATTTCTCTCTTCGGCCTGAACTCCGGTGCCGCATTGGCAACTGTGGTGGGCGTCTTGGTGGAAGTGCCGGTCATGCTGAGCTTGGTGGGATGGCTCAATGAACGTGCAGCACATGGGGAACCACAAGCAAAGGCAGATGTTTGATGACTCAAACTGAAAGCAGGGCTTGATCGTCACGATTTTTTCGTTATTCCGTCACATAATCTGCACTTTCTCCTGTCGTTGACCGTCCTCCAGCATGCAAACCCGAACCCTTTACGCAGCCATTGACCTGGGCTCCAACAGCTTTCGATTGGAGATCGGGCAAATGGATCTGGGCCAACTGCGCAGGGTGGAATACATCAAGGAAACCGTTCGCCAGGGCAACGGACTCGATGGTGAACGCAATCTGACGCTGGAAGCGATGGAACGCGGCTGGGAGTGCCTGGCCCGCTTTGGTGAACGCATTGCGGGCTTCAAACCCAGCCAGGTGCGCGCGGTGGCTACCCAAACTCTGCGTGAAGCCCGCAACCGGGACGTTTTTCTCAGCAAGGGCAAGGAAATTCTGGGGTTTCCCATCGAAGTGATCGCTGGCCGGGAAGAAGCCCGTCTGATTTACCTGGGCGTGTCGCACCTGTTGCCGCAATCCGACGAACGCCGCTTGGTGGTGGACATTGGCGGGCGCTCCACAGAAATGATTTTGGGACAGCACGAGCGTGCTAGCACCCTCGAGTCTTACCGGGTGGGCAGTGTGGCCTGGTCCATGAAGCATTTCCCGGAGGGCCTGTGGACAGCCTCTGCGTTCAAGTCGGCAGAGATCGCCGCCAAAGCGGTGCTGGACGAGGCGCAAATCTTGTTCAGCCGCAACCAATGGGACCGGTGCTATGGCTCTTCGGGCACGGTGGGCGCCGTGGCCGATGTGCTGAGCGCGGCCGGCTGGTCGCAAGGCCTCATCACCCGTGACGGTTTGGCCTGGCTCAAGGAGCGCCTGCTCAAGGCCCAAAAAATCGACAACCTGCGCGTGGAGGGCATCAAAGAAGACCGCAGGCCTGTGATCGGGGGCGGTCTGGCTGTGCTGCAAGCGGTGTTTGACCTGCTCCAAATCAACGAGATGCACGCGGCGCAAGGGGCCCTGCGGCATGGCGCCTTGTACGACCTGATCGACCGCGACAGCTCACACGATGTGCGCTCATCGATGGTGGACTGGCTGGCGCAGCGCTTTGGCACCGACAAACTGCAGGCCGAACGTGTTTCCAGAACCGCGCAGGCCCTGTTGGGGTCCCTGCTTGCCAAACCAGCGACCGAGTCGGCTGCCGAACGTCAGCGTCTGTTCAAAAAATTGCATTGGGCATGTCAGGTGCATGAAGTGGGCATGCGCATCTCCCACAGCGATTACCACAAGCATGGCGCCTACATTCTGGACAACACCGACCTGCCCGGCTTTACCCTGGATGAATTGCATCGCCTGAGTCAGCTGGTGCTGGGACACCGGGGCAAGTTGCGCAAACTCGAAACAGATTTGGTGGACGGCACTTTTGTGCAACAGCTGATGGCCTTGCGTCTGGCCGTGATCCTCTGCCATGCCCGGCGCGATCCGGACCTCTCGGGTCTGCAACTGGCATGCGACACCGAAAGCCGAACGGCACAGCTGAACATCGACAGCGACTGGGCAGAGCTTTGGCCGCAATCCACACACCTGCTGCGCGAAGAAAAAGCCGCCTGGCAAAAAACCGATTGGTCCTTCGGGGTCCATCTGGATTGATGCCCTGGCCTGCGGGGGTCAAATGGTTGCCAGTTCATGGTTAACGGTATAAACTGTATGCACCGTTATTGACCAAGGTCTTATCACCATGACACAAGCATCCGCTTCTCCCAAGTTGAAAACGCCCAAATCCGCCGCGCCCACCAAGACACCCGCCAGCGCCAAGGCGGCCTCGGCAGGCTCTCGCGCCACCCAAGCCGTCAAGCCTGCAGCCCAAGCTGCCCTGAAGGCCCGCGTGCAACCGGTTGGCGCTGCAGCCAAAACTGCACCTGCCAATACTGCACCTGCCAAAACTGAAGCCAGCAAGCCTGCCAAGGAAAAAAAGGTCAAAGTGGTTCGTGACAGTTTCACCCTGCCCAAAACGGAGCTGCTGCAAATTGCCGACATGAAAAAACGCGCCATGGCGCTCGGCATCGAGGTCAAGAAAAGCGAGTTGATCCGTGCAGGCTTGCAGGCCATCAGCAGCATGGCCGATGCGTCGTTCAAGAAAGCCTTGGGCAACGTGCCGACCATCAAGACCGGCAGGCCTGCCAAGGACTGAGGCCCTCAGAGTTTTTCGGCGCAGGTCACAGCCATCAACACCGTCTGGCCCTGCCCATCCCTGCTGCGGTGACGCAACCACCAGACCGCTCCTTTGCGGATGGCACACGCCTCGTCCGGCATGCGCAACAATTGCGCAATGACGCCGCCCAAGCCGGGCTGGTGGCCCACCACCAAGACGGGGTATTTCGCATCCGGCCAGCCCGAGGTTTCCAGGATGTCCTGCACGGAAGCCCCGGGCGAGAGCGCATCGCGGATCTTGTATTTGCGCTTCAATGCCCGAACGGTTTGTTCGGCCCTCACAGCAGGGCTGCACAAAATACGGGTCCCTTCTGGCAACTGGGCGTCCAACCAGACCGACATGCGATCGGCTTGCTTGCGCCCGCGTGGGGTCAAGGCCCTGAGCATGTCCTCTTCACCAGGCTCGGCCTCATGCGCCTCGGCATGACGCCAAATGATCAAATCCATGCCATTCACCCTGCGGTCTGTTCACCGCTGTAGCGTTGCATCAAGGCTTGCTGGGCACCCGGGCCAGGCGCTGTCAAGCCCACCCGGTGGTACTGGCCGTCGGACGACAAGTCCCAGGCATCCCGCGCATCATGCAAATACGCGATCAGGCATTCATCGATGATCCGCTGGCGCAACACCGGGTCCTGCACGGGCCAGGCCAATTCAATGCGCCGGGTCATGTTGCGACTCATCCAGTCGGCGCTCGACAGGAACAGCGATTCGTCTTGGTCGGCCGCAAAGTAAAACACCCGGGAATGCTCCAGAAAACGACCAATGACTGATCGCACCCGGATGTTTTCGCTCAATCCAGCCACCCCAGCGGGCAACATGCAGGCACCACGGACAATCAGGTCGATCCTGGCACCCTGCTGACCTGCGGCCAGCAAAGCCTCGATCAGGGGCACATCGGTCAGTGCGTTCATCTTCAGCACAATGCGGGCAAAGGCCCCACGCGCTGCGGCTTGTCCGACCGCCCGGATCCGTGCTTGCATGTCGGCGTGCAACTGAAAGGGTGCGACCAGCAGGCGTTTCATTTTGGGCAAGCAGCTTTGGCTGGCCAAATGGCCAAACAACTGATCCATGTCCGAAGTGATGGCCGCATCGGCAGTGAGGTAGCTGACATCGGTGTACAAAGCCGCCGTGCGGCGGTTGTAGTTGCCCGTTGACAGGTGCCCGTAGCGGCGCAAGGTGCGACCTTCGCGGCGAGTGACCAGAAGCATCTTGGCATGGGTCTTGAGTCCGACAATGCCATACACCACTTGGGCGCCAATGGCTTCGAGTTGCTCGGCCCAGTTGATGTTGGCCTCTTCGTCAAAGCGGGCCTTGAGCTCCACCACAGCAATCACTTCCTTGCCTTTGCGCACGGCTTCGCGCAGCAGGTCCATCATGGTGGTGTCGCTGCCTGCACGGTAAATCGTCTGCTTGATGGCCAGCACATTCGGGTCATGCACAGCTTCCCGCAGGAACGCCAACACGCCATCAAAGGATTCAAACGGTTGATGGATCACCACATCGCCCTGTTTGAGCCGGGCAAACACCGAACCGTGCTGGGGCACGTGCGCCGGAAAACTGGCTTTGTAAGGCGGGAACAGGAGGTCTGGTGCATTGATCAGGTCGATCAACTGCATCATGCGAACCAGATTCACCGGTCCGTTGACTCTGAACACCGCCGCCTCGGGCAGGCGGAACTCCTTGCGCAAAAACTCTGCCAGACGCGGTGCGCAATTGGCCGACACTTCCAGCCGCACAGCCTGGCCGTAATGGCGGTGCTGCAATCCCTGACGCAGGGCCATGCGCAAATTCGCCATTTCGTCTTCATCGACCGCCAAGTCCGAGTGTCGCGTGACCCTGAACTGCGAAAACTGTCCCACCACGCGCCCTGGAAACAATTCGGCCAGATGCGCCCGGATCACGCTCGACAGCAAGACATAGGCCGTGCTGCCGCCACACACCTTGGCGGGCAAAGGGATCAAGCGGGACAAAACACGCGGCACTCGGACAATGGCAATCTCGTTGGAGCGGCCAAAGGCGTCCTTGCCCGACAACTGCACGATGAAATTCAAGGACTTGTTGGCCACCTGTGGGAACGGGTGCGCCGGATCCAGACCGACAGGAACCAGCAAAGGTTTGACCTCGCGGTTGAAATAGCTGCGCACCCATTGGCGTTGCTCCGCATTGCGCTCGCCGTGCGAGAGGATGCGAAAGCCTTGGCGTTCAAGCGCTGGCAAGAGGTCATCGTTGTACAGGCTGTACTGCCGACTCACAATGGCTTGGGTCTTGTCGGCAATGTTCTGCAGACTGCTTTCGGTGTAGGGACCAGACTGGACCTCTTGCAGACAGGCCATCACATGAGGCTCTGCCCTGACCTCAAAAAACTCATCCACGTTGGACGAGACGATGCACAGATAACGCAAGCGCTCCAGCACGGGCACTTCTGGCCGGTGCGCCCAATCGAGCACGCGTTCGTTGAAGGCCAGGATGCTCAGATCGCGGTCAAGCAAACTGGCAGGCACCGTTTCGTGGGTGGGCAGTTTGCTTGTATTGACCATGTGTGTATTCTCGAATGTTGGGGCATTCTAGAAACCTGTCATGTCAATTTGATGACAAATCGATGACTGGTCATGGAAAATTTCACGGCTTGTGCGCTGGCACGAGGTAGGACTTGAACAGCTGCACGGTCTTCGGCCAGTCAAAGCTTTCTGCCCGGTCACGGGCTTCTTGCCTGGACAGCGCCAGCGCACCCGTGACAGCTTGCTGGAGGTCTTCGGACAAAACGCCCCCCTGAGTCTTCCCCTGGCCATCGCCCAAGACCTGCAAGGGGCCATCCACCGGGTAAGCGGCCACCGGGGTGCCACAGGCCATGGCCTCCAGCATCACGAGCCCAAAGGTCTCGTTGCGCGATGGGAAGACAAACACATCAGCCGCCGCAAAGATCTGGGCCAGTTTGTCGCGCTTGAGCACCCCCATCCAGACCACTTCCGGGTACCGGGCTTGCAGTTGCGCCAGCAGGGGGCCCTCACCACACACAATGCGGGTGCCCTGCAGCTTCAGGTCCAGGAAAGCATCGATGTTTTTCTCGTAGGACACACGCCCCACGCAGAGCGCCAGTGGCCGCGGCAAGCCCTCGAATTCTGGCAAGTCCAACGGCTGAGGATGGTGCTTGAACAGTGCAAGGTCGACCCCGTGGGTCCAGGGCCTGAGTTGTTGAAAGCCACGAGCTGCGAGCATGTTCAAAACCCCTTGGGTCGGCACCATCACGCCAGATGATGGCCGATGGAATCGGCGAAACAACCCATAGCCCATCCACAAAGGCACGTGCAAGGCGGCTTTCAGAATTTCTGGAAATTTGGTGTGGAATGCGGTGGTAAAGGACCACCCACGCCGCAGGCAGTGTTTGCGAGCAGCCCAGCCCAAAGGGCCTTCGGTGGCAATGTGCACCGCATCGGGCTTCAGGGCATCGAGCTGGGCGGCCAAACGGCGGCCAGGGCGAATCGCCAAATCGATGCCTGCGTAACCCGGGCAACTGCGGTGATCGAATTGGTGGGGATGAATGACCGACACGTCAACACCCAAGGGCCCCAAGGCTTGCACCAATTCATGCAGCGTGGTCACCACACCGTTGACCTGCGGGTGCCAGGCATCGGTGACCAGTGCGAGCCTCATGCCAATTCCTGTTCGGCCTTGGCCGGGGTCAGCACCACGGCATGAGATCCCCAATGGATGATTTCCAGCCGCCCATCGGCATGCTCGACCAACGCGGTCCGGCTTTCCACCCAATCGCCATCGTTGCAATACAAAACACCGTTCACATCCCTGATTTCGGCATGGTGGATGTGGCCGCAGACCACACCGTCATAACCCCTTCGCTTGGCTTCAGAGGCCACCGCCACCTCGAAATCGCTGATGAAATTGACCGCTTTTTTGACTTTGAGTTTGAGGTACGCCGACAAGGACCAATAGCCCAAACCCATGCGTGCCCTGAAACTGTTCAGATGGCGGTTCATGCGCAGCGAGAATTCGTACAACCAATCGCCCAAATAGGCCAACCATTTGGCACACTGAATCACCCCGTCAAAGTGATCGCCATGGACCACCCACAGCTTCTTGCCTTGCGCCGTGGTGTGGGTGGTGTCGTGCAGCACCTCGACACCGCCAAACGCATGACCCACAAAATGCCGGGCAAATTCGTCGTGGTTGCCCGGGACATAAATCACGCGGCAACCTTTGCGGGCACGGCGCAACAACTTTTGCACCACATCGTTGTGGCTTTGCGGCCAAAACCAGCGCCGGCGCAACTGCCAACCGTCCACGATGTCGCCCACCAGATACAACACATCACTGGGGTGATGCTTCAGGAAGTCCAGCAAGGCATCCGCCTGGAAACCGGGTGTGCCAATGTGCAGGTCAGATATGAAAATCGCCCGCAAACGCTGTTGTTTTGTGGGCGATTCATCTTCATCGTGGTCCTCTGTGGAATCCGAAGGGCTGTTCAGATGTGACCGGGGCGGCCCCGCCAAATCATGGTGAAAAATCGGACTTTTGAGCAAAGCTTGCGCCGTCATGGTGTCCGCTGTCCGTGTCATTGGGCACCTGCAGAGAAGTGCTTTTTGTAGCGCGCAGGCAAATCTGCGGTTCGCATCAACATGGGCAAATCGGCCGTGTTGAAGTCCGGGTCCCAAGCGGGCGCACCCAGGACCTTGGCCCCCAGCCGCAGATAACCCTTGATCAACGCAGGCGGTTCAATCGGCAATGCGTGGTTCATCTCTTCCACGGGCAATGGCAGGCGCGGGCGCACATGGAACTGGATATCGGCCAAATGCGTCTGGCGCAACTGGTGCCAGATGCTGGCCGCCACGTCGCCAGTCACCAGGCCGTTGTGCAGCATGGGAATGCTGGCACAGCCGATCATGGTGTCCAGGCGATTGCGTTCCATGAATTCAAACAAGGCGCCCCACAGGGCCATGATGACGCCACCATGGCGGTGGTCCATGTGCACGCAACTGCGCCCCAACTCGACCATGCGGCTGCGCAAACCGCGCAAGCGGGTCAGATCAAACTCGGTGTCGCTGTAGGTGCTGCCGGCTCGCTTGGCCTGAACCGGGGTCAAGACCCTGTAAGTGCCAATCACCTGGCGCGATGCCACATCCCGCACCAACAGGTGTTCACAATAATCATCGAACAGATCGATGTCATGCCCGGCGATGGTTTTGGGCAGACGTGCGCCCATTTCATCGGCAAAAATGGCGTACCTCAGCCTCTGTGCTTCACGAACTTCGTCTTGATGTTTCGCCCAGCTGACCTCAATGGTGCCTTGCACGCGGCGAGGCAGGAATTCAGCTTGGGTTTGATGTGATCCTGGATGAAGTGACCCCCTGGGCAAATGGATGGGCGACAGATCAAAAGTGGGGCTGGGGATTTCTTTCATGGGACACACTCCTTTTCATCAATGCAGGCATGATGAAATGCGGTCGTGTCAGGAGCATGTCGTTCACATGAAAATCATGTGACACAGGTGGCGTGCACAGATTGGATCAATTCGTCCAAATGGTCGAGTGCGTCTTGCGGCGTCGCCTCGAACCAGCCGTCCTTTTTCCCCAGGTCATCCCACACCCTCAGTTGGATGGCATCGGTGAAAAATGGGTGCCTTTCAAATGCAGCACACTCATCTTCACTCATTCGGCCGCCTTGCTGCATCAGCCTGATCTGGGCTTGTGGCGAGAGTTTGCGGGCATACGCGCCACGCGTCGTGAACAAGTAGCGTTTGGCCAGCACATGCATGCGTACAGGCTCTGAAACCGCCTGCCCGAACAAGGGCGCCAAAAGTTGGGCGCCCAGCGCCGCATGGTCCATCGGTTCTGCACCTGCGGTTTGCTTGTTCGCGGTCATCCACAGATGCCCGATGTCATGCAACCAACTGGCCAGTTGCAGTTTGGGCGGGGCACCCGATTTTTCTGCCAAACGCCCGCACTGCCAAGCGTGCGCCAAATGGGTGAGCCGCTCACCAAGGAGGACTTGGCGGGCCGCTTGCAGATACAGACTGAGGATCTGTGGTGTGCCGATTTGCATCGCGGCATTCTCTGGCAAGCATGTGTCATCGGCATGACAAAACAGACCGACATGCGGGCTTTGTGGGCCCATGAAGTGATGTAAGGTCGGTATTTTTTGCAGGAGACGTCCACATGATTCTTGAACTCGCCGACATCCGTATCCAGCCCGGTCAGCAAGCCGCTTTTGAAAAAGCGATCGAGCTGGGTCTGAACACCGTGGCCTCCCGCGCCCAGGGCTTTCGGGGTGCCAAGGTCAACCGTTGCATCGAAACGCCCGAGCGTTTTGTGCTGCAAATCTTCTGGGACACGCTGGAAGACCACACCGTCGGTTTTCGCGGCTCCTCCCTGTTCACAGAATGGCGCGCCATTGTCGGCCCGTTCTTTGCAGCGCCCCCGCATGTGGAGCACTTTGAGCTGACTTATGCGTCGGCCTGATCTCCAGTTCAGCCTGCCTGGTGGCCCTGCACCAAGCGCGAGAGCAAGTGGACAAACTGGCTTTGCTCCCCCGGTGACAAGGGGCTGAGGATTTTTTCCTGCACCCGTGCCACATCGTTCTGAATGTTGGCCAGGGCTTGCACCCCCTGCGCGGTGACGACCAACCGTTTGCGTCTGCGGTCGGCCGGGTCGGCTTCCCGAGCCACCCAACCTTTGGCCTCCAGGCGGCCAATCACCGATCCCGAGGTGGCGGGGTCGAAGGCGACACGTTTGGCCAGCCCCACCTGGTCGGTGCCGGGGCTGTCGAGCAAAGCATTCAAGATGGCAAATTGCACCGGCGTGATGTCCACTTGGGCCAGCTGTTCGGCGAAAATGGCCACCGCGATTTGTTGTGCTCGCCGAATCAGATGCCCCGGAGTGGCCTGCAGGTCTATGCTCTTGATCTTGTCCATAAGTTACCGTGGCGACTTTCGCCGCTGTTGGGGTCTGAAGCTTGCCTATAACATCTGATCTTCAATTGTCTGAGAAAGCGCTCGATGAATTTCCTATTTTCCCCCACGCCCGTGGTATCGGTTCCTGTTTTGGGCATGACCGATCGTTTTCCGGTCCACCGCGTTTATTGTGTGGGCCGAAACTATGAAGAGCATGCCAAGGAGATGGGCTTCACCGGCCGCGAGCCGCCTTTTTTCTTCCTCAAACCCGCCGACAGCCTGGTGGTGGTTGAAGACGGCCAGACCGGCACCATGCCCTACCCCAGTCTGACCCAGAACCTGCACCACGAGATTGAATTGGTGGTGGCCATTGGCCAAGGCGGGCGCGATATCCAAGCGGCGGATGCAGCCCAGCACATTTTCGGTTACGCCGTGGGCCTGGACATGACCCGCCGCGACCTGCAAAACGAAATGAAAAAACAAGGCCGCCCCTGGTGCATCGGCAAGGCCTTTGACCACTCCGGCCCCATCGGCCCCATCACCCCCAAAGCGCAAGCCGGTGACGTGAACCACGCCGAGATCAGCCTGCAGGTCAATGGCGCAGACCGCCAACGCAGCACCGTGGCCAAACTGATCTGGAACGTGGCCGAAACGATCGAACACCTGTCTGCCGCCTGGGAGCTGCAGACCGGCGACCTGATTTACACCGGCACCCCTGAAGGGGTGGCGGCTGTGGTGTCGGGTGACACCCTGGTGGGCGAGGTGGCCGGGCTGGGCCGCTTGCACGTGCGCATCGCCTGAGACCTCGCTGGGGCTTGGTCGGTGCCGCAAGGGTCATTGGCGGCTTACCCGATGAACAAAAGTGCATGATGTTCAAAAAACAAAGGGTAAATCCCTATGATTTTTCATGGGGCATGCAACATAATTCATGTTTTCAGACCGCGCCAGCCCTGTGCCCTGCCCGGTTTGATTTCATCTTTTTGCTGATTTTGATGATTAACCGACCACACGGTTGGTTTATGATTTTGTTTTTCAAACCATGATGGAGACAAGTCGATGAAAAAATTTTTCCAACAGACGGCCTTGGCCGCTGGCCTGATGGCGGTGGGTTTTGGCGTCCACGCCCAGACCATCACCCTGAAGGTGCACCACTTTCTGGGCCCACAGTCCGTTCAGCACACCACCATGTTGGGCGACTGGTGCAAAAACATCGCGCGCGACTCCAACAACCGCCTGCAGTGCCAGATCTTCCCCGCCATGCAACTGGGCGGCACCCCACCGCAGTTGTATGACCAGGCCAAGGATGGCGTGGCCGATGTGGTTTGGCACGTGGCCGGTTCATCGGCAGGTCGCTTCCCCAAGACACAGGTGTTCGAGTTGCCTTTCACCATGACCAACGCTGCAGCGACCAGCCGTGCCGCTTGGGACTTTGTGCAAAAGCACGCCATGGATGAACACAAGGATGTCAAGCTGTTGGCTGTTCATGTGCACGGCCCTGGTGTGATTTTCACCAAGGACAAGCAAGTCACCAAAATGGAAGACTTCAAGGGTCTGAAACTGCGTGCCCCTACAGCCAACGTCACTCGAATGTTGGCCAAGTTGGGCGCCACCCCCGTGGGCATGCCCGTGCCCCAAGTGCCTGAAGCCCTGTCCAAGGGTGTGATCGATGGCGCCGTGATTCCCTACGAAGTCGCGCCTGGCCTCAAGGTTCACGAGCTGACCAAGTTCAGCGCTGAAACCGACAAGAGCTATCCAGCGCTGTACACCACTGTGTTTGTCATGCCCATGAACAAGGCAAAGTACGACTCTCTGCCCGCTGACCTGAAAGCGGTCATTGACAAGAACTCCGGCCGCGAACTCTCGGCATTCCTGGGCGCCACCCAAGAGGGCAACGATGTGCCCGGGCGCAAGGTGTTCACAGAGACCAAAACCCAGACCATCACCGTGATCCCGCCCGCTGAACTGGCACGCTGGAAGAAAGCCACCGACGAGCAGGATGACGAATGGGTCCAGAGCATGAACAAGCGCGGCCTCAACGGTGCGGCCTTGCTCAAGGACGCTCAGGACCTGATCAAGCAATACACCAAATAAGCGCCTGACCACCACAACCTGGGCAGTCCTGTGGGTCTGCTCAGGTTTTTTTATAGGCCTGGCGCATGAGGATGCGCTCAGCCACTGCTCTCTTTGCCACCGATCTGGTACTCAATGACTCCCCAAAAGGCCATGATGTTCTCAAATCCATTGGAGCGGATTGCCCGTCTCTGCAGCATATTGGGCGGCTTGCTCCTGATTGGACTGATGCTGATGACCTGCTACAGCCTGATCGGACGCAATTTTTTCAACTCGGCCGTGATTGGCGACTTTGAATTGACCGGGGTGGGCGTCGGCGCGGCCATTGCCCTGTTCATGCCGCTGTGCCAGCTCCAGCGTGAAAACATCATCGTGGATTTTTTCACGGCCAAGTGCAGCCCTCGGCTGAACTTCAAACTGGACCGACTGGGTGATCTGTTGATGATGGTGATTTTTGCCCTGCTTTCGTGGCGTTGCGGTGTGGCCGCTATCAAGGCCAAGGAAAACATGGGCGCGTCCATGCTGCTGGAATTTCCCGACTGGATTGTGTTGACCAGCATGTGCATCCCGTTCGGCATCACGGCGGTGATAGCCGCTACGCAAGTGATTTTAAAATTTGACAACAAGGTTGCCCCATGACCCCGATCACTCTGGCATTGATGATTTTCGGCATCATGCTGTTGCTGATGGTGGTGCGCGTGCCCATTGCGGGGGCCATGTTCCTGGCAGGCACAGCTGGGTTCATTCTGCAATCAGGTTTCCCAACCTATTTGAACTTTCTCAACAACCTGGCTTTTGCCCGACTGGCCAACTACGACCTGTCGGTGATCCCTCTGTTCATCCTGATGGGACACTTCGCCACACAAGGCGGCATCAGCAAGGCCTTGTTCCAGTTTGCCGCAGCGGTGATGGGCCGCTTCAAGGGTGGCCTCGCCATGGGCGCCGTGCTCGCATGTGGTGCGTTTGGCGCGATCTGCGGTTCCTCGGTGGCCACAGCGGCAACCATCACCGGTGTCGCCTTGCCCGAAATGAAACGCCATGGCTACTCGGGTCGCCTGTCCACCGGCACGCTGGCAGCGGGTGGCACTTTGGGCATTTTGATTCCGCCTTCGGTGCCCCTGGTCATTTACGCCATCATGACCGAGCAGAACATCGCCAAACTCTTCGCGGCCGCCATGTTGCCTGGCCTGATTGCCATGGTGGGCTACATGATCGCCATCGCCGTTTATGTGCGCCTCGTGCCAGGCCAGGCCCCCGACCAGGAAGACCGTGAAAAACTCACCTTCCAGGCACTCACAGGCATTTTGCCCATTGCCTTCATTTTCATCTTGGTGTTTGGCGGCATCTATGCGGGCTTTTTCACCCCGACCGAAGGGGCGGCCGTGGGCGCGGCATCCACCTTTTTGGCGGCCTTGCTCAAGCGTGAGCTGAACTGGGACAAATTCCTGCATTGCTTCCACGCCACCGCGATCAGCTCCGGGATGATCTTCATGATCTTCATGGGGGCCGATGTCATGAACGCCGCACTGGCTCGCACACAAGTGCCCGCCCAGCTGGCCGAAATGGTGGTCGCCATGAATCTGGCGCCCTTGCTGGTGGTCGGCGGCATTCTGATGCTGTATGTGGTGTTGGGCGCGGTGATGGACGAGTTGTCGATGCTGCTGCTGACCATCCCGATCTTCTTCCCGATCATCATGAAGCTGAACTTCGGCATGACGCCCGAACACACCGCGATCTGGTTCGGCATCATGGTGCTGATGACGGTGGGTTTTGGCATGCTCGCTCCGCCCGTCGGACTCAATGTCTACGTGGTCAACGGCATGGCCAAAGACGTGCCACTGAGCGAGAGCTACAAGGGCATCATGCCTTTTCTGATCAGCGACACCGTGCGCACCTTGTTGCTGCTGTTCTTCCCCGGCATCTCGCTCTTCCTGATCCAATACCTGACCTGATCAACAACCCGGACGAGACAAGCCTCCTGGCCAACAGGCCTGGAGGCTTTTTTCATGGGGAACTGGTTAGACTCTGACCATCCGCCACGCAATCCCCACGACACGACCGAAGCTTCACCCATGATGTTTGACCGCACCATCCGTCATTGCCGCCAATGTGGCGCCCCGGTGGCCCGTCGCCTGCCCGACGATGGCGACACCCGCGAGCGGGCCATTTGCACCGCCTGCAACACCATCCATTACGAAAACCCCCTGAACGTGGTGGGCACTGTGCCCCACTGGGGCGATCAGGTGCTGCTGTGCAAGCGCAACATCGAGCCGCGTTTGGGCAAGTGGACCTTGCCCGCCGGCTTCATGGAGTTGGGCGAATCCACCTCGCAAGGCGCGGCCCGCGAAACCACCGAAGAAGCCGGGGCCCAGTTCATCATGGAAGATTTGTTCACCGTGATGAGCGTGCCGCGGGTGGGCCAGGTGCACCTGTACTACCGCGCCCGCTTGACCAGCGACGTGTTCGACCCTGGGCACGAAACCATGGAAGCGCGGTTGTTCAGGGAAGACGAGATCCCTTGGGACGAGCTGGCTTTTCGCACCGTCAAAGAAACGCTGGAGCACTACTTTGCCGACCGGCGTGCAGGCCGTTTTGGCACGCACGCCTTTGACATTGCCTGAGCGCAGCCCGCCACCCATCAAGGCCTAGGGCTGCAGGTCAGACATCGATCGCTGCTGCCGACCCGGCCTGCTTGCGCAATTCAAATTTCTGAATCTTGCCGGTGCTGGTTTTGGGCAGCTCGCCAAACACCACCGCACGCGGCACCTTGAAGCCCGCCAGGTGCTGCTTGCAATGCGCCACGATCTGCTCGACGCTGACCTGCGCCTCGGCCTTGAGCTCCACAAAGGCGCAAGGCGTCTCGCCCCAACGGGCGTCGGGCTTGGCCACCACGGCCGCGGCCAGCACGGCGGGGTGGCGGTAGAGCACGTCCTCCACCTCGATCGACGAAATGTTCTCACCGCCCGAGATGATGATGTCCTTGCTGCGGTCCTTGATCTTGAAGTAACCGTCGGGGTACTGCACCGCCAGATCGCCGCTGTGGAACCAGCCACCGGCAAAGGCCTCTTGCGTGGCCTTGGGGTTCTTCAGATAGCCTTTCATGGTGATGTTGCCCTTGAACATGATCTCGCCCATGGTCTCGCCGTCTTGCGGCACGGGCTGCAGCGTCTCGGGGTCGAGCACCCGCACATCGCGCTGCAGGTGGTAGCGCACACCCTGGCGGGCATTCAGGCGGGCCCGCTCGCCAATGTCGAGGGCATCCCATTCGGGGTGCTTGGGGCAAACGGTGGCCGGGCCATAGACCTCGGTCAGGCCGTACACATGGGTCAAATCAAAACCCATTTGCTCCATGCCCTCGATCATCGAGGCCGGGGGCGCGGCACCGGCCACCATGGCCTTGATGCCTGCGGGCACACCCGCCTTCATGGCCGCCGGGGCATTGACCAGCAGGCCGTGCACGATGGGCGCACCGCAGTAATGCGTGACGCCCTGGTCGCGCATCGCGTCGAACATGGCCTGCGCGTCCACTTTGCGCAAGCACACGTTCACACCCGCTCGCGCCGCCACTGTCCATGGGAAGCACCAGCCATTGCAATGGAACATGGGCAGAGTCCACAAGTACGCCGCGTGCTTGGGCATGTCCCATTCCAGGATGTTCGAGATCGCATTGGTTGCCGCCCCCCGGTGGTGGTAAACCACGCCCTTGGGGTTGCCGGTGGTGCCGCTGGTGTAATTCAGCGCAATCGCGTCCCACTCGTTGGCGGGCAGGCTCCAGGCAAAGTTGGCGTCGCCCCTGGCCACAAAAGCCTCGTAAGTCAGCGCGCCCAGTTTGTCACTGGGGCCGGTGTACAGCGCGTCCTCCACATCGATCACCAGCAAGGGCCGTGTGGACTGGCGCAACGCCAGGGCTTTTTTCATCACGCCGGCAAACTCAGGGTCCACGATCACCGCCTTGGCCTCGCCGTGGTCCAGCATGAAAGCCACCGTCTCCGGGTCCAGCCGGGTGTTGAGCGCATTGAGCACTGCCCCGGCCATGGGGATGCCGAAGTGCGCCTCCACCATGGGTGGGGTGTTGGGCAGCATCACCGCCACCGTGTCGTTTTTACCGATGCCCGCTTGCGTGAGGGCGCTGGCCAGTTGGCGGCAGCGGCGGTAGGTTGTCGCCCAGTCCTGGCGCAGATCGCCGTGCACGATGGCCAGGCGGCTGGGGTACACCTCGGCGGTGCGCTCGATGAAACTGAGCGGTGTGATCGGGGCGTGGTTGGCGGGGGTCTGGGGCAAATCCTGATCGAAGATGCTGACTTTGGTTTCTTGCATGGGGTTTCCGTGAAGGCTGGCTGTCCAATGGTGAACAGTTTGCCTGACCCTTTGCTGAAATCCATGCTGGTTTGCCCCGAAACCGGTCCGCGGCGCCACCGGATGATCGGTCCATATCGGTGAAAATAGCCCGATGGCCATCCCCCAGTCTTTCATCCAGGAGTTGCTGTCCCGCGTCGATGTGGTCGACATCGTGGGCAAATACGTGCAACTCAAGAAAGGCGGGGCCAACTTCATGGGCCTGTGCCCCTTTCATGGCGAAAAATCCCCCAGCTTCAGCGTCAGTCCCACCAAGCAGTTTTTCCACTGCTTTGGCTGCGGCAAAAACGGCAACGCCATCGGCTTCCTGATGGAGCACGCGGGCATGACCTTCATCGAGGCGGTAAAAGACCTGGCCCAGCAAACCGGCATGCAGGTGCCAGAAGAGCAACAGTCCCCCGAAGACCGCGCCCGCGCCGCGGCACAAAAAGCCAAGCAGGACAGCCTGAGCGATGTCCTGGAAAAAGCCGGGGACGCCTACCGCGAACAACTCAAGATCACGCCCCGGGCCATCGACTACCTCAAGGGCCGGGGTCTTTCGGGTCAGATCGCCAAACGCTTTGGTTTGGGTTACGCACCCGAAGGCTGGCGCTCGCTGGCCAGCATCTTTCCCAAATACGACGACCCGCTGCTGGCCGAATCGGGTTTGGTGATCGTCAACGAAGAAGACGACAAGCGCTATGACCGGTTCCGGGACCGCATCATGTTCCCGATCCGCAACATCAAGGGCGAGTGCATCGGCTTTGGGGGCCGGGTAATCGGCAACGGCACACCCAAATACCTGAACTCCCCCGAAACCCCGGTGTTCCACAAAGGGCGTGAGCTCTACGGTCTGTACGAAGCCCGCGAAGCGCTGCACAGCGCGGGCTATGTGCTGGTGACCGAAGGCTATATGGACGTGGTGGCGCTGGCGCAGCTGGGCTTTGCCAACGCCGTGGCCACCCTGGGCACGGCCTGCACGCCTGACCATGTGCAAAAACTTTTCAGGTTCACCGACTCGGTGGTCTTCAGCTTTGACGGCGATGCTGCAGGCCGACGCGCCGCGCGCAAGGCGCTCGACGGGGCCCTGCCCTACGCCACCGATGTGCGCAGCATCAAGTTTTTGTTTTTGCCCGCCGAGCACGACCCCGACAGCTATGTGCGCGAATTTGGCCAGGAGGCCTTTGCCGAGCAAATCAAGCAGGCCATGCCCCTGTCGCGCTTCCTGATCGAAGCGGCCAGCGCCGACTGCGACCTGCAAACCGCCGAAGGCCGCGCCCGGCTGTCCAGCCAGGCACGACCTTTGTGGCAACTCTTGCCCGAAGGCGCGCTCCAGCAGCAACTGCTTGCCGAGTTGGCCCAACTGATCCAGCTGGAAAGCGCCGGGCTACAGCGGCTATGGGGCCAACAGACGGCAAGTGAGCAACGTTTTGCGCCTGCTGCGCGAGGGCCAGGGGTTGCGGCGTCGCCCGCCACAACCCCGAACACCGCATTCGGCCAGCCCGCCCATTCGGGCAGTGATGCATTCCTGCACATGGAGCCGCATGACGGCGCGCCCCCCACCTGGGCAGGCGACAGCGGCCCGGTGGTCGGAGCATCGGCTTTTGGGAGCGCCTACAACCCAGCGGGCGGGGGCAACTGGCCCCGCAAAAATGCCAACTGGACGCCGGGCAGCAAATTGGGCAACCCCCGCTTCAAGCGTGAGCAAGCCCCGGTCTACACCGGCCCGCGCACCGTGCCCGCCAGCCGGGCCGACCATGCCGCCCGGCTGCTGCTGGGCAATATGGCGCTGTGGGAAAGCCTGGCCGGGGAAGACCACGCCATGCTCTGCGCACTGCCCGCGCCACACGGTCCGCTGTTTGTGTGGCTCGAATCCCAGTTCCATGAACAGGGGCCTCTGGGTTGGTCCACCTTGCAGGAGCAGATGCAAGACCAAGGGTTTGCCGAAGATGCCAACAGATGGATGGCGCATGACCGTTTGAATCCGGTGGCAGGCAGCGAAGACCTCAGTCCACCCGACCCGCAGGAAGCTCGGCACGAACTGCGCCGGTTGATGAACATGCTGATGATCGACCATTTGCAAAGCCTCAAAAATGAGGCCCTGGCCCAGCACCAAAGTGGTGAAGACCCGCAGGCACTGGCGCGTTACGGCAGTCTGGACAAACGCTGGCGCGAACTCAAGGCCGCCGTCGCCTCGACGTCCGCTTAACAGGGCTCATTTGCCCACCAGCTGCTTGAGCTTGTCGGCCTGGAAAGTCTCTCGCGTGGCTGCATCGCCCGGCATCGGCACTTGCTGCTGGGCGCACAGTTGCTCGAGGGCTTTCCAGATCATGGCCATCTGATGCTCCTGACCGGCTGCCTGGTCAATCAAGCCACGCAGGGCCTGGCTCACCGGGTCATCGTCCTGGGTGATGCCATAGGCGGTGAACTTGCGATCGGTGCCCGACACGTCGGCGCTCTCGCCGGCCTTGGACGGGATGATGCGCGCCGGAATGCCCACCGCCGTGGCCCCGGCCGGCACGGGCTTGATGACCACCGCGTTGCTGCCGATCTTGGCGCCATCGCCCACTTCGAAACCGCCCAGCACCTTGGCCCCGGCACTCACCACCACATCGCGGCCCAGCGTCGGGTGGCGTTTGACCCCTTTGTACAGCGATGTCCCGCCCAGCGTGACGCCCTGGTAAATCGTGCAGCCATCACCGATCTCAGCGGTCTCGCCCACCACCACGCCCATGGCGTGGTCGAAGAAAACGCGTTCACCGATCCTGGCGCCAGGGTGGATCTCGATGCCGGTCAGCCAGCGCGACACATGCGAAATGAAGCGCCCCAACCACTTGAAGCCATGGTTCCAGCACCAGTGGGCGCGGCGGTGCAGCACCAAAGCATGCAAGCCGGGGTAGCAGGTCAGCACCTCCCAGGCGGTGCGGGCGGCAGGATCCCTGTCCAGGATGCATTGGATGTCGGAGCGTAGGCGAGAAAACATAGGCCCTGAGTCTATCGCTTGCCACTGGCCGTCTGGATCATGGCCTTGGCCACCCCGCGCAGGATGTGGATTTCTTCAGGGCTCAGGTCCGCCCGGTTGAACAACTGGTTCAGACGCGGCATGAGCTTTTTGGGCGCGGCCGGGTCCAAAAAGCCGATGTCCGTCAGCGCCTGCTCCCAATGCGTGAGCATGCCCGCCACCTGCTGCGCGTCAGCCTTGTCGTGTGGCGGCGCAACCGCTTGCACCGGGAAGCCACCCAGCGCCACCCGCCAGTCGTAGGCCACCACCTGAATGGCCGAGCCCAGGTTGAGCGAACCAAACTGCGGATGGGTCGGAATCGACAAGGCCACATGGCAGCGGTAAACGTCCTCGTTTTTCATGCCAAACCGCTCGGAACCAAACAAGAAGGCCACGCTCTGTGCAGGGGCGCCGGGCCGGGTCAGTTCGGCAAAATGCGCCCGCGGCGAACGGGTGGGCGGACCGAAGTCGCGGGGCGTCATGGCCGTGGCGCACAGGTGGGTCACGCCATCGAGCGCCTCGTCCAGTGTTTCAACCACCCGCGCCTTGGCCAGCACATCGCCCGCGCCACTGGCCCGCTGGATGGTTTCCTCTTTGCGCAGCACATTGGCCCAGCGCGGTTTGACCAGCACCAGCTCGTCAAACCCCATGACTTTCAAGGCCCGGGCCGCTGCCCCCACATTGCCGGCATGGCTGGTTTCGATCAGGATGAATCGCGTTTGCATGCCCCAATTGTCCACACTCGGGCCGGCCACGCCGCCACCACCTCCGGGCTTCATGGCGCCTGCATGACGGGCCAGCCTGCTTTTCATGAGAAAATCCCCGTTTCGCCGCCGCGATCGTGCGTTGGCCTGTCCAGTTCTTCACACAATTCATGTCGTCCAACCTCCACCCCATGCTCAATGTGGCCATCAAGGCTGCGCGCGCCGCTGGCGCCATCATCAACCGCGCCGCATTGGACGTGGAAGCCGTGCGCATTTCGCAAAAACAGGTCAACGACTTTGTCACCGAAGTCGACCATGCCAGCGAAAAAGCCATCATCGACACCTTGCTGACCGCCTACCCCGAGCACGGCATCCTGGCCGAAGAATCGGGCAGTCAGCATGGCAACCCCGGCTCTGACCACATCTGGATCATCGACCCCCTGGACGGCACGACCAACTTCATCCATGGCTTTCCTGTGTATTGCGTGAGCATTGCCCTGCAAGTGCGCGGCAAGATCGAGCAAGCCGTGATTTACGACCCCACCCGCAACGACCTGTTCACCGCCACCAAAGGCCGTGGCGCATTCATGAACGACCGCCGCCTGCGGGTCAGCAAACGCACCCGCCTGCAGGAATGCATCATTTCCACCGGCTTTCCCTTCCGCAAGGGCGACAACTTCAACCAGTACCTGCGCATGATGGGCGACGTGATGCAGCGCACCACCGGGCTGCGCCGCCCCGGCTCTGCCGCGCTCGACCTGGCCTATGTGGCGGCAGGCTTCACCGACGGCTTCTTTGAAACCGGCTTGTCACCCTGGGACGTGGCCGCAGGCTCGCTGCTGGTGACCGAAGCCGGTGGCCTGATTGGCAACTTCACCGGCGAATCCGATTTTCTGGAGCAAAAGGAATGTCTGGCGGGTGCCCCGCGCATTTATGGTCAGTTGGTCAGCCTTCTGGGCAAATACAGCAAATTTGCCAGCGCTGGCGACAAAGCCGCCGCGCGCACCGCTGTGGACAGCCTGAACCCTGAACGCCCGGCCGAAACGCCCAACCCGGATGCCGAAGACACAGACCCCACCCGCCAAAGCGCCGAGACTGCCGGTCATGGGCACAAAGACGCGCCATTCTGATCCATGTGGCTGACCCATCGGCCAAAACGCTTCAACAAAAAAGCACCCTCCTCAGGGTGCTTTTTTTGTACCTGCACACGGGTCAGTTGCCCGTCGCCTGCACATTCTCGGTCTCCACCGGTGGCAGGCGCATCGCCAGCACCTTGTCGATGGCGCGGCCATCCATGTCCACGATCTCCAGCTTCCAGCCTTCCCATTCCACGGCATCGGCCACTTTGGGCAGGGTGCCCGTCAGCAACATGATCATGCCGCTGAGGGTGTGGTAGCGGCCACGCTCTTCTTCGGGCACCTCGTCCAGGCCCAGTCGGTCTTTCAGCTCAGGCACAGGAATATGCCCATCGAGCAGCCAACTGCCGTCTTCACGCTGCACCGCCCATGAGGTTTCCGGATCGCGCGGCTGGAACTCGCCGGTGATCGCTTCGATCAAGTCCTGCAGTGTGATGATGCCTTGCACCTCACCGTACTCGTCGATGACAAAAGCCATGTGGACATCGGACAACCTGAAGTTGTCCAGCAACTCCATGCCAGTGATCGTCTCAGGCACGTACAAAGGGGCCTGCAGTGCTTGATCGCGCAGGGCATGCGACTTGTCTTTCAGGGCACGGGCCAGCCACTGACGGGCGTTGATCACACCCCGAATGTTCTCGATGCCGTTTTGCACCACCGGAAACCGGGCGTGGTCCGAGTCTTCGATGAGCCTGAGGTTCTCTTCGAAAGAGTCGTCCACATCCAGGCACACGATGTCGGCGCGCGGCACCATGAGCGAGCCGATTTGCCGATCGTCTAGACGGAACACATTGCGCACCATGGTGTGCTCGTGCGACTCGATCACGCCGGCCGAGGTGCCCTCCACCAGCATGGCATGGATTTCTTCCTCGGTCACGGGCGTCCCCTTGGTCTCCTTCACGCCCATCAGGCGCAACAAGGCGCGGGTTGAAGCCGAGAGCAGCATCACAAAGGGTTTGGTCGCCAGGGCCAAGAAGTTGATGGGCCGGGCCACCAGGCGGGCAAAGGTTTCGGGATAGGACTGACCGATGCGCTTGGGCACCAATTCGCCCACCACAATCGACAGGTAGGTGATGACCACCACCACCAGGGCCGTGGCTGCATAACCGGCATACACCTCTGGCATACCCAGACCGCCCAGCCAGATGGCCAGGGGTTGGGCCAAGGCCGCTTCACCCACGATGCCGTTGAGGACACCGATCGAGGTGATGCCAATCTGGATGGTGGATAAAAAACGGGTGGGGTCTTCACCCAGTTTGACAGCTGCCGCAGCGCCGCTGTCGCCCTCATCAATCAGCTTCTGCAACCTGGCTTTTCTGGCTGTGACCAATGCGATCTCGGACATCGCAAACAAACCATTCAGGCAGATGAGGGCCAAAAGTATCGCTATTTCCATACAAGGGGCTCGATGGAACCCTGGTAGTTTTGGTATCGCCATTGTAGAGAAAGACGAAATTCCAAAGCACCCAGACCCTCAAGTGGCCCCTGTTGAACGAAGTCACCGACCCTGCAAGGCCATTTCGGGTGAATGGCCGATCACGCCCCTGTTGGGGCAGGCGCTCCCACTAAAATCGAACGTCCAGCCCCCTATCCCTGATGCCAAACGCCCTTTCTCCTGCCCCCAGCGCTGCCGATCCTGCTGGCCACACGCCCATGATGGCCCAGTACCTGGGGATCAAGGCGGAGTTTCCAGACACGCTGGTGTTCTACCGCATGGGCGACTTTTACGAGCTGTTCTTTGCCGACGCCGAAAAAGCCGCCAACCTGCTGGACATCACCCTCACGCGCCGGGGCCAGTCGGCCGGGCAGCCGGTGCTCATGGCGGGCGTGCCCTTTCATTCGGTCGAGACCTATCTGGCCCGGCTCATCAAACTGGGCGAGTCGGTCGCCATTTGTGAGCAAGTGGGCGACGTGGCCACGGCCAAAGGCCCGGTCGAGCGCAAAGTGGTGCGCGTGGTCACCCCTGGCACTCTGACCGACACCGAGCTGCTGTCCGACAAAAGCGAAGCCATTTTGCTGGCGGTGCACCAGGCCGCCAAAAACCGCTGCGGTATGGCTTGGCTGAGCGTCACGCAAGGCGTGGTGCACCTGGCCGAATGCGCGCAGGACGAGCTGGCCGACTGGATCGACCGCATCGGCCCCAGCGAACTGCTGGCCAGCGCGGGCATGACCGCCACGTTTGAGCAAAAGCTGCGCGGTCTCAAAACCAGTGGGCGTGGCAGCTGGGCCTTGGCCCTGCGGCCGGACTTTCAATTTGATGCGGGCCTGGGCCAGCGCAAGCTGCTCGAGCAACTGCAAGCCGCGTCGCTGGCCGCCTGGAGCGCCGACACCCTGAGCGACGCGCATGCCGCCGCCGCCGCACTGCTCACCTATGCCGAACACACCCAGGGCCGCCGCCTGCCGCATGTGCAGCGGGTGCAGGTGCAGCGCTCGGACGCCCTCATTGACCTGCCCGCCAGCACCCGCCGCAATCTGGAGCTGACGCAAACCCTGCGCGGCGAAAGCGCATCCGATTCACCCACCCTGTTGGCCCTGCTCGACAGCTGTATGACCGGCATGGGCAGCCGCCTGCTCAAAAGCTGGCTGCTCAGCCCACCGCGTGATCGGCAAGTCGCCATCGAGCGGCTGCAAGCCCAGGCCGTGCTGCGTGGCGACAGCGGCGCGGGTGCCTGGAGCGGCCTGCGAGAACAACTCAAAGGCGCCAGCGATGTCGAACGCATCACCGCCCGCACCGCCCTGCGCCAGGTGCGCCCGCGCGAATTGGTGGCGCTGCGCCATGCGCTGGCGCGTGCGGCTGCGCTGTCCTTGCAATTGCAAGCCCTCCATCCCACACCCGGCTCCTTGCTGGCCGGGATGGGCCGCTGGCTCACACCGCCCACCCACTGCGCCGAACTGCTGCAGATGGCCCTGCTCGAGGAGCCTGCCGCGTTGGTGCGTGACGGTGGTGTGATGGCCGATGGCCTGGACGCAGAGCTGGACGAGTTGCGCGGCATCCAGACGAATTGCGATGCCTTTTTGCTCGACCTGGAGACCCGCGAAAAGGAACGCACCGGCATTGCCAACCTGCGCGTGCAGTTCAACAAGGTGCACGGCTTTTACATCGAGGTCACGCAAGGGCAACTCGACAAAGTGCCGGCTGACTACCGCCGCCGCCAGACCCTGAAAAACGCCGAACGCTTCATCACACCCGAACTCAAAACCTTTGAAGACAAGGCCCTGTCGGCACAGGAGCGGGCTCTCGCCCGCGAGAAATGGCTGTACGAAGGCCTGCTCGACCAGCTGCAGCCCTATGTGCCCGCGCTCACCGCTCTGGCGCAGGCCATGGCCAGCCTGGACGTGCTGTGCGCGCTGACCGAGCGGTCCCTGACGCTCAACTGGTGCACCCCCGAGTTCACCAAGGAGCCCTGCATCGAAATCCGCCAGGGCCGCCACCCGGTGGTCGAAGCGCGGCTGGCCCAGATGTCGGGCGCCAGCTTCATCGCCAACGACACGCTGATGGGCCCCAAGCAGAGATTGCAAATCATCACCGGCCCCAATATGGGCGGCAAATCGACCTACATGCGCCAGGTGGCGCTGATCGTGCTGTTGGCCAGCATCGGCAGCCATGTGCCCGCCAGCCGCTGCCGCCTGGGCCCCATCGACGCGATCCACACCCGCATCGGCGCGGCCGACGACCTGGCCAACGCGCAATCGACCTTCATGCTCGAGATGACCGAGGCCGCGCAGATTTTGCACAACGCGACCCCGCACAGCCTGGTGCTGATGGACGAGATTGGGCGCGGCACCTCCACTTTTGACGGCCTGGCCCTGGCCAGCGGCATCGCCACGCACCTGCACAACAAAACGCAAGCCTTTGCCCTGTTTGCCACCCACTACTTTGAGCTCACCGAGTTCCCGGCCACACACACCGCCGCCGTCAACATGCACGTGAGCGCCGCCGAATCGGGCGCATCGATTGTGTTTTTGCACGAACTGCAAGCCGGCCCCGCCAGCAAGAGCTATGGCGTGCAGGTGGCACGGTTGGCGGGCATGCCTGCTGCTGTACTCCATCACGCCCGCCATGCGCTCAGCGCCCTCGAAGCCGGGGCCACCCAAAGCCGCCAGCAGGTCGATTTGTTCGCCGCCCCACCTGAGTCCGAAGCCACCGGCCCCAGCCCCATCGAAGTGGCGCTGGCCCAAATCAACCCCGACGCTTTGAGCCCCCGCGAAGCGCTCGACGCCCTGTATGCCCTGCAGCGCCTGCTGCCCAAAAACTGAAGAGCCCCACATGACCTACTGCGTTGCCGTCAAAACCCGTGCCGGTTTGGTGTTCTTGTCCGACTCCCGCACCAACGCGGGCCTGGACCAGATCAGCACCTTCCGCAAAATGATCGTCTATGAAAAAGCGGGCGACCGTTTCATGACGCTGCTGTCGGCAGGCAACCTGAGCATTTCGCAATCGGTGCGCGAAGTGCTGCAAATCGAAAAACTGGTCGAGCCCGGCCAGGACGAGCCGCTCACCATCTGGAACGCCAAAAGCATGTTCGACGCCTGCCGCGTGCTGGGCGCGGCCGTGCGCCGCGTGTACGAGCGCGACGCCGCTGCGCTGCGCGCCTCAGGTGTGGAATTCAACGTGTCCATGATTTTTGGCGGCCAGATCGGCGGCGAGGGCATGCGCCTGTTCCAGGTGTATTCGCCTGGCAACTTCATCGAGGCCACCGAAGAAACACCCTACTTCCAGATCGGTGAATCCAAATACGGCAAGCCTGTTCTGGACCGCGTGATCACCCCCAACACCCCGCTGGACGAAGCGGCCAAATGCGCCCTGGTGTCGATGGACTCGACCCTCAAATCCAACCTGTCGGTGGGCCTGCCGCTGGACATGGTGGTCTACCCGGTGGGCAGCCTGAAGACCGACCGCATCATGTGCATCGACGAGCACAACCCCTACTTCAAAATGCTGCGCAGCAGCTGGGGCGATAAGCTGCGCCAGATGTTCGACAGCATCGAAGACCCCATGTGGCATGGCGGCGCCACCGAGATCCCGCTCATGGTGCCCGCCCAGCGCAACGCCTTGCTCAAGAAAATCACCACCCCCGAAGAGAAACTGATTTGATGGCCGCCCGCGTCATCTTCTCCCACGGCAACAGTTTTCCGGCCAGCACCTACACAAGGATGCTGGACAGCCTGCGCCAGCGGGGCTTTCAGGTCGATGCGATCGAAAAATTCGGCCACGACCCGCGCTACCCCGTCACCAACAACTGGCCGCATCTGGTGCAGCAACTGGCCGACTTTGTGCGCGAACAACAAAGCACGGGCGAACCCGCCTTTCTGATCGGCCACTCGCTGGGCGGCATCTTGAGTTTGATGTGCGCCGCGCACCACCCTGAACTGGCCCGCGGCGTCTTGCTGATCGACTCGCCCGTGCTGGGCGGCTGGCGCGCCACCACCCTGGGACTGGCCAAACGCACTGCCCTGGTGGGCGCCCTCTCACCCGGGCGCATCAGCCAAAAACGCCGCAACCATTGGCCCGACGCCCAAGCGGCGCTGGACAGCTTTCAGCACAAAAAGTCCTTTGCCCGCTGGGACCCGCAGGTCTTGCGCGACTACATCGACCACGGCACCCATGAAGAAAACGGGCAGCGCGTCCTGAGCTTTGACCGCGATGTGGAAACCGCCATTTACAACAGCCTGCCGCACAAACTCGACAGCCTGCTCAAGCGCAAGCCCCTCAAATGCCCCGTCGCCTTCATCGGCGGCACCCACTCGGCCGAAATGCGCCAGGCCGGTGTGGACCTGACCCACCAGGTGGTGAAAGGCCGCATCATGATGCTCGACGGCTCGCACCTGTTTCCGATGGAAAAACCCCTCGCCACCGCGGCGGCCATCGAAGCCAGTTTGCGCAATTTAGGGGCCTGAATCTTGTAGAAGCCCACCCCGTGGGCGATTGGGCGCGGCGCGCGCCCTGAAAGCCATCGCGCAAAGGGTGCGCTCCCACAGACCCGCCTCCCCTTGTAGGAGCCCACCCCGTGGGCGATTGGGCGCGGCGCGCGCCCTGAAAGCCATCGCGCACAGGGTGCGCTCCCACAGACCCGCCTCCCCTTGTAGGAGCCCACCCCGTGGGCGATTGGGCGCGGCGCGCGTCCTGAAAGCCATCGCGCACAGGGTGCGCTCCCACAGACCCGCCTCCCCTTGTAGGAGCCCACCCCGTGGGCGATTGGGCACGGCGCCCACCCCCAAAACCATCGCGCACAGGATGCGCTCCCACAGACCCGTCTCCCCTTGTAGGAGCCCACCCCGTGGGCGATTGGGCACGGCGCCCACCCCCAAAACCATCGCGCACAGGATGCGCTCCTACAGGGGGGCGCCCTGTCTACAGCCAGCGTCAAGCCGCCCAGGACACCAAACCGGTGTAACTGGTGCCCAGCACCACCAGACCGAACACGATCCGGTACCAGGCGAAGATCTCGAAGCTGTTGGTAGAGATGAACCTGAGCAACCAGCGCACACACACCCAGGCGCTCAAAAACGAAAACACCAGCCCCACCCCAAACATGGGCGCGTCGGTCATGCTCAGCAAAGCGCGGTCTTTGTACAGGCTGTAAGCCCCCGCACCTATCAACGTGGGAATGGCCAAGTAAAACGAAAAATCGGTGGCCGCCTTGCGCGACATGCCCAGCAGCATGCCGCCGATGATGGTCGCGCCACTGCGGCTGGTGCCCGGAATCATGGCCAGGCATTGCACCAGGCCCACCTTCAGGGCGTCTTGCCAACGCATGTCCTCAACTTCGCCAATGTGCACGGCGCGGGCCTGCCGCCGCTCGACCCACAAAATGATGAAACCGCCCACGATGAAACTGGTGGCCACCACCTCGGGCGTGAACAGGTTCGCCTTGATGGCCTTGCCAAACAGCAAGCCCAAAATCACGGCAGGCACAAAGGCGATGAACACATTCAGGGCAAAGCGCTGGGCATCCGCGCTGTGCGGCAAGGCGCGCACCGTGCTGCTGATTTTTTGCCAATAGACAATGATCACCGCCAAAATCGCGCCCGTCTGGATCGCGATGTCGAACACCTTGGCCTTGTCGTCGTCAAAACCCAGCAAAGCCCCGGCCAAAATCAAATGCCCGGTGGACGAAATGGGCAAGAACTCGGTCAGCCCCTCGACCACGCCCATCACGGCGGCTTTCAGCAACAACATCAAATCCACAAATGCTCCTCGAAAACTGGGGGAATTATCGTTCCTGGACCGCGCTTCCAACCCAGGTTTGGTGATGACCTACAAAACCTGTGTCAAAGTGCGGCTCAAACGCAGACCTCAGGACGCACGATGCAACTGACACACACCATCGCTGTACACATGACCTTGGCCCTGACCGCCACAGCCTTGGGACCTTGGGCACTTTGGGCCCGGATGGGCCGCATCACACGACCCCGTCTTCACCGGGCCTTGGGTTACGCCTGGGTCACCTGCATGCTGGGCGCAGCCCTATCGGGTCTCTTCATACGCGACTTCAATCTGCCCAATATGTGGGGTTACACCCCGATTCACTTGCTCATTCCACTGACCCTGTTCAGCCTTTATCGGGCTTTTCGCTTTCTGGCTGAAGGCGATATTGCTGGTCATCGAAAAACCATGCAGTGGCTCTATGCAATGGCTTGTGTGGTGACTGGCGCATTCACCTTGTTACCCGGACGTTTGTTGGGCCAATGGCTTTGGTCTGGCGCTCCGGTTTGAAGCATGTCCATGCCCTCCATCCACACAACCGCCCGCCTCGGCGCCCTGGCCATCGCCGCCGTGTGGCTGGCCGTGGCCGGGGTGTTGTATCTGGTGTTTGATCGCATGGAACACAAGCGCCAAGCCAGCCTCCAGCCCTATGCGCTCAGTTCGGGCGATCTGGTCATTCCGCGCCAGCGCGACGGGCATTTTCATGTGGAGGGCGAAGTCAACCGCCAACCCGTGCGCTTTTTGGTGGACACCGGCGCCAGCCATGTGAGCGTGAGTCAGGCGCTGGCCACTCAGGCCGGGCTGCCTGCGGGCCAAAGCATCACGTTGAGCACCGCCAATGGGCAGCGCCCAGGCCAACTGGTGCGCAACATCCCCGTGCGTGTGGGGCATCTGGTGCTGAACGACGCCAGCGTCATGGTGGGCCTGAGCGGGCTCCGTCCCGAGCAAGCCCTGCTGGGCCAGACCTTTTTGAAGCAGTTTGACGTGGAAATCCGCCGCGACGAAATGGTTTTGCGTCAACGGCCTTGAGGGACAACAGCCCCATCCAAGCCGGCGCCATCAGCGACGCCCATCGTGCCGTCGGTCCCAACCACCCCGACCGGATTCACCGCCATCGTGCCGAAAGTGCCTGGGTTCATGCCCCCTGAAACGACCGCCATGCCCATGCCCCCAGCCATGCACCGGATTCACCACACGTGGCGGTGGCGGCGGGGCGTAAATCACCCGAGGCGCTGGCGCGTAAATCACCCGGGGCGGCGGGCCATAAATCACCGGGCCGGGTATCCCTATCTGGGTGTACACCGGGAAATGGCCGATGTGCGAATGCACAGAAACAGAGGGCTCGACCACCACCGGATGGGCGCAGCCCACCTGGGCCAGACCCAAGCCCAGCAGGGCCAGCAGCGCCATGGCTCTGGAAAATGACGGTTTCAACGAATTCATGGCAATGGTCCTTTGTTGACGTTGGCTTTTCTTGAAAGAAGGCTCCCTGCACCCTTAGCGCGGCAGCTTGGGCTTGGGTGCACCGCCAGCGCTTCACAGTGGTATCCATTCGTAACAGACCCGGCCGGATCAGGCCTGCGCCAACCCCTAAAATCAAGCGCTATGACCTCCCCCACCGACAAAGTCCCTGAAGCCGACCACAAGGTCAGCAACTTCCTGCGCCAGATCATCGAGAACGACCTGAACCAAGGCACTTACGCCAGCCGCCGCTGGGCAGGCAGCCCCGGTGACGCCGCCCACCACGCCCAAGGGCAACCCGACCCGGCCAAGATCCGCACCCGCTTTCCGCCCGAGCCCAACGGCTACCTGCACGTGGGCCACGCCAAAAGCATCTGCATTAACTTTGGGCTGGCGCAAGAGTACGGCGGCGTGTGCCACCTGCGCTTTGACGACACCAACCCCGAAAAAGAAGACACCGAATACGTCAACGCCATCATCGACGCCGTCAAATGGCTCGGCTTTGACTGGGCCCAACTGGGCCAGGCCGCTGGCAGCGCCGCCCCCTACCAGGCCAGCGACTACTTCGACTTCATGTACCGCGCTGCCGAGGCGCTGATCCAAGCCGGCCACGCCTATGTGGACGAGCAAAGCGCCGAAGACATGCGCGCCAACCGGGGCGACTTTGGCAAGCCCGGCGTGGACAGCCCCTTCCGCACCCGCACCGTGGCAGAAAACCTGGCGCGCTTTCGCGAAATGCGTGACGGCCAACTGGACGACGGCGCCGCCGTGCTGCGCGCCAAGATCGACATGGCTTCGCCCAACATCAACATGCGCGACCCGGCCATCTACCGCATCCGCCGCGCCACACACCACCACACCGGCGACACCTGGTGCATCTACCCGATGTACACCTTTGCCCATCCGATCGAAGACGCGCTGGAGCAAATCACCCACAGCATCTGCACGCTGGAGTTTGAAGACCAGCGCCCGTTTTACGACTGGCTGATGGCGCGCCTGTGCGAGTGCGGTCTGCTGGCCGCGCCCGCGCCCAAGCAATACGAATTCGCCCGCCTCAACCTCACCTATGTGATCACCAGCAAACGCAAGCTGGCGCAATTGGTCAATGAAGGCAAAGTCAGCGGCTGGGACGACCCGCGCATGCCCACCATCGTGGGCCTGCGCCGCCGGGGCTACACCCCGACAAGCCTGCGCCTGTTTGCCGACCGCATTGGCGTGACCAAAAGCGACAGCTGGATCGACTACAGCACGCTCGAAGGGTGCCTGCGCGAAGACCTGGAAAACAAAGCCCACCGCGGCATGGCCGTGCTCGACCCCGTCAAGCTGGTGCTGACCAACTGGGCCGAGGCCTTTGGCAGCGACGGCTACACCGAGGCCTGCACCCAGCCCGCCCTGCCCCACTCGGCCATAGCCGAAGGCCAAACGCCTCCTGCCGACCGCACCTTCCTGATCGGCAAAGAAGTGTGGATCGAGCGTGAAGACTTTGAAGAAGTGCCGCCCAAGGGCTACAAAAGATTGTTCCCCGGCAACGTGGTGCGCCTCAAAGGCGGCTACGTGATCGAATGCACCGGCTGCGCGCGCGACGCGTCCGGACGCGTGACCGAAGTCCACGCCAAAGTCATCCCCGGCACCAAGAGCGGCACGCCCGGTGCCGACAGCGTCAAAGCCAAAGCCGCCATCACCTGGGTGGGCGTGGCCGACGGCGTGCAAGCCGAGGTTCGCCTGTACGACCGCCTGTTTGCCGAAGCGCACCCGGACGCGGGTGGCAAAGACTTCTTGCAGTCTCTCAACCCGGACAGCCTGAAAGTGGTGACGGCGTATGTGGAGCCCTCACTGGCCATGGCGCAACCCGACCAGAAGTTTCAGTTTGAGCGCTTTGGCTACTTCGTGGCCGACCGCGCAGACCATGTGGCGGGCGCCAAGCCGGTGTTCAACCGGGTGACGGGCTTGAAGGACAGCTGGGGCAAGTGAAGCCGCAGCCAGGACTGGAAGACACCCTGTGCTTTGGCCAATGACCCTTCCCTTTTATTCCAAATCTTTGCCATCCTCGGCCACAAGTCCACGCCCGAGGAACTGGTTTTTCTGAGTGAGCCGGGTTCGGGGGTTTTGAGCCTTTGCAGCATGTGTTGTCGTTCTTGACAACAAACAGGGAATGTTGGCAAAATAGCCAACATGCCTGCTGAGCTGATCACCCGCTTCAAGAACATCACACCCGATGGCGGTGTGATCGAGTGGGTGGTCTGGAAGGTGCCCACCCCAGTTCCACCCGCCGAGCACGGCTTCAAATACCGTGCGGTCTATGCCAAGGATGGCGTGCGCATCGTGGGCTTTGACAATGAACGGGGCAAGGGCGACCACTGCCACTTGGACGGGCAAGAACTGCCATACACATTCACAAGCGTGGACCAACTGGTAGAAGACTTCATCGCCGCTGTAGCGGCCAGGAGAGCAACATGACCGAGCGTTTTTTAACCATCACACTGCAACCCGACTGGCAAGCTGCATTGCGTGCCGCAGCACAAGCGGCGCAGAAAGACACTTACCAAGGCGAGGTGCTCAACTTTGAAAGCCCCGGCCATTTCTTTGGTCAGCTGACCGAAAAGCGCTGGGCGCTGGTTCGCACGGCACAAGGCAAGGGCGAGCTGTCGGTGCGCGAACTGGCCCGGCTGGTGGCGCGAGACGTCAAGCGCGTGCACGAAGACGTGGTGGTGCTGGCCGACCTGGGGCTGTTGGAGCGCACCGATTCTGGAGGTGTGCTCTGCCCATACGCGTCCATGCACATCGACATGCACCTCAAAGCGGCATAACCCATGACCACCCATCACATCACCACCCTCCAAGCCCTGCGCGACCTCTATGGCCCTGCCCGTGAGCGTGCGCTCAAAAAAGAGATCCCGTCGCTGGACGCGCACGCCACGCGTTTCGTCGGCCTGTCGCCCTTTGTGGTGCTGGCCAGCAGCGATGCGCAAGGGCACATGGACGCCTCGCCGCGCGGCGGTGCGCCGGGCTTTGTCAAGGTGCTGGACGCGCAGACCTTGCTGATCCCCGATTCGCCGGGCAACAACCGGCTGGACACGCTGGAGAACATCGTCGCCACGGGCCAGCTGGGCACCTTGTTCATGGTGCCGGGTTTTGACGAGACGCTGCGGGTCAATGGCCGCGCGGTGCTGTCCACCGAAGCGGCCGATCTGGCGCTGTGCGCCGATGCGCGGCGCACGCCCGCCTTGGTGATTCGCCTGTCGGTGGCTTCGGTGTATTTGCACTGCGCCAAGGCCTTCATGCGCTCGCAGCTGTGGGACACCCAAGGCCATGTCGACCGAGCACAGATGCCCAGCATGGGCGAGATGCTGCGCGACCAGATCCAAGCCTTCACGGGCGAAGAGATGGTGGCCGAAACCCAGGCCCAGATGCTGGAGCGTTACCGCCAGACCCTCTGACAGACCCGCGTCCAGCGCGCTGGCTCATCAGCGCGGCTGTCCCGGCGGCAGCACATCGCGCCCGAGCATGCGCTGGCCCAGCCACTTCAGGCCTTCGCCCACAGCCATGCGTCGGCTTTGCTGTTGGGCCACCGGGTGGTTTTGGCCCGGCTGCAGGGGCGGGCCAATGTCAAAAGAAAACACATAGTCGGGCTCCTGGCCCATGCGCAAGTCGGTGATGACCAGCTTGTCGCTGCGGCTTTCCACCTTAAAAAACCCATCGGTGAAGCGCGCCAGCCTTTGCAACTGGGGGTGGTCGGCGTGTTGCGCGGCCAGCGCCCCACCGCGCTCGTGCGCCACAAAGCGAATCGCCCGGTCGCCATCCATCAGCGCGTAAATGCCCTCGTGAAAGCGCTCACCATCGAGCGCCACCACCCGCCAAACCCAGGTGCTCAAGGGCGCGGGGGTGACCAGGAGCTGCTGGCTGGGCAAGCCTTGGGCCTGCAGCGACTGGCGGGCGTGTTGCGTCACGCCCCATTGCGCCAGCGCACTCCACGCCAAATAAACGGTGCTGAAAGCCAGCGCCCAGCCGTTGATGGCCAGGGCCCGGTCCACTGTTTTGACACGCAGCGCCGCCACCACTCCAGCCAACAAGGGCAGCGAATACACCGGATCGATGATGAACATGCTGCCCAGGCCATAGGCTTCGTCGGTGAAGGGCTGGAACACCTGGGTGCCGTAGATCGTCATCAGGTCCAGCAAAGGGTGCGTGACCAGCGCCAGCATGAGCGCCCACCCCCAGCGGCCATACAGCTGCGGCTGCCGGTGGATACGGCACACCCCCCAGGCCATGGGCCAGGCGAAAAGCGTCAGAAAAACCAGGGCATGGCTTTCGGCGCGGTGCCGGATCATGTTCAGGATCGGGTCGCCATGGTCCAGCAGCACATCCAGGTCGGGCAAAAGCCCCGCCACGCCGCCCCACAGGGCCGACTTCCACAGCGCGGTGCGCCGCCCCATGACGGCGACGCCGATCGAGGCGCCCAAAAGGACTTGTGTGACGGAATCCATGGTGCGCAGCGGATGTGCTTGGAGCTTGACGAAGGTCAACACCATAGCGGCTTTTGCATGTCCTCAGAGCCATCAGGCCGTTGGCGTGCGGGCTTGACGGTCTATACCTGCACGCGATGGCCCGGACTTTGATGCACATCAGAAACTCCCGTGCCCTGGACTTCTACAAAGAAAGGTTCACACCACAAGGAGACAGACCATGAAACAAAACCGTCAACCCCGGGGCATTCCCACGTTGGACGCCGTGCCCAGCACCTTGCTGGTGCCATTGGTGGCCCGGGCGCGTGGGGCCTCGCTTTTTCCGTGGCTGGACCCACACGACGCCCAAGCCCAGCAAGTGCTCCAGCACACCCACGAGGCGGTGGACCCGCTGCTGCAAGACCGCGCCTCGGTGCTCAACGTGCTGTGGCGCACGCACCTGATCAAGCAAATTGGCGATGCGTTTTTCAAGCAGCACCCGGACGCTGTGGGCGTCAATCTGGGCGCCGGTTTGTCGGACTATTTCCAGTGGCTGGACAACGGGCACAACCACTGGCTGGATGTGGACCTCAAGCCCGTCCTGGTCATGCGGCACGCGCTGCTGAATCCGCACTCGGACATGGCGCAAAACGGTCACATCGACCTGAGCCAGCCGGGCTGGTGGCAGCGGCTGCCCGAGGGGGTGCGCAACGCCAACGCGCCGATGCTGCTGGTCTGCGAAGGGGTGTTGATGTACCTGACGCCCACGCAGGTCAGGGGCGTGCTCCAGGAGATTGGCGAGAACGCGCACGAAGGCTCGCAGCTGGTGTGCGACTTCATGACGCCCCTGGGCATTGGCCAGGCTCGGCTGGCCCCCAGCGTGTGGGGCACGGGGGCCGAGTTTTTATGGGGCGCCCACAACGGGCTGGAAGTGGCCAGGCAGCACCCCCGCCTGGAGTTGTTGGCCCAGCACACTGTCGCCGAAGCCTATGGCCCGGCCTGCTGCTGGGCCGAGCTGTGCATGAGCCCGTGGACGGGCGGGCCTCTGTACGGCCTGGCACACCTGCAAATCACCGAACCCTGAGCACCCCCTGCATTCAGGGCCTGCAGGCCTTTGGCTTGGCGCGATAATGGTGCTGTTTTTTGTCCAGCCCCGAACCGCCGAACGCCATGACCACGACCGTATCCGCCACCGCCACCGCCACCGCCACCCTCATGCCCTGGGCCGACTCGCTCCACACGGGTGACGCCCGCATGGACGAAACGCACCAGGAATTTGTGGACATGATCAACCAGATTCTGGCCACGCCCGAAGACCAGCAGTTGCCCATCTACAAGGCGTTTCTGAACCACACGGTCGAGCACTTTGCGCAAGAAGAGCGCTGGATGCTGGCCACCGGGTTTTCGGCCGACAACTGCCACGCCGAACACCACGCCACCATTTTGGAAACCATGCGCGTGGTCGAGGCCCATTACCTGGACAGCGACTCCACCATCATCACCCGCATGGCCGAAGCGCTGGCCGAGTGGTTCCCGGGTCATGCGGCCAGCATGGACGCAGGCCTGGCCGCGCACCTGAAGTCGGTGGGTTTTGACAGCGAGACCGAAACCCTGGCCGATCCCTCGGCCATCAAAAACGTGACCATGTCGGGCTGCGGCAGCGTCAGCTGCAGCTAAAGCCCGCCCGCCAAGAAAAAAACCCACGACAGGCCAAGCACGCTGTCGTGGGTTTTTTTGCGAGAGGTTTTCAAGCGCTGGTGCGGCGCATCCCCCGCAGCAGGATCATTCCACGGTGATCTTTTCGTCCTTGACAATTTTGGCCATCGCCGGGATTTCTGCGCGCATCCATTGGCCAAATTGATCGGGCGTCATCGCAGACGGCTCGGCGCCCAGGGTGGTCAAGCGCTCCTTGATCTCAGGGGTGGCGGCGATGCGCTGAATTTCGGCATGCAGTTTGTCGATCACCGCTTTGGGGGTTCCGGCCGGCGCCAAAAGCCCCTGAAAACTGCCCGTCAAAAATCCCGGCAAGGACTCTGACACCGTCGGCGTGTCGGGCATTTGCGGGTTGCGCTTGAGCCCGGAGACGGCGATCAGTTTGATCTTGCCCGCCTTGACGTGCGGATACGTGGCCACCATGCCGTTGAACATGACATCGACTTGCCCCCCAATCAGGTCGGTGATGGCCTGAGCACCGCCTTTGTAAGGCACATAGCCCCACTCAATGCCATGGCGCTGGGCATACGTGACCCCCGCCAAGTGCGATGCGCTGCCCATGCCCGCAGCCACTGCGTAATTGAGTTTGCCTTTTTGACTCTTGGCATAAGCGACCAATTCGGCGGGCGTGTTGGCGGGCACCTTGGTACTGACCGCCAGCAAATGGGGCGAATAAGCCACCATGGCCACCGGCGCAAAGTCTTTCTCGACAGTGAAGGGCAGCTTGAACAAGGCCGGGCTGATGACCAGATTGCCGACATCCATCAGCACCAGGGTGTAGCCATCGGGGGCCGATTTGGCCACCAGGTCGGCGCCCAGGTTGCCACTGGAGCCCGGACGGTTTTCCACCACCACGGCTTGGCCCCAGCTTTCGGTGATTTTTTGCCCAAACAGCCGGGCCAACACATCCGAAGTGCCCCCGGCTGGAAACGGCACCACAATTTTGATGGGCTTGGTGGGGTAAGTGACGGCTGCGGTTTGCGCATGCGCCACGGCCCCAAAGGTCCACAAAAGGCATGCCCCCAGGGCTGACAACGTGATTTTTTTCATGACCATGGTCCTCAATCGATTTTGATGTTGGCGGCTTTGATGACTTGGGCCCATTTGTCGATTTCGGCCCTCTGAAAACTCAGGATTTGTTCAGGCGTCAAGACCGATGGCTGCATGCCCAGGCCTTTGATGCGTTCTTGCATCTCGGCCGATTGAATGATCTTGAGGATCTCGGCATGCAACCTGTCCACAATCGGCTTGGGCGTGCCGGCGGGCGCGAACAGGGCTTGCCAGGACACCACCTCGAAGCCCTGCGTCCCGGGCCAGCCGGATTCGGCCACGGTGGGCACATCGGTGAACGCGTCGGTCAGGCGTCTGGACGAGGTCACCGCCAGCGCCCGCAGCTTGCCACTTTGGATATGGGCCCCGGCCACCACCGTGGTGTCGAACATGAAATCCACTTGCCCGCCCATCACATCCTGAATGGCGGGCGCACTGCCCTTGTAGGGGACATGGGTGAACTTCACATCGCCTCTGAACGCCAACAGCTCTTGCGCCAAATGCTGAGAGGTGCCGTTGCCCGCCGATGCACCGGTCAGCTTGCCCGGATTGGCCTTGGCCGCCGTCATCAGATCGCGCAGGGTTTTGTAGGGGCTGTTGGCGGCCACCACCAGCACCACGGGGTTGGTGCCGTACAGATAGACCGGTGTGAACGACTTGATCGGGTCGTAGCCCAGCTTGGGGTACAGGCTCACATTGATCGCGTGCGAGCTGATGGTGCCGCCCAACAAGTGGTGGCCGTCTGCCGGTGCACGGGCCGCCACTTCAGAACCCACACTGCCGCCCGCACCACCTCTGTTTTCAATCACCATGGTGGTGCCCAGCGCCGTGCCCAGTTTCTGCGACACCAGGCGCGCCAGGATGTCGGTCGTGCCACCTGCCGGAAAAGCCACCAGGTAATTGATCGGCTTGGACGGCCAAGGTGCCGTTTGGCTGAAAGCCGTTGGGGCCAACAGGCCTGCGGCGCAAGCCACCGAGGTTTGCAGAAAATGTCGACGCTGTGTCATGGAGGTCTCCTGGTTGATGTCTTAGGTGATGGGGGCCGGATTGAACAAGACCAAGGCATTGTGCAGCTTCCACTGCTCAGCCCAAGTCTTGCGGCCACTGGCTACGGCCAGCAGCATGTGAAAAAGTTCCCAGCCGGCTTCTTCGATGGTGATCTCGCCATCGGCAATGCGGCCGGCGTTCATGTCCATCAGGTCGTGCCAGCGGCGGGCCAGGTCGGTGCGGGTGGCGACCTTGACCACGGGGCAAGCTTGCAAACCATAGGGCGTGCCGCGCCCGGTGGTGAACACATGCACATTCATGCCTGCAGCCAGCTGCAAGGTGCCGCAAATGAAATCGCTCGCGGGGGTGGCGGCAAAGACCAAACCTTTTTGATTCTTCTTGAGCTTGTCGCCCGGCGCCAGCACGCTGGCAATGGCCGAGCTGCCGCTCTTGATGATGGAGCCCATGGCTTTTTCGGCGATGTTGGACAGGCCGCCCGCCTTGTTGCCGGGTGTGGTGTTGGCGGTGCGGTCGACCCGGCCACGGTCCAGGTACTGGTCGTACCAGCCCAGCTCGCGAACGATGTCTTCGGCCACCTGGGCCGTGGCAGCGCGGCTGGTGAGTTGCTCCACGGCGTCGCGCACTTCGGTGTTTTCCGAAAACATCACGGTGCCCCCGGCGCGCACCACCAAATCGGCCATGAAGCCCACCGCCGGGTTGGCCGTCACCCCCGAAAACGCGTCGCTGCCGCCGCACTGCACCCCCACCACCAGCGCGCTGGCGGGCACGGTCTGGCGACGGCGTGCGTTCAGTCGCTCCAGATGCGGGCGGGCGCTGTGCACGATGTGCTCGATCATGGACATGAAGCCCACATGGGCATCGTCTTGCAGGCACACCAGATCAGGCCCTTGGTCTTTTTCTCGCGCATCTTGGATCGGAAAACTGCCCGGCGGCAGCAAACGATCGGGCTGCAACTTTTCGCAGCCCAGGCTGACCACCATCACCTCGCCGCCAAAGTTGGGGTTCAGGCTGATGTGGCGCAAGGTGCGGATCGGGATCTCGGCGCCCGGCGCATCGATGGCCACGCCGCAGCCATAGCTGTGCTCCAAGCCCACCACGCCATCCACATTCGGGAACAGCGGCAACAGCTCACGCTCGATGCGCTCGACCGCGATCTTGACCACCCCCGCCACGCATTGCACCGTGGTGGTGATGGCCAGCAGGTTGCGGGTGCCCACCGAGCCGTCGGCATTCACATAGCCTTCGAAGGTGAAGCCTTCGAGCGGGGCTGAGGGCGCGGCCGGGACGGTGGCCATGGGCAAACCTTGCAGTTCGCGCGCTGGTGGGATGTCGAGCAAACGCTCGTGCACCCAGCTGCCAGCGGGAATGTCTTGCCGCGCATAACCCACCGGCACGTTGTAGCGCATGATGGCCTGGCCTTGGGCCACATCCACCAAAGCCAGTTTGTGGCCTTGCGGCACTTTGTCACGCAGCACCAGGCCCTCGGCCACCCCCGCGGGCATGACGGTGCCTGCGGGCAGGCCGCCATCGTTGGCAATGATGGCCACGTTGTCCGCAGCATGCATGCGAATCGCCAAAGCGGGACGGGACATGCTCATCAGGCAAACTCCAGTGAATTCAAGAGACCAGACCCGGCAGCCATAGCGTGAACGATGGCACGTAGGTCACCAACAACACCCCCACGGTCATGGCGCCATAAAAAGGCGCAATCGTACGCATGACCTGTCCGACCGAGATGCCGCCAATCGCACAGCCCACAAACTGCACCGACCCCACAGGTGGCGTGTTCAGCCCCAGCGCGCAATTGATCAGCAGCATGATGCCAAACTGAACCGGGTCCATGCCAAAGTGCATGGCAATCGGCATGAATATCGGTGTGCAGATCAGGATGGTGGCAGCCATGTCGAGGAATGTGCCCAAAATGAACAACAAGATGTTGATCATCAGGAAAATCACCCAAGGTTCGGTGCTGACCTTTTGCATCAAGGCGCCTGTCATTTGTGGCACTTCGTACAAGGCCATGAAGTAGCCGAACGCGTTTGAAATGCCGATCAAGAGCAAGACCACGCCCGTGGTTTTGCACGCCTTGGCACAAGCCTTGAGGAAGTTCTGCAACGTCAAGGCACGGTAAACGACCACGGTGACCAACAAGGCCCAGGCCACAGCAATCGATGCCGACTCGGTCGCGGTGAACACGCCCGACAAAATGCCCACCAGAATGATGACCACCACAAACAGACCCGGAAGCGCGGCCGCAAAAGCCCTGATCACTTCGTACCAACCCGGGAATTGACCATGGGTCGGGTACCCCCTGCGCACCGCCACCCAATAAGCCGCCCCCAGGTTGCACAGCGTCAGGATGATCGCAGGGATCAGCCCCGCCAGAATCAAGCTGAGTACACTCACCGAAGCCAGGCCCGATGCGGCCAGCGTGAAGATGATCATGTTGTGCGAGGTGGGCATGATGGCCCCAACCAGCGCTGAATGCGTGGTCACGTTCACCGCATAGTCGGCATCGTAACCTTCTTTTTTCATGAGCGGGATCATCACCGAGCCCATGGCCGAAACGTCGGCCAGAGGGGAACCTGCCACACCGCCAAAGATGGTGCAGCCAATCACGTTGCTCATGCCCAGGCCACCTCGCACATGACCGACCAGGCTGTTGGCGAAACGCACAATGCGTTCGGCAATGCCGCCGTAGAGCATCAACTCACCGGCAAACACAAAAAACGGAATGGCCAGGAAGGAGAACACCTGCATCCCGCCGACCATTTTTTGAAACACCATGGCCACCGGCAAGCCGGCGGCGATGATGGTGGCCACCGAAGACAGGCCAATGGCAAAGGCCACGGGCACGCCCAAAATCAACAGGAGCGTGAAGCTCAGCGCAAGGATGGTCAATTCCATGGCATCAGTTCCAAACAGGTTCGACCACTTTGCCTTGCAGGAGGGCAACCATGTGTTCAATCGAGAAAAGCACAATCAAGGCACCCGCGATGATCACCGGCACATAGTCGATGCCGTCGGGAACGGGCAGCATGGGTTTTTTCTCTGACCATTTGGCAGAGGCCCACAGCCAGCCGCCTTTCACCATCAAATAGCCGAACACCGCCACCAGGGCGTGGATCAGGATCTCAATGCGGTGTTGCCACTTTTCAGGCAGCAACATGACCAGAGACTCCAGCCCAATGTGCCCCGCATCGCGCACCCCCACGGCCAGACCAAAGGCGGTGACAAACAGCACGATCAGCATGGCCAGGGCTTCGGCCCAGGTCGGGGTGTCGTTGAGCACATAGCGCCCGATGACTTGCCACTGCACACACAAGATCACAGCGATCAGGCCCGTCACGGCCAAGACCAGACAGATCTTGGAGACGGTCGCACAAAATTTGGTGAACATGAAAAAACTCCAGCCCCTGACACAAGGTCAGGGGCACAGGGGAAGGGCCAATTACTTGGTATCTTGGATCGCCTTGATCGCACGCTTCATGTCAGGTGTGGTCATGAACTTGTCGTAGATGGGTGCCATGACAGATTGGAAGGAACGCTTGTCCACTTCCACAATCTCGGCGCCAGCAGCTTTCACGTTCGCCAGTGATTTGCCCTCGGCCTCATCCCAGGCCTTGCGCTGCACAGCCACCGACTCTTTGGCGGCCTGGCGGATCATGGCTTGTTCGTTGGCGGGCAACTTGTCCCACACCACTTTGGACATGACCAAGATCTCGGGGGCCATGGAGTGTTCGGTCTTGGAATAGAACTTGACGGCCTCCACGTGCTTGGCGGTGTCAAAGGAGGGGATGTTGTTCTCGGCTGCATCGATCAGGCCGGTTTTCAAGCCCGTGTACACCTCGCCGAAAGGCATGGGTGTGGCGTTGGCGCCCATGGCGCTGACCAAGGCCACCCACAGGTCAGACTGCTGCACGCGGATCTTCATGCCTTTGGTATCGGCCACTGATTTGATGGGCTTCTTGGCATAAATGGATCGGGCACCACTGTCATAAAACGCCAGGCCCACAAAGCCCACCGATTCACAGCTCTTGAGGATCTCATTGCCAATGGGGCCGTCGAGCGACTTGCGCATGTGGTCCACCGAGCGGAACAAGAAAGGCATGGTGGGCACCATGGTCATGGGGCAGACACCGTTCATGGGGGCCACGTTCACGCGCACCAAATCCAGCGCACCGATCTTGACCTGGTCGATGGTTTCCTTTTCAGAACCCAAAGCGCCTTTGTTGAAGACCTTGATCTTGTGCTTGCCGCCGGAGAGCTTTTCAAGCACGGTGCTCATGTGCTTGACCGCGACCACGGTGGGGTAGTCGTCGGCGTTGTGGATGTCGGCCGAGCGGAATTCGACCGCCTGGGCAGACAAGGTCAGACCTGCGGCCATAGCGATCAAGGATTGTTTGAGTTTCATCATGAGAGTCTCCTGGGTTAAAAATTGGAAAGAACGGTCACACACTTGCAGAAATACCACTTGGGATGCGAGAAAAAACAGGCTCGGCCACCCCCCGCACGCCTGGCTGCAAGGCGATGACGGCACCACTGCAGCCACGCGTGGCCTCTGTGGTTTGCGCCGGGATGATCGAGGTCACCAACAATTGGTCCAGATCGGCGCCACCAAAAGCGCACATGGACGGCTTGGGCATGGGCACCTTGAGCGATTGGCACCAATGGCCTTGGTCATCGAAGTCATGGATCTGGCCTGCGTCGTTGCCACAGATCCAGTAATGACCTCGTGCATCGACGGCCGCACCGTCGGGCCGGCCGGGCCAGCCGTTCATGTCGACAAACAACCGACGGTTGCTCAAGTGGCCGTTGCCAGCATCCAAGTCAAAGGCCCAGATCTTTTGCACCGTGGGGTGCGAGTCCGACAAATACAAGGTGCGCCCATCGGGGCCCATGCCCAAACCATTGGGCGTGAGCAAGCCTGTGACGTGCGGCCCCGTGAGGCCACGCTCGTCCAGGCAATACAGACCGCCCAGGTCAGAGGCCAGAGACATGTCCATCACCATGGTGCCCACCCACAAGCGGCCCGTGGCGTCGCAGCGCCCGTCGTTGAAACGCATGCCAGGTGCGGGATGCTCGATATGCGCCAGCCAGTCGACGGTCAGCTGACCGCCCGCATGCAAGGTGACACGGGCGATGCCGGTTTCCATGGCGGCGATCAATTGCCCCTGAACCGCGGTGAGCGCAATGCATCCCACACGCTCGGGCATGCGCCAGGACTGCACGGTCTCGGCATCGCCGAGGGAAGCACTGCGGATGAAAGGCCCCTCGATGTCCACCCACCACAGACGTTGGGAACGCACATCCCACACGGGGGACTCTCCCACGCGGTCAGATGCATCGGCAATCGTCTGGTATGCGTTCATGAAAAAAATTGACCAACAACAGCGACTCTCTGATACATTGCGTTCAATCGTTCAAGTAATCAGTTGTCGTACAAGTTGATTGTGAAGGCCTCTCATTGAATCTGGAATGCGTGTTTACCCCATGAATGCCCCGCAAGTTGCACCCGAAAAGCGCAAATCGCGCAGTTTGACTTATGAACTGGTCGACCAGCTGAGCGCCGAAATCCAGAACGGCACCCTGAGCAGCGGCCAGAAATTGCCCACCGAAGCGGCCATCATGGAACGTTTTGGGGTGAGCCGCACGGTGGTGCGCGAAGCGATTTCCAAGCTGCAAGCGGCCGGCCTGGTCGAGACGCGCCACGGCATCGGCACCTTTGTGCTGGTGCAATCGGAGTCACCGTCTTTTCGCGTCAACCCCAGCCAGTTGAGCACCCTGCACGATGTGGTTGCCCTGTTGGAGTTGCGCATCAGCATCGAAACCGAAGCCGCAGCCTTGGCGGCGGTACGGCGCAGCGAGGCCAATTTGCAGGTCATGCTAGAGGCCATGAGCGCATTTTCCAGTGCCATCGAAGAAGGCCGTGACGCCATCGCCGCAGACTTTCAGTTCCACCACGAAATCGCCCGCGCCACGCAAAACAACCACTTCGCCGACATGATGAATTCGCTGGGATCACAGTCCATCCCGCGTGCGCGGCTGCAGACCTCACCCGCCATCGATGCCACCCGATTGGCATATTTGCGGCGGGTGCACCAAGAGCACGAGAACATCCTGAACGCGATCGCCGCGCAAGACGCCGAATCGGCCCGCGCTGCCATGCGCACCCACCTGTCCAACAGCCGTGACCGCCACAAAAAAGGCGCCTCCAGCCACCACTGAAGACACGGCCAAGGGTTAACACGCATCACACGGTGCGCGGTTAAGTTGTACGATGTCTGTCAAATAAACGCCCTCTCTTTCCATGTCCCAGTCTTCCTCCACCCCTGTCGTCACCCGGATGCAGGTGATTCCCGTAGCTGGCCACGACGGCATGCTGCTCAACCTGAGCGGTGCCCACGGTCCGTTTTTCACCCGCAACATCGTCATCCTGACCGACTCGTCGGGCCACACCGGCCTGGGCGAAGTGCCCGGTGGCGAAAAGATCAGACAGACCCTGGAAGAAGCCCGTCCCCTGGTCGAAGGACAAGCCATTGGCGCCTTCAACGCGGTGCTGCAAGCCATGCGCCGGCAGTTTGCCGACCGCGACAGCGGTGGCCGGGGCCTGCAGACCTTTGACCTGCGCATCACCATCCACGCCGTCACCGCCGTCGAAAGCGCCCTGCTCGACCTGCTCGGCCAGCACCTGAACGTGCCGGTGTGCGCCCTGCTGGGCGAGGGCCAGCAACGCACGCGCGTGCAAATGCTGGGCTATCTGTTTTATGTGGGCGACCGCCTGCAGACCGACCTGGCCTACCGCAGCGAGCCGGGCCAAGCCGACGACTGGCTGCGCCTGCGCCACGAAAAAGCCATGAGCGCCGAAGCCGTGGTGCGCCTGGCCGAAGCCGCGCAAGCCCGTTATGGCTTTCAGGACTTCAAGCTCAAGGGCGGCGTGCTGCGCGGCGAAGAAGAAGTCGAAGCCATCGTGGCCTTGCATGAACGTTTCCCACAGGCGCGCATCACGCTCGACCCCAATGGCGGCTGGCTGCTCAAGGACGCCGTTCGCCTCTTGCGCGACCACCGCAGCACCATGGCCTATGCCGAAGACCCTTGCGGCGCAGAGGGCGTGTTTTCGGGGCGCGAGGTGATGGCCGAGTTCCGCCGCGCCACCGGCCTGCCCACGGCCACCAACATGGTGGCCACCGACTGGCGCGAGATGGCCCACAGCATCCAGCTGCAGTCGGTCGACATCCCGCTGGCCGACCCGCATTTCTGGACGCTGCAAGGCTCGGTGCGCGTGGCCCAGCTGTGCCAGATGTACGACCTGACTTGGGGCTCGCACTCCAACAACCACTTCGACATTTCGCTGGCCATGTTCACGCATTGCGCCGCTGCCGCACCCGGCAAGGTCACCGCGATTGACACGCACTGGATCTGGCAGGACGGCCAGTTCCTCACCCAAGAGCCCTTGCAAATCCAAGACGGCTTCGTTGATGTGCCGGCTAAACCCGGCTTGGGCATCGCGGTGGACATGAACGCGGTGATGCAAGCCCACCAGCTTTACCAACAACACGGCCTGGGTGCACGCGACGACGCCATCGCCATGCAATACCTGATCCCCGGTTGGAAATTCAACAACAAAATGCCTTGCATGGTGCGCTGAGCACCCGGGCGATTCACCTCAAAGGAAACACCATGAAACTCGGATTCATTGGCTTGGGCATCATGGGCGTGCCCATGGCCGGGCACTTGCTCGCGGGCGGGCACGAAGTCTTTGCTTTTTCGCGCAGCGGCGTGCCTGCTGCCGTGCTCGAACAAGGTGCCAAAGCCTGCGCCAGCCCAGCCGAAGTCGCGCAAAAAGCCGACATCATCTTCACCATGGTGCCCGACACGCCGCACGTGGCCGATGTGCTGTTTGGCGACAAGGGCATTGCCCAAGGCCTGAGCGCAGGCAAAACGGTGGTGGACATGAGCTCCATCTCTCCGATCGCCACCAAAGAGTTCGCTTCCAAGATCAACGCGCTGGGTTGCGAGTATCTGGATGCCCCGGTGTCCGGCGGCGAAGTGGGCGCCAAAGCGGCCAGCCTGACCATCATGGTGGGCGGCTCTGAAGCCACCTTCAACAAGGTGCACCCCCTGTTTGCGTTGATGGGCAAGAACATCACCCTGATCGGCGACAACGGCAGCGGTCAGACCTGCAAGGTGGCCAACCAGATCATCGTGGCGCTCAACATCGAAGCGGTGGGCGAAGCCCTCTTGTTTGCTGCCAAAGCCGGCGCCGATCCGGCCAAAGTGCGCCAGGCCCTGATGGGGGGCCTGGCCACCAGCCGCATTCTGGAGCTGCATGGCGAACGCATGATCAAGCGCACCTTCAACCCGGGCTTTCGCATCGAGCTGCACCAAAAAGACCTGAACCTGGCACTGGAGGGCGCCAAGGCCATGGGCCTGAGCCTGCCCAATACGGCCAACACACAGCAACTGATGAGCAGCTGTGTGGCCAACGGCGGCGCAGCCTGGGACCACTCTGGCATCGTGCGCGCACTCGAGATCGCAGCCAATTTTCAAGTGGCTGGCCACTGAACTTTCTCCATTCCCATAAAGAGACCCACCCCATGGACATGCCCATCAACCATTTCAAACACGCCATCCAGTCCGGTCACAAGCAGATTGGCCTGTGGTCGCACCTGTGCAGCAACATCAGCACCGAAATCCTGGCGCACTGCGGCTTTGACTGGCTGCTGCTGGACATGGAGCACTCGCCCAACGACTTGACGGAAATCGTGGCGCAATTGCAAGCCATGAAGGGCAGCCCCACCACACCCATCGTGCGTCCTCCGTGGAACGACATGGTGACGTTCAAGCGCTTGCTCGATGTGGGCGTGCAAACCCTGTTGGTGCCCTACATCCAGACCGAAGAAGAAGCCCAACAGGCGGTCTCTTACACCCGATACCCGCCGCACGGGGTGCGCGGTTATGCCGGTGCGCCCCGCGCCAGCCACTATGGCCGTGTGAAAGGCTATGCCCAGCACAGCAGCGAAGAAATTTGCGTGCTGCTGCAGGTCGAGACCGTGCAGGGTCTGCAAAACATCGAAGCGATCGCCAATGTGGACGGGGTGGACGGCGTGTTCATCGGCCCCGGCGACTTGTCAGCGGCACTGGGCCATTTGGGCAACCCCAAGCACCCCGAGGTGCTCAAGGTCATTGACGAATCCATCGCACGCATCCGCGCCTGCGGCAAAGCGGCGGGCATCTTGACGGGCGACGAAGCCCTGGCCCAACACTATGTGGACCAAGGCTGCCTGTTTGTGGCCGTGGGTGCCGACCAGAACGTGTTGCGCGACAGCGCCACCGCCTTGGCTGGCCGATTCAAACCCTGAACAGGACAACAGACATGCTGAGCACCCCCGCCTCCACCATCCGGTTCCCCCGCTTGCTGCTCACGGGCGCTGGCGGCAACCTGGGGCAAGTGTTGCGCCCCCGACTCAAAGCCTATTGCGACGTGCTGCGCGTGAGCCACCGCCGTGATTTGGCCCCTGCAACGGCCGGAGAGGAAGTGCAACTCGCCTCTCTGGAAGACAAGGACCAGATGATGGCCCTGCTGGACGGGGTGAGCGCCGTGGTGCACATGGGCGGCGTCTCGACCGAGCAACCTTGGGATCCGATTTTGGCGGGCAACATTGTGGGCATGGTCAACCTGTACGAAGCCGCACGGCTCAAGGGCGTCCAGCGCATCGTGTTCGCCAGCTCCAACCATGTGACCGGTTTTTACCGCCAAGACGAAGTGGTCAACACCCGCATGCCGCCCAAGCCCGACGGCTTTTACGGCCTGTCCAAAGCCTTTGGTGAAGACCTGGCCCAGCTCTACTGGGACCGCTGGGGCATCGAAACCGTGAGCCTGCGCATCGGCTCCTCGTTCACAGAGCCGCGTGACCGCCGCATGCTGGCCACCTACCTCAGCTACGACGACTTGGAGCGCTTGGTGGTGGCCGCCCTCACCGCCCCCATCGTCGGGCACAGCATCATCTACGGCATGTCGGACAACCAGACCACCTGGTGGGACAACACGCACGCCAAACACATCGGTTATCGGCCTTTGGATTCGTCCGATGCGTTCCGCCCGGCCGTCGAAGCCCGTCAGCAAACCATTGACAAGAATGATCCAGCCGCCATTTACCAAGGCGGCGCGTTCGTCAAGGCCAAGCCCCACGGCTGAACGGGCCTGACCCAGCACCTGAGCTGAAGGGCATTCAGCCGGCAAGCCCACAAGAAATTTCAAACGGGCTGTCTCAAGTTTCACAGCCCCTGGCCAGGCCTGCGGCTACCATGGGCGACTTTCCAAAATCGCTGGTCCCCCAGCAGGAGTTACCCCATGCCCGTGATCACCAACATCGAAGACCTGCGCGTTTTGGCCGAAAAGCGTGTGCCGCGCATGTTCTACGACTACGCCGACAGCGGCTCTTGGACCGAGGGCACCTACCGCGCCAACGAAAGCGACTTCCACAAAATCAAGCTGCGCCAGCGCGTGGCCGTGAACATGGAAAACCGAACCACCGCCACGAAGATGGTGGGCATCGACACCAAGATGCCCGTGTGCATCGCCCCGGTGGGCCTGACGGGCATGCAGCACGCCAACGGCGAAATGCACGCCGCCATGGCCGCCAAAAAGTTCGGCATCCCCTTCACGCTGTCGACCATGAGCATCTGCTCGATCGAAGACATCGCGGCGCACACCCAGGCGCCGTTTTGGTTTCAGCTGTACATGATGCGCGACCGCGAGGCCATGGCCCGCATGATCGACCGCTGCAAGGCCGCCAACGTCAGCGCCATGGTGCTCACGCTCGACTTGCAGGTGATCGGCCAGCGCCACAAAGACCTCAAAAACGGCCTGACCGCGCCGCCCCGCCCCACCCTGGCCAACATCATCAACCTGATGACCAAGCCGCGCTGGTGCTTGGGCATGGCCGGCACCCAACGCCGCACCTTTGGCAACCTGGTGGGCCACGTCAAAGCCGTGACCGACATGAATTCGCTGGCCTCCTGGACCAACGAGCAGTTTGACCCGACCCTCGATTGGGACGACATCGCCTGGGTCAAGAAGCAATGGGGCGGCAAGCTGATCTTGAAGGGCATCATGGACGTGGAAGACGCCAAACTGGCCGTGGCCAGCGGCGCCGACGCCATCGTGGTGAGCAACCACGGCGGCCGCCAGCTCGATGGCGCGCCCAGCAGCATCGAGGCCCTGCCGGCCATCGTGGCGGCGGTGGGCAGCCAGATCGAAGTCTGGATGGACGGCGGCATCCGCGCCGGCCAGGACGTGCTCAAGGCCTGGGCGCTGGGCGCCAAGGGCACCATGATCGGCCGCGCCATGGTCTATGGCCTGGGCGCCATGGGCGAAGCGGGCGTGACCAAAGCCCTGCAAATCATCCACAAAGAGTTGGACATCACCATGGCCTTTTGCGGCCACACCAACATCCAGAACGTGGACACCAACATCCTGCTGCCGGGCACCTTTCCGACGGCCTGAGGGCCTGCGGCCCGCGCTATGCTCCACGGGTGACTTCTGCCCTGACCCGCCGCATTGCCCACCTCGACATGGATGCGTTTTACGCATCGTGCGAGTTGCTGCGCTACCCCCAGCTCAAGGGCTTGCCGGTGGTCATTGGCGGCGGCCGGCGCAAAGAAGACGACCTGCTGGGCAAACTGCAAGCGGCCTACCCCGATGGCGAGTGGACCGAAGAGAGCTTTGCCGAGCGGCTGGACCGCATCCCGGTGGACTTTTTCCCGCGCATCGAGGGCTACACCGGGCGCGGCGTGATCACCACCGCCACCTATGCCGCGCGGCAGTTTGGCATCGGCTCGGCCATGGGGCTGATGAAAGCGGCCAAACTCTGCCCGCAGGCCATTCTTTTGCCGGTGGACTTTGAGCGCTATCGGCATTTTTCACGCACCTTCAAGGCCATCATCACCGACATCGCGCCCCTCATGCAAGACCGTGGCGTGGACGAGGTCTACATCGACTTCACCGAGGTGCCCGGCGGTCAGCGCGAGGGCGGGCGGGTGCTGGCGCGCCTGATCCAAAAAAGCATTTTTGACGCTACCGGCCTGACCTGCTCGATCGGTGTCGCGCCCAACAAGCTGATCGCCAAGATGGCCAGCGAGTTCAACAAACCCAACGGCATCTCGGTGGTGCATGAGGCCGATTTGCAAACCCTGATCTGGCCGCTGGCCTGCCGCAAAATCAACGGCGTGGGCCCCAAGGCCGATGAAAAGCTCAAGGGCTTTGGCATCCAAACCATTGGCGAGTTGGCCCAGCGCGAGCTGCCCTGGCTGGTGGAGAACTTTGGCAAAAGCTATGGCGCCTGGCTGCACGAGGCGGCCTGGGGCCGCGACGACCGCCCGGTGGAAACCGAGAGCGAGCCCGTCAGCATGAGCCGCGAAACCACCTTTGAGCGCGACCTGCACGTCGTGCGCGACCGCGAAGAACTGGGCGCCGTCTTCACCCGGCTGTGCCAGCAGGTGGCGGCCGACCTGCAGCGCAAGGGCTACGAGGGCCGCACGATTGGCATCAAGCTGCGCTACGACAACTTCCAGGCCGTGACGCGCGACCAGAGCATCGAAGGCTACACCGCAGACGCCAAGCGCATCCGGCAGCTGGCAGGCCAATGCCTCAAGCGGGTGGACTTGTCACGCCGCATCCGGCTGCTGGGCGTGCGGGTGGGTACGCTGGTCAAGGCGGGGGAGGCACCTGTCCTCGACAAACGTCCTTTGGCCGCAGAAGAGGCCGAGCATGGGCCTCAAACACTGTTGTTCACTGACGACTGAGGGCTGCAGCGCAACTCAAAGGCTGTGCAATTTCTCTTGCAGCCAAACTTTGATCAAGGACTGGTAGGGCACATCACGGGCGTTGGCCGCCACCTTGATGCTGTCCAGCAAATGCTGCGGCAGTCGCAATGAAATGGTCTTGGTGGTGGGGCGCAGGTTGGGCAACTTGACCTTTTTCGCCTTGGTCCAGTCCACATGCTCGGTGGAGTCATGCGTTTCCCAATAAGCCCGCTCTTGAGCCTCTGTCTTGAACTTGGGAATCGGTTCTTTAGCTGTCTGCTTGCTCATAAATACTGCGCTCCTTTCTGTGCATGTCGCGCGCTGAAATCACGCGAATCAACTCGCCGGACCGGCGAAGTGTGAACGTGATGTGCAAGCGCCGACCTTCATCTGTCGTACCCAATGCGTGAAGCCGCGCCTCGATCTGACTGTGCGCAACGTCGTCCAACATCAGCAAAGGTGCATTAAAGAAAACCTGTTCGGCCTCGGCCATGCTGACCCCATGCTTGTCATTCTTTCGCTCGTTGCCCACATCCCATTCAAAGCCGACGATGGTTGAAAGATCAATCATATTTTGTATATTACTATCATTTACACAACTTGGCGAATCCGGCCAGATAAGGTCAAAGCCGTGACAGCAACGCCCCCGACCAACCGCTACATTGCCTTGAGGAGACAAACCATGAACAAACTGAGCTGCTTTTCCCTGACGACTGAGGGCCACATTGCCCACTTGGTGATGAACCGCCCCGAGGCGATGAACACCATGCACCCGACTTTCTGGAAAGAACTGCACGAGGTGCTGACCGGCATCCACAAAGCCGGCACGGCGCGGGCGCTGGTGCTCTCGAGCACGGGCAAGCACTTCAGCGCCGGCATGGACCTGCAAACCTTCGGCAGTGCCATCGCCATGGACGACAGCAGCGCCGAGGGCCGCTCGGCGGTGTACGACCTGCTGACCGACATGCAGCACACCTTCACCTTGCTCGAAGAGTTGCGCATCCCGGTGATCGCGGCCATCCACGGCGGCTGCATTGGCGGCGCGGTGGACATGGTCACCGCCTGCTGCATGCGCTTCGCCTCGGCCGACGCGTTTTTCTGCATCCAAGAAATCAACATCGGCATGGTGGCCGACGTGGGCACGCTGCAGCGCCTGCCCAAGCTGCTGCCCATGGCGCTGGTCAAAGAACTGGCCTACACCGGGCGGCGCCTGGGCGCCGACAAGGCGCTGGCCCACGGCCTGGTGAACGAGGTGCTGCCCACGTACGAAGCCACCGTGGCCGCCGCCCTGCAAGCGGCCAAAGAAATCGCCAGCAAACCGCCCGTGGCCATTTGGGGCACCAAGCAAGTGCTGCACTACGCCCGCGACCACAGCACCGAAGACAGCCTGCGCCACATGGGCTGGCTGCAAGGCGCCATCTGGAGCAACGCCAACGTGCGCGAGGCCATCAGCGCCATGCAGCAAAAACGCGAAGCCAAGTTTGCGCCGCTGCCAGCGATCAAGGGGTTTCGGGAATTTGGCTGAGCTGCGGGCAATCGCTCTGCAAACTCTTAGCCGTTCAACATCAAAGACGAGGGGCCTGCGATGAAACGCCGTACTTTATTGGCTGGTGCGCCTGCGCTCCTGGGTTTTGGCCCCGTTTTTGGGCAGCGTGTTGGCTGGAAGACCTTGGACGGACGCGTCCCCACGCTCATTGCGCACCGAGGCGCCTCAGGCTATCGGCCCGAGCATACGCTGGCAGCCTATGCACTCGGGATTGAGCAAGGCGCTGACTTCATCGAGCCTGATCTGGTGCTCAGCAAAGATGGCGTGCTCCATGCACGGCATGAACCCATGCTCGCAATAGTGCAGCTTGAGCCTGATGGGCGCACCATCAAGCGCAACAGCGATGGCCGACCTGATCTTCATCGCAGCGATACCAGCACCAATGTGTGGCAACTGGAAAAGTACGCCGACCGTCTCAGGATCAAACAGCTAGACGGTAAGCCTGTAGGCGGGTGGTTTGCAGAAGACTTCACTGCCGCCGAACTGAGGGCCGATGTGCGCGCGCAGGAACGACTGCGTGATTTACGTCAAAGCAACAATGCCTTTAACAACCTCTACCCGATCCCTACGCTGGCAGAAGTCATAGAGCTTGCACAGCGCAGCAGCAAGTCCCTTGGGCGCACAGTGGGGATTTATCCTGAGACCAAGCACCCCACTTACTTCAAGAGCTTCACCGATGCCAATGGCCTGCAGCGCATGGAAGACGTGCTCGCGGCCCAGTTGCATGCCGCCTACGGCAACAACCGGGATGCGCCGGTTTACATTCAATCTTTCGAAGTCAGCAACCTTCAGTATCTGAGAAGCAAGACCAAGTTGCGACTGATACAACTCCTCAGCGCCAACGGGCAGCCCTATGACTTGCAGGTGTCGGGGGATCAACGGCGTTATCAAGATTTAGCGCGCGCTACGGGCCTAGACTTCCTGAAGGGCTTCGTGGATGGCATCGGTGCGCACACGCAATTGATCGTGCCGAGCGACGGAAAACGCTTGCTGGCACCCACTGCTTTGATACAGGAGGCGCATGCGCGTGGCTTGGCCGTTCATGGGTGGACGTTTCGAGCAGAAAATCAATTCTTGCCCACTGAACTGGCTCGCGGCATGGGCCCTGCCGCGTCTGGCGACATGGCAGGCCAATTGCGCGCATTCCTTGAAGCTGGAATGGATGGTTTCTTTACCGATCACCCAGATCTGGGTCGAGACCTCTTAACCAAAATGACAAACTAGCCACCACGATCATGTGTGGCGTTTGACTGTATTCAGCGGATTTGACCCCGCCATAGACCCTTTATTGACCCCTCCAGCACTACCGCAGCCCAATAACTGAATACTTTCAGTTACGATCCAAGCTCACTTTATGAGCACCAAATGGGTCTGAATTGGAACGAAATCAAAACCAGGGCATTGCTTTTCAGCAAGACCTGGGCCGATGCCTGCCACGAAGACAGCCAGGCCAAGCCCTTTTGGATCGACTTCTTTGAGATCTTTGGCATCACCGACAAGCGCGTCGCCACCTTTGAGCTGAATGTCAAAAAGCTCGGCGGCGCCAACGGCTTTGTCGACCTGTTCTGGCCCGGGGTGCTGTTGGTGGAGCACAAGTCGCGCGGCAAAAGCCTGGACGGCGCGCTCGACCAAGCCACCGGCTACCTGCCCAACCTGCGCGAGCGCGACCTGCCCCAGCTGGTGGTGGTGTGCGACTTTGCCCGCTTTCGGGTGTGCCGCCTGGCCTCGGGCAAGACGTTGGAGACGGTGGAGTTTGAGCTCCAGCACCTGCACAAACACGTCAAGCTGTTTGGCCTGCTGGCGGGCTACAAGGTGCAAGAGATCCGGGCCGAAGACCCGGTCAACATCAAGGCGGCTGAGCGCATGGGCCGGCTGCACGATGCCCTCCAAGTCAGCGGCTACAGCGGCCACGCGCTTGAAGTGCTGCTGGTGCGCCTGCTGTTTTGCCTGTTTGCCGACGACACCGGCATCTTCCAGCCCGCGCAGTCGTTCAGGGACTTTGTGGAAGAGCGCACCGCGCCCGACGGCTCGGACCTGGGGCCACGGCTGGGGCAACTGTTTCAGGTGCTCAACACGCCAGAGGGCCAGCGCAGCCAAAACATCGACGAGCAGCTGGGGCAGTTTGCGTACATCAACGGGCGGCTGTTTGCCGAAACCCTGCCCATGGCCGACTTCAGCACCGCCATGCGCGAGGCCCTGCTGGACGCCTGCGCGCTCGACTGGTCGGCCATCAGCCCGGCGATATTTGGCAGCTTGTTTCAGAGCATCATGGACGAGCAGGCCCGCCGCAACTTGGGCGCGCATTACACGTCTGAGGCCAACATCCTCAAGCTCATCAAACCGCTGTTTTTGGACGAATTGCAGGCCGAGTTTGAGCGCGCCAAAGGGCACCGCGCCAAGCTGTTTGAGTTTCACAAAAAGCTGCGGCAGCTCACGTTTTTGGACCCGGCCTGCGGCTGCGGCAACTTTTTAGTCATCAGCTACCGCGAGCTGCGCGAGCTGGAGCTGAGGGTGCTGCGCGCCGACCACGAACTGAGCAACCACAAAGGCCAACTGGCGGTGGACGTGCACGGCCTGATTGGCGTGAACGTGGACCAGTTTTTTGGCATTGAAATTGAGGAGTTTGCGGCACAGATTGCGCAAGTGGCCCTGTGGCTGATGGACCACCAGATGAACCTGCGGGTGAGCGAAGAGTTTGGCCTGTACTTTGCCCGCATCCCGCTCAAAAGCACACCGCAAATCCGCCAAGCCAATGCGCTGCGGCTGGACTGGAGCGAGGTGCTGCCTGCAGAGCGGTGCAGTTATGTGTTGGGGAATCCGCCGTTCTTGGGTTACAGCTACCAAAACAAAGAACAAAAAGCCGACTTGGCCGCCGTGATGCAAGGCATCCATGGCGCGGGTGTGTTGGACTTCGTGTGTGGCTGGTACATCCTCGCGGCCAAGTATTGCCAAATCAAGAAAACCCTCGTTGCGTTTGTTTCGACCAACAGCATCACCCAAGGCGAACATGTAGCCGTGCTCTGGGGGGAGATGCAGCGCCTGGGCATGCATATCCACTTTGCCCACCGCACCTTTCAGTGGAGCAATGAAGCGAAAGGCAATGCTGCCGTGCATTGCGTGATCGTGGGCTTTGGCCCCGAAGACCAAGCCGTCAAAACCATTTTCGAATACGACGACATCCAAGGCCTGCCGCATACCGTGCCCGTCAAGCGCATCAATGCGTATTTGGTGGATGCGCCGGATGTTTTTCTGAACAAGCGCCGAACGCCCATTTGCGCTGTGCCTGCTATGACATATGGAAGCAAGCCCACCGACGGTGGCCACTTACTGCTGAGCGATGCGGACAAAGCTGCACTTTTGACCAAAGAACCTCAAGCAGAAAAATGGATACGTCCATTTTTGGGTGCTGATGAATACATCAACAACACAGCGCGCTGGTGCTTATGGCTGGTGGACTGCCCGCCCAATGATCTGCGCTCGATGCCAGAAGTGATGAAACGCGTGCTGGCTGTTAAAGCAATGCGGCAGTCCAGCACCAAGTTGCCAACCATTGAGTTAAGCGCAACGCCTGCCATTTTTGGAGAAATTAGACAACCTGCGAGCGGTCATTATTTGCTGATTCCGCTGCATAGCTCTGAAGCGCGAACATATGTCCCAATTGGTTTTTGCGATGCAGTAACCATTTGCGGCAATGCCAACTCAATGGTCTCTGACGCCACACTGTTCCACTTCGGCGTCATGACCAGCGCCATGCACAACGCCTTCACGCGCTTCACCTGCGGACGACTGAAAAGCGACTACCGCTACTCAGCCAGTATCGTCTACAACAACTTTCCCTGGCCCGGCTTCGCTGGCGAACCCCTCAGCGACAAACACCGCACCGCCATCGAACAAACCGCGCAATGCGTGCTCGACGCCCGCGCCCAATTTGCTGGCGCGTCACTGGCCGACCTCTACGACCCACTGACCATGCCCCCGGCTCTGCTCAAGGCCCACCAAAAACTGGACATCGCAGTAGACGCCGCCTACCAACCCAGCGGCGGCAAAAAGTCCTACGCCTCCGACGCCGAACGCGTCGCCTTTCTATTCGAGCTGTACCAGCGCATCACCAGCTTTCTGCCTGCGCCAGCCGCCAAGAAATCACGAAAAGGCTAGCCTGCTGAACGTTGGTGGCCAAATCAAAATTGACATATCGCTGAAATTCGGCACTTCTAGGCGAGCGAAGTATTCTTGGCGTTAACCTTTAGTGGAATGCCAGAAGTGTCTGCAAATCGGTTTAAAGGCAAGAATTGACAAGTAGGCGCGGAAATAGCATATCAATCAGGTGTAATCATTCGTTCGCCCAAGTAAAACAAACCCCAGAACGTGACGCATGTCATTTGAAATAGGGTGAATAAGAAAAAGCCTGTACCAATCCAACGGATGAAACTGATTGCATCAGGACATATTTGTTTGAATGGAGGTCCTAACACTAGAGCTGCAATAGCTGCCAAACTGAACAAAAAACTCAGCGAGGTTAGGTAGGCAAACATCGAAGTAAGAAAGCGCCTACGGGTTGCCGATACAAGCTGCATTTGCCCGTTGTACATGATGTACATGGTAGGGGCCGGTGTAGGCATTTCCCGATCCAAGTGAGGACTATTGAAAGACGATACAGCGGCCAAGGCTGCAATATAAAAGCCAGCCATTGTCTGCACGAAAGACAACAGCCTATCAAGCAATCCCTGGGGCCCAAAAACGTTCACTTCTGCCCCTAACCATTTCAAAAAAAGCAGAGCTACGCTCGTTGTTATCAAAGGCAAAGCCCAATTCACCCACAAGGACAAATTTGAAGGGTGGCGAATGGCAAGAAAAGAAAATGGTCTGAGGAGTACCAGCATATTTGCTGAAGTTTAAGTTGGCAACACGTGCAACAACAACTTCATTCCATCAACAATGGTTGGACTAAGGGTTTCTTGCTGGGCCTCCACATCCGAATCAAACTCTATGTGTTCCTTGAGGGTAAACGCTGCATCCAAGTTGTTGAGATCTAGTGTTGCACTAGTGTGCTTGCCTGCTACGGTTTTGTAATGTATTCGCATTTTGCTGTAAGCAACGTTATCAGGGTTCTTCCTGAAACTACCAATGGCATTGCGAATGCCTGCAGCTGTTACAGTTTTTGGTAGGTTCGCCTGCACGCTCAAACTCCGCTCGGTAACCTGCAGGTTGCCGCCGGTGTCGAACTGACTGCGTACAGCGGCAATCAGTTCCATAGATTCGAACTCGCCAGAACTCAATGCGGTAGCTAGGGTTTGACCCATGTGAGCCTGAGCAACAAAGCGGTACTGCACCTGGTACTGTGATCCCTTGCCATTTGCATCTTTTGCCCCCGAAGGTTGATCGAACCAGTACAAGTCCTTACTTCCACGACGTTTTACGGCAAGGCGAGACATTCCAGTAAGAAGTACCTCTATGTCTTTGGCCGCTACACCAGCACCCATTGTCAACAACACCGCAGCAGTTCTACCGTCTGCATTGGGCCGCAGCAAAACGTGTGCTGAAATCTCAATTCCCTCCACCTTAGTCTTGCCCGCCTTACGTAATCTCTTCGTTCCTAGATCGCGCAGGGCTACATCCGAAAGAGCAGCGTTAGCTTTGCTGATGAGTAATTGATAGCAGTTATTGCTACCGTCATAGCTCCAATCCGACAGCACAGTATGCAAATTACGAGACTTGCGAATGGTTTGAGGCAGTTTGTTGCTGGTAGCCAAACCGGCAAAGCATCTGAGCAAATCGGACAACGATGCGCATGAAGGATTTTGAATATCCCCCTTGGTGTACGAGTGAACATGAACTTCATAAAAGTGCACAGTACGCTTGCGAAGTGGCAATGACATATCTTGATGATTCCTCGGTGATTTATTTTTAGAAGAAAAACCAAGTAATTATAAATATTTATGTTTAATTTATATCCAAATAATTAATTTATTCGCGGTACGTTGCAATCACGCCGCTGGTGAGTGATGCCTGATCTTGTTCAGCTTGTTCGTGGAGTTCAAGCAGCTGCGCGCGCAAGGCCTTCGCTAGTCTTTAAACCTCATGCCTCCGTCAAAGGCTCCATGCGCACCACGGCACGCGCGCCCACGGCGCTGGCAAAGCGTTGGACTGTTCGCATGGATGGCGTGCCCCTGCCACTTTCGATGCGTGCCACCACGCTTTGGGTCGTGCCCATGCGTGCGGCCACATCGCCTTGCGTCAGGCCTGCTTTCGTGCGCGCTGCAATCAGTTCACGAGCCAGTTCAAACTCGGGCGCTTGTGCGTCATAGGCTTGGCGAACGGCGGGGTTGGCCAGCAATTGGGATTTCAGGCTTTTCACGTCGATTCCTCCAATCTTTTTCCGGATTTGGGCAATTTTTATGCGCCAGCTTAGCGTGACAACCTCTGCAATAGCAATCCCCGAGTCAGGTCTGTTTGCCCATCCCCTGCGCTGAGCGATAGACCCCCGCGCCCAACGCCTGCGCACTGACTCGCGCCGCACTGCCGTGTCAGGGAACAGGGCCCGCCTGAGCCGAGGCGGGCAAGCCAAAGACCCGGTCAAAGCACCAGGTGAAGGCGATGGCATAAAAGAAAAAGAAGGCCAGCAGGCCCAGGTTGGCCAGCAAGGCCGCGGTGACTGAAATGTCCAGCCAGAGCGACATGACGGGCAAGAGGATGATCACCAACCCGCCTTCAAAGCCCGCCCCGTGGGCCAGCCGCCGGGCCAAGGACCGGCCACGCACCACTTGGCGCGACTCCCAGCGCTCAAACAGCCAGTTGAAGGCGTAGTTCCACGTCAGCGCCATGCCCGACAACACCACCGCCAGACCCAAGGTGGACGCAGGCGACTTGCCAAAGGCCAGGCTCAACACCGGCCCGACCACGGCGATGGCAATGGCCTCGTACAACAGGGCCTGCACAACGCGGCGGGTGGTGGGGGACATCGGGGTCAAAGCAGTGGCTGCGCTCACTGCCGCGCCGTGCGCACATTGGGCGGCAGCGCGCCCGGGGCGCTGGTGCGCCAGGGGTTGATGTCCAGGCCGCCGCGGCGGGTGTAGCGGGCGTACACCGTCAGCTGGGTGGGCCGGCAGCGGGTCCAGATGTCCATGAAGATGCGCTCCACGCATTGCTCATGGAACTCGTTGTGGTTGCGAAAGCTCACGATGTATTGCAGCAGGCCGCCTTGGTCGATCTGCGGGCCGCTGTAGCTGATCTGCACACTGCCCCAGTCGGGCTGGCCGGTGACCAGGCAATTGCTTTTGAGCAGGTGGCTGACCAGGGTTTCGGTCACGGGCTGTTCGTCTTGGTTGGCTGTCAGCAAATCGGGCGCGGGCTGGTAGCGGCTGCACTCGATGTCCATGCGGTCCAGGCTCAGGCCGTCGAGCTCGTGCACCGGTTCGGCGTCAAACCTGTCGGGCATCAAGACCTTCACGCCCACGCTGGCCTGCACCGCACTGCCATGCCAGATGGCCGCGCTGATGTCGCGCCGGATCATGTCGCGCACCACCTCGGCGCTCTCGAGCCGGGTGTTGTTGAAGCTGTTGAGGTACAGCTTGAAGGACTTGCTCTCAACAATGTGTGTGCTCTCGGCCGGCACGGTGATGTGCGCCAGCGCCACCTGCGGCTTGCCCTTGGGGTTGAGCCAAGACAGCTCGAACGCGGTCCACAGGTCGGCCCCAAAAAACACCGGCTGGCCGGTGACGCCGATCTCGGCCCGCTTGATGGCACGCGGAATGGGGAACAGCAAGCCGGCGTCGTACTGGTCCACGTAGGCGCTGGACTTGCCCAGCTGCGATTGTTCGGGGGTGTTCATGCCTGCACCTTGCGGCGAAAGACCAGGCGGTCGGGCTCAGAGACGGCGGCGTCGTAGGCATAGCCCTCCAGGTTGAACTTCAACAAGCCGGCGGGCTGGGTGATTTTCTTTTGGACCGCATAGCGCGCCATCAGGCCGCGCGCGCGTTTGGCGTTGAAGCTGATGATCTTGTACTGGCCGCCCTTGAAGTCTTCAAACACGCATTCGATCACGCGAGCTTGGAGCGTCTTGCGGTCCACCGCCTTGAAGTACTCCTGCGAGGCCAGGTTGACGATGACGGGGGTTTTGTCAGCGGCCAAGCGTTCATTCAGGTGCTCGGCAATTTGCGGGCCCCAGAACTTGTAGAGGCTGGCGCCCTTGTCGGTGTGCAGCGCGGTGCCCATCTCCAGGCGATAGGGCTGCATCCAGTCCAGCGGGCGCAGCACGCCATACAGGCCGCTCAAGATGCACAGGTGCTGTTGCGCCCAGTCCAGGTCTTTGGCGCTCAGGGTTTTGGCGTCCAGGCCTTCGTACACATCGCCATTGAAGGCCAGCACCGCCTGCTTGGCGTTTTTGGCAGTGAATTTGGGGCGCCAGGCTTCGTAGCGGGCCACATTCAGGGCAGACAGCGCGTCCGACAGGTCCATCAGCTCGGCGATTTGCTGGGGCGACTTTTGGCGCAGCACCTCAATCAGGGCCTGCGACTGCGGCACAAACTGCGGCAGCGTGTGCGGCAGATCGCCTGCAGGGGTCTCGTAGTCCAGAGACTTGGCGGGTGACAATAAGAACAACATGCTCGACATCCTTTACTTGGACGATTATCTCGCCATCGTGCACAAACCGCCCGGCTGGCTGGTGCATCGCACCCCTCTGGACAAGGGTGAAACCCGCTTTGTGCTGCAGGCGCTGCGCGACCAGATCGGCCAGCACGTCTGGCCGGTGCACCGCCTGGACAAGGGCACCAGCGGCGTGCTGGTGTTTGCGCTGACCGCCGATGTGGCGCGCACGCTGGGCCAGGCTTTTGAAAGCGGCGAGGGCCTGCAAAAACACTACCGCGCCATCGTGCGGGGCTGGCCCGCACCCGATGGGCTGATCGACCACCCCTTGAAGCGCATGCCCGACGACATGCGCAGCGAGCGCGAAGAGACCCAAGCCGCCCAGACCCGCTTTGCCACGCTGCGCCGGGGCGCGCTGCCGCTGGCGCAAGGCGACTTTCCGACCCTGCGCTGGGCCGAGGTGCAATTGCAGCCCCTGACCGGGCGGCGCCACCAGCTGCGCCGCCACCTGAAGCACATCGCCCACCCGATCATCGGCGACGCCACCCACGGCAAAGGCCCGCTCAACCGCGCGGTGGCCGCGCACCTGGGGCAGCAGCGGCTGTGGCTGCATGCCGAGCAACTGGGCCTGCGCCACCCGGTGAGCGGGCAGCTGATGCGCTGTGTGTCGCCCCTGCCCAAGGCGTGGGCGCTTTGGGACGCCCATTGGACCGCACCATCACTCGAGTCCCTCCTACCTTGCCCCACTTCGTAGGAGCTCACCCCTGTGAGCGATGGTTTGCAGGGCGTGTACCACGCCCATCGCCCACAGGGTGGGCTCCTACAAATAACCCATCGCCCACGGGGTGGGCTCCTATAAAAAAATCCATCGCCCACGGGGTGGGCTCCTGCAGGGCGAGCGCGGCTGTCGCCCAACGGATATGCGTTTGGCGGGTTTTCCATAAGATGCAGGGCTTTTCCAAGTCTGCGCGCGACGCATTTCCCTCCCAAGACCCTCCTGCCCATGAGCCTGCTTTTCACCCCCTTCACTTTCAACGCCCCCAGTGGCCCCCTCACCTTGCCCAACCGCATCGTGATCGCGCCGATGTGCCAGTACTCGGCGGACAACGGCCAGGCCAGCGACTGGCACCTGACGCACTGGACCCAGCTGCTCAACGCCGGTGCGGGCCTGTTCACCATCGAAGCCACCGCGGTGTCTGCGGTGGGCCGCATCAGCCCCGGCTGCCTGGGCCTGTGGGACGACGCCACCCAAGCGGCGCTGGGCGACAAGCTGCACCGCGCCCGCCGCCTGGCACCCGCTGTGCCGGTGTGCATCCAGATCAGCCACGCCGGGCGCAAGGCCTCCAGCGCAGCCCCTTGGGACGGCGGCATGCTGATCGCCCCCGAAGACGGCGGCTGGCAGACCGTGGCGCCCAGCGCCCTGCCCCACCTGCCCAATGAAGCACCCCCCACCGAGCTGAGCCTGGCCGACATCGCGCAGATCAAGGCCGACTTTGTGAACACCGCCCGGCGCAGCCACGAATTGGGCATTGAGGCCATCGAGCTGCACGCCGCGCATGGTTATTTGCTGCACGAGTTTTTGTCGCCCATTTCCAACCAGCGCACCGACCAATACGGCGGCTCGTTTGACAACCGCATCCGCTTTCCGATGGAGGTGTTCAAAGCCGTGCGCGAGGCTTTTGGTGGCACCCTTGGCATGCGCATTTCGGGCACCGACTGGGTCGATGGCGGCTGGACGGTCGAAGAGACCGCCGCCTTGTCGGTTCAGCTCAAGCAAGCTGGCGCGCAGTTTGTGCACATCTCGTCGGGCGGCGTGTCGCCCTTGCAAAAAATCGCCTTGGGGCCAGAGTACCAGGTGCACCTGGCCAAGGCCGTCAAAGCCGCATCCGAGCTGACGACCATTGCCGTGGGCCTGATCACCGAGCCGGCCCAGGCCGAGGCCGTGCTGCAGCGCGGCGACGCCGATTTGGTGGCGCTGGCCCGCTCTTTCCTCTACAAGCCGCGCTGGGGCTGGGAGGCGGCCGTGGCGCTGGGCGGCAGCGTCGAGGCCCAGCACCAATACTGGCGCAGCCTGCCGCGCGAGGCCAAAAACATTTTCAACGACGCCAAAATCGGCATGCGTTGATTCCAACAAACCACATCAAAAAAGAGAGACCCCCATGAACACACGTCGCCACTTCACCCGCCTGCTGGCCCTGGCCAGCCTGTGCGCCCCCATGGCCCTGATGGCGCAAGCCTTCCCCAGCAAACCCGTCACCCTGGTGGTGCCGGTGCCGCCAGGCGGCTTGGTTGACACCTCGGCCCGCCTGATCTCTGAGCCGCTGGGCCGCTTGCTTGGGCAGTCGATCGTGATCGACAACAAAGGCGGCGCCAGCGGCAACCTGGCCTACCAGCAAGTGGCCCGCAGCCCCAAAGACGGCCACACCTTGTTGGTGTCTTACTCGGGTTACCACATTGCCAACCCCATCCTGATGAGCAAACTGCCCTGGGAGTTGAAAGATTTGACGCCCGTGGGCCTGATCACCGTGGCCACCAATGTGGTGGCGGTGCACCCCACCGTGCCCGCCAACAACATGCGTGAATTCATCGCATTCCTGAAGCAAAACCCCGGCAAGCTGAACTACGCCTCTCAGGGCAATGGTTCGGTGTCGCACATCGGCACCGAAATCTTCAAGCAGCAGACCGGGGTGGACCTGGTGCATGTGCCCTACAAAGGTTCGGGCCAGGCCATTGCCGATGTGTTGGCCGGGCAGGTGCAGGTGTTCATGACCACGCCGCCCTCGGTGATGCAACACATCCAGGCGGGCAAACTCAAGGCGCTGGCGGTGACGGGCAAGAAACGCCACCCCGGCATGCCCCAAGTGCCCACCATGGCGGAAGCGGGTTACCCCAACATTGACCTGGAAGCCTGGGTGGCCCTGTATGCCCCAGCGGGCACGCCCACAGCCACCGTCAACCAACTGGCCGACGCGGTCAAGCGCAGCCTGGACATGCCCGAGAGCAAGCAGCGCGCCGACCAGGCCGGTATCGAAGTGCGCTTTCTCGCCCCAGCCGACATGACCAAACTGCTGGACCGGGAGATCGCAGACTGGACCCAGGCCATCAAGACCGCCAACATCAAGCTGGATTGAAAAAAAACCCCGCATGGGCGGGGCTGAAGGACAAAGTCCCAGGGGCGTCGCCACTGGGACTTTTTGTTTTTTTAGAGCGCGATCAACTGCTGGGCCAATGCGTTCAACCGCGCGCCCGGCCGTGTCAGGTCGGTCACGATGCTGAAATGGTTCAAGCCGGGCAGGTCTTCGCACACGGGCACGGTTTTGGGGCCCCAGGCCTGGTGGATCAGGCGGTTGTGGCGCAAGAATTCGGGGCTTTCGTCACCCCCTGCGACGGTGTAGAGCACGCCCTGGCTGGGCCGGGGCCATTTGGCGGGGCTGGCCATGCGCACATGCGCGGGTGTGATGCGCAAGTCGCCCTGCACAAAAGGCGTTTTGCGGATGGGCTCCAGATCAAACAAGCCCGATATCGACATCGCTTTGCGCACCAGGCCCGATGGCAAGTTCGGCCCCACTTGCTTCCATTCGCAACCGAGCAGCATGGCCGCCAAGTGGCCGCCAGCAGAGTGGCCAATGGCGCTGATGCGGCTGCGGTCACCGCCATGCTCGGCGATGTGCTGCCAGACCCAGGCCGTGGCCTTGGCCATTTGCAGCGCAATGTCGGGGATGGTGACGGGGTGCTCGGGCGTGCCCGGGCACAGGGCGTAATTGACCACCACCACGCAGGCCCCCATGTCGTGCAAGGCTGGCGCCACAAACGAGTGATCCGACTTGTCCAGACTGCGCCAATAGCCACCGTGGATGAAGATCACCACAGGCGCGTTGGCCTCTTTCGCGGGGAAGATGTCCAGGGTCTCGCCGGGGCCATCGCCATAGGGCAGATCGAGCGTGGCCTTCAGTTGGGCACGGGCCTGAGCCGATGCGTGTTGCCAGTGTGCAAAGTGATCGGCAAAGTCAGGCACCAGGGCCCGGTTGTTGTACATGCGGTCGTGCCATTGGGCATTTTTGGCGGCCATGCGCATCTCCTTGACGTCAAATTTTCATTTCCAGACGCAATTGGACATTGCGCCAGTTGCGGTCCGTGGTGCGGGCAGACTCCCTGAAGCTGCCATTGTCAAATGTGCTGCCCGTGATGTAGTCACGCGGCTGCAAATTGCTGACCGTCAGGCGCAGCGCGCTGGCCGGCGAAATGCGCCACAAGCCGTACACGTCGAGCACCTTTTTCACGCCCTGATAGGCCCACTGCTGTTCGGTACGGCGTGTGTCGTAATCGGGGTTCCAGTTGAGGTTACCCCCCAAGGTCAGAGGGATGCCTCGGATGCGGTAGTCGGCACCGAGGTTGGCCGTCATGTCAGGCTGTTGGTCCAGCCGGTTGTTGGGGCCGGGCACCTGCTTGACTTTGGAGCTGAAGAAACTGACGTTGCTGCGGATGTCGATGGGCAAGGCGTCGGTGAAGGCTTGGTTGAGCCGGAACTTCGCTTCGAGCTCCAGGCCTTGGGTGGATGCATCGCCCAGGTTGATCGGCGAGGAGACCCACCGGGTCTGATTGGGCGCCCAAAAAGGCCCGATCTGCTCGCTCACGGTGTAACGGATCAAATCGGTGATTTCACGGCGAAACAGGTTGGCACTGAGCACGCCGCCACCGCTGAGGTAGCGCTCAAAAGCCACATCGATGCCGGTGGCCAACTCGGGCCGCAGGTCCGGGTTGCCAATTCGGTCAGGGCGCGTGGGTCGGCTGTCCACTTCTCCGGAACTGACAGGGCGGGCCATCAGGTTGTGCAGCGTGGGCGTTTTGTAGCTGCGCGTCAAACTCATGCGGATCTGGTCGCGTTTGGCAGGATCCGGTTTCCACAGGGCGTGCAGCAAAGGGGTCCAGACCGCGCTGGAGTTGGACTTCAGACCGCTGACGTCGTTCGCCTCGGTGGTGATGGTCTCGTAGCGCAGGCCCGTGTAAGCAGACCAATGCCGGTTGATCTTGAATTCGTCTTGTGCATAGGCCGCAAAACGCAAGGTGCGCGCCGTCAGGTCGCCCGAGTTGTCGTCCAATACCCCACGGGCCTCTTCCACACGACGAACCCCTTCCACCTCCAGCCCACTGACCACCTGGTGGCCGTTGTCCATGGCCCGCGTCCATTTGCCGTTCAGACTGCCGGAGCGGTCCACAAAGTTCTGGAATTGCGCGATGTTTCGCAACAAAGGCGTCTGGCCACTCGCCGATGTGACGGTTTGGTCCAGCCGCAGGTCGTACTCCGATTGGCCGAAACCGAATCGCACCTCCAGGCGGTCGTCGGCCGACAGACGCTGGGCCCACTGCCCATTCATGCGGGCCATGGCAAAACGGCTTTGGTTCAGCGTTTGCGCGCTTTCAGACGAGGTTCCGGCGATGTCGCTCCGGTTGGCTTGCAGCAGGCCAGCCCCCGAAAAATCCGAATAAATCAAAAACGGGGTCAACGTCAGGGTCTTGCCTTGCTCGCCCCGCCATTGCAGGCGGGCATTGGCATGGATGGCCTGTCGGTGGCCCACGGACTCGCTGCGCCGCGTGCTGTCGCCCATCTGGTTCGATGAAATCACCGAACTGCTCTCTTCGGGCCTGTACTGATCGGTCACAGAGACCGTCACCGTGCCCGTCATGGGGCGGGTGTTGAGGTTATGGACCCAGTTGAGCAGCGTGGAGTCTTGACCATGCTCGCGGGAGCGGGTGATTTTCAGGTCATCGGGTGTGGCCCGCTGGCCTTCGCGCAAGACAATGTTGATGGTGCCCGCGATCGCCCTGGCCCCGGTTTCGGCGGTGGGCGCACGCATGATCTCGATGCGTTCCACCTGCTCAGGCAGCAAGGTGTCGATGGAAAAACCCGGTGGCAAGCGCTCGCCATCCAGCAATATTTGGGTGTAACCGCCGCCCAGACCGCGCATGCGGATCGCACCGCCGCGTCCGGGGGCGCCCTGGACCGTCACACCTGGCAAGCGCTTGAGCACTTCACCCAGATTGGCATCGCCTTGTTTCTGGATTTCTTCGCGGCCGATGACGATCTTGGCGACGGACGATTCTCGACGGACTTCGGTGTCGTTGCTGCGGTTTCCGCGCACTTCCACCTGCCCGAGGTTGGTGACCCCCGTGGGTTCACCGGACGAAAGGGTGCTCTGGGCCCAGGCACCAGAAGCCATGAAACCCAAGCCCACAGCAGACCATTGAAGGGCGGCCACAAGAGGTTTCAGGCGGTGTGTTGGATGGCTTTGCATCGCTGCATTTTGACAGCGCATTGCAAAGACAGTGTGTCAACCCTGTATAACCCAGCCCGCTGCGTGATCAATCGACCGATTTGAACAAGGCCGCGACCTTGCGTTTGGGCTTGATATTGGCCGAAATGGACGACCGGGCAGGTCTGGGCGCGGTGGGCTCCCAAGCGGGTGAGGCTTCCTGAGGCTGCGGCTCGTAGGGTTTCTCAAAAAACGGGTCACGGTTGACGGGTGCCGGGCGAAAGCCACCCCTGCGCTCGCGCGGTGCATCCAGCACATCACGGGGGTCCTGGTCTTCACGGCGTCCCCCTTCGGGGCTGCGGCGGCGTGGCCGGTCGTCGGAGCGTTCACCCCACTTGTCAGAGGATGGCCCCGAAGGCCGGCTGTCGAGCTGGGGCGTTTCCACTTCCAGCTTCTTCTTGATCAACTTTTCGATGTCTGCGACCAGACGGTTGTCTGACGGGCTGACCAGCGTCACCGCCAGACCCGAGGCGCCGGCGCGACCCGTGCGGCCGATGCGGTGCACGTAGTCCTCGGCGTTGAAAGGCACGTCAAAGTTGAAGACCGCAGGCACATCCTTGATGTCCAGACCCCGCGCGGCCACGTCGGTACACACCAGCAAATCGACCTCGCCCTGCTTGAAAGCCTCCAGGGCCTTGAGGCGTTCGTCCTGACTCTTGTCACCGTGCAGGGCGGCAGTGCGCAGACCCTCTCGTTCCAGCGAGCGGGCCAGGCGGCCACATCCGAGCTTGCTGTTGACAAAGATGAAGGCCTGCTTGATGCCGCGCTCGTCCAGCACCTTGCGGATCACGCGGCGCTTGTCGTCGTCCTGGGCGGCGTAAAAACGTTGCTCGACGGTGGCGGCTGTTTCATTGGGTCGCGCCACCTCGATGGTGATCGGGTTTTGCAGATAGCTGCTCGCCAGGCGCTTGATCTCGGGCGAAAAAGTGGCCGAGAACAGCAAGGTGGTGCGGGTCTTGGGCAAATAGCTCAGGATGCGCTGCAGATCGGGCAGAAAACCGATGTCCAGCATCCGGTCCGCTTCGTCCAGCACCACATACTCGACCTGGTTGAGCACCGCGTTTTTGGCTTCGATGTGGTCAAGCAGTCGGCCCGGTGTGGCCACCAGCACCTCGACGCCTTTTTTCAATTCCAGCGTTTGGGGCTTCATGTCCATGCCACCAAACACGACGGCGCTGCGCAACTGGGTGTATTTGGCGTAGAGCTTGATTTGCTGGGCCACCTGGTCGGCCAGTTCGCGCGTGGGCAACAAGACCAATGCGCGCACCGGATGTCGGGCGGGCGAGGTGGAGGGGTTTTCGTGCTTGAGCAGGCGCTGCAGCAAAGGCAGGGAGAACGCCGCCGTTTTTCCGGTCCCGGTCTGGGCCGCGCCCATCACATCCTGGCCCGTCAACACCACCGGAATGGCCTGGGCCTGGATGGGGGTCATGGATTCGTAGCCCATTTCGGCTACGGCTCGGGCCAGCGTGGGTGCCAGCGACAAATTGGAAAAAGAGGCAGTCATGAGCCCGTTATTGTCTCATTTTGGGCCGACCTGCCCGAAATCCGACTTTCAGACGTCGGTTTCAGGTCTTGGGCAAGGTCACGCCCACTTGGCCCTGGTACTTGCCACCCCGGTCCTTGTAGCTGGTCTCGCAGACCTCGTCGCTTTCAAAGAACAGCACCTGGGCACAACCCTCACCGGCGTATATCTTGGCGGGCAGGGGCGTGGTGTTGCTGAACTCCAGGGTCACATAGCCTTCCCACTCGGGCTCGAACGGGGTGACGTTGACGATGATGCCGCAGCGGGCATAAGTGCTCTTGCCCAGACAGATCGTGAGGACGTTGCGGGGGATCCGGAAGTACTCGACCGTGCGGGCCAGTGCAAAACTGTTGGGCGGGATGATGCAGACGTCGGACTCGATGTCGACAAAGCTTTTTTCATCGAAGTTCTTGGGGTCCACCACGGTGCTGTAGATGTTGGTGAAGACCTTGAACTCCGGGGCGCAACGGATGTCGTAGCCGTAGCTGCTGGTGCCGTAGCTGACGATTTTCTGGCCGGCGGCGTCCTTGCGGATCTGCCCGGGCTCAAAAGGCTCGATCATGCCGTGCTCTTCGGCCATGCGGCGGATCCATTTGTCGCTCTTGATGCTCATCTCAAACCTTTGTGATTTGAGCGCATTCTAAGCCGCGATCATGCCCCCAGGACTTGTGGGATCAGAGGCCCTGCCGCCGTCCACGGCGGCCTGTCTTGCCCCGCTGCGCCAGCCCATCCACCGTCGCCCAGAGGACAAATTGGCACAGACACCATCAAAATAACGTATACGATATCCAAAATTTCTTAACATTTGCCATGTTGCCCTGGATCACCGCCGACACCTCCGACCGCATCAAGACCATGCGGGACACCTCGCTGGCGAAACTGGTGCGCGAAGATCTGCTGGAGCACATCCTCAAAGGGGACATCAAGCCCGGCGACCGGATCAGTGAACCGGATGTGGCCAGCCGCCTGCAGGTGTCCAGGGTGCCGGTGCGTGAGGCCTTGCGGGAACTGGAGAGTTCGGGCCTGGTGGTTTCACGCAAACACGCGGGCGTTTTTGTGCGCGCCATCGAGGCCGGTGAAGTCCAAGACTTGTACGAAATTCGCAGCTTGCTGGACAGTTTTGCCGGCGCCAAGGCCGCCCTGCTGGCGCCACCCGTGCGGGATGAACTGACACGGACATTGAATGCATCGATCGCCGTGATGCGGACCGCCCATGAACAGACCCACCTGGCTGACTACTATTCCGAAAACCTGCACTTTCACTGGTTGATTGTTCAGGCGGCCCACAACGAACAGCTGAGCCGAACCTACCAGGAGGTGGTGCAAAAACTCCACCTCGCGCGTTTGCAAAGCCTGTCGCACGTGTCGGGCATGCAGACATCGATCGCGGAGCACCAGAACATCACCCAGGCTATTTCGCAAGGGGATGCAGACCTGGCCAAAACCTTGCTGGCCACGCATGTGACGAGCGCCTATGCGCGCTTGCGACTGCGCATGCCCACCACCAACAGCATTCAGCCTTTCAACAACACTGAGGAGACCCCATGAAACGACGCACCCTGATCCAGGCCGCACCTTGGATGCTGGCCCTGCCCGACTTGGCCTTGGCCCAGGCCGCCTACCCCAACCGCCCGATCAAGTACATCGTGCCCGTGGCCGCCGGTGGAGGCTCTGACATGATCGGGCGCCAATTGTGCGAGCGCCTGGGCAAAGTGCTGGGCCAGTCCATGGTGGTGGAAAACCACGGCGGCGGCGGCGGCGTGATCGCCTCGCAAATGACCACCAAAGCCCCAGCGGACGGCTACACCCTGATGCAGGGCTATGTCGCCACACACGGCACCGCACCGGCCACGCGCAAACTCAGCTATGACCCGATCAAGGACTTCACCCCGCTGGGCATGATCGGCACCACCCCCAATGTGCTGGTGGTCAACGCCAACGCGCCCGTCAAGGACGTCAAGGAGTTCATTCAGTACGTCAAGAAAAATCCCGGGAAATTCTCCTACGGCTCGGCGGGCGCGGGCTCCTTGACCCACCTGACGGCCGAGTTGTTCAAACTTCAGACCGGGGCTTTCATGGTGCACATCCCCTACCGGGGCATTGCGCCTGCCACCACCGATCTGATTGCCGGACAAACCCAAGCCATGTTCCCCGGACTGGCGGCGGCCTTGCCGCACATCCGGGGCGGCCGCATCCGCGCGCTCGCCGTCACCGGCAACCAGCGGCATCCTGCACTCAAGGATGTCCCGACCATGGAAGAAGCCGGACTCAAAGGCTTTGACGCCCAGCAGTGGTATGGCGTGGTCGGCCCGGCCGGCATGCCTGCGCCCATCGTCAAGCAAATCAACGACGCCATTGCCCAGGTGCTGGCACAACCGGATTTCCGCGACAAACTCAGCGCAGAAGCGGTGGAGCTGACGCCCATGACGCCCAACCAATTCCTCGAGTACATGAAGCGCGATTTGGCCCGCTGGACCGACCTGGCCCGCGAACGCAAGATCAACCTGGACGCCTGATTTTTTGAAACCTGACTGGACTGAACATGACGATCAACACCGCTGTGGCCGCTGACCACAACGCGCCCCCCATCACCGCCGAACTCGCCCGCTTCGTGGCCGAACACCCCTCCAAAGGCTGGAGCGATGCGGTGGAGCATGAAGCGCACCGGACTTTTCTCAACTGGCTGGGCTGCGCCATCGGTGCGGCGGGGCACGAATCGGTCGAGTCGGCCCTGGCCGCCGTCCAGATGCTGGCCCCCGCGCCACAAGCCACCATTGCCGGGCGCGCCGAGCGGGTGGACATGGCCAATGCGGCCCTGATCAACGGCATCTCTTCGCACACCTTTGACTTCGACGACACCCACCTCAAAACCATCATCCACCCCGCAGGCCCGGTGGCCTCGGCGGTGATGGCTTTGGCCGAAACCCAAAACAGCTCGGGCAGGCAAGTGCTTGACGCGCTGGTGCTGGGCATTGACGTGGCTTGCCGCATGGGCAATCTGGTGTACCCGCAACACTACGACCGCGGCTGGCACATCACCGGCTCCACCGGCACGCTGGGCGCGGCCGCTGCGTGCGCACGTTTGTTGGGCCTCGATGCACAGCAAACGTCCATGGCTTTGGGCATTGCGGCTTCGCAACCCGTGGGCCTGCGCGAACAGTTTGGCACCATGACCAAGCCCTTCCACCCAGGCGGGGCCGCCCGTGCGGGCTTGATGTCGGCCCTGATGGCCAAGCACGGCTTCACCGCCAGCCCGCGCGCCCTGGAAGCACCCCGCGGCTGGGCGCAGGTCTTGTCCACCAAATACGACTGGCGCGAAGCGCAGGACGAATTGGGCCAGCGCTTTGAGATCAGCTTCAATGCCTACAAGCCCTTTGCCTGCGGCATCGTGATCCACCCCAGCATCGACGCTTGCGCCCAATTGCGTGCGCAAGGCGTCAAGCCCGAAGAAGTCAAGAGCATCGAGCTGCGCGTGCACCCCCTGGTGCTGGAGCTGACCGGCAAGAAGACGCCCCAGGACGGCTTGCAAGGCAAGTTCAGCGTGTACCACGGCTGCGCGGTGGGCCTGATCTTTGGCCGTGCGGGCGAAGAGGAGTTTTCAGACCACATCGTGCGCCGCGACGACGTGGTCCGCCTGCGCGACAAGGTGCAGGCCGTGGTGGACACCGCGGTGCGCGAGGAAAGTGTGTATGTGACGGCCCACCTGATGGATGGCCGCAGTGTGAAAGTGCATGTGGAGCACGCGATTGGCTCGCTGCAAAAACCCATGACCGATGCCGATCTGGAAGGCAAGTTCCACGACCTGTCCGACCCGATCTTGGGTGCCGACCGTGTGAACGCCATCCTGAAGGCCTGCTGGGGCCTTGGGCAGGCGCCTGACCTGCAGGGCTTGCTGGCCTTGCTCAAGCCCTGAGTTCACCCAGGGGCCAAGAAAAAGCCGAGGCCACCCAGCCTCGGCTTTTTTCATGCAGCAGCGCCAGCTTGGCGCCCCGGCAGGCTTGGCGGCATCAACGCGTGATGCGTCCTTGCACGCCCTGCACCAGGTAGTTCATGTTCAGAATCTGGAGATCGTTCAAGGCCTGACCGGCAGGCAACACCACCTTGCCTTCGTTGTCGCTGATGGGCCCTGCAAAAGGCAGCAACTTGCCCGTGCCCACCAGCCTTTGTTTGGCCAGCACTTCGTCCTGAACGGTCTTGGGCACTTTGGGGCCGAACTCGCCCACGCGGATCATCCCGTCCTTGATGCCGCCCCACACGCTGCCAGAGGACCACGTACCCGACATGGCGGCCCTGACTCTGGACGTGTAGTAATCGCCCCACTGGTGCGTCACCGCGATGATCTGCGCATCTGGGCCGATCTTGCGCATGTCGGAGTGGTAGGCCACGGCCATCTTGCCGCGCTCTTGCGCTGCGGCCATCACCGCGGTGGAGCCGGTGTGAAAAGCGATCACGTCCACGTCCTGGTTGAACAGGGCCATGGCCGCTTCGCGCTCTTTGGGCGGGTCAAACCAGGCGTTGAGCCAAACCACTTTGACGGTGGCTTTGGGGTTGACCGAGCGCATGCCCAAAGTGAAGGCGTTGATGCCCTGCAGCACCTCGGGAATCGGAAAGCCCGCCACATAACCGGCCACATTCGACTGCGTCATGCGGCCGGCCGCGATGCCCGCCAGATAGCGCCCCTCGTAATAGCGCGCGTTGGAGGCCGCCACGTTGGGCGCGGTCTTGAAGCCGGTGACCGATTCGAACTTCACATTCGGAAAGTCCCGGGCCACCTTGAGCGTGGGCTCCATGTAGCCAAAGCTGGGCGTGAAGATGATCTGGTGGCCTTGTTGCGCCAGGTCGCGGATCACCCGCTCGGCGTCCGCGCCTTCGGGCACGTCGGCCACAAAGGTGGTCCTGACCTGATCACCCAAAGCCCGCTCGACCGCCTTGCGGCCCTCGTCATGCTGGCGCGTCCAGCCCGCCTCGGTGATGGGCGAGACATAGACAAAACCGGCCTTGATGGGCTCGGTGGCTTTGGGTGCGGTTTGTGCCTGAACGGCAGGAAGAAAAAAGCAGGCGGCCACGAGCGTGGCTGCGAGGTTTTTATACATGGTAGTCCTCTACATGGCCCCGAGATTGAACAAAACAAAGCCCGCCGGGGCAGCGGGCTTTGGTCATGATTTTAACAAGCAAAGGCCGTCGTCAGTCCTGCTCCACAAATCCCTGGAAACACACTTTCAATGCGTGCATCCAGCGGTGCTTGTCCGCCTCGGGCGCAAAGCTGGCTTCGATGCTGTTGGCCGCCAGTTTGTAGGCCTGCTGGGCGCTCAGGTTCAAGGCGGCAAAAGTCTGCAGGTAGTTGTCGTTCAGGTAGCCGCCAAAGTAGGCCGGGTCGTCCGAGTTGATCGTCACGCACAGGCCAGCGTCGAGCATTTTCCCCAGGTTGTGGTCGGCCAGTTGTTTGAACACGCACAGCTTGAGGTTGGACAGCGGGCAGACCGTGAGCGGCATGCGGCTGTCGGCCAGGCGCTGCATCAAGGCCGCGTCGTGGATGGCCTGCACGCCATGGTCGATGCGCTCGACTTGCAGCACGTCCAGCGCGCCCCAGATGTAGGCAGGCGGGCCTTCTTCGCCCGCATGGGCCACGACATGCAGGCCCAACTCGCGGGCGCGTGCGAAGACCCGGGCGAACTTTTCGGGTGGGTGCCCCAGCTCGCTCGAATCGAGCCCCACGCCCATGAAGTGCACGCGCCAGGGCATGGCTTCTTCCAGTGTGGCCAAGGCCTCGTCTTCGGACAGGTGGCGCAAGAAGCACAGGATCAGATCGGCGCTGATGTTCAACCGGGTGTGTGCATCGCGGCAGGCGCGGCTCAGGCCTTCGATGACCGCGCCCATGGCCACACCCCGCGCGGTGTGGGTTTGCGGGTCAAAAAACAACTCGGCGCGCACCACTTGGTCGGCCGCGGCTTTCTCAAAATACGCCCAGGCCATGTCGTAAAAATCTTGCTCGTGCAGCAGCACACTGGCGCCGGCGTAATACAGGTCCAGAAAACTTTGCAGGTTGGTGAAGGCATAGGCGCTGCGCAGGGCGGCCTCGTCGGCATAGGGCAGCGACACGCCATTGCGCCGGGCCAATGCAAAGATCAGCTCGGGCTCGAGCGAGCCTTCGATGTGGATGTGCAGTTCGGCCTTGGGCATGGCGCGCAGCAGCTCGGGCAAACGATCTTGCGGGATGGCGTGGACTTTGAACATGCTCACTCCTCAAAAAATCGGGACCGGATGAGGGCCTCATCGAGCCGGTCAAAACAGGTGTTGTGCCATGGCGTCAAAGGCCCATGGCCAGGCATCACCTGGCCGGCTGGCCCATAGCCCACGGCCTTGAACTTCCACTGGCCCGCAATCCATTTGAAGTTGCCCACATGCAGACCGGCGGGGTTGTGCAGGGCATACACGCCCTTGTTGACCGAGGTATGCAAAAGTGTAGTCATGCCTTATTTTGCACGCACGGCGGGCGGCAAAACCATGACGCCAAACCGTCTGTGCAGCGTGACCATCAAAACCCCGCATGAAGGGCGAAGCCGATGGCGTTTTGTCGCGCAAATTACAGCGCATTCCAGGCTTTGTGCAAGTATCAAGACCCTGCCGCCTGCGCCCTTTGCACAAACTCACTGGAGATCACATGACCCGCGTCACCAAGACCCTGTTTGCTCTGTTGCCCAGCCTGCTCATCGCCTTGGCCGCACCGGTGATGGCGCAGACTTTCCCCAACAAGCCCATCCGCATCATCGTGCCCTTTCCACCCGGCGGCGGCAACGATGTCATTGCGCGCGTGGTCGCACAAAAACTCAATGAACGTCTGGGGCAACAGGTCGTGGTCGACAACCGGGCGGGCGCCAATGGGATTGTGGGCTTGCAGGCCTTGATGCAGTCGCCTGCAGACGGTTACACCCTGGCCGTCGCAGCGGCTGGCCCCATGGCCGTGAACCCCAGCCTGTACGACAAATTGCCGTATGACCCCTTGAAGGATTTTTCACCCATCACCAACATGGTGAATTTCCCACTGCTTTTGGTCACCCACCCTTCGGTGCCCGCCAAAAACACGCTGGAGTTGATCAACCTCGCCAAATCCAGACCCAAACAGTTGTTCTTTGCATCGCCTGGCAGTGGCAATTCCGGCCATTTGGCGGGTGAATTGTTCAACTCAATGGCCAATGTGCAAACCATGCATGTCCCCTACAAAGGTCAAGGCCCTGCCTTGACCGATTTGTTAGCCGGCCAAGTGCAAATGCTCTACAGCAGCATCCCCTCCGTGATCAACCAGGTGAAAACTGGACAGCTCAAAGCCATTGCGGTGGGCAGTGCCAAACGCGTGCCGTCCCTGGCCGACATTCCCACCATTTCAGAAAGTGGCTTGCCCGGTTATGAGGCCTATTCCTGGGTCGGTATCGTGGCTCCCGCCAAAACACCGAGAGACATCGTGATGCGACTGAACCGGGAGATTGTGGACATTCTGAAATTGCCCGATGTGGCCGAAAAACTGAACCAGCAAGGGGCCTTGCCAGTGGGGGACACACCCGAGCAGTTTGCCGCCTACATCAAGGACGAGATCGCCAAGTGGGGCGCCGTTGTGCGCTCGGCCAACATCAAAGCAGATTGATCAAGACCCATGAAAACCACCACCAGCAAAAAGCCCACCGCGAAACCCAGGTCAGAGGGCTACCAAGCAGGCTTGGCCATGCGCAAAAAGGTGCTGGGTGACGACTATGTCGAGCGCTCATTTGCCAATGCCGATGACCTGAACATGCCTTTTCAGGAACTGGCCACCGAGTTTGCATGGGGCAAGGTCTGGACCCGTCCCGGCTTGAGCCTGAAAGAGCGCAGCCTGGCCACCTTGTCGATGTGCATTGCCCTGAACCGGCCGGCCGAGATCAAGATCCATCTGCGAGGCGCGGTGCGCAACGGCGTATCGCGCGAAGAGTTGCGCGAGTTGATTTTGCACTCCTTCCTTTACTGCGGCGGCCCTGCTGCGCTGGACGCTTACAAGGCGGTGCGCGATGAGTTGCCCTTGATCGAAGAAGCCGAAAAAGCGGCCAAAAAATTGGCACAACCCGCCAAGAAAAAGCCGGTCAAAACCGCCGCCAAGTCTCAGGCCAAAACCAAAGTCAAGGCTTGACTGTCTTTTTGCGTCGGCCCTGCACCGGTGCCACACCGGCCATGGCCGACATGACCTCGGCGGTCGAAGCCGTGTCCTCCATCGCCAGCCCCATGGCCATGGCGCTGGTGTAGATGGCGGCGCAGGTCGAGAACAGCGGGGTCGGGCAATCCACCGACTTGGCCATGTCCCCGATCACCTGCATGTCCTTTTGCCAAACCTCCACCTTCATCGTGGGTGGGCTGTACTGGCGCTCGAGCATCATGGGCATGCGCAGCCGCATGACGCCCGTGCCCAGCACGGGGCTGTTGCCAAAGAGGTCGAGAACGTCTTGGGGGTTCAGTCCCATTTTTCGGGCCAGCGTCACGGATTCCGCATAGGCCACGTTGTAAATGGCCACCAGATGGTTGGCCGCAAACTTCATCTTCGTGCCGTTGCCGTAAGGCCCCACAAAAGAGACCTTGTCGGTGAACACCTGCAACACCGGCAAAACCTTGCGGTGGGCAGCTTCCTTGCCACTGACAAAAAACGTCCAGGCGCGTTCCTTGATGCGCACGGCCGTGCCGCTGATGGGCGCGTCCAGCGTGGCGATGCCCAGTCGGCCCAGGGCTTGGGCGCAAGCGTCCTTGTCCTCCATGGGCAAAGTGCTGGTTTCGATGACGATGGGCTTGTGTGGCCATTGCGCCTTGGGCACAGAGGCGATCGATTCGGTCACTTGGGCCAGCGCTTGCGAGGTCGACAGGGACACGATCACCACATCCGATCGGCCAGCCACCTCGGCTGCACTGCTCAGGCACACGCCACCTGCACGCTTGAGGCGTGCCAGCGCCTGGGCATCGATGTCCGTGCCGCACACGGTGTAACCCTGCTGCAGCAAAGCCTCGGCCATGGTGCCGCCCATGATGCCCAGGCCCACAACGCCCACACGCGGTAAAGCCACCCGGGTTTTTCCAGTCGCCGCCACGGGCTTATCCCACCACCAGGCCCGCCGCCTGGACACCCGCCATACAGATCAACTCGTCCTCGTCGCCGGTGCCCCCACTGGCACCGACAGCCCCCAAAATTTGGCCCTGTGCATCCTTGATGAGCACAGCACCCGGTTGAGGCAGGAACTTGCCTTCGGCCGTGGCGGCCAAAGCGACAAAAAAGTTGGGGTTGTCCTTGGCCCGTTCGGCCAGCGCACGGCTCGACGAGCCCATGCCCACGGCGCCCCAGGCTTTGCCACGCGCGATGTCGAACCGGAACATGCTGGCCCCATCTTCACGCGCAAAGGTCACCACTTGGCCAGAGGCGTCCAGCACCACCACACCCATCGGTTTGTATTGGGCAGCGCGTGCGGCTTTCAAGGCCGCTTGCAAAATATGGGTGGCTTGATCCAGAGTCAAAGTGCTCACAGCTGTATTCCTGTTGAAAATGAAATGGGGGTCAGGCTATCAGAAATGCTCCCGGGCCCTGTCTTGTGCTTGACAAGTGCGCTCAAGCGCTGTCCCGGCGCACAAGGAAACGATCCGACCGGCTAGATCAGCTTTGCCACACCGCGTGAAAAGCACACGGTTTTTTGGCTGAACGCCTCGTGCTGCTCTTCCACCTTGTCCAATTCGTAGAGGTAATTGACCATGAGGCCGCCGGACTGTTGCAGCCCTTTTTTGGACAGGTCTGCGGCCCAGTTGATCTGGTACAGCGTGGCGCCGTTGCTGAGGTGGAATTTGGCCACCGCATCGCCCCGTGCCTCGGGGGTCTTGTGCATCAGGTACAGGGCACACAAGCGCAACAAGGCCGCCTTGTCGGCCTCTGGGGCCCGCTCGGGGTGCCAGCCTGCTTTCAGACGATCCGCCCACAAGGGGCTGGCGGCTGCGTATGTTTTTTGAGCCTCTTGCCATTTGCGCCACTGCACGGGGCTGAGCTTGTCCTCGGGCATAGGGGCCCCAGCATCGAGCCATTGGGTGAAACCGGGGATCGGGGACAAGGTGCAAAAGGTCTTGAGCGAGGGCATGTCTTCGATCAATTTTTGCGCCACACGCTTGATCAGGAAATTGCCCAGCGACACGCCCTTGAGACCCGGCTGGCAATTGCTGATGGAGTAAAAAATGGCCGATTTGAATGACTTGGGCTCTCCAACAGGCGCCTGCTTGTTGATCAGTCCCGCGATGTCTTTGGCAATGCCCGGCACCAGGGCCACTTCCACAAAAATCAGCGGCTCACCGGGCAGCTGCGGATGGAAAAAGGCAAAGCAGCGGCGATCGGGCTGCAAGCGGCGACGCAAATCGTCCCAGCCGTCGATGGCATGCACCGATTCGTGCGCGATGATTTTTTCGAGCAACTGCGCCGGCGAGTTCCAGGTGATCTGGTGCAACTCCAGAAAGCCGGGATTGAACCAGGAGCTGAGCAAATGGTGCATGTCGGCATCGGTGGCCCGAAAGGCAGGATGCTCCTTGAGGTAGGACAGCAGGGTCTGGCGCATTTTCAAAATCGTGGCCGTGCCTGCGGGCGCCCGATTCACCCGCCGCAGCAACTCCTGGCGGGGCGGCTCCACCGTCTGAAACAAATGGATCAAGCTGGTCTCGTTGCGCTCGGTGCTGTAGCGCTTGGCTGCATCCACCACCTTGGCCGGATCCGGATTGAACTCGCTGGAAAGGTGGTGGAAAAAATCCGCCTGGCTGCGCTTGTCGAGGTGTTCGTAGTGGTCGATCAATTTCACGGCCATGCTTTGCGCATTGGCCTCTCCGCGGGCACTCAGCAGCTTCTTGGTGGCCAGCTTGGCCGCGTCGAGTTTTTTGTTTTGAATGAATCGTTCCAGCATCTCGCCCTCTGATGACTTGTGCGCACGTGGCTTTGGCATGAGGCCAAGTCACGGCACCAGCTTACACGGTTCGACTTTCCTTCAGGTGTGTTGGCGCACCCACAGCGCGTCTCAGGGCTTTTGGAAATCAGCCCGTTCCATCCACCATGAGACCGCGAAACCGGCCACCAGACCCCAAAACGCTGCACCGATGTTGAACAAACCGATGTCGGCCACCGTGACCAGCAAACTCACCAGTGCACCCAGAGAATATTTGCCCGCACCAAACGACGCCACAAACGCGCCTTGCAGGACGCGCAGCATGGCCAGCCCACCCAGCACCATGATGAACTCCGGGGGCGCGGCCAGCATCAGACCGGTGAAGGTGGGCGCCATCAGACCAAACAGCAGGGCCAGTCCGCCAAACATGAGCGCCCCACTGTAGTGGCGCTGCTTTTCGCCAGACGAGGTGAGCAAGCCATTGGTCGGCCCGGTCAGGCAGGTGCTGACCGCGCCAAACACCGCGCTCACGGCCGCCCCCAGCCCGCAGGCCACGGCAATCATGTTGACCGGCGGTTCGTGCCCGGCGTTTTTGAGCACCGCCACGCCTTGCCCGTTTTGCACCACCAGCACGGTGATGGCCAGCGGCACCACCAGCTCCAGCATGGCGGCAAAGGACCAGACCGGCGCCTGGATGACAGGCTGCGCCAGAGCCCATTGCCCCACGGCCGAGGCCTGCAGGCGCCCGGAGACAGCCACCGCCAATGCCCCCACCAGCAAAGCGCCGATCACAGGCGGCAGGCGTTTGCCCCAATCGGCACGCGCTGACAACAACAGGAAGACCGCCACCATGGGCGCGGCGATGGCCACATCGCTGTCCAGCGCCCGCACGATGTCGAGGCCAAAGCGCAAAAACACCCCGGCCACCATGCCCATGACGATGGGCATGGGCAAGGCCGCCATGACGCGTTTGACCCAGCCGCTCAGGCCGAGCAACAAAACCAGCGCACTGGTGGCATAAAAGGCGCCGATCACCTCGGCAAAACTCAGGTGCTGCAGGGCTGGCCCCACCAGCACCGTGCCAGGAATCGTCCAACCAAAAGCCAGTGGCGTGGTGTAGCGCCAGCTCATCCACAAACTGACCAGGCCGTTGACAAAAAACACCCCGAACACCCATGACGCCAGCTCCTGAGGCGACAAACCGCCCCGCGTGCCCACCGACAAGATGACGGCGACGGGGCCGGTGGCGGCAAAGATGAAACCGATCAGCGCATTGGCGGCATAGGTGGCGCCAAAGTCCGATCGGACGTGTCGCCAGCCTCTGGGGGCGACAGCAGGGGTTTCCAGGTGTTTGAACAAAGCACAGGCTTTCGTGACAACAACAAGGGACTCAGGTTATCAAAAAAAAACCGCCCCTCTTGCGAGGAGCGGTTCAGCGACACAAGCGCGGCTGACTGTGTCAGATCACTTCTTGCCAGGGATCTTGCCTTCCACGCCCTTGACGTAGAACATCACGCCGCCTAGGTACTTGTCGTCAGCCACCACATCCTTGGCCAACATTTCCTTGCCAGACTGGTCCACGATCGGACCTTTCCAGATGGCGAAGCTGCCATCCTTCAAGCCGGCCTTGATGTCGGTGATGCGTTTTTTGATGTCGTCCGGCACGTCAGCGGCCACGTTGACCATCTCGATCGCGCCTTCCTTCACGCCCCACCAGCTGGTGCCGGTGGACCACTTGCCATCCAGGGCCTCACCCACGGCCTTGACGTAGTAAGGGCCCCAGTTGATCACGGCCGAGCCCAGGTGGGCTTTGGGGCCGTAGGCGGTCATGTCGGAGTCCCAACCGAAGGCACGCTTGCCCATTTTCTCGGCGGTCTGCAGCACAGCCGACGAATCGGTGTTTTGCATCAGCACGTCCGCGCCCGCATTGATCAGCGAAGTCGCCGCTTCGGACTCTTTGGGTGGGTTGAACCACTCATTGACCCAGACCACCTTGGTCTTGATCTTGGGGTTCACCGACTGCGCGCCCATGGTGTAGCTGTTGATGTTGCGGATCACCTCGGGAATTGGGATCGAAGCCACCACGCCCAGCGTGTTGGTCTTGGTCATCTTGCCTGCGATCACACCGGCCATGTAGGCACCTTCGTAGGTGCGGCTGTCGTAGGTGCGCATGTTGTCGGCGGTTTTGTAGCCGGTGGCGTGCTCAAACTTGACCTCCTTGTTGTCCGCAGCCACTTTGAGCATGGGCTCCATGTAGCCGAAAGTGGTGCCGAAAATCAGCTTGTTGCCCTGGGCTGCCATGTCGCGGATCACGCGCTCGGCGTCCGCACTTTCAGGCACTTTTTCCACAAAGGTGGTGACCACTTTGTCGCCAAAGGCTTTTTCGATTTCCTTGCGGCCGTTGTCGTGGGCAAAGGTCCAGCCACCGTCGCCCACAGGGCCGACATAAGCAAAAGCAATCTTCAGGGGCTCGGCCTTCGGGGCCGCAGCAGGAGCAGCGGCCTTGGGGGCCTCTTCTTTTTTGCCACAACCGACCAATGCGGCGGCAGCCACAGCGGTCAGAGCGACCATCTTGACGATGGAGCGCTTGGAGATGTCTGTCATGTCAGTTCCTTTTGAACAGGGTTACGGGGTTGAAAAAAAGCAGATTATGAACCGGGGTAAAAAGGCTTACCCAAAGAGGCCGGCATGTTGACCCGAATCCATGTAGGGTTACGCGAGATCAGGGCCAGCACGACGATGGTGGCGATGTAGGGCAAGGCCGTCAGCAACTGGCTGGGCACTTGAACGCCCATGCCCTGGAAATGGAACTGCAGCATGGTCACCCCGCCAAACAGGTAGGCTCCGAGCAAAACCCGTGCCGGGCGCCAGGTGGCAAACGTGGTCAGCGCCAGCGCGATCCAGCCCTTGCCCGCCACCATGCCCTCGACCCAAAGCGGGGTATAGCTCACCGAGATGTAGGCGCCGGACAGCCCGCACAAAGCGCCCCCGGTCACCACCGCCGCCAGCCGGATGCGGCGCACAGGGTAACCCAAGGCGTGCGCCGAAGCGGGCGATTCACCCACCGCCCGCAGCACCAAACCGGTGCGGCTTTTGTACAAGAACCAGATGAGTGCCAACACCAACAAGATGGCGACATACACCAAGGGGTGCTGTTTGAAAAAAGCCGGGCCCACCCAGGGGATGTCGGCGAGGCCAGGAATCTCGAAATTGGGCCGCTCCGGCAGTTTTTCCTGGACATACCCAATGCCGACAAAAGCAGAAAAACCCACGCCAAACAGGCTCAGGGCCAACCCGGTGGCGTATTGGTTGGTGCCCAGCCAGATCACCAGCACGCCAAAGATGCCAGCCAGCACCGCACCCGCGCCCATGCCGGCCAGGAATCCCAGCCAGTCGTTGCCGGTGTGCACCACACAGGCAAAGCCCGCAATGGCCGCGCACAGCATCATGCCCTCGGCCCCCAGGTTGACCACCCCGGCTTTTTCATTGATCAGCAAACCCAAAGCAGCAATGGCCAGCACTGTGCCGGCGTTCAGGGTGGCTGCGATCAGCAAGGCATAAGACTCCATCACACACTCCCCTTCTGGGTGGCCACCCAACGCAGGCGATAGGCCACCAACGTGTCGCAGGCCAGCAGGCAAAACAGCAACAGGCCCTGGAACACGCCCGTGATCGACTTGGGCAGGCCCAGGCGCGACTGCGCCAACTCGCCACCGATGTAGAACATGCTCATCAGCACCGCCGACAACACCATGCCCGCCGGGTGCAGGCGCCCGACAAAGGCCACGATGATGGCGGCAAAACCGTAGCCCGCAGGCACATAGGGCGTGAGCTGGCCAATCGGACCGGCCACCTCGAGCGCGCCCGCCAGACCTGCCGCACCGCCCGATGTGAGCAAGGCCACCCACAGCGCCTTGCGCGAAGAAAATCCTGCATAACGCGCCGCATCAGGGGCCAGGCCGCCCACTTGCTGGGCAAAGCCTGCGCGGGTGCGGAACAGGTAAATCCACAACAGACCTGCACCCACCAGGGCCAGCAGCAAGCCCACACTGACCCGCGAGCCCGTCATCAAACGCGGGATCTGGGTGACCGACTCGAAGGTCTTGGACTGCGGGAAATTGAAACCGGCCGGGTCTTTCCAGGGGCCGTAAACCAGGTAACTGAGCACCATGCCCGCCACATAGACCAGCATCAGGCTGACCAGGATTTCATTGGCATTGAATCGGTCGCGCAAAAACGCCGTGATGCCCGCCCAAAACATGCCGCCCAACACCCCCGCCAGCAGCACCGCCAGCACGATCCACCGGCTGGTGTCCTTGTCGGCCAGCAGCGCGACCCCTGCAGCGCACACCGCGCCAATGACAAACTGCCCCTCTGCCCCGATGTTCCAGACGTTGGAGCGAAAACACACCGACAAACCCAGGGCGATCAACAACAGTGGCGTGGCCTTGACCATCAATTCGCCCAGCGCATAGCCGGTTTTGATCGGCTCCCAGAAAAACATCTGCAGCCCACGCACCGGGTCTTTGCCCAGCGCCATGAACAGCGCCACACCCAGCAGCACCGTGAGCACCAGCGCCAGCAAGGGCGAGGCATACGTCCACAGCCGCGAGGCCTGGGGGCGGGGTTCAAGCCGCAGCATGTTGCGCTCCTTTTGGGGCATCGGGCCACAAGCCACTCATCCACTCGCCAATGCGTGCGACAGTGGCCTCGGCCCGGCCGATCGAGGGCGACAAACGCCCCTTGGCGATCACATGCAAACGGTCGGACAACTCGAACAACTCTTCCAGCTCCTCACTCACCACCAGCACGGCGCAACCCGCATCGCGCAGCGCCAGAATCTCGGCGCGGATTTGCGCCGCCGCGCCCACGTCCACGCCCCAGGTCGGTTGCGAAACGATGAGCAGCTTGGGGGCTGCGCTGATCTCGCGGCCCACGATGAACTTCTGCAAATTGCCGCCCGACAGCGATTGGGCGGGCGCTTGTGGGCCGGCCGCCTTGACCTTGAAGCGCTCGATGATGCCGCGGGCCTGATCGGCCAGCACCCCCGTGCGCACCCAGCCGCCCCTGCCCAACGCCTCGCTGCGCGTGAGCAAAAGGTTTTGCGACAGGCTGAGCGAAGGCACAGCCCCCCGACCCAGCCGCTCTTCGGGGACAAAGTGCAGGCCCATTTGCCTGCGCGGCCCCGGCCCCATGGCCGCCACCGCCTGGCCGGACAGGCGCACACTGGCCGCGCCGCACTGCACGCCCGCGCGGGTGTCTTCGCCCGACAAGGCCCACATCAATTCTCTTTGGCCATTGCCCGACACACCGGCCAGACCCACCACCTCGCCCGCACGCACCTGCAAGTCAATGCCGTCCAGGTCCACACCAAACGGGTCCTGCCGGGTCAGGCTCAAGCCCTGAACCGACAAAACCACCTCGCCTGGCGCGCGCGCCACGTGCTCCAGCGCCGGGGGCTCGCTGCCAATCATGAGGCGACTGAGCGAGGCGTTCGACTCTTCACGCGGGTCACACACGCCGGTCACCTGGCCGCCACGCAACACCGTGCAGGCGCTGCACAGCGCGCGGATTTCGTGCAACTTGTGCGAGATGTACAAGATGCTGCAGCCCTGGCTGACCAGCTTGTGCAGCACCACAAACAATTTCTCAACCGCCTGCGGCGTCAGCACCGAAGTCGGTTCGTCCAGGATCAAGAGCTTGGGCTCGGTGAGCAGGGCGCGGATGATCTCCACCCGCTGCATCTCACCCACACTCAGGGTGTGCACCGGGCGCTCGGGCTGCAGGTCCAGGCCGTACTCGCTGGCCTTGGCCACGATGCGCTCGGTCACTTCGGCCAGGCTCAGCGACTTGTCCAGCCCCAGCCAGACGTTTTCGGCCACCGTGAGCGTGTCAAACAGGCTGAAGTGCTGGAACACCATGCTGATGCCCAGCTTGCGCGCCTCCTGCGGGTTGCGGATGTGGACCGGCTGGCCGTTGAACACCACCTGGCCTTCGTCGGGCTTGACCGAGCCGTAGATGATTTTCATCAGGGTGGATTTGCCCGCGCCGTTTTCGCCCAGCACAGCATGGGCCTGGCCGGGCATCACGGTCAGCGACACATCCTGGTTGGCCACCACGCCCGGGTAGCGTTTGGTGATGCCCTGCAAGGACAAAAGGGGTGTGGTCATGTCTGAGAGGAAAAAGGAATCCGTACGAGCCTTCGCAAATTCAGTTCCCAGGAAACCGGGGCATCCCTTGCGTTTGAAAAGATTGCCGCACAATGTACCACCCGGCAGCGCCCGATCCCCCCCGGATTTATCCCTGCTCACCCGATGACCCAAGACAAAACATTGACCGAATGGAAAGGCTGGCGCGCCGACCTGCTCTGGTTTGAACAGCCCCACCTGCCCCAGGCCCGCCATGCGCAAGATGGCCTGCTCGTCACCGCCCGCGAGGCCGACGGCATCGTGCGCATCCAGGCCATCGGCGCATGGCGCGAACTGGCCCCCCAGTTTCCCGACCTGCCCGTGACGCACTGGCCAGGGCTGTGCATCGCCCCGGGCTTTGTCGACCTGCACACCCACTACCCGCAGACCGATGTGATCGGCTCGCCCGCCGAGGGCCTGCTGCCCTGGCTGGCGCATTACACCTTTCCGCACGAAAAACAGTTTGCCGACGCGGCCTATGCGCAACAGGTCACTGGGTTTTTTCTGGATGAATTGATGCGCCACGGCGTGACCACCGCGCTGTGCTTTGCCACCGCGCACCCCGAATCGGTCGACGTGTTCATGGCCGAGGCCCAAAAGCGCCGCCTGCGCATGATCACCGGCAAAGTGCTGCAGGACCGCCACAGCCCCGACGGCCTGCGCGACACCGACACACAAGTCAGTCTGCGCCAAACCGAAGACCTGATCCGCCGCTGGCACGGCGTGGAGCGGCTGGGCTACGCCATCACACCGCGCTTTGCACCCACCAGCACGCCCGCGCAACTGCATGGCGCAGGCGAGATCGCCCAGCAGTTCCCGGACGTGTGGATCCAGTCGCATGTGGCCGAGAACCACGACGAAATCCGCTGGGTGCACGAACTCTTTCCCGACGCCCGCAGCTACCTCGATGTCTACGACCGCGCCGGCCTCTTGCGCCAGCGCTCGGTCTACGCCCACTGCATTCACCTGGACGACGCCGACCGGCGCCGCATGGCCGAGGTCGGCTCGGTGGCCGCCGTCAGCCCCACCAGCAACCTGTTTTTGGGCAGCGGCTTTTTTGACTACACCGCCTCGGACGCAGCCGGTCTGCGCTACGGCCTGGCCAGCGATGTGGGTGGCGGCACCAGTTTCAGCCCTTTTCACACCATGCACGCGGCCTACACCGTGGCACGCCAAAGCGTGGGCCGCGCCGGCATCAGCCTCTCGCCCGAGCACCTGTGGTGGCAACACACCGCGGGCGCCGCCGCTGCGCTCGACCTGAACGGGCAGGTGGGCAACCTGCTGCCCGGCGGCGAAGCCGACTTTGTGGTGCTCAACCCCCAAGCCACCCCGCTGCTGGCCAGGCGAACGGCGCAAACCGAGACCCTGGCCGAATGGCTGTTTGCCATGGTCGTTTTGGGCGACGAGCGCCTCATCGCGCACACGGTCATCCAAGGCCAAACCGCAGCGTCTGCTGTCATATCCGACAATCGGGCATGAGCAGCGAGAACGAACACCCCATCATCGACCCCAACCAGGCCCAGCGCGAGTCCGTGCGCCGGGGCATTGCCCAGTTTCAACAGCGCCTGCAAGCGGCGGGCCATGATTTCAGAGAGCCCCCACCGGAGCCCACCTCGTGCTGCGGGCGTGGCTGCAACGGCTGTGTCTGGGAAAGCTACGACGACGCCCTGATGTTCTGGTACGAGGACGCGGGTAGCTTGCTGGCCGGATAAGCCCCGTCCACCCCAACTCAGGAAATCAACACGGTCAATACATCCTGCAAGGTTGCAGGCCGCACCCGTCGCCCCACCTCCTGCCCATCGCGCAAAACCACCAGCGTGGGCCAGAGCTTGACCCGGAAGTGGCGGCCCAGCGCGCGGCCCGGGCCGTCTTCCACTTTCACATGTTGCCAATGCGGCCGCTCGCCCACAGCCTGAGCGATCAGGGGCTGAGCTGCGCGGCAGTGGCCGCACCATTCGGTGCCAAACTCCAGCAGCACCAGACCGGGCAGCGCCTGCACCTCGGCCAGGTTGGGCGCTTCGATGGCGCTCAAGTAGGGTTTGAAAATGCTCATGGCTGGACCTCGATGATGCTGAACAGTCGGGACACGGTGCCCCGCAGCCACTGCAGGCAGGGGTCTTTGTCAAAGCGCTGGCTCCAGTGCATGGACACGGTGAAATCGCGCAGGGGCAAATCGGGCTCGATCAGGGCCAACGTGCCAGCTTCGGCAAAGCCTTGCGCAAAATTGCGCGGCATCAAGACCGCCAGGTCGCTGCTGCGCACAATGCCGGGCAGCGATAAAAAGTGACTCACCGTCAGGCGCAGGCGGTGTTGCCAATGCATCAACTCCAAGATGCGCAGCGTGTCCGAATGGGTGCGCACGGCAGCAAATTCCAGCTCGGCCAGCAAGGCTTGCACCGCATCGGGCGCAGCCTGCACGTTTTGCAGTTGCGCCCAACGCCGAGCCACCGGATGGCCCTGGCGCATCAGCACCACATAGCGGTCGCTCAGCAAAGGTCGGTGCAAGGTGTCGGTGACTTCGGGCAAAAAACCAATGGCCAAGTCCAGCTGACCGTTGTCCAGCGCGGGGCCAATCTGGTCGTGCGGCAGAGGCAGTGCTTCGAGCCGCATGCCCGGTGCGTGGCGCTGCAAGTCCAGCACCAGCTCGGGCAAAAACCGCGCTTCGCCAATGTCGCTCAGGTGCACCCGCAGCACACGGGTCGAGCGCTGTGGGTCAAACACCCGTGAGGCATTGAGCGCGTCCTCGATCGTGCCCAGCGCCAGCTGCACCGCCTGCGCCAGCCGGTCGGCCCGCGGCGTGGGCCGCACGCCTGCGCCGCTGCGCTCGAACAAGGCATCGCCCAGCACCACCCGCAAGCGCGCCAGCCCCTGGCTGGCCGCCGGTTGCGACATGCCCAATTGCTGCGCGGCCAGGCTCACGCTGCGTGTGCGCCACACCGCGTCAAACAAACGCAGCAGGTTCAGGTCCAGGTCTTTGATATTCATTCAGTGCATACCATTTATTCAGAATATTTTATTCGCTTATATGTAAGATGGTCCGCATGTTGATGTAGGCGCCCACCCCGTGGGCGATGGGCGTGGCACACGCCCTCATGAATCATCGCCCACGGGGTGGGCTCCTCCTACACAAGGGACTGCAACAACGCAAGGAGCATGCTGTGGAAGTGTCATTTCACGAAGAAATCAAGGCCCTGCGCATGGGCGCAGGCCAGGTCTTCCATGGCGAGGGCATCCTGGCCATCACCAAGGGCCTCTTGCAGTCGGGCGTGAGCTATGTGGGCGGCTACCAGGGCGCCCCGGTTTCGCACCTGCTCGATGTGATGGTCCAGGCCAAGCCCTACATGGACGAGCTGGGCGTGCATGTCGAGGCCTGCTCCAACGAGGCCTCGGCCGCCGCCATGCTGGGCGCGTCCATCCATTACCCCATCCGTGGCGCGGTGACCTGGAAGTCGATCGTCGGCACCAACGTGGCGGCCGATGCGCTGTCCAATTTGTCCTCACCCGGCGTGACCGGTGGCGTGCTGATCGTGGTGGGCGAGGACTACGGCGAAGGCGCCAGCGTGATCCAGGAGCGCACCCACGCCTACGCCCTCAAGTCGGGCATGTGCCTGCTCGACCCGCGCCCCGAACTCGGCCAAATGGTCAACATGGTGGAGCACGGCTTTCGCCTGTCTGAAGCGTCCAACATGCCGGTGATGATGGAGTTGCGCATCCGCGCCTGCCATGTGCGCGGCCAGTTTGTGGCCAAGGACAACCAGGCGCCCAAGCTCTCCAAAAAACACCTGATCGACGAACCCGCGGGCTTCAACTACATGCGCTTGGCGCACCCCCCGGTGACCTTCGCCCAAGAAAAGCGCAAAGTCGAACACCGCCTGCCCGCCGCGCGCCAGTACATCGCCGAGCAGCGTCTGAATGAACACTTTGAAGGCAGCACCCACCGGCACCTGGGCCTGATCGTGCAAGGGGGCCTGTACAACACCCTGATGCGCACCCTGCAGCAGTTCGACCTGGCCGATGCCTTTGGCGTGTCCAGCCTGTCGGTGCTGGTGCTGAATGTGACCTACCCGCTGGTGCCCGATGAATTGGTGGATTTTTGCAAGGACAAATCGGCTGTGCTGCTGCTCGAAGAGGGCCAGCCCGAATACATCGAGCAAGAGCTCGCCCTGATGCTGCGCCGCCTGGACCTGCAAACGCCCCTGCATGGCAAGGACATGCTGCCCTCGGGCGGCGAGTACACCGCCGAAGTCATGGCCCAGGGCCTCTTGAAATTTTTGGACCGGCACCAGCGCGACGCTGTGCCCGAGGCCGCGCGCCAATGGCTGGCCAGCAACGGCGAGCGGCGCCAGCAAGTGCAAGCCCTGCTCGGCAGCCCGGTGCCGGCGCGGCCGCCGGGCATGTGCATTGGTTGCCCCGAGCGGCCGGTGTTTTCTGCACTGAAACTGGCGCAACAAGACGTGGGCCCGGTGCACATCGCAGGCGACATCGGCTGCCACGCGCTGGCCACCTTCGAGCCCTTCTCTTTTGGCCACTCCATCCTCGGTTACGGCATGAGCTTGGCCAGCCGGGCGGGCGTGTCCCCGGTCATGAAGCGGCGGGTGTTGTCGGTGATGGGCGACGGCGGCTTCTGGCACAACGGCCTGCTGACGGGCGTGCAAAGCGCGCTGTTCAACGGCGACGATGCGGTGCTGCTGATCTTCAAGAACGGCTACACCTCGGCCACCGGCACGCAAGACATCATCAACACCCCGACCGACATCGCCAAGGAGCTGGCGGGTGACAAACGCCAGAGCATGGTGCACACCAACCAGACCATCGAGTCCACCCTCAAGGGGCTGGGCGTGCAGTGGCTGCGCACGGTGCACACCTACGAAGTCAGCCACGTGCAGGCCACGCTCACCGAGGCCTTCACCACCGAATTCCAGGGCCTCAAAGTCATTGTGGCCGAGGGCGAATGCCAGCTCGAGCGCCAGCGCCGCATCAAGCCCTGGCTGGCCTCGCTGCTGTCCAAGGGCCAGCGCGTTGAGCGCGTGAAGTACGGCGTGGACGAAGACGTGTGCAACGGCGACCACGCCTGCATCCGGCTCTCGGGCTGCCCGACCCTCACGCTCAAGGACAACCCCGACCCGCTCAAGGTGGACCCGGTGGCCACCGTGATCGACGGCTGCGTGGGCTGCGGCCTGTGCGGCGAAAACGCGCACGCGGCCACGCTGTGCCCGTCCTTTTACCGCGCTGAAGTCGTGCAAAACCCCAAGTGGCACGAACGCCTGTGGGCCCGCTGGCAAGGCTTGGCCACACGCTGGCTGCAACCGGCTTGACCGACACACACCGAGACAGACCATGACCCAAGCGATTTCGATTTTGCTGTGCGCCCTCGGCGGTGAAGGCGGCGGCGTGCTGGCCGACTGGCTGGTCGACGTGGCCCGCCATGCCGGCCACCCGGCGCAGGCCACCTCCATTCCCGGCGTGGCGCAACGCACCGGCGCCACCACCTACTACCTCGAGGTCTACCCCCTGCCCCACAGCCAGCTGCAAGGCCGCTCGCCGGTGCTGGGCCTGAACCCCTTGCCGGGCCGGCTCGATGCGCTGGTGTCCTCGGAGCTGCTGGAGACCGCGCGCCAGATCGGCAACGGCCTGGCTTCAAACGACCGCACCCTGGTCATCAGCGCCTCCTCGCGTGCCCTGACCACCGCCGAAAAAATGACCATGGGCGACGGGCGCCGCCCCGAAGGCCCGCTGCTCGATGCGGTGGCTGCCCACAGCCTGCGCCACCATGTGCTGGACATGGCCCAGCTGTGCCAGCAAAGCGGCACCCTGGTCAGCGCCATCATGCTGGGGGCCATCGCCGCCAGCGGCTTGCTGCCGTTTGAGCGCGCCCACTACGAAGCCGTGCTGGCCGGCCCCAGCAAGGCGGCCCAGGCCAGCCTGCGCGGCTTTGGGCTGGCATTCGATCTGGTCACGCGCCAGCGCGAACAGGCCCAGTATGTGGAACGCGTCATGCGTCCTGCTGCGCCGGTAACGGCTGGACCGGCGGCCTTGCCGGCCGATGTGGCTGCGCGCTTTCCGGCAGCGCTGCACCCCCTGATGGCGCTGGCGCACCAGCGCCTGGTGGAGTACCAAGGGCCGGCCTATGCACACCTCTATGTGCAGCGGCTCGAACGCTTGCTGAATGCGGAAGCCAACTCAGCCGACCACAGCCGCCCCGCCACAGCCGAGACCACCCGCTGGCTGGCGCTGTGGATGGCGTTTGACGACATCGTGCGCGTGGCCGACCTCAAAAGCCGCGCCAGCCGCTGGGAACGCGTGACGCAAGAGGTCAAGGCCAAAGACGGCGACGTGCTCAAGGTGTACGACCACTTCAAGCCCGGCGTGCCCGAGCTGGCCGCGCTGCTACCCCAGGGTCTGGCCAACAAACTCTTGCAATGGGACCGCGCCCGCGTGGCGCGCGGGCTGGCCCCCTGGTCGCTGCCGCTCAAAGTGGCGCGCCATGCGCTGTGGGGCATGGCCAGCTTGCGCTTTTTGGCCAGCCTGCGCGTGCTGCGCCCGCTGGGCAGCCGCTATGCCACCGAGCAAGCGCTGATCGAAGAATGGCTGGGCGGCATCGAAGCGGCCACCCGCCAGTCACCCGCGCTGGGCCTGGAGCTGGCGCGGTGCGGGCAACTCATCAAAGGCTACGGCAGCACCAACGAGCGCGGCAAGGACAACCTGCTGCACATCCTGCGCCATGTCTGCGGCCCCACATCGGCCGTGCCACGGGCCGAGCAAGCCCAAGCCGTGGCCCGCATCCGGCAGGCCGCGCTGCAAGACGAAGCCGGGCAAGCGCTGGACCAAGCCTTGCTGCAACACGGCGCACCCGCGCGCCCTGTGAAAGAGCAACCCGTGCTGTGGATGAAGAATCCACGTCTGAAAAATTCCTGACCGGATACCAGCCGGGCCGGGGCTGAAGCCGCCGACGAACAGAACATCAAACGCCGGCCAACTCTCGCAGCGCCTGCGGGTTGGGCAGGCCCAACACCCGGCCGCCACCGCTGATCAACTGGCGCTCGCGCAATTGGCGCAGCACGCGGGAAAAGGTCTCGGGCGCAATGCCCAACTCGGCGGCGATGGTGCGTTTGCGTTCGGTCAGTTTCACCGCCAGACTGCCCGCCAGGTCGCCCGGTTCGGCATGGCGCAAAAGCCATTCCGCGCACCGTGCATCGGCGTCTTTGGCCAAGCGGCTGATGGCCATCTCGGTTTGCTGGCGCTGCGAACGGGCCATGTCCATCAAAAGGGCTTGCAAGGTTGCGGGCAAGGCCTGCACCTCGGCCACAAAGTCAAGCACGCGCACGTGCTGAAAATGCACCTCGGTCTCGGCCACGGCATCGACCGCATGTGGCAGGCCCAAGAGACCCGACGCAGCTTCCAGCCAGAAAGGGCCTTCGATCACGCCCAACTGATGTGCGATCTGACCACCCAGGCACACGCCCAGAATCACGCGGCCCTGAATCACATGCACGATCTGGTCGACCGGATCGCCACGGTGCAGCAAGGCAGTGCCTGCACGCACGACACTGACAACATTTGACGAAAGGGGCAACGCGTTATCCAACATGATGCCCCCGAATGTGCCAGAGCCCGACAGACAGGCTTTTGACTCACATCAAAGCCATCGATCGATGCAAAATGATTTGCACCACAAGCCCTGGTTCAAGCCCCAAAAGCAGCCGAACCGCCCATGAGGCGGTCAGCTCAGGACTGCAGTGTGAAGGCCTCGTGCACGGCCGATTGCACCCCACCGCCCAAAATGGCGCCACCGCCAGCGACGTAAATCCAATCGCCAATCGCCACTGCCCCCACGGCATGGCGCGGTGTGGGCATCGCTGCGTGCGACTGCCAGCTGTCGGTCTTGGGGTCGTAACTCTCCATTTGACCAAACACAGTTTGCTGCCCAGGCCGGTTGATGATGCCGCCTTCCCCACCCATGGCAAAAAACCGGTCTCGGTAGATCACCAGGCCATGGCCCGATCGGGCGGTGGGCATGGGCGCACGCAGCTCCCAGGTGTCACGCTCGGGCAAATAAACATGGTGCAAGGCGGTGTTGTACTCGAAGGTGTTGAAGCGCCCACCCACCACATGGATGCGGTTTTGATCCGCCACGCAGCCGACGTGGTCACGCGCGCCCGGCAATGGCTTGCGGCGGCTCCAGCGGTCGGCCTGGGGGTCGTACACCTCATGCCAGCCCACACTGGCACGTTCATCCGTGGGGGCGGCTGCGCCGCCAATCAAATGCAGCTTGCCTCCGAGCGCCACGGCAGCAGCTGCGCCGCGCGGACGGGGCATGGGCGCCACCGTCGTCCATTTGTCCTGGCTGACATCGTAAACATAGGCGTAAGCATCGGGGTTGCGGTTTTGTTCGATGAACCCACCAAAAGCATAGATGCGCCCGTCCAGCGTGGCCACCGCCACGTGGTTGGCACCGCGTGGCAAGGCCGCAGCGTTGTGCCACCGGTCGGTGGTCGGGTTGTACACATGGTGGTAGCCCCGATCCACACGCCCTTCACCATAGCCGCCCACCACATGCAGACGACCGGCCCATTCTGTGGCCCAAGCCATCTCGCTGCGGGGAATGGGCAAGGCGGCTTTGGGCACCCACCGGCCTTCAGGACCCTTGGGCGCAGGACTGTCAAACGAGCGCTGTGCCGTCTGGTCTGCCGTCAGGTGGTGCGGCTGCCCCCCCTGCAAACGGGCATAAGGTTCTGTTGCTGAAGGCAACACCGGCAAATCGGGATGGTGGTGGTGGTGGTGCGCCTGAGCAAAGGCCGCGTCAACGGCCAGCGTTGATGCGGCTGCGAAAAATGTTCTGCGACTGATGGACACGCTTTATCTCCTTAAGAAATCACAACACCAGCATCACCCTGAAATCGTTCACATTGGTGTGGGTCGGGCCGGTGATGACCAGATCGCCCAGCGGTTTGAAAAACCCATACGCATCGTTGCGTTGCAGGTGCTCGTCCACCTTGTACCCCAAAGCCGCCGCGCGGGCCAGGGTGTCGGGGCCCACTTGCGCCCCAGCGTTGTCCTCGATGCCATCGATGCCATCGGTGTCGGCCGCCAGCGCCCAGACACCTGGCTGACCTTGCAGGGCTTGCGCCAGGCCCAGGCAAAATTCGCCCGCCCGCCCACCGCGCCCTTTGGGGCTGCCTGCGGGCTGCGGCTTGATCGTCACGGTGGTCTCGCCACCGCTCAGGATCACGCACGGTTTGATGAACGGCCCCAGCCCCTTGGCTGCCGCACGCGCCAGCGCCGCGTGCACCTTGCCCACCTCGCGCGACTCGCCTTCGATTTCGTCGCTCAGGATGTAGGCGTTCAGACCCTGTTCGCGGGCGGCAACCGCTGCAGCTTCGAGGGACTGCTGGGGTGTGGCGATCATCTGAACGGTGTGGCCTGCAAACACGGGCGAGCCGGGCTTGGGCGTTTCCCAGGCACCCGAGCGCAAAGCCTGCCGCACAGCATCGGGCACCTCGATGGCGTAACGCTGCAAAATCGCCAGCGCATCGGCGCAGGTGCTGGCGTCGGGCACCGTGGGCCCACTGGCGATGATGGACGGGTCGTCGCCCGGCACATCGCTGATGGTGAGCGTGACCACCCGCGCCGGGGCACAGGCTGCCGCCAGCCGCCCACCCTTGATGCGCGAGAGGTGTTTGCGCAGGCAATTCATTTCAGCAATATTGGCCCCGCTGGCCAGCAACTGGCGGTTGATGTCCTGTTTGATCTGCAAGTCGATGCCCTCGGCGGGCAAGGTGAGCAGCGACGAACCGCCGCCCGAAATCAGGCACAGCACCAGGTCATCGGCCGTCAGGCCCTGGGCCAGCGCCAGAATGCGCTGGGCCGCCTGCAAGCCCGCGGCATCGGGCACCGGGTGCGCCGCCTCGACCACCTCGATGCGCTCGGACAAGCCCGCAGGGCGCGGCGGTGTGTGGCCATAACGCGTGACCACCAAACCCGACAGAGGGGCATCTGCTGGCCACAGGGCCTCCACCGCCTGCGCCATGGCGCCACCGGCTTTGCCTGCGCCCAACACCAGCGTGCGGCCCTTGGGCGGCGCAGGCAAATGGTCGGCGGTGTTGTGCAGGGGCAAGGCGCGTTGCACGGCCACGTCATAGAGGCGGCGCAACACGGTTTGGGGATCGGTCATGGGCGTATCGGTTCAGGCAAGGAAAAACCCGAGGATATCGGGTTTCGCTCGGGCCAAAACGATGCCCATGGACAGCAAGCGCCTCAATCGGCCGTGATCTTCGCTTCCTGAATCACCCGACCCCAATAAGCCAGCTCCTTGCGCGTGTAATCACCGAGCTGTGCCGGTCCCATGTGTTCGATCAGGGTGCCCGCGTCTTCGGCTCTCTTCTTCACATCCGGATTGGCCAGGATTTTGGCCAGCTCGGTGTTGAGCAACTGCACCACCTCGTTGGGCGTACCGGTAGGCGCGTACAGGGCAAACCACGAATCGAGGGTGAAGTCCTTGAGGTCGACCTCACGGGTGGTGGGCACCTGGGGCAATGAGCTCAGGCGTGAATGGCTGGTCACCCCCAGACCTTTGAGCTTGTCGGCCTTGATGTGCTGAACCACCGAGGCCGGCGTGGTGATGAAGAGGTCCACCTGGCCACCCAGCAGGTCCTGCACCGCCGGCCCGGCCCCCTTGTAAGGCACATGGGTGATCGAGGTGCCGGTCATCTGTTTGAAGAGTTCAGCCGCGATGTGCTGAATCGAGCCATTGCCCGAGGACGCATAGTTGAGCTTGCCCGGATTGGCCTTGGCAAAAGCGATCAGTTCGCGCATGTTGTTCACCGGCAAATTGGCTCGGGTCGCAAACAGTTGGGGCGCCCGGGTGAGCATGGACACCGGTGCAAAATCCTTGATCGGGTCCCAGCCCGTCTTGCTGAACAAATGCGGGTTGCCCACCTGGAAGCCGCTGTAGGCCAACAGCAGCGTGTAACCATCGGGCCTGGCCTTGGCCACCAACTGGTTGCCGATGTTGCCCGAGGCCCCGGGCTTGTTGTCCACCACCACCGGTTGCCCCAGCGCCCGTGACAGGGGCTCGGCGATCAGCCGCGCCGTGAAATCGGTGGTGCCACCCGGCGCGCTGGGCACCACGATGGTGATGGCCTTGTCCGGGAATTTGCCCTGGGCCATTGCAGCCTGGCCCCCAATCAGGGCCATCACGGCACCTGCGGCGCTCATGAGCCATTGACGTCTTTGCATAAGTGTCTCCTTGGATGAAAAACCGGGAACTGAAAAGGCAGGCATGCAGCCTGGCGGTGGCGACTCAATCGGTCGCACGCAACCAGCGGGTCAGCGCGGATGTCACGGCATCTGGCTGCTCGATCGTCGAGAGATGGCCACAGCGCTCGATCACCTGAAGTTGCGCCCCTGGCACACACGCGGCCATGGCTTCGTGGTCAGCCAGCGGCGTCACCGGGTCCTGCCGTCCGCACATGACCAGTGTGGGCACACGCACTTGCGCCAGGTCGGCGTGCGAGTCGGGCCGCCCCAGCATGGCCGTCTGCTGGTTGAACTGCCCCGTCGCACCCACACTGCGTGCCATGTCGGCCATCAGATCGCCCAATGCGGCGTTTTTCAGGTGCTCGGGCAACAGCCAGCGTGCCGGCAACTCGGGGATCAGGGCCTCGATGCCCCCCTGCTGGACCGTCTCGATGTCCTTGTGCCTGCCTTGGCGACGCGCCGGGTGATCGGCCACTGCGGTGGTGTCGATGAGCACCAGACGTTCGAGCCGTGGCAGCGCAGTGCGGATCGCCTCGAAGGCGACATAGCCCCCCAGCGACAAGCCAATCCAGGTGAAGCGCTGCGGCATCGCTGACAACACCTGATGGGCCATGCCGGCCATCGAATCGTGTGCGCGAAAGACAAACACCCTGCAGTCGTAATCGGCCTGCAATGCAGCGATCTGGTGCGCATACAGGCGTTCGTCGGTCATGTGGGCGCAGGCCAAAGCCAGCGCGGGTCGTGTGGTCATGGTGTGCTCACTTGCAGGTGTCCGTGGCTCAGGCCAGCTCGGAGATTTCGATCAGGTTGAAGTCCGGGTCACGCACGTACACCGAACGGATTTTTTGTGTCGCCCCGGTGCGCATCACCGGCCCTTCAATGATGGGCCAAGGGGCGGCGTGCAGGCGCTCGATCACTTGCGCCAGAGGCACCGAGGCGATGAAGCACAAGTCCAGTGCGCCCGGCACGGGCAGGTGTGCCTTGGGTTCGAACTCGCTGCCCTGCACATGCAGGTTGATCTTCTGGTTGCCGAACTTGAAGGCGCGGCGCTCCACCGGCGGTGTGCCGCCGATGAAGCTTTCGAGCTGCATGCCCAGCACGCGGGTGTAGAAGTCGACGCAGGCGGCTTCGCGGGCGGTGGTGAGGACCAGGTGGTCCAGGTGATCGATCATGACAATGCCTTTTTCAGTTCTGCCACCGAAGGTGGCGCGGGGTGCAAATCGGTGGTGCGGCCGCTCTTGGCGACCTGGCCGGGCACCGCGTGGCCCACGATGGCGGGCAACTCACGCGCAATGGGCAGCAAACGGCCTAGGTCGATGCCGGTGTCGCAACCCATGGCGTCCAGCATGTGGATCGCGTCTTCGCTGCAGATGTTGCCGCTGGCCCCAGGGGCATAGGGGCAGCCCCCCAGACCGCCCAGCGAGCCGTCGAAACGGTCAATGCCCGACTGCACCGCCGCCAGCACATTGGCCAGGCCCATGCCCCGCGTGTTGTGAAAGTGCAGCGTGAGCTGCAGTTGTGGGAAGCGCTGGCGCAAGGCCTCGCACATGGCGGCCACCTGCCGCGGCTGCGCCATGCCGGTGGTGTCGCAAATGGTGAGACCGCGCACGCCCAGATCGGCAAAGCGCTCGGCCCACTGCATCACCTCGGCCTGCGGCACGTCGCCCTCCATCGGGCAGCCAAAGCAGGCCGACAAGGAGACATTGATCGGCACCTGCGCGCCAAAGCGTTCGATCACCTCGCGCAAAGCCGAAAAGCTGTGCTCGCGCGGCATGCGCAGGTTGGCCAGGTTGTGCGTCTCGGAGGTGGACATCACCAGGTTGAACTCGTCCGGCTTCACATCCATCGCCCGCTCGGCGCCGCGCAGATTCGGCACCAGCACGGTGTACTCCACGCCGGGCACGCGCGCGATGCGGCCCATCACCTCTTCGGCGTCGCGCAGCATCGGGATGGCTTTGGCCGAGGTGAACGAGGTCACCTCGATCTTGGCGTAACCGCATTGGCTCAGGGCATTGATCAAGGCGACTTTGCTGTCGGTGGTCACAAATTCGGGCTCCATCTGAAAGCCGTCCCGAGTCACCACTTCATTGAAATAGATGCGTTGTGTCATGCGGGGCTCCCCACAATGCCGCGTGCTTTCAGTGTCTGGATTTGATCGGCGCTCAAGCCCATTTCGGCCAAGATGCGCTCGGTGTCTTGCCCCAGCTTGGGCGCGTTGCGCCGGTGCTGACCCGGCGTCACCGACAACTTGGGCACGATGCCGGGCACGGTGAGGGCACTGCCGTCGTCCATCACCAGCTCCTGCAACATGCCGCGCGCCTGGTAGTGCGGGTCGGCGGCGATGTCGGCCACGGTGTAGATCTTTCCGGCAGGCACGGCGGCCTGCTCCAACGCAGCCAACACCACATCCACGGGGTGCTGCGCGGTCCAGGCGCCAATGGCCGCATCGAGCTCTTGCACGCGGGCCACCCGGCCGGTGTTGTCGGCCAAGCCCGGGTCGTTGGCCAAATCCGGGCGCTCGATCAGGGCCATCAGGCGTTTGAAAATGCTGTCGCCGTTGCCGGCCACCAAGGCGTAGGCGCCGTCCTGACACAGGTAGGCGTTGGTGGGCGCAATGCCGGGCAAAGCACTGCCCGCAGGCTCGCGCACCGCCCCAAAAGCGCTGTACTCGGGCAGCAAACTCTCCATGCAGTTGAACATCGCCTCGTACAAAGCGACATCGATCACCTGCCCCTGGCCGGTGGCATGCCGGTGCTGCAAGGCGACCAAAATGCCAATCACCCCATGCAAGGCCGACAAGGTGTCGCCAATGCTCACCCCCACCCGCACCGGCACACGGCCAGGCTCTGCGGTCAGGTGGCGCAAGCCGCCCATGGCCTCGCCGATCACACCAAAGCCCGGGCGGTTGCGGTAAGGGCCGGTCTGGCCATAGCCGCTGATGCGCAGCACGATCAAGCGCGGGTTGCTGGCCATCAGCGCCTCGGGCGACAGGCCCCAGCCTTCCAGGGCGCCGGGCCGGAAGTTTTCAATCAGCACATCGGCCTCGGCGGCCAATTGGCGCACCAAGCCCTGGCCCTCAGGGGTGCGCAAGTCCAGCGCCAAAGAGCGCTTGTTGCGCGACTGCACCTGCCACCACACCGAGGTCCCGTCTTTGAGCATGCGCCATTTGCGCAGCGGGTCGCCGCTGTCGGGCGGCTCGATCTTGACCACATCGGCGCCAAAGTCGGCCAGGGTCTTGGCGGCAAAGGGCCCGGCAATCAGCTGGCCCAGCTCCAGCACCTTCAAGCCCGACAGGGCACTGGCTTGGGGCGAGGGTTTTTCAGATGAGGTGGCATTCATGTCCACCAGTGTCCTGCGAATGCGTGCAGGCGTCTATTGGCGACTCGGTCAGGCTGCCTTCGCGTTTTGCGAAGGCGCATGCAGGAAATCCCTGAAATTCAGAACCCAGGAATCGGCCTCTTTGCCCGTGCCCACTTTCAGCTGCCTCTGCGCCCATTCATCCTTCAAGGGACGCCAGCTCAGTTGCATCGCCCGGACAATCGGCAAGGCCGCCACTTTGGGCAACAAGGCAATGCCAAGCCCCGAAGCCACCATGTGACCCACCGCATCAAAACTTCGCACCTGCATGCGCAGCTTCAGTGTTCGACCCGCTGCCATGGCCGCGCTTTGCTGCTGCTGCAACAGCGCTGCCCCCGGGTTGAGGCTGACCCAGGACTCGTCCAGTGCATCGGCAAAAGCCAAGGGGGATTTGCCCGCCAAGGCATGGTGCCTGGGCAAGATCAAGACCAACTCATCCTGGCGAAAGTCCTTCACGTCCAGGCCTGTGGTGTCTGGGCCTTCCACAAACACCCCCACGTCCGCGCGCCCCTCTCGCAAGGCCTGCACCACCTGCTCTGACACCTGTTCCTCCAGATCAATTTGCACCTCAGGATGCAAATGGGTGAACTCGGCCATCAGCGGCGGCAAAAACTGGTTGATGGCTGCAGTGCCCGCAAACAGGCGCAGATGACGGGCAATGCCCTGACGGAGATCGGTCAACTCGCTGACCAAACCGTCCATCTGCTGAAGAAGCGCCAAGCCCCTGCGCATGAAAATCCGTCCCGCAGGGGTCATGGTCAGGCCACGCGAGTGCCGCTCAAACAACAGGCTGTCCGTGGCGATTTCCAACTCTTTCAAGCGCCGACTGGCTGCGGGCAGCACCAAATTGCACTGCCGAGCCGCCGTGGTCAAACTGCCGGTCTGGGCGCACAAAACCGCCAGTCGAATCGACACAAAATCAAACCGCGCCAGGTTGTACTCGGGCAAGGACATCGGCAGATCACCACATGGTCTTGTGCTGGCGCAGGGTGCTGAATCCGGAAACGATGTCCTGTTGCGGCCGTCAATCCGCGTAAACGCCAGCGGCCTTGATGACCGGTGCCCACTTGGCGACTTCGGACAAGACAAAAGACCTGTGGCCTGCAGGGTCGTTGCGCGCATCGGTGATGACGGTGGCGCCACCGGTTTCCTGCTTACGGATGAAGTCAGGGTCCCTGACCGCCGCCTTCAGCGCATCGTTGAGTTTTTTCAGCACCGGCGCTGGCGTGCCCCTGGGTGCGTACAAACCTTGCCAGATCGTGACCGAGAAATCCTTCAGCCCGGCTTCTTGCATGGTGGGCATGTCCTTGAGCGCGGGCGAAGTCAGGCGCGTGGGGGTGGTGACGGCAAAGGACTTGACCTTTTTGCCTTCGATCTGCGGGATCGTGGTGGTGGTCTGGTCACACATCAAATCCACCTGCCCGCCGATCAAATCGGTCATCGCGGGGGCTGTGCCTTTGTAGGGCACCGAAGTCATGTCCACCTTGATGGTGGACTGGAACAACATGCCGCACAGGTGCGAAGCCGATCCGGGCCCGGCATTGGCGATATTGATCTTGCCCTTGTTGGCGTTGATCCAGCCCATCAACTCGGCCATGTTGTTGGCCGGCAAACTGGGGCGACCGATCAGGTTCATCGGGTTTTCACTGACCAGCCCGAGGTGCTCGAAATCCTTTTCCACGTTGTAGGGCAGGTTGCGGAAAAACGTGGGCAAGGTGGCCTGGGCAATGTGGGTGAACAACAGGGTGTAGCCATCGGGCGTGGCTTTGGCCGCCTTGTTGGCTCCGATGGAGCCGGAAGCACCTGCCGCGTTGTCGATCACGATGCTGTGACCGCCCAGGACTTTGCTCATGGACTGCGCCAGATCCCTCGCCGCCTTGTCGGTGGGGCCGCCCGGCGCATAAGGCAGGACGAAGGTGATGGGTTTGTTGGCGACCGGAAAATCCTGCGCCACAGCGCTGAGAGACAGCGAGGCCGCACAGGCCCATGCCATGCAAAGAAACCGAGAGCTCATATTCAAACCTTTCAAAAAGGAAGAGACAGAAAAATTTTCGTCGAGAAAACACCTTCATGATGCCAGAACGGCATCAGGCCAAAGCCTTGCACACCGCCGCGGTGACGTCCACGGTCCGGGCTTGGCCGCCCAAGTCGCCGGTGTGCAGCGCCGGGTTGGCGGTCACGGCCTCGACGGCTTTCATCAAGCGCTGGGCGGCTGCGTCTTCGCCAAGATGCTCCAACAGCATGACCACCGACCAGAAGGTGCCCACCGGGTTGGCCAGGCCCTTGCCCATGATGTCAAAGGCCGAGCCGTGGATGGGCTCGAACATGCTGGGGTAACGGCGCTCGGGGTCGATGTTGCCGGTGGGCGCAATGCCCAGGCTGCCGGCCAGCGCAGCGGCCAGATCGCTCAGGATGTCGGCGTGCAGGTTGGTGGCCACGATGGTGTCCAGCGTGGCTGGGCGGTTGACCATGCGGGCCGTGGCCGCGTCCACCAATTCCTTGTCCCACTTCACATCGGGGAACTCTTTGGAAATCTGCACCGCGATCTCGTCCCACATCACCATGGCGTGGCGCTGGGCGTTGCTCTTGGTCACCACCGTCAGCAGCTTGCGTGGGCGCGACTGCGCCAGCTGGAAGGCATAGCGCATGATGCGCTCGACCCCGGCGCGGGTCATGATGGACACATCGGTGGCCGCCTCGATCGGGTGGCCCTGGTGCACACGCCCGCCCACACCGGCGTACTCGCCTTCGGAGTTTTCGCGCACGATCACCCAGTCCAGATCTTGGGGCGTGCAGCGCTTGAGCGGCGCGTCGATGCCCGGCAGGATGCGCGTGGGGCGCACATTGGCGTACTGGTCAAAGCCCTGACAAATCTTCAGGCGCAGCCCCCACAGCGTGATGTGGTCAGGAATGTGCGGGTCGCCCGCCGAGCCAAACAAGATGGCGTCTTTGCCGCGCAGAGCGTCCAGGCCATCGGCCGGCATCATCACGCCGTGCTGGCGGTAGTAGTCACCGCCCCAGCCAAAGTTTTCAAATTCAAAGGCAAAGGTGCCACAGGCTTGGGCCAGCGCCTGCATGACTTCTTGGCCGGCGGGAATGACTTCTTTGCCAATGCCGTCTCCGGGGATGGTGGCGATGCGGTAGGTTTTCATGGGGGTGCGTTGAGGTTGGATGAACAATGCCGACATTGTGAAACCGCCTCAGCTCAACAAACACCCTAAAATTCAATCCATTGTTAACCTGAGATCAACAATGGAACCTCGTCTGCAAGCCGCCGATCTGGGCTTTTTTGCGGCACTGGCCATGGCCGGCAGCCTGAGCGCTGCTGCCCGCGAGATGCGCATCACCACCGCTGCGGTGAGCAAACGCCTCTCGCAGATGGAGCAGCGGCTGGGCGTACCGCTGGTCAACCGCACCACGCGGCGCATGGGCCTGACGGTGGAAGGCGAGACCGTGCTGCGCCACGCCCGCCGCATCCTGGCCGACATGGCCGACCTGGAGCAACAACTGGGCGCCAGCCGCTCCACCCCGAGCGGCCTGCTGCGCATCAACGCCACCCTGGGCTTTGGCCGCAGCCACATCGGCCCCCTGGTCAGCCGCTTTGCCCGCCAGTACCCGCAGGTCGATGTGCAATTGCAGCTGTCGGTCGACCCGCCCGCACTGACCGAGGACGCGTTCGATGTGTGCATCCGCTTTGGCCCGCCGCCCGACACCCGCGTGATCGCGCGCAAGATCGCCAGCAACCAGCGCCTGCTGTGCGCCGCGCCCGCCTACCTCGCGCAGCACGGCGAACCCAAGACCCCGGCAGAGCTCGCCCGGCACAACTTCATCAGCATCCGCCAAGGCGGCGAGGCCTATGGCGTGCTCAAACTCACGCGCGGGCGCACCGGCAAAACCGAGACCATCAAGACCCGCGGCAACCTGACCACCAACGACGGCGGCATCGCCGTGCAATGGGCACTGGACGGCCACGGCATCTTGTTGCGCGCCGAGTGGGACATCCGCGAACATTTGGCGCAGGGCCAGCTGGTGCAGGTGCTGCCGCAGTGCCACACGCCCGACGCGGACATTTACGCCGTCTACCCGGCGCAGCACAAATCAGCGGCGCGGGTGCGGGCCTTTGTGGACTGTTTGGCCGAGGCGTTCGGGCCCCACAGCGCCTGAGCCTGCACCGCTGCTCTTAAAATCGGCCCCACTGCACAGCCCGGGACGCGCGGCAACGTGGTGCTCGCCCTCCCCCGGCTCTTGGGGGCCAGGGGATTCGGCCGCGACTTGTTTCACACTTTGCCAAGGACAAGTCCATGCCCAGCTTGCTCATTCACCGCGCGCGCTGCATCGCCACGCAAGACGATGCCCAGACCGAACTGCAGGGCGCCTCGCTCTTGATCCGCGACGGCCGCATCGAGCGCCTCATCCCTGCCAGCGAAAACACCGACGAGCTGCTCACACAGGTTGATGAAGTGATCGACGCGCGCCACCATGTGGTGGTGCCGGGCCTGATCAACACCCACCACCACATGTACCAGTCGCTCACGCGGGCGATTCCAGGCGTGCAAAACGCCGAGCTGTTTTCTTGGCTGCAGGGCCTGTACCCGATCTGGGTCGGCCTCACGCCCGAGATGGTGCGCGTCTCGGGCCAGGTGGCCATGGCCGAGCTGCTGCTGAGCGGCTGCACCACCAGCAGTGACCACCTCTACATCTACCCCAACGGCGTACGGCTGGACGACAGCATCGAGGCAGCGCACACCATCGGCATGCGCTTCACGGCCACGCGCGGCAGCATGAGCGTGGGCCAGTCGCAAGGCGGCCTGCCACCCGACAGCGTGGTCGAAAAAGAACCCGCCATTTTGAAAGAAACCCAGCGCCTGATCGAGACCTGGCACGACGCGAGCTTTGGGTCGATGACGCATGTGGCGGTGGCGCCCTGCTCGCCCTTCAGCGTGAGCCAGGACCTGATGCGCGAAGCGGCAACATTGGCCCGTGCCCATGGCGTGCGCCTGCACACCCACCTGGCCGAAAACGACCACGACGTGGCCTACACCCGCGAAAAATTCAACTGCACCCCGGCGCAATACGCCGAAGACCTGGGCTGGGTCGGCCATGACGTGTGGCACGCGCACGGCGTCAAGCTCGACGACGAGGGCACCTACCTGTTCGCCAAAACCCGCACCGGCATCGCCCACTGCCCTTGCAGCAACATGCGCCTGGCCAGCGGCATCCTGCCGCTGCGCAACATGCTGGACGCTGGCGTGCCCATCGGCTTGGGGGTGGACGGCAGCGCCAGCAACGACGCCGCGCATGTGCTCAACGAAGCGCGCCAGGCCATGCTGCTGGCGCGGGTGGGCAAAGCTTTAGAACCTTTCGGTTGTGACCATGGCCCGGCCGACATGACCCCCCGCGACGCCCTGCGCCTGGCCACCCGCGGTGGGGCTGAAGTGCTGGGCCGGGCGCACGAGCTGGGGCAAATCAAGCCAGGGTTTTGTGCCGACATCGCCCTGTTTCGCACCGACACCCTGAGCATGGCCGGTGGCGCGGTGCACGACCCGGTGGGCGCGCTCTTGCTGTGCGCCAGTGACAACGCCGACTACACCCTCGTGAATGGCCGGGTGGTGGTGCGACAAGGCCGCATCACCACCGTGGACATGGGGCCGCTGATCGAACGGCACAACCAACTGGCCATGCAACTGGCCTTGAGCACGCCATAAAGGCGCGTCCAGGGCGCCGAGTCTGGATCAATCGACCTTGGCGCCTGCCACAAACCAGCGCCCGATCATGGCGCGGTCCTGTTCGCTCAGCCCTGTGGCATTGCCCATGGGCATCTGCTTGGTCACCACCACTTGCTGGTAGATGTTCTGGGCATGTTGTTTGACCATGTCGGGACTGTCCAAGCGCACGTTTTTCATCTGCACTTGCGCACCGTGGCAGTTGATGCAGTGCTGGCCCAGCAGGCTTTGCACCTGGACAAAACTCACCGGCGCCTCGGGCACGGCCGATACAGGTGCAGGCGCTGCAGGTTTCAAGGCCCCGATCACCCCCAGAATCATCGCCACCCCCACCGCCGCAAACGGCCAGGGGTTGGCCGCGCGGCCCAGGTGAAAGGCGTGGCGCTGCACAAAAAACTGGCGGATCAGCGCCCCCGCCAACATCATCACAAACAACAGCACCCAGCGGTGTTCATGGGTGTACAAAAAGCTGTAGTGGTTGCTCAGCATCGCGAAGATGACAGGCAGCGTGAAATAGGTGTTGTGCACACTGCGTTGCTTGCCGCGCTTGCCATGGATGGCCAGGGCATTGGCGTCGTAGTGCTGACCACTGGTCATGGCCGCCACCACCTTGCGCTGGCCGGGGATGATCCAGAAGAACACGTTGGCGCTCATGGCGGTGGCGATCATCGCACCCACCAGCAAGAAGGCCGCGCGGCCAGCAAACAGCTGATTGGCCAGCCAGCAAGAAAACGCCACCACCACGATCATCAAGCCGGCCACGATCAGCTCGCCGTTCTGGCGAAAACCGAACACGCGGCAAATGATGTCGTAGACAAACCAGAAGGCTGCCAGCAGCCCCACAGCGGCCGAGCCGGCCATCACCGGGGTCCAGTCCAGCAGCGACTTGTCGATCAGGAAGGTGCCCGCGTTGTACAGGTACATGACGGTGAACAGCGCAAAGCCGCTCAGCCAGGTGGAATAGCTTTCCCAGTAGAACCAATGCAGTTTGGTGTGGATCTTTTTGGGCGCCACCATGTATTTCTGCGGGTTGTAAAAACCGCCGCCGTGCACCGCCCACATGGCACCGCCCACGCCTTTTTCGAGCAGGTCAGGCGAGTTGGGTTTTTGCAGGTTGCTGTCCAGAAAGACAAAGTAGAACGAGGAACCAATCCAGGCGATGGCGGTGATGACGTGCACCCAACGCAACAACAAATTGGCCCATTCCAGCAGATACGCGTCCATGAAGGATTCTCCAACCTGCTCACCACCGCGGGCCCTGTGAGCGGGTATTCGGTCGCGAACATGAACCCGGGGGTTCCTGCGCCGCTGCGACCAGTGCACTGGAGTGTATACAGTTTATCGGCGCGATTCCAGTTTTCACCTGGGCCGCCAGGCTAGGGAAAACCATCAAGGTCCATCAAAGTGTCTGCAAAAGTTGCGCCGCCACCGCCACCGCAATGACTTCCGGCTCTTTGCCCGTGATGCCGGGCAGTCCGATGGGACAGGTGATGTGGGCGATCTCCTGAGGGCTGTAGCCCCGCTCTTGCAGGCGATGCCTGAAGGTGGCCCATTTGGTCTGGCTGCCGATCAGCCCCACAAATGGCAAATCGCACCGTTCACGCTGTCGTTTCAGGCAAGCGATCACGATGTCGAGGTCTTCGGCGTGGCTGAAACTCATGATCAGCACCCGGCTGTCCGGCGCCAGATCGGCCACGGCAGCCTGCACCGGGCTGGAGTGTTCACACTCGACGCCATCGGGCAGATCCGCCGGAAAAATCTCGTCGCGGCTGTCGATCCAGCGCACCGCAAAAGGCAAAGGTGCCAAGGTATTCACCAGGGCTTTGCCCACATGCCCGCCCCCAAACAGTGCCAAGGGACAGCGCCGGGGCATCATTTGCTGGCGAAGGCGACTCAGATCGGCCGCATGGATCCGCTCAAAAGACAAATTGACCACCCCCCCGCAGCACTGTCCCAAGCTGGGGCCCAGCACCTGACGCAAACGGTCCTCTGTGGTGTGGCCGGCCAGCATGCGCCGTGCGTGGGCCAAGGCCTGGAACTCCAAGTGCCCGCCGCCAATGGTGCCATGCTCTTCATGTGCAAAAACCACCATGTGGGTGCCCGGCCCTCTGGGCACAGACCCTTGGGTGGCCACGATCGACACCAGCACGGCTGACTCCCCCATCAACCGCGTCCATGCTGCATTCATCCAATTCACTCATGTCTCCCATGATCCATCAGGTCCTCGCCAATTGTGTCAGCCAGTGACACAATCGCGCGAGCAGACGCCGAGTATGCCAAGGAGTCACATCGGTCATGACACACCCTACACGAACCCACCACACCATCGGCGCCCGCTTGGGCATGGCGCTGGGGATCGTTGGCCTGACATGGTTAAGCGGTTGCAGCACGCCACCTGCGCCCGTCCAGCAAGCGGTCAGCGTGCCGTCTCAGCCACAGGTCTTGCCAGAGCCCCCACCACGTCCGTTCGTGGCCATGCCCGAACGCCTGATTCCTGAATCTCCAGCGGTCAGCCGGACGGCGCCCGTCCATCAATCCTTGGCACGCAATGCCAAAGACTATCGCAAAGACGCGGCCAGCCATTTGTACGCCCAGCACCGCGAGCGTGTTTTCAAAGGCCGCCTGCCGCCGATGCTGGAGGCCGTGGGGGTGGTCCATGTGGAGATCGATCAACGGGGCGGTGTCAAAGCCGTCAACTGGCAAAGGGCCCCCCGACATGCACCGCAGGTCATGCGCGAAATTGAAAGAATGGTCAGGGCTGCTGCGCCTTACCCGGCGCCTGTCCACATGAGCCAAGTCACCTACACCGATGTGTGGTTGTGGCACAGGAGTGGCAGGTTTCAGCTCGACACCCTGACAGAGGGTCAGGACTGAAGCCCCCGAGCCCGCCAGTGCCCAGCGCCGGGCCGATGGCAGGATCCCCGCAGCTTCCAGACCTGCCCCATGGCCCCGACTTGGCCGGGTCCCCGCCCGGGCTGCGTGGTCCGGGCCCGATACAAGCCCGCCGTCACGTTGCTGCTGCTGGATGACGACGGTGCAGGACTTCAGGCGGTCTTCATGGCGCCCACCTTGGCGCGGTCACGGGAAAGGGCTTCACGCTCGGAAATGCGCCGGAACCACAAGGTGGCCAGTGTCGAGGTGACCATGATGAACAACGAATAAAGCACCGGGATCAACAGCACCTGTTGCTGCTGCACGCCAGTGAAGGTCAGCGTCACGATCAGCACGCCCAGGGGACCGTTTTGAATGCCGGTCTCCAGGGCAATGGTGCGGGCCCGACGCTTGTCCTGTCGCACCAGCCGGGCAAAGGCGTAGCCCACGGCAAAGCCGAACACGCCCAAACCGATCGCCCCGAAGTACACCTGCAAATGCGTCCGACAGGGCATCGACCATGGACGCTGGGCGCTCATGCGGTCTGAGAGGGGTTGTTCATGGAATTCCTTGAATGGGTCTGATCCCGGAGCAGGCATGTGCCGCCATGGCCATGCACCGGTCTTGGTCGACGGCTTTGCGTGCGTGAAAAGCCAGCATTCAAAGAGCCGCCATTATTCACGGATTCAGGATCTCCAAGGCGAGTTGGCCCCGTCAATGACGGGTGTTTCCCCTGATCAAAAACTCTGCATCACGCAGGTTTAACTTGCTCATGCGAGGCGTTGGGCAAGCCCATCAAAATCAGGCTGGTGACGACGGAAAAACCTGCAAGCAACAGCAAGGATGAGCCAAAGCCTAAGGCCTTGACCACCGGCCCGAGGGCCCAGACAGACAGGGAACTGACCGCGAAAGAAACGCCCAGCCTCATGCCCGATACCCGCGAGCGCAGGCGATCGTCCACATAACGGGCAATCATGTAATCGGTGAAAGGAATGGCGCCGAAGATGAACACCATGACCCCGGTCAAGGCCAACAACAGCCACCACCCCTGCGCTTGCGAGGCCATGATCAACATGGGGATCTGCGCCACCACCATGAAAAGGAAAAAAGGCTTCAGGGCGAATCGGTTGATCAAATGCCCGACCACCAACTGGGCCAAGGAAGCCACCGCATAAACCACGGCCAATAAAAAGCCCAATGCGGCCGGGTCGTCCATCACCCCCTCAAACCGCTCCGCCAGCAAGGGGCCATTGCCATTCGTGGTGAAGTTGAACAACACACTGCTGGTGATGGCCGCAGCCGTCATCACCACCAAGGCCCGCGTCAACAGGGGTGCAGGCAAGCTGACCTTGGCCCCCCCCTGGCGCTTGGCGGGCGACGATTGTTCTTTGGGACAGCTACGTGCAAACACCCATCCACACAGCAAGGCGCCCAGACCCGGCACGACAAAAGCCGCCCGCCAGCCAAAGGCCTGAATCAGAAAACCCGTGAGCAAAGCCGCCACGGCCACACCCAGATTGCCCGCCAGACCGTTGAAGCCGATGGTGACGCCCGGATTGGCAGCACGCTCCAGCAACATGGGGATGCCCACAGGGTGGTAGATGGAGGCGAACAAGCCCAGCAGCGTCAAGCTCGCGGCCAGTTGCCAGGGCGTTTGCGCGAAGGCCGTCAGGATGGCGGCCGAACCGATGCCAAAAAAGAACACCAGCATCATGCTGCGGCGGCCCCACAAATCACCCAGCCGTCCGGAGGGCAAAGAGCCCAGACCGAACATGAAAAAGGCGCCTGCGCCATAGGGCATGAGGTCCTGCCATTGGGCCATGCCCATATCGACCGCGATGCTGCTGACTGCCGCCGCAAAAATCAGCAAAAACAAATGGTCCAGCGCATGCGCGATGTTGAGCAGACCCCGCACCACGCGGGGATGGTCATCAGGCCGATCGGTCACCGTGGCGTTCAAAGGGCCGTCCCGTGTTGCGGCATCAGGCTTGGGGTTCGCTGCCGGAGCCTGATGCGGGCGCTGCTGAAGCCATGGGAACAGCTGCGGCCAAAGAAGGGGGCTTCGCAGCTTCGGGTGCGAAGCACATCTTCTCGCCATCCCAACGCTGGCCGCACCAGCAAAGGCCCTCGGCATTGATGATGCAAGTGCCGGTGCCGCAGCACCTTGGATCGTCTGACATGGGTCTGCTCCTGAAAATCAAGACCTCACAGGCCAGCGGTGGCCTTGGCTTTTTCGCAAGCCATCAAGATGCGCTCGGGCGTGGCCGGTGCATCCAAGTACACCACCGACTGGTAGCCAGCACTGGCGGCCACCGCATCGCGCAAGGCAAAGAAGGCCGACAGGCCCAGCATCAAAGGCGGCTCGCCCGTGGCCTTGCTGTTGAAGGGCGTGGGCTTGAGGTTGGCGTTGTCGAACAAAGACACCTTGAAGTGCTCGGGGATGTCACCCGCCACCGGGATCTTGTAGGTGCTGGGGCCGTGTGTGAGCAGCTTGCCTTTTTTGTCCCAAATGCACTCTTCCATGGTGAGCCAGCCCATGCCCTGCACATAAGCGCCTTCGATCTGGCCCTTGTCGATCGCGGGGTTGATGCTGCGGCCCACGTCGTGCACGATGTCCACGGCCTTGAGCCACCACTCGCCGGTGCGGGTGTCGATCTCCACTTCGCTCACGGCCGCGCCGTAGCAGTAGTAATAAAAGGCACGGCCGTTCAAGGTCGCGAAGTCGTATTTGATTTCGGGCGTCATGTAAAAGCCGGTGACCGACAGGCCCACACGCTCCATGTACGCTTGCTTGGTCAGATCGGCCCACTTGACGGACTTGCCGCCGCCGTGCACTTGGTTGTTGGCAAAAGTCACATCGCCTTCGGCGCAACCCAGCATGCGGGCCGCCACGGGCTTCAAGCGCTCGCGCATTTGCGCCGTGGCGTTCATGATGGCCGCGCCGTTGATGTCGGCACCGCTTGAAGCCGAGGTGGCTGAAGCGTTGGGGACTTTTTGCGAGTCCGTCGCGGTGACGCGCACATGGTCGACGCTGATGCCCAGACCGTCGGCGCAGACCTGCGCCATCTTGGTGTTCAGGCCCTGGCCCATCTCGGTGCCGCCGTGGTTGCAGCTGACCGAGCCGTCCATGTAGACCACCAAGAGCGCGCCGCCCTGGTTCAGGTGCGTGGCGGTGAAGCTGATGCCGAATTTGAGGGGCACCAGGGCCAGACCGCGTTTGCGGGTTTTGCTTTGGGCGTTGAAGGCCCGCACCGCGGCGCGGCGCTCGGCGTAATTCGATTCCTGCTCGACCTGGTCGATCACTTTGTCGCCCACCCAGTCTTCGATCAGCTGGTTGTACTGGGTGGTCATGGTGTCGGGCGTGCCGCTGATGGCCGGGTCTTTGTAGAGGTTGAGCTTGCGCACTTCCAGGGGGTCTTTGCCCAAGGTCATGGCGATTTCGTCCATCACCGTCTCGATGCCGAACATGCCCTGCGGGCCACCAAAGCCACGGAAAGCCGTGGCGCTTTGGGTGTTGGTTTTGCAGCGGTGGCTCACCAGCTTGAGCGCGGGCAGGTGGTAGGTGTTGTCGATGTGCAGGCAGGCGCGGTCGTTCACCGGGCCGGAATAGTCGGTGCTGTAGCCGCAGCGCGACATGAGCGTGATGTCGGCGCCGAGCACTCGGCCGCTGTCGTCAAAGCCCACTTCGTAGTCGATGCGGAAATCGTGGCGCTTGCCGGTGATGGTCATGTCGTCGTCGCGGTTGACGCGCAGCTTGACCGGTTTTTGCAGCTTGAATGCCGCCAGCGCCGCGCTCTGGCTGAAGATGCTGGCGTTGCCCTCTTTGCCACCAAAGCCACCGCCCATGCGGCGGCAGATCACTTCCACATCGTTGGTGTGCAGGTTCAGCGCGTGGGCGGCTTCGCGCTGGTTTCCGTCGGGGTGCTGGGTGGACACATGCAGCGTGAGCTGACCGTCTTCCTTGGGCACCGCGTAGGTGATCTGGCCTTCAAGGTAAAACTGCTCTTGCTGGCCGGTGCGGGTCGTGCCCTTGATCTTGTGCGGGGCACTGGCGATGGCGGCGGCGGCGTCGCCCCGCGTGATGCCCTTGGCCGGCATGATGAAACTGCCCGCAGCCATGGCCTCTTCCACCGTCAGGATGGGGGTGAGTTCTTTCACCAGGACCTTGGCCTTTTTGGCGGCTTCGCGGGCGTAAAGCATCTCGCGCGCCACCACCACGGCCACTGCTTGACCGACAAACTCGACCTTGCCTGCAGCGAGGAAGGGGTCGTCATGAATGATGGGGCCGCAGTTGTTTTCGCCGGGAATGTCTTTGGCGGTGTAGACCGCCACCACGCCGTGTTCCTTCAGGATGGCTGCACGGTCAATGCCGTCACCGATCAACTCGCCATGCGCCACAGGCGACAGGATGAGTGCGGCATACAAGGTGCCCGCGAGCTCGGGGATGTCGTCGATGTAGGTGGCCGAGCCCGTGACGTGCAGGTGCGCGGACTCGTGGACGATGTCTTTGCCTTGCTGAACTTCCGAAGCGGGCAACAGGTTTTTAAGCGGGGTCGGAGCGTTCATTCAGGCCACCTCTTTCTCTTCAATGAATTCCAAAACCAAATTACGCGCCACCAAAGCGCGGTAGGCCCAAGTGGCACGCAAGCCATCGCGGGCGGTGAAGCTTTTGGCGATGGCCGCGTCCAGCGCGGCGGCCGTCACATCGGCGGGCGACTGGCCTTCGAGCACAGCTTCGAGTTGGGGCGCACGGGCTGGAAAGGGGCTCAGGCCGTTGTAGGCGAGCTTGACGCCGCTCAGCTTGCCGCCTTGGAGGGTGTAGCTGATCGCGGCGCAGGTGGCCGAAATGTCTTGTTCAAACCGCTTGCTCACCTTGTGGGCGCGGAACACCTGGCCGGGCAAGGGTTTGGGCAGTTCAACGGCTTCGATGAATTCACCGGCCTGCAGCACGTTTTTCTTCATGCCGGTGTAGAAATTGTCCAGCGAGACCCGGCGGGTTTTGTCACCGCGGCGCAGCACCAGGCTGGCGCCCAGCGCCATCAGGCAAGGCATGCTGTCGCCAATCGGCGAGCCGTTGGCGATGTTGCCTGCCAGTGTGGCGGTGGAGCGAATGGGTGGTGAACCGAAACGGCGCAGCACCTCGGTGAAGTCGGGGTAGACCTGGCCCACCAGCACTTCGACCTGCGTCAGCGACACGGCCGCGCCGATGCGCCAGGCCGTGGGGGTCTCGGTGACTTGGCGCAAGGCCTTGACATTGCCCAGGTACATGATGTGGTCGGGGCGGCTGAACTGTTTGTTGACCTGCAAACCGATTTCGGTGCTGCCCGCCAGCAGCGTGGTGCTCGGGTTCTTGACCAGGTAGTCGGCCACTTCGTCGATGGTGGACGGCGAGACAAATTCGTTGCCCTTGCGGGTGCGCACCACGGGCTGCACGATGATGTCGCCATCCAGGCTCAGCGTGGGCACGCTGGCACGCTGGATCTCCTTGAGCAGCGGCACATCGGCGCTGTCGTCCAGCTTGAGGGCCTCGGGCCGTGCACAGGCCTTGGTGGCCGATTCGATGATCGGTTTGTAGCCGGTGCAGCGGCACAGGTTGCCGCTGAGTGAATCGGTGATCTGTTGGCGGTTGGGCGTGGGCAGGACTTGCACCAGGTTCACCAGGCTCATCACAATGCCGGGCGTGCAAAAGCCGCACTGCGAGCCGTGGCACTTGACCATTTCCTCTTGCACCGGGTGCAGCGTGCCGTCCGGGTTTTTCAGGCTTTCGACGGTTTTGACCGATTTGCCGTCCAGCGAGGGCAGCAACTGAATGCAGGCGTTGGTGGCCACATAGTCCACACCGGTGCCGGCGGCGTTGAGCTCTCCCACCATCACCACACAGGCGCCGCAATCACCTTCGGCGCAGCCCTCCTTGGTGCCCGTGCGGTGCAGATGCTCACGCAGGTAGTCCAAAACGGTGGTGGTGCGGCGTTCGCCCTGGGCTTCGACGATGCGGCCGTCGAGCACAAAGCGCACGGTGTTGGTGACTTGGGTCATGTTGCGGGGAGGGGGAAGTGGTGAAAGGTGAAAGAACGGAATGGGTCGATTTTAAGGATTCCAAACCGGCCTGGGCGGTCTTTTTTCCGTGAGATCGGGCCAATTCACCCATTTAGGGCGTTGCCGCATCCCCGTGGGGACAGGTGTTGGGTACTTTGGCATCCACACCGTTGCGGTGCACCCAAGGGGCCAAAGCATCGGCCGACCACAAGCCCCTTCGGGCGGCGCGCGCCTGCGCCTGGGCGGCGGCATAAGCTTGGCGTTGCCGGAGATCGATCTCGCATTGAAAGGCCTCGTAGTACCAGGCCGCGCCTTCCAGGACGAGGTTCAGGTTGACATGGCTGCAATCGGGCTTGAAGACGTTGCCCACGGCCCGTCCGTAGAGGTCTTTTTGCGCATAGGCGACGGTGACACTTTGGCCCAGGACCATGGCCACCAAATGTGCCCGCGACGCTGGACCGTAGGCCTGATCCAGTTCGGGGGCATCGATGCTGGCCAGCCGGATCGACTCACCGGCGACCGTGACCGTGTCGCCGTCATGCACCGACGTGACCCTGCCCATCAGGCGTTCGGCGCCCACCTTAACGCCGCAATGGACATCACCCTTTGCAGGGACAAAACCTGCGCCATCTCCCCCGCCGCAAGCCGACAGAACTACCGCCCATATGAATACCAAAAGCCTCATCATGGGCGAAGCTTAGCCGAGTGGCTTCGGGACGCCAAGCCGCAAGCCGGTGGATTTCAAAAGCTCCAAACCATGGGGATCTGACCCCCATGGATTGCCCCCATTCACCCATTCATTTTCGTGAACTCAAGACCCTCGATAGGTCGAATAGCTCCATGGGCTGACCAGCAGAGGCACGTGGTAGTGCTGGTCTTCATGGGCCACGCCAAAATCCAGACTCACCCTGTTGAGGAAGTTCGGCTCTGGCAGATCCACGCCTTTTGCCTTGAAGTACTCGCTCACATAGAAGACCAGCCGGTAGGTGCCTTGGCGCAGGCTGGCGTGGTCGTAGAGCAAGCCGTCGGGGTTGCGGCCGTCGTGGTTGAGGGTGAAGCTTTTGACCAAGCTGGCCTGATCGCCCTGGGTGGTGTACAGGGTCACTTGCATGCCCGCAGCGGGGCAACCATGCATGGTGTCCAGAACGTGTGTGCTCAATCCCATGGTGTTGCTCACTTGTCTTGAATGGGGGTTCCAAAAAAGGGGTTTATCAAGGTTTTGAAAAGCCCCGCCAATCGGTCGACTGAAGTGTATACAATTTTGCATTGAGTGGCTATGATTCGGGTCAAAAGCACCCGAGGACCTGGGCACAGCCTCCAAGAAAAGCGAGACATGGAAACCTCCACCACGCACCACATCGTCGAATCACTGACCCGCGCCATCGTCGAGCACCGGCTTTTGCCCGGCTCCAAATTGGCCGAGCAGAAATTGGCCGACCACTTTGGCGTTTCGCGCACACTGGTGCGTCAAGCGCTGTTTCAGCTGTCGCAAAACCGCCTGATCCGGCTCGAACCCGCACGCGGTGCTTTCGTGGCGGCGCCATCGGTGGAGGAAGCGCAACAGGTCTTTGCGGTGCGCCGCATGCTCGAAGCTGAAATGACCCGCGCCTTTGTGCAGCAAGTCAGGCCCGAACAAATCGTGGCCCTGAAAGAACACATCCAGCAAGAGCGCCAAGCTGTGACGCAAGGCGACATCACGGGGCGCACCGAGTTGTTGGGCGACTTTCATGTGCGCATGGCCGAGCTGATGCACAACGATGTGCTGGCCCAAGTGCTGGGCGAGCTGATCTCGCGCTGCGCCCTGATCACGCTGATGTACCAGTCGCGCAACGAGGCCGAGCATTCCACCGACGAACATGTGGGCATCGTGGCCGCCCTTGAAGCCCAGGACTCGGACCTGGCCGTGCGCCTGATGCACGAACACCTGCTGCATGTCGAAGCCAGCTTGACCTTTGACCGCAAAGTCCCCACACACGACATCTCCCTGGCCCTGGCCTGAAGCTTGGAGCACCCGCATGAGCCACTACGACAGCACCCTCCCCTACCCCCGCGACCTGAAAGGCTACGGCCGCCAGGTGCCCCATGCCCGGTGGCCCGGCGGCGCCCGCGTGGCGGTGCAGTTTGTTTTGAACTACGAAGAAGGCGGCGAAAACTCGGTGCTGCACGGCGATGCGGGCTCCGAGCAGTTTTTGTCGGAAATGTTCAACCCCGCGTCCTTCCCCGAGCGGCACATCAGCATGGAAGGCATTTATGAGTACGGCTCGCGTGCGGGCGTGTGGCGCATCCTGCGCGAGTTTGAAAAGCGCGGCCTGCCGCTCACGGTGTTTGGCGTGGCCACCGCGCTGCAAAAGCACGATGACGTGACCGCCGCTTTCAAAGAGTTGGGCTACGACATCGCCTGCCACGGCCTCAAGTGGATCCACTACCAAAACATCGACGAGGCCACCGAGCGCGCCCACATGGCACAAGCCATGGACATCCTGCAAAAGCTCACCGGCGAGCGGCCCCTGGGCTGGTACACCGGGCGCGACAGCCCCAACACCCGGCGTCTGGTGGCCGACTTTGGCGGCTTTGAATACGACAGCGACTACTACGGCGACGACCTGCCCTTCTGGATGAAGGTGCGCAAAACCGACGGCAGCGTGGCGCCGCAACTGATCGTGCCCTACACCCTGGACTGCAACGACATGCGCTTTGCACTGCCTCAGGGCTACTCGCACGCCGACCCTTTCTTTCAGTACATGAAGGACAGCTTTGACGCGCTGTATGCCGAAGGCGACCCGAATGGCGACAACGCCCCCAAGATGATGAGCATCGGCATGCACTGCCGACTGCTCGGGCGCCCCGGCCGCATCACCGCCTTGCAGCGCTTTTTGGACCACATCCAGTCACACGAGAAGGTGTGGGTCGCGCGCCGCCTCGACATCGCACGGCACTGGAAAACCGTGCACCCTTACCAGGATTGAACATGCCCTTGACCTTGGAACAACTCAACCAGGCATCCGCTGCCGAGGCCGCGCAGATGCTGGACGGCCTGTACGAGCATTCGCCCTGGATCGCCGAGCGGGCGCTGGCGCAGCGCCCCTTCACCGCCCTCGCCCAGATCAAACACGCGATGACCGTGGTGCTGGCCGAGGCCGGGCGCGACGCGCAACTGGGCCTGATCCGCGCCCACCCGGAGCTGGCGGGCAAGGCGATGGTGAGCAAAACCCTCACTGCCGAGTCCACGAACGAGCAAACCAAGGCGGGCCTGACCGACTGCACGCCCGAGGAGTTCGCCCAGATCCAAAAGCTCAACGCCGACTACAACGCCAAATTCGGCTGGCCCTTCATCCTGGCCGTGCGCGGACCGCGCGGTGTGGGCCTGCACAAGCAGCAGATCATCGACGCCTTCGAGCGCCGCCTGCACGGCCACCCCGACTTTGAGTTGGCCGAGTGCCTGCGCAACATCCACCGCATCGCCGAGATCCGGCTGAACGACAAATTCGGCTTCGAGCCCACGCTGGGCCACCAGGTGTGGGACTGGCAAGAAAAGCTGGCACAGCACTCGGACCCCGGCTACGCCGAGCAGGGCCAGCTCACCGTGACCTACCTGACCGATGCGCACCGCGCCTGCGCCCAGCGCATCACCCAAAACATGCGCGACTGCGGTTTTGACGAGGTCTACACCGACGCCGTGGGCAATGTGGTGGGTCGCTACCACCCGGCTGCAGCGGGCGGCAAATACCTCATGACCGGCAGCCACTACGACACCGTGCGCAACGGCGGCAAATACGACGGGCGCCTGGGCATCTTTGTGCCCATGGCCTGCGTGCAACAGCTGCACCAACAAGGCCAACGCCTGCCCTTTGGCATCGAGGTGGTGGCTTTTGCCGAAGAAGAAGGCCAGCGCTACAAAGCCACCTTCCTCGGCTCAGGCGCGCTCATTGGCCAGTTCAACCCCGCCTGGCTGGACCAGCAGGACGCCGACGGCATCACCATGCGCGCGGCCATGCAGCACGCGGGCTTGTGCGTGGACGACATCCCCAAAATCCAGCGCGACCCGGCGCAATACCTCGGTTTTGTCGAGGTGCACATCGAGCAAGGCCCGGTGCTCAACGAAGTGAACATCCCGCTGGGCGTGGTCACGTCGATTAACGGCAGCGTGCGCTACCTGTGCGAGGTGATCGGCACCGCCAGCCACGCCGGCACCACCCCCATGGACCGCCGCCGTGACGCGGCCTGCGCGGTGGCCGAATTGGCGTTGTACATGGAGCAACGCGCCGCGAAAGACGGCGACAGTGTGGCGACGATAGGCCAGCTGCAAGTGCCCAATGGCTCGATCAACGTGGTGCCTGGCCGCTGTACCTTCAGCTTGGACATGCGCGCACCCACCGACGCGCAGCGCGATGCGCTGGTGGCCGACATCCTGGCCGAGCTGAACGCGATTGCCCAGCGCCGCGGCGTGCGCGTGAAAGCCGAGATGACCATGAGCGCCGCCGCCGCGCCCAGCGCCCCGGCGTGGCAAGCGCGCTGGGAGCGCGCCGTGACGGCTCTGGGCGTGCCGCTCTTCAAACTGCCCAGCGGCGCCGGCCACGACGCCATGAAGCTGCACGAGGTCATGCCGCAAGCCATGCTGTTTGTGCGCGGTGAAAACGCCGGCATCAGCCACAACCCGCTCGAATCCACCACCAGCTGCGACATGCAACTGTGTGTGGACGCCTTCACCCATGTTTTGAACCAACTCGCCACGGAAAACGCATGACAGCCATCGCCCAACAACACGCACAACTCGACGCCTGGATCGACGCGCACTTTGACGAACAGGTCAAGTTCTTGCAAGCCCTGGTGCAGGTGCCCACCGACACCCCACCCGGCAACAACGCCCCGCATGCCGAGCGCACCGCCGAGCTGTTGGCGCCCATGGGCTTTGTCGCCGAAAAGCACCCCGTGCCCGCCGCCGAGGTCAAAGCCTATGGCCTCGAATCGATCACCAACCTGATCGTGCGCCGCAGGTACGGCGAGGGCAAAACCATCGCCCTGAATGCCCACGGCGACGTGGTGCCCCCGGGCGAAGGCTGGACCCACCCACCCTACGGCGGCGAGATCCACCACGGCGCCATGTACGGCCGCGCCACGGCTGTCAGCAAGTGCGACTTTTCGACCTTCACCTTCGCCACACGGGCGCTCGAATCGCTCAAAGCCCCATTGAAGGGCGGCGTGGAACTGCACTTCACCTACGACGAAGAGTTTGGCGGCGAAATGGGCCCGGGCTGGCTGCTGGCCCAAGGCCTGACCAAGCCTGATTTGATGATCGCGGCAGGCTTTTCCTACCAGGTGGTCACGGCCCACAACGGCTGCCTGCAGATGGAGGTGACGGTGCACGGCGAGATGTCGCACGCGGCCATTCCCGACAGTGGCACCGACGCGATGCAAGGCGCAGTGCACATCCTGAACGCCCTGCTCGCGCTCAACACGCAATACCTGAAGGTCACCTCCCAGGTAGAAGGCATCAGCCACCCCTACTTGAACGTGGGCCTGATCGAAGGCGGCACCAACACCAACGTGGTGCCCGGCAAAGTCAGCTTCAAGCTCGACCGCCGCATGATCCCCGAAGAGAACCCGGCCGAAGTGGAGGCGTCCATCCGTCAAACCATTGCCGACGCCGCTGCCAGCTTCAAGCCCCCACGCGGTGGCCATGTGCTGAAAGTGGATGTGCGACGCATGCTGTTGGCGAACGCCATGAAACCGCTGGCGGGCAACCAGCCCCTGGTCCGTGCCATTCAGAAACACGGCGAGCAAGTGTTCGGCGAAGCCATCCCCGCCCTGGGCACCCCGCTCTACACCGACGTGCGCCTGTACGTCGAGCGCGGCATCCCCGGCGTGATCTACGGTGCAGGCCCGCGCACCGTGCTCGAATCCAACGCCAAACGTGCCGACGAGCATGTGCAAATGGAAGACCTGCGCCGGGCGACCAAGGTGATCGCACGCACCCTGCTGGATTTGCTCAGCTGAAACCAGGCCTTGCAGGCTCCAACGGGGCCTGCTGCCCAAACGGTTGCTTCAATAGACCGGCTGATGCTGCTTCAAGCTAGCGATCACTTCCGCCGTCAGCACAAACCCCGCGCCATACAGTGCCGCCAATTCAGCGCAACGCTTGGCAAACGCATCCACGCCTTGGCCATAGATGAACTGCAACGCGCCACCCGTCCAGGCCGGAAAGCCGATGCCGAAGATCGAGCCGATGTTGCCGTCGTGCACCGAGGTCAGCACGCCTTCTTGCAGGCAGCGGGCGGTTTCCACGGCCTGGCGGTAAAGCAGACGGTCTTTGATGTCTTGCGGGTTGTAGGCCACATCCGCTTTTTCAAAGCGGGTTTTCAGTTCAGGCCATAGCACTTTTTTCTGGCCAGCGGGGTAGTCGTAAAAACCACCGCCTGCAGCGCGGCCGGGGCGCTTGAGTTCTTTGACCATGCGTTCGACCAGCAGCTCACCGGGCGTGGCAGTATGGGTTTTGCCTTCTTTGGCGAAGTCTTCGCGGGTTTGGTCCAGCACATGCACCGACAGCGACAGCGCCGTTTCGTCCAGCACGGCCAGCGGCCCCACGGGCATGCCCACTTGCATGGCCAGGTTCTCGATCACGGGCGCGGGGATGCCTTCGCCGAGCATGGCCGCGCCTTCCATGACAAAGGTGCCAAAGGTGCGGCTGGTGTAGAAGCCGCGCGAGTCGTTCACCACGATCGGCAGCTTACCCAGCGCCTGCACATAGTCGTAGGCCCGTGCGATGGTCTCGTCGTCGGTCTGTGCGCCACGGATGATCTCCACCAACTTCATCTTGTCCACGGGGCTGAAGAAGTGGATGCCCACGAATTTCTCGGGCTTGGCGCTGGCCGTGGCCAGGCCGCTGATGGGCAAGGTGGAGGTGTTGCTGGCAAAGAAGCCGCTGAACTCGGGTGTTTGGGCGAGCATGGGCTCGGCCTCTTGCGTGACGCGGGCCTTGAGTTCGCGGTTTTCAAACACGGCTTCGATGATGAGGTCGCAGCCTTTCAAGTCATCGGCGCTGGTCGTGGGTTGGATCAGTGACAGCAAGGCCGCTTGTTTGTCCGCCGACATGCGGCCTTTGTCTACGCGCTTTTGCGTGAGTTGGTGGCTGTAGGCCTTGCCTTTTTCGGCGGCTTCCAAGCTCACATCTTTGAGCACGGTGGCGATGCCCCGGCTGGCTTGTGAATAGGCAATGCCCGAACCCATCATGCCTGCACCCAAGATGCCCACTTTTTGGGGCTGGTAGCGCGGTGCAGCCTTGGGACGGCTTTGGCCGCCCTTGATGCTGTTCATGTTGAAAAAGAAGGTGTTGATCATGTTGCGCGCCACCTGGCTGGTCATGAGGCCAGCCAGGTAACGGCTTTCGATGCGCATGGCGGTGTCAAAGTCCACCATCGCGCCTTCGACCATGGCCGCCAGGGCCGCTTCGGGCGCGGGGTACAGGCCGCGCGTTTTTTGTTTGAGCACGGCCGGAGCCACGCTCAACATGCCCGCGATCTTGGGGTTGCTGGGCGTGCCGCCGGGCATTTTGTAGTCTTTGCGGTCCCACGGGTGCTGGGCGGCTTCGGGTTGGCCTTGGGCTGCCGCGATGTGCGCCAGGGCGCGTGGTCGCAGTTGGTCGTCGCTGGCCACGATCTCGTGCACCAAGCCCAGTTTTTGCGCCTCTTCGGGGCCAAAGAGTTGGCTTTCCAGCACATAGGGCTGTGCCGCCAGCAAGCCCAGTTGGCGTGTCATTTTGGTGATGCCACCCCCACCGGGAATCAAGCCCAGCGTGACTTCGGGCAGGCCCAACTGGGTTTTGGGGTTGGCGGTGGCGATGCGGTGGTGGCCGATCAGCGCCACTTCCCAGCCGCCGCCCAGGGCCGAGCCATTGAGGCAGCTGACCACCGGCACGCCCAGCGTCTCGATGGTGCGAAAGCTTTTCTTGATGCTTTCGATCTCGGCAAAGACACGCGGGCCGTCCGAAGCCGTCGAGCGCATCACGCCCTTGAGGTCGGCACCCGCAAAAAAGGTCGACTTGGCAGAAGCCAGGATGATGCCTTTCAACGCCGCCTTGTCTTTGACCACCTGCTCAGCCGCTTGGGCCAAATCGGCCTGCCATTGCAAGCACATGGTGTTGACCGGCGAGCCCTGCTCGTCAAAGGTGATGGTGGCGATGCCGGCCGCCAGTTCGTAGCGCAGTGTTTTCAAAATGATGGTGCTCATGGTGCTCTCTCCCCGTTCAAACGCGTTCAACGATGGTGGCAATGCCCATGCCGCCGCCCACACACAAAGTGGCCAGGCCGTAGCGCAGCTTTCGGCGGTGCAGCTCGTCAATCAGGACGCCGAGAATCATCGCGCCCGTGGCCCCGAGCGGGTGGCCCATGGCGATCGCGCCGCCGTTCACGTTCACCTTGTCGTGCGGCACACCCATCTCCTGCATGAACTTCATGGGCACGGCAGCAAAGGCTTCGTTCACTTCAAACAAATCGATCTGGTCAACCGAGAGACCCGCCTTGGCCAAAGCCTTGCGCGCGGCCGGCATGGGGCCCGTCAGCATGATGGTCGGATCGGCCCCCGACAAGGCCACCGACACGATGCGGGCGCGGGGTGTGAGGCCGTGTGTTTTGCCCGCGGCTTCCGAGCCGATCAGCACCGCCGCTGCGCCGTCCACGATACCGGACGAGTTGCCCGCGTGGTGCACATGCTGGATGCGCTCGACCTGCGGGTAACGTTGCAAGGCCACCGCGTCAAAGCCCATCGCGCCGAGCTGTTCAAACGAGGCTTTGAGGCCGCCCAGGGTTTCCACCGTGGTGCTGGGCTTGATGAATTCGTCTTGCGCCAGGATGACTTGGCCCAGCTTGTCTTTGACCGGCACCACCGAGCCATCGAAGTAACCCGCAGCACGCGCTGCCGTGGCGCGCTTTTGCGACTCGACCGCATAGGCATCGACATCGTGGCGGCTGAAGCCACTCATGGTAGCGATCAAATCGGCCCCGATGCCTTGCGGCACAAACAAGGTGGCGCTGTTGGTTTCGGGGTCTTGCGCCCAGGCGCCGCCATCCGAGCCAATCGGCACGCGGCTCATGCTTTCCACGCCGCCGGCCACCACCAGGTCTTCCCAGCCGCTGCGCACCTTCATGGCGGCCATGTTGACCGCCTCCAGGCCCGAGGCGCAAAAGCGGTTGATTTGCACACCCGAGCAGCGCCAATCCCAACCCGCCGCCAGCGCCGCCACCTTGGGGATGACCGAGCCTTGCTCGCCAATGGGCGAGACCACGCCCATCACCACATCGTCCACCGCTGCGGTGTCGAATTGTTGGCGACTTTGCAGTTCACGCAGCACACCCGACAGCAAGCTGATGGGTTTGACTTCGTGCAGGCTGCCGTCTTTTTTGCCTTTGCCACGCGGTGTGCGGATGGCGTCGTAAACAAATGCTTCGCTCATGGCTGTCTCCTGAAGGGCTTGCGGGTTTCGGTAATCAGTATAGACTTTTACCAAGCAACCGCTTTGTAAAATAATCCAAGTTGCCGTCCATCAGGAGACACCCATGATCGAACGCACGTTGTTCAACGCCGACCACGAAGCCTTCCGCGACAGCTTTCGCCGCTTCATGGACAAAGAAATCGCCCCCCACCACGAGGCCTGGGAAGAACAGGGGTTTGTGGACCGTGCCGTGTGGGACAAAGCCGGTGCAAACGGCTTTTTGTGCATGACGCTGCCCGAGGCCTATGGCGGGTCGGACGCCGACAAGCTGTATTCGGTGGTGCAGATGGAAGAACTCTCGCGCGCCGGTTTCAGCGGCATTGGCTACGGCCTACACAGCGAAATCGTGGCGCCCTACATCCTGCATTACGGCACCGAGGCGCAAAAGCAGAAATACCTGCCCAAGCTGGCCAGCGGCGAGATGGTGGGCGCGATTGCCATGAGCGAGCCGGCAGCGGGCTCGGACCTGCAGGGCGTGAAAACCACGGCACTGCTTCAATCGGATGGCACATATTTGATCAACGGCAGCAAAACCTTCATCACCAATGGCTGGCTTGCCGATCTGGTGATCCTGGTGGCCAAGACCGACCCGGCCGCGGGCGCCAAAGGCACCAGCCTGTTTTTGATCGAGCGCGGCATGCCCGGCTTTGAAAAAGGCAAGCGCCTCAAAAAGCTGGGCCTCAAAGCGCAAGACACCTCCGAATTGTTCTTTGACAATGTCAAGGTCAGCGCCGACCAGTTGCTGGGCGGCGCGGCCATGCAGGGCAAAGGCTTCATCTGCCTGATGGAGCAACTGCCCTGGGAGCGCCTGCAGATCGCCATCGGTGGCATCGCCGCCGCGCAAGCGGCCATCGACTGGACGGTGCAATATGTGAAAGACCGCAAGGTGTTTGGGCAGGCCGTGGGCAACTACCAGAACACCCGCTACACCCTGGCCGAGCTGCAGACCGAGGTGCAAGTGGCCCGTGTGTTTGTGGACAAATGCAGCGAGTTGCTGCTGCAAGACCAACTCGACACGGCAACGGCCAGCATGGCCAAGTACTGGTGCTCGGATTTGCAATGCAAGGTGATGGACGAATGCGTGCAGTTGCATGGCGGTTACGGCTACATGTGGGAGTACCCCATCACCCGCGCCTACGCCGACGCCCGGGTACAACGCATCTACGGCGGCACCAACGAGATCATGAAAGAGGTGATCTCGCGCAGCATGGGTTTGTCGGGCCGCTGAGCGCATGAGCGAACTGGCCGAACCCAAACGCCTGCGCGGTCGCCCCCGCAAGACCGAGGACGAGCGCGACGATGGCAACCGCCGACAGGCACTGATCGCCGCGGCCGCCCGCTTATTCCACCAAAAGGGGTATGACGCCACCAGCACACGCGAGATCGCGGCGCAAGTCGGCATGCAGCCTGGCTCGCCTTTTTATCACTTTGGCCACAAGCAGGATCTGTTGCTGGCCGTGATGGCCGAGGGCATGAAGCAGGCCATCGAACGCCAACGCACCGCCTGCGCCCCGCTGAGCGGCAAGGACAGTGCGCGCGAGCGTTTGCGTGTGCTGATCCGCAACCATTTCGATGTGCTGCTCGGGCCCGACAGCGATTTCATCCCGGTGATGCTGTATGAATGGCGCTCACTGAGCGCTGAGCAAAGGCAAACCATCACCCAAATCAAGGACGACTACGAGGCCGTCTGGATACCTGTGCTGCAGGAACTGCACCACAACGGCCAACTGCAAGCCCGTGTCGGGCTGGCGCGGTTGATGATTTTTGGCGCCTTGAACTGGTCTGTGCAATGGTACGAGCCGCCCTCGGCCGCAAAACCTGCTGCGCGCACCGCCCGCGCCTCTCTGGACGATTTGACCGAGGCCGCACTGGCCTTGTTTTTGAGAGACACACCATGAACACACCCAGGGCTGCAGCGCCTTACCGATCGGTTTTCACGCCCCATTTGCTCCACGGGCAAGTGATCATGGTCACCGGTGGCGGCTCAGGCATTGGCCGCTGCACCGCGCACGAGTTGGCCAGCCTCGGCGCCCACGCGGTGCTGGTGGGCCGCAACCCCGACAAGCTGAGCAGCACCGCGCAAGAGATCGTGGGCGACGGCGGTCAGGCCAGTTGGCACAGTTGCGACATCCGGCGCGAGGACGATGTCAAAGCCATGGTCGCTCAGGTGTTGCAGCAGCATGGCCGCATCCACGGCCTGGTCAACAACGCAGGCGGGCAATACATCTCGCCCCTGGCCAACACCAGCGCCAAGGGCTGGCAAGCGGTGTTGGACACCAACCTGAGCGGCGGTTTTTTGGTGGCGCGAGAATGCTTCAACCAGTCGATGCAGGTCCACGGGGGCGCGGTGGTCAACATCGTGGCCGACATGTGGGGCTCGATGCCCGGCATGGGCCACAGCGGGGCGGCGCGCGCCGGCATGGTCAGTTTCACCGAAACCGCAGCCTTGGAATGGGCCGCCAAAGGTGTGCGGGTCAATGCCGTGGCGCCGGGCTACATCGCCAGCAGCGGCATGGACCACTACCCCCCCGAAGCCGGCCCCATGCTGCGCGAAATGCGCCACACGGTGCCGCAAGGCCGCTTTGGCACCGAAGCCGAAACCTCGGCAGCGATTGTGTTTTTGTTGTCGCCCGCCGCCAGCTTCATCAGCGGCAGCGTGCTGCGGGTGGACGGGGCTCGCCCGCAAATGCGCATGGGCTGGCAACAAGCCGTGGCCCAGCCCGAGGTACAAACACGCGATGCCGTCAAGGCCTTTGACGGTTTCCACCGCGCCGTGACCCCCAAGGTTTTCCAATGACATTTGAATCCACCTGGAACCCGCACAGCCCTGTGGCGCAGCAGCGGCGCGAAGCGGCGCTGGTCCGCCTGGCGCAGTGGCAGGCCCTGCAAGAGCGGGCCGCGCAGGCTTCGGCCCAATCCAAACCGGTGTTCGACAAGCGCGGGCAATTGCTGCCGCGTGAACGGGTGGCCTTGCTGCTGGACCCGGGTGCACCTTTTTTGCCGCTGTGTGCTTTAGCCGGCTTCATGCAGGACACCCCCGACCCGGCCAAGTCGGTGCCGGGCGGCGGCATGATCGCGGGCATCGGCTTCATCCATGGGGTGCGCTGCATGGTGGTGGCCAGCGACTCGGGCATTGAAGCTGGGGCGATTCAGGCGCGGGGCCTTGAAAAAATCTTGCGCGTGCAAGAGCTGGCACTCGAAAACAAGCTGCCCTTTGTGCACCTGGTCGAAAGCGCCGGGGCCAACCTGATGCAGTACAAGGTCGAGGGTTTTGTGCTGGGCGGCAGCCTGTTTCGCAACCTGGCCCGCTTGTCGGCGGCGGGCCTGCCGGTGCTCACCGTGCAGCACGGCTCGGGCACCGCAGGCGGGGCTTACATGCCGGGCCTGTCGGACACCGTGGTCATGGTGCGTGGCCGCTCGCGGGCCTTTCTGGCCGGGCCACCCTTGCTCAAGGCGGCCACGGGCGAAGTGGCCACCGAAGAAGAACTGGGCGGGGCCGAAATGCACACCAGCGTCTCGGGCCTGGGTGAATACCTGTGCGAAGACGACCGCCATGCGCTGGGCACCGCCCGCGATGTGGTGGCCCGTTGGGACTGGCCTGCACACACCACACACCAGGAGGCCAGGCCCCCGCGCTACGACAGCGAAGAACTGCTGGGCCTGATGCCCGCCCACCACCGCGAACCCATCGACATGCGCGAAGTCATCTTGCGCTTGGCGGACGATTCGGATTTTCTGGAATTCAAGCCCCTGTTTAGCGCGGCAACGGTATGCGCCCAAGCGCGCATCGGTGGCCATGCGGTGGGCATCCTCAGCAACAACGGACCGATCGATGTGGCCGGGGCCAACAAAGCCACGCACTTCATCCAGTGGATGTGTCAGCTGGGTCACCCCCTCATTTATTTGCAAAACACCACCGGCTACATGGTAGGCAAAGACAGCGAGCAAAGCGGCATGATCAAGCACGGCGCCAAGATGATCCAGGCGGTGACCAGCGCCAGCGTGCCGCAAATCACCATCCAGTGCGGGGCCTCTTTCGGAGCGGGCAACTACGGCATGTGCGGGCGTGGCTACGCACCGCGCTTTTTGTTCAGCTGGCCGGGCGCCAAAACCGCCGTGATGGGCGGTGAGCAAGCCGCCCGCACCATGCAGATCGTGACCGAGGCGGGCATGGCCCGCAAAGGCATCACGCCCGACCCGGAAAAAATGCAAGCCCAGTTCAACAAGATCGTGAACCTGTTTGAAGCGCAAGCCGATGCCTTCTACACCAGCGGACTGGTGCTCGACGATGGCGTGATCGACCCGCGAGACACCCGCAGCGTGCTGAGTTTTTGTCTCGACACCTGCTTTGAAGCCGCAGCCCGCCAGCCCCGCACCATGCCGTTTGGCGTGGCCCGCATGTGAACCACCCAAGCCCTCGGAGAGCCCCCATGCAATACACCCACGAGCACCGCGAAATCCAGAACACACTCAAGCGTTTCATCGAAGCCGAGATCAACCCCCATGTGGACGAGTGGGAAGCGGCCGAAATTTTCCCGGCGCATGAGGTCTTCAAGAAAATGGGCCAATTGGGGCTCTTGGGGCTGACCAAGCCCGAGGCCTATGGCGGTGCAGGACTGGACTATTCCTACAGCCTGGCCATGGCCGAGGCGCTGGGCCACATCGATTGCGGTGGCATCCCCATGGCCATCGGCGTGCAAACCGACATGGCCACGCCTGCCTTGGCACGTTTTGGCAGCGACGAGTTGCGTGCGCAATTTCTGGCCCCGGCGATTGCGGGCGACATGGTGGGCTGCATCGGCGTGAGCGAGCCCGGCGCAGGCAGCGATGTGGCGGGCATCAAAACCGTGGCCCGCAAGGACGGCGACGACTACGTCATCAGCGGCCAGAAGATGTGGATCACCAACAGCCTGCAAGCCGACTGGATGTGCATGCTGGTCAACACCGGCGAAGGCCCCATCCACAAAAACAAAAGCCTGGTCATGGTGCCCATGCGCGAAAACGGCAAGCTGCTGCCCGGCATCGAGGTGGGCAAAAAGATCAGGAAAATCGGCATGAACAGCAGCGACACCGGCCTGATTTATTTCGACGAAGTGCGGGTGCCGCAGCGCTACCGCATCGGCGCTGAAGGCCAGGGCTTCATCTACCAGATGCAGCAGTTCCAGGAGGAGCGCCTGTGGTGCGCTGCCAGCACCCTGCAGTCCCTGACCAACTGCATCCAATGGACCGTGGAGTGGGCGCAAGAGCGCAAGCTGTTTGGCAGCACCCTGGCCGACCAGCAGTGGGTGCAGTTCAAACTGGCCGAACTCAAGGCCGACATTGAAAGCCTGCGCGCCCTGACTTACCAGGCCTGTGAGCATTACGTGGCGGGTGAAGACGTGACCGAATGGGCCACCATGGCCAAGCTCAAAGCCGGCCGCTTGAACCGTACCGTGCCCGACACCTGCCTGCAGTTTTGGGGCGGTATGGGGTTCACCTGGGAGAACAAGGTCTCCCGCATGTACCGCGACGGACGGCTGGCCTCGATCGGCGGCGGGGCCGACGAGGTCATGCTGGGCATCTTGTCCAAGATGATGGGCATTGCCAAACGGCCACAGAAATGAGCACCCCTCACCTGCAGATTTCGCGCGATGGCGCCGTCGAGACCTGGACGATGAACGACCCGGCCACACGCAACGCCCTGAGCGATGCGGTGGTGGACGGCTTGTTGCAAGCCTGCACCCGGGCTGCAGCAGACCCCGGACTGCGCATTGTGGTGCTCACCGGTGCGGGTGGCGCCTTTTGCGCGGGTGGCAGTTTGGGCGGCTTTGCCAGTCTGATAGGCCAGCCCTTGCAAGGCGGGCAAACAGACCCCTTGGTGGCGATGAACAAAAGCTTTGGCGACCTTTTGCACGCCTTGAGCGGCCTGCCACAGTTGCTGGTGTGCCGCGTCGATGGTGCGGCCATGGGCGGCGGCTTTGGCTTGGTGTGCTGCGCCGACCATGTGGTGGCCACGGCGCGCTCGGTGCTGGGCACACCCGAAGTCACGCTGGGTCTGCCGCCTGCACAAATTGCGCCCTTTGTGTGGCGGCGTCTGGGCGACAGCACCGCACGCCAGTGCCTGCTGCAAGGGCAGAGCTACACCGCAACGCAAGCGCTGCAAGTGGGGCTGGTGCATGAGGTGGTCGATCCTGCCACGCAGGATGAGGCCGCCGCATGGCACGCCACCTTGCAACGCCTCTTGCGCGCGGCGCCCGGCGCGGTGGCCAGCACCAAACAACTGCTGCACCTTTTGCGCGGCCCCATGCCCGATCTGCGCGATGCCGCAGCCCAGGCCTTTGCCACAGGCTTGCGCAGCGCCGAAGCCGCCCAAGGCTTGGCCGCCTTTGCGCGCAAGCAGCCTGCACCCTGGACATTGAGCCAAGAGAAACAGCCATGAGCCGTCCCATTCCCTCCCGTGTGACCCGACTGCTGATCGCCAACCGGGGGGAGATCGCCCGGCGGGTGATCCGCACCGCTCGGCGCATGGGCATCGAGACCGTGGCTGTTTGTTCAGACCCCGACCGCCTCGCCTTGCATGTGCAAGAAGCCGACACCTCGGTCGCCTTGGGCGGCACCCTGTCGGCGGATTCGTATTTGCGCATCGACAAACTGTTGCAAGCGGCACGCGACACCGGGGCCGATGCGGTGCACCCGGGTTATGGTTTTTTGAGCGAGAACGCCGAGTTCGCCCAGGCCGTGATCGATGCGGGCCTGACCTGGGTCGGACCACCGCCCGCAGCCATTCGCGCCTTGGGCAGCAAGTCGGCCGCCAAAGCCTTGGCCATCCGCCAAGGTGTGCCCTGCCTGCCGGGCTACTTTGGAGGAGACCAAAGCGACGACACCTTCACCGCACAAGCTGCGCGGCTGGGCTTGCCACTCATGGTCAAGGCCGTGGCCGGGGGCGGCGGGCGCGGCATGCGCCTGGTGACCGACATGGCCCAACTGCTGCCGGCGCTGCACAGCGCCCGTTCCGAAGCGCTGGCCGGTTTTGGCAACGGCGACTTGCTGTTGGAGCGCGCCTTGCTGCAACCGCGTCACATCGAAGTGCAGGTCATGGCCGACACCCACGGCCGCTGCATCCACCTGGGCGAGCGCGATTGCTCGGTGCAGCGGCGCCACCAGAAGATCATCGAAGAAGCGCCCAGCCCGGCCGTCGGCCCTGCGCTGCGTGAGCAACTGGGGCAGGCGGCCATCGCTTTGGCGCAATCGGCAGGCTATGTGGGTGCAGGCACGGTGGAGTTCCTGCTGGACGAGGCGCCAACCGCAAAGCAAGGGGACAAGCCGTTTTACCTGATGGAGATGAACACCCGACTGCAGGTGGAGCACCCGGTGACCGAAATGCTCACGGGTCTCGATCTGGTCGAGTGGCAGTTGCGCATCGCACGCGGCGAGCCCCTGCCCCTGGCGCAAACCGATGTGCGTCTGCAAGGCCATGCGATGGAAGTTCGGCTGTGCGCCGAAGATGAACACTTCATCCCTCAGACCGGCACCGTGCAAGCTTTTGCCGCCCCTGAGGGTTTGCGCTTTGACCACGCGCTGCACGAGGGCGCGGTGGTCACCCCCCATTACGACGCGATGCTGGGCAAGCTGATCGTGCACGCCCCCTCACGCAGCCAAGCCATCGATCGCCTGTGCATGGGGTTGAAGCAGACCACTGTGCTGGGCCTGCCCACCAACCGCGCTTTTTTACTCGCATGCTTGCAACACCCGGTGTTCCGTGCTGGTGAAGCCTTGATCCCATTTTTGGGCGAGCAGGCCGACACCTTGCGTGAGCGTTTAAATGCCCACGGCGACGCCCAAATCGTGGCCACACTGGCCGTGCTGTATGCCCATCAAGCCCCCGCCACCGCATTGCCCAGTCCGTTCACCCGGACTGTGCGCATGGGTGTGGGCCATGAGGATGCAGGGCTCAATCTGCAGGAGCTGGGCCAAGGGCATGTGCGCATTGAAACCTGCGGTGCCTTGCACCAGGCGCAGGTGCAGCACAGCGCCCATCTGCTGCACATCGAGCTGAACGGCAGACATTGGCAGGCCCGTGCGGTGAAGTGCCCTCGCGCATGGCATGTGCAACTGCATGGTCCTGAAAGCCATGAGCTGTGGCTCACCGACCAGAGCTACAGCGCCCCCCGCATGGGCGTCAGCGCGCATGCGGCGCAGTCTTTGCGCGCCCCCTTCAATGGCAAGCTGATCGCCTTGCATGTTCAAGAGGGCGACACGGTCAAGCAAGGCGATGCCGTGGTGGTGATCGAGTCGATGAAGCTCGAGCACATCCTGTGTGCCCCGCGCGATGCCGTGGTGCACAGCATCTGCGCCAACGTGGGCCAACAAGTGGCCCCTGGCCAGTTGTTGGTGCAATGGAAGGAAGCCACATGAACGCCCCTGATCCCGCGTCCGACTTCACCGCCGAAGAGCTGAACAGCCTGCAAGCCACCGTGGAGCGCTTTGCGCGCGAAGCCATCGCCCCGCATGTGCCCGCCTGGGAGGCGTCCGGTCAGTTTGACCGCGCGCTGTACGCCCAGGCGGCGCAGCTGGGCCTGCTGGGACTGGGCTACCCCGAACACCTGGGCGGCACACCTACGCCGTGGCGGGCACGCAACGCGATGTCACAAACCTTGGCCCGTTACGGGGGCAGCGGCGGCGTGATGGCCAGCCTTTTCTCGCACAACATCGGCCTGCCCCCGGTCATGGCGCACGGCAGCGCCGAACTGCAAACCGAAGTGGTGCCGCCCGTGCTGCGCGGCGAACGCATCGCGGCACTGGCCATCACCGAGCCCGGCGGCGGCTCGGACGTGGCCAGCCTGCGCACCACGGCCCGCGTCGACGGCGCCGACTATGTGATCGATGGCGAAAAAGTCTTCATCACCTCGGGCCTGCGCGCAGACTGGATCACCCTGGCGGTGCGCACCGACCCGACCCGCAAGGGGGCCAGTGGCATCTCCATGGTCGTGGTGCCGGGTGACGCCCCGGGCATCTCGCGCACACGCCTGCACAAAATGGGCTGGCACAGTTCGGACACGGCACAAATTCGCTTTGAGGGCGTGCGCGTGCCCCAGCGTTACCGGCTGGGCGAGGAGGGTGCGGGCTTCAAGATGATCATGGGCAACTTCAATGGCGAGCGCTTGGCCATGTCGGCCATGGCGCTGGGTTTTGCGCAGGCGTGCTTTGACGAAGCCCTGGAGTGGGCACGCCAAAGACAGACCTTTGGCGCCGCCCTGGTCGAGCGGCAGGTGATTCGCCACAAACTGATGGACATGCAGATGCGCATCGCATCGACGCAAGCCTGGGTCGATGCCGTGACGCAGCAGGCCGATGCAGGACAGACCGGTGCCGAGTGGGTGGCGCAGGTGTGCCTGCTGAAAAATCACGCCACCCAAACCATGCAGTTTTGCGCCGATGCGGCGGTGCAACTGCTTGGCGGCATGGGCTACATGCGCGGCACCGTGAGCGAGCGGGTGTACCGCGAAGTCAAGGTGATGATGATCGGCGGCGGAGCCGAGGAGATCATGAAAGAACTGGCGGCCAAGCAGCTGGGGATTTGAAACCAGATCCGGCCAGACTCAATGGGCAAGCGGGTCAGGCAGGTCTGGGTTGGCCTGGTGGCAACTCTGCGCGTAACGCAAAGGCCATTTGCACCATGCCAGCCAAAAGCCCGACCAGCACGCCAACTTGCACGGCCCGGTTGTAAGAACCCATGGCATCGAACACCAGACCACCCCCAAAAGCACCCATGAAACTGCCCAACTGGTGGCTCATGAAAGCCATGCCGCCCAGCATGGCTTGCCAGCGCAGGCCAAAGGTTTCACCAATGTAGCCGGTCACCAAGGGTGCCACGCCCAGCCACAAAAAGCCCATGATGGCGGCGAACACCAGCGTGTTCTCAGGCGTTGGCACCGACAGAAAATACCAGGCCAGACCGAATGAGCGCAGAACATAAATGCCGCCCAACAGCAGCAGCTTGTTGTAACGTCCACCCGCCCAACCGAAAAACAAGCTGCCCAAGACGTTGAAGCCACCAATCATGCCCAGCGCTTGAGCGCTGAGCATCGGGTCCATGCCGCACAAATCGAGGTAGGACGGCAGATGTGTGGTCAAAAAAACCAACTGCATGCCACACACAAAATAGGCCAGTGTCATGACCGCAAAAGGCGGGTGTTTCAGGGCAAACCGGGCCATGTCAGGGGCATTGTCTTTTTCGTCCAGCGGGGAAGGTGGCAACGGCAAGGCATCTACCCGTCCGGCATACCAGGCTGCGGGCAAGATGACCATCGCCATGATGACAAAACCGCCCACGCCCACACGCCAACCATAGTCCTGCGACAGCAACTGACCGATAGGCGCCGCCATCAAGGCACCCAAAGAACCTGCGGCAGACACGATGCCCAGCACCGTGCTGCGCAAGGCAGGCGACACCGGTCTGGAGGCCACGGCCATGGCAATGGCCGATCCGTTGCAGGCCATGGCCGCACCAATGGCAAGCCCAGCGCCCAGAATTACGCCCAGCAAGCCCTGGGCCAGGCACAGCAAAGACATGCCCAGGATGTACAGCAAAGCACCGGTCATCATGAGGGGTCGGTACCCGATGCGCACAGCCAAGGCCCCGGCAAAGGGCTGCAAAAATCCCCAGGCCAAGTTTTGCACCGCAATGGCCAATGTGAACTCGGAAACTGAAATCCCGATGTCCTTGGTCAAGGCCGGCATGAACACACCCAGGCTTTGCCGCAAGCCCATGCTGACCGACAACATCAACGCAGCGCCGATCAGGATGGGCAAGCCCGGGCGCAGTGCGGTCAAGAGGTTCATGGTGTGCAGTCGGTTGTGCTTGAGCAGAATTTAACCGCACAAGCTCAATACCACTGGCCTATTCGGGACAGGTCACCTGCAACACTCTGCGCCCAAGTCAAAATGTCGTGCAGCCAAGACTTCTTGCTTTGGCAGTGATCGCGGTCACTGTAGCCATAACGCCCGTCGCCGTAACCCTGACATATGGACCTCATCCGGACCCAACCCACCTTCGACATAAGTTTCAGCGCAATGCTTGCGACGCAGTTCGCAAACGGACTCTCCGCACACTAGGGTTTCTTCTTATAGCGGCTCATCCTTTGGCCCCTCTTTTAAATCATAAAAAATCAGATAATTTAAGAAAAATACTCTCGCAAAAGCTAAGCATGAAATCGCCATTCAACTACAAACACTTGTATTACTTCTGGGTCGTGGCCAAAGAAGGTGGCATCACGCGAGCGGCCGACAAGCTCGACATGGCGGTGCAAACCGTGAGCGCCCAAGTGCGTGAGCTGGAGAAATCCCTCGGTTACGCCTTGCTCAAACCCGCAGGGCGGGGGCTGGTCTTGACCGATGCGGGCCTGGCGGCCATGCAACAGGCCGATCAAATATTTCAGCTGGGTGAGGATCTGCCCACCAAAGTGCGCGACGCCGTCAGCTCACCCACAGTGCGCCTGTCTGCAGGCATTTCGGATGGATTGCCGAAATTGGTGGTGCGCCAGTTGTTGCAACCGGTCATGGATGAGCCGCACCTGCGCTTGTTGTGCCACGAGGGAGAGTTTGATGATCTGTTGGGCGATCTGGCGCTGCACCGCCTGGACGTGGTGCTGTCCGACCGCCCTGCCCCCACCAATGCCAACCTCAAGCTGTACAACCACGCCTTGGGCTCTTCGGCCGTGTGCTGGTACGGCAGCGCATCGCTGGTCAAGGCAGCGCGCAAGACATTTCCCGCCAGTCTGGCCGAAGTCCCCTTGCTGCTGCCCACCGAACACACAGCGGTGCGCACACGGTTGGACCACTGGTTTGAGCACCACGCCATTCGCCCGCGCATCGTCGGCGAATTCGAGGACAGCGCATTGCTCAAGACCTTTGGTGAAAGTGGCATGGGGGTGTTCCCCGCTGCCGAATGCATGCACGACGAGTTGCTGGCCCATTACGCGGTGCAAAAACTTGGGCCCTGCGAAGGCGTGAAGGAACACTTTTTTGCGATCGGAACCGAAAAAAAGGTGCAACACCCGCTGGTACAACGATTGCTGCTGCCCAGCACCTTCAGCCCCAGCTGACGTCCTGCACACAGGCCTTGGCCACCCCCGGATGCCGACCAGGCGATGGCCCTTGGGCCTCACGAATTGGCCGACGACGAGGAAGCAGAGCGCACGCTCATCACCATGGTGATGGCCAAAATCGACACCACCACACCCAAGGAGACGGCGACCGGGATCTTGAGCACATCGATCAGGCACATCTTGGTGCCGATGAACACCAGGATCACCGCCAAGCCATAGTTGAGCAGGTGAAACTTGTTGGCCACGGCAGCGAGCAAGAAGTACATGGCGCGCAGACCCAAAATGGCGAACACATTGCTGGTCAGCACGATGAAGGGATCGGTTGTGATGGCGAAGATGGCGGGGATGGAGTCCACCGCAAAGATCACATCGGTCATCGCAATCAGACAAATCACCATGAACAAGGGCGTCGCGATTTTCTGGCCATTTTCGAGGGTCCAGAATTTTTCACCGTCGTAGTTCCTGCTGACGGGCAGTAATTGGCGCAACAGCTTGAGGGCGGGGTTGTCGTCCAAAGAAGGCTCCTGACCGGCTGCCCACCACATCTTGACGCCGGTGAGGATCAGGAAAGCGCCAAACACGTACAAGATCCAGTGGAACTGCTGCAGCAACCAACCACCCACCAAAATCATGACCGTCCGCAGAACGATGGCCCCAATGATGCCGATCATCAGCACGCGTTTTTGAAAGTGCGAAGGCACCGCGAAATACGTGAAGATCATGAGGAAGACAAATATGTTGTCCACCGCCAGCGATTTTTCAATCAGGTAGCCGGTCAGGAATTCCAGCGACTTGGTGTTGGCCAACTCGACCGAGCCCGTGGTGTCCTTGACGGCCCACCAAAACAGACCATTGAACAAAAAACTCAACGCAATCCAGATCATCGACCAATTCAGTGCCTCTTTGACACCGATCTCATGTGAACCTTGCTTTTTCAGCACCACAAAATCCACAAAGAGAGACGCCAACACAATGCCCACAAACGTCACCCACAGCCACAAGGGCGCCACGGTATCCATATTCACCTTTCAGTTGTTTGTCATGACCCGTCTGCGCACTGCTGGAGCCAGCCCATCATTCGGATCTTGCAAGGCCTGAAGTCTAGGCCAGAAACTGAAATAAATGCGAGAATAAAATGAATTTATAGTTCGCAAAAAAGGGAATATTGTGCCAAGATTTCCATCCATGTGCACACCGTGGATGGCTTGTGCACCTGTGTGGCGCGTGTGTCAGAAAGACAAAAAAGCCGTCAAAACCCATTCGGGTTTTGACGGCTTGGTCTCAGCGCTCGCTGCTGGGCTTATTTTTTGTCAGCAAAATAGCCCGAGGTGACCTTCCAACGGCCGTCGGCGATCTGCGACATGCGCGAAGCGTTGCTGCCCAAACGCTTGGTCGGGCTGAAGGTCATCTCGCCAGTTCCAAACATGTCAGGCGGGATCACCATGGTGTCCATGGCCTTGATGATGCTCTCGGTGGTCACGTTGGCACCGGATTTATCCACAGCACGCATGAACGCGTCCATGATGATGTAGCCGTAGACCGAGAACACGGTCGGGTCTTCGTTGAACTTGGTCTTGTACTTGTTGGCCCAAAAGCGGATGGGCTGAGAGGCCTCGTCCAGGTAGGGGTGCTGGGTCGTCATGGTGGCGTAAAAGCCGTTCATGGCGGGGCCACCCAACTTGTGGATCAGGTCGGTGTAAGCCGCGCTGGAGCCCAGGAAGGTGGGGTTGAAGCCCAAACGACGGGCTGTGGCAATGCCGCCAATGGTTTCGCGGATGATCGTGCCCATGACCACGAAATCACACTTGGACGAAGCCAGCTTTTGCATCTGCGATGCAAAGTCGGTGGCACCACGCTTGTAGGTGGTGACTTCGGCAAACTGCATGCCAATGCTCTTGAGGCCTTCTTCGGCACCACGGAACACTTCCAGGCCAAATTCATCGTCCTGGTGCATGGCGCAGATTTGCTTGGCGTTCTTTTCTTTCACCAAAATCGGCAAACCCAAGCGCATCTGGTCGTAGTAGGTGGCAAAACCAGCGTACTTGAGCTTGTGGAACGGTTCGTACATTTCACGCGCGGCAGTGACCGGCAAGAAGTTGATCACGTTCTTCTGGAACTGCACCGGCATCGCGGCCATGTTCTGAGCCGTGCCGATGTGGCCGATCATGGCAAAGATCTTGTCCTGGTTGACCAGCTTTTGCGCGGCCAGCACCGCACGGCGTGGGTCGTAGGCCGAGTCTTCGACCAACAACTTGAACTTGCGGCCCTTGATGCCGCCTTGCTCGTTGGCTTCGTCCACGCGCAGCATCATGCCCAGGCGCACCTGCTTGCCAAAGCCAGCCAAGGGTCCGGACAAATCCTGGATGGAGCCGAGCACGATTTCATTTTTGGACACACCTTGCGACTGGGCCATGGCCGCGCCAGCGGTCAAAGCCATCGCAGCGGCGACGAGGCTGAGTTTGAGTTTCATGTTGCAGGTCTCCTGTTGTAGAAAAGGGTCAGTTGAATCAGCGGTACATCGCCTCGATCTGGGGCGCGTATTTTTTCTCGACCAGTTTGCGCTTGAGCTTCATGGTCGGGGTCAGTTCTTCATCCTCAGCGCTCAGCTGGGTGTCGAGCAGCCAGAATTTCTTGATTTGCTCAACACGGGCAAATTTCTTGTTGACACGGTCCATCTCGGTCTGGATCAGTTCTTGCACTTGCGCGCTGTGCGTGAGGCTGGCGTAGTTGGAAAATGGCACATCGTTGTCCTGTGCGTATTTCTCCACGTTCTCCTGGTCGATCATGACGATCACGGTCAGGTAGGGGCGTTTGTCGCCAATGACCACCGCGTCTGTGACGTAGGGCGAAAATTTCAATTCGTTTTCCAACTCGCTGGGGGTGATGTTTTTACCGCCAGCCGTGATGATGATGTCTTTCATCCGGTCCGTGATGCGGAAAAACCCTTCCTCATCCATCACCCCCACATCGCCCGTGTGCAGCCAGCCGTCGGCGTCGATGGTCTCGGCGGTTTTTTCGGGCAGGTTCAGGTAACCCATGAACACGTTGGGGCCACGCACCAAAATCTCGCTGGTCACCGGGTCCAGGCGCACTTCGTTGTACTCTGCGGCGGGGCCTATCGAGCCGGGCTTGATGCGGTCAGCCGGCACGCCAGTGGAGCCGCCGCAGGTTTCGGTCATGCCCCACACCTCCAGCATGGGCAAGCCCAGCGCCAGGAACCAGCGCACCAGATCGGGTGAAATGGGCGCCGCACCGGTGACCAAAAAGCGTGCGCGGTGGATGCCGATCATTTTGCGCACGTTGTTCAGCGCCAGCAAGCGGGCCACATGAAAACGCAATTTCAAACTGCCAGGCACTGGCTTTTGCGCCAGCACCAGATCGGCCACTTGGTGGCCCACACCAATGGACCATGCGTAAACAGCCTGCTGCAGTGCCCCGGCTTCCTTGAGCGCGATCATCACGCCAGAGTAAAACTTTTCCCAAACGCGGGGCACGGCGGTGAACACGGTGGGCGCGATTTCGCGCACATTTTCGGGCACGGTTTCGGGGTTCTCGACAAAATTGAGCTTGGCGCCGGTGTACATCGAAAAATACTCGCCCCCCATGCGCTCGGCAATGTGGCACAGGGGCAGGAAGCACATGCACTCGTCGCGCTCGTCGCGCGCGATCAAGGTGTTGTAGCCCCGCACGGTGTAAACCAGACCATGGTGGCTGTGCATGCCGCCCTTGGGCTTGCCGGTGGTGCCCGAGGTGTAGACCAGAATGGCCAGGTCCTCTGGTTTGCAAGCTGCGCTGCGCTGCATCAGCAGCTCGGGGTGTTGCTGGGCATGCTCACGCCCGAGGGCTTGCAGCTGCTGCAGGCTGATGACCATCGGGTCATGGAAATCGCGCAGGCCGTCCATGTCGAACACCACGATTTTTTTCAGCAAGGGCAGGCTCGCACGCACGGCCAGGGCCTTGTCAAGTTGCTCGTCGTCTTCGACAAACAGCACACGGGTGCCCGAGTCTTCGCACAGGTAATGCACCTGCTCGGGCGCATCTGTCGGGTAGATGCCGTTGGAGATGCCCCCTGCACTCAGCACGGCCAGGTCGCACAGCACCCATTCGATGTTGGTGTTGGACAGGATGGAGGCGGTGTGGCGCGCCTCAAAACCCAGCGCCATCAGGCCGTGGCCGATCTCTCGCACGGCTTGTGCGGTCTGGTTCCAAGTCCAGCTGCGCCAGATGCCCAGGTCTTTCTGGCGCATCCACACATTCGGGCCGCGTGCGGCCACCGCGTTCCAGAAAATGGCAGGGATGGTCTCGCCAGCCATGACGATGTTTTTTTGCGGCGCAATGCCGGAGGTGTCCCAGAGTTGGCTCATGTCTTATCTCCAGGTTTTCTTCTTTTTCCAACGGCGATCGGCGCGCACGCCCTCTTCTTTGAGCCCCAAGTAAAACTCCTTGATGTCCTCTTTTTCACGCAAGCGGGCGCAGCTGTCTTCCATCACGATGCGGCCGTTTTCCAACACATAGCCGTAGTCCGCAGCGTTGAGCGCCATGTTGGCATTTTGCTCGACCAGCAAAATGGTGGTGCCGCGTTCGCGGTTGATGCGCACCACGATCTCGAAGATTTCCTTGGTCAGCTTCGGGGACAGGCCCAGGCTGGGTTCGTCCAGCAAGATCAGGTCGGGGTTGGCCATCAGGGCGCGGCTGATGGCCAGCATCTGCTGCTGACCGCCCGAGAGCAAGCCCGCATCCTGAGCAGCCCGCTCACGCAAAATGGGAAAGTAGTTGTACACGGCGTCCATGTCGCGGGCCACGCCATCTCGGTCTTTGCGGGTGTAGGCACCCATGAGCAAGTTGTCGCGGATGGACAACAGGGGGAACACCTCGCGGCCTTCAGGCACATGCATCAGGCCGCGCTGCACGATGGTGGCGGGGTCTTGCGCGGTGATGCTTTGGCCTTTGAACTCGATCGAACCCTTGCGCGGGTCAATGATCCCGCTGATGGTTTTCAGGATGGTGGTCTTGCCAGCGCCGTTGGAGCCGAGCACGGTGGCAATCTCGCCGCGGCGCACCTGCAGGCTCACGCCGCGAATCGCCTTGATCGGACCGTACGCGCTCTCCACGTTGAGCAGTTTGAGCATCACGTTGTCAGCGGCCGCCTCCGGCGCCGTGTTGGGGGTCAAGGTGTCTGAGCTCATGCGGCACCTCCGGGCACATAGTTTTCGCGGCGCAGGGCCGACACATCGTCCACCGTGCCCAGATACGCCTCGATGACACCGGGGTCACTCTGCACCTGGCTGGGGGTGCCCGTGGCGAGCTCTTCACCCTGGCTCATGGCCAATACGCGGTCCGACACCTTGGAGACCAGACTCATGTCGTGCTCGACCATGAGCACGGTGATGCCCAGCTCGTTTTTGATGTCCGAAATCCAGAAAGCCATGTCGTCGGTTTCTTCGACATTCAGGCCCGAGGATGGCTCGTCGAGCAGCAGCAACTGGGGCTCGGTGCACAGCGCGCGGGCCAGCTCGACCACTTTGCGCACGCCATAAGGCAGCCCCGCCACCATCGAGTCGCGGTGGTGTTGGAGGTCCAAAAAGTCGATGACCTCTTCGACCTTCTCACGCGCATGGATTTCGGCTGCGCGGGTTTTGGCGCTGAAGAACATCTCGCTCCACAAGCCGGTTTGGCGGTGCGTGTGGCGGCCGATCAAGAGGTTTTGCAGCACGGTGGCGTGCTCGAACAACTCGATGTTCTGAAAGGTGCGGGCAATACCCAAGCCTGCAATCTGGTGCGGCGGCTGGTCGGTCAGGCGCACCGTGCCCTGTGGCCCGGCGAAATCGATCACGCCCGTGGTGGGGGTGTAAATGCGGCTGATCAGGTTGAACACCGTGGTTTTGCCAGCCCCGTTGGGTCCGATCAGGGTGAAGACTTCGCCGCGCTTGACGTCGAAGCTGACCTTGTTGACGGCCAGCACCCCACCAAAGCGCACGCTCAGGTCTTGGGCGGATAAAAGGATGTCTGCGTTCATTTCAGGCGGTCCGACTTCTGGAACGATTTTTGGCGCTTGAACAGGCCACGGCGGTAAAAGGGAAACAGCTGGAACCAGGTGCGCACTTTGAGCCAGCGGCCATACAGGCCCATGGGCTCGAACAGCACGAAGGCGATCAGCACCATGCCATAGATCGTGCCCTGCAATCCCGCCGCGCCGCCAATGGCCGCCGGCAAGAAGTCTTTTCCTAAAGCGATCAACTGGGGCATGACGATCAGAAAAATCGCTCCCAAGAAGGCGCCATGGATCGAGCCCAAACCACCGATCACCACCATCAGCAACAAGTCAATGGACTGGATGATGCTGAACTGCTCGGGCGAGAGGAACTGGATCTTGTGGGCATACAAAGCGCCACCAATGCCCGCCAGCGCGGCCGACAAGGCAAAGGACAGTGTCTTGTAACGCGCCAAGTGGATGCCCATGCTTTGCGCCGAGATTTCGGAATCGCGGATGGCCACAAAGGCTCGGCCGGTGGACGAACGCAGCAAGTTCACGATGGCCAGGGTGGCCCCCACGGCCACGACCAGACACAGGAAATAAAACGATTCGGTGCTTTCCAGCTTCCAGCTGCCGATGGCGGGATAACCAACCATCAGACCGGCGTTGCCGCCCGTCACGCTTTCCCAGCGGGCCATGCCCTCTTCCACAATGAAGCCAAAGGCCAGCGTGGCCATGCCCAGGTAAATGCCTTTGACGCGCAGTGCCGGCAAGCCCACGATGATGCCGACGATGGCCGAGAAAAACCCCGCGCACACCAGCGCCAGCGGAAACGGCACCCCGGCATTGACCATGACGGCCTGGGTGTAGGCCCCCACCCCCAAAAAGGCGGCGTGCCCCAGCGAAAACAAGCCCGTAAAGCCGGCCAGCAACATCAGGCCCAGGCCCACCACCGCATAGATCAGCACAAAGGTCAACTGGGCCAGCCAGTACTCTGGCACCACCCAGGGCGCAGTCACCAGAAATAAACCCAGCAGGCTGTACCAGAACACATGGCCGCCGTGCTTGGCCAGTTTGACATCTTGGTTGTAATCGGTTTTGAAAATGAAACGCATGCCTGGCCCTCAGACTTTCTTGCGCAGTTGTTCGCCGAACAAGCCATTGGGCTTGAGGACAAGCATCAGCAACACTACGATGTAGGGGGCAATGTCCTTGAAGCCTTCGGGCAAATAAAAGCCCGAAAGCGACTCGACGATGCCAATCACCAGACCGCCCACGATGGCCCCGGGCAAGCTGCCAAAACCACCCACCACCGCCGCTGGAAACGCCTTCAGGCCAATGAAGCCCATGTTGGCATGCACAAAGGTGATGGGGGCCAGGAGCAAGCCCGCCACAGCCGCCACGGCGGCCGCCAGGCCCCAGACCAGACCATTGATCTGCTTGACCGGGATGCCCATGTAGTACGCTGCCAATTGGTTTTGCGAGGCCGCCTGCATGGCGATGCCCAGCTTGCTGTACTTGAACATGGCAAACAGGCCCAGGCACAAAATGCCAGTGGCACCAATCACCACCAACTGTTCAGCCGCGATCACCAGGCCACCCAAGCGCAAGACTTCTCCTGCATAGGGCGTGGGCATGGTGTGGGTGTCTGTGCCCACGTCAGGGATCATGGTGATCAGGCCACGCAGCACATAGCCCACACCGATGGTGAGCATCACGATGGAAAAAGCAGGTTGACCCAGGATGGGGCGGATGACCAGGCGTTCGAGCAAAACGCCAAAAATGCCCATCGCCACAATGGCGGAGGGAACTGCAATCCAAAATGGGAAGCCCAGCAGCGTCATGGCAGCCAAGCCCGAGAAGGCCCCCACCATCATCAGGTCGCCCTGGGCAAAGCTCACCGTTTCGGTGGCCTTGTAAATCAGCACGAAACCCAGGGCAATGAGTCCGTAAATACAGCCCTGGGCCACACCGCTGATCAGCAGTTGCAGCACTTGCACGCCTGTCTCCTTTGGTTGGGTGTCTTGCGACGCACGTCAAAAGTGGGGGTCCATGGACAGACCGAGGGCGGTCCCCAACTTTTGCGAACGACCGTGCGATTATGGTTGTCTTACACGAGACCTGGCCTAGGGGTTGTCCCCCATTTGAATCCATCCACAAAGCTTCAAGATCATCGGATGACGCAGGCCATTCGCATCGGTTCAGGACTTGGTTTTTATGGGGACAACTGGGATCCCGTCGTCGCCAGCATCGAGCGCGGCCAAGTGCAATACATTGCCAGCGACCACCTGGCTGAGCTGACACTGGCCATTTTGCAAAAAGACCGACAACGTGACCCCAGCTTGGGCTATGCGCGCGATGTGGTGCCCATGCTCATGCGCCTGTGGCCGCTGATGCAAGCGCGCGGTGTGCGATTTGTGTGCAATGCCGGTGGCCTGAACCCCATGGGTGCGGCACGGGCGGTGCGCAGCGCGCTCGCAGGCCAAGGCTGGCACCCGCGCATCGCGGTCATCAGTGGCGACGATGTGTTGCCCCTGCTGCAAGCGCCCGACGCCCGCTTCGACCACCTGATGAACGGCACCGATGTGACGAGCGTGCGCGAGCGGCTGGTGTTTGGCAATGCCTACCTGGGCGCACAACCCATCGTGGCGGCGTTGGGCCTGGGGGCCGACATCGTGATCACCGGGCGCGTGGCCGACGCGGCCCTGTTCCTCGGGCCGCTGGTGCATGGTCTAGGCTGGAAGCTGGGTGATGCGACCACGCCCGAAGACTTCGACCGCCTTGCTCAGGGCCTCACCGTCGGCCATTTGCTCGAATGCTCGGGTCAAGGCAGTGGCGGCAATTTTGGCAGCCAAGGCCATTGGCAGGATATCCCAGACTTGGCACACATCGGTTACCCCATTGCAGAGGTTTTGGCCGATGGCACCGCCTTCATCACCAAGGCGCCCGGCACCGGGGGCCTGGTCAACTTTGACACCGTGCGACAACAGCTGCTGTACGAGGTACACAACCCGCATGCGTATTTTTCGCCCGATGTGGTCCTGGACATGGGCCAGATCGAACTGCGCGATGAAGGGATGCACCGGGTGCGCGTGACCGGCGCACGGGGCCGCGCGCCCACCCACGAACTCAAAGTGGTGGCGGGCTTTCGGGATGGCTTCAAAGCCGAGGTCAGCTGGGGCTTTTCCTGGCCCGACGCCTGGGACAAGGTGCAAGCTGCAGAGGCCATGATCCGCACGCAACTGCAAGAGCGCCAAATGCCATTTGACGAGCTGTTTGTGGAGTACCCCGGCCTCAATTCGGCGCACGGCCCACTGGCCCCACTGCCGCCAGTGACCGAGCTCAATGAGCGGGCCGAAATTTGGGTGCGCATGGTGCTGCGCACGCCCAGCAAAGCGGTTGCCGATGGCTTTGGCCGGTTGTTTCCCTGGATGGCGCTGAGTGGACCGGCCTTCACTTGCGGCTTTCAGGGCCTGAACAGCAGCAGTGAGTTGCTGGGCATCTGGCCGACCCTGATTCCACGCCACCGGGTGTCAGCCCGCATCGAGATGCTGGAGGCCAGCACATGAACAGCGCCCCCCTTCTGAAAATCCCCTTGGCCCGCATCGCCCACGCCCGCAGTGGCGACAAGGCCGATTGGGTGGACTTTGGACTGTTTGCCTGGAACGAGGCGGGATACCGCATCATGGAACGTGAAGTCACGGCCGCCAAAGTGCAAGCGCATTTCGCGCCCTGGCTGTCAGGCCAGGTCGACGCCTGGGCGCTGCCGAATATTCTGGCCCTGAAGTTCGTGCTGCATGGCGCACTGCAAGGCGGTGGTGCACGCAACCTGCGTTTGGACAACCTGGGCAAAGCCATGGGGGCGGCCCTGCTGCGCTTGGAGATTGAAATCACGGCCATGGAGTTGGCTGCGGCCCGAAAAACTGCGGAGCTGACCGGCCAGTGAGTCCCACACCTGCGCAAAGCGCGCATCAAGCAAAGCGATACAAGCGCTGTGGGTTGTCCACCAGCAAAGCTTGCCGACCGTCTGCATCGGGCACGATCTGGGCGATGGCATCGACCAGCCCGGCGTCATCGGGAATGTGGGTGTGGTTGGGGTGGGGCCAGTCGCTGCCCCAAACGCATCGGTCACCGTGGGCACGCCACAACCCCTGCGCCAAGGCCACACCCTGGGTGTAACGCGCATCCGGTGCCGCATGGGCGTCGATCCGGTCAATGCCGCTGAGCTTGACCCAACAATGGGGGGCATCCAGCAAGCGCATCAAAGCTTGAAAGTCGGCATGCTGATCGCCTAAACGTGCGTCGACACGGCCCATGTGGTCGATCACCACCGGCACCTGGCTTTGCACCAGCCAAGGCCCCAGCTCATGGACCAAGGCCGATTCAAAATGGACCTGCAAATGCAGCCCATGGGCTGCCAAACGGGGGGTCAGGGCCAGCACTTGGCGCACATCGGCCCCCGCGCCCAGATGCCGCATGAAATTGAAGCGAACGCCCCGCATGCCGGCTTGGGCCAATCGCGCCAATTCGGCATCGGGCACATCGACAGACACCAGCGCCACCCCCAGGTAACGCCCCTGACCATGGGCCACCGCATCTTCGACCACGCGGTTGTCCAGGCCGTGCACCATGGATTGCACGATCACGCAGCGCTCAATGCCCAACGTGCGGTGCAAGGCATACAGGGTGTCGCGCGGCGCAGCCACCGGCCTGATTTGGCTCAAGGGGCTGTATGCAAAGCGTTCCGGGGGGCCAAACACATGGACATGCGCATCGCAGGCGCCGGGCGGAAGCCGCAAACGCGGCGCCTGCGGCTGCGCATCGTAGGTTCTGACCGGTACGGTCGGATCGGACGAGCGCGTCATGCTGGGCCGCCCGGATGAACGAAAAGGGTTCGCCGGGTATTGCGGAACAAGGGCCGCACCCGGCTGCTCCAATCGGTGTGGCGCACGGCCAGCCAGGGGTCAGACTCGGTCACCTGGGCGCTGGCCAGGTCGTAGCAGGCCACATGCACAGGCAGTCCTTGAAGCGCCTCCCGCCGCACCAAACGACGCGCCCGCAAGCAGCCCGGCACCCGGGACAAGCCAGGCAGGTGCTCTTGTTCGTACCAGGCTTGAAAATCATCCTCGGCCCCGCTGGCCACATCGGTTTCGACCACGTAATGGAACGGCGCTTGCGCCTGCGGCATGGACACGCCAGGCCCCCACAGATCGGTTCCTGGTTCCAGCGTCTCCCAGCACGCACCCACATCAGGGTTTGGCCGCTGCGCAAGCGGCCCTGTCCAATAGTGACGCCAGAGGTGGACGTCACCCCGCCATGGCCGCCACGATTGCAGGTCTGCCACAGCAGGCCCCTGCCAAGGCCCGTCCCGATCACACAGCCAAATTGCACTCATATCATCTCCCCGTTCATGGACGGTGACGGCCTGCGCCGCTTGATACCGCTGGCCTTTCTCGCCCCCCCCAAAGTCCCCATCCCTGCAGGGAACCGCTCATGAATCCAGGCGGATGTTGCGCGCCTTGATCAAGGCCGCCCACTTGTTCGTATCCGCCCTGAGCAAGGCCGCCATCTCCTCCGGTGTCGTGGCACGCGGCTCAGCGCCCGACTGAAGCAAACGAAGGGCCACGCCCGGATCGGCCAATGCCCGCCGCGTGGCGGCATTGAGCGCGTCCACGACGGGTCGAGGGGTGCGTGCCGAGACAAAAAAGGCGTACCAATTGTTGGTGTCCACCGCCGGAAAACCCATCTCCTCAAAGGTCCTGACCTCGGGCAGGCCTGGATGCCTGACGCGCGAGGCCATGCCCAAGGCCTTGAGCCTGCCGGACTTGATCTGCCCCATCACTGCGGGGACATCCGCGAACACACCGGCCACCTGTCCGCCCAGCAAGTTGGTCAACGCAGGCGCCATGCCGTTGAAGGGCACATGCAGCAAATCCAGCTTGGTGGCCTCCTGCATTTGGAGCAGCGCCAAATGTGGGATGCTGCCGATGCCAGAAGACGCCATCGGCACTGGCGCATTGTTCACCCTGGCGCGTTGCACAAAATCGACCGCGTCAGTGGCCGGGTTTTGTGCACTGGTGACCAACACTTCGACGTTGTTGACGACCAAAGACACCGGGGTGAAATCACGCACCATGTCGTAGGGCAGTTTGTCGTACAGCGCGGGATTGATGGCCGCCGCCCCCACGCTGGTGATCCACACGGTGCTGCCATCGGCTTCGCCTTTGAGTGTCTCCATCGCGCCGATCGCACCGTTGGCGCCCGGCTTGTTGTCGACCAGCACAGGACGGCCCAACTCTCGCGACAAGGTTTCGGCCAAGGTCCGCGCCACAAAATCCACCGGCCCGCCGGGTGCAAATGCCACGATCAAACGCACGGGTCGGTTGTTGCCCTGCGCCCAAGTGATGCCACCCAAGCTGCTGGCCATGACACCTGCACCGGTGCGCTGCAACCACTGTCGCCTGGAAATGATTTGGCTCATGCCTGTCTCCTTTGATTGAATGAATGGATGGGTGATCAGCCGCAGCGCACGGTCATGCCACCGTCGACCACAATTTCGGTGCCGGTGATGAATCGCGCGTCCTCGGAGGCCAAAAACAGGGCTGCGCTGGCACTGTCGCGCCCGTCACCCATGAAGCCCAAGGGAATCCTGGCCAGACGCTGGTTCAACAGGGCCTGCACATCGCCGCCCGAGCGCTGTCCCGCCAGGCGGGACTCGACCATCGGGGTGTGCAACTGGCCGGGCACCACGGTATTGACCCGGATGTGGTCCGGCGCATGCTGGATGGCCATGACCTTGGACATCTGAATCACGCCGGCCTTGGCCGCTGCATAGGCCACCTGGGCACTGCCCGTCCAGCGGATGCCCGAGGTGGAGGCCATGTTCACAATGGCGCCCCCTCCGCGCAGCTTGAGCCAGGGCAAGACATGCTTGCAGGTCAGAAAAACACTTTTGAGGTTGTAGTGGATCTGCGCATCCCAGACGTCCTCGCTCATCTCCACCGGGCCGCCTGGGGCCGAACCGCCCACGTTGTTGATGAGGATGTCCAGGCCTCCCAGACGTTCAGCGCAGCTCTGGACCATGCGGTGCACACTGGCACTGTCCGTCACGTCGCATTCAAATGGATGGATGGCGTGCGCATGCTCGCCCGCCAAAGCCAAGGTCTGCGCCAAGCGGGTGGGGTCCTGATCAACCGCCCAGACCTGCGCGCCCTCTTGGGCCAAACGCACAGCCATCGCGCGCCCATTGCCCCATCCTGGCCCCACACACCCAGCGCCCGTGACCAGCGCCACCTTGTTTGCGAATCTCATGTTTGAAAACCCGGTCTAGAAGTTCACCAGTGTGCGGTCGTGACATGCGCCTGTAAATGCCGAAATGGCTATACCAGCTATAGAATTTGCAAATTCTTAAGATCGCCCCATGGACTTGCGTCAACTTGAAACTTTTGCCACGGTGGCCGACAGCGGCAGTGTGAGTCGCGCGGCAACCGCCTTGCACTTGAGCCAGCCCAGCATCAGCCGTCAGCTCAGCTTGCTGGAAGCGGACCTCGGGCAACGCCTGTTTGAGCGGCATGGGCGTGGCGTGCGGCTGACCCCCGCCGGCCAAGCCTTGCTGGGGCATGCACGCACTTTGCTGGAAGGCGCCCGCCAGGCCCGGCGCCAGTTGATGGACATGCACGAAGAACCCAGCGGACGGGTCTTGGTGGGTTTGCCGCATCGCGTGGCAACGGGGCTTTGTGTGCCATTGGTGGAACGGTTTCGGCAACAACTGCCCCATGCCACGATCAGCATCAGCGAAGGCCTGAGCCTGTCGCTGCGTGAAGACCTTCTGCAAGGTCGCATCGATTTGGCCTTGTTGTTCGATCCAGCCCCCACACCCTTGATCGTCAGCGAAGCGCTGATGCGCGAGCGCCTGTTGCTGGTGGCGCCGCAAGGCACCCCCCTCAAACCCCGCGTGTCCCTGGCAGAACTGTCGCAGCTGCCCATGATTTTGCCCGCTGCCCCCAACCCGATCCGCAGCCTGGTCGATGCGGTCTTGCTGCCCCGAGGAATCGGGCTGCACATCGTGGCCGAAGTGGGGGCTGTCCACAGCGCCATCGCTTTGGTGGAGCATGGGGTGGGCTGCTCCATCTTGCCGCAAAGTGCGCTGCTGATGGCCCAGCAGGCCGACCGTTTGCCCACCGCCCTGATCGGCCCCCCGGCGCTTTGGAATCGACTGGTGCTGGCCATGCCGGCTGCGCGTCCGCTGTCGCGGCTGCAGCAAGCCACTGCGGCGCTGTTGCGTCAGATGGACTTTCGCGGGCCCCACTGACATGTCCACAAGGCTTGGGACCCGCAGAGGCCCAGCCAACGGTGCGGGTCTGGAGCCTCAGTCCCTTGGGCGCGGTGCCGGCTCAGCGCAGCACGGCAATGCCGTCTGCGGCGCGCACGCCCTGCCCCTGGGGCAACACAAAGATCGGGTTGATTTCAGCCTCCAGCAGACGCTCGCCCAGCCAACTGGTCATGCGCGAGAAAGCCACCACGGCGTCGACCAGGGCCTCCACGTCGGCATGCGGCCTGCCGCGGTAACCCACCAGCAAGGGCCATGTCTTGAGCTCCTGCGCCATCGACAAGGCCTCGCTGCGGCTCAGACCCGCAGGCCCAGCCACCCAACGCATGGCCGTGTCTTGCAGGAGTTCGGCCGTCACACCGCCCATGCCCAGCATGATGGCGGTGCCCAAGGCGTCCCGGTGCATGCCCAAAATCAGCTCGACCCCACCTTGGACCATTTCCTGCACCAGGAATCTGTCCGGCACTTGCCCGGTGTGCGACTGCACACGCTGACGCATCTGCGCCATGCACCCTGGCAGTGCCTGCGTCGTCACGTCGACGGCCACGCCACCGACATCGCTTTTGTGTGCGATGCCAGAGGACAGGATTTTCAGCACCACACGCCCACCCAGCCCGGTGGCCGCCGCCTTGGCCTGCTCGGCGGTGTGCACCACCTGCTCGGCCGTGCAAGGCACACCAAAGCGGCCAAACAGCTGTTTGGCCTGCGCCTCGTCCAGCGCGCCTGTGGGCAGGTCGTCGAGCGCGATGGCCTCGGCCACGTCCGGCAACGCCGCGGGCGCCGGCCTGTGCGCCACCTGGTGCATGGCGGCCACGGCAGCCGCAATGCTCTCGGCTGCGGCATAGGCGGGCACGCCTTTTTCGGTCAGGAGCTTGCCCACCGCCGGGGCATGTGGGCTGACATAGGCAAAGACCGGCTTGTCCGAATCGGGCAGACAGTCCTCGATGGCACCCGCCATCAACTCGGGGCGGGCCAGGCCCGATGAACCGACCACGATCACCAGCGCGTCATAGCTTGGACTGGCCAGCAAGGCGCGGATGGCGCCTCGCAACAGGTCTGGCTGCAGACCCGCCAGGGTGACATCGATCGGGTTGCGATCGAGCACGGCTTCGCTGCCCGAGTTCAGGGCGCGCAGCGTGCTGGCGGTCGCTTCGTCGGGCGCGGGGGTGGCAAAACCGGCCATGCCCAGTTCGTCCGACACCAGGGTGCCCGCGCCACCGGTGGAGGTGAGCACCGCCAGGCGCTTGCCGTGCAGGCTTCTGCCCGTGGCCAGTGCCGCCGAGATGTCCAGCAAGTCCGAAAAGGTGCGTGCACGGATCACGCCAACGTCCCGGAACAGGGCGTCGTACATGCGGTCCGCACCCGCCATGGCCCCGGTGTGCGAGACCGCCGCCAGCGCGCCCGCTTCGGAGCGGCCGATCTTGAAAGCCACCACGGCTTTGCCCCTCTGCGCCGCTTTCAGGCATGCCTGTCTGAATTTCTCGGGATGGCGCACAGTTTCGATGTAGAGCGCGATCACGCGCGTGGCCGGGTCGTCGGCCAGGTGGTCAATGAAGTCCGACAGCTCCAGGTCCACTTCGTTGCTGGTTGAAATCAGCTTGGACAAACCAATGCCCCGCGCCGCAGCCCGTGACAGCAGGGAGCCCAGGATGCCCCCGCTTTGTGAGACCACCCCAATCGCTCCCACCGGAAAGCTGTCCATCTCCAGCGCCCCGGTGGCCGAGAGCATGATGTGGTCGGTCAGGTTGACCAGGCCGATGGTGTTGGGCCCCAAGATGCGCATGCGGCCCGCCGCCTGCAACAGTTGCTGCTGGCGCACGGCACCGGCCTGCCCGGTTTCGGCATAACCGCTGGCCAGCACAATGGCCGCCGCACAGCCCCGCGCGGCCAGATCCTGGACCGCCAGGTGCGCACGCTCGGCGCCAAGCAAGACGATGCCCACATCGGGCACCGCAGGCAGGCTGGCCACATCCGGGTAGCAAGGCAGGCCGTTGATCGATTCGACCTTGGGGTTGACGGGAAACACCTCACCGACAAAACCGAGTTTTTTCAAATAGGCCATGGGCCGTCCGGCGGTTTTGGCAGGGTCGGCCGAAGCCCCGATGATGGCCACACTGCGGGGCCTGAGCAGACGTGCAATCGCATCCATGTCAAGGTTCCCGGGTGGCCGATGGGTCCAGGAAAGCCTCGACCGCAGCACGGTGCTCGCTGCTGGTGTAGCAGATGCCTTGCGCCTGGCTGCCTTGTGCAAACACATCGTGTGCCTGCAATTCGAAACTCTGGTTGAGGATGGTCTTGGTCAGCGCCAAGGCCGTCGAAGAGGCCTGGCTGAGCGCCAGCGCCCAGGCCTGGGCGTCGGCCAGCAAGGTTTCAGAAGAAGTCTTGCGGTCCACAATCCCCAGCGCCAGCGCCTCGTCAACCAGCACCTTGCGTCCGGTGAAGATGAGTTGCTTGGCCTGGGACAGCCCCACCCGGCGGGGCAGAAAATACATGCCGCCGCCGTCAGGCACGATGCCGCGCAGGATGTAGGACCAGGCAAAGCTGGCCCATTCACTGGCGATGATGAAATCGCAGGCCAGCGCGGTGTCGGCGCCCAGCCCGGAGGCGGCACCATTGACCGCGGCGATCACCGGCTTGGGGCAGGTGTGCAGCAAGGATTGGGTGTGGTGCACACGCTGCTGCCGATGCCAGCCATTGAAGCCGACCTCGCCGGCGGGTGCATTCATCCGCTTTTGCATGCCGGCGATGTCGCCGCCGGCACAAAAGGCCTTGCCGGCGCCGGTCAGGACCAGCGCCCGAATGGCCTTGTCGGCGGTGACCGATTCCAGTGCGTCGATGAACTCGGCGCGCATCGCGTCGCTCATGGCGTTGCGCTTGTCCGGCCGGTTCAGGGTCAGCGTGGCAATGCCGCTGTGCACGTGCAGTTCTATGAGGGTATGGTCCATGGGGTCTCCTGTGCGCTCAATCGGGTTTGATGTTGTTTTCCCTGACGATCTGGCGCCAACGCTGCTCTTCGCGCTTGACAAAGGCCTCCAGTTCCTGCGGCGAGCCGGCGGTGACAATCAGGCCTTCGGGCTCGAGTTTTTTCTTGAACTCGTCTGACTGTGCCGCCTGCCTGACCGCCTGGTTGAGTTTGCCAATCACGTCGGCAGGCGTGCCCGCTGGCGCAAACAGCCCGTACCAACTCTCGACGGCATAACCCGGTACCAACTCGGCGATGGCGGGCACGCTGCGCATGGCGGGTGAGCGCTCGGGCGTGGTCACGGCAATGGCCCGCAATTTGCCAGATGCAATGTGGGGCGCCACAGCGGCAGCGGTGGCAAACATCATGTCCACCTGCCCACCGAGCAGGTCCGTCATGGCCGGTCCGGCACCCCGGTAAGGGATGTGCATCATCTTCACCTTGGCCAGGTTTTCAAACATTTCACCGGCAAGATGGGCCGATGTGGCATTGCCCTGGGAGGCATAGGACAGGCGCCCGGGTTGTGCCCTGGCGGCATCCACCAGGTCCTTGGCGGTTTTGAGCGGGCTCTCGGCCCTGACCACCAGGACATTGGGGCCGCGTGCGACCAAGGACACCGGCGCAAAGGCCTTGTCGGGATCGAAGGGCAACCTGGCCATCAGGCTGGGATTGACCGCATGCGCAAAGGTGGCCATCACCAGGGTGTAGCCATCGGGCGGGCTCTTGGCGACCAGGTCCGAGCCGATGATGGTGCCGGCCCCAGGCCTGTTCTCCACAATCACGGACTGGCCCAGTGTCTGGGCCATGCCGGCGGCCAGCGTCCGGGTGATGGTGTCCGTTCCGCCGCCCGGTGCAAACGGCACGATCAGCTTGACCGTTCTGTCGGGAAATGCGGCCTGCGCGGGCACGGCAAGCGCCCAGGCCAGCAGCGCAGCGGCTGCCGAGAATGTTTTGAGCATGGCAGCCCATCGGGTCGTCTTCATCATGCGGTCTCCTGTTTGAAAATCTTGTCGGTACGGCTGCAAGCTTATGCGCGATCGGCCCGAACCGGGCCCCCCAAATTCCATAGAATGGAACAACTGCCTTGGCGCAGCCGACCCCAGCTTCTGCGCCAAGGCGCTATCCTGAAAGCCCTGCCATGCCCACTGCCGCTTTACCAAGGCCTGCCAAACCGGGCCTCTCGCCGAGCAACCGTTCCCTCGAAAGAGGCGTTGCCCTGCTCCAGGCTTTCAGGCCAGGATCCACTTTGCTGGGCAATACCGAACTGGCCGAGCGCACCGGCTTGTCCAAATCGACGGTGAGCCGTCTCACGCAGACCTTGGTGGGCGCGGGTTTTTTGCAGGTCGATACCGCCTCACGCGCCTACCGACTGGCGCCCGCCACGCTGAGCCTGGCCCATGCCATGCGCGCCGGGTCCGAAATTCTGAACACGGCCCTGCCCTTGATGCGCGCAACCGCCCAAACGCATCGCATCAACGTCGGCCTGGCCGCCCCCGATCTCGACGAAATGGTGTACCTGGAATCGATTCGCTACAACCCGCGGCCCAGCCTGCGCTCGGTGGTCTCGGGGCAGCGCGTGCCGATCGAGTCCACATCCCTGGGCCTGGCCTACCTTTCCCAGGTCCGTGAGCCCCACCGCTCGACACTGATGCAGCACCTGGCGAGCAAGCATGCGCAGCATTGGCCGGTCATTGCCGGCCATCTGGCCCAGGCGCAGGCCTGCATCGAACAACAGGGCTGGTGCGCGGCCTCTTGGCAGGCGGGGGTGGTCGCGCTCTCGGCGCCTGTCCGATTCCAGGACCTGGACTACGCCCTCAATGTCAGCCTGACGGTCATGGAAGACAAGGACGCGGTCATTGAGCGGCTGGCGCGCATCCTGCTCGACTTGCATGCGCAACTCCATCGCGCATTGCGCCGGCCCTGAGCGGCGTCAGTCGGCGCGAGTCAAGCCGCGCGCCCGAGGGCACGGCCGGGGGCCCGCCCCGCCGCCGTTTCCAGGGTCAGACCCGCTCGATGATCAAGGCAATGCCTTGCCCCACACCGATGCACATGGTGCACAGCGCGTAGCGGCCTGCGGTTTGCTGCAAACGGTTGATGGCCGTGGTGGCCAATCGGGCACCGGATGCGCCCAGCGGGTGCCCCAGGGCAATCGCACCGCCCCAGGCGTTGACGCGGGCGTCATCGTCCTGAAGACCCAGCATGCGCAACACGGCCAGGCCCTGTGCGGCAAAGGCTTCGTTCAACTCGATCACGTCCATGTGGTCGATGGTCAAGCCGGTTTGCGCCAGCACCTTGAGCGTGGCAGGCGCAGGGCCAATGCCCATGACGCGCGGGGCCACGCCAGCAGTGGCCATGCCGACGATGCGGGCCTTGGGGGTCAGGCCGTTTTTGGCGGCGGTGGCTTCATCGGCCAGCAGCAAGGCGCAAGCGCCATCGTTCACACCCGAGGCATTGCCCGCCGTCACGGTCCCGTCCGGACGCACCACGCCTTTGAGTTTGGCCAGCGCTTCCAGGCTGGTTTCACGGGGGTGTTCGTCGGTGTCCACCAGGATGGCATCGCCCTTTTTCTGGGGAATGCTCACCCCCACGATTTCGCGGGCCAGGTGACCGGCCTTGATCGCAGCCACCGCACGCAGCTGGCTGTTGTAAGCCATCAAGTCCTGGGCTTCGCGCTCAATTTTGTAGTCGGTGGCCACGTTTTCTGCCGTCTCGGGCATCGAGTCCACCCCGTACTGGGCCTTCATCAGCGGGTTGACGAAGCGCCAGCCAATGGTGGTGTCGTACACCGCGTTGTTGCGGCTGAAAGCCGTTTCGGCCTTGGGCATCACAAAGGGCGCACGGCTCATGCTTTCGACACCCCCGGCGATCATCAAGCCGGCTTCGCCCGCCTTGATGGCACGGGCGGCAGTGCCAATCGCGTCCAGACCCGAGCCGCACAGGCGGTTGATGGTGGCACCGGGCACGTCGATCGGCAAGCCCGCCAGCAAACTGCTCATGTGGGCCACGTTGCGGTTGTCTTCGCCGGCCTGGTTGGCGCAGCCATACAGCACGTCCGAGACGGCCGCCCAGTCCACCTGGGGGTTGCGGGCCATCAGGGCGCGCAAGGGCACCGCACCCAGGTCATCGGTGCGCACGCTGCTCAGGGCACCGCCATAACGGCCAAAAGGGGTACGGATCGCGTCGCAAATGTAGGCTTGGTTCATGTGACTGGTCTCTTGAAGGTGTGAAATGTGCATTATATTGCACATCATGCAGGGGCCTGTGACATTTTAGAGGGGGTCGGTGGTCTGATGTGAGCGTTGGGTGACTGCACGGTGAAGCGGTGTCTGTTGTCGGCTGTCACGAAACGCCCACGTGTGTGGTCGGGTTACAGGCCCGGGGCGATGTGGCAAAGCAAAGCGCCTCTGAGCCCCGGACCCGCACCCCGGCCTTTCATTCACAGAACACCGCCAAACACACAAAAGCCCACCCACACTTAAGACACAATCCAACCCCATGCTGATCCAACCCTCACAAGCCGATGTCCGGCGCTTTTTTTGCGGCGTCTACGCCAAAGCCCGCACAACCGCCCCACTCGAGCCCATGGAAATGCTGGTCAGCCAGTGGATTGACGAGCACCCCGAATACCATGGCGAATTGGCCGATGTGGACGCCGCCCTGGCCAGCATGCTGAACGACGACCCGAACCGGACCAACCCGTTTTTGCATCTCTCGATGCACCTGTCGATCAGCGAACAATGCAGCATTGACCAACCCCGAGGGATTCGGCAAGCGGTGGAGTTGCTGACGCACAAGCTCAACTCGCTGCACGATGCGCACCACCAAACCATGGAATGCCTGGGCCGCATGATTTTTGAAAGCCAACGTTCCGGCCGCATGCCCGATGGCGAGTCCTACATCGCCTGCGTGCAGCGCCACGCCACCCGGGACTGATCTCGTCGGCACCCCGGACCCCAAAAAAAACCCGCCTGAGCGGGTTTTTTTTGGTGCGATTGCGCCAAGCCGGTTCAGCGGAAACGCGACTGGGGAATCACTTGCATCTCGGACTCCTGGGCCGCAATGTAGGCAGACAAGGCCTTCAACTCGGCGTTCGTGAACTGTTTGGCGATGCCGCCCATCACGCCATTGCTGCGGCCCCAGGTGGCCTGGTTTTCCACCTTGTAGGACTTCAGAGCCACAAACAGGTAGTCCTTGTGCTGGCCGGCGATTTTGGGATAGCTGGGATCCACCGGTTTGTTGAAGTTGTCACCGTGGCAGGAAATGCATTGGCCCTTTTGCAGCAAGGCGGCCACTTTGGCATCGGGCGTCTTGGGGGCTTGGGTGGCAGGCTTGATGTTGCCATGCTGCTCGTAATAGGCAGCCAAATCGGCCATGTCTTGTTCGGTCAATGTGTCGGCAATGCCCCGCATGGTCGGGTGCTTGCGTTCACCTTTTTTGTAGGCATTGAGCGAGGCCACGATGTACTTGGCGTTTTGGCCAGAAATCATGGGCACACGGTAAATCTCTGGAAAGCTGGCCTGGTAGCCCTTGATACCGTGGCAACCAATGCACATGGCAATCTTCTGTTCGCCAGCTTTGGCATCTCCCTTGATTTCCTGGGCTTGGGCGGAAAAGGCGGTCACTGAAGCGACAGCCAAGGCAAACATCGAGGTCAACAACTTGTTCATTTTGCTTACACAATCCAATTGATTGATAAAAATCAACTGCGGATTATATCGGGCTGGCCCTCATAATCCTGACAAGCAACTTTCCTGATTTCGAGAACTGCACCCCATGAAATTCCAAGGTACCGAAAATTACGTCGCCACCCAAGACCTGATGCTTGCCGTCAATGCCGCCATCACCCTCAAGCGCCCTTTGCTGGTCAAAGGTGAGCCGGGAACCGGCAAAACCATGCTGGCCGAGGAAGTGTCACAAGCGCTGGGCCTGCCGCTGCTGCAATGGCACATCAAATCGACCACCAAGGCCCAGCAAGGCCTGTACGAATACGATGCGGTGAGCCGTCTGCGCGACAGCCAGTTGGGCGACGAGAAGGTCAAGGACATCGAGAACTACATCGTCAAGGGCGTGCTTTGGCAGGCTTTCACATCAGAAACGCCGGTGGCCATCCTGATCGACGAGATCGACAAAGCCGACATCGAGTTCCCGAACGACCTGTTGCGAGAAATCGACCGCATGGAGTTCTATTGCTACGAAACGCGCCAGCTGATCAAGGCCAAGACCCGTCCGCTGGTGTTCATCACCTCGAACAACGAAAAAGAGCTGCCCGACGCCTTCTTGCGCCGCTGCTTTTTCCACTACATCAAGTTCCCCGAAGCCGACACCATGCGCCAGATCGTGGATGTGCACTTCCCCAAGCTCAAGAAAGACCTGCTGGCGCTGGCGCTCAAGACTTTTTACGATGTGCGCGGTTTGCCCGGTCTCAAGAAAAAACCCTCGACCAGCGAGCTGCTGGACTGGCTGAAACTGTTGGTGGCCGAAGACATCCCTCTCGAAGCCCTGCAAAGCGCCGACCAGAAAGTCTCGGTGCCGCCGCTGGTGGGCGCCCTGCTCAAGAACGAGCAGGACGTGACGCTGTTTGAAAAGCTGGTCTTCATGAACCAGCGCAACCGCTGACACCATGAGCGTTTTCTGCCCGCCCGTGACCCTGTCCGGCCCTCATGTCCGGCTGGAGCCCCTGCGGGCGCAGCATCGCGATGACCTGGCCGAGGCCGTGCGAGATGGGGATCTGTGGCAGCTCTGGTACACCGCCATTCCCTCTCCCGAGGGCATGGCCGCCGAAATCGAGCGCCGCCTGAATTTGCAGGCGCAGGGCAGCATGTGTCCGTTTACCGTGGTGGAGCCGGGAACGGGTCGGGCCGTGGGCATGACCACCTACATGAACATCGATGCCGCCCACCGTCGGGTGGAAATCGGGTCGACTTGGTACCGCCAAAGCGTGCAACGCAGCCCACTCAACACCGAAGCCAAACGCTTGCTGCTGGCCCATGCCTTCGAGCAGCTGGCATGCATTGCGGTGGAATTTCGCACCCACTTCTTCAACCACGCCAGCCGCCGTGCCATCGAGCGCCTGGGTGCCAAGCTCGATGGCGTATTGCGCAGCCACCAGATCAATACCCACCCTCTGGGCGGTGGCGCATTGCGTGACACCTGCGTCTACAGCATCATCTCCAGCGAATGGCCCAATGTACGTGCCCACCTTGACTTCCAGTTGAGTCGCCCCAGACCCAAGGACCCCCGGTCATGCTGATCGATTTTTTCTACACCCTGCGTGCCGCCAAGCTGCCCATTTCGGTGCGCGAATACCTCACGCTGCTCGAAGCCTTGCAGGCGAACGTGGTCGGCCCGGCATCGGATGCCTGCAGCATCGACGACTTCTACCACCTGGCCCGGACCGTGATGGTCAAGGACGAGAAGCATTTCGACAAGTTCGACAAGGCTTTCGGCGCCTATTTCAAGGGCGTGGAGATGCTGACCGACTTCACCAAGGAAGTGCCGCTGGACTGGCTCGAAAAAATCCTGCAAAAGGAACTCACACCCGAGCAAAAAGCCGCCATCGAGAAGATGGGCTGGGATGAGTTGATGGAGACGCTCAAAAAACGCCTGGAAGAACAAAAGGAACGCCATGAAGGCGGCAACAAATGGATCGGCACGGGCGGCACCTCCCCCTTTGGCAATGGCGGCTACAACCCGCAGGGCATCCGCATCGGTGGCAAAGGCGGCAACAAGAGCGCCGTCAAGGTTTGGGAGCAGCGCTCCTACAAAGATTACGACGACAGCCAGGAACTGGGCACCCGCAATATCAAGGTGGCCTTGCGCCGTCTGCGCCGCTTTGCGCGCGAAGGCTCGCAAGAAGAGCTGGACCTGGATGGCACCATCCGCAAGACGGCGGCCAACGCGGGTTACCTCGACATCCTGATGCGGCCTGAGCGGCACAACAACGTGAAGGTGTTGCTGCTGATGGACGTGGGTGGCACCATGGACGAGCACGTCACTCGGGTCGAAGAGATGTTCTCGGCCGTCAAGGCCGAGTTCAAGCACCTCGATTTTTATTACTTCCACAACTGCGTCTATGACTTCATGTGGAAGAACAACCGGCGTCGCTACGCCGAGAAGTTCCCGACATGGGACATCCTGCGCAAGTACAACAAGGACTACAAGCTGATCTTCATCGGGGACGCCACCATGAGCCCGTACGAGATTTTGCAAAGGGGTGGCAGTGTCGAGTACAACAACGAAGAAACCGGAGCCGAGTGGCTGCAGCGGCTGACGCACACCTTCCCCAAATACGCCTGGATCAACCCCGAACCGCAAGGGGTGTGGCAATACCGCCAAAGCATCTCCATCATCCAGCAGCTCATGAGCAACCGCATGTTCCCCTTGACCCTCAAAGGGCTGGAAGATGCGATGCGTTTGCTGAGCAAATGACAGGGTGACCCCTGCGTCCCCAAACAGCGCCCCGTAGGGCACTGTTCGGTTTTTTGTCGCAGGGGTCTGCCCGGTCAACTGGGCAGCTTGTGCATTTTTTCGACCTCAGCCAAAGGCCGAGCCTGCACGTCCATGCGGGTGAGCGAAGTGCACGGGACACGATCTTCTGCAGAGGCCGGCATGGCGCCCGTTTTTTAAAATGAATACTTTTTAAAACAATATGGTGACAACCGTTCTAAAATCCGATAGCATCTCGCGTCAGGTCCCTGAAACAACGCTTGGATGTTGAACTGTCACCCCATGAACCCGACGACATGGCGCCCTGAAGACGGGCATTTGCTACAAAGTCTGCGCAACGATGCAGAACTGGATGAACTCGTCTTTGCTCGTCAAAACACCCTGTCCCTGGCCCAACTCAAGGAACTTGAAAGCGGCATTGGACATCACTTCTACAACGACACGATCAAGCGCAATGCGGGTGTGAAACTGCTGAAGAAACTGGGCCATGAATTTCCCGAACCAAGCCCACCAGAGCCGCTGACGTCTGCCGTGACGTCGATGGGAAATTCTCCTCAAACCCCTGACCCCCTCAACATGCCCCAAGGCGCTGCGCCCAGCCATCGCCCGACATCTTCAAAATTGACAATGACGCATCCCGCCCTCTGGGTGGGCAGCCTGCTGACCGCTGGCCTGGTGACCTTTGTGTGGCTCCAGGGCCAAGGCCCATCGCCCGTTGAGCGTCCACAGGCCAGCGCCATCCCTCACAGCAACCTTCAGCCCACATCGCCTGCAAGCGCTGCCCCCACTTCGGCCATGGAGGCCCAGGCCCCCACCGCCTCCAGCGCTGTGGCAGAAGCACCGCCATCCGCCACCCGCTCAGATGCCCCGGCCTTGCCAGCGAAACAGGACCAAGCCCAAGCCAGGATTCCATTGGCAGCGTGCGACGATGCGCACCGGAACACCAGCGCGTACCACACCCCCAGCAACCCACTAAAACCCGGCAACTACGTCTACATCGAGGCCCGTTCCGACAGCCAGTTGTGCGTGCTCGACAGCCAGAACAAGCTGTCCGTCCTCTCGCTCAAAGCCGGCATGAACCACACCGTGAATGGCCTGGCACCTTTTCTCCTGCACACCAGCGATTGGCAAGGGCTTCAGGTCTTTTTCCAGGGCCGGCCCGTGCGCATCGAGCATGGCGACAGCGCACATCTGGTGCTCAACAGCTTGCCCCTTTGAACCCCGTTCAGCCGGGTGGCATTGCCAGCTGACCCATGGCACCCTCCTGAAGCCCAGGCCCACCCCGGCCGTTACAATTCGGCTCAGCGTGCCACCGTAGTTCAATGGATAGAACTCTCCCCTCCTAAGGGAGTGATACAGGTTCGATTCCTGTCGGGGGCACCAAACCTGAATCCGCACACGTCCAGCACGGTGCGGATTTTTTGTTTTCAAAAGGCGATTTTTTCGGCCTCCAGGTAGGCCAGGCTGATGTACTTGCCGATATTGCCATGGAACCCCTCCATGGTTTTGGCCCGTGACGCCACGCGGGGATCTTGCAGGACTGCCGCTCTGGCTTCGGCCTCGGACTGGCCATCTTCGACCGCCTTGAGACACGGCTCCCAGATGCCCGCCATGAAGTCGCCATAGGTCTTGAGCAAATCATGCCGCGCCCGCCCGTGGCCTGGCACCCACAGCTGCTCGCCGGTGGCCGCCATCAGGGCTGTGTAGTACTTGAATGTGCCGGGATAGGAGCCATCGTCCATGTTGGCAATGCGGTTGGTCATGGCGATGTCGCCCACGGCTGTCACCTTGTCCTGCACGATCTCGACACACAAGTCAGAGGGTGTGTGGGCGGTGCCGTAGTGGTGCATGCGAAAACTCACATCGCCGATCTGGATCATTTGCCCATGATGAACCACCGTGTTGGGGATGACCACCTGCGTCCCGATGGTCGACTGCTGGGTCCAGCGCTCCATCAGGCTGCGCCACAGATTGCCCTCGGTGCCCTTGAGCTTGGTGATGGTGCTGGCCAGGGCACAGATGGGCAGGGTGTCGCCGTAGGTTTTGACAAAGGCGTGGTTGCCCAGCCAATGGTCCCCGTGGTAGTGGCTGTTGAACACCGCCACCACGGGTTTGTCGGTGACCTTTCGGATCATGCGGATGGCCATTTGCCCGATTTGCAGGGAAGCACCGGAGTCGATCACCACCACCCCCGCCGAAGTCACCACAAAAATGATGTTGGCCATCATGCCTTGGTTCTGGGGCGTGGGAAAACCTTCCGGCGAGAAAATCATCCAGACGTGCTGGGACAGTTGCTGCGCTGGGATATCGGCCACTGCCGGCCCCTCGATGAACGCCTGCGTCTGCTGGGCCCACAGCCGGGCCTCTGGCCACATGGCCACCCCCCCCAGGGTCGCGCTGGCCCACAAGAGTTGTCTTCTGTTCATGTGTCGTCCTTCAGGACCGCGCTGCACCCAAGGGGACTGCCTGCCCTTACACCGCGTAACCCTTGTTGGGCAAGGCGCCCACGATCTTGGGGGTGTTGAGTGAGCGGGGCTTGATGCGTCCGCCTTGGGCTTTGAGCCAGGTCTCGACCACTTCCCACACCTGCTTGTTGCCCTGATGCCGGGCCTCTTCGGCCACCGGCGCCCAGCCGGCCACCTTGTACTTTTTGCCTGCTTCGATCAGCTGGCCCTTCAGGCGCATATCGCCAATGCGCTTGCCCGCGGCACCCACCGGGTTGCAGCTGTAGGTCAAACCACCGACGCGCACCATGTCGCCGCCTTGCTGGTAATAAGGGTCAGGGTTGAACAGGTTGTCGGCCACGTCTTCCAGCACGGTCTTGATGGTCTCGCCGGTCATCTCGGTCACCGTGGCAAAAGAGTAAGTGGTGGCGGTCATGTCGAGCAGCCATTCACGCGTGATGGCCTGGCCCGGCAACAGCGTGGTGCCCCAACGGAAACCGGGAGAAAACGCGATATCGGCCCCTTGCACATCCAGCAGGGCATCGATCAGCAACTGGTCACCCGTGCCATTGAAGTTGCCTCGGCGGTAGAGCAGACCATCGGTCACGGCCAGCTTTTCTGACAAACGGGATTCGTAAGGTGCACGGATCCTGTTGATCAGCGCGTCCATCTCCTGGTCGGCCGGCAGCATGTTGGAGAACACGGGCAGCAGCTTGTAGCGGAAGTCGCTGACCTTTTTGTCCTTCACCTCGAAGTCGAGCACACCGAGGAACTTGCCGTTGGAGCCCGCATTGGTCACCAGGGTCTTGCCGCCTTGGTTGGACACGATGGACGCCACGGGCATGCCGTCATGGGTGTGACCGCCCAGGATGGCATCGATGCCGCTGACGCGCGTGGCCATCTTCAGGTCCACATCCATGCCGTTGTGGCTGATGACGACCACCACCTGAGCCCCTTTGCTGCGGGCCTCGTTGACCATGGCCTGCATGTTCTCGTCCTGGACGCCGAATGCCCAGTCGGCCACCATGTACCGGGGGTTGGCAATCGGGGTGTAGGGGAAGGCCTGACCGATGATGGCGCAAGGCACGCCGTTGATTTCTCGGATCACATATGGCTTGAAGACCGGGTCGCCAAAGTCGGTGGTCTTGACGTTCTGCGCCACAAAATCGATCTTGCCGGCAAAGTCTTTGTCGATGATCTCTTTGACGCGATCCATGCCCAGGGTGAATTCCCAGTGGCCGGTCATCACATCCACGCCCAGCAGCTTGCAGGCGTCGACCATGTCCTGGCCGTTGGTCCACAGGCTGGTGCCCGAACCCTGCCAGGTGTCACCGCCGTCCAGCAACAAAGCGCCAGGGCGGCTGGCCTTCATGCGCTTGACCAGCGTGGCCAAATGGGCAAAGCCGCCCACCTTGCCATAACGCCTGGCCGCCTTCTCAAAATCGAGATAGGTCAGCGCATGCGCCTGTGCAGTCCCCGGGCGGATCTTGGCCACCTGCAGCAGGTGCTCACCCACCAGATGCGGCAAGTTGTTCTGCATCGAGCCAATGCCCAGGTTGATGCTCGGCTCGCGGAAATAGATCGGCTTGAGCTGGGCATGGCAGTCGGTCATGTGCAGGAAAGACACTTGACCGAATTTGGGAATGTCATACAGACCATTGGCGGCCGTGGCAGCGCTGGCTTCGGCATAAGCGCCCATGCCCAAGCCGGCCATCGTGCCGGCGCCCATGACCTGGATAAATTCGCGTTTGGAGAGATTCATATTTGCAATCACTGATATATAAAAGTCCAAAAAACCCGGACAAGCCGGGTTGGAGGGGTCATTGGTTCACGGGTGATTGCGGGTCAAGCAAGAGCCCCACAATGTGCCGGACCTGCGCCTCGGTCAGGATGCCCATGTGACCGGCGCGGGGCATGTTGGAGCAGGCGTTGTAGGCCTTGGAGTTCCAGATCTTGCCCCAGGTGTACTCGACAATGGGCTTGCTGGCAGGATCTGCCGGGTTGGAGACGCCGCGGATCTTGCCGTAGTTGTACAGACTCGGGCCCAGCGTGCCGTAAGAAATTTCTTTCTTGTCCATCTGGTGGCAGTTGTAGCAATTGCCGCCATTGACCGCCGTGGCCGCATCGGTCCAGGTCAGGCCACGGCCGCTTTGGGCAATGATTTCACCTTGCTTCCAGTCGCCGATGAATTGGCCATCCGATGGCCACTTGATGGCCTTGAGGTTGGCTTCTTCGATGCGCTTGGCGGTTTTCTCGTCCAGCGGTTTGCCCGCCACATCGGCTTCACTGCACAGGCGGTTGGTCTCGTCGGTGGCAGTGATGCGTTCGACTTTGACATGGCTTTCGTCGCGGAAGGAGGCCTTCACGATCTTGTCGGTCAAGGCATTGAGTTCGGCCACCGAAGGGCCGGATGCGCAGCCTGCTGCCACCAAGGCGGCCGCGAGGCTGGCCAATACGAGTTGTGTCTTCTTGTTCATGGGGGTCTCCTGGTCAGGTCAGCGCTTGATGGCCGGTGCAATCGAGGCGGCGCCCTTGGCGTTCACACCCAGATAGGTGGACAAAGCCACGGTGGCATCGCTGCCAAAACCGGGATAAGGAAAGCGCTGTTGACGGTAGCAGTCGTTCAGGCGCAATTGCATGCTCCACATCTGACCGTTCGAGACCCGATAAGCGGGCCAGGCGGCAAAGCCCACACCATCGCCGGGGTTCTTGGTCAAAAGGGGCAAGTCCTGCAAACGGATGCGCTTGCCTTCTTCACCGTGGCAAGAGGCACATGAAAAGTCATGGGTGCCACCGCGCTGGAAGAACAGCCGCTTGCCCACTTCATAGAAAGTTCTTTCCTGAACGTGCGACTGCGACAGGTTGAACTTGAGGCCCTTGGACTCGGCAGCGATCCAGGTGGCCAAAGCCGTCACATTGGCCATCTCGCCGCGACCAAATGCGGTTTTGGAAATTTCGGCAGCGTTGAAGCCTTGCAAGGTTTCCATGCAGGTGACCAGACGCGACTCCAGGTCTTGCACGCGCTGGGTGTCGGCAAAAAAACGGGGCAACTCGACAAATGCGCCCTTGACGACCCCCGGGCCCTTGCCCAGATCGCACTTTTCAAGGGACACCTTTTTGGGGCCCCGTGCTTGTTTCCAGAGGTCTTCGCCTTTGGCTTCGAACAACTCCGCAGGGTTGCCGTCTTGCAGCATCGCACGGTATTCGTCGATCCCTTGGCTGGTGGTTTTCTGGGCCAGTGCGGGCATCGCACAGACCGCCCATGCCGCCGCAAGGGAAAGGGTCGTCGCTTTTTTCATTGTCACCTCGGTTGGTTTGATTCCCATGCAAAAAGAGTGAAGTGGTGGCTTCACCCTTCGCAAATTCAGACTGCTGTCACGACACCGTGGCTTCGTCGGTGCGGGTGGCACCCCGGTTGTCTTTCCAAGTCACCGCAATCTTGTCACCCGCCTTGGCCCCTTTGACGGAGAACTGCATGAACGGGTTCTTGGACACCGCTGGGCCCCATTCGGCGGTCAGAACGACCTTGCCATTGAGGGTCGCGGTGACCTCCTGGATGAACCAGGCAGGAATCAGGTTGCCTGCAGCGTCACGACGCTGACCCGCCTCCATTTCGTGGCTCATGAGCACGCGAACGGTGGCCTTGTCGCCCGAGACCTGGGCACGAATGCGCATTGGATCTGCCATTTTTCTCTCCTCAATCTTTCAGTGAATCTGTGTGTAGGAAATGACTGCTGGCGATCAACCGCCGCAACCACCCAGAGTGACTTTGACTTCTTTCTTGGCCCACAAGGCGCGGCCGTCGTTCATGATGGCCACAGCGTAGACATCGGAAGACTGGCCCATCTTGGCGCGGGTCGAAAAATTGGCGTCAATGGCATCGGTCACGTTGAACATGGCCACCAACGCTGAGGGGTTCTTTTCGACCAGGATCAGCATGTGCTTGACGCCTGGCAGGGCGGTGCTGGCACCCAGGGGCACCACTGCGCCGTTTTCGGCAATGTCCGGACCAATGATGGTCACGTCCTTGCTTTCGGCCATGCTTTTGGCACCGGCAGCCCTGGCGGCGTCCTGCACCGTTTTGGCATCGAATGCGGCTTTGTTGACGGCGGCGTGTGCGAACTGGGGAAAACCAGCGGAGGCCAAGAGGCCAGCCACAACAGCGCTTTGCTTGAGTGTCTCGCGACGGGTTTGCATCTGATATCTCCTTTGATGGTTGAGTGATGCTATTGAAACAGGTTCAGAAATCCATCGGGATAAGCCCGATTTATTTGCTGGCCCCCTTGGAAATCCATTCGGCAATCAGCTTGGCGTCCGAATCAGGCAATGATTGTGCAGGCATCGGAATGGGTCCGTACACCCCCACACCGCCGAGCTTGATTTTTTCTGTCAAATACGCCACTTTACCTGCCTGTTTTTTGGCGATTTCATGGAATCCCGGCCCGACGACCTTCTTGTCCACACCGTGGCAGGCGGTGCAGCTGTATTTGTTCAGCAAGGCGATGGCCGCTTTGGACTCGTTCTTTTCGGGTTTGGCTGCAGCCACGGGCGCTGCCGACGCCGCCGACAGGGGTTGACCGGCTTTGGGTTCAGGCTGGGTGGTGTCGACGCCCCGCTGGGGCCCCACGGTCCGGCTTTGCTCTTGCAGATTGCCGTGCGCATTGCGGGCGTAGTCGGGCAGCAAGGAGGCCACCTTGGGCTCGGCCTTGCAATCTTTCATGCAAATCCTGTTGGAGGTGTCAACTCGCCGGGCCCCCCCGAACTCCTGGCCTGGCCACATGGCGTGTGCGGTGGTCATGCCATGGCGGTTGGGCATGCGGGCCTGCACCTCGGCCATGTTTTTGTCCGACAACACGTAGTTGTCCGGCACGATGTTGGCCAGGTTCAACATGAAGGCTGTGACCGCGTACACCTCTTCCGTGGTCAGGGTCTTGGGGTTGGTCCAAGGCATGGCCCGGTTGATGTAATCCCACAAGGTGGACACCGTGGGCACCTTCATGAGGGTGGTGCGCCCCGGGTAGTCCGCACGCTGCAGATTGGCAACCCGACCGGTTTTGATGTCTTCAGCGGTCGTGCCCCCGATCAGCGGGCTGAACACCTCATTGGACTCGCCAAAGACGCCATGGCAGTGCGCGCACTTGGCCTCCCACACATCCTGACCCTTGGCCACAGAACCCGAACCCGCTGGCAAGCCCTTGAAATCGGGGCGCACATCGATGTCCCATTTGGCCACTTCCTTGGGCGTGGCCTCGCGTCCCACCCCGGGAAACTTGTTGCTTTGCGCAGTGGCCAGGCCTGCCGCAGTCAGCCAGGCCACTGCCAGAACGGCATCACGAAAGCTGGACATTTTTCACCTCCCCGTTTTCCTGAACCAGCCAGGACTGGATGGCGTTGTTGTGATAGATGGAACGGGTGCCACGCACGGCACGCAACTGCTGGTAGGTCGGCTGCACATGCCCTGTGTCGTCCTGCGCCCGGCTTTGAATGATGGCGGGCTTGCCGTCCCACACCCAGTCCAGGTTGAAGCGAGACAGCGCCTTGGAGAGCACGGGCGTTTCCAGGCGTGCCGGACGCCAGTTGCGCCCCCCATCGGTCGACACATCCACGCGCTTGATCTTGCCCCTGCCTGACCAGGCCAGACCTGTGATGTTGTAGAAGCCCTTGTCCAGCAGGACTTGACCGCCCGACGGCGTGGTCACCACGCTTTTGACTTCCTGAATGTTGGTGTACTGCCGTTGAAGGCCGTTGGGCATCAGGTCGATGTAATGGATGGCCTCGTCCTTGGCGGCGTAGGGCTTGTCCCCCACTTCGATGCGGCGCAGGTATTTGATCCAGCTCACCCCCTGAACACCTGGCACCACCAGACGCAGCGGATAGCCGTTTTCGGGGCGCAGCATTTCACCGTTTTGGCCATAGGCCACGATCACTTCGCCCGAGGTGATCAGGCCCATCGGGATGGTGCGGGTCATGGACGAACCATCACCCCCTTCGGCCAGCACAAACTTGCCGTTTTTCAGATCGGCACCGGCCATCTCCAGCAGGGTGATCAAGGGCACGCCCGTGAACTCGCTGCAGGAGATCATGCCGTGGGTGTATTGAACGGTGGGCACCGCCACATTGCCCCACTCTGTCGCTGTGTTGGCACCGCACTCGATGAAATGAAAGCGCGACACCGAGGGCAGGCGCATGATCTCGTCCATGGTGAACACCATGTTCTTTTTGACCATGCCATTGATCATGAAACGGTGCTTGGACGGGTCGATGTCCCACCAGCCTTGATGATGACGCTCAAAATGCAGACCACTGGGCGTGACGATGCCAAACAGCGACTGCAAAGGCGCAAACGAGACCGAAGCCTGCGTGGTCTGTGTCAGCCCCGGGCTTTGACGTCGTTGCAAGTTCGCCTCGTATTTGGAGGGCTTGCCGTAACCGTCTGCGGCCACACCCTGGCCCAGGCCTGTGGCGTGCTCGGGCAGGTTCAGGATGTTGGGGTCCCCCCCTTCGGTGGGCACAGGGTTGCCTTGGGCCATGGCCATGGGGGCAGCAGCCCCGGCAGCCGCCGCCGCAAAGGCATGGCGAATGAAATCACGACGCCCTTTTTTGCCCTCGGCAAAAACTTGCTTCACGCCGCTGGGCGTCAGGAAGTTTTCGGGCGCTTTTTGCACCCTTCCTGAATGCATGCTGATTTCTTTCACACCTACTCCTGGTTTTGAGTGGGCCGCACGCGACCCTGTCCACACCCACTTGTGTACCCGAACAGCGACACCCCGCCTCACGCGTTGTGCACACGAACCCTGCCGTTCATGCATTAAGTTCGTATATTCGGATATGCGAATATATAAGATAAACAAGCCAGCTGAATCAGGGATTACACGGACATCGCCTGCGGATCAGGACAAACCCTGATCACTTGAATTTGTAATGGTCCCGGTTGATCACGGCGGCCACGGCGTTCACCTCCTCCGGGAACATGCCCATGTTCAACTGGGTGTTGCATTGCTCCACCATGCCACGCAAAAAAGCGGCGGTATTGATGCGGCCCAAAGGTTTGTAAATGGCACTGCCATCGCCGCCCACCTTGGAGACATGGCAGGCCACACACTTGTTTTCTGCGATCAACTTTTCGCCGAGCTGGTGATCGGCACCCTTGAAAATGGCCGGCTGCGCCATGGCCACAGTGGCCCCCACAGCGACAAGGCCGGACAGCAGACATTTTTTGACGGTTTTCATCGCGCGCCTCCCATGAAAAAACCGCTCAAGGCATGCGCCTTGAACGGCCTACAAAAGCCACACCGGACCTTCGAGTTGGCTGAATGGTTCATTCAGCACCCCCTCGAAGGCTTGAGTTTACTTGGCACCCGCCAAAATCCAGGTGGCCAGCGTCAAGGCGTCTGCATCGCTCAAAGCGGCTTGAGCAGGCATGGGCACGGGGCCCCACTTGCCAGAGCCACCGGCCTTGATGCTTCGGGCCAATGTGGCGGCTGCGTCTTTTTGACCGGCATACTTTTTGGCCACATCGTTGTAGGAAGGACCGACCATTTTTTTGTCGACGGCATGGCAAGCCATGCAAGCGTTTTTCTTGGCCATGTCCATGTTGGCCAAGGCGGGGGCAGACATCAAAGCAGCCAAAGAGGCCACAGCAAAAACCATTTTCATGAGATCTCCATCGATAGGGGGTCAATATAACCGGGCACGAATTTAACCGAAATCAACACGCATGGGGACCATCCAGAACCATTTCGGCGTGAGGGATTTTACTGAGGCCACCCCCCATGGAAGGCCATGCCATGGACGAAAAAAGGCCATTGGGCCATCGATGGGTCGCAGAGAAAATGAGCTGCAGGCAAAGGCTGACCAGACCGAAACCACCCCCCGCCGAACATGGGCCGGGGCAGCACCTGGACGCGCGCAGGGCGCCCAATGTTTCGCGTCACCTGTCTGACTTGGCACAGCACGGCACCGTGAGCCGGGCAAGCCGGGGCCCGAGTGTGTTCTAGACAGTCGCCGCCCCTCCATCTGTGCCCTGTGCGCTCGGGTGTGCGCCAGCATCGACAGGCAGTACGAACCAACCCCGCACGATCGGGCCTTTTTCCAGCGTCAGTGATGAGCGGCCCCGCTCAACGGGGTTCTTCTCTCAAGTCAATGCCCTCGTGCTGGGCGATTTTTTCGAGGGCGCCTTCAAACAGGGCACGGGCCGAACCGGAGATGGCGCGCAAATAGGAATGCAGGTGCGCGTCCTCGGTGTTTTGGTTCAGGCACTCCTGGCTGTAGGCCTCAAAGCTGGCCAACTGCGCGATCAGTTCGGCCACATGCTTGGGACATTCGCACAAGACATTGGTCGGTATGCTGGCCACGCGCCGCAAGGTGGCGTCGGCGTATTTGCGGCCGGCAATGACCGCGCCTGCTTGTCCAAAGGCCTGGGCCCGGTCGCGGTCCACAAACAAGATCGATTGCAACAACTCGGCCAATTCGCTGTCCGATACGGGGTCACGCCGGACCGTCAGGCCAGCCCTCTTCATGGTGCGCACCACCGCGTCAGGGGCGAAGTGGTACAGCACAATGGTCTGGGCAAAAGGGTGGCGCTGCATCAGCCGACGGATCGACTCGTACACCGTGTCCTGCAGGGAGTTGACCTTGATCAACAGCACCTGCGGCTTGTCTGACAAAGGGGCGTTCCGGGCCGCGGCCAGGTCTTCCATGACATCGGTCACCTGGATGCGGTGCTGACTCAGCACCGCAGCAAATGGACCCGACTCGATGCGGTTGGCCAAACCCAGGCCCACCACGGCCAGACACACAGGCTGCGCCAGAGCAGGCCCCATGGGCGCGGGCTGACCGGCGTGCGACAACTCGCGCAACTGCGCCAGATCCAGCCTGGCCATGCTGCCCACGCCATGTCCTGCAGCGGACAACTGCTTGAGCAGCAAGGCCTTGGACACATCTTGCTCAGCAAACAGGCGTTGGTTACCCGAGGTCTTGTGGGGCGTGAACGCGCCGTAGCGTGTTTGCCAAATCCGCAATGTGGAGACCGGAACGCCGGTGAGCTTGGACACGGCGCCAATTCGAAACAAGGGGGGTTGGGCAGATGAGGGGTGGGACACAGCGGCCTTTGTTTAGGTATTGAGTAGATTTTATGTCGATATCTCCTAAATTATTGAGGATTTACCCTATTTGAGTAGCTATTGGCTTGAAAATCCTATTCACTGGGGGCTCAGCACATGATTTCGAACAAAACCATCAACGCCATGGACATCTGCGTGGTCATTGCCTCGCAACAAAACCTGGGGCGCGTGTCGACCACCGAGTTGGCGCAGAGGCTGCGTTTGTCGGTCTCGAATCTAGAGAGCATCCTCAAGCCGCTCAAAGACCACCAGATCGTGAGTTCGCGCAAAGGGCCCGGGGGCGGTTATGAAATCCGGGGCGACCTGGCCCTGATCTCGATGTGGGACATCGCGGCCATCTTCGAGTCCACCCTTGAAGACCAAGGTGTCGACGCGCAAGCGCCAAATGCGGCGGACTTCGAATGGGGGCTGGAACAGGTCATCATCGACACCCTGAGCCAATTTGCCTTGTCCGATTTTGTGGTGCAGCAAGCGCGCCAGGCGCCCGTGGAAACGCCCGTGGTCAACCGGTTCAAGTTCAAACCCCTGCCGGCCCCGCTGGTGCCCAAGGCCCCCAACTCGGTGTTCCAGTTGCACATGGCGGTCTAGGCTCTGTTAGCCTTCATGGGTGGAAGGATTGACCCCATGAGCGCATTCAACGACCCCCAGCACACTTGGAACCAACGTTTTGCCGCCGAGCACTATGTGTTCGGCGAAGCCCCCAACGAATACCTGCGGTCACAAGCAGCCCACCTGGTGCCCGGCACAGCCTTGGCTGTGGCCGATGGTGAAGGGCGCAACGGCGTGTGGCTGGCCGAACAAGGCCTGCAAGTCGAGGCGTTTGATTTTTCAAACATCGCCATCCAAAAGGCCCAGGCCCTGGCCCACAAGCGGCAGGTGCAGATCCATTGTGTGTGCAGCGATTGGCCATCGTTTGACTGGCAACCCGCGCGCTACGACAACATGGTCGGCATCTTTTTCCAGTTCGCCACGCCCCAAGAGCGCAGCCAGCTTTTTGCGCGGATGCTGGACAGCCTGAAGCCCGGCGGCACCCTGATCATCCAGGGCTACACCCCCCGACAACTGGAATTCAATACCGGCGGCCCCGGCAAATTGGCCCACCTGTACGACGAAGCTTTGATGCTGGATGCCTTCGGGCACCTGGACATTCTGGACCTGCGCACCTACGAAGCCGAGATCTCGGAAGGCACAGGCCACCAGGGCATGTCGGGTTTGATCGGACTGACGGCACGCCAGCCGTTTTGAACCCGATGGTGGCGGCGGCCTGGCCGGCAGGGCGGGCAAAGTGCCCACCCGGGACCCGGCGCATGCCGGTGTGCCCAGGGCTCAGAGGGCCTGGCGCCCCTGCGCAATGCGCTCATCCAGATAGGGGCCGTAAAAGTCCGGCAAATAAGCCCCCTCCATGCGTTCGGCCACTTCCTTGCCGCCAGGACCAAAGAAGAGCAAGGTGGGCGTGATCGACACTTTCCAGACGCGGGTCAACTGGTCATGGGTGGTGAGCTTGCCTGCGAAATCCAGCACCGCTTGCGCGCTTCGCATGTCCACCTGAACGATCACGCCACCCGCCTTGTGCATGGGCGAGAGGTGACTTTGCCGGACCTGCCGACAAAACACGCAGCCGTCCAGGCTGACCATGACCACCAGGGGCTGCTTGTTCTGGATGGCGCGGGCCAGCTCATCGCTCAGGGATTGGGCAGCGGGCAAACTGGCGCCCGGCCGCTGGGCCAGTGCCGGACCCATGCCCAACGTCAAACCGGTCCATGCCAGAAAGTCACGGCGAAGCATGGCTGTTGTCCCGCTCAAAGAGAATACTGCTGGCATGGATTAAAGAAAGTGGACAATAGCGGGTTTTGCGTTGGCCGGCAGACCTGACCGCTGCAAACCTGATGAATATAAGAGACCAATGAATTATTGGAGAAATCCGTGAATCTCGCAAGCTTGCTCGAAACCTGGGGTGACGCCCATGTACTGGCCTTGGCAGGTGCCTTGGTGGGTTTCATTTTCGGTTTTGCCGCCCAACGCAGCCGCTTTTGTGCCCGTGCTGCCGTGATCGAGTGCTGTGAAGGTCAGGCACGGGACCGGTTCAGCGTCTGGTGGCTGGCTTTTGGGGCCTGCCTGGTGGGCGTTCAGGCTTTGGTGTTCTTGGGTGCCCTCAAGCCTGCTGACGCACGTTACATCGCCACACCTGGCAGCATTTCGGGCGCGGTGCTCGGTGGCTTGTTTTTTGGTGCGGGCATGATCCTGACGCGCGGATGCGCCAGCCGTCTGCTGATTTTGTCGGCCAACGGGAATATGCGTGCACTCTTGGCTGGCCTGGTCTTTGCCGTGACCGTTCAGGCCAGCATTGCCGGATGGCTGGCGCCTGCTCGCAAGGCCTTGGCGGCTTGGTGGCCCATGGACGGTGGGCCTTCCAGGGATTTGTTGCACCTGACGGGTTTGGGCGCAACCGGTGGACTGGTGCTGGCCGGGCTGGCCTTGCTCACAGGCATTTACTTTTTCTTCAAAACACACCCGCAGCGCTGGGGGTTGGCGCTTTTTGCGCTGATCACGGGCCTGAGCATCGCCCTGGGCTGGGGACTGACACAGGCCATCGCCGCACAGTCGTTCGAGGCTGTTCAAATCCAGAGCCTGAGTTTCAGCAGCGCATCTGCAGAGATGTTGATGCGGGTGCTGTCCAGCGCCACATCGCCCAGCCTGGGTTTCGATGCCGGTTTGCTGCCGGCCACCTTTATGGGCTCTTTGCTGGGCGCCCTGGTCGGCGGAGATTTCAAGTTCGAAGGCTTCAAAACCGAAAACAAGCTGGGCCACTACCTCACCGGCGCTGTGCTCATGGGCTTTGGCGCCGTGCTGGCGGGCGGCTGCACCGTGGGTGCAGGCATGACGGGGGGGTCGGTCTTTTCGCTCACCGCCTGGATGACCCTGATCGCCATCTGGGTGGGCGCGGGCATCTCCTGGCGCATCCACCGCAGCATGGGCTGGGCCATGTGAGCCCGTGAGAAAAAAACGCCGCAAGTCCAGGACCGCGGCGTTCAGGGGTGAAGGTTAAAGCATCAAGCCAGCGTATCGGCCCAGATGTTTTGCGCCCATGACAAGGCATAGATGCCTTCGAGCTCGTTGGCGACGCTGGAGACGCCGCCCGAACCAGGCACTGCCAACATGGTCTTCCTTTCGGCATCGTAGCGGTGCACGCTGGCCACATGCACCACGTCCTTGCTGCTGACAAAGCTGTAGCAGGTGTTGTTGTAGACCGGCATGTTGTTGACTGGCTTGCCCATCAACAACGCCACCACGGCCGCCGCACAGGTCTTGCCGTGCTGGTTGGCCATGTGGCCTGACTTGGGCATGCCAGGCGCAATCTGGATCGAGTCACCCAGCACGTGCACATTTTTGGCCGCTTTGGACTCAAAGGTCAGGAAGTCCACTTCGCACCAGCGCTTGTTGGCGGTGGCCAATCCGGCGTTCACCGCCACATCACCCGCACGCATGCTCGGGATCACGTTCAACACGCTGGCCTTGATGTCTTCGTTGAACTCGAACTTCAAGGTCTTGTTGGCCACATCCACATCGGTCACGTTGTGCTTGCCACGGTACTCGATGATGCCCTTGTAGCGGTCAGACCAGGCCTTCTTGAACAAGGCCCCCTTGGACGTCACATCGTCGTTGGCGTCCAGGATCAGCACCTTGCTCTTGGGCTTGGCCTTGGTGAAGTAGTCGGCCACCTGGCAGGCACGCTCGTAAGGGCCGGGCGGGCAACGGTAGGGGGCTAAGGGAATGGACATGGCGAACACGCCACCATCGGGCATGGCTTCGAGTTGCTTGCGCAGCGTGAGCGTTTGCTCGCCCGCTTTCCAGGCGTGCATCACTTGTTCCTTGGCACCCGCACGGTTCATGCCGGGCAAGGTTTCCCACATGAAGTCCACGCCAGGCGAGACGATCAGGCGGTCATAACTCAGCTCGGTGCCACCCGCCAGTTTGACGATGCGCTTGTCCGCGTCGATGGTGTTGACACGGTCCTTGATCACCTTGACACCGTGGCGCTTGGTCAGGTTGTCATAAGGGGTGGTGATGTCGGCAATGGTCTTGCTGCCCCCGATGACCAGGTTGGAGATGGGGCAAGAGATGAAGGCACTGTTGGGTTCCACCAAGGTGACCTGGATTTGGTGCTCAGACCACATGCGCAGGTATTTGGCTGCCGTGGCACCCGAATAACCCCCACCAATGACCACCACTTTGGGTCCACTGCCACCCCCGATGGAGGCACATCCCGAAACCATTCCCATGGCCCCCAAAGCGGAGCCGGTTTGCAAAAAATGACGACGTTGCATGGCTGTTTTCCTTATCGTTTCTGGGCCGCAAAATAGCCCGCGATGGCCTCAATTTGCTCGTCTGTGTAGCCCTTGGCGAGCTGGTGCATGATGGTGGCCGCTGGCACGCGATCGGCCTTGTAATCCTGCATCTTCCTGACCAGCTCGTTCTTGTTGTAGCCCGCCAGGGACACCATGGCGGGCTGGGCACGGCCATCGGTGCCATGGCAGGCGGCACACGATGCCGCCAGGCTGCGTGCCTGCAAAGGATCGATCTGGGCTTGCACCAGACCTGACACGGCAAGCCAAGCGGCTGCCGTCACTGCGTGTTTCATCTTCATGGTTTTTCCTCGAAAAAAACAATTCACGGCGGGCACTCACCCACCAGTTCAGGGGCGCAAATAGACAAAGCCTTGTTTGGCCTGCAAGGTGGCCACTTCGGCCACACCCGCTGGCACCACTTTGGCTTCCATCAGCAACTTGTCGGCAGAAATTTTGCGCGCCACCAGGGTGTTGTTGCAAACCCTGAACTCCACGCCTTTGTTGGCCAGATCGCTGACCCCACCTGCAAAAGGCTGGTCCATCTGGTTGGTGGCACCGTCGAGCAGAAAGTCAATGCCCAAACCATGCGCCACCACGACAATCTTGACCTTGGGGTCGGCCGCCAAGTGGTTGCGGATATTGCCGATCGCCCGTGAAGCCTGCGGAATGCCCTCGCTCAGGTGGTACACCACCTTGATATCGGCCCAGGACAGGCCCGTGACCAACAGGCCGATCAGCAGCAACAGGTTTTTCTTCATTCGTTTCTCCTTAAGTATGAATATTAGTCGGTTCATGTGCACAACTGTGCCCGTGGAAACCCGGCTTGAAACCGACCCGCGACTTTCAATCGGTCTCGCTCGCGATCTGAACACACACCGTCCGGCACAAGGTGACCACCTGTTCATTGATGATGCGGTAATAAATTTGTACGCCATCGCGGCGTTTGCCCACGACGCCGGCCTGGTACAGGGTGTTGAGGTGCTGCGACATGTTGGGTTGGGTGGTGTCGATTTCGGCCAACAATTCACCCACGTTTTTTTCGGAATTGCACAGCGCACTGATGATGCGCAGGCGCATCGGCGCCGACATGACGCGAAAAACCTCGGCGGCTTTTTCAAAGACTTCTTCCGACTCGGTCAGGGCGTGGTTTTCTGGTGCAGCGGTTTTGGCCATGGGGTCTGTCCGTCGAATGTCACATATCTCGCACGATTGTCACGCAAATGGGCATGAACCGTGAGGGCCAAGCCGTTTGCAACGTGGCATCGGGCCATTGTGGCCAATTTGGACGCAGATTCAAACCATTGATTGGTTCTTTGCTTATGCCCACCAAGGATAAACCGATGGGCCCGGCCCGCACGCGGCTGCACAGGCACACGCCAGCGGCCTTGCACCGCCTCCACAGGTGTGGTCCTTGTTTTGGCGCAAGGTACAGGAACAAGCCCACGGCCATACTGACACTTTGAATGAGTGAACTTGACCATGACTTGGCCTACCCATCTGGCGACGCGTCTGCAACACCCCGGTCTGATCAAAAACATCATGGGTGCAGCCGAGGCGGCCGCCCTGCTGCCTGTGGGCGGCAATGTGGGCATGAGTGGCTTCACGGGCGCCGGCCACCCCAAAGCCGTCCCCTTGGCGCTGGCCGCGCGCCTGTCGGCTTTGCACGCTTCAGGTCAGCGCGATGCACGCATCAACCTCTGGACGGGGGCATCGACCGCCCCCGAACTCGATGGCGCGCTGGCCAGGGCCCAGGGGATAGGGATGCGGCTGCCCTACCAGTCGGATCCGACTTGCCGTCAACGCATCAATGCGGGGCAGATGCATTACACCGACCTGCACTTGTCGCAGGTGGCACCCGCAGCCCGTGGCGGGGTGCTCGGGCCTCTGGATGTGGCGGTGATCGAGGTGGTGGGCATCCTGCCCGATGGCAGCCTCATCCCCTCCACCTCGGTCGGCAACAACCAGACCTGGCTGGACCTGGCGCAGCACGTCATTCTGGAGGTGAACCTGCAGCAAAATCCCGCCTTGCAAGGCATGCACGACATCGAGCCACCCATGCCCGCAGCACCGAACCGGCAGCCCCTGGCGTTGCGGCATCCGCGTGAGCGCCTGGGTCAGCCCTTTTTGCGTTGCGATCCCGCCAAAGTGATGGCGGTCGTGATGACCGACCACCCAGACCGCCACAGCAGTTTTGCAGCACCGGACGAAGTCACGGCGCGGATCGCCGGACACCTGATCGATTTTTTGCAGCACGAAGTGGCCCTGGGGCGCCTGCCGCCGCAGTTGCTGCCCTTGCAATCGGGTGTGGGCAATATCGCCAATGCCGTCATGGCCGGGCTCAACCAGGGGCCATTCGATCAGATGACCGCCTACACCGAGGTCCTGCAGGACGGCTTGCTGGCCATGCTGCGCTCGGGCAAGCTGGCATTTGCTTCGGCGACCGCCATTTCACTGAGCCCGCCAGCAGCCAGCGAATTCAACGCGCACATCGGGTTTTACCGTGAACGCATCGTGCTGCGATCGCAGGAGATCAGCAACCACCCTGAAGTGGTGCGCCGCCTGGGTGTGATCGCCATGAACGCCATGATCGAAGCCGACATCTATGGCAACGTCAACTCCTCGCACATCATGGGCTCGGGCATCATGAACGGGATCGGCGGCTCTGGCGACTTTGCACGCCACGCCGCTTTGTCGATTTTCATGACGCCCTCCCTGGCCAAGGGAGGCAAGGTGTCCTGCATCGTGCCCATGGTCTCACACCACGACCACACCGAGCACGATGTCCAGGTGATCGTGACCGAGCAAGGCCTGGCCGACCTGCGCGGGCTGGCACCCACGCAACGCGCCCAGCTGATCGTGCAGCGCTGCGCTCACCCCCGCTTTCGGGGCGCCCTGCTGGACTACATGGCGCGTGCCAGCGACAGCGGCACCAGCATGCACACGCCCCACCTGCTGGACGAGGCGCTCAGCTGGCACAGCCGCTGCCTGCGCACCGGGCAGATGTGAGCCATCCAGTGCCGCTTCAGAGCGCGTTGATCGGCACCTTCAGATAAACCGTGCCGTTGGCCTCGGGTGGGGGCAGATGACCGGCCCGCATATTGACCTGCACCGAAGGCAAGATCAACACCGGCATGCCCAGCTTGGCGTCACGGGCCTGGCGCATGCTGACAAAATCGTCCTCGCTCACACCCAGACGCACGTGGACATTGCTGGCTTTTTGGGCCGCGACCGTGGTCACACATTGCGCCTCTCGCCCTGCAGGCGGGTAGTCATGGCAAAGGTAGAGCACCGTGTCATCGGGCAGGCTCAGCACCTTGTGGATCGACTGGAACAGGGTGCGGGCACTCCCTCCGGGGAAATCGCAACGGGCGGTGCCGTAATCGGGCATGAACAAGGTGTCGCCCACAAAAGCCACCTGGCGCGCCGGCTGCACGCGTTCGTCACGCACCACATAGGTCATGCAGGCCGGTGTGTGGCCCGGCGTGTGCATGGCACGCAGCTGCAAATGCCCAATCGTCAAGCCGTCACCATCGCGCACCAGCCGGTCAAATTGGCTGCCGTCGCGCGCAAACTCGCTGCCTGCGTTGAACAACTTGCCAAACACGTCTTGCACCGTGGTGATGTGGTGGCCAATGGCCAGCTGACCGCCCAGCTTTTGTTGCAAATAAGGCGCTGCTGACAGGTGGTCGGCATGCACATGCGTCTCCAGCAGCCACTGCACCTGCAGGCCCAGCGCCAGCACGCGGGCGATCAGGGCGTCGGCACTGTCGGTGCGGGTACGGCCCGACTTGGGGTCATAGTCCAGCACGCTGTCGATCAGGGCGCACTGGCGGCTTTCCTCGTCCCACACGATGTGGCTGAAGGTGGAAGTGGCTGGGTCAAACAGGGATTCGACGTGCATGAATGAGCGTCCTGGACATATTTGCAATGGCTTATTTTCTTACAAACCCTTGTCCACAGGGCCGTGCGGGGACATTGCCCGATTCAGGCCCGCTGCCTGAGGGTGCGGCTGAGCAAAATGACCGGGATCAGCCCCACCAGCACCAGGGCCAATGAGGGCAGCGCCGCCTCGCCCAGACGCTCGTCGCGCGCCAGCTGGTAGGCGACCACAGCCAGGGTGTCGCTGTTGAAGGGGCGCAGCACCATGGTGGCGGGCAGCTCCTTCATCACGTCGACAAACACCAACAAGGCGGCCGCGATCGTGGTGCGTTGCAACAAGGGCGCATGCACGCGGCGCAGCAAGCCCCAGCCGGTCACGCCCAGCATGCGGGCCGAATCGTCCAGGCTGGCCGGAATGCGGGCATAGCCGCTTTGCACCGACTGCAGCGCCACCGCGCAAAATCGCACCAAATACGCCCACACCAAACCCAAGGAGGTGGCCGTGATCCAAGCGCCCGCCGACGAGGCTGGCCAAATTTGCTGAACCCAAGCCAGGGGCAACAACAAACCCACCACCACCACCGCACCCGGGATGGCATAACCCAGGCCCACCAGCTGGATGGCCCCCTGGCTGATGCGGTCGGCGCGGGTGCGCACACCAAAAGCCAGCGCCAGCGCCACGCCCACCGCCAGCACCGCCGTGATGGCGCCCAGGCGCAAACTGGTCCAGGCCCACTGGCCAAAACGATCCCAAGGCACGTCGCTCGCCTCCCCCGCAAAAGCCCGCAACATGATCAGCACCGGCAGCACGAAGCCCAGCAGCACCGGCAGGCTGCAAAGTGACCAGGCCAGCACCCGGCGCATGCCGTGCAACTGCACCGGCTGCGCCTCGGCCGAGCCCTGGCGCGCGCCGCGCCCCTGGTTGAAGCGCATGCGCTTTTGGGCACGTTGCTCCAGTTGCAACAACACCACCACCACAGCCAGCAGCACCGTGGCCAGCTGGGCGGCGGCGATGCGGTTGTCCATCGACAGCCAAGCCTTGTAAATGCCTGCGGTGAAGGTCTGGATGCCGAAATAGCTGGACACGCCAAAATCGGCCAGGGTTTCCATCAGCGCCAGCGCCACCCCCGCAGCCACGGCCGGACGGGCCAGCGGCAAGGCAATTTCGCGGATGCGCCGGGACAAAGGGGCGCCCAACAGCCGGGCCGCTTCCATCAGGCCCGAGGCCCGCTCGGCCAAGGCGGTGCGGGCCAGCAAATACACATACGGGTACAGCGACAACGTGAACACCCAGGCAGCACCCCAGACGCTGCGCACATCGGGCCACAAGCGCCCCTGTACACCCAGCGCCTCGCGCAAGGCCACCTGCAGCGGGCCGCTGAACTGCAAAAAGTCGGTGTAGGCATAGGCCACCACATAAGCGGGCATGGCCAACGGCAAAAGCAGCAGCCATTCAAAAACGCCGCGCCCGGGGAAATCAAACAAGGTGACCAGCGCCGCCGTGGCCAGGCCCAGCACCGTCACCCCCACCGCCACCATCAGGCACAGGCTCAGCGAGGTGAGTGCGTAATCGGGCAGCACCGTGCCGACCATTTCGTGCAGGATGCTGGCGCTCTCGGCGCTCCACTGCAGCCACGAGGCGAGCACAGCCAACACCGGCAAGGCCAAAGCCAAAGCCAGCAAGGCCAACAACAAAATGGGAAGACCCGACAGCCGGTGGGCCAAAGCGCTCAACATAGGCTTCGATTGTAGGAGTGCGGGTCCACCTGCCTACAATCGGGCCCATGTTTCTAGAACTGCGCCAACTGGACATCCGGTATCCCGGCAGCACCACCCCCGCCGTGCAAGGGGTGAGCCTGGGTCTGCGCACGGGCGATGTGGGCGTGCTGATCGGGCCTTCGGGCTGTGGCAAAACCAGCTTGTTGCGGGCCGTGGCGGGCCTGGAGCCAGTCTCGGGTGGCCAGGTGCTGCTCTCGGGTCGCGTGGTCAGCGATGCCCAGCACACCCAGCCCGCAGAGAGCCGCCGCATTGGCATGGTGTTTCAGGACTATGCGCTGTTTCCGCACATGGACGTCAGCCAGAACGTGGGGTTTGGCCTCGCGCACCTGTCCAGAGCCGAGCGCCAGCAGCGCGTGACCGAAGTGCTGGATCTGGTGGGTCTGGTGGGCGCCGAAAAACGTTACGCGCACGAGTTGTCCGGCGGTCAACAACAGCGTGTGGCCCTGGCCCGCGCCTTGGCGCCCAAGCCCGACTTGCTGCTGCTCGACGAGCCCTTTTCCAACCTGGACATCGACCTGCGTGAACGCCTGGCACAAGAGGTGCGCAACATCCTCAAGGCCGCACAAGCCACCGCCTTATTGGTCACACACGACCAACTCGAAGCCTTTGCCATCGGTGACGTCATCGGGGTCATGAACGAGGGTCGGCTGCACCAGTGGGACGATGCCTACAGCCTCTACCACCGCCCCGCCACCCGCTTTGTGGCCGACTTCATTGGCCATGGCGTGTTCACACCCGCGACCCTGCGCGAAGTGGATGGGCAGATTCTGGTGAGCACCCCAGTGGGCGAGCTCAGGGACGTGGCCGAATGCCCCCTGCCCTGCATGTTCGAAGGCGGTCAGTGCGATGTGCTGTTGCGTGCCGATGACATCGTGCACGACGACGATGCCCCGGTGAAGGCGGAAATCATCCGCAAGGCATTTCGCGGCTCGGAGTTTTTGTACACCTTGCGCCTGACCAGTGGCGATTTGCTGATGGCCCACGTGCCCAGCCACCATGACCACAAACTGGGCGAATGGATCGGGATCCGTGCCGAAGTGGACCACGTCGTCACCTTCAACCGCAGCTGCCCGCTCACCGACCGCGACCTGTGCCAGATGCCGTGCGCCAAAGCGCAGGCTTGCGAGCACACCGACCCGAAATACCAGCCTGTCAAATTGGTGGAAAACCCCTGACCACGGCTTGATCAAGGCCAGTCGCGGCTCAAACCGCTGACCCACCGACCCCGGCCTGGCCGGCGTCCCGCAAGCGCATGATGTCCTGGCGCAAATCTTGCGCCCAGGCTCGGCGGTCTCGCCCCTGGGCAGTCTGGGGCTCGCCAAAATGCACCACGGCTTCGATGCGACGGGCTTTGAGGGTCCGCCACATGGAACCGATGAGCGTGTCGTCGCCGATGTAGCAAGGCGCAAAGCTGATCTGGCCGGTCCGGGCGTCGATGAATTGCAGGGACATGGCCTGAACCGGGGCACCCGCCTCGATGGCCGCCTGGATCAGGTTGGCATGAAAAGGCAGCAGCTCGCGCCCGTCGCTGGTCGTGCCCTCGGGGAAAACCGCCACCACATCACCGCGGGTCATGGCATCGGCCATGTCCTTGACCATGCGCAGGGCATCCTTGCGGCGACTGCGTTCGATGTAGAGGGTGCCTGCGCCCGTGGCCAGCATGCCCACCAGCGGCCAGTCGCGGATGTCGGATTTGGAGACAAAACGGCAGTGCCTGGCCGCGTGAATGACCAAAATGTCCAACCACGAGATGTGGTTGGCCACCATGAGCGCAGGCCCCCGGGCCACCGGTTGACCCAAGACCCGCAGGTGGATGCCCCACAGCGCCAGAAACTGCAGCGCCCACGCTTGCACCCGCATGTCGCGCTGCTCGGCGCTGAGCTGGGGAAATCGAACGTAAATCGTCCACATGCCCATCAACACGTGCCACAAACCACGCAGAAATTTCCAGACCGCGATCAAGGAACCCATACCCTGGCAGCACTTTGCCTTCAAGCCGCTTCAAACGCCACTTGCCCGGCCACCACCGTGGCCAGCACCCGGCCTGGCAATTCGTAGCCAGAAAACGGTGTGCTCTTGCCCTGGCTGCGCAGTGCGTTGTCGCTCACCAGCCAGTGACCTGGTGTGGCCAGCACACACACATCGGCCACACCACCCACGGCCAGGTGGCCCACCGAGTCCTGCAAAGGGCCGAGCGTGGCGCCCAGCACACGGGCCGGATCGGCCGTGATGCGCGAAAGCACCTGGGCCACAGGCAGACCCGCCTCTTGGCCCCACTTGAGCGCCAGGCTCCAGAGCAACTCCATGCCGGTGGCGCCGGGTTCGGCCTCGGCAAAAGGCAGCGCCTTGGCATCGGCGTCCACCGGGGTGTGGTCGGACACCAGCACGTCCAGCGTGCCATCCGCCAGCCCGGCGCGCAGCGCATCGCGGTCGCGCTGTTGGCGCAGCACCGGCGTGAGGCGCGCCCGGCTGTCGAAGTAGCCCATGTCGGCATCGGTCAGGTGCAGCGAGTTGATGCTCACATCGGCCGTCACCGGCAGGCCCTCGGCCTTGGCCTGACGCACCAACTCGACCCCTTGGGCGCTGCTGATGCGGCACAGGTGGACACGCGCTTGCGTCGATCGCACCAGCTCGAAGATGGTGTGCAGCGCGATGGTTTCAGCCGCCACCGACACGCCCGACAGGCCCATGCGTGTGGCCAGCGGACCGCTGGCGGCCACGCCCTTGCCCAGGTGCAGCTCCTGCGGGCGCAGCCACACGGCGTAGCCAAAGGTGCTGGCGTATTGCAGCGCGCGCTGCAGCACCTGGGTGCTGGGGATCGGCACCTCGGCCTGCGAAAAGCCCACACAACCGGCGTCCGTGAGCTGGCCCATCTCGGTCAGCACATCGCCCTTGAGGCCCACCGTGAGCGCGCCCAGCGGCAGCACGCGGGCCTGGTGCAGTTTTTCGGCGCGGTAGCGCAGCATCTCGACCAGCCCGGGCTCGTCGAGCACCGGCTCGGTGTCGGGCGGGCACACCAGGCTCGTCACGCCACCGGCCACCGCAGCGGCCAACTCGCTCTCAAGCATGCCCGCGTGCTCCTGGCCGGGCTCGCGCAAGCGCGCGGCCAGGTCCACCAGGCCGGGGGCCACGATGCAGCCTTGGGCCTCGATCACCCGGTTGGGGCTGAAGTCGGCCGGCGCCTGGCCGATCGCCACGATGCGGCCAGCCGCGATCGCCACATCGGCGGTTTGGTCAAAGCCACTAGTGGGGTCGATCACGCGGCCGTTCTGGATCAGGATTTTCATGCTTCGTTCCCCGCAACAATGCTCATCACCGCCATGCGCACCGCGATGCCGAAAGTCACCTGCGGCAGGATCACACTTTGCTGGCCGTCCACCACGGCCGAGTCGATCTCGACGCCACGGTTGATCGGCCCCGGGTGCATCACGATGGCGTCGGGTTGCGCCAGCTGCAGTTTTTCGGGCGTGAGGCCAAAGCTCTCGAAGTACTCCTGGCTGGAGGGCAGCAGCGCACCGCTCATGCGTTCGTTTTGCAGACGCAGCATGATGACCACGTCGCAACCCCGGATGCCCTCTTCGAGGTTGTTGAAGACGCGCACCCCCATCTGGGCCATGTCGGCCGGCACCAAGGTCTTGGGGCCGACCACGCGCACTTCGGCGCAGCCCAGGGTGGTGAGCGCGTGGATGTCCGAGCGCGCCACGCGCGAGTGCAGCACGTCGCCCACGATGGCCACGGTGAGGTTGGCAAAGTCCTTTTTGTAGTGCCGGATGGTGTACATGTCCAGCAGCGCCTGCGTGGGGTGGGCATGGCGCCCGTCACCGGCATTGACCACATGCACATGCGGCGCCACATGCTGGGCGATCAGGTAGGGCGCGCCCGACTCGCTGTGGCGCACCACAAAAATGTCGGCCGCCATGGCGCTCAGGTTGGCGATGGTGTCGAGCAGCGACTCGCCCTTGCTGGCCGAAGAGCGCGTGATGTCGAGGGTGTAGACATCGGCCGACAAGCGGGTGGCCGCGATGTCAAAGGTGGTGCGGGTGCGGGTGCTGTTTTCAAAAAACAGGTTGAACACGCTCTTGCCACGCAAGAGGGGCACCTTCTTGACTTCGCGGTCATTGACGCTGACAAAACTCGACGCCGTGTCGAGGATGTGCGTCAGGATGTCCTTGGACAAGCCTTCGGTGGAGAGCAGGTGGATCAGCTCGCCGTTTTTGTTGAGTTGGGGGTTGTTGCGTTTGTAGAGCATGTTGCATGGGCCTGGGTCAGGCTTTGTTCTCCACTTCAAAACTGAATCGGCCCTGGGCATCGCGGGCCAGCGCCAGCGATTGGGTTTCGGGCAAGCTCACGCGGGCGGCGGCGTAGTCGGCCTGAATCGGCAGCTGCCGCCCCCCCCGGTCCACCAGCACCGCCAACTGCACCCGGGCCGGGCGGCCATAGTCAAACAGTTCGTTGAGCACGGCGCGGATGGTGCGCCCGGTGTAGAGCACATCGTCCAGCACCAGGATGTCGGCGCCTTCGACCTCGAAGGGCAAGCTGGTCTGGCCCCCGGCCGACAGCCCGCGCTGGGCGAAGTCGTCGCGGTGCATGACCGAGGACACCTGGCCCGACGCGCCGGCCAGGGCCAGATCTTGCTGCAGCCGCTGAGCCAGCCAGGCGCCGCCCGAGGTGATGCCCACCAGTCGGGTGTCGGCCCGGCTCAGGCTGCGCACACCCCGCAAGAGCTCCTGGTACAGGGCTTCTGCGTCCAAAGCCAAAGCGCTCATGGCAAGTTCCTCAAGAATTGTTCAAGAATGATGGCCGCTGCCGCGGCATCGGCGTCTTTGGCCCCCAAGGCATGGGCCTCGGTCGTGCTGTAACGCTCGTCGACCTCATAGACCGCCAGGCCAAAGCGGCCACGCAACTGGCGCCCAAATTTGCGGGCACGCAAGGTGTTCTCATGCTCAGCGCCATCGGGGTGGGTGGGCACGCCAATCACCAGCGCATCGGGCTGCCACTCCTGGATGCGTTCTGCGATCCTGAGGAAGCGGGCGTCGCCCTCGGCCGCGATGGTGCCCTGGGGGGTGGCGGTCTTGAGCAGACGGTTGCCCACGGCCACCCCGGTGCGCTTGAGGCCATAGTCGAAAGCCAGAAAGGTTTGCTGCTGAGCAGGGACGGTGCTCTCGTGGGCGCTGCTCATGCGTGCCCCGCGTCTGGCGAGAGCATCCAGCTTTTCAGACCCAGCAAGTCCAAGGCGCGGTCATAACGCTCGGCCATGGGCACATCAAACACCAGATCGGCCGAAGCGGGCACCGTCAGCCAGGCGTTTTCGCCCAGCTCGGATTCGAGCTGACCCTCACCCCAGGACGCATAGCCCAGCGTGACCAGCACCCGGCGGGGGCCGACACCGGAGGACAGGGCTTCGAGCACATCCCGCGATGTGGTCATCTCCAGCCCACCCGGTACGGTGAGGGTGGACGCGTAAATCGGACCCTCTTGCTCGGGTTGGATCAGGTGCAACGGTTCGTGCAATACAAAGCCGCGTTCGGTCTGCACCGGGCCGCCATGGCCCACCGGGCTTTCCACCAGGTCCTCGCGGCGCAGGGGCAGATCCACCTTGTCAAACAGGTGGCGCATGCTGATGTCGGCAGGCTTGTTGATGATCAGGCCCATGGCACCGCGCGGGCTGTGCTCGCACATGTAGACGACGCTGCGGGCAAATGTCTCGTCTTCCAACCCGGGCATGGCGATCAGGAAATGATGCTTGAGGTCGATGGAGGCACAATCGGTCATGCCCCGATTTTAGCGGCCCCGTTCCGAGGAACGGGGCCATGGGTGCAATGTTGGATCCAACCCGGCAAACTCTGATGGCAACCCCTTTTTCCTGCGGCCTTGTCTGGCTGCGACGTGACCTGCGCGTGCGTGACCATGCGGCCCTGCACCAGGCCCTGAAGCACTGCCAGCGGGTGCATGTGGCCTTTGTCTTTGACACCGAGATCCTGGACGCCCTGCCCCGCGCCGACCGCCGGGTCGAGTTCATCCGCGAGTCGCTGGTCGAGGTGGACGCCCGGTTGCGCGAACTGGCGGGGCATCCCCAGGCCGGTCTGATCGTGCGCCACGGTGTGGCCAAGGACAAAATCGTCAAACTGGCCCAGCACCTGCAGGTGCAGGCGGTGTTTGCCAACCACGACGACGAGCCCCAGGCACTGGAACGCGATATCCAGGTGCGCGGTCGCCTGGCCGACCACGGCATCGTGCTGCACACCTTCAAGGACCATGTGGTCTTTGAGCGCCACGAGCTGATGACCCAGTCGGCCAAGCCCTTCAGCGTGTTCACCCCCTACAAAAACGCCTGGCTGAAAAAGGTCACGCCCGAGGACTTGCAGGCCCATGAACTGGCCCCGGTGGCACACGGCCTGGCGCCGCGCCCCGAAGCACTGGCCCAGCCGGTGCCCTCATTGGCCGACATCGGCTTTGAGCCGAGCAACCTCCAGGCCCTGAAAATCCCCACCGGGGAGTCGGGCGCGCAGGCCTTGCTGCAAGACTTTTTGGCCCGCATTGACGCGTACGAAGACACGCGCAACTTCCCAGCCATCAAAGGCCCCAGCTATTTGAGCGTGCATTTGAGATTTGGCACGGTGTCGATCCGTCAGCTGGCGCGCGAAGCGCACCCGCGCATGCTGGCAGGCAGCGTGGGGGCCGGGGTGTGGTTGTCCGAATTGATTTGGCGCGACTTTTATGTCCAAGTGCTGCACAACTTTGCGCATGTGGGCCAGGGCAAAAGCTTCAAACCCGACTACGACGCCATCCGCTGGGAGCACGGACCCCAGGCCCAGCGGCTGTTTGAAGCCTGGTGCCAGGCACGCACCGGTTACCCACTGGTCGACGCGGCGATGCGCCAGATCAACCAGACGGGCTACATGCACAACCGCCTGCGCATGGTGGTGGCGAGCTTTTTGGTGAAGGATTTGGGCATCGACTGGCGCTGGGGCGAAAAGTACTTCGCCACCCACCTGAACGACTTTGACCTGTCGGCCAACAACGGCGGCTGGCAGTGGGCCAGCTCCAGCGGCTGCGATGCACAACCGTACTTCCGGATCTTCAACCCGATCAGTCAAAGCGAGAAATTCGACCCCGAGGGCAAGTTCATCCGCCGCTACATGCCCGAGTTGGCGGCACTCCCCACCGCTGCGCTGCACGCGCCTTGGCTGGCCCATCCCATGGAACTGCAAGCAGCCGGGGTGGTGCTTGGCCAGACCTACCCCGCCCCCATCGTGGACCACGCCCAAGCCCGCGAGAAAACCCTGGCCCGGTATGCGGTGGTCAAAAAAAAGCCGGATTGATCAGATGGCCACCATCTCGAAGTCTTCCTTGCGGGCCGCGCACTCGGGGCAGGTCCAGTTCATGGGCACGTCTTCCCATTTGGTGCCGGGCGCAATGCCGTGCTCGGGGTCACCCGCAGCTTCGTCGTAGATCCAGCCGCAAATCAGGCACATCCAAGTTTTGTGTTCCATCACAGTGTCGCAATCAGAGAGTCGAATAGAATGAAATGATTGTATCGGGCTGCCACTGGCCACCCCTGCATCGGACCCGAAGCCCTGAGATTCGACTTTTGAATGACCGACTCCAGCCCTGATATCCCCGACGCAGCCAAAGACCCGACCGACGAAGAGTCGGCCTCTTTGGCGTGCGTGCTGTCCTTCAACGCCAACGACCCCAGCGGCGCCGGTGGCCTGAGCTGTGACGCGGTGGCCATGGCCTCGGTGGGGGCGCATTGCCTGCCGATTTGCACCGGCACCTACGTCCGCGACACCAGCAGCATCACCGACTTTTTTGCCTTGGACGACGAGGCTGTGCACGATCAGGCCCGGGCTGTGGCCGAAGACGTGCCGGTGCAAGTCATCAAGGTCGGCTTTGTCGGGACACCCGAGAGCCTGGCCGTGATCGCCGAACTCTCCGACGACTACGTCGGCGTGCCGGTCGTGGCCTACATGCCGAATTTGTCGTGGTGGGAAGAAGAAAAGATCGACGCCTATCTGGACGCTTTTCGCGAATTGCTGCTGCCGCAAACCAGCGTGCTGGTGGGCCACCACAGCACACTGCGGCGCTGGTTGCTGCCTGACTGGAGCGGCGAGCGCAACCCCGGCCCCCGCGACTTGGCCAAAGCCGCCAGCGAGCTGGGCGTGCCCTACACCCTGGTGACCGGCCTGCCCTTGCCCGAGCAGCACATTGACAATGCGCTGGCTTCTCCCGAAACCGTGCTGGCCCACGAAAAGTTTGAGCGCATCGAAGCCGTGTTTGCAGGCGCTGGCGACACGCTCACCGCCGCACTGGCCGCCTTGCTGGCCACCGGGATGGACCTGCCCGAGGCCACCAGCGAAGCCCTGCATTACCTGGACCGCTGTCTGGACGAAGGCTTTCGGCCCGGCATGGGCCAGGTCATTCCGGACCGCCTGTTCTGGGCACTGCCCGACGGCGAAGAAACCGACGACGATGGCCCCGAAGTGCACCCGGGGGCAGATTACTTTGAAGTGCCTTTCAGCGAAACCAAACACTGAGACCCGACATGACCGACCGCAACCAGACCCTTTTTGACCGCGCCGCCCAAGTGATCCCTGGGGGTGTCAACTCCCCCGTTCGCGCTTTTCGGGCCGTGGGCGGCACGCCGCGCTTTGTGCAGCGTGCGCAAGGCGCCTATTTCTGGGACGCCAATGGCCAGAAATACATCGACTACATCGGCTCTTGGGGCCCCATGATCCTGGGGCACGGCCACCCTGCCGTGCTCGAAGCGGTGCAAAAGGCCGCGCTCGACGGTTTCTCGTTCGGCGCCCCCACCGAGCGTGAGATCGAGTTGGCCGAAGAAATCCTGAAACACGTGCCATCCATGGAGATGGTGCGCCTGGTCAGCTCGGGCACCGAAGCGGGCATGAGCGCCCTGCGCCTGGCGCGGGGTGCCACGGGACGCAGCAAATTCATCAAGTTCGAAGGCTGCTACCACGGCCATGCCGACGCCCTGCTGGTCAAGGCCGGCTCGGGTCTGGCCACCTTTGGCAACCCCACCAGCGCGGGGGTGCCGGCCGAAGTCGTGCGCGACACCCTGGTGCTCGAGTACAACAACATCGAGCAGCTCGAAGAGGCGTTCAAGCTGCATGGCCCGGACCTGGCCTGCGTGATGATCGAGCCGATCGCGGGCAACATGAACTTTGTGCGCGCCAGCCTGCCTTTCATGAAGCGCTGCCGCGAGCTGTGCACCCAGCACGGCGCCTTGCTGGTGTTTGACGAAGTCATGTCCGGCTTTCGGGTGGCCCTGGGCAGTGCGCAAAGCGTATACGCCCAGGCCCTCCCCGGCTTCAAGCCCGACATGACGGTGCTGGGCAAGGTGATTGGCGGCGGCATGCCCCTGGCGGCTTTTGGCGGCCCGCGCGAGATCATGTCCAAACTGGCCCCCACCGGCCCGGTCTACCAGGCCGGCACCCTGAGCGGCAACCCGGTGGCCACCGCTTGCGGCCTGACCACCTTGCGCGAGATCGCCAAGCCCGGCTTCTGGGACGCCTTGAGCGCCCGCACGCAAAGCCTGGTCGATGGCCTGCGTGGCGCTGCGGCCCGCGCCGGCGTGCCCTTCAGCGCGGACTGCCAGGGGGGCATGTTTGGCTTCTTCCTCTTGCCCGAGTTGCCGCAAAACTACGCCAAGGTGATGACCAGCGACAGCCCCAAGTTCAACAAGCTGTTCCACGGCCTGCTGGACGGCGGCGTGTACATCGCCCCGGCCTTGTACGAAGCCGGTTTTGTGAGCGCGGCCCACACCGAAGCCGACATCGCCGAGACGGTGCGCGTGGCGGCCGACGTGTTCAACACGCTCTGAACACCCACCCCTTGACCGCATGAAGCGCCTGGCCTGTTTGCTGTGCGCCTGTCTGACAGGCCTGCATGCACACGCCGAATTCGACGCCAGTCGCCTCTGGCTCAATGCCGGTTTTTATTCGGCACACTTTGACACGGACAAAGGCCTGCGCAACGCCAACCCGGGCGTCGGTTTTGAGTACCGCATCGACCCCGTCTGGTCGGCCACCGCCGGGCATTTTCGCAACAGCAACAACGCCGACTCCCGCTATGTGGGGGCCTATTTCCAACCCTGGACTTACGCGGGCATCAAGCTGGGCATGGTGGTCGGGGCTTTCAATGGCTACCCGAATGCCTACAACGGCGGCTGGTTTCCGGCGGTAATTCCTGCAGCCAGCCTGGAGCATGGGCACTGGGGCCTGAACCTGGCCCTGGTGCCGCCGCTGAAGGACCGTTTGTACGGGGCCGTCAGTTTTCAGCTCAAATACCGCTTTCGCGCCGACTAGGCCCGGCGCCCCCAGCCCCCTCAACCCGGGCCGGGTCCGGCGACCATCGGCACAAAACTGGCCCGCGCTTCGTTGTTCAGCTCGGTGTTGAGCCGCAGCAGCAGGTCCATGAATTGTTGGCGTTGCGCCTCGGTGAATGGGCTCATCAAGGTGTCATAGGCTTGTTGGACCGGCTCGATGGCTTGGCGCAACAAGCTGGCCCCTGCGGGCGTCAGCCGCACCGCCATTTGACGGCGGTTGTCGATCGACACAGCGCGCTGACACAAGCCCCGCTCCTCCAGCCCTTGGACGACCCGGAGCACGGTGACCTTGTCAAAGGCCAAAGCCCGCGCCAGACTGGACTGGTCAATGCCCGGCCGCTGTTGCAAGACGCGCAGCACGCCATACTGCGCAGGCGTCAAGGCCAATTCGGCACAAGCCCTCTCAAAAATCGACGCCGATATCTGGTGCGCACGGCGCAACAAAAATCCTGGGCGCCGATACAGATCGTCAGTATTCATGACTCGGGTATTCTGTGGGTGAATGTCCGTGGCGGATTCGCCTATGATCTTGCGCATACTAACGCATGGAGCCAGACAATGAACCCATCCCGCCGACACCTGTGTGCCTTGATGGGTGCCGGGCTTTTCCTGGGGGCGTCCCCGCTGGTATTGGCCCAAGGCACAGCCCCGCAAGGCCCACTGAAACTGATCGTGCCCTTTACCCCCGGCACCGGCATTGACCTGATCGCCCGCACGCTGGGGCCCAAACTCTCGCAGCGCCTGAACCGTCCCGTCGTGGTGGAAAACCGTGTCGGTGCCTCGGGCAACATCGGCACCGAAGCTGTGGTGCGCTCTGCCCCGGATGGCGCGACCTTGCTGGTGAGCGTCAACACCCTGGTGATGAACCGCGCGCTGTACCCGGGTTTGGCTTTTGATGCCGTCAAAGACCTCACCGCGGTGTCGCAAACCAGCTGGGGGCAACTGTTGCTGGTGACCCCGGCGCAATCGGGCTACAAAAGTGCCGCAGAGTTTGTCGCCGCCCTGCGCAAGCAACCGGGCCGGCTCAACTACGCATCGCCCGGTGTGGGCACGCCCCACCACCTGTCCATGGAATTGTTCAAGAACACCGCCCAGGTTTTTCTGACGCACATTCCCTACCGCGGCACCGGCCCGGCCGTGACCGACTTGCTCGGTGGCCAGGTGGACGCCATGTTTTTGCCCATCCATGTGGCCTTGCCACACATCCGGTCAGGACGGCTGACGGCCCTGGGCATCGGCAGTGACAAGCGCCATGCACTGCTGCCCGACCTGCCCACCCTGGCCGAAGCCAAAGCCGGCAATGTGAACGTCGACATGTGGTACGGCATCTTTGCGCCCAAAGGCACACCCGCCGACATCGTCAACCTCTACAACCGAGAGATCAACCAACTGCTCAGCGGCGACGATGTGAAAAAGGCTTTTGTCTCGCAAGGCATGGACCCGAGCGGCAGCACGCCCCAGGCATTTGCGCAACTGGTCGAACGCGATGCCGAGCGCTGGGCCCGCCTGATCAAGGACCAGGGCATCAAGGCCGACTGATCCCGCTGGGCTGAACCCGCCCAACCGATTCAGCCGGCCGGGCGCATCAGGTCGGCATTCAAGGGGTCGTAGGGGTACAGCCAGTTGTTGCGTGAGGCGGCAATGTTGCGGTCCTTGAAGGCCTGCTTCATTTGCTGCGCATCGGCGATGTGGTACAGCTCACCCATCTCGGTGGACTCCCGCACCACCCGCGCTGCGCGGGGAGCCCGGTGGTTCTGGAACACCTGCAAGGCCTGTGGCAAGGGCATGTCCAGCGCAAGGGCCCGGCTCAGCACCGCCCCGTCTTCGATGGCCATGGCAGCGCCCTGCGCCATGTAGGGCAAGGTGGGGTGCACCGCATCGCCCAACAAAACCACGCGGTCCGTGCTCCAGTTCATGACGGGCTTGCGGTTGTTCAGCGCCCAGCGGAAGCACTGGTCGCGGTCCACGTTGTCGATGGCCGCACGCACGATCGGGTGCCAGCCGGCATAGTCTTGGTCCAACTCTTCCCAGGGCTGGCGCGAGGTCCAGGATTCCTCTTCCCAGGGCCGCTCGACGCAACCCACAAAGTTGAGCACCTGCCCGGCCCGCATGTAGTACATCACGGCATGGTTCTTGGGGCCGCACCAGATCGAGGACACCAAAGGGGGGCGCAACTCGGGCGCAATGCGTTCGATGGGGATGGCCAGTCGCCAGGCCACCTGACCGGTGAAGACCGGGGGTTCCGCGTCGACCACATGCTTGCGCACCACCGACTTGATGCCATCCGAGCCCACCACCACATCGGCCCTGACTTGGCGACCGTCCTGGAAATCGATGGCGGCACTGTCCGGCCCCTCTTGCACCCCGATCGCCCGGTAGCCCAGTTGCAAAGCCTGTGGGTCCAGCTGTTCAACCACGTCCAGCAAGGCGGCGTGCAGGTCCACCCGGTGGATCTGGTAGTAGGGGTGGCCGTGGCGCTGGGCATGGTCTTCGCCCAGCTTGATTTCGTGCAGCAACTCACCCGAGTCAAAGCGGCGAAATTCAAACGCCACAGGCTTGACCGCCTGGGCTTCCAGGCGCTCTTTCAAGCCCAGGTGGTAGAGCACCTTGACCGCATTGGCGCTCATCTGCACCGCGGCGCCAATTTCACCCACATGAGAGGCCTGTTCGTAAATGCGCACACGGTGTCCGTCGCGCAACAAACAAGCTGCAGCCGTCAAGCCGCCAATGCCCGCACCCACCAGCGCAATGTCCATGCTTTGAATCCTGATTTATTCGGTAAGCATGCTAACAAAAGGGCAATGTCCCCGGCAGAACGGCGATAATCCGCCCCTGCATTCACGTCCGAAACGGGCGCTTGCCCCCCCTGTCAGGACGACCGATGAAAAAGAATTTTCCCTTGCATGCCGAAGGCAAGCACCCCGACCGCGTGCTCGAAGCGGTCAAGCACGAGGTGCGCAAATACTTCAAGCGCGAGCGCAACCGCCCGGTCCCTGAAGGCGCGGATTTTTGGGACTTTGACTGCCAAGTGGGCTTGAGCGCCGACACCGCCGAAACGGTGCGCGTGGGCGCCGTCATCGACGCGGTGGACGCCGTGGCCAAATCGGGCGCGGCTTCGGTGTACGTGGAAATTCTCAGCAAGCATGGCGTGCGCGTCCTCAAGGCCCCCACGCAAGCGAGCGCCCAAGACCACGAGGACCCTCACGGCCAGCCGTGAGGGGCACACACCAACGCACTGGGCGCGTTCAATCGGCGGGCTTGGACTGGGTGGCCGCTGCCGCCCGCAACTTGTCTTTCTTGCTCGGGCGCTTGCCCTTGACGCCGCCGTGGCCCTGCGGAGCTGGAGGCGCATCGGTGGGCTCAAAACCCGGGATCTGCTCCAGGTCAAGCTGCAGGCTTTCGCGTTTTTGAATCAACTGCCAGTGCGCCAGGGTTTGGGCGGTGACAAAACTCACCGCCTCACCATGCGCCCCCGCGCGGCCGGTGCGGCCGATGCGGTGGGTGTAGTCGGTGGCCGAGCGCGGCAGGTCGTAATTGACCACCACCGGCAAGCGGGCGATGTCGATGCCGCGCGAGGCCAGGTCGGTGGTGACCACCACGTCCCAGCGGCCGGCCTTGAATTCGCGGAGCACCTCCTGCCGAGCCCCCTGGCTCATCTCGCCATGAAAAGGCGTGGCGTAAACGCCAGCTTTGTAGAGCTTGCCCGCCACATGCTCGCAGGCGTAGCGCGTGGCCACAAACACCAGCACCTGCTGCCAGCCGTTTTCAGCCAGCAGGTGGCGCAGCAAGGCGGTGCGTTTTTTGTCGTCCACCGCGATGGCGCGCTGGCTGATGTCAGGCGGGTGGTCTTGCACGGCGTCGACGGTGATGCGCTCGGGCGCGCGCAGCAAATCGGCCGCCAGGGCCTCCAGCTCGGGCGCGAAGGTGGCCGAGAACAGCAAGGTCTGACGCTGCGCGGGCAGCCCAGCCAGCACCCGCTGCAATTCGTCGGCAAAGCCCAGGTCCAGCAGGCGGTCGGCCTCGTCCAGCACCAGGTGCTGCACATGGGCCAAACTCAGCGCCTTGTGGTCCAGCAGGTCGAGCAGGCGGCCCGGTGTGGCCACCACGCAGTCGGCGCCGCCGCGCAGGCCCATCATTTGCGGGTTGATCGACACCCCGCCGTACACCACCGACACCTTGAGCCCGGCCGGGTAGGCCAACTGCGTGAGGATCTCGCCCACCTGCACCGCCAGCTCGCGCGTGGGCACCAGCACCAGGGTGCGGATGGGCCGGCGGAAATTGGTTTGGCGCGGCTGCAGCAGGTGCTGCTGCAACAGGGGCAGGGCAAAGGCCAGCGTCTTGCCCGAACCGGTGGGCGCGGTGGCCCAGACGTCGCGGCCGTCGAGCGCCGCCGGGATGGCGGCTTGCTGGATGGGCGTGGGGCAATCCAAACCCATGCCATGCACGGCGCGTTGGAGCGCCGCGCTCAGGCCCAGTGTGGCAAAGCTCAATGGGGGCCGATCAATGGCGGAAATGGCGCACACCCGTGAACACCATCGCCACGCCACGTTCGTTGGCGGCATCAATCACTTCTTGATCACGCATCGAGCCGCCGGGTTGGGCCACGCAACTCGCGCCGGCGTCCACCACCACATCCAGGCCGTCGCGGAAGGGGAAGAAAGCGTCGCTCGCCACCACGGTGTGTTGCAGGCTGAGCTTTGCGGCTTCGGCCTTGATGCTGGCGATGCGGGCGGAGTCGAGGCGGCTCATCTGGCCGGCGCCCACCCCCATGGTCATGCCGTTTTTGCAGAACACGATGGCGTTGGACTTGACGAATTTGGCCACCTTCCAGGCGAACAACAGGTCGTTCAATTCTTCTGGCGTGGGTTGCTTGACGGTGACGATCTTCAAGTCGGCCAGCGCCAGTTCGTGGTTGTCCGCGCTTTGCAGCAGCAGGCCCGAGCCCACACGCTTGGTTTCGAGCGCGTTGCGCACCTGGCCGTAGTTCGCGGGCAGCGCGATCTTCATCAGGCGCACATTCACTTTGCTCTTGAACACCTCCAGCGCTTCGGCGCTGAAGTCGGGGGCCATCAGCACCTCGACGAACTGCTTGCTCACGGCCTCGGCAGCGGCTTTGTCCACCGGGCGGTTGAAGGCGATGATGCCGCCGAACGCGCTGGTCGGGTCGGTCTGGAAGGCCTTGCTGTAGGCCTCCAGCGCTGAGGCGCCCACGGCCACGCCGCAGGGGTTGGCGTGTTTGACGATGACGCAAGCGGCGGACTGTGAAGGGTCGCCGTTGGCTCCCGTGTCAAAGCTCTTGACGCATTCCCACGCCGCATCGGCGTCGGCGATGTTGTTGTAGCTGAGCTCTTTGCCTTGCAGCTGCACACCGGTGGCCAGCGAGCCGGCAGCGGGCTCCAGGTCGCGGTACCAGGCGGCTTGCTGGTGGCTGTTTTCGCCGTAGCGCAGGTCCTGCACTTTCACATACTGTTCGTTGAACTGGCCGCTGAACTGGGCGCGCTCGGGCACGTATTCTTCGCTGAGTTTTTCAGCTTCAAAGTTCACGCTCGACAAGTAGTTGCTGATCGCGCCGTCGTACTGGCTGATGCGGTTGAAGGCGGCGACTGACAGGGCAAAGCGCAGTGTGTCGCTGAGCTGGCCGTTCGCTTGGAGTTCGGCCAGCACGGCGGGGTATTGGCTGGCGTCGGTGACCACACCCACATCCTTCCAGTTCTTCGCGGCAGAGCGCACCATGGCGGGGCCGCCGATGTCGATGTTCTCGATCGCATCGGCCAGGGTGCAGCCGGGCTTGGCCACGGTGGCCTCAAAGGGGTAGAGGTTGACGATGAGCAGATCGATGGTGTCGATGCCGTGCGCCTGCAGGGCCGCCATGTGCTCGGGCGTGTCGCGCCGAGCCAGCAAGCCACCGTGCACCTTGGGGTGCAGGGTTTTGACGCGGCCGTCCAGCATTTCGGGAAAGCCCGTCACTTCGGCCACCTCGGTCACCGGCAGGCCTTGGTCGGCCAAGAGTTTGGCGGTGCCACCGGTGGAGATCAGGCCCACACCCAATGCGTGCAGTTGCTGGGCGAGTTCGACGATGCCGGTTTTGTCAGAGACAGAGATCAACGCGCGCATGGGGTACTTTCTTCAAAATTCATTTCAGCAAATCGTGTTCGAGCAATTTTTTGCGCAAGGTGTTGCGGTTCAGACCCAGCCATTCGGCGGCCCGTGACTGGTTCTGGCCGGATTGGGCCATCACCACATCCAGCAGCGGCTTTTCGACCAGCTTGACCAGCATGTCATACAGACCAGTGGGGTCGGTGCCGTCCAAGTCACGGAAATAGGTCTCCAGGTTGGCCCGGATGCAGTGTTCGATCGATTGGGGTTCGCTCATGGCGCGGTCTCTAAATCAGGGCAGTCCAAAGGCTGCAAGGGCAAGCGCTGGGGCAGACGCTCCATCTGTTCGGCCAGGCCGTCCAGATAGGCGGCCACGGCGGCCCATTGCTGTTCTGCGGTCTGCAGGGTGTTCATGTGTTCGCGAAAGGCATCGCCACCGGGCAGCGTGCGCACATACCAACCGATGTGCTTGCGGGCCGAGCGCACGCCGGTGTATTCGCCATACAGGCCATAGTGGTCTTGCAGATGCTCCAGCAGGGCGCGGCGCACTTCGGCCACCAGCGGGGGCGCCAGGTGTTCGCCTGTGGCCAGAAAGTGGCCGATCTCGCGAAAGATCCAGGGACTGCCTTGCGCGGCACGGCCCACCATGACAGCGTCGGCCCCGGTGAACTTCAGCACATCCCGGGCCTTCTGCGGCGAGTCGATGTCGCCATTGGCCACGACCGGAATCCTGAGCGCCGCTTTGACCGCAGCCACGGTGTCGTATTCGGCAAAACCTTTGTAGCCCTGCTCGCGGGTGCGGCCATGCACGGTGACCATTTGCACCCCGGCAGCCTCTGCAGCGCGGGCCAGACTCAGGGCGTTCTTTTCGCTGTCGCACCAGCCGGTGCGCATTTTCAAGGTCACCGGCACGCCGTGGGGCAAAGCGGCCTCGACCACGGCGCGGATGATCTGAAGCGCCAGTGGCTCGTCCTGCATCAGGGCCGAACCGGCCCATTTGTTGCAGACCTTTTTGGCCGGACAGCCCATGTTGATGTCAATGATCTGCGCGCCCCGGTCGATGTTGTAGCGGGCGGCATCGGCCATCATCTGTGCTTCGGTGCCCGCGATCTGCACCGCAATGGGCCCAGGCTCGCCATCGTGGTTGGCGCGGCGCGAAGTTTTGAGCGAGGCCCACAAATCAGGCCGAGAAGTCACCATCTCGCTGACGGCATAGCCCGCACCAAACTGCCGACACAGCTGGCGAAACGGCCGGTCCGTCACCCCGGCCATGGGGGCGACAAACAGGTTGTTGGGCAATGGATAAGGGCCAATCTGCATGACTGGGAGGGGTGCTGGATTCGGGGGGCGCCTGAAAAGGAAGAGCGATTGTAGTTGCTTAATATTTCAGCAGCTGACGCCAAAATGTGCTAAGCACAAGGGCCCGCCGCTACACTGGATGCATGGAAATTTGGTTGAACGACATTTTGCAGTGGCTGGCCTTGCCGCAGCATGGGCTGAGCACCGTGTTCGCGGTGGCGTTTGTGTCGGCCACCTTGCTGCCCATGGGTTCCGAACCTGCTGTTTTCGGCCTGGTCAAACTCAACCCCGAGCTGTTTTGGCCTGCCATTGCGGTGGCCACGGCGGGCAACACCTTGGGCGGCATGCTCAGTTGGTGGATGGGCTGGGGGACACGGCATGCGGTCAGCCGCTGGCGCGATTCGAGCCAGCACACCCGGGCCTTGGCCTGGTTGGAAAAACTCGGGCCCAAAGCCTGCCTGCTGAGTTGGCTGCCCGGTGTGGGCGATCCCCTGTGCGCGGTGGCCGGATGGCTCAAGCTGCCCTTTTGGCCATGCACGCTGTACATGGCCATTGGCAAGTTCTTGCGCTACCTGGTGATGACGGCCGGGCTGCTGTGGGTGTTCCCCGGCCAGTGGTGAAACCGGTCTATCGCCCGGCTGCCGGGGCCACGCTCAATCATGAACAATCTTGCGTTCCTTGATGATCTGGGCAAACCGCCGCGCATCGGCCTTGGTGACCGCACCAAACTCTGCCGCCGTCATGGGGGTGGGCTCGGCGCCGATGCCTTTGATCGACTCGACCGCAGCGGGCAACATGATCGCGCGGTTGATTTCACGGTTCATGCGTTCCACGATGGCTGCTGGTGTGCCCGCAGGGGCCCAAAAACCGTGCGATGTGCCCGCATCAAAATTCTTGAGTCCCAGCTCATTGAGCGTGGGCGCATCGGGGAACATGGACAAACGCTGGGGCGATGTGACGGCCAACAAGCGAAGACGGCCGGAGCGCACATGCGAGAAGGCAATACCCGGGTCCATCAGGTAATCCACACTGCCGCCCAGCAAGTCTTGCAAAGCCGCAGCAGAACCACGATAAGGAATGTGCAGGGTAAAGATGCCGGCTTGCGACTTGAGCATCTCGCCTGCAATGTGCGGGCTGGTGCCGTTGCCAGGCGAACCATAGCTCATCTTGCCGGGGTTGCTTTTGGCATAGGCGATGAACTCGGCATAGGTCTTGTAGGGCGCATCGCTGCGCACGACCAGGAACAACTGCAAGCGCGCACCTGCCGCCACGGGGATCAGGTCCTTGTCGTGGTCGAAAGGCATTTTGGGCGTGACATAAGGCACGATGGATGCGCCGCTGCCCGAGCTGCACAAAAAGGTGTAGCCATCGGGTGCGCTCTTGGCCGCCAGGTCAGAGCCGATGATGCCGCCGGCACCGCCGCGGTTGTCCACCACGATTTGTTGACCCAAGGCTTGCGACACGGTGGTGGAGACGGCACGGGCCACCAGATCGGGGGACCCCCCCGCAGGGAAATTCACGATCAAGCGAATGGGTTTGGCGGAAGGCCAAGGCGCAGTTTGGGCCTGGGCGGTGCCCAAGGCACCGAGCGCAAGACCAGAAATGGCCGCCAGGCCAATTTGGCGACGGCGTGGGTCGTGGGAATGGGTCATGCAGAAATCTCCGGTTTTTGAAGTGACGAATGGCTGAAATTCGAAAAAATCAATTATCGGATGAAATCAAGTGGCCATCCACCCGGGAAAACCTTGGCATGCCAGGGCAAGGCCCCTGAAATCGTCAGGACACCCGGTTGCGCAGGGGCAAACCGTCTGCCCAGCAGCGCAGGTTCTCGAGGAACATCTGCGCCACCCGGCCTTCATTTCCGTCGGAATGGCCCGCAGCGTGGGGCGTGACCATGACCTGCGGCAGGGTCCACAAAGCCGATTCCCGGGGCAAGGGTTCGTGTGCAAACACGTCCAAAAACGCACCGCCAAGCCGGCCGCTTTGCAAGGCCGCCACCAGCGCGGGTTCGTCCACCACTTCGCCGCGGGCCACATTGATCAGGTGCGCGCCGGCGGGCAGCAAGGCCAATGCGGGGGCATTCACCAGTTGGCGGGTGGTGGCGGTCAAGGGGCAGGCCAAGACCAGCCAGTCGGTTTTGGGCAGCACCTGATGCCAATCCGAAAAGCCGACCATCTCCACCCCGGAACCTGCCACCGCCTGGGCCTGGGTTTGCTGGCGAACCGCCACCACGTGCATGCCCAGGGCCTGCAACAGACTGCCCAACTTTTGGCCAATGGGCCCCCAGCCGACAATCGCCGCGGTCTGCCCGGGCAGGTCGCGGGGCATGCGCGCGCCCATCATCGGAATCCACTGCCGGGTTTGTTGCTCGGCCCACAGCAGCGGGAAGCGCCTGGCCAGCGCCAAGATACCGGCCAAAGCCACGGTGGCCACCACCTGGGCATTGGCCCCGGAGGAGGTGGACAGCCTGACCCCCTTGGCCATGAGGTCCAGGTAAATCTGGCGATCGGCCCCTGCAGAGTGGATGTGCAACCACTGCAGGCCCGCCGAGTGGCGCAGGAGCTCGTACACCTGCTGCAAGGCCGGGTGGATTTCGTGCTTGGTCGATGTGCCAGTGACTTCGCGCGAGAGGAAGGCCACATCGGCGTCGGTGCGATGCGAAGCCACCGCGTCTTCGAAAGAGATCAATTCATGGGGGCGTGGCCCCATCAGCGCCGAAACCGACGCCGCCAGGCGGTCGATGGACTGCCGGGACATGAGGATGCGCACCACCGCGTTCACCGGTTTCACTCGGCTTTGGCACCCGAGTCGCGCACGATCACGCGCCATTTGTCATGCTCGCGCTGCACGAATTGACCGAACTGGGCCGGTGTGCCACCGGCTGGGTCTGCGCCTTGGGCGATCATTTGCTGCTCGATGGCAGGCACTTGCAGGACCTCGTTGACGGTTTTGTTGACCAAGGTGATCACCGCCTCGGGCGTGCCCTTGGGTGCAAAAAATCCAAACCAAGAGCCCGCTTCAAACTGGGGAAAGCCTTTTTCGACCACAGTCGGCACCTCCGGCATCGAACGCGACCGCTTCAAGGAGCTGACAGCAATGGGTTTGAGCTTGCCCGCCGTGATGTGCGTCATGACCGACGGAATGGTGGCAAACATGAACTGGATGCGTCCTGCCAGCAAATCCTTGAGGGCATCGGCGCCTTTGTAGGGAACATGTGTCGCTTCAAAGCCGACCCGTTTGGCCAGCATGAAGCTGGACAAATGCGAGGAGGTGCCAATGCCTGTCGAGCCGTAATTGAGCTTGCCGGGATTGGCCTTGGCGTAGGCGACCAGTTCCTCCAGGGTGTTGGCGGGCACCGAGGGGTGCGTCACCAGCACATTGGGCACGTCGGCGATCTGGACAATGGGCACCAGATCGGTCAGCGGGTTGTAGGGCAGCTTGCCGTACAAGGTGGGGTTGACCGCAATCGGCCCGACGGAATTGACAATCAAGGTGTAACCATCGGGGGCCGATCGAACCACCAACTCGGTGCCCAGGTTGCCGCCTGCCCCGGGCTTGTTGTCGATGACAAAAGGCTGCTTGAGTCGATCGCTCAACTGTTGCGCCACCGTCCTCGCCAGAATGTCGGTGGTGCCGCCTGCCGTGAAGGCCACCACCACCTTGACGGGTTTTTGGGGATAGGCCTGCGATTGCGCCCAAGAAGGGGTCGCCAAGGCCAACAACGACAAGCTGGCAGCCAGCCAGAGTGTTTGGGATTTCATGTCTTGCTTTCGTTCAGGTTTTGTAGCTGGGGTCCAGGCGATCGAGCTTGCGCAGCAATGCGGGCCATTCCATCAGGCCATAGGGCCTGCGCGTGCTGGGCTGGTAGTTGTTCCAGGTTTCCTCCAGCACTTCGGGCGCCACTTGCACCAAGGGGGTGTTGCAGGCCATGGCCCCCAGCTGGGCATGGCACGCCAGCTCGAGGCGGTGCATCCAGTTGAACGCCTCGCCCACGCTGCGCCCCACCGTCAGGGCCCCATGGTTGCGCAGGATCAGCGCCTCGCCCTGCCCCAGGTCCTGGACCAAGGAGGCCTGTTCGGCCAGGTCCAGCACCACCCCCTGGTAGTCGTGGTATCCGATTTTGAGAAAGCGCATCGCCGTTTGGGTGATGGGCAAGAGGCCACACGCGAGGGACGACACCGCCATCGACGCCCAGCTGTGCGTGTGGATCACGCAGTCCACTTCGGGGCGTGCTTCGTGCACCGCGCTGTGGATCACATAACCGGCCTTGTTGATGCCGTAGTTCAGATCGCCAAAATCGGGCTTGGACAGGATGTTGCCGTCGTGGTCGATCTTGATGAGGCTGGAGGCCGTGATCTCTTCGTACATCATGCCGTAGGCGTTGATCAAAAAGGCACCGTCCTCGCCGGGCACCCGCGCCGAAATGTGGTTGGCCATCATGTCGGACATGCCATAGAGGGCCACCAGTCTGTAGCACGCCGCCAGATTGACCCGCGCTTGCCACTCCGCCGGTGTGCAGCGGGGCTGCATCGATTCGATTTTCAGAAATCCGTTTTCAACCATGACAACTCCTGTGGTTCAGTCGAGCTTGACCCCGGCACTCTTGACCAGGCTGACCCAGAATTTGGCATCTTCGGTCAAGAAGGCAGCGAATTGCTCGGGTGTGGCCGACACGGACACATCGGTGCCCTCACGCGCCAGGGCCGCCTTGACGGTGGGCTGGGCCATGGCGCTGTGCGCGGCATCCAAGATGCGCTTCATCACGGCCGGCGGGGTGCCCACTGGCACAAACAGACCATACCAAAACTCGATCGCATACTCGGGCAAACGGGCCTCCTGCATGCCGGGCAATCCTGGCACCAGCGGCGTGCTGTTGCGGGTGCTGACGGCCAGCCCCTTGAGGCGACCGGCCTGGATCATGGGCAAGACCGATGGGGGCGTGCCAAAGGTGACCTGGGTGTCACCGGCGATCACCGACTGGATGGCGGGTGCACCACCGCGAAACGGGATGTGCACCATGTCCACGCCCGTCAACTGGGTGAACAGGGCGGCACCCAGATGGGGTGCGGAGCCATTGCCCGAGGTGGCGTAATTGATTTTGCCCGGGTTCTGCTTGGCGCGGGCGATCAGGTCCTGCACGGATTGGATGCCGATGTTGGGGTTGACCGCAATCACCAAAGGTGAGGTGGTGACTTTGGTGATCGGCACCAGATCCTTGGGGGTGTAGTTCAGCTTGGGGTTGAGTGCCGGGTTGACCGAGATGCTGCTCGGGCTGGCCAACAAAATGCTGTAGCCGTCGGGCGCCGATTTCGCCACGTTTTCTGCGGCAATGCTGGAGCCAGCGCCGGCCCTGTTTTCGACAATCACGGATTGCCCCAGGGATTTGCCCATCGCGTCGCTGATGGCGCGGGCCACATAGTCGGCCGCACCGCCCGGTGCAAAGCCCACCACCAGCCGAATCGGCTTGCTGGGGTAAGGACCGCCCTGCGCTTGCGCGCCCCAGGCCAGGCACGACAGAACGATGGCGGAAATCAGATTTCTTTTGTTCATGCAGTTGTCTCCTTCGGTTGAAATCATCTCAAGGTTTCAGGCGATGCGCAGCACGATTTTGCCGGTGTGCTGGTTGCTTTCCATGTGGGCTTTGGCCTGCTCGAGTTGGTCAAAATCAAAGACCCGATCGAGCATCGGCTGGATGCGGCCATCGGCAAAGGCAGGCAGGATCTGGGCGGCAAATTGGGCGATGCCATCGGCACGTTGCGCGGGTGTGCGGTTCTTGTTGGACACGCCGAAGAGAACAAGCCGCTTGGCATGCAGGGCTTCGAGGTCGATGGTGGCGTCGAGCTGGCCATCGACATAACCGACAAAACCCATGCGTCCCTGGAAAGCCATGCAACGCATGCTCTCGGCAAACACGCTGCCGCCCACGGTGTTGACCACGAGATTCGCCCCTTTTTGGTCGGTGGCCTGCAGCACGGCTTGGTGAAAATCTGCCGCACGGGTGCACAAACCCAGATCCAGCCCCAGGGATTTCAACTGGTCCAGCTTGGTTTGTGAGCCCGAGGTGCCGATGACCCGCGCCCCCAGCACCTTGCCCATTTGCAAACTGGCCACGCCCACACCCGAAGACACCCCATTGATGAGCAAGCTCTGACCGGCTTGCAGGTGGCCTTGCAACACCAGCAGGTCATAAGTCACCAGAAAGGTCAGGGGAATCGACGCGGCTTGCTCCAGCGTCAGGTTGTGCGGCACGCGCATGATTTCGCGCACATCCATCAGGGCATATTCGGCAAAAGCGCCCGGGCACCGCCCCATGACGCGATCGCCGACCTGCCAGGCGCCGGTGTCACTGCCCAGTTGCACGACCTCACCTGCGCCTTCCATCCCGGCAGGCTTGCTGCCACCTTTGCCGTGCAGGCCATGGCCGATGATCAATTCCCCGCGGTTCAAGGCGGCGGCATGCAATTTGACCAGCACCTGGCCTGCGCCGGGCACGGGCATGTCCACCTCGCGCAGCAGCATGCTGCCTTGGCCTTCGCTGATGTTCATCCAATACGATTTCATAGGTGGTCTCATTCGCCTTTGAAGACAGGTTGGCGTTTTTCCATGAAGGCCTTGCGGCCTTCGGCGTAGTCGGCACTGTCAAAACACCCGCGTATGAGTTGGGTGCACAGGTCCAGATCCAGTTCGCTCGAGGGTTTGAGGATTTCCCGCGTGATGGCCTTGGCCGCCTGTATGGTCAAAGGCGCGTTGGCCGCCAAGGCCGAGGTGTATTCGGCCAGCAATTCGGGCAAGGCCTGCGGGGCGCAAACCCGGGTGACCAGGCCCAGGCTTTGCGCTTCCTGTGCGCTGATCTTTCGGGCCGTGAAAAACAGGTCCTTGGCCGCACCGGGGCCGATCAGGTCCACCAGATTTTTCATGGCCGAGTAGCGGTAACCCAAACCCAGTCGCGCGGCCGGCACCGAGAACACCGCATCGCTGGCGGCAATGCGCATGTCGCAACTGATGGCCACGTTGACACCGCCGCCGATGCAATACCCGCGGATGCAGGCCAGGGTGGGTTTGGGAAAGTTGTAGATGCCCATGAGCGCGGTCTCGGCCATGTGCTCGTAGCGGGTGACCGCCTCACGCGCCGCACGCATGTCTTCGAACTGCGAAATGTCGGCCCCCGAGACAAAGGCTTTTTCGCCCGCCCCGCTGAACACCACCAGGCGCACGCGCGGGTCGTGTTCGGCCTGCCCCAACAACAAGGGCACAGCCTCCCACATGTCCACCGACAGCGCGTTGTGCCGGGCCACATTGTTGAACTGGATGTGCAGCGTGCTGCCCTCCAGCCAGGTGTTGACCCGCTCTGTGGGCGAGGTGTAGACGATGTCGGACATTCAGAAGACCCCTTTGGATTTGAGTTGCTGCAGCATCTGGGCATCGAGCCCGAGCTCGCCCAGGATTTCCTCACTGTGCTCGCCCCGGCGGGGCGTGGCGCGGGCGATGGTGCTGGGCGTGCGCTCCAGTTGCACCGGTTGGCCGACCAGACGTTGCGGGCCCTGGTGCACCGACACCACCTCCTTGACCATCTTCAGATGCTGCACCTGCGGCTCATGGAACACCTCGTCCATGCTGTTGATCAGGCCGCAGGCGACACCGCCCTCATTCAGGCGTTCAATCCAGTAGGCCCGGTCCTGCAGGGCCAGGCGTTCATTGATCTCGGCGTTCAGCGCATCGCGGTGGACCGAGCGGCTGGGCTTGTCGTGGTAGCGCGGGTCGGTGACCCATTGCGGGGCTTGCAGGATGTCACAAAAACGCTCCCAGATCTTGGAGCCGAACACCGCGATGTTCATGTAGCCGTCACGCGCCTTGTACACCCCGGTGGGGATGCTGGTGGGGTGAAAATTACCCGCCTGGGTGGCCACTTCCTTGTCGATCAGCCAGCGAGATGTCTGGAAATCCATCATGTAAACCATCGATTCCAGCAGCGAGGTGTGCAGCCATTGGCCCTGACCGGAGGCTTCACGCTCGAGCAAGGCCACCAAAATGCCTTGCGCCGCAAAAATGCCGGCACACAGGTCGGCGATCGGGATGCCCACGCGCATCGGGGCCTCGCCGGGCTGGCCTGTGACCGACATCAGCCCGCCCATGCCCTGCGCGATCTGGTCAAAGCCGGGGCGCCCGGCCAAGGGACCGGTTTGTCCAAACCCCGAAATGCTGGCGTACACCAGGCCGGGGTTGTCTGGCTTGAGGCTCTCGTAATCGATGCCCAGACGGAACTTGACATCCGGGCGGAAATTTTCAACCACCACATCGGCCTTGGCGATCAACTGCTTGAGCAGCGCGATGCCCTCGGGCTCTTTCAGGTTGAGCGTGATCGAGCGCTTGTTGCGGTGGGTGTACTGGTAGTCCGAGCCTTCCTGCCCGCCCAAGGTGTCGTCGCCGCGCATGTGCTCGGGCATCTGCACCTGCACCACATCGGCCCCCCAGTCGGCCAGTTGGCGGCAGCAGGTGGGGCCGGCGCGCACCTGGGTCAAATCGATCACCCGAAAACGGGACAACGCGGCAGAGGCGGGTTGGTGCGGCATGGGAAGTTCCGAACAAAAAAGACGCGGATGGGTCAATGGCGACCACGGGTTGGTGGCCGCAAAGTGTGAACGACGACCCCAAAAGTGTCAACACTTTAGCCGAATTGTTGACACATGAGCGGGGTCCAAGGCAAGATTTTGGCCAGATTCAGTTAGGATGAAGCCCAGCATTGGCGGCCGCCGCACTGACCAAGTCCGCCCTGAACAGACCCGATCCGTCCACCCCTCATCCATGAACGCCCCCACCGAAAAGCCCGAGCAGGGTTGGCCCGTTTTTGTGGCCGACCAGCTCAAGCAACTGATTTACAGCGGCGAGCTCAAGCCCGGTGAGCGCCTGAATGAGGCCGCCTTGGCCCTGCGCATGGGCACCAGCCGGGGTCCGGTGCGCGAAGCCATCCGCATGCTCACGGGTCTGGGCCTGGTCAAGGCGGTGCTCAACCGGGGGGTGTTTGTGCGGCAGATGTCGGTGCGTGAAATGCTGGAGCTCTATGACCTGCGGGCACTGGTGTTTGGTTTTGCCGCAGAGCGCGCCACCGACCATGTGGCCGAAAGCCACAAAGTGCAGTTTGAGGAACTGCTGGACGCCATGGATCTGGCCTGCGAGACCGAAAACGCCAACCTCTATTACGAGTTGAACCTGAAGTTCCATGCGCTGGTGCTGTTGTTGGCCAACAACCAACGGGCCCAAGCGGCGTATGACGACATCATCAAGGAAATGCACCTCTTTCGGCGCGAATACTTCAACGCCCCGGGCAATATGCGCCAGTCCAATGCCGAGCACCGCACCTTGTACGAGGCCATCGTCAAAGGCTCCAAAGCCAAAGCCAAATCCACCGCAGAACGCCATGTGCTCAAGGGCCGCGAGCGCCTGCTCAGCAACATCGGCAGCAGCCCCCCCTTGGCGGGGCTTTGATCCGGATCAGGAACTGAACAGGAAGTTCATCACGTCACCATCCTTGACGACGTAGTCCTTGCCCTCGGCCCGCATCTTGCCCGCGTCCTTGGCGCCTTGCTCGCCCTTGTAAGCGATGAAATCGTCAAAAGCGATGGTCTGGGCGCGGATGTAGCCCTTTTCAAAGTCGGTGTGGATCACCCCGGCCGCTTGCGGGCCGGTGTCGCCCACGCGGATGGTCCAGGCGCGCACTTCCTTCACGCCCGCGGTGAAATAAGTCTGCAAGCCGAGCAAGTTGTAGGCCGCACGGATCAGGCGGTTCAAACCGGGTTCGTCCTGGCCCAATTCCTTCAAAAATTCCAGCCGGTCGGCGTCGTCCATCTCGGACAACTCGGCCTCGATCTTGGCGCAAATCGCCACCACAGGGGCGTTTTGCTTGGCGGCAAAGGCCTTGAGCCGGTCAAGAAAAGGGTTGTTCTCGAAGCCGTCTTCGGACACGTTGGCCACGAACATGGCGGGCTTGGCCGTGATGAAGAAAAACTGCTTGAGTTCGGCGCGCTCTTCCTTGCTGAAGTCGATGGTGCGCACCGGCTGGGTGTCGTTCAGGGCCGCCTGGCATTTTTCCAGGATCGCCATTTGCTTGACGGCTTCCTTGTCGCCCGAGCGGGCGATTTTGCTCACGCGGTGGATGGCTTTCTCAACAGCCGCCAGGTCGGCCAGGCACAGCTCGGTCTGAATGACCTCGATGTCGGCAATCGGGTCGACCTTGTTGGCCACGTGGATGACGTTCTCGTCTTCAAAGCAGCGCACCACGTTGACGATGGCGTCGGTTTCGCGGATGTGGGCCAAAAACTTGTTGCCCAGGCCCTCGCCCGTGCTGGCCCCGGCCACCAGGCCTGCGATGTCCACAAACTCGACAATGGCAGGGACGATGCGCTCGGGCTCGACGATCTGGGCCAACTGCTGCAGGCGCGGGTCGGGCACCTCGACCACACCGGTGTTGGGTTCAATGGTGCAAAAAGGGTAGTTTTCAGCGGCGATACCGGCTTTGGTCAGGGCGTTGAAAAGGGTGGATTTGCCCACATTGGGCAAACCCACGATGCCGCATTGGAGGCTCATGGAGGGCTTTCGGTGATTCGGGAAATGAGCGACGATTTTAGCGGCTCACCCAGTGGCCTTGGCATTCAGGCACGGCCCCTTTCCCGATGCCCCCGGCCAGCTGGCGAGATGTGCGGCCTCCTTACAATGCGGTGATGGCTTTATCCCCTGACATTTGCATCCGTGGCGCTGGCATCGTGGGCCGCGCCCTGGCCCTGTTGCTGGCGCGTGAGCGGCTCAACGTGGCCCTGGTCGAATCGGCCCCGCCTGCGGGTGTGTCCGATGTGCGCGCCTACGCCATGAACGGCGCGTCCAAGGCTTTGCTGCAAGAACTGCGTTGCTGGCCGGACAGCCCGGCCGTGACCCCCGTGCACCGGATGCAGGTCTGGGGGGACCAAGGCGGCCAGCTGAACTTTGGCGCCCAGGACCACGGTGTGGGTGAGCTCAACTGGATGGTGGATGTGCCCGTGTTGCAGCACCGGCTGAACCAGGCGGTGCAGTTTCAGCCCCAGATTCAGGTGGTGCAGGCCCCAATGGCCGCGCCGCTCACCGTGGTCTGCGAAGGCCGCGCCAGCCAGACCCGCACCGAGCTGGGTGTGGGTTTTGAGATCACGCCTTACGAACAACAGGCTGTGGCCACCCGTCTGCTCTGCGATCACCCGCACGCAGGGATCGCACGGCAATGGTTTGGCTGGAGCGCTGCGCCCGGCCTGTCTCAGCCGCAAGCCGAAGTGCTGGCGCTGTTGCCCTTGGGCGGCGAAGGCGGTCGCGAAGTCGCCTTGGTCTGGTCGGTGCACCGACTGCGCGCCGATGAACTGATGGCACGGGGTGCCGATGAATTTGCCACCACCCTGGCCCAGGCCTGCGGCCATGAATTGGGCCGCATGCAGCTGTCGGCCGAACGGGTCGTGTGGCCGTTGCAACTGGCCCGCGCCAAGCGCTGGATCGGCCCCATGCCGGGCCAGGCCAGGCAATCCTTTGCCCTGGCGGGCGATGCGGCCCACACCATGCACCCACTGGCGGGTCAAGGTTTGAATGTGGGGCTGGCGGATGCAGCAGAGCTGGTGCAGGTGATCCGCAACCGGGAATTCTGGCGCCCCCTGCACGACCTGAAACTGCTGCGCCGCTATGAACGTGCGCGCCAGGCCGATGTGCAGGCCATGGGTTGGGTGACCGACGGACTGCATCGCCTGTTTGCCCAGCCCGGACCGGTCTGGCAAAACCTGCGCAACTGGGGCATGCGCGGCTTTGACCGCAGCGGCCCTCTCAAACACTGGATGACCCAACGCGCCATGGGCCACAACGCTGCCCCCCCCTCAGCCCGCGACAAGGCCACCGGCTGATCCGCCACCGCTCTTTTTACCGAACCCGAAAGTCTCCCCGATGAAGTTCGCTCTCACCCCATGGGCCCTGCTGGCGGCCACCACCCTTTGGCTGGGCAGTGCGATGGCGCAAGAAGCGGCCATCCGCAAAAACCTGAGCGAGCGGCTGCCCAACCTGCCCAAGATCGACGAGGTCAGCAAAACCCCGATGAACGGGCTGTTTGAAATCCGCATGGGCAACGATGTCATGTACAGCGATGCCGAGGGCAACTTCCTGATTCAGGGTGCACTGATCGACGTCAGACAAAGACGCAACCTCACGGAAGAGCGCGTGGACAAACTGTCGGCCATTCCCTTTGACCAATTGCCCCTGAAAACCGCATTCACACAGGTGCGCGGCAACGGCAAACGCAAGCTGGCGGTGTTTGCCGACCCCAACTGCGGTTTTTGCAAACGCTTCGAAAAAGACCTGCAAAAACTGGACAACGTGACGATTTACCATTTCCTCTACCCCATCCTGGGGGAGGACTCGCGCACCAAATCCAAAAACGTCTGGTGCGCCAAAGACAAGGCCAAGGTCTGGAACGACTGGATGATTGGCGGGACCACGCCGCCCACCGCCAACTGCGACAGCTCGGCCATTGACACCATCGTGGCCTTTGGCCAGAAGTACCGCATCTCCGGCACGCCCCTGCTGTTGTTTGCCGACGGCACCCGCATTCCCGGCGCCGCGCCCATGGCCCAGGTCGAAAAAGTATTGGCAGAGATCAAATGAGCGCATCCATCCATGAAGACCCAACCTGGCGTCTGATCCGCCGCCTGGGGCATGCCGGGGTGATCCCTTTTGTATTTCTGGCCCTGTGCTTGTGGCTGGTCGGACCGGAATTGCACCCCTATGTGGCGCTGTCCATGCAAGGCTATGGCGCCGTGATCGTGTCCTTTCTAGGCGGCATCCATTGGGGGGTGGGCTTTCGCAACGCCCTGACCACGCCCCACGCGCCGCGCATCCATTTCACCTGGGGCGTGCTGCCGTCGCTGCTGGCCTGGGTGGCCGTGATGATGCCGGCCTTTGCCGGTTTGCCTTTGCTGGGCTTTGTGCTGATCGGCTGCTACCTGATGGACCGCCGCACCTGGCCTGCCGCGGGCCTGGCCCCCTGGTTGCCGATGCGCTTGCAGCTGACCACCGTGGCCAGTCTGAGCTGCTTTTTGGCGGCAGGTGCGACATGAGTGCGTTGCATTACACGGTTCAAGCGGCCGACCTGCATGCGCATCTGTTCCGCGTCACCTTGACGATTGCCCAGCCCCAAACCACACAAACCGTCTCCTTGCCGGTCTGGATTCCGGGCAGTTACCTGGTGCGGGAATTTTCCAAAAATCTGCACAACCTCACGGCCCGGCAGGGCCGGCGTGGCGTGGCCATCACCCAGCAAGACAAATGCAGCTGGACCATGGTTTGCCGGCCGGGCCAGCCCCTGGTGCTGAGCTACGAGGTGTACGCTTTTGACAACTCGGTGCGCACCGCCTGGCTGGACAGCCAGCGTGGTTTTTTCAACGGCACCAGCCTGTGCCTGCGGGTGCACGGTCAAGAAGATGTGCCGCACCAACTGCTGCTGCCCACGCTCAAAGGTCAACCCACCTGGCAGGTCGCCACGGGCTTGGCGCCGGTCAAAACCGACAAAAAAGGCTTTGGCCTGTACCAAGCCCGAAACTACGACGAGCTGGTGGACAGCCCCGTGGAGCTGGGCGCATTCTGGAGCGGCCGCTTTGTGGCCTGCGGCGTGCCCCACCGCTTTGTGGTGGCGGGTGCCCTGCCCTCGTTTGACGGCGAGCGCCTGTTGGCCGACACACAAAAAATCTGCGAGGCGGCCATCCGTTTTTGGCACGGGCCAGGCAAGACCGCCGGCCAAAAAGCGCCCCACAAAAACTACCTGTTCATGCTCAACGCGGTGCACGACGGCTATGGTGGGCTGGAGCACCGCAACAGCACCGCCCTGATCTGCAACCGCAGTGACCTGCCTCGCACGGCCAGTCCACGCACGAACGAGGGCTACACCACGCTGCTGGGCCTGATCAGTCACGAGTACTTCCACACCTGGAACGTGAAACAGCTGCGCCCCGACGCATTTGCACGTTACGACTACGCCCAGGAAAACTACACCCCGCTGTTGTGGTTCTTCGAGGGCTTCACCAGCTACTACGACGACATCCTGCTGCGCCGGGCCGGTCTGATTGACGATGCCACCTACCTCAAGCTGTTGAACAAAACCATCACCCAGGTGCAGCAAACGCCAGGTCGCCAGGTGCAAAGCGTGGCCCAGTCGAGCTTTGACGCCTGGGTCAAGTACTACCGGCAGGATGAAAACACGCCCAACGCCACCGTCAGCTACTACACCAAGGGGGCGCTGGTGGCCCTGTGCCTGGACTTGTCGCTGCGCAGCCAATACAAGAGCGCAGGCCATACCCTGGACGCCGTGATGCGCGGTCTGTGGAAGCGCTGCAAGGCCGGCCCCATGCGCGAGCAGGACTTGCTGGACGAGTTGCAGGCCATGACCGGCCGCAGCTGGGCCGGTGAGATTCAGCACTGGGTGCACAGCACGCAGGAGTTGCCGCTGCGCGAATTGCTCGCGGGGCATGGCATCCGGGTGGACGCCGAAACATCGGCCATGGCGCAACGCCTGGGACTGCGGGTGCAGGAAGCCGGTGGCAGCGTGCAGATCAAGGGGGTGCTGCGCCACAGCGCGGCCGAGGCCGCCGGCCTGGCCGCAGGGGACGAATGGCTGGGCCTGGATGTGGGGGCCAAGGCCCAAGGCGGCAGCTGGCGGCTGAGCAAACTCGATGAACTCGGGACCTTGCTGGGCCCAACGCGTCAATTGGTGGCGCTGGTTTCGCGCGACAGACGCTTGCTGCGCTTGCCCCTGACGGTGCCGGCACAAGCCAGCCATTGGCAATTGGGTGTGCCCGCTGAACGTGCCACGGGGGGTTGGCCCGGGGCTTGAGCCCCGGCCACAGCGCCCTCAAGCACCGGATTTGAGCAGCACCACCAAAGCACCCGCGCCGCCTTCGGCCGGCTTGGCCTGGACAAAGGCCAAGACCTGGCTTTTTTGCACCAGCCAACTGTGCACCTTGGACTTGAGCACAGGCGTCTTGCCGGGCGAACCCAGACCCTTGCCGTGAACCACCCGCAAGCAGCGCAGACCCTGCCGGTGCGCCTGTCGGATGAATTCGGCGAGCGCCACGCGCGCTTCGTCACTGCGCAGGCCATGCAGATCGATCTCGCGCTGAATCGACCAATCGCCCTTGCGCAATTTGTGAATCACATCGCGGCCAATGCCGGGCCGACGAAAACTGAGCGCATCGTCGGTGTCGAGCAAGGTGCTGGCGTCAAATTCGTCGCTCAGGCAATCTCGCAACACCGCCTCGTTGTCTTTTTGGCGCTGGTGCGCGATGGGCGCAGGGCTGGGGCCGAGCAAGCTGACCTGGTCGTGGTCGGGCAAGCGTTGCACCACGCCCACAGCCCGCACAAACAAATTGCTTTCAGCTTCGCGCTGCTTGGCCGCCAAGGCCTGTGCAGCGGCCAGCGCTTGCGCCTGCGCGTGGGCCTCGGCCAGTTTCTGGCGCACTTTTTTGAGGTCTTGCAGCGCGTTGATTTTCACGGTGAGGCTCCAGGCCGGGCATTGCTGGGGCGCATCAAACGCCCCGGTTGCGCATCCAGTCGGCGGTCTTGAAGAAACTGGCGTTCAGCCGCTCGCGCAGGAGCGGGTCGACGTTGAGCTCGTGCATGGCCTGGTCCATGCAGGCCAGCCACTGGTCGCGCTCGAGCACACCAATCGAAAAAGGCATGTGGCGCATGCGCAAACGCGGGTGACCAAAGCGCTCGGTGTAGTGCTCAGGCCCGCCCAGCCAGCCGCACAAGAACCAGAACAGTTTGTCACGGGCCCCCTCGAGGCTGCTGCCGTGCGCATCACGCAGCGCCTTGAAACCCGGCTCCATGTCCATCAGGTCATAAAAGCGATCGGCCAGGGCGCGCACGCGCGCTTCGCCGCCGATCCAGGCAAAAGGGGTGTCAAAAGGCGGCTTGTCTTCGAGGCTCATGAATGGCGATTGTGCAGTGTTGCAAAGGGCCCGGGGCCAGCGGGCTCACTGCGCTGCCTGGCGCAAGGTCTGAACCACCGGCTGGCGCAACACCCCGGCCAGGCTCAGGCTGCCCGCCCCCCAGGCCAGCAGGGCACCGGCCAGGCCACCGGCCAGCGGTGCCCAGCCAGGCGGTTGCCAGGCAAATTCGAAGGCATGGCGGGCCAAGGCCCAGCCCACGGCCAAGGCCATGGCACTGGCCATGAAGCCCGCCAGCCAACCAATGCCCAGCAACTCGGTGCGCTGCACCTGCGACAGCAGGCTGCGGCCTGCGCCCAGCGCCCGCATGATGGCGTATTCGCGCTCACGCGCCTGGCGGCTCGCCCCCACAGCGGCCAACAAAACCATCAGCCCCGCAGCCAGGGTGAAGGCAAACAAAAATTCCACCGCCCGAATCACCTGGTCCATGACGCGTTGCACCTGGGTCAGTGTGCTGCGCATGTCCACGCTGGTGATGTTGGGGAAGGCATTGACCATGGCGTTGTCAAAACCCGGCGCTCCCTGAGGCGTGCGAAAGGCCGCCATGTAGGTCATGGGCAAATCGGGCATTTGCGAGACCGGGAACAGCATGAAAAAGTTGGCCCTCATGGAGGCCCAGTCCACCTTGCGCAAAGAGGTGACGCGCGCCTCATGCCGCTGACCGGCAATGTCAAACCCCAGTTGATCGCCCAGCTTGAGCCCGAGCGCTTGGGCAATGCCCTCTTCGACACTCACGCCATCGGCCTCTTCGGCTTGCCAGCGCCCGGCCACCAAGGGGTTGTGTGCGGGCAAGGCAGCGCTGTGCGAGAGGTTGATCTCTCGGTCCAGCAAGCGTTTGCCCCGGTCGGCTTCCAGGTCGTCAGGGCCCACGGTGCGGCCATTGATGGCCACCAGTCGGCCGCGGATCATGGGGAACCAGTCGGGCGACTGCACGCCCGCCTTGGCCAGGTGCGCCAGGAAGGCCTGAGCCTGCTCGGGCTGCACATTGATGACAAACCGGTCTGGTGCAGTCACCGGCGTGGCCTGACGCCAGCTGGCGATCAGGTCGGTGCGCAGCAGCACCAGCAAGGACAGCGCCAGCAAGCCCACCGACAAGGCGCTGACTTGCACCACCGCAAACACCGGACGCGCCGCCACCTGACGCGTGGCCAGACGCAACCAGCGCGGCGCCGATTCGCCCGGCACCGCCCGGCGCAGCAAAAACAAAACCACAGCCGCCAAACCGGCAAACAGCAGCAGCGCCAGCGCAAAACCGCCCACGGTGATCAGGCCCAGCGTCAGGTTGCGGCTGACCATCAGCAATGTGGCGGCAAAGCCCAGCAAACCCATCGCCAGCACCAGACCCGAGCGCACTTGGAGAGGGCCCAGGTCACGGCGGATCACACGCAGCGGCGGCACCTGCGCCAACTGCAAAACCGGCGGCAGGCCAAAAGCCACCAGCAGCGTCAGGCCCATGGCCAGCCCCATCAGCGCGGGGCGCAAGGTGGCGGTGGGCAATTGGGCATCGACCAGCCCGGCCAGCAAATGCACAAAGCCCAGGTGCACCCCGTATCCGGCCAGCACGCCCAGCACACTGGCCACCAGACCCGCGCCCAGAAATTCCAGGGCGTAACTCAATGTGAGTGTGCGCTGGCTTTGCCCCAGGACTCTGAGCAAAGCGCAGGCATCGAGTTGTCGCTCGGCAAAACTGCGCGCCGCCAAAGCCACCGCCACCGCGCACAGCAGGGCCGCGAGCAAGGCCACCAGGTTGAGGAACTGCGAGGCCCGGTCCAGGGTCTGGCGCATCTCGGGGCGGCCACTGTCGAGCGACTCGACCTTGACCCCGCGCACATCCGGCTTGTCCGCCTCGGCCTGCGCCCAAGGCAGAAATTGAGCCACGGCCGCATCGCTGCCCGCCACGGCCATGCGCCAGCTGACCCGGCTGGCGGGCTGGACCAGTCCGGTAGAGGCCAGATCGGCCATGTTGATCATCACCCGCGGCGCAAACGCCATGAAGCCAGCGCCCCGGTCGGGCTCGCGAAGGATGGTGGCCCCAATGCGCAAACTGCGCTCGCCCAGGCCCAGGTTTTGGCCCACCTGCAGGTTCAGCGCTTCCAGCAAGGCGGCATCGACCCAGACCTCGCCCTGCGGTGGAATGGCGAAAGTGCCCGGGCCTGAGATGTCCAGCCGGCCACGCAAAGGGTAGCCCGCCTCCACCGCCTTGAGCGCCACCAGGCGGGTGGGCGCATCGGCCAGTGGCGGCTGCAGGGAGCGCGCCATGGTCGGGAAACTCACATTGGTGTTGCTTTGCAGACCGGCCGCCAAGGCCTGTTGGACAAACGCCGGGGGCGTGCGCTGGTCGCTGACCACCACCGCGTCGCCACCGAGCAGTTGGCGCGCATCACGCCACAGGCCCGACTGCATGCGATCGGCCAGAAAACCCACCGCGGTCAAGGCCGCCACCGCCAAGGCCACCGACAACATCAACAGCCGCAATTCGCCCGCCCGCAAGTCACGCCACAATTGGCGCGCACCCAGCTTCAAACCATGCACCCAAGACTGATTGTTCATGCACCGACCATAACCCAGCGGCGAAGGTCTGGCAGGGTCAAGGACTTGTCAGGCAGGCCCACAGGCGTGCAGAAAACAAAAAAACCCGCAGCCGTGCGGCTGCGGGTTTGGAATCTGGTGGTGATAGGTGGATTTGAACCACCGACATCAGCATTATGAATGCTGCGCTCTAACCAACTGAGCTATATCACCGTGCATGGCTGGCAAAACCAGCAAGCCGCAAATTATACACAAGAAACTCTGCGCCCATTGCGGCGGATGCCCCGACAATTGGCGCATGACCGATGCCACACCCCCCACCACTTTGGCGGCACAGGTCGCCCAACTGATCTGGGCGCACTGGGCTTCAGGCCAGGTGCTGAGCGCCCTGCCTGACCCTTGCCGTCCCGCCAACGCAGCACAGGGCTATGCCGCCCAAGCGCAATTGCCACGCGTCTCGGGGCGCAGTGTTCTGGGCTGGAAAATTGCTGCCACCAGCGCCAACGGACAAGCCCACATCCACGTCGGGGGGCCTCTGGCCGGGCGCTTGCTCTCAGGCCAGGTGTTTGAAAGCGGCGCTGCCGTCCCGTCTGCGGGCAACCGCATGCGTGTGGCCGAGCCGGAATTTGCCTTTGTGATGGCGCAGGACCTGGCGCCGCAAGCCGCGCCTTATGCCCAAGCGGATGTCATGGCCGCCGTGGCCAGTTTGCACCCGGCCATCGAGGTGCCCGACTCGCGACTGGCGCCCTTCACCGCAGCCGGTGAGGCGCAACTGCTGGCCGACAACGCCTGCGCACGCCACTTTGTGCTGGGCCCGGCCGCGCCCGATGTCTGGCGCACATTGGACTTGAGCAGCCACCAGGTGCACGCGCAGGTGAACCATGGCCAAGGCCTGCGTTACACCCGCGACGGTTCGGGCGGCAACGTGCTGGGCGACCCACGCATCGCACTGACCTGGTTGGCCAACCAGTTGTCCCAGCTGGACATCACCCTGCAAAAGGGCCAGGTGGTGACCACCGGCACCTGCATGGTGCCGCTGGAGCTGGAACCGGGCGACCGCGTCAGCGCCGATTACGGCATGCTGGGCCGCGTGCAGATGATTTTTTCGGAGACTTGAACCATGACAAAACCCCATTTGGCCCTGATCGGCACCGGCGGCACCATCGCAGGCGCCGCCAGCGTCGCGTCGGTCAGCACCGACTACCAACCCGCCAGCCTGAGCCTGGCCGCCGTGGTCGACACGGTACCTGAATTGCGCCAGCGCTATGCCATGGACATCACCCAACCGCTGCAACTGGCCAGCTACGACCTGCGGCCCGCGCATTGGCTGGATTTGCATGCCGCCGTGATGCAAGCGGTGAACAACCCCGATGTGACGGGCATCGTGGTCACGCACGGCACCGACACGCTGGAGGAAACCGCGACCTTTTTGCACCTGAGCGTGGACAGCGACAAACCCATCGTGGTGGTGGGGGCCATGCGCCCGGCCACCGCCTATTCGGCCGATGGTCCGGCCAATCTGCTGGACGCCTGCAGCGTCGCCGCCTGCCCCAGCGCGCGGGGACGCGGCACCTTGGTGGTCATGAACGGGCGCATCCATTCGGCCCTGTGGGTGGGCAAACGCCACGTGAGCAGCGTGGAAGCCTTTGACAGCCCGCTGGCCGGTGCCGTGGGTGAAGTTGCCGACCAGACGGTGCAGTGGTTGCGCGCCGCCGGGCGCGCGCCCACAGTGGCTTGGCAATCACCGGCCGCCTGGCCGCGGGTGGACATCGCCGTGGCCTATGCCGGGGTGGACGAGACCGCGCTGCAGGCCTTTGTGGCCGCTGGGGCGCGGGGGATTGTGCATGCCGGCCTGGGCAACGCCAACACGCCCTCGTCCTACCGTGCGCTCCTGCAGTCCCTGCCGGCACAAGGCGTCTTGGTGGCCCGGTGTGCCCGCTTCATCACCGGCAGCGTGACCCGCACCCGCCCCTTACGACGACGCTGCCCATGGCATCTTGACGGCGGGCCCCTTGCCGCCCCACAAGGTGCGCGTGGTCATGCTGCTGGGACTGGCGCATGGCATGGACGGCCCCGCCATTCAGGACTGGATGGACCGGATTTTGCAGGCAGGCTGAGCTCAGGCGTTCAGCGCGCCCGCTGGCTCCAGTACAAGACCGCCCCGCTGAGGCTGGCCATGACCATGAGGCCCACAAACCCGGCCCTGTAAGTGCCAAACAGGCCCGACAAGGCCCCGAACAAGGGGGGGCCGACCACCACGCCCAAAAACGTGAAGGCCAAGGTGCCTCCGGTGGCCATGCTGGCCATGCCGGGGGGCGCGCGGCGGGCCACTTCGGCCAGGTACACGCCATTCCAGCCGATGGCAGAGGCCCCGAAACCGACCAATATGGCGATCACCACCCCATGCGGTGTGTCGGGGGTCAAAAAGGCCGAAGCCAGGGCCCCCGTCGCCATCATGCTGGCCAGGAGCAGCAACATGCGCCGCGCACCCAGCCAACGGTCGGCCACATAGCCCCAAACCACACGGCCCCCAATGCCGCCGAATTGGGTGACCGACAAAGCCAGGCCGGCCGCCACCAGGCCATAAGACAAATCCTCGTGCAAAAAAGTCACCAGGTAGGTGGTGAGGCACAACTGCACCATGGAAAACATGAAGGAGCAAGACGCCATGGTGAGCAAAGCACGGTGCGCCAACACCAGACGAATGGGCTCGATCAAACTGCCCCAGCGCATTGGCGTGCCGGCTTGCCGATCGCTGTCCAGATCGGCTCGCAAGCCTTGCGATACCGCGGCGCAGACAAGACACAGCGCGGCCACCACCCCCATGCTCATGGGCCAATCGATCACCAACGCCAGAGGCGGCACGATGGCACCCGCCAGCATGCTGCCCAAAGGCACGCCGGTTTGCTTGATGGAGAACACCAAGGACATCTGCGCGGGGGGTGTGGTGCGGGCCAACAGGTGCGAACTGGCCGGGGTGATGGGGCCATAACCCAGGCCGATGCACACGGCGCCCAAGACCATGGCCGGCAGCCAAGGCACGGCACACAAGACCAAGCCCGCAGCGCACAACACCAGTCCCCACTGGCTGACCCGAATGGCCCCCATGCGGGCCACCGTGGCGCCACCCATCAAGGTGGCCACCATGGCGCCGGCGTAGGTGACCGACACATACAAACCCACCAGTGCCGGCGACACCTCCAGGGTTTGCGCCACCATCGGCGCGATCACCGGCAAAGTGAGCAAGGCCATGGCCACCATGGCCTGGATGACCAGGGTCAGCAGCAAGGGCCACCAACTTTGCATCATGAAATCTCCCAAACAGGGGGGTTGCAGCCCCCCTGGTCCCCGTGCAACGGGTCGGTCAATTGGCTTTGACGCCTGACTTGATCAACAGACCACCCAGGGTGTCGATTTCGTTTTTGAGGTGGGCCCGCAAGGCTTCTGGCCTGGCCTGGTCGACCGACACGGCCGAAATGCCCATGGACTCGAGGCGTTGACGCACTTCAGGGTCGGTCACCGACTTTTGCAGGGCCGAGGTCAGCTGGTCAAGCACCGGCTTGGGGGTGCCTTTGGGGGCATACAAACCGAATGAAATGTTGATGTCAAAGCCTTCCACACCCGCATCGGTGATGGCGGGCACTTCGGGCAACTGGGGCAAACGGGCTTTGCCTGCAGAAGCATAGGCCTTGATCTTGCCACCCTTGACCGAGGGCACGGTGCCCGAAGTCTGGTCGCACAAAATGTCCACCTGCCCACCCATCAGATCGTTCAGCGCCGGGCCTGTGCCCTTGTAGGGGATTTCATTGAGCTTGACGTTCAGGGCGCTCATCATCATCAAGCCACACAGATGGGAGGCCGACCCGACCCCTGCGTGCGCCAGACTGACCTTGGGTCCGTTGGCTTTCACATAGGCCACAAAATCGTTGAGGTTGCGCGCCGGGAAATCATTGCGGGTCACGATGACCATGGGGCCACTGGTGGCGCGGCCAATCGGATCAAAGTCGTCCACCGGGTGGTAGGGCAAACCTTTGTACATCGCCACATTGGTGGCGTGGCTCACATGGATCATCAACAAAGTGTAGCCGTCGGGTTTGGAGCGCGCGACCTTGGCCGTGCCAATCGAACCAGAGGCGCCCGCGGTGTTGTCCACCACGATTTGCTGGCCCAGATGTTTTTGCATGGCACCGGCAAACACACGCGTGATGGTGTCGCCCGGTCCACCTGCCGCATAGGGCATGACCATGGTGATGGCCCGGTTGGGAAAGTCCTGCGCCGCAACTTGCCACACCGTGGCCGCCAACAGCAGCGTCAAGCCTTGGCGCACAAAACGAAAAGCCATGAAAGTCTCCAGAAAAAGTGGGGGGATGAAAAGACGGAAACCAGCCGGATCAGGCCAGCAAGCGCTGACGGATCTCCTGAGGGTCCATCACCTGCAAGGGCTCTGCGCCTGCCCCCGGAATGCCCACCTGGGTGGCATTGAGCAGCATGGACACCATCACATAGGTCCCGGACAAGACCGTGAGGTCCACCACGGCTTGCTCGCCCATGGCCGTGACCGCTTCTTGCCACAAGGCGTCTGGCACCCGGTGATTGAGCGAGAGCTGAACGCAGTAGTCGTACACCAGGCGTTCATCGGCTTGCATGGCCGCGGGGCGCCGGCATTGCTGCAAATCGCGCATCACCGCATCGGACAAGCCGGCCTTGCGGGCAATCGGTTCATGGGCCCACCACTCGAATTGCGCATTGGAAATGCGCGCCTGGATCAGGATGGCGAATTCGTTCAGTCGCTTGTTGACCGAGGTGCGAAAACGCAGATAGTCCAAAAAATCAAAGGCCCGCCGGGCCATTTCGGGGCTGCGCAGGAGGGCGTTGTAGGGCCCACCCAGCGCGGCGCTGGAGACCTTGAGGATGTCGTCGGCCAAAGGCCGAACCTCGGCCTTGAGGTCTTCGTAACGGATTTGCGCAAATCTCTCGGTCATAGGGGGGGTCAAAAAGAGCTGACGTTAACAACAAGCCCTGGCAGACACAGTCGCCCAAATGACTGGCCCAGCTGCGCGCATGGCGACGGATTCGGCGACACTGGGGCCCGTGATTTTTTCCTTTCCTGATCGGAGTGACCATGCTGAAATTTTTCTTCAACGCCGCGCCCAACCCCATGAAAATTGCCTTGTTGCTGGAAGAGCTGGGTCTGGCCTACGAGGCTGTGCCGGTGGACACCCGCAAAGGCGAGCAGTTCGAGCCCGCCTTTTTGGCGGTCAACCCCAATGCCAAGGTGCCCGCCATCACCGATGGCGACACCACCGTGTTCGACAGCAACGCCATCTTGTTGTACCTGGCCGACCGCGAACAAAAGTTCGTGCCCGGCGTGGCCCAAGCCAAGGAACGCGGCGCAGCCCTGTCCTGGCTGATGTTCATCGCCAGCGGCATTGGCCCGTTCTCGGGTCAATCGGTGCACTTTCGCCATGTCGCGCCCGAGCCCAAGGCTTACCCGCTCAACCGCTACGACTTCGAAGCTCACCGCCACTGGAGTGTGCTGGAAAAACACCTGAGCCAGAACACCTTCATGCTGGGCGAACACTACAGCATCGTGGACATGGCGCTGTGGGGCTGGGCCCGCTTGCTGCCCTATGTGCTGGGCACCGGCGACGCGACCTGGACCCAATACCCTCAGATCAAGCGCCTGCTGGATGCCGTCAATGCGCGCCCAGCCGCGCAACGGGCTGAAGCATTCAAGGCCGGTTACACCTTCAAAACCGAGTTGGATGCGGACGCCAGAAAATTCATGTTTCCGCAAAACGAGCGTTTGCAAAATCCATGAAATGACCGCATGAATTTGACAGGCGGTTGGCATTGGCATGCGCGCGCGTGGCGGTCCAAGTCACGCTGGGCGCCTGCCTGTGCGCAGATCAGCGATTGGTTGATGGCACAAGACATGCCTCGCCAACAGTTGGTGCTGATTGGCGCCAGTGCTGGCTGGATGCTCCCCAGGGCCTGGTTGGCGCAGTTTGCACACGTGCATGCCTGGGACATCGACCCTTGGGCCAAGCCCTTGTTGGACGTGCGACATGGCCGCCAACTCAGACGCCAAGGCACAGGTGTGCACCTGCACACGGGCGACGGTTTGGCCCTGTTGCCCGAACTGGTGCGCCGCATGCCCGGCGCTTTTTTCTGGTTTGACAATGTGCTCGGGCAATTGCGCTTCACAGGCACGCCCTTGAAAGAAATCGGCCACCGCTTGGCCCAAATCCAGCACCAGATGGCCGGGGTGGCCTGGGGCAGCGTGCACGACAGGATGTCAGGCCCGCATCTGGCGGGCAGGGCACTCCCCCAAGCCCGGATGGCCCGTGCTGGCTGGACCATGGAATCGTCACAAGGCCAGGCATGGCTGCACAGCATGGGTGCCTTGAGTCCATGGCTCGATCACCTGACCGAGCAGGTTTTGCCCCCAGACACACCGGTGCAATACACGGCCTGGCCCTTCAAGCCGGGCTACGCCCACTGGCTCGAGATGGGCTGGTGCAAGCCCCCGGCTTGAAATGCCTGACCCCGCCCTGGCGCCGCTTCAGGGCCGGCCCACCGCCTCGTACCTTTGCCCCTGCTCCAGCAGCTCTTGGGTTTGAATCACGGCGTTGAGCCCTTCAAAATCCAACATCTGCTCTTGCCAGGGCCGGGTGGTCTGGTGGGCACGCAAACTCGCGTAGTAGCCTTGCAGCGTGTGCAAAACCGCCCGCGCCGTGCCACCCGGAAAAATCACGATCCTGAAGCCCTGTGCACCCAGTTCGGTGGCGCTTTGCACCGGCGTCTTGCCGCCTTCGACCATGTTGGCCAGCAGGGGCACGCGATGGGCAAACTGGGCGCAAGCACGGTTCATGTGCTCGTGCGAACGCAAAGCTTCGATGAAGAGGGCATCGACCCCGCATTCCAGATAACGCTCGGCACGCGCCAATGCAGCGTCCAGGCCCTCGACAGCCACCGCGTCGGTGCGCGCCAGGATCAGGGTGTTCTGGTCATGACGGGCGTCCAGCGCAGCGCGCAGCTTGCCCTGCATCTCGGCCACCGGCACCACGCCTTTGCCATCCAGATGGCCGCAGCGCTTGGGAAAGGTCTGGTCCTCGATCTGGATCATCGCGGCCCCGGCCCGCTCGAAATCGCGCACCGTGCGCTGCGTGTTGAGCGCATTGCCAAATCCGGTGTCCGCGTCCACGATGACCGGGATGCTCACCCGGTCGGTGATGTGCGCCAGGGTCTGCGCCACTTCGGTGGCGGTGGTCAGTCCAATATCGGAGCGGCCCAGTCGGGTGTAGGCGATGGACGCGCCCGACAGGTACACCGCTTCAAAACCGGCCTGCTGCGCCACCAATGCGGTGAGCGCGTCGTACACGCCAGGGGCGAGCAAGGCCGGCTCTTGTTGCAGGCGCTGGGCCAAAGTGTGGCGTGGGCTCATGCTGGCGAATCCTTCAAGTTTGCAGTGGCAGAAAATGAAACCACCGGGTTCATGCTGGCTTTCTTTGTTTGAGCAGGGGCAGCAAGCCACCTGCATCGACCATGTCCATCAAAAATCCGGGGATCGGTGCACAGGCCAGATGGCGGCCGTTGGCACGTTGCACCATGGGCAAGTCGCCCTCCAGCCTTAAACCCACCCGCTCGCCTTCTTCGATGGTTTCTGCCTCGGGGCAGGTCAGCAGCAGCAGGCCCAGATTGAAGGCATTGCGAAAAAACAATCCGCTGAATGACGGCGCAATCACCGCCGCGACGCCGAGATGGCGCAACACGCCAGCGGCCTGCTCCCGTGAGGAGCCGATGCCAAAATTGGCGCCGGCCACGATCACATCGCCCTTGTGCACGCCAGGGGCAAAGTCACCTCGCACCGCTTCCAGGCAATGCCGGCCAATCACCTCAAGACCATGCTTCATGTAGGCACCGGGTGCCAGGGCATCGGTGTCCACATCAGTGCCCAAACGCCAAACGCGGGCATCGTCCAGGGTGCGCGCTGTCATGCCAGCACCTCGCGGGCATCGCTGATGCGACCGCGCAAAGCCGAAGCCGCCACCGTGAACGGCGACGACAGGTAGACGTTCACACTGGCGGGGCCCATGCGGCCCTTGAAATTGCGGGCGGTGCTGGAAATCACCGTCGCCCCTTCTGGGAAAGTCGCCCCGTAGCCCGCGCATGCACCACAGCTGTTGGGCAGCACGGTGGCCCCGGCATCCAGCAGGATCTGCATGACACCTTCCTGGGTGGCCTGCGCTTGTTCCCTGGCGCTGGCGGGTGCGACCATGAGCTGCACACCCGCTGCCACCCGACGGCCCTTGAGCACCGAGGCGGCCGCCCGCAGATCCTCGAGCTTGGCACCGGTGCAGGCACCGATGTAGGCAATGCTGGGGACCACGTCGGCAAACTCGCCGACATCCCGCGTGTTGGCCGGGCTGTGCGGCGCCGCCACCTGGGGGCTGAGCGTGCAAGCGTCAAAGTCCCATGGTTCGCAGTCGGCGTCTTCGTCGGTGAACCATTGTTCGGCGCCGGTCAAAAGCTCGGGAGCCACGCCGATGCCGCGCAGGTGATCCAAGGTGGTTGCGTCGGCTGCAATCAAACCCGCTTGCGCCCCCATTTCGGCACTCATGTTGGACAAGGTCATGCGCTCGGACATGCACAGGGCCTGCACGGCCGATCCGGCGAATTCCACCGCCTGGTATTGCCCCCCGTTCATGCCAAAGCGCCCGACCATGTGCAGCACCATGTCCTTGGCCGACACCCCGGCTTGCAAACGCCCCGACCATTGCATGCGCAAGGTGCGCGGGACCTGCACCCAGATCTGGCCCGTGACGCACACACCCAGCATTTCGGTGGCACCGATGCCGAACATGTAGCAACCAAATGCCCCGCCCGTGGGGGAGTGCGAGTCACCGCCCACACAGAACATGCCCGGCTTCAAATGGCCCCGCTCGGGCAGCACCACATGGCAAATACCTTCGCTGTCGATGACATGCGGCAACTTCCACTGCCTGGCCGTATCGCGAGCGATCTGCACGATCTGCTGTGCATCGGCATCCCGGGCGGGCACATAGTGGTCCAGCACCAGCACCACTTTGTCGGTGTCCCAAATCTGCGCACCCAACTCGTCGAGCATGGGCTTCAGCCGCCGCGGGCCCGACGAGTCGTGAAACATGGCCAGGTCCACATGGCAAGTGACCACTTCGCCGACGGCCACATGGCTGCGCCTGGCGGCGCGTGCGATGAGTTTTTGAGCCAGGGTCTGAGGCTGAGGCATGTTCGAATTCATTCGGGCTTGGCTCCGGCATACTTCACCACCGCCCGCCAGCGCACGATTTCGCTGTCCACGAAGCGGGCGAACTCTTCGGGGCTGTTGCCCACGGGCGTGGCACCCTCATTTTCAATGCGGCGCTTGACCTCGGGCGAGAGGACGGCAGCGCGTGCGGCATCGGCCAGACGTTTGGTCAACTCAGGGCTCATGCGCCCTGGCCCGAACAAACCAAACCAGGCACTTGACTCATAACCGGGCAAGACCTCGCCAATCGCGGGCACATCGGGGTAAGCCGGCAGACGCTTGGCACTGGTCACGCCCAGCGGCTTGAGCTTGCCGGCCTTGATGTGCGACTGCACATTGCCCACGGCCGCAAACATCAAGTCCACTTGCCCGGCCAGCACGTCCTGCACCGCAGGGGCCGTGCCGCGATAGGGGATGTTGACAATGAACACCCCCGACTGCATCTTGAAGGCATCCCCGGCCATGTGCAGCGACGACCCCAACGCACCGATCGCAAAATTCAGTTGTCCGGGCCTGGACTTGGCCAGCGAGATCAATTCCTTGGCGTTGTTCGCGGGCACTTTGGGGTGGGCCACCAGCATCGAAGGCGAGGTGGAGACCATGGTCAGCGGCGTGAAATCCTTGACCGGATCGAAAGGCAAACTGGGGTAGAGCGAGGCGTTGATGGCGTGGCTGGTGAAACTCATCAACAAGGTGTTGCCATCGGGCGCCGCCTTGGCAACGGCGTCCGCCGCCAGATTGCCACCCGCCCCGGGTCGGTTTTCCACCACCACGGTGCGACCCAACTGTGGGCCCAGCACCTGGGCCAGCGTGCGGGCCATGGTGTCAGTGGTGCCCCCGGCGGGGGCGCCCACGAATATTCTGATGGGCGCCTGGGACTGGGCTTGGGCCCAAGTGGTACAGGCCCAAAGGATGCTCAAGGCCAGCACTCTGCGTGAAATTGTCGAAAGGGGTGCCATGCGATTTTTCCTGGATTGAAAGGGGACATTAAGGCCTGATCCATGGGCCATGGGATCAGGGATTTCACTGAGACGTTCCACCTGTTGGGTTCGTGTGCGGCCGCGCGCCGGTGGGTACTTGGTCCTGACGGGGCTGCTGCAGGCTGGGCCCGGTGCCGGGTGCCCGCCAGAGACCTGCGCCCTCCGAATCAGGCGAAGCCCCGGTCAGTTCCGGGGCGCACGCTCAGGCGTAGCGCAAACGCAAATCCCGCTTGAGCAATTTGCCGCTGGGGTTCTTGGGCAGGCTGTCGGTGAAGATCACGCGTTTGGGGCATTTGAAGCCGGCCATGTGCTGCGCGCAGTGCTGCATCACCGCCGCTTCGTCGAGCGACTGCCCGGCCTTGACCACGATCACCGCCGTCACCGCCTCCACCCACTTGGGGTCGGGCAAGCCGATCACGGCCACTTCGCTGACCTGGGGCAGCCGGTAAATCATTTCTTCGACCTCGCGGCTGGCCACGTTTTCGCCGCCGGACTTGATCATGTCCTTCTTGCGGTCCACCACCGTGATGTAGCCCTCTTCGTCAATGATGCCCAGATCGCCGCTGTGGAACCAGTCGCCCTCGAACGCTGCCCGGGTGCGCTCGTCGTCGTGGAAGTAACCCAGCATCAGGTGCGGCGAGCGGTGCACGATCTCGCCCACCTCGCCCACGGCCACGTCCTGCATGGCGTCGTTGACCACCCGGGTTTCGACGTTGCGCACCGCCTTGCCGCACGAGCCGGGCTTGCGCAGCTGGTCCTCCGGGCCAAGCATGGTGGCCAAAGGCGCGATTTCGGTTTGGCCATAGAGGTTCCACAAGCGCACCCGGGGCAAGCGCGTGGCCAGCTCTTTGAGCACCTCGACCGGCATGATGGAGGCGCCGTAGTAGCCCTTGGCCAGCTGGGCGAGTTTGCCGGCGTCCAGCAAGGGCGAGCGCAGCAGTGCAATCCAGACCGTGGGCGGGGCAAAGAAGCTGGTGATGCCGAACTTCTCCAGCATGGGCAGCAGGTTGTCGGGCGTGGGCTTGGCGGTGATCACATTGGTGCTGCCCATGTAAATGGCCGGGCCAAAGAACACGTCGAGCTGGGCGCAGTGGTACAGCGGCAGCGCGTGCAGGGCCACGTCGGCCTCGGCGATTTCGGCGTCGATCACGCAACTCACGTACTGCCACAGCACGGCGTCGTGCGTGAGCTGCGCGCCTTTGGGCGAGGATTCGGTGCCGCTGGTGTAGACGATTTGGGCCACGTCGTAGCTGCCGAGCTGCAGTTCGGGCAAAGCGTCCTGGCAGGCGGCCAGGGTGTCAAAGCTGTGCATGCCCGCCACCGGCTGGCTCGGGTCTTCGGAGGGCAGCCAGATGAATTGCGCAACTTGCGTGTCGAGCTTGCTGGCCGCCTGCGCCAGCTCGGCCAAGCCGCTGTCGGTGGCCAGGGTTTGGGCACCGGCGTGGCGCAGGATGAAAGCCACCTCTTCGGCCTTGAGCATGAAGTTGATCGGCACCATGACCGCGCCGCGGCGCGCCAGCGCAAAACGCAGCGCCGCAAAACCGTGCGAATTGCGCGCCAGCACCGCCACCTTGTCGCCCTCGGCCACGCCGATGCTGGCCAGGCCAGCGGCCAGGCGCGTCACCAGCGCGTCGAACTCGGCATAGGTCCAGGTGGTGGCGCCGCACACGATGCCGGTCTTGGCGGGCAAACGGATCGCCGTGCGGCGCAGGGCATCGGCCAGGGTTTGACGGCGAACCACCGGGGCAAGCGTGTGCGACATGGGGCAAGGCTCCACAAATTTATGATGTCATGATTGGAAACCGAACCGAAGAGAAATCAAGTGGCACTTCCCCCAGCACCCCCCCGAAAACTGTCACATACGCGAACCGTGGTGTACAAAGGCTACGACCGCGAAGACGGCCTGTGGGACATCGAAGCCGAGATGACCGATGTCAAACCATTCACGTTTGGCGTCCCCAACGAGACCACTTTCCCGGCCCATCAGCCGATCCACCACCTGCAGATCCGGCTGACGGTGGACAACCACTTGGTGATCCAGGACGTGGCGACCTCGCTGGACCAGATCCCACACGCCGAATGCGTTCAAGGCCCCTTGCACATGCACAAGCTCAAAGGTGCCACCCTGGGACGCGGTTGGCGCAAGACGATTGACGAGCACATGGGGCGCACCGACGGCTGCACACACTTGCGCGAGCTGCTGTTCAACATGGCCACAGCGGCCTTCCAATCCGTGCCGGCCGGCCGGTCGCACCGCCGCGAGTTGGCAGGCCAGCCACCCGCTGAGGTCAGCGCCCCGCCCCCGTTTTTGGGGCAATGCACCACCTGGGCGTTTGACAGCCCGACGGTGGCGCGCGCCTATCCGATGTTTTTCAAACCACGCGAAAGCCCCGCCGAATCAGCCTGCGACGGCAACAAGGGATAATCCAGCCCTCTGCGGACAAAGGCTCGCCCTGTCCGGTTCGTCTTCAGCCTCTGGATCTACACCATGAACCGCTGCACTCTGGCCCTTTGCGGGCGCGCTTGGCTTGGCCTTGACTTCGTCACCTCCCTTGAATCCCTGGAGGGCGCATGAGCAAGAAGGTCTTCATCAAAACTTTTGGCTGCCAGATGAACGAGTACGACTCGGACAAGATGGCCGATGTGCTGGGCGCCGCCCAGGGTTACGAGCCCACGCAGGATGTGGACGAGGCCGACCTGATTTTGTTCAACACCTGCTCGGTGCGCGAGAAGGCGCAAGAAAAAGTCTTCAGCGACCTGGGCCGGGTGCAGCACCTCAAAGCCAAGGGCGTGCTGATCGGCGTGGGCGGCTGCGTGGCCAGCCAAGAAGGCGCCGAGATCATCAAGCGGGCCCCCTATGTGGACGTGGTGTTTGGCCCGCAGACCCTGCACCGCCTGCCCGAGTTGCTCAACGAACGTGCGCGCAAGCAGCGCCCGCAAGTCGACATCAGCTTCCCCGAAATTGAAAAGTTCGACCACCTGCCGCCGGCCAAGGTCGAGGGCGCCACCGCCTTTGTCTCGATCATGGAAGGCTGCAGCAAATACTGCAGCTATTGCGTGGTGCCCTACACCCGGGGCGAAGAGGTGTCGCGCCCCTTTGACGATGTGCTGGTCGAGGTGGCGGGCCTGGCCGCCCAAGGCGTGAAAGAAATCACCCTGCTGGGCCAAAACGTCAACGCTTACCGGGGCAAGATGGGGGGCACCCCTGAGATCGCCGACTTTGCGCTGCTGCTCGAGTACGTGGCCGACATGCCGGGCATCGAGCGCATCCGTTATGTGACCAGTCACCCGAATGAGTTCACCCAGCGCCTGATCGACGCCTACGAAAAAATCCCCCAGCTGGTCAACCACCTGCACCTGCCGGTGCAGCACGGCTCCGACCGCATCCTGATGGCCATGAAGCGCGGCTACACCGCCATGGAGTACAAGAGCACCATCCGCAAGCTGCGCGCGATCCGCCCGGACCTGTCGCTCAGCAGCGATTTCATTGTGGGCTTCCCGGGCGAGACCGAGGACGACTTCCAAAAGATGATGAAGCTGATCACCGATGTCGGCTTTGACACCAGTTTCAGCTTCATCTTCAGCCCGCGCCCCGGCACGCCGGCGGCCAACCTGCACGACGACACGCCGCACGAGGTCAAGCTGCGCCGCCTGCACCACCTGCAAGCGACCATCGAGGAGAACGTGCAGCGCATCGGCGACAGCCGCGTGGGCACCGTGCAGCGCATCCTGGTGGAGCGTCCGTCACGCAAGGACGCGAGCGAGTTGGCCGGGCGCACCGAGTGCAACCGGGTCGTCAACTTCCCCGGCGGGCCACACATGGACCGCCTGATCGGTCAGATGGCCGAGGTGCGCATCACCCAAGGCCTGTCGCACTCCTTGCGCGGCGAACTGGTCATTCGCGATTGATTTTGTAGGAACCCACCCTGTGGGCGTCCACTTGCGACGCTGCGGAAGGTTCATCGCCCACTGGGGTGGGCTCCTGCGAAGAGATGCCCTGACTTTTGCAGGGCCCAAGCCTTGGATACCTGCGCAATTTGATCAGGACTCGCGCCCGACTTCGCGAATGTAGCGTCGGTAGTCGCCATGCGCGATGGGTGTGCAGCCATCTATGGGGCGGTTGTAGACATAGGTTTGCACGCTCTGGCCTTGCAGCGGGCCGCTGATCACCGTCACGCGCTCGCGCCAGTACTGAGACGCGGCGCGGTCGCCGGGCACCATGCCTTCGACCCCATCGAGCCGCGCCAGGTGCGCCTCATCGACCTCATAGACTTCGCCTGTGACCACCCCCGCGCCGCTGAGCAAGCCGGGGTAACGCCCCAGATCCACCAGCCGACCGGGCACCTGGGCCGCGCCCAAAAAACGCGCGCCCTGCATTTGGGCCTCCAGCCGAAGTGCGGGCATGAGCGTGCCGTAAATGAAAAGTCGGTGCATCGGATGGCCGTTTGCCAGGGTCAACGCGGCATGCCGGGGAAGCCGCCGCCACCCATCATGCCTTTCATGGCGCCCATGCGTTTCATCATCTTCATCATGCCGCCGCCCGACATTTTTTTCATCATGTCCTGCATCTGCTCAAACTCCTTGAGCATGCGGTTGACGTCCTGCACCTGAACGCCGGCGCCCGCGGCAATGCGGCGCTTGCGGGTGGCCTTGATCAATTCGGGTTTTTTGCGCTCCAACGGCGTCATGCTGTGGATGATGCCCTGCTTGCGGCCGATGTCTTTTTCGACCTTGTCCATGTCCATGGACCCGGCCTTGGCGGTCAGCTGGCTGGGCAACTTGTCCATCAGGCTCGACAGACCGCCCATTTGCTTCATCTGCTGAATCTGGGCCAAAAAGTCGTTCAAATCAAAACTGCCGCCGCCCTTGACTTTGGCTGCCAGCTTTTGCGCTGCCGCCATGTCCACGCCCGCGGTGACTTGCTCGACCAGGGCCACGATGTCACCCATGCCCAGGATGCGACCCGCGTGGCGCTCGGCGTCAAACACTTCCAGGCCATCGATCTTTTCGCTCGTGCCAGCAAATTTGATCGGCACACCCGTGATCTGTCGCACAGACAATGCGGCGCCGCCGCGTGAATCGCCATCCAGCTTGGTCAACACGATGCCCGTGAGCGGCAACGCGTCGCTGAAAGCCCTGGCGGTGTTGGCCGCGTCCTGGCCTTGCATGGCATCCACCACGAACAGGGTTTCCACCGGCCTCAGCTCGGCATGCAGGCCCTTGATTTCGGTCATCAATGCTTCGTCGATGGCCAGTCGACCGGCCGTGTCGACCAGCAGAACGTCAAAGAAATGCTTGCGGGCGTAATCAATCGCGGCGCGGGCGATGTCGATCGGCTTTTGATCGGGCGTGCTGGGGAACCATTCAGCCCCGGCTTGTGCGGTGACGGTCTTGAGCTGCTCGATGGCCGCAGGGCGGTACACGTCGCCCGAGACCGTCAGCACCTTTTTCTTGCGCTTGTCGATCAGGTGTTTGGCCAGCTTGGCGGTGGTGGTGGTTTTACCAGCCCCCTGCAAACCGGCCATCAGGATCACGGCAGGGGGCTGCACAGCCAGATTGATGTCCGACACGCCTTCACCCATGGTGGCGGCCAATTCCCGGTTGACCACCCCCACCAGCGCCTGGCCGGGCTTGAGGGAGCCCATGACTTCCTGGCCCAGGGCTTTGTCCTTGACGCGGGCAATGAAGTCGCGCACCACTGGCAGGGCCACGTCGGCCTCCAGCAAGGCCATGCGCACCTCGCGCAGCATGTCGGCCACGTTCGATTCGGTGATGCGGGCCTGCCCGCTGAGGGTCTTGACGAGGCGGGAAAGTTTGTCGGTCAGGGCGGAGGCCATGGAGAAATCCAGAAAAAACCGGCTCGGCGTGTTGGCGAAACCCCAGCGGCTGCGCCTGAAAGGCTAAACTCGGCCCCATGATTTTAGCGAGTGCGCCTTTGTGGACGCTGCCCTTCACGGCATTGGCAGCCCTGATCTATGCCTTGCCAGCCCTGGTGCCCCGTCGCCTTGGCGATGTGTACGCACGCCGTCTGCTGTGGCTGGCCTGGGGCCTGCACGCCATCAGCCTGCTGGTGCTGCTGATGGGCCCGGTGCGCTTTGGCTTTGCACCGGCACTGTCGGTCACGGCCTGGCTGGTCGTCACCGCCTACATGATCGAAACCCAGTTTTTTCCCAAATTCAAGGCCCGGTGGGCCGTGGGCAGTCTGGGGGCCATCACTGTGGTGCTGGCCTGGATCTTCCCGGGGACAATGATCACCACCCAGGCATCGGCCTGGCTGCCCTTGCACTTTGCTTTGGGTTTGTCTGCCTACGGCATGTTTGCCGCAGCTGTGGTGCACGCCTGGATGATGACCCGCACCGAACAGGATATCCGCATGGCGCACGAAGGCTCCAGCGGCCTGCCCCTGCTCACGCTGGAGCGGCTGACTTTTCGCTTTGTAACGGCCGGATTCGTGCTGCTTTCGGGCACCCTGGTTGCAGGCGCGCTCTTTGGTGAAGCGCTTTACGGTCAGGGCCACACCGAATGGCGCTGGGACCATAAACGGGTGTTTGCGGTGCTGTCCTGGTTGACCTTCGCCACCTTGCTGGTCGGTCGCAGTCAATGGGGCTGGCGCGGCCGCCGCGCCGTGCGCATGCTCTACATCGGCGCAGGCTTGCTGCTGCTTTCTTATTCGGGCTCACGCTTCGTGCTCGAAGTCTTGCTTGGACGTGCAGGATGAAATACCTGATCTGGTTGGTGATCATTTTGGTGGCCATCTGGGCATTCAAACGCGCCCGCAGGCCCAGCCAGCCACCCGCCAGCAAAGCCTCGCCCGCCGCTGCCCCATCGAACATGGTCGGTTGTGCCCACTGTGGGCTGCATCTGCCCCAGGAAGAGGCCGTCACTGGGGAAAAGGGGCTGTACTGCACCACCGAACACCGCAGCGCCGCACACGACCGCAACCCGCTTTGAAAAGCCCCGGCCTTTTTCGGCTGCGGCGCATGGGACGGGCTGAAATCGTGGGCTTCAAATTCTCCCGCAATCGAAACACCATGCCCACTCCCTCTAAAGACGACACCGACACCTGGCGAGATGGCTGGTATTGGCCGGCCCAGAGGCTGGACTCCCCCAACTTCGGCCCCAGACCTGAAGGGGCATGCGTCGACCTGTTGGTGATCCATTCGATCAGCCTGCCACCCGGACAATATGGCGGGTCAGAGGTGGCGGCCCTCTTCACCAACCAGTTGGACTGGGATGCCCATCCTTATTTCAACCAAATCAGGGGGCTTGAGGTATCGGCACATTTTTTCATCCGGCGTGATGGCGCGTTGATGCAATTTGTCAGTGCAGACCACAGGGCCTGGCATGCGGGACAGTCGGCCTACCGCGGCCGCGCCCAGTGCAACGACGATTCGGTCGGTATCGAGTTGGAAGGACTGGAGGGCGATACATTCGAAGACGCCCAATACTCGCAATTGACCCGTCTGTGCCAGGCCCTGAAATCGCGCTACCCGATCACCCACGTGGCCGGGCATGAACACATTGCCTCCGGGCGGAAGCAGGACCCCGGATCAGGTTTTGACTGGGACCGCCTCCAACAACAGCTGACTTGGCCGCCCTCGTACTTTCCCTAGGAATGGCAAACGACAAGTGGAAAAATATTTTTTTGATGGCTTTTTTCCACGCCGATCCACCGGCTTCATGGACCGATTGAAGCCGCCAAATTCCAGCCTGCACAAGCGCTCGGGACGCAAAACCTTCCACGCGGCGCATGGCTCTTGGCTCCGATCTCTCAAACGCTGTTTTCATGGCACTTTCAAAGGCGTATTTCAGCCCTTGAAAGTGCCCACTGCAGGGCAAATCCATGCGTCTTTGGATTTCTGGGCCAAAAAGCGCCTGTACACTACCTGTAGTGGCTTGCAAGGCCCCTGGACACCAGATATAGTGTCTGCCACCATGACGCACATTTGAAGAATCGCTGGATTTCAAGCCCACATTGCCCCACCAAAACAAACCATAAATTAGAAGAAACCATGCACACCGACCTCACCGTTCCTTCCCCCGCAACCGGCTTGATGAGCCAGCCTCAGTCCCAACGCACAGCGCACCCCTCGCCACAGAACCTGAACCAGTACCAGATCATCCGTCGAAATGGCGCAGTGGTGCCCTTTGAGCCGGGAAAAATTGCGGTGGCCTTGATGAAAGCGTTCTTGGCGGTCCATGGCACCCAAGGTGCAGCCTCGGCCAGCGTACGCGAAGTGGTGGAAGAGTTGACGCAAAACGTGGTTCGCGCCCTGATCCGCTCACGCCCAGGAGGTGGTACGTTCCACATTGAAGACGTGCAGGACCAGGTCGAACTCGGCTTGATGCGCAGCAGCAACCACGAAGTGGCCCGCGCATACGTGCTGTACCGCGAGCGCCGCACCCAAGAGCGCGCTCAGCAAACCCAGCAAGCGGCGCCTGCATCGCAAGAACCTGTTTTGCACGTCATCGATCAGGGCCAACGCGTTGCACTCGACCTGAACCACCTGAAGTCCTTGATGGTCAATGCCTGTGCAGGCTTGGGCCAAGATGTCAGCCCGGATCCCATCGTGGCCGAAACCATGCGCAACCTCTATGACGGCGTGCCGATGGAAGAGGTTTACAAGGCGTCCATCCTGGCGTCGCGCACCCTGATTGAAAAAGACCCCGACTACACCTACGTCACGGCACGCCTGCTGATGCACACCATCGCCAAGGAAATCCTGGGCAAGGAAGTGGCCCAGGACCAGATGGCCGAGGAGTACATCAACTATTTCCCGCAGTTCATCAAGAAAGGCGTGGCGAACGACTTGCTGGATGAAAAACTGCTGCAGTTTGATTTGAAAAAGCTGGCCGCGGCACTCAAACCCGAGAGAGACCAGCAGTTCGACTACCTGGGCTTGCAAACGCTGTACGACCGCTACTTCCTGCATGTGCGCAAAACCCGCATCGAGATGCCTCAGGCTTTCTTCATGCGCGTGGCGATGGGCCTGTCTCTCAACGAAATTGACCGCGAAGCCCGTGCGATCGAGTTCTACGAAGTCCTGTCCACTTTCGACTTCATGTCGTCGACCCCCACGCTGTTCAACAGCGGTACTCTGCGCTCCCAATTGTCGAGTTGCTACCTGACCACCGTGCCCGACGACCTGGACGGCATCTATGAGTCCATCAAGGAAAACGCGCTGCTGTCCAAATTTGCCGGCGGCTTGGGCAATGACTGGACCCGGGTTCGCGCCATGGGCTCCCACATCAAGGGCACAAATGGCGAGTCCCAGGGCGTAGTGCCTTTCCTCAAGGTGGTCAACGACACGGCCGTGGCCGTCAATCAAGGTGGCAAGCGCAAGGGGGCGGTCTGCACCTACCTGGAAACCTGGCACCTGGACATTGAAGAATTCCTAGAGCTCCGCAAAAACACCGGCGACGACCGCCGCCGTACGCACGACATGAACACAGCCAACTGGATTCCTGATCTGTTCATGCGCCGTGTCATGGAAAAGGGCAACTGGACCCTGTTCTCGCCATCCGATGTGCCTGATCTGCATGACATTTTCGGTCAAGCCTTCGAGAAAGCCTATGTGGCTTACGAACAAAAAGCCGCGCGCGGTGAAATCAAGCCCAGCAAGACGGTGCCTGCCACCGACCTGTGGCGCAAGATGCTGTCGATGCTGTTCGAAACAGGGCACCCCTGGATCACCTTCAAGGACCCCTGCAATGTGCGCTCACCCCAGCAACACATCGGCGTGGTCCATTCTTCCAACCTGTGCACAGAAATCACACTCAACACCAGCGACACCGAAACCGCTGTCTGCAATCTGGGCTCGGTCAACCTGTCTCGCCACCTCAAGGACGGCGCCAACGGCAAAGTCATTGACCACGAAAAACTCAAGAAGACCATCACGATCGCCATGCGCATGCTGGACAACGTGATTGACATCAACTACTACGCGGTCAAAAAGGCCCGCGACTCCAACATGCGCCACCGTCCTGTTGGTCTGGGTCTGATGGGATTCCAGGATGCGCTTTACGAAATGCGGATTCCTTACGCATCGCAGGCGGCTGTGGAATTTGCCGACCAGTCGATGGAAGCGATTTGCTACTACGCTTACTGGGCATCGACCGAGTTGTCCAAGGAACGCGGCCAGTACGCCACCTACAAGGGCTCTTTGTGGGATCAGGGCATCTTGCCACTGGACACCCTCAAGTTGCTGGAGCGTGAACGTGGTGGATATGTCGAGGTCGACCGATCGTCCACCCTGGACTGGGATGCGTTGCGCAAAAAAATCGCCGCCGATGGCATGCGCAATTCCAATTGCGTGGCCATTGCGCCGACCGCCACGATTTCCAACATCATCGGAGTGGACGCATCGATCGAGCCCTGCTTTGGCAATTTGTCGGTCAAATCCAACCTCTCAGGCGAGTTCACGGTGATCAACAGTTACCTCGTGCGCGATTTGAAGCGTCTGGGTCTGTGGGACGACGTGATGGTCATGGACCTGAAACACTTTGATGGCTCCTTGCGTCCGATTGACCGTGTGCCCCAGGAAATCAAGGCGCTTTACGCCACCGCGTTTGAAGTCGAAACCACCTGGTTGGTTGAAGCTGCCGCACGTCGCCAAAAATGGATTGACCAGGCCCAATCGCTCAACATCTACATGGCGGGCGCTTCGGGCAAGAAGCTGGACGATACCTACAAACTGGCTTGGCTGCGCGGGCTCAAAACCACTTACTACCTGCGCACATCCAGCGCCACGCAAGTGGAAAAATCCACCGTTCAAGCGGGCTCGCACAATGCTGTGTCCTCATCGGTTTCATCTGCTGCTGGCATGAGTGCACTGGACGCTGCGGCCGCCACAGCACAAGCACAAATGAACTCGTCACCTGCAACCGACGTCAAGTTCTGTGCGATCGATGATCCTGGTTGCGAAGCGTGCCAATGAAGCGTTGCACATCGCCAGCGCATGTGTGGTTCGATGCAATTGAACAACACTTCGCCAGCGATGTTCACCATAAAGTGAATCAGCGCTTTGCATTTCGTTGGTGTGCTTTCATAATTTGATAATTGGAAAATTTATGTTGTCCTGGGACGATCAAGTGAAATCCGCATTGCAGCCTGCAATGCCCCCCTTCTCCGGTGCAGAAGCTACTGCCACCATGGCCTCGGTGTCTTCGGCCACCAACACAGCTTCTGCGGCTGCACCCCGTCGCATGAGCGCAGCGGACAAGCGCATCATCAACGGCCAGACCGATGTCAACCAGTTGGTCCCATTCAAGTACAAGTGGGCCTGGGAGAAATACTTGGCCACCTGCGCCAACCACTGGATGCCGCAAGAAGTGAACATGAACCGCGACATCGCCTTGTGGAAAGACCCCAATGGTCTGACCGAGGACGAGCGCCGTATCGTCAAGCGCAATCTCGGTTTCTTTGTCACAGCCGATTCGCTGGCTGCCAACAACATCACCTTGGGCACCTACCGCCACATCACGGCGCCCGAGTGCCGCCAATTCCTTCTGCGCCAAGCCTTCGAAGAAGCGATCCATACCCACGCCTACCAATACATCGTGGAGTCTCTGGGTCTGGACGAGAGCGAGATTTTCAACGCTTACAACGAAATCAAATCCATCCGCGACAAGGACGAGTTCCTGATCCCGTTCATCAATGTGATCATGGACCCGAACTTCAAGACGGGCACTCTGGAGACCGACCAGACATTGCTCAAGTCGCTGATCGTATTTGCCTGCCTGATGGAAGGCCTGTTCTTTTACGTGGGCTTCACACAGATTCTGGCTCTGGGTCGGCAGAACAAGATGACCGGTGCTGCCGAGCAGTACCAGTACATCCTGCGTGACGAATCCATGCACTGCAACTTTGGCATTGACCTGATCAACACCATCAAGCACGAAAATCCACAGCTCTGGACCTCTGAATTCAAGGCCGAGATCAAGGAATTGTTTCTGCATGCGGTCGAACTCGAGTACCGTTATGCCGAAGACACCATGCCCCGTGGCGTGCTGGGCATGAACGCTTCCATGTTCAAAGGCTACCTGCGTTACATCGCCAACCGCCGCGCCACCCAGATTGGCCTGGAAGCCCTCTTCCCCAACGAAGAGAACCCCTTCCCCTGGATGAGCGAAATGATTGACCTGAAAAAAGAACGCAACTTCTTTGAGACAAGGGTCATCGAGTACCAAACTGGCGGGGCCCTGTCCTGGGACTGATTTTCTGAAAACCCCTCGAATGTCCTCCCTTTACAAGCCACACCTCTCATTGCCTTCGGGCCATGGGCAGTGTGGCTTTTCTGTGTTCATGGTGTTGGGGTTGACCTCAGCGCCATGGATCGCTTTGTGCTGTCCAACAAGCATCAAGCGTTCCCTTTCCGTTGAGTTCTCAACTTGATCAAGGAGAAAATCATGGCAACTGCAAAAAAAGTAGCGGCAAAAAAAGCTGCTCCCGCAAAGAAGGCCGTCGCGGCCAAGAAACCTGCTGCTAAGAAAGTAGCTGCAGCCAAGAAACCAGCCGCTAAAAAAGCTGCCCCCGCTAAGAAAGCCGCTCCTGCCAAAAAAGCAGTCGCAGCCAAAAAGCCAGCAGCCAAAAAGGCAGCGCCCGCCAAGAAAGCAGCACCTGCTAAAAAAGTAGCTGCCGCCAAAAAGCCAGCAGCTAAAAAAGCAGCGCCCGCCAAAAAAGCAGCCGCCGCCAAAAAGCCAGCAGCTAAAAAAGCAGCGCCCGCCAAAAAAGCAGCCGCCAAGAAGACCGCTGCGAAGAAGCCCGCTGCTAAAAAGGCCGTTGTAAAAAAGGCCGCTAAAAAACCAGCAGCAAAGAAGGCACCCAAAGCACCCGCTGCCCCGGCTGCTCAAACGACACTGAATCCTCAAGCTGCATGGCCGTTCCCTTCGGCCGCCAAGCCCTGATTCAACCGTCTGGCATTAGCCACAAAGCCCGCCACTGTTCGCAGTGTCGGGCTTTTTTATCGCCTGCCCGTCAGCAGGAGGGGTTCGCTTCAGGGATAAAAAGTCAGCAGGCGGTGCTGACTGAACACGAGCAGTGGGTCCACTTGAACAGGCACGGAGCCCTTCCAGACTTGCCCGGGTGACAAGACGATGGGGGCCTGCGTATCGCCCGAAAGGAGAACACGGCGCACCAAAGTGTTGTTGAACTGATCCACCAGTGAAAGCTCCAGCGATGTGGTTTTCACCGTCATGGGTCCGGTGTTGCGAAGTGACCAGCTCAGCAGGAATGATTCGCCACTTTCGGTGAAACTGCTTTCTTCAAGGACCAGCGCTGCAGGATCCATCCAGGGGTCCACCTGGCAATGCAGGGGACGGCATAAATTTTCCAGCACGGGCAAGCTGCTGGGCCACAGAGCGGCCATGGCGTGACGTTGGTAAAAGAAGATTTGCCCCATCAACAAAAGGCCCAAGACCACGGCCAGGGTGTAAAGCACCACAGGAGGTCGTGGTTGGCTTGATTCCGTACTGACAGGTGACACCGGCTCAAGGTCTGGCAACACCGGCTTGAAGGTCGCCAAAGCCTCCGAAAAATCCATCAGATCGGCGCTGATCTCCTGAACCGGTGGGGCTGATTTTTCCGAACGGTCTTCCCGCAACAGCAATTCATCCAGCTCAATCCGTGTGTTGGATTCGTCGGGTCGCTGTGCGCCCGTTTTCAAGCCGGACGCACTTGGCGCGTGGGTCAACCATGCGGTCGGGCCAGGCACATCCAGGCCCGTTCCGTTGAAGGTTTCATGGCATTGCCCGCAACGAAGCCAGCCGCGAGCGGCTTGAATTTGCGAGGCCTCCAAAGTGAAGACAGCTGCGCAGGAAGGGCAACGGATGATCCGGATCATGGCGAGATTGTAGTCAGGCCCCGGCCTTCGTCAGGGCGCCGAGGACTGGCCTGTCATCAAGATCCAACCTTCCTGGGTATCGCTCACTTCGAGGTCAATCCAGGGGGCATACGCCGCTTTCAACTCATCGGCCTGGCGCTCAAGAATGCCCGCCAGAACCAGTGATCCGCCAGTGGCCACGTGGGCACACAGCAAGGGCGCCAAAACCCGCAACGGGGTGGCCAGAATATTGGCCAGGACGGTCTGGTAGTGGCCCTGGGCCTTGTCGGGCAGACCCGCCCGCAAGACCACCTGATTGGCCAAGGCATTGAGCTCGGTGGCGGTGACGGCGGCCTCGTCAATGTCGACCGCGTCGATGTCCGATGCACCATACTTGGCTGCGCCGATGGCCAAAATGCCCGAACCGCAGCCATAGTCCAGCACGCGCTGATGGTGCACGCCGTGTCGCGCAATCCAGCGCAGGCACATGCGCGTGGTCGGGTGGGTGCCCGTGCCGAAGGCCAGGCCAGGATCCAGGCGGATGATCTGGCGGGCTTGCGCAGGCGGCTCGTGCCATGTCGGAACAATCCAGAAATCCGGCGTGACTTCGACGGGCGCAAACTGCGACTGCGTCAAACGCACCCAGTCCTGGTCCTGCAGCGCCTGAATACCCAAGAGGCGGCAATCCTCGAAAAATTCCTGTGCGCCCAGCAACACTGCCGCCTGCCGGGCTGCCGACTCTTGCGCGAATAAAGCCACCATGCGGGAGCGCTGCCAACCATCCTTCGGGGGCGGCATGCCAGGTTCGCCAAACAAAGCCTGCTCTGCAGGTGTTTGTGCATCGGCATCTTCCACGGACACACTCAAAGCGTCGAGCGCGTCCAGCGCCTCGCTGACGATATCCACCCGCTCTTCGGGGCACAGCAGAGTCAATTCAAACATAGGGTGTCAGCGTCAGCGTTTGTGCTGGCTCAACCAATGTTCCAGGTAATGAATGTTGGTGCCGCCTTGCATGAACTTGGCATCGACCATCAACTCACGGTGCAGCGGAACATTTGTCTGAATGCCTTCAATCACGGTCTCGTTCAAGGCAGTCTGCATGCGGGCAAGTGCTTGTTCACGGGTATCCCCATGCACGATCAGCTTGCCAATCATGGAGTCGTAATTGGGCGGGACAAAGTAATTGTTGTACACGTGCGAATCGACGCGAACACCAGGACCTCCTGGCATGTGCCAGGAGGTGACCCGCCCAGGAGAGGGCGTGAACTTGAACGGGTCCTCGGCATTGATGCGGCACTCGATGGCATGCCCGCGGATCTGGATCTGGCGCTGGGTGAACGGCAATTTTTCGCCTGCGGCCACCATGATCTGGGTCTTGACGATGTCCACCCCCGTGACCCACTCGGTCACCGGGTGCTCGACCTGGACGCGGGTGTTCATCTCGATGAAATAGAACTCGCCGTTTTCGTACAGGAATTCAAAGGTGCCCGCACCCCGGTAATTGATCTTCTTGCAGGCCGCCACGCAACGCTCGCCAATCTTGTCGATCAGTTTGCGCGCAATCCCGGGGGCCGGTGCTTCCTCAATGACTTTTTGGTGACGTCGCTGCATCGAGCAATCGCGCTCACCCAAATACACCGCATTGCGGTGTTTGTCTGCGAGGACCTGGATTTCAATGTGGCGCGGGTTTTGCAGGAACTTTTCCATGTAAACCGCGGGATTGCCAAACGCCGCTCCGGCTTCGGCCTTGGTCATTTGCACCGCATTGATCAGGGCTGCCTCGGTGTGCACCACCCGCATGCCGCGGCCGCCGCCACCGCCAGCGGCCTTGATGATGACCGGGTAACCCACCGACTTGGCGATGCGGCGCACCTGGACCGGATCATCCGGCAATTCGCCTTCAGAGCCTGGCACGCAGGGCACGCCGGCGCGGATCATGGCTTGTTTGGCCGAAACCTTGTCGCCCATGATGCGAATGGATTCAGGCGTGGGGCCAATGAACTGGAAACCGCTTTTTTCAACGCGCTCGGCAAAATCGGCGTTTTCGCTGAGAAAGCCGTAGCCCGGGTGAATGGCTTCCGCGTCGGTGACTTCGGCAGCCGAAATGATGGCCGGCATGTTCAGGTAGCTCAGCGGCGAAGCCGCAGGGCCTATACAGACGGCTTCTTCGGCCAACTTGACGTATTTGGCTTCTTTGTCGGCTTCCGAGTAAACCATCACCGCCTTGACGCCCAGCTCGCGACAAGCACGCTGGATTCGCAAAGCGATCTCGCCCCGATTGGCGACCAGGATTTTCTTGAACATGAAATCCCCGATGGCTTATTCAACAATGAACAGGGGCTGACCGTATTCGACCGCCTGGCCGTTCTCACACAGGATTTGCGTGACGGTTCCAGACTTGTCGGATTCGATTTCGTTGAGGATCTTCATGGCCTCGATGATGCACAAAGTGTCACCCTCTTTGACCACCGAGCCGATCTGGATGAAGGGGGCCGATCCTGGACTGGACGAGCGGTAGAAGGTGCCCACCATGGGCGACTTGACCGCATGGCCCGAGGGTTCGGCTGCCACCACTGGCGCTGCCTCGGCGGGCGCTGCGGGGGCCGCCGCCACCGGGGCAGCCACCATGGGCGCGGCGGCTTGCATCACCACCGGTTGGGCCACACCCATGCTTTTGACAATGCGGACCTTGCCTTCGGCTTCGGTGATTTCCAGTTCCGACACGTTCGAGTCAGACACCAGGTCAATCAGTGTTTTGAGTTTGCGCAAATCCACAGATCCTCCAATGCTTTGAGCAGATGTAATGGATCGAATTTACACTAAATTTCGGTAAAAACCCTCATTTTTTGCTTTTCTTATTCCATTTCAATATGAACAGAAAAGGCGAAGCCTGATTTTCAGGGGGCAAGGGGCCGAAAATGCTTCAAAAGCGGGGTCAGGCCGATGCGCGGAGCCACTGGGCCAGGTCATCCGGCAACAGTTGACCCATTTTTTGTCGCCAAATGCTGCCATCTGCTCTTAAAAATACGGTAAACGGCAATCCACCTGCAGCATTGCCCAAAGACTTGGCCAAGTTCGTTCCCTCCAGTCCGGCCAGTCCAACCGGAAAGGCCAAGGGTTGACGCTCCAGAAAACGGCGAACGGCACTGGGTTGATCGATCGCCAAAGCCACAACTTGGTGGCCGCTCGGGTTGTTTTCGCGCCAGAAGGCGTTGATCATCGGCAATTCTTCGATGCAAGGGGGGCACCAAGTGGCCCAGAAATTGAGCAGCAAGGGCTTGCCCTTGAAGCGCATCATGGCCAATTTCTCCCCTTCGGGCGTCTCGAATTGCTGCCCCCATACAGGCAGAACCTCTTCCTTGGCCACGGGTTCCGGCTCGAAACGCCACAAAGCCAATCCCACACCGGCGACTGCGGCCGCTGCACCGGCGCCCCAAATCAGGTGCCGCCTGGAAACGTCTTCGTTGCGATTGCTCATGGCCAAATTGTCATTCATGCCGCCATCAGGCGCTCCAATGCCGCCAAATCCCCTCGGGGGGAACGGCCTTGCGCATCCGGCAACAAGGCACCACGCAGATCGTCCAGATCGTAAATGCGCAGGTGCACGCCCACATCTTCCTCCAAGGCTGCACAAAAACTGTGCAGGCTCAGCACCTCCACATCGTCCCCATGCAGGCCGCGCACGGTCTGCACCTCGTAACGCTGGTTCTGGTTGATCAAGGCGATCTCGGCTGATTTGGGGTCATCGCAAAACAAGGCCAGGTCGACATCGCACAAACGCGTGGCCCAGCCCTGCCAGACCGCTCCACCCAGGTGCGGACGAAACTCGGCCAGACGCCGCATCCAATCGCGCGCCATTTCGCGCAAAGCCTGCAATTCACCAGGCTGCGTGTCGGCACAAAACAAGGCGATGTAGTCGCGCACCTCGGACTCCACCACGTCGTTGGTGGGCAAAGCGGTTCGGGCGGGCAGCCCCAGCTCCCTGAGGGCGCGGTGCTTGGCCGGGCCAAAGGCGAGGCCTTCTTCGACCACCAGTCGGGCGGCGGTCGCGGCAATTTCAAGGGAAACATCGTTCATCGGCACCGATTGTGACGGGTCCCCGGCCAGCAGCGTCCGTGAAGCGCCCGATGGCCCCCTAAAATCCCGGCATGCATATACACATATTGGGCATTTGCGGCACGTTCATGGGGGGCCTGGCCGCGCTCGCCCGCGAAGCAGGACACCGAGTCACCGGCTGTGATGCCGGTGTTTACCCGCCCATGAGCGATCAGCTCAGGGCTTTGGGCATCGAGCTGATCGAGGGCTTTGGCGCCGAGCAGATGGCCCTGAAGCCCGATGTGTTCGTGGTGGGCAACGTGGTCAGCCGCTCGCGGCTGGCCGATGGCTCGGCGAAGTTCCCGCTGATGGAAGCGATCCTCGAAGCCGGAGCGCCCTACACCAGTGGCCCCCAGTGGCTGGCCGAACACATTTTGCAAGGCCGCCATGTGCTGGCCGTGGCGGGCACCCACGGCAAAACCACCACCACGTCGATGCTGGCCTGGGTGCTGGCGCAAGCCGGACTGCAACCGGGCTTTCTGGTGGGCGGCGTGCCACTGAACTTCGGGGTTTCGGCTCGGCTGGGTGGTGGCCGGTTTTTTATCATCGAAGCCGACGAATACGACACGGCCTTCTTCGACAAACGCAGCAAATTCGTGCATTACCGCCCACGCACGGCCATCCTGAACAACCTCGAATTCGACCACGCCGACATTTTTGACGACCTGGCCGCGATCGAGCGCCAGTTCCACCACCTGGTGCGCACCGTGCCTGGCACAGGTCGTGTGGTGGTCAACGGCCTGGAAGAAAGCCTGACCCGCGTGCTGACCCAGGGCTGCTGGAGCGATGTGCGCACCTTTGGCTCGGCTGTGAGTGACTTTGTGGCCGAAGGCGATCCCTCGCGCTTCAAGGTGCTGCGCGCCGGTCAACCCGTGGCCGAAGTGCAATGGGCCCTTGGCGGTGTGCACAACCAGCTCAACGCGCTGGCCACCCTGGCCGCCGCCGAGCATGTGGGCGTGGCGCCTGCCGTGGCCGCGCAGGCCCTGGCCTCATTTGAAAACGTCAAGCGCCGCATGGAAGTGCGCGGCACAGTGAACGGCGTCACCGTCTACGACGACTTTGCCCACCACCCCACCGCGATCCGTACCACCATCAACGGCCTGCGCCGACAGGTGGGCGATGCCCGCATCCTCGCCATTTTCGAGCCGCGCAGCAACACCATGAAGCTGGGCACCATGAAAGCCCAGCTCCCCTGGAGCCTGGAGGAGGCCGATCTGGCGTTTTGCCATGCCGGCGGTCTGGGCTGGGACGCTGCAGCGGCGCTCAAGCCCATGGGTTCAAAAGCGCAAGTGGGCGCCACCCTTGACGAAGTGGTGTCGCAGGTCATGGCGCAAGTTCGGCCCGGCGACCAGCTGCTGTGCATGAGCAACGGCAGTTTTGGCGGCATCCACACCCAACTGCTGGCCGCACTTCAACAGTGAGCGGGGCGCGGTGCCCGTGACACAGGCACCGCACTCGGGTCAGCGCGAACGGCGCGCCTTCACCGCGTCCGACAGCACCTGCAGCACGCCTTCGCTGTCGTCCCAGCCGATGCAGGCGTCGGTGATGCTTTGGCCATAAGTCAGTTGGGTCACATCGTCCTTGCCGGGCGTGAACTTCTGGGCGCCATCCTTGAGGTGGCTTTCCACCATCACGCCAAACACCTGGCGTGAGCCACCGCTGACCTGCGCGGCAATGTCTTTGGCCACATCGATCTGACGCTCGTGCTTTTTGCTGCTGTTGGCGTGGCTGCAGTCCACCATCAAGGTGGCGGGCAGCTTGGCCGCCTCGAGCTCCTTGCAGGCCGCAGCCACGCTGCCCGCATCGTAATTAGGCGCTTTGCCGCCGCGCAAAATCACATGGCAGTCCTGGTTGCCCTGGGTCTGCACGATGGCGACCTGGCCGTTTTTGTGCACCGACAAAAAGTGGTGGCCACGGGCCGCCGCCTGGATCGCGTCGGTGGCGATCTTGATGTTGCCGTCCGTGCCGTTCTTGAAGCCAATCGGCGCCGACAGGCCCGAAGCCAGCTCGCGGTGCACCTGGCTCTCGGTGGTGCGCGCGCCGATGGCGCCCCAGCTGATCAGGTCGCCGATGTACTGGGGCGAGATCACGTCCAAGAACTCGCTGCCCGCGGGCAGCCCCTGGCGGTTGATCTCGATCAGCAACTGGCGCGCGATGCGCAGGCCTTCGTCGATGCGGTAGCTCTCGTCGAGGTAGGGGTCGTTGATCAGGCCTTTCCAGCCCACCGTGGTGCGGGGCTTTTCGAAGTACACCCGCATCACGATTTCCAGCGTATCGGCGTACTTCTCGCGCAGGGGCTTCAAGCGGCGGGCGTAATCCAGGGCGGCGGCCGGGTCGTGGATCGAGCAAGGGCCGATGATGACCAGCAGGCGATCGTCCTTGCCGTGCACGATGCGCTGGATGGCTTGGCGGGTCTTGGCGATCAGGGTCTCCGTGGCGGTGCCGGCGATCGGGAAGAAGCGGATCAAATGTTCGGGTGGCGGCAGCACGGTGATGTCCTTGATGCGTTCGTCGTCGGTCTGGCCGGTGCGGTCGGCGGCATTCGGGTACCAGCTCTCAGGGGCTGCGGTTTTGGCGTTCATGGGGGACTCCTCAAAAGAAAAACAGGTCAAAAAAAACCGCCGGGCTGTTGGGCTCCGGCGGTGTGTGTCGAGATGTTCGGGTGCTTATGCGCTCGCCTCTCGTCCGCCGGGGACTGAGAACCAAAAATAAAAAAAGTCAAAAGCGATGCGCTGCAACATGGGCTTCAATGTATCACAGTGGGATGACGGTTCCTGAAAGGCCCCTCTGGGGACAAACCCGAGGGGCCATGGGGGCGTCAGGCGGTGCCGCCCACGGTCAAGCCGTCGATGCGCAAGGTGGGCTGGCCCACACCCACCGGCACGCTTTGCCCCTCTTTGCCGCAGGTGCCCACGCCCGAGTCGAGCTTCATGTCGTTGCCGATCATGCTGATCTTCTTGAGCGACTCGGGGCCGCTGCCGATCAGGGTGGCGCCCTTGACGGGGTACTGGATTTTGCCGTTCTCGACCCAATAGGCCTGACTTGCCGAGAACACGAACTTGCCGCTGGTGATGTCGACCTGACCGCCGGCAAAGTTGGTGGCGTACAGGCCTTTTTGGATGCTGGCCACGATTTCCTCGGGGCTCTTGTCGCCGCCCAGCATGTAGGTGTTGGTCATGCGCGGCATGGGCACATGGGCGTAGCTTTCGCGGCGGCCGTTGCCGGTGGGCTTGACGCCCATCAGGCGCGCGTTCATCGCGTCTTGGATGTAGCCGCGCAGGATGCCGTCTTCGATCAGCACATTCTTTTGGCTGGCGTGGCCTTCGTCGTCCACATTCAAAGAGCCCCGGCGGTCGGCGATGGTGCCGTCGTCCAGCACCGTGACGCCCTTGGCCGCCACGCGCTGGCCAATGCGCCCGCTGAAAGCGCTCGAGCCCTTGCGGTTGAAGTCGCCCTCCAGCCCGTGGCCCACGGCCTCGTGCAGCAGCACGCCTGGCCAGCCATTGCCCAGCACCACCGTCATCTCGCCGGCAGGCGCGGGGCGGGCGTCGAGGTTGATGAGCGCGGCCGACACGGCTTCTTGCACATAGCCCTCGACCATGGCGTCGTCAAAGTAGGCCAGGCCAAAGCGGCCACCGCCGCCACTGCTGCCCACCTCGCGGCGGCCGTTTTGCTCGGCGATCACCGTGACCGACAGGCGGATCAGAGGCCGCACATCGGCCGCCAGCGTGCCGTCGGCGCGCGCCACCATCACCACGTCGTACTCGGTGGCCAAGCCCGCCATGACCTGCACCACACGCGGGTCCTTGGCGCGGGCGATCTTTTCCACGCGACCGAGCAGGTTCACTTTGGCGGTGCTGTCCAGCGTGGACATCGGGTCGAGCGAGGGGTAGAGCGAGCGGCTGGCCGACACCTTGCGCGCCGGCACCTTGATGCGCTTGTTCTGGGCGGCCGCACCGATCGAGCGCACCGTCATGGCCGCGTCCATCAAAGAGGCTTCGGAGATGTCGTCCGAGTAGGCAAAAGCGGTTTTTTCGCCCGCCACCGCCCGCACGCCCACGCCCTGGTCGATGCTGAAGCTGCCGGTCTTGACGATGCCCTCTTCCAGACTCCAGCCCTCGGAGCGGGTGTACTGGAAATACAGATCGGCGTCGTCGACCGCGTGGGCCTGAATGGCGTTGAGGGCCCGGCTCAGGTGGCTTTCGGTCAGGCCAAACGGGTCCAGAAGCAGGGACTTGGCCGTGGCCAAGCGTTCGATGGTGGGTTCGCGTGAAATCATGGGGACATTGTAGGCACGGAACAAGTCCCTTGCCCAAACCGGCCAGTCCCATGCCGGGCCGGCACAGGAGCGAAGCCAGACACGGCGCGCAACCCCTCTTGGCCGGATCAGCGTTGACGCAGCAGCTTCAGCAGTGCCGCATCGTCCAGCGGCGCCCAACCCTGTGCCATCGCCTGCGCAAACAAGTCACATGCCACACGGCCCAAAGGTGGGTCAAAAGACACCCTGCCTGCAGCGGCAAGGGCCAGACCGGTGTCCTTGGCCAACAAACTGACGTGCGCGCGGGGCTCAAAGTCATCGGCCAGAGCACGGTGCATGCGGTCCGAACCGATCCAGCTTTGCCCGCTGGAGGCTTCGATCACCGACAAAGTGACCGCAGGGTTGAGGCCCATGCGCTCCGCCAGGGCCAGGGCTTCGGCGGCGCCGGCCAGGTTGATGGCGGCCAGCAAATTGTTGACCAGCTTGGTGCGCGCGCCGTCCCCTGCACGAACACCGACGCGAAACACCTGCTGGCTCAGTGCCTGAAGCAGGTCCTGGCTGCGCTGCCAAACCGGATCGGCACACGCCACCATCAGGCTCATGGTCCCCTGCCTCGCCCGCAAAGGCCCGCCGGACATGGGCGCATCGATGCAGTCCACCCCCAGCCGGGCCAGCCGTTCGGCCTGGTGCTGCACGTCCTCTGGCCCCAAGGTGGGGCACAGCATCACCGTCTGGCCGGGGGCCAGTGCAGGGCCGACGCCCTCTGGGCCCCAAAGCACGGCCTCGGTTTGCGCAGCATCCACCACCGCGACCAGCAGCACACCGTGAGGGGCCAACAGGCTGGCGGCCCGGCGCGGCGATGCACAGGGCACCGCACCGCAAGCCACGGCCCGGGACTGGGCCTGTGGGTCCGTGTCGTGAACCCCCACGGACCAGCCCAGATCACGCAATCGGGCCAGCATGGCCCCGCCCATGTTGCCAGCCCCCACCACCGCCACGGACAGCTGCTCGCTCATGTCTGCACCAACTGCTTGGATTTGGCCACCGACATCAAAATGCCCAGCGCCAAGCCCAGCGTGACCATGGCCGTGCCGCCGTAGCTGATGAAGGGCAAGGGCACACCGACCACCGGCAAAATGCCGCTGACCATGCCCATGTTGACAAACGCATAGGTGAAAAATATGGTGGCCATGCTGCCCGCCAGCAACCTGCTGAACAAGGTCGGCGCCTGCATGGCAATGACCAAGGCCCGGTAAATCAGGAAGAAAAAGCAGGCCAGCAGCACCAGGCCCCCGACCAGGCCAAACTCCTCGCCCAAAGCGGCAAAAATGAAGTCGGTGGTGCGCTCGGGGATGAACTCCAGATGGGTTTGCGTCCCCTGCATGAAGCCTTTGCCCAACAGCCCGCCCGAGCCGATGGCGATCATGCCCTGGATGATGTGAAAACCCTTGCCCAGAGGGTCACGCCCGGGGTCCAGCAAAGTACACACCCTTTGCCGCTGGTATTCATGCAGGACCTGCCAGTCCACACCCGGCAAGCACAGGCTCGGCTCCATCACCACCAGGACCACGATGCCGACCAACCCCAAAATCAGCGGCGGCAAAATCCAACGCCATTTCAGGCCGGCAAAGAAAATCACCGCCAGCCCTGCCGCCAGCACCAGCAAGGACGTGCCCAGATCAGGCTGCTTCATGATCAAGCCCACAGGGACGACAAGGATCAGGATCGCCACCGCAAAATCAAAAGCCCTGAGTTGCCCTTCGCGCTTTTGAAACCAGGCCGCGAGCATCAGCGGCAAGGCAATTTTCAGAATTTCACTGGGCTGGATCACGATGCCCAGGTTGATCCAGCGCGTCGACCCTTTTTTGGTGATGCCAAACAGCGCGACCGCCACCAGCAGCACCACCCCCACGGCATAGATCGGCAAAGCCCAGGTCATCATCTTGGAAGGCGGTATCTGCGCCACCCCCACCATGATCACACCGGCAATCAACATGTTGCGCCCGTGGTCCACAAAACGCGTTCCGTGGTCAAAACCGGCCGAGTACATGACCAAAAGACCCAATCCGACCAGCAAAGCGACGGCCGCAGCCAAGGGCGCATCGAAGCCCTCGAACCAGCGCCAAATGTGCTGGGCCAGAGTGGGCTTTTGAAACACTGAACCCTTGGACAAGGGCGGTTGACGGGCGGTCATGGCGGGGACCAATTAGGCGAACTCGCCTTTGGGGTCGCGGCCCATCAAGGCCTGCACCGCTGTTTCTGCGCTGCACTTGCCGTCCAGCAAGGCCACCACCGCTGCCGTGATGGGCATGTCCACACCCAGCTGCTGAGCCCGTTGCATGACCGTGCGGGCACTGTAAACCCCCTCGGCCACATGCCCCAGAGAAGACACAGCCTCGGCCAAGGTCTGACCCTGCGCCAGCAGCAGGCCCACTTTGCGGTTGCGGCTCAGGTCGCCCGTGGCCGTCAAGACCAAATCACCCAGACCGGACAAGCCCATGAAGGTGTCGTTCTGAGCACCCAGGGCCATGCCCAGTCGGGTCATCTCGGCCAAACCCCGCGTGATCAAAGCGGCCCGGGCATTCAAACCGAGGTGCAAACCATCACACAACCCTGTGGCGATGGCCAACACGTTTTTGACAGCCCCACCCACTTCGACGCCCACCATGTCCTGGTTGGCATAAACGCGCAATGACGGTCCATGGAATGCCCTGACCATGGCATCACGCACGCGGGCGTGGGGGCTGGCCGCCACCAGGGCCGTGGGTTGCTCACGCGCGACTTCCAGCGCAAAGCTCGGGCCGCTCAAAGCCCCAGCCTGAAGTGAAGGCGCCACCTGCGCCTGCACCTCGTGCGGCATCAAGCCCGTGCCGGCCTCGAAACCCTTGCACAGCCAGGCCAGCGGGGCGTCCAGACCGTCCAATGCGGACAGCACCCCCCTCAGGCCGGCCATGGGGGTGGCCACCACCACCAAACGATCGGCGCCGCCTGCAGCGACAAAAGTGGCCAGGGGCCCGGATGCAATGTGGATGGAGCCCGGCAGACGTACACCCGGCAAATAGCGGGCATTTTCTCCCGTCTGGCGCATGGCATCGGCCTGCGCCTCGTCCCGGACATGCAAGTGCACCTGGTGACCTGCCGGATGGCGACTGGCCGCCATGGCCATGGCGGTGCCCCAAGCGCCGGCCCCAATCAAACTGATGTGCATCACATGAGTCCGGCCGAACCCGCGCTTTACTGAGGCAGGGGGGAAGCTTGTTGCGCTTGTTGCGCTTGTTGCTGCTCGAACATGGCCTGAAAATTGATTTCTGCCAAATGAACCGGCGGAAAGCCCGCGCGGCTAATCACATCGGCCACATTGCCACGCAAGTAGGGGTACACGATTTGTGGGCAGGCAATGCCCATGACCGGGCCCATCTGCTCATCGGGGAGGTTACGGATTTCAAAAATACCGGCTTGCTTGCACTCGACCAGGAACACCGTCTTCTCGGCGAGTTTGGTGTGCACGGTGGCCGTGACACACACTTCAAAAACACCATCGGCCACCGGTGTGGCCTCGACGCCCAGTTGAATGTCCACATTGGGTTGCTGCTGATCGAGCAAGATGGCCGGGGAGTTGGGCTGCTCCAAAGAAGCTTCCTTCAGATACACCCGCTGAATCTGGAAAACAGGGGCTTGGGCTTCGGCATTCGGGGTGACGGCGGTATCGGTCATGGTCATTCTTTGAGGAAGTTGGATCGGCCAGCTGCCGATCGATTGAAAACAAACATTATGCGGGAAGCCGTGTTCCAGCCAGACCCGTGGACAAAGGGTTGCGCGATGACCAGCGGTCGGGATCAGGCCGCTTGCAGCAGGGGCAGCAGGCCACCGCGGGCGTCCAGCGCCATCAGATCATCGCAACCACCCACATGGGTTGAACCAATGAAGATCTGAGGCACCGTGCGACGCCCTGTGGTCTGCATCATGTGGTCGCGCTGAGCCGGATCGGTGTCGATGCGAATTTCCTCGATCTGTGCAACACCCTTGGCTTTGAGGATATTTTTGGCGCGCGTGCAATAAGGGCATACGGCTGTGGTGTACATCTTGACGGCTTGCATGTCTGAACCTCTTGAAAATGGGCAGTCGGTGGGGCAATCAGGCTTTTTCGGTGGGCATGCTGGCGGCCACCCAAGCCCGCAGGCCACCCGACAAGGATTGGGCGTTTTCATACCCCAGCTTGCGCGCCGCAGCCACCGCCCGGGAAGAACGAGCGCCCACCTGGCAAACCATGACCACGGGCGTCGACTTGTTTTTCACCAACTGTGGCAGCTTGTCATTCACCTGGGCCAAAGGCAGGTTTTTGGCCCCAATGATGTGGCCACGCGCAAATTCATCGGGTTCGCACACATCGATCACCACCGCCTTTTCACGGTTCATGAGTTGCACCACGGCCTGCGGATCGAGGCCGCCGCCCTTCATCAGACCCGGCAAAAGCAAGGCAAAACCCGAGGCCAAAGCCACGGTCACCAGCATCCAGTTTTCGAGGAGAAAGTTCACAAATCAAACCTTTTAGGGCAAAAAAAACACAGGCCTACATCAAGGCCGGCCAATGCGGATTCTAAAATGATGGGCTTCACCTTTGTTTCCAACCCTTATCGCGCCCCCTTTTCTCCATGTACAAAATCGTTCTTGTTCGCCACGGCGAGTCCATCTGGAACCTGGAAAACCGATTCACCGGTTGGACCGATGTGGACCTGACCCCGACCGGTGTCAGCCAGGCCATGTCGGCTGGCAAACTGCTCAAGGCGGAGGGCTGGGACTTTGACCTGTGCTTCACCTCGGTGCTCAAACGGGCCATCCACACCCTCTGGTACACCCTGGACGAAATGGACCGCACTTGGCTGCCCGTGATCAAGGATTACCGCCTCAACGAGCGGCATTACGGCGCCTTGCAAGGGCTCAACAAAGCCGACATGGCCAAGCAGTTTGGTGAAGAGCAGGTGCTGGCCTGGCGCCGCAGCTACGACACGCCCCCTCCCGCCCTGGCGAACGACGATCCCCGCTGTGAACGAAGCGACCGCCGCTACGCGCACATTGCAGCGCAAGACATGCCGTTGACCGAGTGCCTCAAAGACACCGTGGCCCGCGTGGTGCCCTACTGGCAAGAGGTCATAGCGCCGCGCATTCAAAACGGCGAACGCGTACTGATCGCGGCCCACGGCAACTCCATCCGCGCCCTGATCAAGTACCTCGACCATGTTTCCGAACAGGACATCGTGGGGCTGAACATCCCCAACGGCATCCCGCTGGTCTACGAACTGGACGCCAGCCTTCAGCCGATCCGCCACTACTATCTGGGCGATGCCGAGGCGGCTGCGCGCGCCGCCGCCGCTGTGGCCAGCCAGGCCAAAGGCTAAGTCTTCGCCTTTACAGGAAATTACACGGCAAGCCGCATGCCACAGGGCTTGCGGGTGTATATTGATCTGATTTTCACCGCACACGCACACGCACCATGGGACACAAACTCAAGATCGTCGGCTTACTCAGCATTGGCGCCCTTGCAGGGGCGCTGACCACGGTGTCGCTGCAAACCGTGGCGCGCGGCAGCATGGCACCCCTGCCGCTCGAGGAGTTGCAGCAACTGGCGGCCGTGTTCGGCATGGTCAAAAGCGACTACGTCGAGCCTGTCGACGAGCGCAAGCTCATCACCGAAGCCATCTCCGGCATGGTGTCCAGCCTGGACCCCCACTCCCAGTATTTCGACAAGAAAAGCTTCAAGGAATTCTCGGAAGGCACATCCGGGAAGTTCGTGGGCGTCGGCATTGAAATCAGCCAGGAAGACGGTGTCGTCAAGGTGGTCTCGCCCATCGAAGGCTCACCGGCCGACCGTGCAGGCCTCAAAACCAACGACCTGATCACCAAGGTGGACGACACCCCCCTCAAGGGCATGGCGCTCAGCGAAGCCGTCAAACGCATGCGCGGCGAGCCCAAGACCAAGGTGGTGCTCACGGTTTTTCGCAAATCCGAAAACCGCACTTTCCCGGTCACCATCATCCGTGAGGAAATCAAGACCCAATCGGTCAAATCGCGGCTGATCGAGCCCGGTTATGGCTGGATCCGGGTGTCGCAGTTCCAGGAGCGCACCGTGGACGACTTCGCCCGCAAGGTCGAGGAGATGTACAAACAAGACCCGCTGATCAAGGGCTTGGTGCTGGACTTGCGCAACGATCCAGGCGGTCTGCTCGATGCGGCCGTCGCGCTGTCTGCGGCCTTTTTGCCCGACAACGTCACCGTGGTCACCACCAACGGGCAGCTCGAAGAGAGCAAATTCACCTACAGGGCTTCCCCCCAATTTTGGCGGCGCAACAGCAGCAACGACCCGATCACCCGGATGACGCAGGCGACCAACGGCGCCCTGAAAAAAGTCGCCTTGGTGGTGCTGGTCAATGAAGGCTCCGCCTCGGCCAGTGAAATCGTGGCAGGTGCCTTGCAGGACTACAAACGGGCCACCCTCATGGGCAGCCAGACTTTTGGCAAAGGCTCGGTCCAGACGGTGCGCCAGCTGGGCCCCGACACGGCCCTCAAAATCACCACGGCCCGCTACTACACCCCCAGCGGCCGGGCCATTCAGGCCAAAGGCATCGTGCCCGATGTGATGCTGGACGAAACCGAAACCGGCAATGTCTTTGCCGCACTGCGCACCCGCGAAGCCGACCTGCAAAAACACCTGTCCAACGGCAAACAAGCCGAAGAGGCCAAAGACCCTGCCCGCGAGCAAGCCCGCGAAGAGGCGCTCAAGAAACTGGAAGAAGAATCCAGAAGGCCGGCCTCCGAACGCCGCTTGCCCGAGTTCGGTTCCGACAAGGACTTCCAACTGGCGCAGGCCATCCGGCAACTCAAGGGCCAGCCCGTCAAGGCCAGCACCACTTTGGCCGAACGCAAGGTCGAGAAAAAAGACTGACCCCTTCCCCGGAGGGATGCCCTGAATGGATGACACCCAACTGCTGCGTTACTCCCGGCACATCTTGCTGAACGAGTTGGGGATCGATGGTCAGGAAAAACTCCTGGCCTCGCATGCGCTGGTCATCGGGGCTGGCGGCCTGGGTTCTCCGGTAGCGCTGTACCTGGGCAGCGCAGGGGTGGGTCGCATCACGGTGGTGGACCACGACACGGTCGATGCCACCAACTTGCAACGCCAGATTGCCCACACGCTGGATCGGGTCGGGCAGAACAAAGCCGACTCCGTTCGCACCGCGATTGCCCAAATCAACCCCGATGTGAACGTGACCCCCATCACCCAAAGGGCCGATGTGGCGCTGCTCGACACCCTGGTGCCGCAGGCCGATGTGGTCATCGACTGCTGCGACAACTTTGCCACCCGGCAGGCGGTCAACCGGGCCTGCGTTCAGCACGGCAAGCCCCTGGTGTCGGGCGCTGCCATCCGCATGGACGGTCAGGTGTCGGTGTACGACAGCACCCGACCCGAGGCGCCCTGCTACGCCTGCATCTTTGCGCCAGAGCAACTCCCCGAAGAAACCCGCTGCGCGACCATGGGCGTGTTTGCGCCGCTGGTGGGCATCATCGGCACGGTGCAAGCCGCAGAAGCCCTCAAAATCCTCAGCGGCATGGGCAGCCACATGGCCGGGCGTTTGCTCATGCTCGATGGGCGAGAACTGACCTGGACCGACATCCGCATGCAACGCAACCCGGCTTGTCCGGTGTGCGCCCCAGCCCGAAACTCACCAAGCATTTGATCGCTCAGGTGTGACATGCGCCGTGAAACCGCCTGAACACGGTGGGCGACATGGCCGCCTCAGGGGGTGAGAACAAGCCTTTTTTGTTTTTTTGCGCTTCGCGCTGCAAAGCCGCATAAGGCCCCCGACCTGTCCGAAAACGGTAAGCCCAGACCATGCCAGAGCGCACCAACTCCGCCCCCACGTCCACGCCCTCCACCGACAGGCGGCCGACCTGTCGGCCATAGCTGTCTTGCCCCAAATCGGTCACCTGAACCTGTTTTCTGAGGACCAGGCGTATCAATTCATCGCGGGACGCCATCCCTCCGGACTGACAACTCTCGGGGGCGTCCACGCCATCGATGCGCAACTTGACGGGCTCCGACTGCCCGGCGCGCACCAGCAACACCGTGTCGCCATCCATCACCCAACTCACCCAGCCAGACCAGGTCTCGCCAGCCAGGGCCAGACCACTGCCCCAGAGCCAGCAAACCACCCAGCATTTGCACAGCCTGTTCATCACAGCACCTGGCCTTGCCGACCCCAAACCCAACCCCAACCCCGATGGGCTTTGGGCAAGGCCAGACACCCCTGGGTCCCTGTGCGGCGCGCCATGTTGCGCCTCCCGTCGCACCCACGCAGCGCCCCGGCGCCTTGGTTGCTGTTTGGCGGTGCCAAGCGGTGGCGCCGCGAATCGACCGCCGATGGCATGCATAGAGAAGGGGACACGGGCATCAGGGTTTTCCGGGGTCTTGGTGGATGGGAAAAACAGCCGTTGACAAGGTTACATTTTGACTTCGTTCACCATTTTTTTCGGCGGGTCGCAAGCCCCGCTCCTGGAGATCCCCATGCCGTCCATGTCCCGCCACATCCCCCGCCTGACCTTGGCCCTGGCTGCCTTGTCCTTGTCGGTGCTGACCCCTGCGGTGTTTGCCCAAGAAAAAGCCCCCTTGAAAATCCTCGTCGGATTCCCGCCCGGTGGTTCTGCCGATGTGCTCGCCCGCATGGTGGCCGATGCCTTGAAGGACGACTTTGGCACCATCGTGGTGGACAACAAACCGGGTGCAGGCGGTCGCATCGCCTTGAATTTGACCAAGGCCGCCAAGCCCGATGGCCAGACCGTCATCGTTTTGCCCAGCGGCCCCATGGTGCTGTTTCCCCATGTCTACAAAAAACTCGACTACGACGCCGTGAAAGACTTCACGCCCATCTCACAGATTGCCCGATTCCAGTTTGGTGTGGTCTCCGGCCCGGCCAGCAACGTGAAAAATGTGAGCGAGATGGTGGCCAAGGCCAAAAGCGACCCGAACTCTGCCAGCTATGGCACACCGGGCGCTGGCACCCTGCCCCACTTCATGGGCGTGCTGATGGAGCAGTCGGCGGGCATCGCCCTCAACCACATCCCCTTCCAGGGGGGTGCGCCGGCCAACACCGCCTTGCTGGGCGGCCACATCGGCTACAAGTTTGATGTGGTGTCCGAAACCGCCGAACTTCACCGCACCGGCAAAGTCCGCATCATTGCGGTCACTGGAAGCCAGCGCGACCCGCAGGTGCCCGAGGTGCCCACCCTGAAGGAGTCGGGCATCAACATGGAAGCCACCGCCTGGTTTGCCATGTACGGCCCGGCAGGCCTGCGTGGCGAAGCCCTGACGCGGCTGGAAAAAGCCATGATGAAAATCGCCCGTGATCCCGCCGTGAGGGACAAAATGGTCAAACTTGGCTACGAACCGATTGGCTCCAACTCGGCGGACCTGGCCAGCGCCCAGAGGACCGACCTGGCCCGCTGGGAAAAGCCCATCAAAGCCACCGGCGTGCAGCTGGACTGAAACCCAACCCCGGAGACCCACATGCCCCACCTTTTCCGTCGCACCTGCCTGCTGGGCAGTCTGGCCCTGCTGATGGGCAGCAGTGCCCTGGCCCAAACACCCGCTTGGCCCAGCAAGCCGGTCAAATTCATCAACAGCTTCCCGCCCGGAGGCCCCTCCGACATCCTGGCGCGCAGCGTGGGCGATGTGCTGCAAAAACAGTTCAACCAGCCGTTCGTGGTCGAGAACAAAGCCGGAGCCGCCGGCAACGTCGGTGCCGACCTGGTGGCCAAATCCGCAGGCGATGGCCACACCCTGCTGTGGGGCATCGACACCACCCACACCATCAACCCGCACATCTACAAGGCGATGCCTTTCAAGGACTCGGACATCAAACCTCTGGTGGTGATTTCCAGTTCAGGTTTGCTGCTGGGCGTGCACCCGGGCACCGGCATCAAGTCGGTGAAAGACTTCCTGCAGGCATCGCGCGATCGCAGCCTGAACTTCAGCTCGGGGGGCAACGGCTCGCCCGGCCACCTGTGGGTCAACATGAGCAACGTCTCGGCCGCCACGCGGCTGGTGCATGTGCCCTACCGGGGCAACTCGCCGGCCGTCATGGCGGTGGTCTCGGGTGAAGTGGACGGCGGCACGCTGGCCACCCCCGGCATGCTGCCCCAGGTCAAGGCCGGCAAGATCACCCCACTGGCCGTGACCAGCCGCAAGCGCTCGCGCCTGGCCCCCGATGTGCCCACCGTGGCCGAAGCCGGCTTCAAGGACCTCGAAAGCGAAGTGCTCTATGTGGTCATGGCACCGGGCAACACCCCCGAGCCACTGATGCAAACCATGGCCAAGGCCATCACCGATGCGCTGGCCCGACCCGAGCTGCAAACCCGCCTGAACGACCTGGACATGGCCTACGAAGGCCTGACCGGCAGCGCCGCCAGCCAACGCCTGAACAAACTCTCGGACCAGTACGGCCGCGTGATCCGCGCGACCGGCATGAAGGTCGATTGACCCCCATCCATGTCGACCCCACGCCCCAACATCATCTTCATCGTGGCCGATGACCTCGGCTTTGCGGATCTCGGCTGCTACGGCGGCCGCGACGCCGCATTCGGCCAGGTCTCGCCCGTGCTGGACCGGCTCGCCGCTGGCGGCCTCAAGTTCACCCAAGGCTATGCCAACTCGCCCGTGTGCTCGCCCACCCGCTTTGCGCTCATGACGGCGCGCTACCAGTACCGCCTGCGCGGCGGTGCCGACGAGCCGATCAACAGCAAGAGCAAAGGCAGCAGCGTGCTGGGCCTGCCGCCCGAGCACCCCACCCTGCCCTCGCTGCTCAAGGCCAGCGGCTACCGCACCGCCCTCATCGGCAAATGGCACCTGGGCTACCCGCCGCACTTTGGCCCGCTCAAATCGGGCTACGAAGAATTCTTTGGCCCGATGTCGGGTGGGGTGGACTACTTCAGCCACGCCAGCAACAACGGCACGCACGACCTGTACGCGGGCGAAGAAGAAAAGCACGAAGAGGGCTACCTGACCGACCTGATTTCGCACAAGGCGGTGGACTATGTGCAGCGGATGGCCCCCGGTGCCGCACAGGGCACGCCGTTCTTTTTGAGCCTGCACTACACCGCGCCGCACTGGCCCTGGGAAACACGCGAAGACCACGCGAAGGCCGCCGAGGTCAAGGACAACCTGTTCCACCTGCACGGCGGCAACGTCCACACCTACCAGCGCATGATCCACCACATGGACGAAGGCATTGGCTGGCTGGTGGACGCGCTCCAAAAATCAGGCCAGCTCGACAACACCCTGATCGTCTTCACCAGCGACAACGGTGGCGAACGTTTCAGCGACAACTGGCCGCTGGTGGGCGGCAAGATGGACCTGACCGAAGGCGGCATCCGCGTGCCTTGGATCGCACACTGGCCCGCCGTCATCGCGCCGGGCGGCACATCGGCCCAGCACTGCATGACCATGGACTGGTCGGCCACCCTGGTCGAGCTGGCCGGGGCGCAGGCCGATGCGGCGCACCCGTTTGACGGCGTGTCACTCGCGCCCGTGCTGCGTGACGCGAAGCACCAATTCGAGCGGCCCCTGTACTGGCGCATGAACCACCGGGGCCAGCGCGCCTTGCGCATGGGCGACTACAAATACCTGCGGGTGGACGGCCACGACTACCTGTTCAACATCCCGGCCGACGAACGCGAGCGCGCCAACATCGCCCCACGCGAGCCCGAGCGACTGCAGGCCATGCGCGACGCCTGGGAGGACTGGGACGCCACCGTGCCCGCCATCCCCGAGGACGCCACCGTCAGCCTGGGCTACTCGGTCAAGGAAATGCCCCAGCGCTGAAGCCCAGGCCGCTAAGATCGGGCATGCCTGAGATGCAACGCTTCCTCACTTTTCGCCAGTGGCCCCGCCTGACGGCACCACTGGCCCGCACCGAAGTGCTGGCGGGCTTGACGGTGGCGCTGGTCATGGTTCCGCAGGCGGTGGCCTATGCGGGTCTGGCGGGCATGCCCCTGGTCACCGGGCTGTACACCTGCCTGATCCCCGCCTTGCTGGCCGTGCTGTTTGGCAGCGCCAACCGCTTGTCGGTGGGGCCTGCTGCACTCACCTGTGTGCTGATCGGGGCCTCGCTCACCGGCATGGCCGAGCCCGGCTCGCCCGAATGGGTGGCGCTGGCGGTGTGGCTCTCCTTGCTGTCGGGGACCATCCAGCTGTTGCTGGGGCTGGGCCACTACGGCTGGCTGATCAACCTGGTCAGTGCCCCGGTCATGACCGGCTTCACCCAGGCCGCTTCCTTGCTCATCATGGCCTCGCAAGTGCCCGGCCTGCTGGGCGTCAAGAGCTGGAGCTGGGACGTGCAGACCTGGCCCACCTGGCTGGTCAGCTGGCCCGCGCTGTTTGGTCTGGGCAGTCTGGTCGTGCTCTTGCTGCTGCGGCATTTCAGGCCGCGCTGGCCCGGCATCATGATCGTCATGGGCATCGCCTCGGCCATCGCTTACGCCACCGATTACCAGGAACACGGCGCGGTGGTGGGCCTGCTGCCCTCGGGCCTGCCCGAGTTTTACTGGCCCACGTGGCCCGGCCTGGACCTGCTCAACCAGCTGTGGGTGCCCGCCATGGTGATCGCGCTGGTGAGCTTTCTCGAGACAGCGTCGAGCGCCCGCATCGAGTGCCGCCGCGACGGCAAGCGCTGGGACGACAGCACCGAACTCTTCGGCCAGGGCCTGGCCAAACTGGCCTCGGCCTTTTCGGGCAGCTTTGCCACCAGCACCTCGTTTTCGCGCTCGGCACTCATGCTGTATGCCGGGGCGCGCTCAGGCTGGGCGGTGGTCGCCTCGGTGGGTTTTGTGCTGCTGGCCTTGCTCTTGCTCATGCCCGCTTTGCAATATGTGCCGCGCTCGGTCATGGCGGCGGCCGTGATCGTGGCGGTGCTCAATTTATTCCAGCCCCGGCAGTTTCTGACGCTGTGGCGCGTGGACCGCATCGAGACCCTGACGGCGGGCATCACCTTTGCCATGACCTTGTTGACCGCGCCGCGCATTTACTGGGGCGTGATGACCGGGGTGCTGGTGGGGCTGAGCCACTTTTTGCACACGCGGCTGCACCCGCGCATCATCGAAGTGGGCCTGCACCCCGATGGCAGCCTGCGCGACCGGCATCTGTGGAAACTGCCACCCTTGGCCCCTGGGCTCTACGCGCTGCGCATGGACGCCGAACTGGACTTTGCTGCCGCCAGCGGATTTGACCGGGCCATCACCGACCACCTGGCCCAGCACCCCCATGTTCAGCATGTCTGCCTGTTTGCCCAACCCATCAACCGCATCGATGTGACGGGCGTGGAAACCTTTGGCCAGCTGCAGCGCCAACTGGCCAGCCGGGGCATCACGCTGCACATCAGCGGCATCAAACTGCCGGTAGAAACCACCTTGCGCCGGGCTGGCGAACTGGCCGCAGGCCCCTACCTCCAGCTCTACCGCACCGACGCCGAGGCCCTGCAGGCCCTGGCGCAACTGGCGCCGCAGCCCGACCAGGACGCGGCAACGGCCATCTGAGCCGTCTAGGTTCAGGCCAAGGCCTTTTCAAACTCCGACAAGCGCTTGTAAATCGAGCGCAGCTCGGTGATGTCGGTCCAGCGCTCAATCAGGTAAGAAAACGCATCGTTGACCTTGCCAAAGGCATTGCTCACCTGCTGGATCACGCCCAGCGTGATCAAACCGGTGAACAGCGACGGCCCCATCAGCAGGTAAGGAAAAATCACCATCGTCTGGCTGTAAAAATTGCTCCACAAATGGAAATAGGCGTAGTGGTTGAACAGCCGAAAGTTGTTCAGGCGCACCCCCATGAACAGCCCCATCACCGTGGGCAAATCCATGCGGCTGCGCTCGTCCTCGGCGTACACCAGGTCCTTGCGCAGGGCGGCCTCGGTTTTCTGGTTGTTGTACTCCAGCCCCGGCAGGCGAAAGCCCACAAACCACGACAGCACCGTGCCCCCCACCGCCGTGACCAGCGCCACCCAAAACAACGAGCCCTCAAACTGCAGCCACGCGATCGCCATGCCCTGGGACAGCAGCCACAAAATCGGGATGAAGGACACCAGCGTCAGCACCGCACGCACCAGGCCCAGACCCAGGTTCTCGGTCTGGCGGGCAAAGCGCATGCAATCTTCCTGAATGCGTTGCGACGCGCCCTCCACCGTTGCATCGGTGTGCTGCCAGCGTGGCAAATAGATTTCGGTCAGGGCCTGACGCCAGCGAAAAGCGTAGTGCGAAGCCAGATAGGTCTCGAAGCTGCGCAAGAGCATGTAAGGAAAAGCGATCCAAGCGAACTGCAACATGAAGCCCCAGAACTTCTCGAGGCCACCGGCCTGCTCGGGCTTTTGCAGCAGGTCATAAAACTCGCCGTACCAGCTGTTCAGGCGCACCGTCTGCTGCACCGTGATGAAGACCAGCGCCACCAGCACCAACAGGCCCCCCCAGGCCCACAAGGCCCAGCGGCGCGAAAGAAAGAAACTGCGAAACACCCGACTTACCTGACCTGCGGGTTCACGTCGTCCACCGTCTCGGTGTCAAAGTCGGCGGGCAGCACCACCTCGAGCAATTCGACATCGTGGCTGTGGGCCAGCTCGCGGTGGCGAATGCCTGGCGGCTGGTGCACGCACGAGCCCGCCTCCAGCCGCACCACACCCTGTCCTTCGTACTCGAACTCGATCCAGCCCTTGAGCACATAGACCAGCTGGAACTGCGTCTTGTGCAAATGCGGCTGGCTCGAAAAAGCACCCCCCTCGGCCGCCCGGATCACGCTGGCCGTGACCCGCCCGCCCGTCGCCGCCTTCATGCCCAGATCACGGTACTCAAAAAACGAGCGCAGTCCTTTTTCGAACTGCGCGTCCTTGGCGTGGGTCACCACGAAACCTTGTGTTGTCATCTGCATCTCCTAGGGTCACTGAATTCGGATGTACACAGCCACTCATCCTAAGGCCAGTCACTGGATGACGGTGTCACCTTGCAACATTGCCGTTGAATCAACAGCCACAAGCGCTAGCATCTTCTAACCTACCCCGTCCATCAATCCTCGCCAATTCAACACCTCGATCCAGCCGCGACCCAGTCTTAAAACACCGCTACTTTCCAGTGATTTGAGGGCAATGGAAGCTTTTGGACGGCTGATGCCACATCTGGCCGCTATCTGCTCATGTGTTGCGACGATGACGACATGCCCGTCGGAGCGGCTGGGCAAATCAGCGGCCATGCGCGCCAAGCCAGCACAAAGCCGGGTTTGTACGCCTCTGGCAGCCCAACTGCGTTCACGTGCTTGTACCTCCCGCAGTCGCTGTCCGAGAAAACGCACCAGCATCAGCAGCAAGCCTTGATCATTCAGCAAACAAGCCTCAATGTCTTTCAATGGCAGCCATTGAACGGTGCTGGACTCTCCCACCACCAAATCGCTGCCGCTGGGCAGCTGGTTGAACAAATAAGACAGATAAGCCATTTCACCCGCGCGAAACGAGATCGGAACGATTTGGCCACCTTGGACACCCGGCACGTGAACCACCGCATCGAGCCGACCGCTCATGACATATGGCAATTGCGTCACGCGATCCCCCGCCTTGAACAAGTTCACGCCAGTTTCAAAGTGGTGCAACGGTCTGCCTTTGAAGGCCATCGGTTGAGCAAGGGCGTCAGCTAATTTACGGCCTAATCGCCGGCTCTGCAAAAGTTCTGCCGCGAAGCGATCGCTGGTCTGCGGGTTACTAGGGGTCATCCCTGTATTGTTCCCGAAGATACTGAAGCAGATTCAAGCCCCGCACATGATTGGCTTATTCGCCAATGGGTTTTACATCACATCTGCCCACCTCCGATGCTGACTGCAGCATCCATGAAAGGATCATCATGTTGAATCGTCGCCATTGCTTGACCTACATCGGAACCAGCGCTGTCGCAGGCCTCGCGCCTGGCCTGGCCTTCGCGCAAGGCAAACCCTTGAAAATCCTCGTGGGCTACCCTGCCGGGGGGGCTGTGGATGTGGTGGCTCGCCAAGTCGGTGAGGAACTGCGTGCCGCAGGCTACAACGCGATCATAGAAAACCGCACGGGTGCCGCTGGGCAACTGGCCACCGAGGCCATGCTGGCCGCACCCGCCGACGGCAGCACGATTGTGATGATGCCAGGGGGCAATGCGACGATCTTCCCGCATGTCTATCCAAAACTGCGTTATTCGATGAGTGATCTCGCACCGCTGGCAGGTGTTTGCTCTTTCCAGTTTGCTTTGGGGGTCGGGCCGGGCACACCGGCTAAAACACTCAAGGAGTTTGTCGATTGGGCCAAAGCCAACCCTGCTAAGGCCAGCTACGGTACGCCAGGCGCTGGCACGGCCATGCATTTCATGGGTGTGATGTTTGGGCGCAAGGCTGGCATCGATTTTCAGCATGTGCCCTATCGCGGCGGTGCAGCGGCGATGACGGATATTTTGGGCGGGACGATTCCCGCCCTTTCCACGACCCTGCCCAACTTGGTGACGCATCACAAGTCCGGCAAGCTTCGCATTCTTGCCTTCAGCGGCGACAAGGCTTTGCCGGGCCTGCCGGGTGTGCCCACCTTCAAAGAGCAGGGCTACCCTGAGTTACAACTCACCGAAGTGTTTGCGTTTTTTGCGTCGAGCAAAACACCCAAATCGGTCCAACTTGAACTGGAAGCAGCGATTTCGGCTGCAGCGCGCAGCCCACGCTTGGTTGCTGCCATTGAAAAGCTGGAATTTGATTCTGACGTCAGGTCTTCTGCTGATTTGGCGCGCCATCTCAAAGAGGATTTTGAACGCTGGGGCCCTGTCATCAAAGCCACGGGATACACCGCTGACAACTGATGCACCTCCATTCGTTAACCTGGGTGACACGATTTGAAACGACCTAATATTTTGCTGATCATGAGCGATCAGCACCGCGCTGATTGCTTTGGATTCGAAGGGCGCAGGGTGCGCACGCCGCATCTTGATTTACTGGCTCGTCAAGGCACGCGATTCACCCAATGCATCACACCCAATGTGGTGTGCATGCCCTCAAGAAGCGCCATCTTGACCGGCATGCTGCCGCTGACGAGTGGGGTGCACGACAACGGCACCGATCTGGACGAGTCCATCGCGGCGGGAGGCTTTGCCGGATCGCTGAGCAAAGCGGGTTACGACACGCGATTCATCGGCAAGGCGCATTTTTCGAGCAACCATTCTTACGCCAACCGTCCAACCGGTCGCTGCGAGAACATTCCCAGTTCGCATTTGTTCGCAGACGATTGGAGCGGCCCCTACATGGGCTTTGAGCAGGTCGAGTTGATGCAGCTGGGGCACAACTATTGGCTTCCCGAGGCCAGTCCTGGCGGCTTGCATTACGAGCGCTGGTACCACCGCGATGGCTTGGGTGCCATGAAAAATGCCCTGTACAGCCAGCGACTTGACCCGCCAACGCAGGCGGCACAAACGCACAACAGCGCCCTGCCTACGGCTTGGCACAACAGCACTTGGGTGGGGGATCGCACGGTCGAATACATCGCTGAACAAGGACGACTTCAGCGACAAGCCGACAATGCCCAAGCCACAGCACAGCCGTTTTGCGCGTGGGTGTCAATGGCAGACCCGCATCACCCTTTTGATGCACCTGCGCCCTGGTGTTGGATGCATCGCCCAGATGAGGTGGATCTGCCACCGCATCGGGTCCGAGATTTGGACAAACGCCCGTGGTGGCACCGGGCCGCACTGGAAAACACGCCCGGTGGCACACCGGAAAGCCGAAAAGTGCGTGAGGAATACTCGCGCATGGCACCGCAAACCGATGCGCAGTTGCGAGAAATCATTGCCAATTACTACGGCATGATTTCTTTGGTGGACCACCAAGTGGGGCGAATCTTGTCTGCGCTGGACGATGCTGGCTTGGCTGACAACACGCTCGTTGTGTTCACTTCTGACCACGGTGAATTTCTGGGCGATCATGGCCTCATGCTCAAAGGCCCGATGCATTACGAAGGTCTGCTGCGCGTCGGCTTGATCATGCGCGGGCCCGGCATTGCTGCCCATCAAGAAAACGACCAACCCGTATCCACGCTGGATTTGGCCGCCACCTTTGGCGACTTTGCAGCGACACCGGTGCCTTCTGCCGTGCACAGCCAGAGCCTGCGTCCGCTGCTAACCTGCGATGGCAACGCAAAGCGCGATCACGCCTACAACGAGTGGCGCCTGGGCCCATCGCGTTGTGGCGTGGCCTTGGACTTGCGCACTGTGCGCACCCGCAGCGCCAAGCTGACGTTTGAATTGGCCAGTGCGGTCGGTGAAATGTATGACCTGAGCAACGACCCCTACGAGTGCGTCAACCTGTTTGACGATCCAAAGCATCGCGGCTTGCGTGATGAGTTGATGCAGCGGATCATGAGCCGACCGGACGATATTCGCAACCCACTGCCTGAATCCGTTGGCCCGGCCTAAGGGCATTGGATGATGACATTTAACACGCTGATTCTTTTGACCGACGAGCAAGATGCGCATGCCTTGGGCTGCGCTGGCCACCCTTTCGTCAAGACCCCCCATCTGGATGCCCTGGCTGCGCGTGGCACGCGATTCACTCAAGCCCTCACCCCCTCGCCCATCTGCGTCCCCGCAAGGGCTGCGTTGGCCACAGGGCACTGGGTGCATGACATCGCCTATTGGGACAACGCAATGGGCTACGACGGACGTGTGGCCGGTTGGGGGCATGCGCTGCAAGCTGCTGGCCACTGCGTCGAATCGATAGGCAAATTGCACTATGTCAATGCCACTGCACCCACCGGATTTTCCGAGCAGCACGATCCCTTGCATCTGGCCGATGGCATCGGTCAGGTCTGGGGCTCGGTGCGCAACCCATTGCCCAGCACGCCCCGCCCATCGCGACTGTTCACCGAACTCGGTGCTGGGGAATCCAGCTACAACCGGTATGACACCTCGTCGGCAAAGCTCGCAGCGCAGTGGCTGCAAGACAAGGCCGCCGAAAAAAATGCCGCACCGTGGACCTTGTTCGTCGGTTTCGTCGCGCCACATTTTCCTTTGGTCGTGCCCCAGCGCTACCTGGATGGCATCGACATGGATGCCATTGCCGAACCACGGCTGCATCCGCTGAGCGGCTACCAGCGTCACCCGTGGGTGCAGCGGCATGCGGATTTTTCAAATGCAGATGATGAGTTGGGTACGCCTGAGCGCCGCCGCTTGGCTTTGGCATGCTATTACGCATTGACATGCTTCATTGACGAGCAAATCGGCAAAGTGCTGCAAGCGCTTGGACAAACCGGTTTGCAAGCATCCACCCGAGTGATCATGAGCAGCGATCATGGCGACAACCAAGGTGTGCGTGGGATGTGGAATAAATCGACGCTCTACCGCGAAGCTACCCATATTCCTTTGATCTTGGCTGGGCCGGGAATCCCGGAGGGTAAAGTCTGTGCGACCCAAGTCAACCTGGTCGATATCGCCTCTACCGTACTCGACAACGCGAACCTGCCTGCAGACCCCACGCTGCCTGGCCGATCGCTGGTGGCGATCGCCAACGAGAAAGATGATCCATGGCGTGTCGGCTTCAGCGAATACCACGCCGTGGGTTCACCCAGTGCAGCTTATCTGGTGCGACAAGGCCAGTGGGCTTATCACCACTACGTGGGCTACGAGCCAGAATTGTTTGACATGGCGGCCGATCCGGGCCAAACCGTGAACCTCGCTTCGCACGTTCGCTATCGGTCGATACGTGAACACATGGCATCGCTTCTCCACCAGATGCTCGACCCTGGGGCTACAGATCAGCGCGCCAAGGCCGATCAAGACGCACTGGTCGCCCGATTCGGCGGCCGGGAAGCGGCTTTGGGCAAAGGCCCCATGGGCGCAAGCCCGGTGCCGTCGCGTTGACGCTGAAACTACCCGGCGGATGCTCACCCAGGCACATCGCCACTCGCTGCGGTTTGACTGAACATTCGCATAAAAGACGTTGAGCCAGCCCTGATGACTGTCATGGTTTCAAAGCCAGATGGTAGGCATAGAATTTTTGATCCCGTTCCCAGCCCATGGACGCGTACAAAGCCTGTGCGGGCAAGTTTTCCACGTTGGTGGTCAAAGACAAGCGCACAGCACCCAGATGGCGTGCATGGTCCGAAGCGGCATTCAACAAGGCCTCGCCCACACCCAAGCGCCTGGCCGTGGGAGCCACGAACAGATCATTAAGCACAAACACCCGCGCCATCGACACCGAAGAAAAGCTCGGGTACAGCTGGGTGAAACCTACAGCTTGCCCCTCTGACTCGGCCAACAGCACCACCGATTGCCCATGCTCAAAGCGGGCTTGCAGAAAAGTCATGGCTGCGGCTTCATCGCTGGCCTGACCATAAAACTGGCGATAAGCATCGAACAAGGTGGCCACCGCATCAAGGTCAGCCAGCACAGCTTGGCGGATGGTGATTGAACTCATGATTTCTCCTGTTCTGAAGCTTGGACTTTGTAGGTTCGCATGGCTGAGGCCACTTGCGAAGCTTCGGTGGTTTCATCTGGATAAAAGCGATAACTCGGTGCCACGATGGGGGCCACCGATGTGACGCGAATGACCAGCAAGCTGTGGATGACAAAGCGTTGGCCCACCATGGAAAGCAATGGCGCGGCCCACGCAGAGAATTCTGGGTCGGCTGCACGCACCTCACGCGCCGTGCCCACCAGCTTGAAGCCCTTTTGCACGAACACATCGACAAAGCTCAGGCACACCTGCGGCTGCTGCGCGATGTTGCGGACTGAATGGGGTGATGCAATGTTCGCCACCACCACATGCATATCGTCTGCAATGGCCCATACCTCTTTGGGCGAGACATTGGGCTGGCCCTCGGCATCCGCCGTGGCCAGCCAGCACAAGACACTGCGGCGGGCGGCTTCGCGCACGGGTTCGTTCAAATGTGACATGGTCGATCGTGCCATTGCATTGCGCGCTGGGTGAGCACATGAGCGGCACTCAAATGGGTCAAACCCTATCGTATCCCCTGATGCATTGGTTGAATAACAAAGAATATATTTAATACTTAAAAATACATCTATAAAATCATTTTCAATCCACGGCCGATTGACACTCATATTTTCGTAACAACAATAAATTAACCGAAATGCACATGCTTTGCCCCTGAAAACGGCCAACCCATTTGGACAAGCAAGGTTTGTATTTCATTGACGACGTGATGGTGCTGGAGCGCCGTGATCGCCTGGGCGCGAAGCGCGTTCGAAAACGGGAACTGCAAACCCATCAAATGCCGAGGTGTGCGATGTGCTGGCGGTGCTGACGGTGGTGCACGTGTGGCGCGAAAGCGCGATACGGATCATCGGCGGCAGACCTGCCAGATGATGAAGAAAGGACCGCTTGCCATGACCGACTCGAGAAAGACTTCGATGAAGCCCGATGGGCTGCGCGCAAGTTCTGCCCGAGGCAAAAGCAAGGCGCAGACGGTCCCAACCCAGCCCCCTGCCCCCGCTGTATCGGATGGCCACAATGAAAATGAGCGCCCGCTCAAGGGCGAAGACGTGCAGGCCGGTATCGAGACCTACCGCCGCCAACGAGGCCGACCTGCGGGCAGCGACAAGGAATCCACCACCATCCGGATCGATCGCGATGTGCTGGCTGCCTTTCGCGCAGGCGGCCCTGGCTGGCAAACCCGCATGAACGCTGCGCTGCGCGAATGGCTCAAGATGCAGACGGCGGCATGAAGCCTGTTTATTTTTTAGCCGCCATCCAGTACGCCACGATGGCATTGGCATGCCCGTGGCCCATGCCGTGCTCGGTCTTGAGCCAGGCCACCATTTCCATGTGCTTCATGCCGTCGCATGACTTGAGCAAGTCCAGCCAATGCGCGATGGGCTGGCCATACTTCTTTTCGATGGACGGGAAATACGAAGCGGGGCCTTTGGGTTTTTCGGGGGTGGTCATAGGAGGCGTCTGAGCGATTCATTCAGGACTGGTTTTTCAGTGTAGTCAATCCTGTAGCAAATGGACTTTGGATCTGTAACCACCGGCAGTCAAAACGGCCATGGGCTCCAGGCCGTAAGCCTGGAAACCCAGGGCTCAACAGCGCCTTTCTGCTGATGCCTACCACCTTCTGTCTGGCTCGGTGACATGAAGAAATTTGGTGAGAAGGTCGCGCGGGGGTGCCACAGAAATGGACTTGAGTATTTGCCCCACATTGCCCCGGTGATAGGCGCCATGCGTGATGACATGCAGGAGCATTTCTTCTTTTGTCATTTCACCGGCATCACCATCGGTGAAGCGGAACCGAATAGACTGACCGAGCTCGTTGGCCGGTAATTGTTTGACGTATTGCAAATACCAAGCGTCCGTTTCTGCCACCGAGAAATGCAACTGACCGAGTTCCGGCGTTTCTAGCGTATTTGTTGACGTGTACCGATGCTGCTGACAGCACAAGTGCGCCCGAAAAATTTCATCCACCACATGGATGTGATTCAGCGTTCGGATGGCTGTTGTGATGGCTTCTGCGTTCGCATCGTCTGGGATGGCAGCCAGTGCATTGAACAGTTCATGGTTCGCCCATGACTTTTGAGCGAAGAATGTTTGGAGGTAGTTCATGGTGGCGAATCGAGGGTTGGGGGGGCTATCGCTTGACATGAGAACGACGCCCGCGCGCTGCTCGGTTGGCATCCTCTCGATGAAAACTTGTCGCATCACGGTTGCAGCGCCTCCAGCGCCTCCAGCGCCGCCGCCCTGGCGTGGATGGCCGTGGTGTCAAACAGCGGAACCGGGGAGTCCTGCGCGTCGACCAAGAGCGAGATTTCTGTGCAGCCCAGGATGATGGATTGCACACCCTGAGAGGCTATGTCTTGCATCACCCTTCGGTATTCGGCGCGTGACTCGGCCTTGACGATGCCCAGGCACAGTTCCTCATAAATGATGCGGTGAACGATGTCCCGGTCTGCCTGGGCAGGGACTATGACCTGCAGGCCATGGTGATCGTGCAGCCGGTCTTTGTAAAAGGCTTGCTCCATGGTGAAGCGCGTGCCCAGCAGGCCCACCACGGTGTGCCCCGACTTTTTGATGGCGGTGGCGGTGGGGTCTGCGATGTGCAGCAGTGGGATGTTGACGGCCGCTTCGATGTGGTGCGCGACCTTGTGCATGGTGTTGGTGCACAAAACCAAGAACGATGCGCCAGCGGCTTGCAGCGAGCGCGCCGCCTGGGCCAGGGCCAGGCCTGCGCTGTCCCAGTCGCCTTGGCGCTGGAGCGCTTCAATCTCGTGAAAGTCCACGCTGTACAAAATGACCTTGGCCGAATGCAAACCGCCCAACTGTTCTTTGACCGTTTCGTTGATGACTCGGTAATAAGGCACGGTGGATTCCCAGCTCATGCCACCGATCAGACCGATTGTTTTCATGGGAATTCCTGTGGCTGCTCATGACGCAAAATGATCGTCATGACTTGCAGTAAAAAGTGACTAGACGAGCGAGAAACTCTTTTTACTGTCCGTATTGAAGTTGTTAATGGCCGCTATCTCAGGACCAAATTGCTTCGTATGTCTCACCAACCTTATCCAAGATAGCCCGTAACACTTTTTGACATTCACCCCGGCACTCACCATTCACCATGTCCACATTCCAGTTTCGTCCAAGCTGTTTGGCTTCTTCTACTGTAACCGGGCAAATGCGCCTCACTTGACACCCCCTGCAATCGCCATCCAGATCATCCGATTCCGCCATAGCGTGATTGATTTCGTCTTTAATCCGTTCGGTTGTTTTTTGATCTTTAGACATTGAGTTCTCCGGTTTTTGGTTTTTAGCGTCAACAGGACATCAAAAAATTAACCATTTAATACTCTAAATTTTAAAGATTTAATTTACGCAAATTTTTTCAAATCCAAGAAGGAAGGCCAAGCAGCTTATTAAGGCACGCAAGAGTTGCCCAACCGAGTCAACAAGGTGAACTAATGCTTCGCTAGGTCTGATCTGTGTCCTCGGCCAGTTAACCGGCTGATCGCCAATGCATCAAGCCGTAACGATCCAGCCTTCCAGCGGATCACACGGCGGCAAGCCGTACTGCGGGTGCCCACCTTCGTGCTGTTGCTGCGCCCAAGCCGCTTGCATCAGGCACAGGGTGGCGTCGAGGGCGTCGCCGCTGGCGTCGTCGGCCAGGCGGCCCAGCAGGGCGTTGCTGGCCACCAGGCGCAGGCCCAGGCGGGTTTGGCCGCGCTCCAGGGCGCTCAGCAGTTCGCGTCGGGCCAGCAGGCGTTCGGGGGTGTGTTTGGCTTTGTCGTCGCTTTTGTAGCTGGTGCTGCCCAGCACCTCGCGCGCCAGCAGGCCGGGGTAGGCCTCCAGCGCCACACGCCGCTGGTCGCCCGCGCACAGGCCGGGCAGGTGCACACCCGCCTGGCGCAACAGGGGCACGCCCGCGTGCAGCATGTAGGCCACGGGCGGGTTGACCCATTTCATGGAGGGGCTGGAGCCTGCGGGTCGGTCGGCGGCGCGGTGCGCGAACTTGCCACCAGCCGGGCGGGCGTCGCAAAACGCCGCAAACTGCGCGCGGATCTGGGCACGCTCCAGGGCGCAGTAATGGTCCATGCAGGCGGCCCAGTCGGTGGACCAGCCCAGGGTTTCGACCAGTTCGCGCGGCAGGCCAAAGGGCAGGTCAAAACCACCCACCCAATCGGCGGGCTGCGCCAGCCATTGGCCAAATGCTGTCAGGGTGTCAAAGGTGTGCAGGGCCTGCAGCTGCACCCGGCCCTGCTTGGCTTGGCCCAGCGCCAGCACGATGGGCTTGCGTTTGGAGGGGCTGCTGGAGAAGTCGCAGCCGATCAGGTTCATGGTTCACTTCGCGACGAGGGCATCGCTCCTACAAAGTTCAGGCGCGGCCGATGATGGACGCGGTGGCCATCAGCTCCTCGAGCAGGGCCAGCGAGACTTTGCCCGACACGTTGTAGGGGTCGAGTTCGGCGCGCTCGGAGTACTTGAGCAAGATGTTGGTGTTGACGCGCGAGGCGTCCACCTGGCCCATGGTCCAGCCGCCAAAGCGGCGCTCGCTGATTTCTTCGTAGTGCAGCAAGACCACATCCTTGTGACGCGGGTCTTTTTGAATCTGGCCGTACAGGTCGCTCACGGCGTTGCGCCCGCCTTCGATGGCTTGCAAAAAGATGCCGCCGCCGTAGCACAGGATGCCGGTAATGCCGCTGGTTGGGTTGTACTGGCGCGACTGGGTGAGGATGGATTCGATGGTCTCGGGGCTCGAGTCCACCACGCGGCTGGCGTAAAGCAGGCGTACCAACATGGTCAGTCCTTTTTGGGAATCAATGACAAAAATTCGCGGCGCAGGTTCGGGTCTTTCAGGAAGGAGCCCCGCATGACCGAGTTGATCATCTTGCTGTCCATGTCCTTCACGCCACGCCAGCCCATGCAGTAGTGGCTCGCTTCCATGACGATGGCCAGGCCGTCGGGCTGGGTTTTGCGCTGGATCAGGTCGGCCAGTTGCACCACGGCTTCTTCTTGAATTTGCGGGCGGCCCATGATCCATTCGGCCAGGCGGGCGTATTTGGACAGGCCGATCACGTTGGTGTGTTCATTGGGCAGCACCCCGATCCAGATCTTGCCGATCACGGGGCAAAAGTGGTGGCTGCAGGCGCTGCGCACGGTGATGGGGCCGACGATCATCAGCTCATTGAGGTGCTCGGCGTTGGGGAACTCGGTGATCTCGGGGGCATCGACATAGCGGCCCTTGAACACTTCCTTGAGGTACATCTTGGCCACACGGCGCGCGGTGTCGCCGGTGTTGTGGTCGTTGACCGTGTCGATCACCAGGCTGTCGAGCACCCCGGACATCTTGCTGGAGACTTCGTCGAGCAGTTTGTCCAACTCACCGGGCTCGATGAACTCGGCGATGTTGTCGTTGGCATGAAAGCGTTTGCGGGCGGCTTGGATGCGCTCGCGGATCTTGACGGAAACGGGCACGCCTTCGTCTTCGGGAGTGGCAGCAGAAGCGGTCATGGCGTCTGGGGTTTTCATTAACATGGAAGGCATCCTAACAGCGATTGAAGTCACCGCACCCCGCTCGGGGGGATCGCCCGGTCAGTAGCGGTTGCCGGTCAGGAACAGCGCCAGCCGCACGAGTGCGAATGCCACCCGGTCACGCAGCCTTTGGTGCCAGGGCCGCCGTGTGTAGTCGGCGGCCACCACGGGGGTGCTGTGCTGTTCGATGGCCCGGTTCAGGCACTCGCACAGCTGTTTGGCAAACACCGGGTCGGCCACCACCACATTGGCCTCACGCGCCAGCAGCAGACTCAGCGGGTCCAGGTTGGACGAGCCCACCGTGGCCCAGGGCCGTTCGTTGTCCGGGTCCACCACGGCGACCTTGGCGTGCAGAAAACTGGCGGTGTATTCATGGATCTGCACGCCGGCATCCAGCAGCACGCCGTACACCGTGCGAACCGCGTGGTATTGCATGAAATACTCATAGCGCCCCTGCAGCAGCAATCGCACCCGCACCCCGCGTTGCGCCGCGTGGATCAGGGCCTGGCGCAGGCGGCGGCCTGGCAAAAAATAGGCGTTGGCGATGACGATGTCGTGCCGCGCCGCCCCAATGGCCTTCAGGTAGGCCCGCTCGATGCGGGTGCGGTTGAGCACGTTGTCGCGCAGCAGCAACCCGGCCTTGGCCACCAACCGGCCCTCGGGCCCACGCGGGTCTTCGTGCGTCCAGGGCAGGTGCAGGCCCGCGGCGCGAAAGGAGCTGAAGGCTTCGGGGAACTGCTGTTGCCGGACATGGCGCACGCCTTGGATGCGCCACCACAACTGGGCCATGGTTTCCTGCATTTGCTGCACCAGGGCGCCCCGCGCACAGACCGCAAAGTCAAGCCGGGGCAGGACCAGCGTGCCGTGGCGCGGGTCGTACCAGTCGTCCAGAATGTTGATGCCGCCACAAAAGGCCAGGTGCCCGTCGATGACGCAGAGCTTGCGGTGCAGGCGCCGCCAGCGGCTGGGGATGAGCAAACCCAAAGCGCCCAAGGGGGAATACACCCGCCAATCCACGCCAGCTCGCTCGAAACGCGCCCGCCAAGGGGCAGGCAGGGCCGGCGTGCCCACGCCGTCCACCACCACCCAGACGCGCAAACCCCGCAGGGCAGCACGCTCGAGCGCCTCGGCCACCCGGGTGGCACCGCCGTGAAAATCAAAAATATAGGTCTCGATGTGCACCTGCGAGCGGGCCTGATCGAGGGCGGCCACCAGCGCGTCGAAATAGGCTTGCCCGCCCTCGATCAGCTGGATCTGATGGCCGTCGCGCAGAGGGGGGGCGTGCCGCATGGCTCAATCCATCCAGCTGAATTCGGCCACCAGGGGCAAGTGGTCCGACATGCGATGCCAGATGCGCCCCGAGGGCACCATGGCATGCACCGGTGTCAGGCCTCTGGCATAGACATGGTCCAGCTGGTTCAGCGGCAAACGCGAGGGGTAGGTGGGGGTGGGCTGCTCTCGCCACTCGTGAAAGCCGGCCAAGCGCATGCGCCGCCCCAGGCCCGTGCCCCAGTCGTTGAAGTCGCCCGCAACCAACACCGGCGCATGGGCCGGTATGGCCTGCTCGACAAAGGCCAGCAGCTGGGTGAGCTGGCGCACCCGGCTGCTGGGGATCAGCCCCAGGTGCACCACGATCACATGCACCACCCGGTCCACCACCTGCACTTCGGTGTGCAGCAGGCCGCGCTGCTCAAAGCGGTGGTCCGACATGTCCTGGTGTTGGTGCGACAGCACCGGCCAGCGAGACAGCATGGCATTGCCATGCTCGCCGTGGCGCGTGATGGCATTGGTGCGGTAAATGGCCTCGTAGCCTTCGGGCGCCAGGTAGTCGGCCTGGGGCTGGCTGGGCCAGTGCGCAAAATGCCGCTCTTCGCGGCGGTGCATGCGGCGCACCTCTTGCAAGCAGACGATGTCCGCGTCCAGCTGCTCGACCGCGTGGCCCAGGTTGTGGATCTCTAGACGCCGGGCAGGCCCCAGCCCCTGCACACCCTTGTGGATGTTGTAGGTGGCCACGCGCAAGATGGGGTGTTCGTGTGGCTGGGGCATCAAGCACCGATCTGCAGATCAAATCGTGGCAGCATCAAAATCGCTTCGGCATTGGAGGCCGAAAAGCAGTGGTCCGCCGCCGCCTGCCAGGGCAGCCATTGCCAGTCGGTGTGTTCGGTCGGGCTCAAGGTGATCGGGGTGTGTTCGGGCACGCTCAGCCCGAACACCCGCTCGGTGTTGCGGCTCACATCAGGGTGGTAGCGCCAGCGCCAGGCCGGGTAGATGTCGTACACATTCTCCAGCTGCCAGTCCTGCAAGCGGCATCGGGGGTGCAGCGCGTTGATGCCGGTTTCTTCCTGCACCTCGCGCACGGCGGTGGCAGCCCAGCTTTCCTCGGCCTGGTCCTTGCTGCCCGTGACCGATTGCCAGGTGCCCGCATCGGCGCGGCGGATCAGCAGGACCTGACCCTTGGGGGTGTAGATCACCACCAGCACGGATTCGGGAATTTTGTAAATCATCGAGGTCACGCTGTCATTCTAGGCAGACAGCGGGCTTGATAGGATTGCGCCATGTCGACACCCCCCCTGCCCCTTGCGCCTTTTTTGTTGCAGGCCCACCAGCTGTGTGGCGGGCCGGCCGATGCGGCCGTCATTCAAGACCTGAGCCATGGCTGGCCGGCCGGCCTGCATGGCGTGTGTGGCGACGAAGGCAGCGGCAAAACCAGCCTGTTGCGCCTGCTGGCGGGCGATTTGCCAGCACGGCGCGGGCTGGTCAGCACACCGCCGGGCCTGGTGTTCTGGGCAGACTTCAAGGGCAGCGAACACGACCCAACCCGCGTGGACGACTGCTGGGTACAGTTGCAATCCCGGTTTCCAGCCTGGGACCACGAACTGCTGCAAGACCTGTTGCAGGCGCTCGACATGGAGCGCCACCGCACCAAACCCTTGTACATGTTGTCCACGGGCAGCCGACGCAAGGTCATGCTGATCGCCGCCCTGACCTCGGGGGCCACGGTGACCTTGATCGACCAGCCCTTCGCCTCGCTGGACCAGGTCTCGGTCCGGGTGATCAAGTCTTTTTTGCGCGAAGCGGCGCAGGCCAAGGACCGCGCTTGGCTGCTGGCCGACTACGAGATGGCCGCCGACTTGCCCGTGGCTTCTGTGCTCGAATTACCATAAATTAGGCCGCCAGCGGTTCTATGCCCCATAATGCGCGCGTGCACGTCATAAAAAACGGCACAAGTCAGGTGATCGGTCAGTTTCGCGCGCTACGGCGGCACTTTTCAGGTTTGTTGTGCTTTCGGGACCCCATCGCTTTGTTTTTTGTATTTCTGAGGAGTCCCCATGGGCAATAAACTTTACGTCGGCAATCTGCCGTACAGCGTTCGCGACGATGACCTGCAACAGGCCTTCGGCGAATTCGGCACCATCAACAGTGCCAAGGTCATGATGGAACGCGACACCGGTCGCTCCAAAGGTTTCGGTTTTGTGGAAATGGGCAGCGATGCCGAAGCCCAAGCCGCGATCAATGGCATGAATGGTCAATCTCTGGGTGGTCGCAGCATCACTGTCAACGAAGCCCGTCCCATGGAGCCACGTCCCCCACGTTCGGGTGGTTTCGGTGGCGGCGGTGGTGGTGGCGGCTACGGCGGTGGTCGCTCCGGTGGCGGTGGCTACGGCGGCGGTGACCGCTCCGGTGGTGGCGGCTACGGCGGCGGTCGCGGCGGCTACTGAGCCCTGCCCCCCGCACGGCTGCGATGCCGTGACACCCTTTCAGATCCGGCCTTGCGCCGGACTGGACATCAAGGCTTCAAGACTTCGGTTTTGAGGCCTTTTTTGCGGGCCCATGTTCAACAACGCCCGTCACCAACGGCCACACGCCCGCCGACCTGTGGCGACAGGGGCAACACCAAAACCAACGCCACCCGAAGGTGGCGTTGAATGGGGCTGCATCAGACGGCTTCAGGCGGCTTTGACGGCATCCGGGTTGCGCAGGCGGATGTGCAATTCGCGCAGCTGCTTCTCGTCCACCGGGCTGGGGGCCTGGGTCAGCAGGCACTGGGCGCGCTGGGTCTTGGGGAAGGCGATCACGTCACGGATGGATTCGGCACCGGTCATGAGCGTGACGATGCGGTCCAGGCCAAAGGCCAAGCCACCGTGCGGAGGCGCACCGTATTGCAGGGCGTCAAGCAGGAAGCCGAATTTGAGCTGGGCTTCTTCGGGCGTGATCTTCAGGGCGTCAAACACTTTTTGCTGCACATCGGCGCGGTGGATACGCACCGAGCCGCCGCCCATTTCCCAACCGTTCAACACCATGTCGTAGCCCTTGGAAATGCACTTCTCGGGCGCGGTGACCATCCAGTCCTCGTGGCCGTCCTTGGGGGCGGTGAAGGGGTGGTGCACGGCGGTGTAGCGCTGGCTTTCGTCGTCGTACTCGAACATCGGAAAGTCCACCACCCACATGGGGGCCCAACGGTCTTCGAACAGGCCGTTTTTCTTGCCGAATTCGCTGTGGCCGATCTTGATGCGCAGGGCACCGATGGCGTCGTTGACGATTTTTTCCTTGTCGGCACCGAAAAAGATCAGGTCGCCGTTTTGCGCGCCGGAGCGCTCGAGCACGGCCTTGAGCGCCGCATCGTGGATGTTCTTGACAATCGGCGACTGCAAGCCGTCACGGCCCTTGGCGAGGTCGTTGACGCGGATATAGGCCAGGCCCTTGGCCCCGTAGATCTTGACGAATTCGGTGTAGGCGTCGATCTCGCCACGGCTGATGCCGCCGCCTTCGACCGAGCCACCCGGCACGCGCAGGGCCACCACGCGGCCCCCCTTCATGTTGGCCGCACCCGAGAACACCTTGAAGTCCACATCGGCCATCACATCGGTGACTTCGGTGAACTGCAGTTGGACGCGCAGGTCGGGCTTGTCGGAGCCATACAGGTGCATCGCGTCCTGGTAGGTCATGACCGGGAATTCGCCCAGGTCCACGCCAATGGTCTTGCTGAACACGCGCTTGATCATGCCCTGGAACATGTCGCGGATTTCTTCTTCGGTCAGGAACGATGTCTCGATATCGATCTGGGTGAATTCGGGCTGACGGTCGGCCCGCAGGTCTTCGTCGCGGAAGCACTTGGTGATCTGGTAGTAGCGGTCATAGCCCGCCACCATGAGCAGCTGCTTGAACAGCTGGGGCGACTGCGGCAACGCAAAGAACTGACCGTCGTGCACGCGGCTGGGCACCAGGTAGTCGCGCGCGCCTTCGGGCGTGCTCTTGGTGAGCATGGGGGTTTCGATGTCGACAAAACCGTTTTCGTCGAGGTACTTGCGTACTTCCATCGCCACCTTGTAGCGCAGCATCAGGTTGTTTTGCATGTAGGGGCGGCGCAGATCCAGCACACGGTGTGTGAGGCGGGTCGTCTCGGACAGGTTGTCCTCGTCAATCTGGAAGGGCGGCGTGACCGAGGCGTTGAGCACGGTCAACTCGTGACACAGCACTTCGATCTTGCCGCTCTTGAGGTTGTCGTTGCTCGTGCCCTCTGGACGGGCGCGCACCAGACCCTTGATCTGCACACAGAACTCGTTGCGCACGTCTTCGGCCACCTTGAACATGTCTGGACGGTCAGGGTCGCACACCACCTGCACATAGCCTTCGCGGTCACGCAGGTCGATGAAAATCACGCCGCCATGGTCACGGCGACGGTTGACCCAACCGCACAGGCTCACGGTTTGACCGGTCAGGGCTTCGGTCACCAGACCGCAGTAGTGGGAGCGCATGGACATGTTGTACTTTCTGAAATCGCAGGAATAGTTCGGTAAAACAGGGGGCCTCAGGCGCCTGGCTTTGCTTGCAAGGCGTTGGCGGGGGGCTTGACGGCACGGATGGGTGGGACCATGACGCCCATGGAGATGATGTACTTGAGGGCATCGTCAACGGTCATGTCGAGTTCGACCACGTCCGCGCGGGGCATCATCAAAAAGAAACCCGAGGTGGGGTTGGGTGTGGTGGGCACATACACGCTGACCATGGGCTCGGTCAGGTGGGTGGCCACTTCACCACCGGGTGTGCCGGTCAGAAAGGCCACCGTCCACGAACCTTGCCTGGGGTACTGGACCAGCAGCGCTTTTGAAAACGCATGGCCGCTGCCGGAAAACAAGGTGTCGGCCACCTGTTTGACGCTGGTGTAGATGCTGCGCACCACGGGGATGCGGTTCATCATGCCGTGCCATTTGCGCAGCCACCATTGACCAAACATATTGGTCACAAACACCCCTGTGGCCAAGATGAACACGGCCACAATGGCGACGCCCAGACCGGGCACACCGCGCAGGTATTCGGCGTTGGCGTGGATGCCAGGAATCAGGGTGTCTGCGGCATGCAGCACCGCCCGGAAGATGGCGTCCAGCACGCCCACCAGCCACATGATGACCCACACCGTGATGCCCATGGGCAACCACACCAGCAAGCCGGTGATGAAGTACTGTTTGAAGCTGCGTTGTTTCATGGGCTGCAATCGCTAGGGGCGAGTCGGGAAAGACTCAATGGCAGGCGCAAGAAGCAGCGCAGGCCCCCGCGCTGGCCGTGGCGGCTGGCGCATCGCTGCCTGCAGCGGGCGTGGGTGTGGGCGAAGACGCCGCGTCGCTGGCTGTGCCCGCGGCAGCGGCGGAAGTGGCAGCCGCACCGCCGCCCTTGAAGTCGGTGGCATACCAGCCCGTGCCCTTGAGCTGGAAACCGGGCGCCGTGAGTTGCTTGTTGAATTTGGGGGCGCCACAAGCCGGGCAATCGGTCAGGGGCGCGTCGCTGATTTTTTGCAGAACATCCTTGGCATGGCCGCAGGCGTCGCATTTGTAGGCGTAAATGGGCATGTGAAGAGCCTTTGGGGGTGAAGCAACAAAGCCTTCAATTATAGGCTTTGCAGCCCCCATCAAGGCCCAGGTGCGGTCCAACAGCCGCTGCCGACACAGGCAGCGGCCAGGTGAATCAGCGCGCGGCCGTGTCCTTGGCCGCTTGGTCCAGGGCGCTGGCCATGGAGTGGCCCTGGTTGGGGATCAGGGTGGGGCTGAGTGAACCCAGCAGCATGCCCACGAACGATGCCATCAAACCCAGCAAGTTGGCCGGAATCAGGGTGTCGGGGGCCAGGAAGTTGAACACCAGCCAGGTGCCCACCCCAAGCACCACCGAGAACAAGGCCCCCTGGGTGTTGGCACGCCGCCAGAAAGCTCCTGCCACCAAGGGCACAAAGGCGCCGGTCAAGGTGACGTTGTAGGCGTTTTGCACCATTTCATACATGGTGCTGGTGCTGTTGAGAGCGAACAGCAAGGCACACGCGGTGAAAGTGACCAGGATCACGCGCAAGAGCAAAAGGAACTGGCGGTCACTCATGTGGGGCACAAAAGGCTTGAGCACGTTTTCGGTGAAGGTGGCTGTGGGGGCCAGCAAGGCGCCGCTGGCGGTGGATAGGATGGCCGAGAGCAAGGCGCCAAAGAACAGGATTTGCGCCCACATCGGCATTTGGCCCAGCACCAAGTCGGGCAGGATGCGCTGGATGGCGCGGGCGTCTTCCGAATCGAACAAGGCCTTGAGTTCGGGATGGGCGATCAGGGCCGCGTAGGCGATGTACAGGGGAATAAAGGCCATCACGAAATACATCAGGCCACCGATGATGGTGCCTCTGACGGCGGTTTTTTCGTCCTTAGCACTGGTCATGCGCTGGAACACGTCCTGCTGCGGGATGGAGCCAAAGGCAAACGCGAAGAAAGCTCCGGCCATGGCCCACCAAGCGGCGGCGTCCATGTCGTCCGGGAACATGTCGAACTTGCCGTCAGCGGCCGCTTGCGCCACCACCTTGTCAAAGCCGCCCGCATTGCCGCCCACCAGCATCGCCACGGCCATCAGTCCCACGACAATCACCACGGTCTGGAACAAGTCGGTGAAGGCCACCGACCACATGCCACCAAACACGGTGTAAACCAACACCACCGCCGCACCCATCATGATGGCGTAGTTCAGGTCAATGGCGCCCGACGACAGCACATGGATCACCAGACCCAAAGCCGTCAATTGCGCCGACGTCCAGCCCAGGTAGGACAGCACAATCGCCACGCTGGTGAGCACCTCGACCGACTTGCCGTAGCGCACCTTGTAGAAGTCGCCAATCGTGAGCAGATTGAGGCGGTAAAACAGTTTGGCAAACAACAAGGCCGCCAGCACCAGGCAGACGGTGGCGCCAAAGGGGTCACCCGGAATGCCGTTCAGGCCGTCCTTGGCAAAAGTCGCCGACACCGACAACACGGTCTCTGCACCGAACCAGGTGGCAAATACGGTGGCCACGTTCATGTAAAGCGGCAAGCTTCGACCGGCGACCAGGTAGTCCTTGGCCCCATGCACGCGACGCGCCGCCAACAAACCGATGCAGATCGTCACCGCCAAATACGCGATCACAAAAGACAGCAGCACCTTCGTACCCTCCAGACCTGAAAATCAAATGAACAATTGCAGATGCATGCCCAGCTGCAAAAGCAGCAAGGAGACCACAAAACCCAAACCGGCGTAAATCAGGGTTTGCAGCAATTTGTTGGTGCGCCTTTGCTCGGCCAACAACAGGTCGAGTTGACGGGCATCTTGTTGCTTGGGCTGCTGCAGGTAGTCGCTCAGCAGGCGCGGCAACTGGGGCAGAATTTTGGCGTAGTGCGGGGCCTGCGCCTTGAGCTCTTCCCAGAGTTTTTGGGGCCCGATCTGCTCGAGCATCCATTTCTCAAGAAAGGGTTTGGCCGTGCTCCACAAATCCAGCTCGGGGTCGAGGTCACGGCCCAGGCCTTCGATGTTGAGCAGGGTTTTTTGCAGCAGCACCAGCTGCGGCTGGATCTCGACCTGAAAGCGGCGCGAGGTCTGGAACAGGCGCATCAACACCATGCCCAGCGAAATTTCCTTGAGCGGGCGGTCGAAGTAAGGCTCACACACAGCGCGGATGGCCGACTCCAGTTCATCGACACGCGTCTCGGCAGGCACCCAGCCTGACTCGATGTGCAGCTCCGCCACCCGCTTGTAATCCCGACGAAAAAACGCGGTGAAGTTTTGCGCCAGGTATTCCTTGTCGTATTCGGTGAGGGTGCCGACGATGCCAAAGTCCAGCGAGATGTAGCGGCCAAAGGTCTCGGGGGCCAGGCTGACCTGGATGTTGCCGGGGTGCATGTCGGCGTGGAAAAAACCATCGCGAAACACCTGCGTGAAAAACAGCGTCACCCCATCGCGGGCCAGCTTCGGGATGTCCACGCCCGCCTCGCGCAGACGGTCAACCTGGCTGATGGGCACGCCATGCATGCGTTCCATGACGATCACCTCGGGGTGGCAAAAGTCCCAGAACATCTCGGGAATCAGCACCAGATCCAGGCCTTGCATGTTGCGGCGCAACTGAGCGGCATTGGCCGCTTCGCGCACCAGGTCCAGTTCATCGTGCAGGTATTTGTCAAACTCGGCCACCACTTCGCGCGGCTTGAGGCGTTTGCCATCGGCGCTCAGGCTTTCGACCCAGCCCGCCATCATGCGCATCAGGCTCAGGTCCTTGTCAATGACTGGCAACATGCCAGGTCGCAACACCTTGACCGCCACCTCACGCAATTCCCCCGATTTGCCGCGCAGGGTGGCAAAGTGCACCTGCGCGATCGAGGCGCTGGCCACCGGCTCGCGTTCAAACGATTCAAAAATGCTGTCCACCGGGCGGTTGAAAGCCCGCTCGATCGAGGCCACGGCAATGGCCGAACTGAAAGGCGGCACCCGATCCTGGAGCTTGGCCAACTCTTCGGCGATATCGGGGGGCAACAGATCCCGTCGGGTGGACAAAACCTGACCGAACTTCACAAAAATCGGGCCCAGACGCTCCAAGGCTTCACGCAGGCGCACCGCGCGGGGGGCACGCAAATCACGCCCCACCGACAACACGCGGGCCAACAGGCGAATCCAGGGTTTCTGAAAGCTCGACAGCACCAGTTCGTCCAGGCCGAAGCGCAAGACGATGAAGACGATGAAAGCGCCGCGCCCGAAACGGCCCCAGCGCATCATGTTGCGCCGCCCGTGCGCAGCCCGGTGCCTGCGCGCTTGGCCACAAAACCGCGCAAAGCCGCCAGGGCCTGACGAGCGGCTTGCGCCAAGGTGTGGGCTGGCGCGTCACCGATCAGGCGGGCGAGGTCCTCTTCGGCATCCCAGCGCACATGGTCGATCAGCCAGTTGACTTCGGCCGCCAGTTGCACATCACCTTCGATGCGCACCTTGGGCTTGTCGCCGCGCGCCAATGCAGAAGCCAGCGAAACGGGGGAGTCTTCGGTCACCGTGAGGCGCAGGTCAAAGCCTTCAAACCGTCCCCGTTCGAGCAGGCCGGCAGGTGTCGGACTCAATGGCAGTTGCAGGCGCTCCCAGACGATCTCGATGCGCTGACCTTTTTGCCGGGCCAGGCGCGCCATGGCCTCGGGCTCGCTCATCAGGACATGGTTGAGGAACAGGATCAGGCGGTTGATGGTCTCATCGACCACCCATTTGGGAGGCTCAAACGTGTTGCCGAACTGCTGTGCCATTTGGCTGGCCAGGTCGGGGAATGCCTGAGCGGCCCAAGAAAAAGGGGACTGTGTTGCCATAGTCCCCGATTATTCCCGAAAGTACAGGCCCCGAAGAGCCAGGGCTTTATTGCAGCGCTTGCACGCCAGCGACCAACCAGCCACCGCCTTGTTTGGATTTGCTCATGTTCCAGACTTCGCGGAAAGGGCTGGGACCCGAAGTGGCGTCTTCGCGGATCATGCCGTTGAACTCGACACTGGCCAGGTAAGCATCGGCCTGCTCTTCGATGCCGAGCAACTGGGCGTCCAGCATGACCACTTCGGTCTTGTTTGGCTGACCGGGGAATTGAGCTTCGCGCTCGGACAGTTGGTTGCGGATTTCAACGACCATGGCGTCGGTCATCATCGAGCGCAAGGCGCTGATGTCAGAACGGTCCCAGGCGTCTTGCAGGGTCACGAAATTGCGCTTGGCTGCCGTGACAAAGCCGTCCACATCGAAACCGTCAGGAATACCCCAGGTTTGTGCGTTGTTCAGTCCAGAACCAATGCCCGAGCCGATCATGGAGCCGGTCGAGGTTGACGCTGCAGAACCGTCAAAGCGTGAGTTCTGACCTTCCCAGGGGCGCGCCGACGCATCGTTGCCGACATTGCTGGGGCTGTATTGCTTGTATGTGGCGGGGTTCTCGGCCGAAGCGCCCGCACCTTGGTAAGCCAGACCCCCGGTTTGGGCGGCACCGCCGCGACGGGCCCGCATGATCATGCCGATCACCGCGATCACGGCCACACCGATCAACACCGCCATCAGGATGTTGCCAAAGGCCTCACCCAGACCCAGCGAGCTGGCCAGCCAGGCCAAGCCCAGACCGGCAGCCAAACCACCGAGCATGGCACCCCAAGGCTTCTTGGGGGCAGCGGCCGCAGGAGCCGGGGCAGCAGGCTTGGCGGCATTGGCCGGCGCAGCGCTTTGCGCTGGGGCGGCAGGGGTTTGGGGTGCAGCGTCACGCTTGGTGACCTGGTTGGATTGCTGTCCAACAGACTTGCCGCCGCCCATGCGACGGGCGGCTTCGGCGTTCAAACTGCCCAAGGCCATCACGCCTGCGAGCATCAAGGTAACCAGTTTGCTGTTCATGGTGTCTCCAACACAGGAATACAGTTTCAGGGCTTCAACATTTAATGCCCATGTGCAAGGCTACCACCCCAGCGGACAAATTGTGAAAATCCACATGACCAAAACCGGCATTTTTCATAAGGGTTTTCAGGTCTTCCTGGCCAGGGTGCATGCGAATGGATTCGGCCAGATAACGGTAGCTGTCGGCGTCCCCCGCCACCAGCTGGCCCAGCCGGGGCAAGATCTTGAAGCTGTACCAGTCATAGATTTTTTCCAGCGGTTGGGCCACTTTGGAAAATTCCAGAACCAGCAATTTGCCCCCCGGCTTGAGCACCCGGCACATTTCACGCAGGGCCACATCCTTGTGCGTCATGTTGCGCAGACCAAAGGCCACGCTGACCACATTGAAATGGTGGTCAGGGAAAGGCAGCTTTTCTGCATCGCAGACCAGGGTCGGCAAGGCCAGGCCGTGATCCACCAGGCGGTCTCTGCCTGTCGAGAGCATGGCTTCGTTGATGTCGGTGTGCACCACGCGTCCGGTGGCCCCCACTTTTTTGGCAAAGGCCATCGACAAATCACCCGTGCCGCCGGCGATGTCCAGCACCTGGTCGCCCTCCTTGAGGTTGGCCACCTGCACCGTGTAGGCCTTCCACACCCGGTGCAGACCCATCGACATGAGGTCATTCATCACGTCGTACTTGGACGCGACCGAGTCAAACACGCCACGCACATGCCTGGCTTTTTCGTTTTCGTCGACGGTTTTGAATCCGAAATGGGTGGTGCTCATGTCGGTTTTCTCAATGCTTGTGACCGCAACTGCCGCCTGCCGAGGCTTCGATCATGGGGGCATCACGGCTCGTGCCTGCCGCCTTCAGGCGGTCTTCATACTGTTGCCACAGGGCGTCTTGCTGGTCGCCCAGAAAGTACAGGTACTCCCAGGTGAACAGCCCCGACTCGTGGCCATCGGAAAACGTGGGCTTGACCGCGTAATTGCCCACCGGTTCGATCTCGACAATCGTGACCTCGCGCTTGCCGGTCTGCAACACTTCCTGGCCAGGGCCGTGGCCTTGCACCTCGGCCGATGGCGAGTACACACGCATCAACTCGAACGGGATGCGAAATTGCGCACCGTCGGCAAAACCAATTTCCAGTATCCGGGTCTGGCCATGCACGGTCAGTGACTCGGGGTGCGGCATGTCTTTTTTCAATCCGGCCATCGGTTGCTTTCGAAATATTGTTGTCCAGCGGGTCAGACCAGCACGCGCTCGATGCCACCGGCATTGGCCGCGCTGACGTACTCGGGCATCCAGTTCTCGCCCAGGATGTGTTTGGCCATCTCGACCACGATGTAGTCGGCTTCGAGCAGGCCGTTTTGCAGGTCGTCGCCATAGCGCGACAGACCTTGCAGGCAGCTGGGGCAGCTGGTCAGGATCTTCACATTGTCGGTGGCGCCCAGCGCGCCACTGGCGCGCAAGGCGGCCTCGCCCTTGCGGATTTCTTCTTCCTTGCGGAAGCGCACCTGGGTCGAGATGTCGGGGCGCGTGACGCCCAGGGTGCCGGACTCGCCACAGCAGCGCTTGCTCTCGAGCACCTTGTCACCCATCAAGGCCTTGACGGTCTTCATGGGTTCTTGCTGCTTCATGGGCGTGTGGCAAGGGTCGTGGTAGAGGTAAGCCCCGCCCGCATCGAGCTTGATGCCTTTTTCGAGCAGGTACTCGTGGATGTCGACGATGCGGCAGCCCGGGAAGATCTTGTCGAACTCGTAGCCCTGCAACTGGTCGTAACAAGTGCCGCAGCTGACCACCACGGTCTTGATGTCCAGGTAGTTGAGGGTGTTGGCCACGCGGTGGAACAGCACCCGGTTGTCGGTGATGATCTTCTCGGCCTTGTCAAACTGACCCGAGCCTTTTTGCGGGTAGCCGCAGCACAGGTAGCCCGGTGGCAGCACGGTCTGCACACCCGCGTGCCAGAGCATGGCCTGCGTGGCCAGACCCACCTGGCTGAACAAGCGCTCGGAGCCGCAACCGGGGAAGTAGAACACCGCTTCGGTCTCGGACGTGGTGGCCTGCGGATTGCGGATGATCGGCACGTAGTCGTTGTTCTCGATGTCCAACAGGGCCCGCGCCGTCTTCTTGGGCAGGTTGCCCGGCATCTTCTTGTTGATGAAGTGGATCACCTGCTCCTTGATCGGCGCGGCCCCCACGGTGGCCGGCGGTGCGCTGGTCTGTTTGCGGGCCACGCCCTTGAGCAAACCGGCCACAAAGCGCTGGGCCTTCATGCCCACACCCACCATGGCGGCACGCGCCAGCTTGATGGTTTCGGGGTTGGTGGCATTGAGCATGAACATGGCCGCGGCGTTGCCCGGGCGGAAGCTCTTTTGCCCCATCTTGCGCAGCAAGTTGCGCATGTTCATGGTCACATCACCAAAGTCGATGTTGACTGGGCAAGGCGTGAGGCACTTGTGGCACACGGTGCAGTGGTCGGCCACATCTTCGAACTCCTGCCAATGCTTGATCGAGACGCCACGGCGGGTTTGTTCCTCATACAAAAAGGCCTCGACCAACAAGGAGGTGGCCAGAATTTTGTTGCGCGGGCTGTAGAGCAAGTTGGCCCGTGGCACATGCGTGGCACACACCGGTTTGCATTTGCCGCAGCGCAAGCAGTCCTTGACGCTGGCGGCGATCTCACCAATGTCAGACTGCTGCATGATCAGCGACTCGTGGCCCATCAGGCCAAAGCTGGGGGTGTAGGCGTGCGTCAGGTCGGCGGCATGCACATCGCTGCCAAGCCCGTCCAGCGCCGCACCGCGCAGCAGTTTGCCCTTGTTGAAGCGGCCCTCGGGGTCCACCTTGGCCTTGTAGGCGGTGAAGTTGGCCAACTCGGCGTCGGTCAAAAATTCGAGCTTGGTGATGCCGATGCCGTGTTCGCCCGAGATCACGCCGTCCAGGCTGCGCGCCAGCACCATGATGCGGGCCACCGCCTCGTGCGCGGTTTGCAGCATTTCATAGTTGTCGGAGTTGACCGGGATGTTGGTGTGCACATTGCCGTCGCCAGCGTGCATGTGCAGCGCCACCCACACCCGGCCCTTGAGCACGCGCTGGTGGATGGCGATGACCTCGTTCAGGATGGGCTGGAAGGCCGAACCCGAAAAAATGTTCTCAAAGGCCGGGCGGATTTGCGTCTTCCAGCTGGCGCGCAATGTGTGGTCCTGCAACTGCGGGAACAACTCGTCCACCTGCACCAACCAGCCTTGCCACTGCTCACGCACCTCGCGCACCACGGCCAAGGCTTGCGCCACGCGGTCTTCCAGCAGCTCGGCCGAGGCGATTTCGTTGGCATCGCCTTGCTTGCCCAGCGGCAAATGGCCGCGCTCGAGAAAGGCTTCGATTTCGCGGCACAGCTTGAGCTTGTTGCGCAGGCTCAGCTCGATGTTGATGCGCTCGATGCCATCGGTGTATTCGGCCATGCGCGGCAGCGGGATCACCACGTCTTCGTTGACCTTGAAGGCGTTGGTGTGGCGCGAGATGGCGGCGGTCTTCTTGCGGTCGAGCCAGAACTTCTTGCGGGCTTCGGGGCTGATGGCAATGAAGCCTTCGCCGCTGCGCGAATTGGCGATGCGCACGATCTCGCTGGTCGCTTTGGCCACATCGTCGGCATTGTCACCGGCGATGTCACCGATCAGCACCATCTTGGGGAAGCCCCCGCGCTTGGACTTGGTGGAATAACCCACCGCCCGCAAATATCGGTCGTCCAGGTGCTCCAGACCCGCCATGACAGTGCCGGTGCGCTTTTGCTCGGCAAACATGTAGTCCTTGATCTCGACGATGCTCGGCACCGCGTTGCGGGCATGGCCAAAGAACTCCAGGCACACCGTGCGGGTGTGTGTGGGCATGCGGTGCACCACCCAGCGGGCGCTGGTGATGAGGCCATCGCAGCCCTCTTTTTGCACGCCAGGCAGGCCCGAGAGGAACTTGTCGGTCACGTCCTTGCCCAGGCCTTCCTTGCGGAAGGTCTTGCCCGGAATCACCAAGGTTTCGGTGCGGATCGGGGTTTTGCCGTCGGCCTTGAAGTACCGCAACTCGAAGGTGGCGACCTCGGCGTCATGGATCTTGCCCATGTTGTGGTCCATGCGCACCACGTCCAGCCACTCGGCGTCGGGCGTGACCATGCGCCAGCTGGCCAGGTTGTCGAGCGCTGTGCCCCACAGCACCGCCTTTTTGCCACCCGCGTTCATGGCGATGTTGCCGCCAATGCAGCTGGCCTCGGCCGAGGTCGGGTCCACCGCGAACACGAAACCGCCGCGCTCGGCCGCGTCGGCCACGCGCTGGGTGACCACCCCGGCTTCGGTGTAGATGGTCGGGATCTTGTGGGCGATGCCGGGCAGGTCGACCAGCTCGACCTCGGTCATGGCTTCGAGCTTTTCGGTGTTGATCACCGCGCTCTTCCAGGTCAGCGGGATCGCGCCACCGGTGTAGCCGGTGCCGCCGCCGCGCGGCACGATGGTCAGGCCCAGCTCAATGCAGCCCTTGACCAGACCGGCCATTTCGGCCTCGGAGTCGGGGGTGAGCACCACAAAGGGGTATTCCACGCGCCAGTCGGTGGCGTCGGTCACGTGGCTGACCCGCGAGAGGCCGTCGAACTTGATGTTGTCTTTGGCGGTCAGGCGCCCCAGGGTCTTTTGCACCTGGCTGCGCAGCTTGGCCATGCGGTTGAAACGCTCGCTGAATTGCGTCACGGCCTGGCTGGCCATGTCCAGCAATTGCCCCACCAACACGTCACGGGCAGCGTCCGCACTCGGGGTGCGGCGCTTTTGCACCTCACCCAGGCGGTGCTGCAAAGCCTCTACCAGCAATTTGCGGCGGCCGGGGTTGTCCAGCAGGTCGTCCTGCAAATAAGGGTTACGCTCCACCACCCAGATGTCGCCCAGCACTTCGTAAAGCATGCGGGCCGAGCGTCCTGTGCCGCGCTCCTGGCGCAATTGGTTCAGCACATCCCAGGCGGACTCCCCGAGCAAGCGCACCACGATTTCACGGTCCGAAAAGCTGGTGTAGTTATAGGGAATCTCACGCAGGCGCGGCGCATCGGCGTCGGCTTGCATCAAATGTTGGAGCGTGGTGGGTGCATTCATGGGGTGGCGCGGTCAAATGCGTCGGTGAAAACGCGTTCAGCCAGACCAGGACGAAGGCGTCAAACCGGCTGAAATCGAATGTTACCGCAGTGCAACAAACACGGGCCGGGTATGGGGACACCCCTGGCCCGGGGCTGACCCGGCTGTTGCGTCCTTTGAAAAAGCGGCTGTCCGAAGCTTTCGCTCCCCCAACCCTGGCCTTTGGCGCTGTGGATCGCCCACCGGGGTGCGGGACTGCTGGACCCCCAAGTCATGGTCTAGGGGCCATCAGCCTGAATCAATCGAGCTTGGCCCCTGACTTCTGTACCACCTCGGCCCAGCGCGGCATCTCCGAGGTCAGGAATTTCGCAAAATCATCGGCCCCCAAAAACGCCGGATCGGCACCCTGCGTGACCATGCGCGAGCGGATGTCTGGCTGGTTCAGCACCGCCTTGAAGGCATCGCTGAGTTTGCCCACCACCTCTTTGGGGGTCCCCGCCGGTGCCAGAAAGCCATAAAAACCCACCACCTCGAAGTTTTTGATGCCGGTTTCCATGACCGTGGGGATGTCCGGCAAGGCGGCATTGCGCTCGCGGCTGGTCACGGCCAGGGCCCGCACCTTGCCCTGCTTGTGGTACTGGGCCGCTTGAGGAATGCTCTCGGCCATGAACTGCACCTGCCCTGCCATCAGGTCGGTGAAAGCCGGTGCACTGCCGCGGTAGGGGATGTGCACCATGAACAGCCCTGTGGCCGACTTGAACATCTCGGGCACCAGGTGGCTGCTGCCGCCGTTGCCGGCCGAGCCGTAATTGATCTGACCCGGACGGGCTTTGGCATAGGCCACAAACTCCTGCAAAGTGTTCACCGGCACTTTGGGGTTGACCATCAGCGCCAGCGGCTGCATGGCGGTGCGGGCCACGGGCACAAAGTCCTTGATCGTGTTGTAGGGCAGCCGGGTGTAGAGCGCCGGGTTGATGACCATCACGCCGGTATTGGCCAGCATGAGGGTGTGGCCATCGGGCGCGGCACGCATCACCTCTTGTGCCCCGACGATGCCCCCTGCACCGGCCTTGTAGTCGATGAGGATGGGCTGCCCCAGCAGGGCCTGCAGCCGATCGGTCAGCAAGCGGGCGTGCTGGTCCAGCGGACCGCCTGCCGGAAAACCCATCACCACCCGGATCGGTTTGGTGGGGAAGGCCCAGGCATTGCCCAGGCTCAAGGCCAGTCCCAGAGCACCCAAGGCCAGCCAGCCACGGCGTTTCATTTCGATCATGGTCATCTTTCTCAACGATGGTGTCCAACATGCGGTGAACAGCGTCACCCCTCAGTTTCGGGCCCAACCCCGGTGCATCAGCCATTCGAGGGTGGCGGACACCACCACCAGGGCCATGTAGGTACTCATTTTCCCGTCCTGGCCGTGCAGCCACAAACCCGCCGCCAACACCAGCACCCCGCTGACGGCATGGACGAGCGCACGCAAGCCCACCGATCTGGCCCCTGGCCCCATGACCCAGCGCCCCGCCCAAGGCATGACCAGGGCCATCGCCAAGGCGGGCAAGACAAAACCCCACAGGTGCAACACCAACATGCCAAACGTCATGAAACCTCGAAAGCTGTGGGCGAGTCTGCCCGGCAGGCCGTCCCAATGCGCCAAATTGTGCCCTGAAAGCCACGTCCGCAGCCCTGACCTTGATTGTGTCAAGCAAAGTTGACACACCACGCCTATAATTCCCCTCATGGCTGTATGGACCCTTGGTTTGAACCACACGACCGCCCCGCTGGATCTTCGCGGTCGGTTCGCTTTCGCCGTGGACAAACTGGTTCCCACCTTGCACGGTTTTCGCCGAGAACTGGCCAACCGCATCGCACAAGAGCCTGAAGCGGCCATTTTGTCGACCTGCAACCGCACCGAGATTTATTGTGCTGCGGACCAGACCGCCACCAACGACACCTTGCGCTGGCTGGCCCAAACCGGCGGCGTCAGCGCTTCGGAGTTGCATGCCCACACCTATTTGCTCGAGGGCGATGAAGCCGCCCGCCATGCGTTCCGGGTGGCCAGCGGCTTGGACTCGATGGTGCTCGGCGAAGCCCAAATCCTGGGCCAACTGAAAGACGCCGTGCGTGCGGCCGAACAGGCGGGGGCTTTGGGCAGCACCCTGAACCAGCTTTTCCAGCGCAGCTTTGCTGTGGCCAAAGTCGTCCGCAGTTCGACCGAAATCGGGGCCCACTCGATCAGCATGGCCGCCGCCTCGGTCCGCCTGGCCAGCCAGTTGTTCGAGAACCTCCGGGACATCCGCGTCCTCTTTGTCGGTGCGGGTGAAATGAACGAGTTGGTGGCCACCCACTTTGCAGCCAAGCAGCCCAAGGAGATGGTCATCGCCAACCGCAGCCTGGACCGGGCCGAGTTGTTGGCCCACCGCTTCGGGGCCTCTGTGATGCCGCTGGCAGACTTGCCCGCGCGCCTGCACGAATTCGACGCGGTCATCAGCTGCACCGCCAGCACCTTGCCCCTGATCGGCTTGGGGGCCGTGGAGCGGGCGCTGAAGAAACGCAAATACCGGCCCATGTTCATGGTGGACCTGGCCGTGCCTCGCGACATTGAACCCGAGGTCAAATCGCTGCAGGACGTGTACCTGTACACCGTGGACGACCTGGCCAGCGTGGTGCAGACCGGCCAAGCCCACCGCCAGGCTGCCGTGGCCGAAGCCGAGGTCATCATCGATGCCGGCGTGCAAAGCTTCATGCACTGGATGGGGCAGCGCGACACGGTACCGCTGATTCAGCAGCTGCAAAACCAGGCCGATGCCTGGCGCGACACCGAACTGGCCCGTGCCCGCAAGCTGCTGGCCAGGGGTGACGATCCGATCGCGGTGATGGAGGCGCTCTCCAAAGGCCTGACCCAGAAGATGCTGCACGGTGCGCTGGCGGAGCTGCGTGGCGCAGCACCGGAAAACCGCGAACAAACCATGCACACGGTGCAGCGGGTTTTCCTGCGCAAAGAGCGCTAGCGACGGTGGTCTTGCGCAGCGCCAGGATGGCGCTGCGGCTGCCTGGCGTCAAAAGCAAACGCCTTGCCCCATTTTGACCCCGCAGCCCACAACCCCCATGCGCTGCCAACCCGACTTTTTTGTGCCCCCATGAAACCCTTTTTGATCCATCAACTCGAACGCTATGCCACGCGGCTGCAGGAGCTGGACTTTTTGCTGTCCCGGGAGGACATCATGGCCGACATGGCGCAGTTCCTGAAGCTTTCGCGGGAGCATGCCGAGGTCAGTGCCGTGGCCTCGCGATTTGCCCGCTTTCAGCAACGCAGCGCTGATCTGGCCGCCGCACAACACCTGCTGGCTGACGAGGAGATGCGCGCCATGGCCGAAGAAGAAGCGGCCAGCGCCAGCGCCGAGCTGCAGAGCCTGGAGGCCGAATTGCAGCGCATGCTGCTGCCCAAGGACCCCGACGACGCCCGTCCGGCTTTTGTGGAAATCCGCGCCGGCACCGGGGGCGACGAGTCGGCCCTGTTTGCCGCCGACCTGCTGCGCATGTACACGCGCTACGCCGAAGGCCAGGGCTGGAAATGCCAGATCGTCTCCGAGTCGCTGAGCGAGCTGGGCGGCTACAAGGAGGTTGTGGTGCGCATGGAAGGCGAGAACGTCTACGGCTCGCTCAAGTTCGAGTCGGGCGGCCACCGGGTGCAGCGCGTGCCCGCCACCGAGACCCAGGGGCGCATCCACACCAGCGCCTGCACGGTGGCGGTGCTGGCCGAGCCGGACGAAGCCGCGGCCATCCAGATCAATCCGTCGGATTTGCGCATCGACACCTTCAGGGCCAGCGGTGCGGGTGGCCAGCACATCAACAAAACCGACTCGGCCGTGCGCATCACCCATCTGCCCACCGGCATCGTGGCCGAATGCCAGGACGGCCGCAGCCAACACAGCAACAAGGCGCAAGCCCTGAAAGTGCTGACGGCACGCATCCAGGAAAAGGAACGTGCCGAACGCGCCGCCAAAGATGCCGCCGAGCGCAAAAGCCTGATCGGCAGTGGCGACCGCTCGGACCGCATCCGCACCTACAACTTCCCGCAAGGCCGCCTGACCGACCACCGCATCAACCTGACGCTGTACAAGTTGCTCACCATCATGGAAGGCGATTTGCAGGACGTGGTCCATGCCTTGCAAAGCTGCGAAGCCGCTGAACAGCTGGCCGCGCTCGAAATCGGGGCCACGGCCTGATGAACACCGCTGTCAGCGTGGCCCAATGCCTGGCCCAGGCGCAAAACCAGGGTTTGGCCCGGGTGGATGCACAAATGCTGCTGCTGCATGGCCTGCAGCGACCCGTACACGACCGCGCCTGGCTGCTGAGCCATGACACCGACACCCTGACACCTGGTCAATTGGCGGTCTGGCAAGCTGCCCTGGCGCGCAGACAAAACGGCGAGCCCGTGGCCTACATCACCGGACGCAAGGAATTTTTTGGTCTCTCATTGGCCGTGGACGCGCGCGTGCTGGACCCCCGCCCCGACACCGAAACCCTGGTCGACTGGGCCCTGGCTTGCCTGCCAGAGGCTCGGCCTGCAACCGGTTCGCCGCGCATTCTGGACCTGGGCACGGGCAGCGGCGCCGTGGCCCTGGCGCTGCAGCACGCCCGGCCCCATGCGACGGTGTGGGCAGTGGACGCCAGCGAGGACGCCCTGGCCGTGGCCCGCGCGAATGCGGCCCGTTTGCACCTGGGCGTGCAGTTCATCGCCAGCGACTGGTTCAGCGCGGTGGATGTGGCGCGCACGGGCCGCTTTGACCTCATCGTCTCCAACCCACCTTATGTGGCCGAAGGCGATCCGCACCTGGCCGCCCTGACGCACGAACCCCGGCAGGCCCTGGCCAGCGGCCAGGACGGACTCGACGACATCCGCCAGATCATCGCCCAGGCCCCCCACTGCCTGGCACCGGGCGGCTGGCTGCTGCTCGAGCACGGTTGGAACCAGGCGGCTGAGGTGCAGGCCCTGCTGCGCAGCGCCGGGTTCGGGCAGGTGCAGTCACGTCAGGATCTGACCGGCATCGAGCGCTGCACCGGCGCGCGCCTGCCCGACTGAGCCCCTGGGTCTGCATGCCTGAGCCCCTGGCCTGCCGGCGGGCTGTTGGCCAGCGGTCCAGTCTGGACATGGGTGTTCTCCCCGATGCGCGACGGGCGCTTTTGCGTCAGCATCAGCGGTCCACTCCTCCATTGCCAAAGAGAACACCCCATGAACTTCACCCTCCGACACCTCCTTGTGGCCTTGACCGCCACCGGCTGCGCCCTGCTCAGTGGCCTGGCCGCAGCGCAAACCTACCCTACCAAGCCCATCACCCTGGTGGTGCCGTTCACGGCAGGGGGCCCCACCGACGTCGTGGCGCGTACGCTGGCCGCCACCATGAGCAAATCGCTGGGCCAGACCGTGGTGGTGGAGAACCGGGTGGGCGCAGGCGGCACCTTGGCTGGGGGCTATGTGGCCAAAGCCAATCCGGACGGCTACACCTTCCTGATCCACCACAACGGCATGTCCACCGCCCCGGCGCTGTACCGCAAGATGACCTTCAACCCCTTGACCGACTTCGAGTACGTCAGCCAGGTGGTGGATGTGCCCATGACGATGCTGGGCCGCAAAGACCTGCCCGCCAAGAATCTGCAAGAACTCAGCGCCTACGTCAAAGCCAACGCCAAAAGCATCAACCTGGCCAATGCCGGGCTGGGGGCAGTGTCCCACCTGTGCGGCATGCTGTTTCAGCAGGCGATGGGGGTGGACCTGACCACCGTGCCGTTTTCGGGCACTGCACCTGCGATGACCGCCTTGCTGGGTGGCCAGGTCGACCTGCTGTGCGACCAGACGACTCAGACCACACAGCACATCAAGGCCGGCACGGTGCGGATGTACGGTGTGACCACCAAGCAGCGCATCCGGGCCCTGCCCGAAGCGCTCACGCTGCACGAGAGCGGCCTGAAAGACTTCGAGGTCATCGTTTGGCACGGCATTTATGCCCCCAAGGGCACGCCAGCGGCTGTGATCGACAAATTTGGCTCCGCCGTGCGCGCCAGCCTCAAGGACCCTGCATTCACCACGCGCATGGTGGAGCTGGGTGCCGAGATCGTGCCCGAATCCAAGCAAACACCCGAAGGGCTGCGCACCTGGCTGCAGTCTGAAATCAACAAATGGGGCCCGGTGATCCGCTCGGCAGGCGTGTACGCCGACTGAGCACGCTGTTGGCCCTCGGCCACGGCTCGGGCCCGTGCTGAAGCCTCGATCTGGCAGAGGCTGGGGTCTCCCGCAAACGGGTGTCCCCAGCGCGCTGTGCAGGTTTTCAAACGGGGTGATAATCCCACCCATTCGACATCGGCCCCAATTGGAGTAAGAACCATGAGCGACACCCAGCAACGCATCGACGAACTCGTCAAAGGCAACGAGATCACCCTGTTCATGAAGGGCAGCGCCAGCTTCCCCATGTGCGGCTTTTCCGGCCGTGCCATCCAGATCCTCAAAGCCGTGGGCGTGGACCCCAAGACCGTCAAGACCGTGAACGTGCTGGACGACGCCGAAATCCGACAGGGCATCAAGGAATACAGCAACTGGCCCACCATCCCCCAGCTCTATGTCAAGGGCGAATTCATCGGTGGCTCGGACATCATGATGGAGATGTACGAGTCGGGTGAACTGCAGCAAGTGATCAACGGCCAGAGTTGATCGCCCGGCAAGCCTCGCAGCCAGCCACCTCCGGGTGGCTTTTTTTTGCCTTCAATCTGCCGAATGCAGCCATTGCTGCTGTGCCGCCAGCACCGCCTGCGGATAGGCCGCTTGCCCCCGGCTGCCGTTGTAGCGGCCCAGGCCCAGAAACAGGTCGCCAGCTTCGCGGTCCAGGTAGTGGCGCAGGATGACGCAGCCAAAGCGCAGGTTGGTCTGCATGTGGAACAGGCGGCCATCGTCGCCATCCCCGATCAAACGGGCCCAAAACGGCATGACCTGCATGTAGCCGCGGGCCCCGGCGCTGGAAATGGCGAATTTGCGAAAGCCGCTTTCGACCTGCACAAGGCCCAGCACCAGGGACAGCGGCAAGCCAGCCCGCCGGGTCTCGTACCAGAGGGTTTGCAGGAACTCCCTTCGCTCTGCGGCGTGTTTCTTGTAACGCGCCAGGCGCTGGCTGGCATGGTTTTCCCAGTTGGCATACGCCTGTTGCGCTGCGGCGTTGGCCAAGACCGGCTCGGGCGGGGCAGCGACAGCCACTGCTGCGCTCAGCGCGGTTCGCACCGCATGCGTCAGCGGCTCTTCGATCTGCGGGCCAGCAGGGGCGCCCAAGGTCCAAAGCCCGGCGCCCAAGCCCGCCCCCAAACGCCGCAAGGCCTGACGACGGCCGGGCATGTCCGGGCCTGACCGCATGCCGGGCATGCCGCAATCGACAGGCATGGCGGCCATCACGCCCCAGAGTTCAGGCGGCCAATCGCGCCCGGACGTGGCTCAGGATGTCGGTGACCGCCACTTTGCTGGATTCGGCATCGCGCCGGTGCTGGTACTCGACCAGGCCGTCCTTGAGGCCCTTGTCGCCAATGGTGATGCGGTGCGGCACACCGATCAGCTCCCAGTCGGCAAACATGGCGCCCGGGCGCTCGCCCCGGTCGTCCAGGATCACGTCGACACCGGCGCCCAACAGGCCGTTGTAGATGCGCTCGGCTTCGGCTTTGACCGCTTCGCTGCGGTCCATGCCGATGGGGCAGACCACCACGGTGAAGGGGGCAATGGCGTCGGGCCAGATGATGCCGCGCTCGTCGTGGTTTTGCTCGATGGCCGCTGCCGGCAGGCGGGTGATGCCGATGCCGTAGCAGCCCATCTCCAGAAACTGCGGCTTGCCGGTTTCGTCCAAGAAGGTGGCGTTCATGGCCTTGGAGTACTTGGTGCCAAGGTAAAACACATGGCCCACTTCGATGCCACGTTCGATCGCGAGCACCCCAGCGCCGTCGGGCGAGGCGTCGCCCGCCACCACATTGCGGATGTCGGCCACCAAGGCGGGCTCGGGCAGGTCACGCCCCCAGTTCACGCCGGTGATGTGGAAGTCCACCTCGTTGGCGCCACAGATCCAGTTGCTCATCACCGCCACATCGCGGTCGGCCACCAGGTGCACCGGCTTTTTCAGATGCAGCGGGCCGAGGTAGCCGGGCTTGCAGCCAAAGTGGTCTTCGATCTCGCTCAGGGTGGCAAAGCGGAAACCGCCTTCCATGCCCGGCAGCTTGCCGACCTTGACCTCGTTCATGTCGTGGTCACCGCGCAGCAGCAGCAACCAGACGGTGCTCTTCTTGACGGCGCCATGTTCGTCCAATTCGTCGGTGGCCAACACCAGCGACTTGACGGTGGTGGACAGGGGCACGTTCAGCAGGGCCGCGACGTCTTCGCAGGTGCTTTTGCCGGGGGTGGCGGTTTTGGTCAATGGAAAGAGCATCGCAGGATCGATGAGTCGGACATTCAAACCACGCATGTCCATTGCCTCGGCTTTCTCCATATTGGCGGCGTAGTTGCTGGTGGGGCAGTACACGATGGCGTCTTCGCCCGTGGCCGCGATCACCTGGAACTCTTCGCTCAGGTCGCCGCCAATGGCGCCACTGTCGGCGGCCACGGCGCGGTAGGTCAAGCCGAAACGGTCAAAAATCTTTCTATAGGCTTTGCCCATGTTTTCATAGCTTTTAATTGCCGAAAACATGTCGCGGTCAAAGCTGTAGGCGTCCTTCATGGTGAATTCGCGCCCGCGCATCAGGCCGAAGCGGGGGCGGCGCTCGTCGCGGAACTTGGTCTGGATTTGGTAGAAATTTTTGGGCAACTGTTTGTAGCTGCGCACTTCCTGGCGCACCACGTCGGTCACCACCTCTTCGCTGGTCGGCTGGATCACGAAGTCGCGGCCATGCCGGTCCTGGATGCGCAAAAGCTCGGGCCCCATCTTGTCAAAGCGGCCGGTCTCCTGCCACAGCTCGGCCGGTTGCACCACCGGCATGGTCATCTCAATGGCGCCGGCGCGGTTCATTTCTTCGCGCACGATGGCCTCGACTTTGCGGATCACGCGCAGCCCCATGGGCATGTAGTTGTAGATGCCGGCGCCCAGCTTCTTGATCAGACCAGCACGGGTCATCAGCTTGTGGCTGACGATTTCGGCATCGGCGGGGGCTTCCTTGAGGGTGGAAATGAGGAACTGGGAGGCTTTCATTGCGGCAGACTGGCTCGAACAGGAGGATCAGGGAAACATCCAAGAGCCAGCGGCGATGCGGCGTGCATAATGGATGTAATTTAAAAATTTGAGGTTGATTATGCTTGACCGTGAAGGCTTTAGGCCGAACGTCGGCATCATTCTGCTCAACCAGAGAAACCAGGTTTTCTGGGGCAAGCGCATCCGCACCCACAGTTGGCAGTTTCCGCAGGGTGGCATTGACCGGGGAGAAAGCCCCGAGCAGGCCATGTTCCGGGAGTTGCATGAAGAAGTGGGGCTCCAACCGGAGCATGTGCGCATCGTGGCCCGAACCCGCGACTGGTTGCGTTATGAGGTGCCAGACCGCTTCATCCGAAGGGATGCTCGCGGTTTTTACAAGGGCCAGAAACAAATCTGGTACCTGCTGCAGTTGGTCACGCACGACCACCACCTGAACCTGCGCGCCACCGACCACCCGGAGTTTGACGCTTGGCGCTGGAACGACTATTGGGTGCCGCTGGACGTGGTGGTGGAATTCAAACGCGGTGTTTACGAGATGGCCCTGACCGAATTGGCGCGCTTTCTGCCCCGCCAGGATCGGCAAAACCGCTATTTGCGCAGCGGCAACCGAGCGCCTCGCGAGCACATGGAACAAGAGATGGCGCCTGCAGACAGGCAGCCGCCCGCACACATGGAATTGCCCCCCGGGGCCAGCTTCGACCCAGACCCAGAGGGCTGAAAGCCAGCAGAGAATCGGCGTCCAAGTCCTCAGCGGCTGAGAATCAGGTTGTCTCGGTGCACCATTTCGGGTTCGGCGGTGTAACCCAGCAAGGCCTCGTATTCGTGCGAGGGTTTGCGGCACAGCAGTCGGGCCTCGGCACTGGCGTAATTGGCCAGACCTCGCCCGATTTCCACACCCTGCTCGTCACGGATAGCGATCACGTCACCCCGTGAAAAATCCCCAGCCACCCCCGTCATGCCAATCGGCAGCAGGCTTTTGCCCTCGGTCTGCACTTTGTGGGCAGCACCGGCATCGACGGTGACGGAACCGCGCAGTTGCAGGTGATCGGCCATCCATTGTTTGCGCGCCTGCTGTTTGGCGGTCTGCGCCACCAGCAGGGTGCCCATGTTGTCGCCGTGGGCCAGGCGCAGCAGCGCATCGGGCTCGCGACCCCAGGCGATCACGGTCGAGGCGCCCGAACCCGCCGCGCGTTTGGCCGCCAGAATTTTGGTGATCATGCCGCCCTTGCCAATGCTGGAGCCGGCGCCACCGGCCATGGTCTCGAGTGCCGCATCTCCAGCACGGGCCTCGTGGACAAAGGTGGCCAAAGGGTCCTTGCGGGGATCGGCGCTGTACAGCCCCTTCTGGTCGGTCAGGATGACCAGCAGATCGGCTTCGATCAGGTTGGCCACCAGAGCGCCCAAGGTGTCGTTGTCACCGAACTTGATCTCGTCATTGACCACCGTGTCGTTTTCGTTGATCACGGGCAGCACTCGGTGCTGCAGCAAAGTCAGCAAGGTCGAACGCGCATTGAGGTAACGCTCGCGGTCCGCGAGGTCGGCGTGCGTGAGCAGCACCTGGGCGCTGCCCATGCCGTTCTCGCGCAGCTTGGTTTCGTACATTTGCGCCAGCCCCATCTGGCCGACTGCGGCAGCGGCTTGCAAGGCGGGCACTTCGCTGGGGCGGGTGGTCCAGCCCAGGCGTTTCATGCCTTCGGCAATCGCACCGCTGGAGACCATCACCACTTCCTTGCCCTGCGCGCTGAGCAGGGCCAGTTGGCGGCACCATTCACCAATCGCGACCTCGTCAAGCCCCCGACCTTCGTTGGTCACCAAACTGGAGCCGACTTTGACGACGATGCGACGCGCATCGCGCAAGAGGGTGGAAACGGCGGCAGAGGTCATGCTGGGGTGAGGGCTTGGCGTGGTGGCAAGAGGTCGCAGGTCCAGGGTGCAGTCGGCCCTATCACTGGGCATCGGAGGGCTGCGGCTTGAAGCGCGGGTCATCGGCGTCCGGCTCCCGGGGCTTGTCCTGCTCCTTGAAGCGAGGGTCAATGTCCACCACACCTTGCTCCACCATCTGCTGCGCACGGATGTGTTTGTAGATCTCCTTGATCAAGGGCTCGCAGCCCTCACGGGTCAGAGCCGAAATCTGGAAGACCGGACCTTTGTAGCGCATGCGCTTGATGAAATCCTTGACGCGGGCTTCGCGCTCTTCGGCCGGGACCATGTCCAGCTTGTTGAGCACCAGCCAGCGAGGCTTGCTGTGCAAGCCCGGGTCGTACTTCTTCAGCTCGGCCACGATGGCCTTGGCTTGTTGCACCGGGTCCACGTTCTCGTCAAAAGGTGCAAAGTCAACCACATGCAGCAGCAGCCGGGTGCGTTGCAAGTGGCGCAAGAACAGATGGCCCAGGCCTGCACCTTCGGAGGCCCCCTCGATCAAGCCCGGCACATCGGCCACCACAAAGCTTTGCTCGGGGCCGACACGCACCACACCCAGGTTGGGGTGCAGGGTGGTGAAGGGGTAATCAGCAATTTTGGGCCGGGCGTTGGAGACCGCCGCAATGAAGGTCGATTTACCCGCATTGGGCATGCCCAGCAGACCCACGTCGGCCAGAACCTTCAATTCGAGCTTGAGCGATTTCTTTTCACCGAGCCAGCCAGGTGTCTTCTGCCGTGGCGCGCGGTTGATGGCACTTTTGAAACGCATGTTGCCAAAACCGCCGTCCCCGCCCTTGGCGATCATGATGGTTTCGCCGGGCACCAGCAATTCATACAGCACCTCGCCGGTCTCGGCGTCGGTGATGATGGTGCCCACAGGCATTTTCAGGGTCACGTCGTCGCCGGCGGCGCCGAACATGTCCGAACCCATGCCATGCTGGCCCCGCTTGGCTTCGTGGCGGCGCGAATAACGGAAGTCGACCAAGGTGTTGAGGTTGATGTCGGCGTGAGCGAAAACATGGCCACCACGCCCACCGTCTCCACCGTTGGGACCGCCAAATTCCTTGTATTTTTCATGGCGGAACGAGACGCAGCCGTTCCCGCCGTCACCTGCGGCGATGTCAATGTAGGCTTCGTCAACGAACTTCATGGGATTTCCAGTGTAGCTTGGGGTTCGCCGTCAAAAGACAAGCGGGCCAAAATGCGAAAAGCCCCGGCTTGCGGGGCTCCTCCTTGCCATGGGCGGGACAGGCTTAAACAGCCGGTGTCACATTGACCATGTGCTTGCTGAGCTCACCTTTGGTGGAAAACGACACATGGCCGTCCACCAGGGCAAACAAGGTGTGGTCTTTGCCGATGCCGACGTTACTGCCCGCATGGAACTTGGTGCCACGTTGACGAACGATGATCGAGCCAGCGCTGATCAGTTCACCACCGAAAGCCTTGACGCCGAGCATTTTTGGCTTGGAATCACGACCGTTGCGCGTAGAGCCGCCGCCTTTTTTCTGTGCCATGACCTGTTCTCCTCAGGCAGAGATCGCACCGATTTGCAGTTCGGTGAACTGCTGGCGGTGACCCTGACGTTTTTGATAGTGCTTGCGACGGCGCATCTTGAAGATGTGCACTTTGTCGTGCTTGCCATGCGCCAAAACAGTGGCTTTGACCGTGGCGCCGGACACCAGGGGCGTGCCGATCTGGAGTTCAGCGCCGGTACCGACAGCCAAAACCTGATCAATCACGATTTCCTGGCCAACGTCCGCAGCAATCTGTTCTACTTTAATTTTTTCGCCAGCGACAACACGATACTGTTTGCCACCGGTTTTTATGACCGCGTACATAAATGACCTCTTTTGAATGGAAGTTTCCAAGGGCTGATCCCCAAGGAACCGGCGATTCTAGCACGGCTCATTGCGGCGGGACAAGAGATGCCTGCTGCGTGCGCCGGGGGGCCCAAGACGGTCAAACACGGTCCCTATAATAGGCGCAACCCTTCAAACCACCCTTGTTCCCGCCCTTGCAGCCCCGGTCGCGCCGGGACAACCAGCCGGATTTTCCACTTGTCATCCTCCGAAAACAGCACCGCCACAGCCTTGGAGTTGGTGGCCCCTGACATGGCCGAAGTCGACCGCGTGATCGCCAGACGGCTCGACTCAGGCGTCCCCTTGGTGGGTGAAGTGGCACGTTACATCATCTCGGCTGGCGGCAAACGGCTGCGCCCGGTCCTTTTGTTGTTGACTTGCGGCGCTTTGGGCTACACCGGCGCCCAACGGCACAACCTGGCCGCGGTGGTCGAATTCATCCACACCGCCACCTTGCTGCATGACGATGTGGTGGATGAATCCACTTTGCGCCGCGGAAGACCCACCGCCAACGAAAACTTTGGCAACCCTGCCAGCGTCCTGGTCGGCGACTTTTTGTATTCACGGGCCTTTCAGATGATGGTCGACGCCAACAGCATGCGGGTCATGCAAACCCTGGCCGACGCGACCAATGTGATCGCCGAAGGCGAGGTGTTGCAGCTGATGAACATGCACGACGCGTCGCTGAACGAAGACGGCTATTTGCGCGTGATCCGCTCCAAAACCGCCAAACTGTTTGAGGCCAGCGCTCGGTTGGGTGCCATTTTGGCGGGCAGTCCCGCCCCCATCGAGACCGCTTGCGCGGACTACGGCCAGGCCCTGGGGACCGCCTTTCAGGTGATCGATGATGTGCTGGACTATGACGGCAACGCCGCTGAAATGGGCAAAAATCTGGGCGACGACTTGCGCGAGGGCAAAGCCACCCTGCCCCTGATTTTGGCCATGCAGCGCGGCAGCGAAGCACAAAGGCAGACGGTTCGCGAAGCGATCGAGACCGGCAGCGTAGACAAAATCACTGAAATTGCCAATATTGTCAGAGAGACAGGCGCACTGGAAGCCACGCGCCATGCCGCAGCAGCGGAAGCACAGCGTGCCATCGACGCCGTCATGCAGCTGCCCGACAATCCACACCGTGCGGCCTTGGTGACCTTGGCCTCCCAATTGCTCAACCGACGCACCTGATCGGCATGCCCATCACAAGCCGCATGCGCAAAAGTCCAATGGCCGTTTTGGCTTTGGGCGTTCTTTTCGGTCTGGGTGCGCCATACGCGCGGGCCTCCACGCCCTCGTCCACGCCCAAATGGGATGCCATTTCCTTGAACGATCAAGGCATGTTTTTCATCGATGCCCATTCCATCAAGGATGAAGGCGGCAAGAAAACCTTGTGGAGTGCGGTGGATTACAAAAAGCCGCAAAAGACCGCCGATGGCGCGGCTTATTCATCGATCCAGACCCAGCTGCAAATCAATTGCAAGGCCAAGATGGCCCGGATCATGCACATGACCTACTTCAGCGGCCCCATGCTCACGGGCAAGCAGGTGGGCCGCCAGGGCATGCTGCACGAGTGGCTTGAGATCGATCCGACATCTGCCATTCAAAAAATCGCCCGCCGGGTTTGCTGAATTGTCCTTGGTGGTGGATCGTGCCGATCGGGCACGCTTGCACGTGAGCGCACTGTCGCCCATGCAAAGCCGAGCAGAACGGGTGAGGCGTTGTCCTGAACTTGTCGCTTTGGTGATCCCCCGAGTCACCCAAGCTGTGTGATATTGATTCTTGTCCCCTGGCAATCCCCAAGGGACCCACACAACAGGAGACAATATGCGATCACTTCTTCAAAAATCGCGCCATTTGTGCGCTTGGGGTCTGGCGGGGCTGCTTGCATTGGGCACCCACCCTGCCCTGATGGCGCAGGCCTATCCCAACAAACCCATCAAAATGATCGTGCCGTTCCCGGCGGGCGGTACCACCGACATCGTGGCGCGCATCGTGGCGCAGCGCATGAGCGAGTCCATGGGGCAAGCCGTGACGGTCGACAACCGAGGTGGCGCTGGCGGTGCGATCGGGGCTGACTTGATGGCCAAAGCAGCGCCAGATGGTTACACCATCATGATGCACAACCTGTCCTTTCCTCTGGCATCGGTGGCCCAGACCTTGGCCAACCGCTCTCCCTTCAACGTGGACACCGACTTTGCCGGGGTGTCGATCGCGGTCTATGTGCCTTTTGTTTGGACTTCCAGCCCCAGCGTTCCAGCCAAGGACCTGAAGGAATTGGCCGCGCTCTTGCGTGCCAACCCTGCACTGCAATACAACTACGGCTCCACCGGCCCTGGCTCGACCATGCACGTGCTGGGCGAGGCCTTCAAGAAGGAAGGCAAAGTCAACATCACCCACATCCCGTTCAAGGGCGCAGCACCGCTGAAACAGGAGTTGCTCGCAGGCCGCCTCCAGATCGGTGGCGATCAGTTGTCCTCTTCCTTGGCCGAGATCAAGGCAGGAACCTTGAAGGCCTTGGCCACCACAGCGTCCAAACGCATTCCTGGCTTGCCGGATGTTCCCACGGTGAGGGAGTTGGGCTTTCCCAACCTGGAATTGGAAGGATGGAACGGCGTCTTTGCACCGGCCAAAACGCCCAAAGACATCATTGAACGGTTGAACAAGGAAGTGATTGCAGCCGTTCGACACCCCGATGTGGTCAAACGACTGAACGATTTGGGCGCAGAGGGCGTGGGCTCAACGCCCGCCGAGCAAGATGCGATGCTGCGCCGACAAATGGACCAGTTCCGCGCCATCATCCGAGAAATGCGACTGGATTGAATCTGTCGCAGGGCGACTTCGCCTGGAAATCAGGCGCGGTTGCCTTGCGACAACCACCACACCAGCAACTCCGAGCAGTCTTTGTCATCCCATCCGCTTTGTGCAGCGGATTCAAATTGCTGCAAAGCGAGTGTGGTCAAGGGCAAGGCCCGTTGCGTCGATTGGCCCTGGTCCAGCATCGCTTGCATGTCTTTGCGCATGGTGGCCACATTCACGGTGATTTGATCGCTTTTTTTCTCCGTCAGGGTTTTGGCAATCATGGCGCCTCGAACCTTGAGCATGTTGGGACCGCCCGAAGACTCCGACAGGATGTCGATCACGCGCTCTGGCGCCAAGCCCAAGGGCTCGACCAAGGACAGCGCCTCGCCCAAGGTTTGCCAATACACCATCAAAGGCAGATTGACCGCCAACTTCATGGTGGCGCCCGAACCGTGTGGCCCGACATGTTCCACGCGCCGGCAAATGACGTCCAGCAAGGCGCGAACGGTCTGCACGTCCTGCTCAGCGCCGCCCACAAATCCAAGCAGCTTGCCCTCTTTGGCGGGCCCCACACTGCCGCCAACCGGGCACTCCAGAAAACGGGCGCCCAGGGCTTGAATCCGCAAGGCCATCTCTTGTGGCTTGGCAGGTCGCACCGTGCTCATGTCAATGAATGTCTTGTCCACCACGCGGCCGGACAACAGCCCTGTCTGCGAGCCATACACCGCGTCCAAAGCCGCTTCGTTGGTCAACAAGGTGATCACCACGTCCACGGACTCGGCCAAAGCCTTGGGCGATTCGGCCCACTTGGCGCCTGCATCCAGCAAAGGCTGGGCGCGCGCTGCCGTGCGGTTCCACACCGTCAGGTCATGGCCCAAAGAGAGCAACCTCGAGCCAATGGCCGAACCCATTTTTCCAATCCCTGCGATGCCTACTTTCATTGTGTCTCCAACGGTCGGTAAAAAAACAATTTTGAAGTGAATTGCCACGGCGCCCTGAATGAAACGTCCTTGACCTCGGCCACATTGTTACGCTAAAAAATTGCGACAGCGGTCATGCCGCAGCTGCTTTGGGATTTACAAACCCGCCGGACATCGCCATGATTTGAGTCCTTTGGTACTCATCAATGGAGCCAGCATGGATTCAGCACCCGCACGTCAGAAACCTGCTGCAATGGCAGACGATGCCCCGGTGGTGACTTATGTGCAACAGCTGCTGGAAAAGGCGGTGGCGCTCAAGGCATCGGACCTGCATTTCGAACCCTACGAACACCACTACCGGGTGCGCATGCGTGTCGATGGCGAGTTGCGCGAGGTCGCCTCACCGCACATGGCCCTGAAAGACCGGCTGGCTTCCCGTATCAAGGTGATGTCGCGTCTGGACATCGCAGAAAAACGCTTGCCGCAAGACGGGCGCATGAAGCTGCATTTGGCCGAGGGTCGGGAGCTGGACTTGCGGGTCAGCACCTTGCCGACCCTGTTTGGCGAAAAGCTGGTGATCAGGGTGCTGGATTCGGCCCAGGCGCAACTGGACCTCCATCGCCTGGGCTACGAGCCCGAAGACCTGGGGCGCTTGCTCCAAGCGATCCGCGCGCCCCATGGTCTGGTGCTGGTGACCGGCCCCACGGGGTCGGGCAAAACGCAATCCCTTTACGCTTGCCTGAACCTGCTCAACACCCCGGAAGTGAACATCGCCACCGTGGAGGACCCCTGTGAAATCCAGCTGGCAGGCATCAACCAGGTCAATGTGCAGGACAAACCCGGCCTGAGCTTCGCCGTGGCCTTGCGCGCCTTTTTGCGCCAGGATCCCGACATCCTGATGGTGGGCGAGGTGCGCGATCTGGAGACCGCCAACATCGCCATCCAGGCGGCACAAACAGGGCATCTGGTGCTGTCCACCTTGCACACCAACGACGCCCCCTCCACCCTGATTCGCTTGCGCAACATGGGCACCGCCACCTACAACATCGCCGCCAGTGTGAGTCTGATCACGGCACAACGGCTGGTGCGCTGTCTGTGTCCCTGCTGCAAGCAAGGCTCAACCCTGCCCGCTGACACTTTGCTCAAGGCCGGCTGGCCAGCCGCCTGGTGCAGCGTCGACCCGGCACCGGTGTTTGTGCCGGTCGGTTGCGCGCAATGTCACAAGGGGTTTGCGGGGCGAACCGGCATCTTTCAGGTCATGCCTGTGAGTGGCGAGATGCAACACCTGGTGTTGCAAGAAGCCGGCATCCAGGCGTTGGCGCGCCAAGCCCGAAACGAAGGTGTGCACAGCCTGCGTATTGCGGGCTTGCGCAAGGTGCTGCGTGGCATCACCTCGTTGGACGAGGTGCTGGCCGCCACACGGGAAGGCGCATGAATTCCCCGCTGCCACAGCCATCTCGTGCGACCTTTCGCTGGTCGGGCCGCGACACCCGGGGACGGCTGCAAAAGGGCACACTGCAAGCCATGAACGCAGACTTGGCACGGGCCCAGTTGCGACAACAAGGCTTGGACAAGGTTCGGATTCAGCGCCTGTGGTGGTCCGTCCCTGATCAGGTCCAAAGCAAGGACCTGGCCGCCATGACCCGGCAATGGGCCGCCATGCTCAAGGCCGGGGTGCCGGTGGTGCAAGCCCTGGGCATGCTGTGCCGCAGCACCCCAAGCAAAAGCCTGGCCCAGGTCATGCAGGCCGTGCTGGCCGATGTCGAATCCGGTGTGGCCCTGCACAGCGCCCTGGCCAGGCATCCCCGGCACTTCAGCGGCCTGTTCGTGCACATCGTGCAGGCGGGTGAATCGGCCGGTATTCTGGACGCCATGATGGAGCGGCTTTCCCAGACCCTCGAGAAAAATGAGGCCTTGCGCAGCAAGATCCGATCTGCACTGATGTACCCCGCTGCGGTGATGCTGATGTCCCTGGGCATCCTGGCGCTGATCTTGATTTGGGTGGTGCCCGTGTTTGAAGAGGTGTTCCAATCCCTGGGTGCAGAACTCCCCTGGTCCACCCAGTTGGTGATGCGCCTGAGCGAAGCGCTGGTGCTGGCCTGGCCCGCGGCCTTGTTCATGCTGGCGCTGCTCATCTGGGGGGCGCAGCATCCAGGCCCGCAAGCCACCCAAATCAGGCTTGGGGTGTCCCGGTGGCTTTTGGACTGGCCCGTGCTGGGGCCTCTCATCACCACCGCTGTGGTGGCCCGCTGGTCCCAAACCCTGTCGGCCTTGTTGTCGGCGGGTGTGCCCCTGACCGAAGCGCTGGGCCCAACGGCCCAAGCGTGCGATCATCCGGTATTCTTTGGCGTCACTTTGCAGTTGCAGCGCCGGGTGATTCAGGGCAGCAGTCTGAACGAAGCCATGCAGCAGACCGGACGATTTCCGACCATGATTGTGCAGTTGTGCGCCACTGGCGAGGACACCGGGGCCCTGGACAGTTTGCTGGACCGAGCAGGCGGCCTGATGTCCACCGAACTGGATGACCAGGTCAATGGACTGACCAGTTTGCTGGAACCTGTGATCATTGTGGTGCTGGGCGGCTTCATTGGGGCCATTCTGGTGGCCATGTATTTGCCTATCTTCGGTCTGGGACAGATTTTCTGACATGAGCAACAGCGTTTTGGACATCGGATTGGCAGGCTTGCTGGGCCTGGTGATCGGCAGCTTTCTGAATGTGGTGATCCATCGCCTGCCGCGGATGTTGCAAGCCCAGTGGGACGCAGAAACCTCAGGCGCCCCCTTGCACGCCCAGACCTTCAACCTGGCCCTTCCCCGTTCGCATTGCCCCCACTGCCAGCACACTTTGCGCTGGCATGAAAACATTCCCTTGCTCAGCTTCATGGTCCTGCGCGGGCGATGTGGCCACTGCCAATCACCCATCGCCTGGCGCTACCCGGCCATTGAGCTGATCACCGCCGTGCTGTTCATGCGGGTGATGGCGCAACACGGTTGGGGATGGGAGGCCTTGGCTTGGGCCGGGTTTTCGGCGGCTTTGGTGGCGCTGGCCGCCATCGATGCCGACACGCGCTTGTTGCCGGACGCCATCACCCAACCCCTGGTCTGGTGCGGTTTGCTGGCCGCCAGCCTGGGGCTGTCGGGGGTCGGTCTGCACGAGGCCTTGTGGGGGGCAGCCGCTGGCTATTTGTTTTTTTGGTCGGTCTATTGGGTGTTCAAAGGCCTGACCGGCAAGGACGGCATGGGACAGGGTGACTTCAAGCTCATGGCCGCACTGGGTGCGTGGCTGGGCTGGCCGGCCTTGTTGTCACTGGTGCTGATCGCCTCCATCACAGGGGCCTTGAGCGGCGTCTATTTGAAGCTTCGGGGTCAATTGACAGAAAATGGCGAATTGGCCTTTGGCCCCTACTTGGTGATTGCAGGTCTGTGGGTCATGGCCTTCGGTCCTCTGCCGGGTTTGCAGTTTTGACACCATGAACACTTCCAGAATTTGGCGCATTGGCCTGACAGGCGGCATCGGCAGCGGCAAAAGCACCGTGGCCGCCATGCTGGCTGCACGCGGCGCGGCCGTGATCGATGCCGACGCAATTTCACGCAGCTTGACCGCGCCCGGTGGCCGGGCGATGGCCGCCATTGTCCAGACCTTCGGACCACAGATGGTGGATGCCCAAGGGGCCATGAACCGCCAGGCGATGCGCGAGCAGGTCTTCCAGAATCCCCAAGCCAAGCAACAACTCGAAGCCATCATCCACCCCTTGGTGGCACAAATCACCGCCGAGCAATCCCTTGCTGCCGAGCAAAACGGTCGGCGCGTGCTGGTGTTTGATGTGCCCTTGCTGGTAGAGTCAGGCGAGCGCTGGCGAAAACAGGTGGACCGGGTGATCGTGGTCGACTGTGCCGGCGAGACCCAGAAACAAAGGGTCATGGCGCGCAGTGGCCTGGACTCCGAGGAAATTGACCGCATCATGGTTTTGCAAGCCTCCCGCGCACAGCGCCTGGCCTGCGCCGATGTGGTGATCTACAACCAGGACCTGAATCTGGCCGAACTGGAGACCGAAGTGGCCCGGGTGGCTGCCGACTTCGGGCTATGATGGCGGCACTGGAAGACGCCGCGTGATACTGTACGAATACCCCATCAATGAACGCATCCGCACTTACCTGCGCTTGCAACAGTTGTTCAACCGTCTGGGCCAATTGATGGCCCGCACCGAGGCGCTGGACCACCACTTCGCACTGACCACCCTGTTCGAAATCATCGAGGTGGCGTCACGCTCGGAGCTCAAATCCGACGTCTTGAAAGACCTGGAACGCCAAAAGCAGGTCTACAACGGCTACCGAGGCAACCCGGCCATCTCCGAGAAAGCCCTGAATGGTCTGATCGCCCAGCTCGACGAGCAGTTTGAAGCGCTCAACCAAGTGACCGGCAAGATTGGACAGAGCCTGAATGACAACGACTTCCTGATGGCCCTGCGCAGCCGCGCCGTGATTCCGGGAGGAACCTGCGAGTTTGACCTGCCCACTTACCATGCCTGGCAACACCAGACCGTGGCCGCACGAAGTCAAGACCTGGCGCGCTGGGTCGCGCCATTCGGTCCCTTGGCCCAAGCCATCCAGCTGTTGCTGCAAATGCTGCGCGAATCCGGCAGCAGCCAGAAGGTCATGGCCACCAACGGTCATCTGCAACAAAACCTGCCACAAGGGCGCGCCTTTCAGCTGCTGCGCCTGAAGATCGACGCTTCATTGGGCATCACTCCCGAAATCAGCTGCAACCGCTTGCTGGTGGTGATCCGCATGCTGCGCCAACAAAGCGATGGCAAGTGGGTGGCCACCACCGACGACATCCCCTTTGAGATGACTTTGTGCGCATGAGCGAATCGAGCCCAGCAAACACCTTCCAGCCGCGCCAGGTGCCTTGCCCTGCCTGCGCCGGCAAAAGCCTGTACAGCAGCGCCAACCCCTACCGGCCATTTTGCAGCGCCCGTTGCAAGGGCGTGGACCTGGGGGCCTGGGCCAGCGAAGCATTTACACTGCCAGACAACACCCCGCCCGACGAGCCGTTTGGCGATCCACGCCTGCAATGAACCAGCCCGGGGCGCACGGCCCTGCGCACATCAGGCGTGCGTGACGCCGTTGAATCGACGCTCTTGTGCCAGCCAGTCCAGCACCGGTACCGTACCCGGCAGCACAGGCGTGACCGCCACCGGCAGCGTCTGCCAGGCATGAGATTGCGCCTCGCGCATCTGCAACTCGCCTTGCCAGTCCCACACCTTGCAAAAATGCAGCCGCACCAGGGCGTGCGGGTAATCGACCATCTGGGTTTTCCAGGCCTGTGCGGGCCCGATGGTGATGCCCAGTTCCTCCTGCAGTTCGCGCCGCAGGGCCTGCTCGACCGACTCGCCCGTTTCGAGTTTGCCGCCCGGAAATTCCCAATAGCCTGCGTACACCTTGCCGGGTGGTCGTGAGGTCAGCAAAAAACGGCCATCGGCCTGCAGCAACACGCCGACCGCCACATCGACCACAGCGCGATCGGCCTGGCCAGCGCCCGGGCCTTCGCGCGCGCGATCGCCGTCGGCCACCAGCAAAGCGGCGCTCATGACTGACCCGTTTGGCGACCCATCATGTCCCGTGCAAACTGGTAGGCCACACGGCCGCTGCGCGAACCGCGCTCCAGGGCCCAGAGCAAGGCATCGGGGCGTGCGGCCTCGATTTGCGCAGGCGTGGCACCCAGGGCGCTGAGCCACTGGCCCGCAATGGTCAGGTACTCGTCTTGCGAGAAGGGGTAGAAACTGATCCACAAGCCAAAGCGCTCGGACAGGGAGATTTTTTCCTCCACGCCCTCGCCGGGATGCACCTCACCGTCTTCGGTGTGTTTGTAAGTGAGGTTCTCGCTCATGTACTCGGGCAACAGATGACGCCGGTTGCTGGTGGCATACACCAGCACATTGGGGGTCGAGGCCGCGACGGTGCCGTCCAGAATCGACTTCAGCGCCTTGTAGCCCGGCTCGCCGTCTTCGAAGCTCAGGTCGTCGCAATAGACCACAAACTTCTCGGGGCGGCTGGCCACCACCTCGATGATGTCGGGCAGATCGGTCAGGTCTTCCTTGTCCACTTCGATCAGGCGCAGGCCCTGGGGCGCATAGGTGTTGAGGCAGGCCTTGATGAGCGAGGACTTGCCAGTGCCACGCGCACCCGTGAGCAAGACGTTGTTGGCGGGACGGCCCTGCACAAACTGCTCGGTGTTGCGTTGCAGCTTTTCCTTTTGGTCGTCGATTTCTTTCAGGTCGGCCAGCGCCATGGCCGCCACATGGCGCACCGGCTCGAGCACGCCGTGACCCGACGAGCGCTTGCGGTAGCGCCAGGCAATGGCCTGTGTCCAGTCCGGGGCTGAGAGGGGCTGGGGCAGGACCGCCTCGATGCGGTCCACCAATTGACTGACTTTGGCCAACAATTGGTCCATGGCGGAGGAAGCGGGTGAATTCATGAACGGTAATCCGCGTTGATGGTGACGTAGTCGTGGCTCAGGTCACAGGTCCAGACCGTGTCGGTGGCTGTGCCGCGGCCCAGGCCCACACGCACGGTGATCTCGCTGCCCTTCATGACGCGCTGCCCGTCCTCTTCTCGGTACTCGGCCCGGCGTCCACCTTGGGAGACGACATGCACATCGTCCAGGTGCAACTCGATCAGGCCCTGGTCCAGGTCCTCGATGCCGGCGTAGCCCACGGCCGCCAGGATGCGGCCCAGGTTCGGATCGCTGGCAAAAAATGCGGTTTTGACCAAGGGCGAATGCGCGATGGCATAAGCCACCTGACGGCATTCATCCCCGGTGCGGCCGCCTTCGACCTGCACCGTGATGAACTTGGTGGCGCCCTCGCCATCGCGCACGATGGCATGCGCCAGCTGGCGCGCGACCTGCATCAGGCCATGGACCAAGGCCTGCGCATCGGCGCTGTCCAGCGACGTGATGGGCGCATGGCCGGCTTGGTGCGTGGCGATCAGCAGGAATGAATCGTTGGTCGAGGTGTCGCCATCGATGGTGATGCGGTTGAACGAGCCATCGGCCAGTTGCTTGGCCAGCGCGGGCAACAAGGCCGGGGCGATGCAGGCATCGGTGGCCACAAAGCCCAGCATGGTGGCCATGTTGGGACGGATCATGCCCGCGCCCTTGCTGATGCCGGTGATGCGCACCGTTTTGCCGCCGACTTGCACCTGCACGCTGGCTGCCTTGGGCACGGTGTCGGTGGTCATGATGCCTTCGGCCGCCTTGGCCCAATGGGTGGGCTGTGCATCGCTCAGCGCGGCCGGCAGGCCCGCCACAATGCGTTCCACCGGCAAGGGCTCCATGATCACACCGGTCGAAAACGGCAGCACCTGCGCTGGCGTGCATTGCAGCAGGCCGGCCAGCGCCTCGCAGGTCTGGCGTGCGTGCGCCAGACCTGGCGCACCTGTGCCTGCATTGGCGTTGCCCGTGTTGATGACCAGGGCCCGCACCGCGCTGCCCATGGCCAAATGCTCACGGCAGACTTGGACCGGGGCGGCGCAAAAACGGTTGCGGGTGAACACGCCTGCCACGCTGGCACCTTCGTCCAGCAAGAACACCGTGAGGTCCTTGCGATGGGCTTTGCGCACACCGGCCTCGGCAATGCCGATGCGAACGCCCGCGATGGGCTGGAGTTGGGCGGGATCCAGAGGGGGCAAATTCACGGGCATAAATTTCCTTCAGGAAGAGTCAGGTTGTGCAGTCGGCTCTCGGACAAAACGGGCCGAAGCCCGTTTTGCTGGTTCGCCACATTCAGGCCAATTTGCCGTGACAGTGCTTGTACTTTTTGCCGCTGCCGCAGGGGCAGGGCTCGTTGCGACCCACCGGGCCAAATGACTGTGGCGTGTCGGTCGGGCTGGCCGTCACAGTCTGTGCCTGGCCGGTCTCATCGGGGGCACTGTAAGTCACGTTGCTGATCTGCTCGGCCCGCTCTTCAATGGCTTGCGCAGCTTGCTGCATCTGATCGCCTGAATCGATGCGGACCCGCATCAAAGTCCGAGTGACCTCGTTTTTCACAGCATCGAGCAGTTGACCAAACAGCTCAAAGGCCTCGCGCTTGTATTCCTGCTTGGGTTGCTTCTGGGCATAACCACGCAAGTGAATGCCCTGGCGCAGGTAGTCCAGCGCACTCAGGTGCTCACGCCAGTGGGTGTCAATGCTCTGAAGCAAAATCATGCGCTCAAAAGACACGAAGCTGTCTGCGCCCACCTGATCGAGCTTGAGCTGGAATTGCGCATGGGCCTCTGCCACCACCATCTCGAGAATGTCCTCATCGGTGATGGCACTGGAGGCCTGGACCTTGCCCTGCAAATCCAGTGTCATGCCCCACTCTTCGGCCAACACCTTTTCGAGGCTGGCCAAGTCCCATTGCTCTTCGACCGATTCTGCCGGCAGGTACTGACGCACCAGATCGGTGAAACAGCCTTCACGCAATGCGGAGATCTGGCTGTTCAGATCCTGGGCGTCCAGGATGTCGTTGCGCTGCTGGTAGATGACCTTGCGCTGGTCATTGGAGACATCGTCATATTCGAGCAATTGCTTGCGGATGTCGAAGTTGCGGGCCTCGACCTTGCGTTGCGCGCTTTCGATGCTGCGCGTGACGATCCCAGCCTCAATGGCTTCGCCCTCAGGCATCTTCAGGCGGTCCATGATGGAGCGCACGCGGTCGCCCGCAAAAATGCGCATCAGCGGGTCGTCCAGGCTCAAATAGAAACGCGAAGAGCCGGGGTCACCCTGACGGCCCGAGCGACCACGCAGCTGGTTGTCGATGCGGCGCGATTCATGGCGCTCGGTGGCAATGATGCGCAGACCGCCCTGGGCCTTGACCTGCTCATGGGTCACCTTCCACTGCTCACGCAAACTGGCCACTTGGGCTTGCCTGGCGGCTTCGGGCAGGCTTTCATCGGCTTCCATCGCCTGGATGTCTTTTTCGATGTTGCCACCCAGCACGATGTCGGTGCCGCGACCGGCCATGTTGGTGGCGATGGTGATCATCCCTGGGCGTCCCGCTTGGGCGACGATGTCCGCCTCGCGGGCGTGTTGCTTCGCGTTGAGCACCTGATGGGGCAACTTGTGTTGCGTCAGCAACTGCGAAATCAGCTCCGAGTTTTCAATCGATGTGGTGCCCACCAGCACCGGTTGGCCCCTTTCGTGGCACTCGCGGATATCGGCAATGGCCGCGTTGTAACGCTCCTGTGAGGACTTGTACACGCGGTCCAGTTGGTCTTCGCGCTGGCTCTTGCGGTTGGGCGGGATGACCACGGTTTCCAGGCCATAGATCTCTTGGAACTCATAGGCCTCGGTGTCGGCTGTGCCGGTCATGCCACCGATCTTGCTGTACAAGCGGAAATAGTTCTGGAAGGTGATGGAGGCCAGGGTCTGGTTTTCGGCTTGGATCTGCACCCCCTCCTTGGCTTCCACGGCCTGGTGCAGGCCATCGCTCCAGCGCCGACCGGTCATCAAACGCCCTGTGAACTCATCGACGATGACAATGTCGCCATCCTGCACTACGTAATGCTGGTCACGGTGGTAGAGATGTTGCGCACGCAAAGCCGCGTTCAGGTGGTGCATCAGCGAGATGTTGGCCGGGTCGTAAAGGCTGGCGCCTTCCGGAATCAGGCCCAAGCCGGCCAGCAAAGCCTCGGCTTTTTCGTGGCCCGATTCGGTCAGGAAGACCTGGTGGGATTTTTCATCGACTGTGAAATCACCCGGGGTGATGATGCCCTCGCCCGTGCGCGGATCGGCCTCACCCTCTTGCCGGGTGAGCATGGGCACGATCTGCTTCATCGACAGGTAGGTGGCGGTGTGGTCTTCGGCCTGGCCACTGATGATCAAAGGCGTGCGGGCCTCGTCGATCAGGATCGAGTCCACCTCGTCGATGATGGCGTAATTGAGGGAGCGCTGCACACGGTCATGGACCTCGTAGACCATGTTGTCACGCAAATAGTCAAAGCCATACTCGTTGTTCGTGCCGTAGGTGATGTCCGAGTTGTAAGCGGCTTGCTTCTCTTCGCGCGACATCTGGGCCAGGTTGATACCGACCGTCAAACCCAGGAAGTTGAACAGCTTGCCCATCCAGCGGGCATCGCGACTGGCCAGATAGTCGTTCACGGTGACCACGTGCACGCCTTTGCCTGCCAGGGCATTGAGGTAGGCAGGCAAGGTCGAGGTGAGGGTTTTGCCCTCGCCCGTGCGCATCTCGGCGATCTTGCCGTTGTGCAAGGCAATACCCCCTGACAGCTGCACGTCGAAATGGCGCATTTTCATGACGCGTTTGGAGCCTTCGCGCACGACGGCGAAGGCCTCGGGCAGCAAGGCGTCCAGTGTTTCGCCAGCGGCATAGCGGTCGCGAAAGCTCTGGGTCTTGCCACGCAGCTCGTCGTCGCTCAGCGACTCCAGGCCGGCTTCCAGGGCGTTGATGCGCTCCACGGTTTTGCGGTATTGCTTGAGCAGGCGGTCATTACGGCTGCCGAAAATTTGGGTGAGGAATGGGATGGCCATGTCTACAAGATCCACCTTCAGCCCGGGGCTGAGAAACAGACCGTCTATCCTGTCAAGTAAAAGGGTTCAAAACAGGCCTGCGGGATACACCCCCATGCCTCTGACCGGTCCCCTCAAGGGGCCGGCGTGACCGACTGATTTTAGCCGCTGACCGCGCCTGTTTTTGGCCAACCGTGTCTGGCCTTGCCGACTGCCGGATAATGGTTCTGCACACCTTCTGCCATGCAAAGACGTCACCACGCCATCTCCCTGCAGCAGGCCGCGCAAGAGTCCCCCACTTTTGCCCGGCTGAGCGACCTGGTGCGCGCGTCTTCTGAGCGTCTGCAGGCGATTGGCCCCTTGCTTCCAGCCCCCTTGCGACAAAGCGTGCAGGCCGGCCCCATCGAAGACGGCTGCTGGTGCCTGCTGGTCAGCTCGAATGCGGTGGCCGCCAAACTGCGCCAGTTGGTACCCGCCTTGCAGGCCCACTTGAAGCAGCAGGGACTGGGTGTCACCTCGGTGCGCATCAAGGTGCAAAACCGACAGCCCTGATCGGCCGCAGCACGGCTTCAGCGCCAGCTTGCACGAGCAAAAAAAATGCCCCGGTCATGGATCGGGGCATGGGATGGTCGGTGGTGCCGCTTGTCGGATTCGAACTGACGACCTACCGCTTACAAGGCGGGTGCTCTACCAACTGAGCTAAAGCGGCACGAGGCATATTCTAACTTGCCCGGGGCCCCTCTTCTGGGCTTGGGCGCTTAATTTTTTCACTTGACCCGCTTCAAGGCCGGGCGCGTTGGGCTGTTGGTGGGCGGTGGGGGTTCACCGTCTGCCGTGTCCGGCGATTCGGTGCCTGACACCGCCGACAACACAGGCGCCGGAACTGCCGCATCGTCGCTCACGGGGAAGGACATGCCTTGCCCGTTTTCGCGGGCATAAATGGCCATGACGCGCTGAATCGGCACCATGATGTCACACGGTTTGCCGCCAAAGCGGGCCTTGAATTCGATGAATTCATTGCCCAGCTTGAGCGAGCTGGTGGCGTCCATGCTGACATTGAGCACGATCTCCCCGCCCTGCACATACTCACGGGGCACCTGAACCGTGGGGTCCACTTTGACGGCCACATAGGGGGTAAAACCATGGTCAGAGCACCAGTCGTACAAGGCACGAATCAAATAAGGCCTGGTCGATGGCAGTTCTGTAGTGCTGATCATGCTGCTTCCTTCGCCTGCATTGCTGACCTGTCAAAGTCTGCTTTATTTGCGCATCACCTTCTCAGATGGAGTCAGGGCTTCGATGTAGGCGGGGCGTGAAAAAATACGCTCGGCATATTTGAGCAAAGGCCCGGCATTCTTGCTCAATTCGATGCCGTAGTAATCCAGACGCCACAACAAAGGCGCGATGGCCACATCCAGCATCGAGAAGTTGTCGCCGAGCATGAACTTGTTTTTCAGGAAAACAGGGGCCAGTTGGGTCAGGCGATCGCGAATGTGCGAGCGGGCCTTGTCAAGGGCCTTGTCGTTGCCCTTGAGGGATCGGTTTTCCAGGGTCAGCACGTGCGCGAAAAGTTCCTTCTCGAAGTTGAGCAAGAAGAGGCGAACGCGGGCGCGGTCCACCGGGTCACCAGGCATCAGCTGAGGGTGTGGGAAACGTTCGTCGATGTACTCGTTGATGATGTTGGACTCATACAGGATCAAGTCCCGCTCCACCAGAATCGGCACCTGCCCATAGGGATTCATCACGCTGATGTCTTCAGGCTTGTTGTACAAGTCCACATCGCGGATTTCGAAATCCATGCCTTTTTCGAACAACACAAAGCGGCAGCGATGCGAAAAAGGGCAAGTGGTTCCAGAATAAAGCACCATCATGGTGGAGGCTCCTCAAAAAATCAAAAAGAGTGGGGGGCCCTCAAAGGCCCGCCACTCCAGAGAACCCGGTCAGAACGCCGGGCCAAAGACCAATTACTTGACGTCCTTCCAGTACGCCGCATTCAGGCGCCAGGCGATGAACGTGAAGATGGACAGGAAAATCAGCACCCAAACACCGATCCGAACGCGGGTGTTTTGAGCGGGCTCGGCCATCCATTGCATGAAGCCGACCAAATCGCCGACGGCCTGGTCATACTCCAGCGGCGTCAGGGTGCCCGGCTTGACCTGCTTCCAGCCTTTGAAGATTTGTACTTTTTGTCCGTGCTCTTCTTTTTCGTCAAAGACGGGCTCACGTTCACCTTGCAACTGCCACAAGGGGTTGGGCATGCCCACGTTGGGGTAAGCCAAGTTGTTCCAGCCTGTGGGCTTGGTCTCGTCACGGTAGTAGGTACGCATGTAGGTGTACAGGTAATCTGCACCTGTGCCACCAGGGCCCGAGCGCGAACGCGCCATCAAAGTCAGGTCTGGCGGGTTCTTGCCGAACCACTCCTTGGCCTGCACCGGATCGATGGCCGACTTCATGGTGTCGCCCACACGGTCGGTGGCAAACATCAGGTTGTCCTTGATCTGCTGATCGGTCAGGCCGATGTCTTTCAGACGGTTGTAACGCATGAACGCCGCAGAGTGGCAATTCAGGCAGTAATTGACGAACAACTTGGCACCGTTTTGCAAGGCGGCGAGGTCGTTGGTTTTCTTGGGCGCCTTGTCCCAGGCAATGCCGCCGCCTGCGGCGTGGGCACCGGCCATCAGGCCCAGGGACATCACAAAGCCCAATGCGAGTTTCTTGAGGTTTTTCATGTTCTTGAATCTCCGGGATCTCAGTGAGGCGTGAAGGTGACGCGGTCAGGCACGGGCTTGGGTGTGCCCAACTTGCTCCACCAAGGCATCAAGAGGAAGAAGCCGAAATAGAACAAGGTACCGACTTGGGACACACGCTCACCGATCGGCGATGGTGGCTTGACGCCCAAATAACCCAGGATCAGGAAGTTGATGACAAACAGTGCGTAAACGTATTTGTGCCAGTCAGGGCGGTAACGGATCGACTTGACGGGGCTGTGATCCAGCCATGGCAGGAAGAACAAGATGATCACGGCAGCGCCCATGACCACCACGCCCCAGAACTTGGCGTCAATGGACAAAAGCAACACGCAAATCACAAGGGTGGCGCCCACCAGACCGCCTTTGAGCAAAGAAGGCAGTTTGCCCTTGGCCACGGCCAGGAAGGCCCCCACCACCACGCACAAGACCAGCACATACATCATCTCGGTGGTGATGGCACGCAGCATGGAGTAGAACGGGGTGAAGTACCACACGGGCGCAATGTGCAGCGGCGTGGTCAGCGGATCGGCGGGGATGAAGTTGTTGTATTCGAGGAAGTAGCCACCGAATTCAGGCGCGAAGAACACAATGGCACTGAAAGCGATCAAAAACACGCTCACGGAGAAAATATCGTGAACGGTGTAATAGGGGTGGAAGGGAATGCCGTCCAGAGGGTTGCCCTTGGCGTCCTTCGGGGCATTGGCCGCCTTGATTTCGACGCCATCGGGGTTGTTGGAGCCCACTTCGTGCAGCGCAATGATGTGCGCCACAACCAGGCCCAACAGCACCAGCGGCACGGCAATCACGTGGAAGCTGAAGAAGCGGTTCAAGGTGGCATCGCCCACCACAAAGTCGCCGCGGATCAGCAAGGCCAGATCAGGGCCGATGATGGGCACGGCCGAGAACAGGTTCACGATCACCTGAGCGCCCCAGTAGGACATCTGGCCCCATGGCAGCAGGTAACCCATGAAGGCTTCGGCCATGAGCACCAGGAAAATGGCACAACCGAAAATCCAGACCAGTTCACGCGGCTTGCGGTACGAGCCGTACATCAAACCCCGGAACATGTGCAGATAAACCACCACGAAGAAGGCCGAAGCACCGGTGGAGTGCATGTAACGGATCAACCATCCCCAGGGCACATCGCGCATGATGTATTCGACCGAAGCGAACGCCAAAGCAGCGTCCGGCTTGTAGTGCATGACCAGGAAGATCCCGGTCACGATCTGGATGACCAGCACCAGCAGGGACAGCGCACCAAACACGTACCAGAAGTTCAGGTTCTTGGATGCGTAGTACTCGGACAGGTGCTCCTTGTACAGCTTGGAAGCTGGGAAGCGGTTGTCCACCCAGTTGAGCAATTTTTCGCCAGCAGGGGCGTTCGGAGAGATTTCTTTGAATTCAGCCATGTCTTTCTCCATCAGGCCTTCTTGTCTTCACCAATGAGCAACTTGGTGTCGGACAGGTACATGTGTGGCGGGACTTCGAGGTTGTCGGGTGCGGGCTTGTTCTTGAAGACACGGCCGGCCAAGTCAAAGGTCGAGCCGTGGCAAGCACACAAGAAACCACCGTTCCAGTCATCGGGCAAGGAAGGCTGAGGGCCCGCTGCAAATTTGTCGGCAGGCGAGCAACCCAGGTGGGTGCAAATGCCCACGGCGACCATGACGTCAGGCTTGATCGAGCGGTGCTGGTTTTTGGCGTATTCGGGGGTGGGGTATGCGTTCCGCGCGGACAACGGGTCGGCAACTTGACCCTCTGTCTTTTTGAGGGATTCGAGCTGCTCGGGCGAGCGCTTCATGATCCAAACGGGTTTGCCGCGCCATTCGACCGTGAGCTTTTCGCCGGGGTTCAAGGCGGAAATATCCACCTCGACGGCCGCGCCAGCCGCTTTGGCCCGCTCGGATGGTTGGAAGCTGCTGACGAAGGGGGTGGCCACAAAGCCAGCGCCTACGGCACCTGCGCAAGTGGACGCAATCAGCCAGGTCCGCTTGCTGTTGTCGACTGGGGTGTCACTCATGGGAATCCTCTAGCGAGTCGTTATCAGGGTCAACCCGAGATTGTAGCGGAGTGAAACAGTCAACCGACTTACAGGTGGATAGGCCTCAACATGAATGGGTCACAATCGGGGTCCCATCATTTTTAAAGGAACTATTTATGTCTTTTATTAAGGAATTTAAAACATTTGCACTGAAAGGGAACGTGATTGACCTGGCTGTGGGCGTCATCATTGGTGCAGCGTTCTCCAAGATTGTGGACTCCCTGGTGGCCGATGTGATCATGCCGCTGGTCAGTCTGGTCCTTGGAGGCCTGGACTTTGCCAACTATTTCTGGCCCCTGTCGGGTCAATCGGCCCAACTGTCACTGGCAGAAGCCAAAAAATTGGGGGCGGTATTGGCCTATGGCAATTTCATCACCATCGCCTTGAATTTCCTAATTCTGGCTTTCATCATTTTTGTGATGGTGCGACAGATCAACCGGCTCAAAGCACGGCAACCCGTCGAATCGGCCCCCGAAAAGGCGGCAGAACCTCCCGAGGATGTGCAGTTGCTGCGTGAAATCCGGGACAGCCTGAAACAGAAAGCCTGAACCACAGAGCCCAGAAGTGGGCCGAACACGGCGGCTCAATGCGTGCCGCTTGCCAGTTGCCGGGCCATGCGAATGGCCTGAACCATGCTGCTGGCATCAGCCAGGCCCTGGCCGGCCAAGTCCATGGCCGTGCCGTGGTCCGGGCTGGTTCGGATCAAGGGCAGGCCCAGGGTCACGTTCACCCCCTGCTCGACGCCCAGGTACTTCACCGGGATCAAGCCCTGGTCGTGGTACATGGCCACGACCACGTCAAACGCCCGCTGCCCGCCCGGTTTTTGACGTGCCCGCATGAAGACCGTGTCGGGCGCCAAGGGGCCGTGCACCTGCAGCCCGGCCTGGCGGGCCTGCGACAAGGCCGGCTGCAAGACCTCGATTTCTTCCCGTCCAAACAAACCGCCTTCGCCAGCGTGCGGGTTGACACCGGCCACCGCGATGCGAGGACTGCGACCCAACAGCACCGTCAAGGCGGCATGGGTGATGTGCAAGGTCTCCAGCACCCGTTCCACGGTGATGGCGTCCAGCGCCTCGCGCAAGGACAGGTGGATGCTGACCAGCACCGTGCGCAGCTCGTCATTGGCCAGCATCATGCGCACGGGCATCTGGGCGAGCGCCACGCCGGCATGCCGGGCCGCTTCGGCCTGCAGCAGCTCGGTGTGGCCCGGGTATTGGTCGTAAGGCGCGCCCGCTGCGTGCAAGGCCTCCTTGTGCAAAGGGGCGGTCACCAGCGCGGCCACTTCGCCGCACAAGGCGGCACGCGCGGCCCACAGCACAGCCTCGCCCGCCAAACGCCCGGCCCGGGCATCGACCTGGCCCCAGGGCAAAACGGGTGCCAGGGGCACCACCTGCATCACAGGCAAACACCTTGGTGGCACTTGCAGGGCTTGCGCAGGTGCATCGATTTCGCACACCGTCCACGCAGGCCCCGATGGCACCAGTGCCAGGGCGCGTTGCATCAGGCCCACATCCCCCGCCACAAAGCAGCCCTGCGTCACCTCCGGGGCGGTGCACCAGGCCCGGGCGATGGTTTCGGGACCAATGCCACAAGGGTCTCCCGGTGTGATGGCGATCGGACGGTGCAGTTCAGGCAAATTCATGGCGCAATGGGGGCATCAAGCCGGGTTGTCGATCTCGATGAAACGGTGCGCGATGCCCAGCACCTGCGCCACATGCGCGCCCAAGGCGGGCGCCCCATAGCGCTCGGTGGCATGGTGACCGCAGGCCAGAAAAGCCACGCCGGTTTCACGCGCCAGATGGGCTTGCGGCTCGGAGATTTCGCCCGTGATGAAGGCATCCACGCCCTGCGCGATGGCCGCTTCAAAATAACCTTGGGCCCCGCCCGTGCACCAGGCCAGGCGCCGAACCGGTCGGTCGCTGTCGCCCACACAAGTCACCGATCGCCCCAGCGCGGCCGCCACATGCTCGGCCAGCGCCTGAGGGCGTGCCCAGGTCTGGGTCCCCGCCCCAAGAAAACCCAGTTCCTGCTCGCCAAAACGGCCATCGGTCTGCAGCCCGAGCACGCGGGCGAGCTGGGCGTTGTTGCCCAGCTCGGGGTGGGCGTCCAGCGGCAGATGGTAGGCAAACAGGTGAATGCCGTGCGCCAACAACAAACGCAGCCGCTCACGCATCCAACCAGTCACACGCCCATCCTGGCCACGCCAGAACAGGCCGTGGTGCACCACGATGGCATCGGCCTGGGCGTCAATGGCCGCTTCGATCAGGGCGCGGCTGGCGGTGACGCCACTGACCAGCAGCCGCACATCCCGCTCGCCTTCGACCTGCAGGCCATTGGGGCCGTAGTCGCGGAATTTTTCAGGCTGGAGCAAGGCGTCCAAGGTCTGGCCCAGAATTTTGGCGTTGGTCATGCGAAAGACTTTCTGTCTGAGTGGGGTATTGTGGCGTAATGCACCTGAGGCGCTATGGCGAATCAAGGACAATCGGACCTCATGAAACGTTACTGGCTTTTATTCTCCCAATGGGTAACCGTTTTGGTTGCCATCTGGTTTGTGGTGGCCACACTGCAACCGGAGTGGCTGCGCGGTGCGCATCGCTCGGTGGACGGGATGACCTTGCTGCTGGCCCCGCCCGGCCACAGTGGCAGTCGCCCCATGGGCAGCTTGAGCACGCCGGCACAAAGGGCGTCACCGGCCGTGGTGAGCATCAACACCCGTCAAGGCAAAAGCCAGGGCCCATCTGGCCAGGACCCCTGGTTCCGGTTCTTTTACGGCGAGCAAGACGATCAAAACCCCGCAGGTTTGGGCAGTGGTGTCATCGTCAGCCCCGAGGGACACATCCTGACCAACAACCACGTCATTGAAGATGCGGACGACATCGAAGTGGTGCTCAGCGATGGCCGTAAAACCATGGCCAAAGTGATCGGCACCGACCCGGAAACCGACCTGGCCCTGCTGCAAATTCCCTTGACCAATCTGCCCGTGATCGTGCTCGGCCAGACACAGGACATGCAGGTGGGCGATGTGGTTTTGGCCATCGGCAACCCTTTTGGCGTGGGCCAAACCGTGACCTCGGGCATTGTCAGCGCCCTGGGACGCAACCAGCTGGGCATCAACACCTTCGAGAATTTCATCCAGACCGATGCCGCCATCAACCCGGGCAACTCGGGGGGCGCGCTGGTCGATGTGAACGGTCACCTGATGGGCATCAACACGGCGATCTACTCCCGCTCGGGCGGCAGCATGGGGATTGGTTTTGCCATCCCCATTTCGACCGCCAAACAGGTGATGCAAGACCTGCTGAAAAACGGCAAAGTGATTCGCGGCTGGATTGGGGTTGAACCCCAAGAGTTGTCCGCCGAGTTGGCCGAAAGCTTCAAACTGCCGCCGGCCGGCCCCAACGCATCGCGCAGTGGGGTGGTGATCTCGGGTGTTTTACAAAACGGCCCTGCCGCCAAGGCCGGCATCCGCCCTGGCGATGTGATCATGCGGGTCAGCGACCACCCTGTGGGCAATGTGGCAGACCTGCTCAACCAGGTCGCCAGTCTGAAGCCGGGCGTGCCCGCCGACGTGCTGATCTGGCGTCAGCAAGCCCAACTCTCCTTGCGCTTGACCCCGGCCGAAAGGCCCACGCCCAAACGGCAAGCACGCTGAGCCAGCGCACTGCGCCACGGTCCAGGCATCAAGCGGGATCGGTCGTGTCTGCAGGGGCCTGGGTGTGCTTGATGAAAATCTGGGCCGCCCAAATGCCCAGTTCGTAGAGCAGGCACATCGGAATGGCCAGCGCCAGCTGGGACACCACATCCGGGGGCGTCACCACGGCGGCGATCACAAACGCCAACACCACAAAATAGCCCCTGAACTCCCTGAGCTTTTGCACGCTCACCACACCCATGCGGGCCAGCACCACCACCGCCACAGGCACCTCAAAGGCCAGACCGAAGGCCAGGAACATCGACAGCACAAAGCTCAGATAGGCCTCGATGTCAGGTGCAGCCGTGATGCTTTTAGGGGCAAAGCTCTGGATGAAGCTGAACACCTGGCCGAAAACAAAGAAATAACAAAAGGCGACGCCCACAAAAAACAGCAAAGTGCTCGACACCACCAGAGGCATCACCAGCTTTTTTTCGTGGCTGTACAGACCCGGCGCGACAAACGCCCACACCTGGTACAGCACCACCGGCAAGGCGATCAAAAAAGCCGTCATCAACAAAATCTTGAGCGGCACCATGAAAGGCGAAATCACCGAAGTGGCGATCAGGGTCGCCCCTTTGGGCAAGTGGACCACCAAGGGCGCAGCCATGATGTCGTACAGGCTACCGGGCCCGGGGAAGATGGCCAGGGCCGCAGCCGCCAGCGCCACGGCAGCCACCGCCCACAGCAAACGATCACGCAACTCGATCAGGTGCGCGACAAAAGGCTGCTCTGAACCTTTGAGTTCGTCTTCGGACTGGGGTGGGGTATCGGACATGGGTGGGTCAGTTGGACACGGCACACGCGAGGTGAGCCGCCGTCACACAGAATTGAGGGGCTTGGGCCGGTAACGGGCCACGCGTGCCGCGCCCGAGAGTGCTTTGGTGCGGACGCCCGAGCGGGCTTTGTACCACTGGGGCATGGCACCGCGCTTGAGACGCCAGTTTTTGTCCGGATGCTTGTACTCGGGCGGTGGGGGCTCCAGCGCTGGCAAATCGCTGACCAGCCCCGAAGTCGTCTCTGCCCAGTCTTTCTCAAATTCCGAGGCCGTGGTCTGCACGGATTGCTCGACATCGCGGGCCGCCGTCTCCATGGACTCCTTCATTTTCTTGAGCTCTTCCAGATCCATGGACCGGTTGACCTCGGCCTTGACATCGGAGACGTAGCGCTGCGCTTTGCCGATCAGGGCCCCGAGGGTTCGGGCCACTTTGGGCAATTTCTCGGGGCCAATGACAATCAGGGCCACGACCCCGATCAGGGCCATTTTCGAAAAACTTAAATCCAGCACAGAGAGACGCTCAGTCGTTCAAGGGATCAGGACTTGGTCTTGGCTTCAACGTCGATGGTGGTTTTTTCGGCCGGTGCCGGGGTAGAGGCTGTGACTTGACCGGCGACAGGTGCTGCGGTCTCTTCGGGCTTGGTGCCGCCCTCTTTCATGCCGTCCTTGAACCCCTTGACCGCGCCGCCCAGGTCAGAGCCCATGTTTTTGAGCTTTTTGGTGCCAAACACCATCACCACGATCAGCAGCACGATCAACCAGTGCCAGATGGAAAAAGTACCCATGGAAATCTCCTAAAGATGTTGGGATTCTAAGGGGATCGACCACCCGTCTCGGATCGGCCCTGATGAATGAAGGATATGCGGGGCAAAGCCCCGGTTTCAAGGCCGCATCAGCCCCGCAGCCAGGGGCGCGGGCCGCCCATGACGTGCATGTGCAGGTGGTGCACTTCCTGCCCGCCTTCGGCGCCGTTGTTCACCACGATGCGAAAGCCGCCTTCGGGGTAGGGCCTGCAACCCTCTTGCAAAGCCAGTTGGGGGGCCAGGGTCATCATGTGGCCCATCAGGCCTGCATGCTCGGGCGCCAAATGCGCCATCGACGGGATGTGCAGCTTGGGCACGATCAAAAAGTGCACCGGCGCCCAGGGGGCGATGTCGTGGAAGGCGAACACATGGTCGTCTTCATGGACTTTGCGCGATGGGATCTGGCCCGCGATGATTTTGCAAAAAATACAGTTGGCGTCGGTCATGGCTTGATGGGGTTCAAAGTCAAAAATGTCAGTCGGTCACCGGGCGCTGCCCGTTCAGGCGCACCATGCCCAGCACGATGCGGTACAAAAACCAGATGGAAATGGCCACCCAGGCCAGCCAGCCCGGGAAGACAAAGAAAAACCAGAGCGGAAAAGTCACCAGGTACAGCAAGGCCGCCCAGATCACGGTGCGGATGCGGTAGCTGAAATGCGTGCGCTCCCAGCCCACGGCATCGCCTTTCTTGACCCCATCGATGACCAGCGCCACCACCAACAAAGCCGGGCCCATCTGCGCCCCGGGAATGACGGCGCTCACCGCCACGATCAGGTGCAGGATGTAGCTGACCCAACTGATGGTGTGGGTGCTTTCGTCCAGCAGCTGGTCGTTGTCGGGCGCTGGGTTCATGGCTTATTCGCCCAGGCGCTCGCGCTCTTGCACTTTGCGCAGGGCTTTTTCTTCCAGGCCGCTCAGGCCCTCTCGGCGGGCCAGCTCGTTGACCACGTCGGCGGGCGTCAAGCCATAGTGGGCCAGCGCGATCATGCTGTGGAACCACAGATCGGCCACCTCATAAACCAGCTTGGTTTTGTCGCCGCCGTGGTCGACATCTTTGGCGGCCATCACGGTTTCGGTGGCTTCTTCGCCGATCTTCTTCAAAAAGGCGTCCGGGCCCTTGTGCAGCAGCCGGGCCACATAGCTTTTTTCGGGGTCGCCGCCGTTGGCGGGTTTGCGGCTTTCGACCACGGCCGCGAGGCGGTCAAGGATGTCCTGGTTGGTCATAGGCTGGCGGGCGCTCACTTGTAAATGGTTTCAGGGTCCTTCAGGACCGGGTCGGTCGCCTGCCATTCATCGGCTTGAAGGCTCTGGAAAAAGCAGCTGTGGCGACCGGTGTGGCAGGCAATGCCGGGCTCGTGGCCCAGCTGGGTGACTTGGAGCAGCACCACATCGTTGTCGCAATCCATGCGGATGTCGTGCACCGTCTGCACATGGCCCGACTCCTCGCCCTTGAACCACAACTTGTTGCGAGAACGGCTGAAATACACCGCCCTTTTGAGCTCAGCGGTCTTTTGCAAAGCCTCGCGGTTCATCCAGGCGAACATCAGCACGTCGCCAGAGCCTTGTTCTTGGGCGATCACGGGCACCAGGCCTTTGTCGTCCCATTTGATTTTGTCGAGCCAGTTCATAGGGGGTGATCTTACTCAGTAGTGGAACCTGAGTTGGGCAAGCTCCAGCTGATCGCCTGTCACGCGGTAGACCATGCGGTGCTCGTCATCGATGCGGCGCGACCAAAAGCCGGCGAATGCATGCTTCAACGGCTCGGGCTTGCCTATGCCCATGAACGGGTCACGCGCTGTCGCCTCGATCAGCTTGTTGATGCGCTCCAGCATCTTGCGGTCTTGCTTTTGCCAGTAGAGGTAATCCTCCCAAGCCAACTCCGCAAACACCAGCTTCACTTGATCAACTCGCGCTCTACAGCCTGCCCCGCATTGAGCTGCGCGACAGACGCCAACAGGCGACGCGCATTGGCAGGCGTGCGCAGCAGATAAGCCGTTTCTTCCAGGGCCTTGTAGTCATCCAGTGAGAGCATGACCACGGACTGCTCTCCATTGCGCGTGATGATGAGCGGCTCGTGGTCCTCGCACACGCGGTTCATCACACCAGCCAAATTGGCGCGGGCTGTGCTGTAGGTCATGGAATCCATGCGACCTCCTTTATGTACAAATATTCGTACAACTATAGCAGATCACTAACTCGTATAACGAGGATTTTTTTGCCACGTCTAGCGCAGAGTTAACCGGGCGGCGCCTCGCGGGCAAGGTGGCCATCCGCTGGCGCTCCGGTTGAACGACCAGTTAGGCGTCACTGTCATTGCACTGCTTGCCGACATTCAAAGTCATAGTGGCCAAGGGTATGGGTAGACGAATGAATCTCAACTCTCCACCTGCCAAGTTCAGTGATTTCAAAATCAAGAACCAGGAGTCGTGGCGCACGTTTGACAAGGTCAGAGACTGCGGGAACAGCAACGTCAAGGTCTTGACGATGGGCCGTAGTTCCGGTCGGTGTTACCACTTGAACAGACAACCGGAGAAGTGTGTCAGGCTCTACTATGCCAAGTTCAAGCACAAGCGCTAGCGACAGCCTAACCTTGTAAGGTAGCGCGGGAACTGGCAGGGAGGACCAAGCTGCTCCCAGCACGTTCAGCAGTGCGTCGGAGTAGTTGCAACAGTTGGCCAGGAACAAGCTTGAGAGTCGGATGCCAGAGGCAAGATCGTCTGTGTCAACTGGGCGGCCAATGAAGGTTACGGTGCCGCCGCCACCGCCGCCACCCCCTGGGGCCTGTCCGGCTTGGCCATCGAGCTCGATGGCCGCCGGTGCTCGTGTCGTTCCGACAATTGTGAGGATGCCACCGCCGC